>JAABUM010000028.1_pt1 | contig 400228 bp, 320 predicted proteins | sample 5559161 | NCBI WGS metagenome assembly JAABUM01 (sample SAMN10711868, study PRJNA513369) | rock metagenome | isolation source: Antarctica rocks | place: Antarctica: Victoria Land, Siegfried Peak nord
ACCAACATCCTCATCCATCCCTTTTCCATCCCACTTCCATCCCTCATCCATCCCATAGCTCCACCCCATACCCGCCTTCCCCACCCTCAGACTCCATCCCATCCGTCCCCCATTCCTTCATCCTTCATCCCATCCGTCCCCCATTCCTTCATCCTTCATCCTCCCTTCCTTTTTCCTCCCCACACACACACCAACATCCTCAATCCCACCCACGCGCTCATCTATCCCCTCCCCTCCCACTCACCCACTCGTCCACTCACTCCCTCCCCATCCCCCTCAATCCCCCATCCATCCCCCTCCCTACAAGCCTCACCCTCACAAACAATCAGCAGCGCAGCCGCACCACGAATTTCCTTCCTTCCTTCACGGGACGGCGCACTATGAGCCCAGGCAGGCTAGAAAGGGGTTGGGTTGAATTTGAGTTTGCAAGGCAGAGGTAGAGGTAGAACTGTTGTTTTGTAAGGGGACGGGATGGGATGGGATGGGATAGTGAGTGGTCAGCGGCAAGTGTAGATCTGATATTGTAAAAGTGATTTTTGTCTGAAAGAATCACCGGAAAGGAGGGGAATGATAGGAGAGGGGCAGGGAGGAATAAGCTCGCCCTTTTTAAATTGGCGATCTGTGCTTGTTGTTATATACCCTTAATGAAGGAGACGTCCGCTTTTATCCTGCTGTGTGTCGAGGTTGATCGATGGGTGGAGGATAGCTTGGAATTGACTGCCGTTGATGGAAGGGGATGGGATGAAGACGGGAGAAAATGGTGTGGACATGGGTTTTAGATCTCCATACTGCTATGACCATAACGGTATTTACAAGGGAACCTTAATCTATGATCTTTGGGGTATAATAATTCTTTCCTCCACGCCCCGCGTTGTATACAAATCGTCACAATTCGTAACACGTTCATCATCGCTTAATAACCCGCTGTCGAGAAAGCAACTGCGAGATCATAAAGTGACTCACGTCCTCGTCCGCCCAGTAGGAGAGATGACTCGCGATGCTGGCCCAGATGGTGATGTCGAGGAGACCCCTACGTACGTACCGTCAGATATTAGCACGTACCTAGATATTCAAGAAGAGAAATGAAAGAGAGAAACGAGAAAGGGGAGGTGATGCTTGGGGGAGACATACTCCTGAACGCTAAAGTCCACCCTACCATTACTATTCAGCGCCCTCACCTTGGCCTCTTCCCGTCTTAAGCGCTTGGACCGCTCTTCAGCATCCATCCACGCCGCACTCTCGCCCAATGCGTCCCGCGCCTCGTCGTTTTGGTGGCTCTTACGGCGTTTCTCGAAGCCAGCGGACAGGGTCTCGATCTCGGTGTCGATGAGGGTGGGTGGATGTTCTTGGTTTTGATCTTGGTCTTGGCCCGAGATGGCACCACCGCCGGCTGGAATGTTGAAATTCGTGCCGGCGGAGGGAGTGGGTTTGTTTTGGATCTGTGGCGTGCTCATTGATTGCGAAGATGATAGTTGGCCATCGCCTGTCAAGCCTAGGCTGCGGTTTAGTAAGCTACTAGCGACACCAGATGTAATGTTCGACCATAGTCCGGATACGCTCTGGCCGACCCGAGCGCCGATATTGGAAAAGCCTTGCCCTTGGGCACCGAACAGCCCTTTCTTCGTGTAGGGTAGAGGCTGTGGCTTCATTGACGCCATCGCTCTTGAGATCAAGGGCTCTATCCTGTACGCAATGGGGTCTGCAGGGTGGAAGATGTTGTATAGTTGCTGGCACTTGGGGCTGGATATTGTGATTGTCAAGAGGTCCGAGTCCTTCGTTCCAGACATATCGTCTGATGGCGTGGACGCAGCACCTAAAAACGGGTCGTCGAGCGTATCGGGATTCAACGGGCTCTGAGCCGGTCCCGTCATGGGACGCCGGCCGGCAATTCTGCGGCCTTTCAGCATCTGATAGAGACCGAGAGGAGAACCTAGGCAAAAGAAGTCTTCCACCTCAAAATTTAGTCCTAGATCTGGGACTTGCTGGTCCCCTGCAGAGCTGCCATCACGCTGTCTGGACTTCTTCTGCCGATGTGACACTGATCTTGCAGCAATGGTATCTTTCTGACGGCAAAGAATGTCGAACAAGATTGCAGATCCTAGAGAATGGCCGATCATGCTCACTTTGCCAGTAAATGTCGGATTTCTCCGCATGAAAAGGTCGTACACTCGGTTGCACTCACGCTGGACGATACCTGCGATATGCTCCCGATAGGCACTTTGGTACAAAAGGATATCCAATGCAAGGTCAGTGATGAGGTTTCGGATGGCTGGGACTCCTTCCACAGTAATGTTCTCCAAGCTGGGATACTCATCATCGTCCCCGAAAGTATCGGCGTCTGTCAGGTCCTGTTCCCGGCCGCTTTGCTTGAAGCTCTGCTTCGGGAAATCCAAGAGATGCCGCCAGACTACTGGCAGAACTTGCACCCGGCAATTTTTAGGTAACTTCTCAACTTCAAGATTAAGCGCTTGCAGATCTGGCGAACCTTGATATACAGATTTTAGGGTCTTGCGAAGTACGTTGACATCGTGGATGAAGTTGATGCTTTCCATTCGTAGACCCAGCCGTTGCCCAATACCATGAGTAACGAGGATCAAATGCTCGATCTCTCGATTCTGATCCTGGTCATCTTCATCCTTGTAGTCTTCTTTGATCTCATCTTCGTCAGCTTGTCGTCTTTCCTCTTCACGCTTCGCTGGATCGACGGAAAGCGAAGATAGCTGTCGTTCCAAGGTTAGTAGACGTGGCTCTTCTTGCACGCTAGACTCAGGCTCCTTCGCCTCGTTCTCTGGGCTTTCACTGTCGACCTTGGTTTGCGCAGAAGCAATCTTCGCGGATTCTGTTGCATCCCCCTTCTTGTCTCCGACGCTTTGATCTATTGGCTTCGCAGGCTCTTTTGCTTTATTTGCTTCTGCATAACCTCGGACTACTTTCGTACCTGCCAAATGGCCTCCGGCAGCAAAGCGTTGATATACTGTACTACTCAATCGAGATAATAGATCGTCAGTCAGAAGCCAAGCCACTGTAGCGTCCTGGTATGTGACCACTCGGTCTATGTATGCTCCAAACAAGCGTGACGTTTGCAATTCGAGCTTCGCTGGGATCGATCCGGCATCTTTAGTTTTCTCGCCCGGTTTCGAAGCGTCTGAAGCGTTCATTGAGATGGGTCTTAATCGCGGTGGAGTCGTCGGTTTCGGAGGTTGATTCCGCCAGGGCTTAATTTTCAGGTACCCTTCTTCCAACTGGTCTGCAAGATTTTCTTCGCAAGGTCGGAGGGTGGATCCTTCTTGATAAAACCAAGACCCACGGCGCACGTCGTAAATAGAACCCAGCCAGTATGTGGGCGCCAATTCTCGGGCTTCGATGTCCACATCAAACAGGAAGTCTTCGTTAACAGGGACCTTGACCCTGCCTCCTTTCTCGACATTTGTAGACTCATTGATGCTTGTATTTCCCTGTGACCCTTCCTTTGGTAGTGGACCGATTGAGCTCAGATCCCCTCCGTCGGTAGAATTAGGGAAGGTTGCATCCTCGATCCGGAGCGGTGTGTCTCCGGAGTAAACCCTAGACGGGTCACGCTGAGCAGCATGCTCTTCCTCCACCATCCGCTGAAATGCCGTTTCAACAGAACGAGAGTCCCGCGCCGAGAAAGCCGAATACTTCTTCGGAGCTGGCAGGGGTTTTGAGTCTTTGCCTGGCTGATCTAAAGGAAGGGGCTTTCGTTTCGGGGCCTAAATGTTGTCTTAGACATAATGGGGCGAGAGGTGTATATCCAGTGCTTACATCCACCGCATAGAACCATCGTGTGTTGGCTTTAGGACAGTCGCTTGGATAGTCTTTGAGCCTGAGCCGGTGCCGATGGCTGATACTATGGTCGATGCCTTTCTGATTGCTCAATTTCGCAGTGTCTACTTCCTTCTCTTTGCCATCACCTGGCTTTGGTGTCGTGCTTCGGGAAGTCCATGGGGAAAAGGACTCTAAGAAACCTGTTGCTCCGGTGCCTGTTGCTGCCATGCTACCCTTCCGGTAGTATGACCGGAGAAGGTTGAAGCGTGCCAATGTGAAGGTGGTATTGGTAACATAGATCTAGAGCACTTGGGTCTTGTGAGGTACAAAGTAAACAATAGAGGCCGAACAAGGTCGTTGGAACTATAAACTGCAACCATGAAACTCCGAGAGCCAGCGCAGATCACGCGCTAAGGAGACGCGCCAACGGAGTCGTCTCCGCTCGGGCTAAGAATTCAAGCTAGGATTTAGTGAGGTCGATCAGGGGAACTTACCTTGGGTTCTTTGTATTGGAAATTAAGGTAGACTATCTACCATTCTACCTTACCTCTATAGCTCTTACCTAATATTTAGTTAAGAAGGGGGATTATCATAATAGTAAATAGGATTTTTTATTTTCTTTAAGTTATTTAAGTCGGAGTATTGAAATATAAGGTAATTATTCAGACTAGCCGCGTACTAGACGCGCGCTAGTACCCGGCTTGGCATCCCATGTACTCTAAAGTATCTCTCTCGCACTTACATAGCTAAACAAAAGGCAACAAGCATTACCATTCTACTTATTTCAACAGATACCGGGTGGATGGATCTCTAGCCATCAACCAGGGATTGGGATCGGCGCACCGCGGCGAAACGGCCCGTGCTAGTCAGCTCCAGCCGAGAATACACTCGCGAACCTATGAAAAATTCGACACATCAACCTGCTCATCCTCTTCTCGCATTTTCTGCCACCATCAGATGACTGAGGTAAGCGACACTGACACGGCTGAGAGCTCGGGCTAACGACCAAGGCTTGCAAAGCGTATAAGAAGGCATCGTCGGCCACGACCGAGCTGCTCATCCCCACCCTCTATCCTTTGGCTTCTTTCGCGCTGTGGTCCCCCAATCGTGTCCTCTATTATCATGTTCCTTTCTCGCTCGACTCATCGGACAAGCGTAAGAAGGATGTCGAACCTTGTAGGCCGATCAGGTCGGCAATACCCTCTAGGTGAGGTGCTCCGACAGCACCCCAAAGACGCTGAGTACGATATCTACAAGACGCAGTACGTCTTTAATTCAGTGACCAATTATACGGATATGGACAATGTACTCATGAGCCTTCATCTAGATCCGATAGCCAATCTTTCGTCTATAAGCGCGTGTCTGAGTCTGTTTTCGATCAGTCTCACCAGCTTGCGACAGAATTTGCAGGCACTCGCTATCTTCGAATGCCCTCCGATTGGGATGTCGAGAACCGTACTCTAGTCTATCCCTGGCTCAGTGATACTCTGTTGTCCCTGTTGCAAAACCACCAGGATTTTCCTAAGCCCGCAATCAAGCAGATTCTCCAGCGCACTAGCGAGGCAGTGAAGGAGCTGCATGACAAGGATTGGATCCATATAGGTACCGCGCTGTGCATGTTAAATCTTATGCTCCAAGATCTTGCGCCGATTGTGGCTGCTAGATTTGAAACCCGACAACATCATGGTCGACTGGTGTCCTAACGAGCAAGGCACCCCTATAATCAAGCACGTGGCCTTGGGCGACTTCGACATTGCGTTGAAACTCATAAATGAAAGACCACTCAGAGGGCCACACCCGATAGGCAACGTTCTCTGGCGAAGCCCGGAAGGACAGACTGGAAAGGGCGTCGCCAAGCCTTCGGACGTGTACTCTTTGGCACTCGTGGTAAGCGACCTTGGTTGAAGCGAAAGACCTACTCTAACGCTTGCTATCAGTATCTCTATGCTCTTGGAGGCGCGCCGATATTGATTCCAGGAGAGGAAGAGCTGAAAGCATTGGTTAAAACAAACAACGGATTGATGCTTGAAATCCTAATTCGACACTTCAGCTTGTTTGGGCCGCTTCCGGGAGAGCTTCTTGAGCATATCAAGGATGAGGAAGGGAGCCTGCTCTTTAGAATAGCGTCTGAATTATCTGACGCGACAGTGAGGGAAAACCCTGATTGGAGGTTTGAGCAGTGGCCGGAGGGTTACATTCCACATCTTGACCTCGTTGGGAGGAGCTTAATATCCCGGATGTCAAAGCTAGATCCTGCGGCTAGGGCAACAATGGACGAGGTTCTAGAGCACTCATGGTGGCAAAATGGTGTTTAAGACGGAACCCGCTCCTGCTGGGGCGCAATGGGAGAATTTCACTTAAATTACAATAAAAAATTATCAGTGAATCTCAGAGAGACGATATTTATACTTGATGACCTCATGGTCCACGAGAGTTTGCCCGTCCCGCTGAATCTCCTTGGAAGGTACTTTTCGTTTTTGTCCTCCACTGCGTGCATCTCCTTCGTTACGCTTTCAGTATCTCTTGAAGATCGAGGTGATTGCAAGTCCTATATCACAGTCTGTCGCAATGCGTAGGCTCTCACCTGCTGTTTCTGCTGGGAACTTCACCACATCCCCCACTCGAGCACCTAAACATGTATACAGCACGGTATTATGGAAAAGGTAGGCGGCGCTGGCTTCTCCAGAGCTTTAACGTTCTCTAAAATCGCTCGGTCGTTAGACGTAATCAAGAATTATTTGCAACTGTCCACTCTGGTGTTTGTTCGCGCTTGATATTTCATAAGAGAATGGGTTTGATTCCTATTGGCGCTGGTTCAATGGTGGAGCTTACGTCTTTTTTCTTTGTTCCCTCGTGTCCTTAGCATTGGAGAGCAACAAAAGTCGGATGGCGGCGTGAGGTACAATGTAACCATGATGGAACACCACTGACAGTTGGTGTGGTCGAGCTGACTGATTCATCGCTCAGGGCAAAATGGCCTTAGCTCAGGTTGTCGAGCCTGTCTGGACCAAGAAGAAAACTATCGTATTGTCGAGTTTAGGGGTACGTCGCCTGGCATATGATGTTGTACCATGTATCTAGTTTTCCTACCCTCCACAACTCCGGATCATTGTTTGTTTACAATCATGGCTATGTCAGCTATCTGGATCTGTCATCTACTTTAGTCTATCGTACAAATAATCTTTCCTTTTGTCTGGTTACTCTCCATCAATTGATGCGCCTTCACAATCTCCTCCCAGGGAAGGACCTTGTCAACCAACACCTTGAAACTCCCATCCCTCATCTTCGGCGCCGTATGCTCCACCAACGTATTCCTCAGCTTACCCTGATACTCCTCGTCTCGACTCCTCAAACTGCTTCCTTGGAACGTGACCCTCTTCATCACAAAGGCGCTAATATCCACACCAGCAGGTAACTTTGTCCCACTCATAAGGCCAAGATTGACGATACGTCCATCTCTGGCCGCCGCGTCGAGGTTGCCCTGAAAGTAACTTTGTCCCACAAAGTCGATTATGACATCTACGCCCTTACCCTCCGTCACCTTCAGAATCTCTTTCGACCAGTCCTGCGTGTTGTAATTGAATCCAGCCGTGGCACCAAGCTCCTTGACGCAAAAGTCAATCTTTTCTTGCGAGCCCGCCGTAACATAGATAGCTGACGCACCGTCTGCCTTCGACAACTGTATCCCTGCGATGGAAACGGACGAGGCACCCGCATGCCAGAGTATGGACTGCCCGGGCGTGAATTTACCTACGAGGTACATTGCCTGGGTGGCCGTAATCCACGTTTCCGGCACACCAGCAGCCTGCTCCCAGCTCAACTCCTTCGGCTTGTGCATAAGCATATGCGTGCTGACGGCAACATACTCTGCATACGCTCCGCCATAGGCGAGTCCATACACTTCATTGCCTTTCTTGAACCCGCTCTCGGCTTCACTTCCGAAGCTCTCAATAGTACCAGAGAACTCTACCCCCAGTGTCTTGGGCGCTTGGGGAGGCACAGGGTAATGGCCTTCGCGTTGAAGAAGATCCATGCGATTGAGACCGAAGCATTTGATTTTCACAATGGCATCGGTGGCCTTGGGTGTGGGTTTAGGGGTGTCAGGGTTGATGAAGAGAGAAGTAGCTGGGCCCACGCCATTCTTGATGTCTGACGAGGACGAAAGTCAGATCATCTTGGTATATGTTTGCAAGAAGGGCAACGCATACCGACCGCTCGCATTGTCCCTGCCATGATGCTGCTAATGTCTTTGTATAATTGAAGGATCGTGCAAGACCGACTTGATTTGAGGGAGCGGAAGGCGCTCTATTGGGAAAAGTGGTGGTCACAGCATGACTATGCAACATGCAGCAGGGAGATTGGTAAATAAAGAGGTGCCCGACCAAAGCCGCGGTTTGGCTTATTGAAGAGCTGACGGGATTAAGACGGATATAACGAGATTGGGGACAGAATTCGTATAATTCGTGAAGTGACATGCACTCAGCAAGCTATGCTACTATTCGATGGGCACTTATTGCCGCTGGAAGCCGTGGGCGGTCGTTGTCCACTCAAGTGAACTGACGGATTAATGAAGTTCATTAGATAGAGCAACGTGCCAGATAGGCGGCCAACCGACGCTCAGATCATGCTATACTCCTTGATCAACTGGGAAAGTTTCGCACACTCGGCGGAGTAATTGATGGCGTTCGCGCTAGACACTTGATAGCGTACCCTTCATTATTATTAGCACTGATCATTCACGAGCGTACCATAGGTTGGGCGTACCTCTGCTGATCCTGGAACGTATCCATCTTGGCTCTGCACTTGAAGACCCAAGTCTTGCAGATGGCGTCTTGGAAAGCATCTCCAGACAACTTCTCCTCGGTTTCCTTCAAATCCACTAGCTGATCCGCACTCATTCCCATGATCAGCCGACCAACGTCGTCGAAGCAGCTGAGCCATATCTGTCCAGTATGATCGCTAACATTGACAGACATTATGTACCGATGCTCTGGCTTCGGGTGAGTTTTATCACATTTCTCACATCGCCATTGGCCTGGATCGACTTCCACCACCTTCTTGTTGCAGCCTTCTGACAGACATGCAGGGTAGGAATAGTTGTCTTGCTTGACGTATATGATGGTTGCTTTTGTGGTGAAGTAGTCGGTGTTTTCAGACATACCAAGATTCTCTTCCTTCACTTGCATAATGGTCTTGATCGGATCCTGACGGCCTCCCGCTGCCCCCATGGAGCCACTCATTGCGTTGTGGTTTTGGAATGTATCGTTTTTACCTTGAGCGTCGTACCAGCCCTTAAGCTTGTGAGCGTCGTCTATATCAGGGTCGATTGCCATGGTACCTGAGCTGAGCAAGCTCAAGCTTCGGCCCCCAAAGTCTGAGACCTTGACACCTTTGAAAGCGACGACAGACTCAGGCATTACATCGAAGTTGGTAGCTGTATTGCCCCATATCGTTAGTCTGACCGAGTAGCCTGTATTGTCGACAAGCGTGAGCTCTCGTTTGTCGTATGGCTTGCTTGTTGTTTTCGAGGTAATCTGAGACGTTTCGCCAACAGTTTGAAGGATTCCGATTGTATCGATCGTTGTGTCCTTCTCCACTGTCTGGAGATCTCCGATATTCGTAAAGTTGTAACGTACTTGAGGGACCCCGTTCTGCTCTTCTGCCTTTTCCACCACAGTTTCTCGCTCGAACATAAGCTCGTAGTCGTTGTTTAGATTCGAGAATTGTTTCTTTGCCATGTTGACCCGGCAAGGGGTGGTGATATAGTAGACTTTGCCTTCCTGAAATAGTTCATAGAGCGCGTCGACCTGCTCATTAAAGCCTGTGCCTCTAATCTCTCCGCTTTCATCTAGGAAGTTCACGCTGAAAAGCTTCCCCTCGCCATTCCTATTATGCCATGTCTTTATGTCTGATTTGCTGGTGACTCGGGCTTTGATGGTCCATTTGTGAGCAAATGGGGACAGTGCTTCAATGGGATAGATGTTAGCGTGGGCTGCCGAAGAGGTTGCATTTGTACGTGACGGGAGAGATTGCTGCGGCTGATTCTGCTCTTGAGCAGGCTTGTTCCCGTAGAATCCATTTGTTACAATATTCGTCGATTGTGGTTTGACGTCCTCTTTGAATTCGAGGGCCTTTGGTTCGCCTAGTTTGTCACACTCTCCTAACTCTTCTAGAACTTCAAGATCGAGCACTATGAGGATACTATCCAAGAGTGAGCTTCTCCTCGCTCTGCAATCGTGTTTGAAACGTACCTCTTTCCTTTCGCATTGTTCGTCTGGTATTCCTTCAGCCTGACAAAACAGCCTTTGCGAAGCTTGCCCTCGTGCACAACGTGACCAGCTTCTGCTGCATTGTTAGAGAAGGAACCCAATTCGACTACTTTCGTAGGGTCGCGAATTACTGACGAGTGGCCAGCATGCTTTGTACGAAGTTGTTCATATCACTAAACACTACTCTGAACCGCTGTGGAGTGCCAGCCAGGGGCTTAATCAACACGCATTGCAGCACCGGCTGCGAGACGGCTGCGTTAGGATTCGCGCTCGGATTGAAGATCGCACTGGGCCAAGGTGTCAGTACTTGCACTGTCTCAGCAAAATAACTGGACGGGGTTCCACTTACGCCAGTGAGCCTTTGTCAACTCGAGAAGCGGCAGTAGCAGCCATATTGACAAGTGTAGGGGATACGAAAGCGGCAATCGAGGGGTCAAAGATACTGTCTGAAGGGTGCTTCAAAAGCAATTCGTTGACTTCAATTTGACGCGTTGTTTGAGAGAGGCGTGTAAAGAGGTTTTGGCGTTTTGCCCCACTGCGCTAGCAGCTTTGTGGACTCCCGTACTGTTTTGGTGGGGCAGGCATTCACATGTTCCAGTTGATCAACTCGCGCTGCTGCCTTTCATCATATTCAATATGGCCGAGGATGGGGTTGCAACGAAGGACCCTGAGAGTGATGTTCATGAATCGAGCACAGTGTCTCCGGGGGACACTCAAGTTCAGCAAGGCGCAAGCATGGGGGTACAGCTCAGCTTCTCCAGGCAGGGTCCAGCCAGCAGTATTGACAAAAGGCACAGGACCACTGTGTGACGGACCGTCCTTCTCGTAAGCTTTCTCTTCACGGATATATAGCTCTTCGTCGTCGTCTGATCAATGAAGCAGCTAGTGGAGGTGAACAACCAACTGGTGTGGGTTCCGTGATGAATGAAAATATGCATTCAGAAGCTCAGTGAAAGTTTACAGGAAATATCCAAGATTGCAGATGTTGAGGTCCGTAAACCTAGAGCTATACGCAACGCCATCGTTCAGATGCTCAAATGTTGTCTTAGGTTTACATCACCAAGCCCAGCGATTACCCTCATCTTCCTTCAAAGCTCCTACTATTCTTAAGCAGTGGCGCTGGAATACATTCAAACAACAATCAGCTCCAGGCAGATAAATATGCCAGCGAAGGTTTCCTAGTGATTATGCCTGATCAGTGCGTTTGCTGGCTCCAAGATCTGTGACGTTTCACTAAGATGATCATCTGCAGATTCGCCGGAGACCCAGCGCCCCAAGTCAGTCAGGCGGATCTGAATGTAGAGGCAAACGATCCTTCAATGATAGAAAAGGTCAAGATGGGCTTCGCAACAACAGCTAAATCTTTCATGTTGGATATGTGGCTTGCAAGGCAAACGCCTGAGAAGGTTCTTCCGGTGTTGCAGAGAGTAGTAGAAGGTGCAAAAGAGGAGTTTGCCGATGCCGTCGCCAATGGAGGGGGTGTCTATGCAGTGGGCTACTGCTTTGGAGGGAAATACGTGTGCCTTCTAAGCTCCGAACTACCAGACACTGTAGCTCACGGTCAGGCATTGAAGGATGAGGAGCAAGGAACGGTCAAATTGGGATCACTGATCAAGGCTGGAGCTTTCGCACATGGGACGCTGATCACCAAGGAGGATCTGGAAAATATCAAATCGCCCATATCCATGGCATGTGTTGAAAACGACCAGCTATTTCCCGATGATGTACGGACGGCTGGCCAGACATTCTTGGAAGAGAAAATGATCGACCACGAAGTCAAGGTTTACACCGGTGTACCACACGGCTTTGCCGTTGTTGGAGAGTACGAGAATCCTAAGATCCAAGAAGCTCAGAAGTCCGCATTCGAGCAAATGGTTGGGTGGCTCAAAGCTCATTAATCTGCAAGCAGATGCTCGGAGGCGTTGTGATAGCGTGCGTTCTGGTTTCCATTCAGTATTGGCCTTAGGCTTTGCTCCTCATACAACTCACATTCTCACATATTTTCCCCCTTTATCTCGTTGAGACTGCAGTATCACTTCCAAGACTACACCGCCTTCAGATCACAGGCAAATACATAGATTCGTTAATTTTGGGACGTAATTTTGGGACGTAGAGGCCAAGGACAATGAACTGTTCATAATCATCGATGCCCCAAATGCAAGCGAAGAGACTCTTCATTGTGACAGTGTCCTTGCCGAATGTAGTCCTATTCAGATAAATGATGTCTTGGCGCTCGAAGCCTTACACAAATCTGCTCAAAGACAACGTTTTCAAGTTCATTTTCTACATCTCCCTTCCCTAAAACCTCCTGCCTGCAAGTCTCGAAACATGGCATGTAAGCATGTCAACGCAGCCGGTAAACACAAACGCTGGAGCACCTTGGAAGGCCGATTCTGACCGGTATCCCTTAGAGTTACATCCTCCAACTGCGACACAGTCAGTGTACAGAGAAGACTGTACGCAGTGTTTCGACTCCATTGTATGGCTGTTCGCCATTTGAAAGTGTCATACCAGCTATGCTTACGAATCTCAGGATGATCCTTCAGGACTCAATGTCTGTTTATTTTGCTTCAATGGAGGTTGCACCGGCGAGCGAGACCACTCTCTATTACACAGCACAAAATCGAAGCATCCGTTGGCGTTGAACATAAAGAGGTCGCGGAAAAGAGTCAAGGTCCGCCACAATGACCCGTCTGTCACCTCTCCTTCCAAAATCACGGGGGGAGGACTGGACACCACTGATACAAGATCTCCAGCGTGATGAGCCTCCACAAAAGATCTCCAAGCTTGCAATAGCTGCAGAGACAGAAGCGGACCGGTACGAAATTAAGACACGAGTCCATTGCTACGACTGCGGAATAGAGGATGTGGATTCAACAGCAGGCAAGCTGCCAGATATTGTCGATGGCGTCCTCAAGGCAAATACCTTCGCGAGGCAAGCAGAAGTAAAAGCATGGGAGCAAGAGATGACCCCCTGCGAGCATACACTCTGTCTAGAGCAAGAGACTGCTCGGAATATCGATTCTCAGGGTGCGTCTGGGTCAAGAGTGGTGGAGGTCACATGCTGACAGGGTCCTAGACTTGGGACACTGCTCGAAGTGTGATCTGAAGGAGAATCTGTGGCTATGCCTTCAGTGTGGAAATCTGGGGTGTGGAAGAGCTCAATTTGGGGGCGCAGGCGGGAATGGCCACGGTCTCAGCCATACTGAGGAGACTTCACATGCTGTGGCTGTCAAGCTAGGATCAATCACTTCGGAAGGCACTGCGGACATATACTGTTACGCGTGCAACGAGGAGCGCGTGGATACCGAGCTTACCAAGCACCTCGCCCACTGGGGAATCAATATCGCAGAGAGGGAGAAAACGGAGAAGAGTCTTACCGAGATGCAGATCGAGCAGAATCTGAAATGGGACTTCGCAATGACTACGGAAGATGGCAAGGAGCTCAAGCCACTCTTCGGCAAAGGCTTCACAGGTCTTAAAAACATTGGCAATAGCTGTTACTTGGCTAGCGTACTCCAATGCCTTTTTTCAATACCCACATTCCAAAATCGATATTATCACCCACAAGATTCGCCTCCTGTCTCCCAGTCACCTGCAGAGGACCTCGAGACTCAGCTTAGGAAGCTTGCCGACGGCTTACTAAGTGGCCGTTACTCATATCCTAATACCGATGTCATTTCCTCTGAGTACTCCCCAGAAATACCTAGTCAGAATGGCCTCGCACCCGCAATGCTGAAGCATCTCATTGGCCGGGGACACGAAGAGTTCTCAACTATGCGTCAACAAGACGCTTTCGAGCTTCTTCTTCATCTCCTTAAGCTAATAACCCGCTCTTCACATGATAGGCCTTTGCAAGACCCTGTGCAATCATTCCGATTCGTTATGGAGCAACGTCTCCAATGCATGCATTGCAGAAAGGTTCGGTATCGAACGGATGAGCAAGATAACATCTCGATCCCTGTCCCCGTACGACGAAAGCCTTCCACTGCAAATGATGCCTCGGACAGCGAAAAACCCAAAGACGAGTTCGAGCCGGTCACACTAAAGGAATGTCTCGACAGTTTCACTGCTTCCGAAATCGTAGAGCTCATCTGCCCTTCTTGCCAGAGCAAGGATGGGTTCACGAAGCGCTCCCTCTTCAAGACTTTCCCTTCTACCCTCGCCGTGAACGCACGTCGCTTTGAGCTTGTCAATTGGGTACCTACCAAGCTTGACGTGCCCGTCATTGTGGGTGACCAGCCTTTTGACCTGGATGCTTACAAGTCAGCGGGCCTCCAGGACAGCGAGCAGCTTCTCGCCGAAGACGCAGTCACTGGTGGTGTACCAGCGTTTACTCCGAATGAGAATGCCTTGGGTCAACTTGAGGGTATGGGCTTTTCCCGAGTGCGGTGTGAGAACGCGCTGCATGCCACGGGAAACAACGATGCCGAGACTGCCATGAATTGGTTATTCGCACACATGGAAGATCCGATCGTTGATGTTCCGCTTGACCTAAGCAGCGCATCAGAAGGAAGCGGCGCTGCTGGGGTCATTAACCCAGAGAGTATCGAAGCGCTAGGAGCAATGGGCATCAGTGCTCCCCAAGCGCGGAAAGCGTTGAAGGAAACGGGCGGAGATGTGAATAGAGCCTTGGATTGGGTGTTTAGTCACCCTGACGATCAAGGTGACTTTGGCGAAGATGATAATCCCATGACAACTCCTGCTCCTGAAAGCGAGAAGGCGATGGCAGGTAGTGGAGAGTTGCCTGCGAAGTATCGCTTGCAGAGCATCGTCTGCCACAAAGGAGCCAGCATCCATTCTGGGTATGTGATCTATGAAATCTTCGACCCTTATGAGGAAAAATTCGCTTAGCTAATCTCATCCGGTACAGGCATTATGTCGCGTTTGTGCGCAAGCCAATTCCTGTTGATGGTCAGGAGTCATGGGTATTATTCAATGATGAAAAAGTGGTCAAAGCAGAAGGTGATGTGGATGAGATGAAGAAGTTCGCTTATGTGTACTTCTTCGAGCGAGTATGAGAGTGGGGACGAGGCATTCGGAGCCTGACGCTTGATGATGGCGTGCAGGAAGAGATTTGCGTGGACCAGAGGACGAAGCTCTGAATTTCAACATGCTGCACTACAGTAGCAACATTCGCATTGCAGTGGCACCTCCCGTGGCAATAGGTAAAAAGAGCATTGGTGCTTACTGACGAATTATTCCGCGAACATTCATGCGTTGCAAGATGGCAATTGTAGTCTAGTCACGATTGCTCACTTCGGCGGCGGTGGAGGAAGGTACAAAGTCGCTCTTTGGAGGTATTGATGTTCGCCAATTTGCACTACGCTCATACTTTGAGAACAAGCATGCTCCATCTTCGACCGATTGACCTCGCAAAACTTGAAATTGGCAGGGGGCTTCTTGCTTATTCCCCCATGTTTCGCCAGACAATCCGTTGAATTTATCGCATGTACTTCGATCCGCCCTCCCATGCCCCAAGTCCCAGGTTTGCGGCACGTGTTTTCTACTAGAAAAGCTGCTACGGTGGAGTGCTCAAGGGGGTAGTATACCTCTATACATGAAGAGCCTGATAGCTCCCCTCGATGAACGACGAAATCACTACTAAGTAATGAAGACCTTCAGCCTACGCACTGCTTTTGTCGTCATCGAGTTGCATGAATCGCATCGCATATGTCGTCAAGCACATTACCATTCCAAGGCTTCAGTACTATAGCTGAAGCCATGTAAGTAAACCATTTGACTGAAACGCTGATGGCGCGGCACAAGTAGCAACGCACAACTTTAAGGGGGTTTTGCCATGACTTCGCCTCAGCTAGAAGAGATAATCACAGACATTGGCTCTGCAAGGAATGAAGAGGTATGCCGTTCGTTGTTCAAAGTCCCGCAGTTGGGAGTCAATCCTTCGACATTTAGGATAGAACCTTCCGTAAGGAATTTGAGAAGAGAGTAAGATACCAGTGCACTATCATAGTTGTAATGGAGCTGGTCCATCTCAGCAGAAGTCAAAACAGGTCAGGCGGCTAAAATGAGCGGCTCGGCACGCTGCGGAGGCTTTTTTATCCGAGCGGATCTAAAGATAAGATCCTTGCAATCAGTCACTGATTGACGCGGGTAATGCCTCACGACAAGTCTTCCTAGGCATTTGCGAATGCGATGATGCTTAGGTCTCTGTGAGAATCTAAATGCACTCGTCGATGATGGAGAATCAGGTGTCTCCACGCCTGAGCCACTACTTGGGGCCCTTATATGATATAATACGAGTCGACATGCCAGGCCCACATGCGGTGATTGTGACAAGGAGCCCATATACGTAGTATGCCAAAGATCTAGCATGTCCTCAGACCATGATCTCCAATTGGATTTGCGGACAGCTTGATGAGCAAAATACCCCCACATGTCTGCAGGACTCAGTCTTCTCCACTTCATTTAGCCACACTACCGCAATAAGCTTCCCCCACCCACATTCCACGCCAGGGACTGCGCAAACGGGATGGCGTACTTTGCGTCAGTAGCCGCGCACGAGTCGCCTATATGTACCTCGCAATCAGTACTTGCAACTACGGTACCAGAAGCATGCAGGGCATACCAGGAGCCACAAGGGTGTAGCTATTACACGTCGTCGCGATGCCCGATTGTGCAGGATCTGGGGGCTTCAGAGCCGTTGGGCTTGTGATCGCCGTGATACTTGTTGGGGAAGAAACTGATGCCTTCTATGCTACCGTTGTCGTGGCTCCGCTGACGCTGGCGCAGTAGCGCAAATTTGGCGATAGGGCACAAGCGTTTGGGGTGGAGGTGCTGAATGTCAACGATGGATTCTATTGTATCAACTGTTGTACCGTCACTGAAGAACAAGACTGTGTTATTGGCATACATTCCTATGACACTATGTTGATCACAGATCTTAGCTTGGTGGAAACTGGCCACGTTGTAGCAACTGTTGATGTTGTAGCTTGTGCCTTTGCCAGACGATGCGCCGGAATAGTACCAATCGTACACGGCACAATCTGCCTTCGTGCCGGTGCAAGTGGCAAAGGACCTGTGACCGTTATGTTGTTGCTAGATGCCGGCAACGGTAACGTAGTTGCTGATGGCCGCATCCACGCCGGTGCGGTGGGATAGGTCGTCACGAAGCAGCTTGCAGGTAGCGACAACCCTCCCTGGCCCGTAATCCGAACAGCTCTAAAGCACCGCAAATTCGAGCTCTCATCAACTAAATTCATGACCTGCTAGATGAAGTTAACGTGATAATTATTGACATACCACGTTTTCGCGGAAGTACGGCTTGAAGTAACGAGCAAGGTCCTTTTGGAGAAGGTTGGTCCATGGCGAAGCAACTAATATAAGCTTCCACGGCAACAGTGTTGTGTGTGCATGTGCTATTAAGTAGCGGTCACTGGTCGACGAAAGGTTAAAGTACCTGGATCGTTTCGATGTTGCACAATTCCAGATTTCCAGATATTCTCGCTTGAGACACGGTCGTAGGAACATGTATGGCATATGATCTCGGCCTTCATCCGCCAGCCATAAAGTGCAATGTCTGCAAGGGTGTGGGTTCTCCCATCAACATCATCGGATACACTGTTGCAAGTAGCAGAGAACAAGGCACCGCCACGGCGCCTGGATACCCAAAGCTATGCGACTCTCTCGGATTGAAGCCCGCCTCCCAGACCGGTATGATGGCGCTGTTCCTTCCTGCTTGAAAGGACCGCACGACAGTAGCATCGGCCGATATGAAGTAATCCGTTCGAATACCCTCTGTAACACTCCCAGCTTCGACCAAGCTCTTGAATCTCTCTCGTAGGCCCTCAGCTGCTATGCCCTGAAGCATCTCGTCTTCCACATACACTATTTTCCACGTCTGCTTCACCGCCGCGGTAGCGCTCACCGGCGCCAGCGCTGCGGTCGTGATTGCTTTCACTCTCTCCTTCGCCCTCGTCCATGCCGCGTCGTCCCCGTAATAGGTACGGAAACACACAAATCCCCACTCTGTCCAACCCTTTTGTTCTAGCATCTTCACCCAAGCCTTTTTCTGCTGGACAATGTCGCTCGTTTGTCCTGGGGCGCCTCTCGCTGCTTCTCGCTGCTGCCGGGATATCGCTCTCTTCTCTGCTCTTTTTTTAACTATAACATCCCAAGCATTCGTCTTGGCTTTTGTCTCTTCAGGATCCGCAGACGCCTCCCAGGCCTCGTCCATCAAATCGCGCTCTTCTCTCGACATGGCCTTGAAGCCGGCTATTGTCTTGTCGATGTCTGCACGAGAAGGCTGATTGGCGCCATCGGAGAGGATGCGAGCCTCGGTATCGGTCAGGGCTGAGGGTTCCTTAATAGCTTTCTGCACGAGGTCGTGGAAATTGTACGAAGTGGCAGCAAGGCAGAGGGCGTCCTCTTCTGAAGGTATGGGGCGGCCGTGGATCTGGTTTCGCTCTACGCGATTGATTGTGTGGGGAGAGGTGATGGCTTTGTGGTAGAGTCGTTGAAGAGGGGACAATGTATCGCCAGCATCAATCCTATCTGACATGATCCGCTTTTGTGGTGTTTCGTGAGTGAAGAAAGATGTTGTTTCAACGTAATCGCATCAGCTTGTCGCCAAGGCATTCACCGTAGTACTATAAGTATAAGTAGAAATGTGTGATGGAAGAGGCACCCTTAATTCCATCCGTGGCTCATTCGCAACGCACCTTGATTCTGTTGTGGAAGTCACAGATTTGATGCGACCTCCCAACACATCGTCCTTGCCAAGCGAACTATTATGATACCATCGTACCAAGCGAGTTCTGAAATCAGCCTGTTACGTATGTGCTTGCGTGGCTGAGTAGGTGTCAAAGCAGGCAACGGAATTGCTTCGAAGCCGACCTTCTGCCGCTCAATCATTGAAAGGCATCACGTAGGCCCCACCTATTCCCTTCCCATGTAATCACTCCCCTTTTTCAACCATGAACGTCATAAAATTACAGAAGTAAGTGTTTCGCGCTTCACATACAGTTTGGACCTTTTCCACCCTGCAAAGCTTTTCCGACGAACAGACAGTCGCTGACAGTGCGAACAGAAAATACCCACAGTTCCAGCAGCAAGATATTTTTGGCCTGCAAGATGCTTTTCGTAAGCTGGACGTCGAGGATAAAGGATACGTGGATGAAGCTACCGTGATCAAAGCGACCCAAGCGTCAGAGAGACAGCCATATGATGTCGTGCGAGGGGCGCTCAGGCAGGTGGAGCTCGATAGCTCGAGGAGGGTGGAGCTAGACGATTACGTGGATGTGAGTGTTTCGAGGTAGCGTTCTACCTATCTCAGACAGGAATGAACAGGAAATATAGGCAATGGGAAGCTGGGCTGACAATCATGCACCAGCTGATCTCAAAAGTTCGTGGCACATCTACACCAGCTCAACATACCCCATCCACTGGCCGCGTTCGAGGGCTCAGCAATGCTGCTGAGGGCAAAGGACCGGCGCCTTCTCCAGGACACAAATCGAAGAGCAGCGTAGGAGGACGGATACAGGTCCAAGGCTCCTCAGCCAATGTTACGCACACGATCAACGAAGATGAGCGAACGGAATTCACGAGACACATCAATGCGGTACTGGCCGGCGATCCTGATATCGGCCATCGGTTACCGTTTCCTACGGATACCTTCGAGATGTTTGATGAGTGCAAAGATGGACTAGTGCTTGCAAAGCTCATCAACGACAGCGTAGCGGATACAATCGATGAGCGTGTACTAAACCGGCCAGGGAAGAAGATCAAGACATTGAATGCATTTCACATGACCGAGAACAACAACATTGTGATCAACTCGGCGAAGGGTATCGGATGTTCTGTGGTTAACATTGGAAGTGGAGACATCATCGAAGGCCGAGAGCATCTGATATTAGGCATGATCTGGCAAATCATCCGGAGAGGGCTGCTGTCCAAGATTGATATCAGACTACATCCGGAACTCTATCGATTACTGGAGGACGACGAGACTCTGGAGCAATTTCTGAGATTACCGCCAGAGCAAATTCTACTGAGATGGTTCAACTACCACCTAAAGAATGCAAAGTGGGAGAAGAGGTACGCATCTTCGATCTGGCTTCTCCACATCCGCTGACTAGCTCTCAGGGTATCGAACTTTTCCTCCGACGTCAAGGAAGGCGACAACTACACCGTTCTCCTCAATCAACTGGCCCCTGATATCTGCAGCCGATCTCCCCTCCAAACCCACGATCTCCACCAACGAGCTGAACAAGTACTTCAAAACGCCGACAAACTCGAATGCCGTAAATTCCTCTCCCCAACCTCCCTTGTAGCCGGCAACCCTAAACTCAACCTCGCCTTTGTCGCCAACCTATTCAACACCCACCCCGGTCTGGACCCCATCACGGAAGAAGAAAAACTCGAAGTCGAAGACTTCGACGCCGAAGGCGAGCGCGAAGCCCGCGTCTTCACCCTCTGGCTCAACTCCCTCGACGTGCGCCCGGCAGTGAATTCCCTCTTCGACGACCTCCGCGACGGCAGCATTCTCCTCCAAGCCTACGACAAAGTCATAGCCGGCAGCGTCAATTGGAAGCACGTCAACAAACCCCGGGAAGGCAGCGAACTGATGCGTTTCAAAGCCGTCGAAAACACAAACTATGCCATCGAGCTTGGCAAACAGATGCATTTTTCGCTCGTTGGCGTTCAAGGCGCCGATATCACGGACGGCCAACGCACGCTTACGTTGGGATTGGTGTGGCAGCTCATGCGCCGCGACATCTCGGAGACGCTGTCGGCGCTGGCTCAACGTCTCGGGAAGCGGGAGATTACGGATGCGGAGATGGTGAAGTGGGCGAATGAGCAGTCCAAGAAGGGGGGCCGCGGTAGCAGTATACGCAGCTTCAAAGATCAGTCGATTGGCAGCGGAGTGTTTTTGCTGGATGTGTTGAATGGTATGAAGGCTTCGTATGTGGACTATGACCTCGTGACGGGCGGGAAGAGTGGGGAGGAGAGTCATCTGAATGCGAAGTTGGCGATTAGCATTGCGAGGAAGATGGGGGCGACGATTTGGTTGGTGCCGGAGGATATTTGTCAGGTGAGGTCGAGGCTGGTGGTTACTTTTATCGGTGAGTTGGTTCTTCTTATATTCTTCTTTCTCCTTGTTTTGGGGTAATATAGATGATTGGTTGGATGGATGTATGGAACTGATTCGTGGACATAGGTTCGCTTATGGCTACGTATGAGAAGATGTGAGGGGGTTGGGGTTGGAGTGGTGATTAGGGGTAGGCGATAGGTACTCTCCGATGAGAAGATGAGATGAGAAATTGAGGGGAGAAGGTGGATGGATGGATGGTTGTGTAATTAGCTTCAGCTTCTTGAGCGTGTGCATGGATAGGTACTCACGCAGTGGCAATGAGCGATGGGCTAAAGAGGTTATGTTTATGTTTATATGAAAGTTCCTACTTGGTATACACCTCTCGTATTCGGATTTCACAACTGAATATAGGGGAAATATTTCTGTTTGTGTAAAGTAGTCTGTGACCTGTTAGGGCAAGTTTCCCTTTCCACTCCTATACCTGCCGTACTATAGGTATCCCCGTCTTTCTATACTAAATAATCCATTAAGCCCACCTACCTTTCCATCTCTATCCCCTTAAATGTCACCACATTTGTTCGCTATGCTTATCCCCTTCCCTTCACATGCTCTTTCAAGCTAAACTCCTATCCCGAATACTAATCCACTAACCTGTTCCCACCTTTATGCCCATTCCGAATTCCCCTCGCAGGCCCATCTCAACTTCAACCTCACCGCTTACAAATCCTCCCCAATCCCAATCCCGAAGTTGAACACCAATCCATCAACCGATTAATCTACCCACCTAATCCACCTACCTACGAAGTTATACATCAACCAACTAATGTATACTTCAAACTACTAACTTTACAACTTATACATCAACCGACTATACCAACCAAACCAACCGATCTTCTTACGACCCTACCTTACCTACCTGTTCCACCGACCGAAGTGTCCCTTTCCTTATTCCTCATCTTCGTTTCCATCTGTCTACCTTTCCACTTGCCTATCTACCTGTCTACTAATTTATACATCAACCATCGTACCTCCTAGCCAACCGATAAATCTACTCACCGCCCTGCCTTACCTTACCCATTCCACTCACCACCATATCTTACCTATCTATTCCACCGACCGAACTATCCCGGCCCGTTAATCTACCTACTGATCCATCTATCCACCTATCTACCCATCTACAATCCGACCAACCTACCAACCTACCCACAAACCCATCTCCATCTAACGCATCACCGAATATCATCCTACGAAGTATCATCCCATGTATCATCGTCAGAGTACCATCTTCCGCGTACTTAAGTAAAGTCGCCTAGCATGCCACAGCATACTATAGCCTACCCTTGCATACGCTCGCATAAGCTCGCATAAGCGCCCATAACAAACAATTTAAACAGATATTAGCCCTATCATATCGCCAATACTACAGATGGGAGAAGCAGCATCCTGAAATGCATTATCCATGACATTTGACAACCCCCGTTGCTGTCGGTCGGTCCTTTCCCTATCGTAAGATAGTACAGTCATACAAGAAAGGGAAGAAAGGAAGGGAAGGAAGAAAGGAAAGGGAGAAAACGGTATACAGAATTTGTGAAAGGGTAGCGCGTAGCCATGGCGAAAATTGTATATAGTACTAGGATTCCTAGCGAGCGTGTGTATACCCAATATCTACGCTCATCCGACAAGATATATACCCCCTACCCCTACCCTTTCCAAATGTACGACTGACGCAAAATACCCTACAACTCCTTCCCTACAACCTCAATCTCATGCGCACGTCCATTCCTCGCACTCTTCCCACTCGCACTCTCACTCGCACTCTTTCCACTCTCGCTCGGACTCAATTTCTCGTCGTCGGAAAGGTGCCCGCCCGTTCCCGTTCCCGTCTCCATGCCGATACCGCGTAGTGCGTCATCGAGACCGATTTCTTTGTTGATTGCCGCCAAGCGTTGTGCGTCCTGCGGAAGGGGGAGGTTAGTGATGGGATGGGATGGAAGAAGGGGGAAACAGGACGTACAGCCTCAGCAACACCCACACTCCCAAACAGGACATCCATCTCTTCCAGCGTCATCCTCTTCGTCTCCGGCACGCCCAACCATATGAATACCGCGCCGCCGAATGTCAGGATGCCAAAGAAGATGAACGTGCCATACGTGATCTTCTTCAACATGATCGGCGTGATCTGCCCGACGATGAAATTACTCATCCAGTTGCTGCTCGCGCCCAACGCGATACCATACGCACGGTTCGACATCGGCCATACCTCACTGATGATAACCCAGCCGCACGGTCCCCACGAGTAGCCGAAATTGACCACGAAGAGCCAGACGAAGGAAACGGCGGCCCAGCCGGCGGCTTTGTGCGTGGCCCATTGATGGACGTTGATACCAAAAAGGATGGCAATGATTGTGTGGCAAATTCCCATGCCGATGGCGCCGGTGATCATAACTGGTTTGCGGCCTAGCTTGTCGATGTACAGTACGGCGGGGATGGTGGCGAGGAACATGGCGACGCCGACGACGCCGGTGGCGAGGAGGGAGGTGGTGTTGCTGGAGGTGCCGAGGGCCGCGAAGATCGATGGAGCATAATAGAGAACCGCATTGATACCTGTGATCACTATCAGTCAACCACAAGGTCCTTGCATGTGCAACGGATAAGGGCAAAACGAGCCTGTAAACTGTTGGAAGAACATCGTTACGGTGGCGACGATGACGCGGCGGAACATGGCGCGGGTTTTGAAGAGGGAGCCTATGGCTACGAATTGCAGTTTGAAAATGTTCCACGGGGTGAGTGCGGTGAGGTGCGGCCACTGGAGGGCCGTGCTGCGTTTCTCGAAGACGGATTGGGCTTTGATCTCGAGGAATTCGAGCTCGATGAGTTCGTGGTCTTCGTTGAGACTGCGGAGGCTGGCTAAGACGTGGCGAGCTTCAGTCTCACGACCATGGTGGATTAGCCATCGAGGGCTGAAAGGCATGAAGAGCATTCCTATGCCAAGGGCGAGTCCGGGTATGAGTTGGAGACAGATTGGTACTAGCCAGGCAGCATCCGACTGTGTTTTGCCAGTCCCACCGATATTGTTAGTTCCATAGTCGATCCAGAAGGAGACCATGATACCAGCAGTGATGGCAAGCTGCTGCAGAGCTACCAGACTACCTCGAACCTCCGGAGGTGCAACCTCTGCATTGTAGTTCGGAACGTTCACAGACATGGCTCCCACAGCCAGACCAGTGATGAAACGACCTGCCAGAATACATGAAGCTCCACCAGGGGTCATCCCAAGGCACTGTACAATGACCCCGAACACAAACAGGCATACGTTTGCCATGATGGCATATTTCCGTGAAAGGGTTTCAGCCAGGAAACCGGAGTAAAGACAACCAAACCAAGCGCCGAGCTCAAAGATGGAAGTAAGCCAGCCTTTCTTCGTCGAATCCGTCACCCAATCTCCCATGTGATTGCCGAAAGAGGTCATTGTCAGAATTCCGGAGAAAACGCCTTGATTGTATCCATAGACAAAACCTCCGAGGCAAGCAAAGCAAGCGATACCGAATACTTTGATGTTCTTGACCAATGCTGCTGGACCTGAAGCTCCAGTAAGGGCCTTACGCCGAGCTAGAGCAGCTCCATCTACGCCAGATTCCACCGGCGGCGACATGGGGAGAAACTCTTCAGTGGTGATTATGCGTGTTGACTTGTTCCGAGAAATGAAATCGTCTATTCCATATGGACTGAGGATGATTAACCACCACAGACATCATGGCAGGACGTTGGAGTTATAGCTAAGGTAGCTTACCCCAAACGCCATGCAACAAGGATGGCACGGCTTTCCGTTCTGGTCCAAGACCGCCCAAGCGCACCAGTAGTAAACAGAGAATGATCCAGTTTTCTGGGGAGGGACGGGAGGGGTGGCACAGCGGGGGTGGTTGGTGGCTGGCTGGCTTGGCTTGTCCGATAATTGGGCCTTGTCTCTTAATGGAATCCCGGTAGGGCTGGCTCGAGCACTGACTTTAAGAAGATGGGACCCCGTTATTGGACTTCTTGTCCTCCTGTCTTCCTGTATCAATGACCGCGCACTTGCTGTAGAGTGTTGTGGCGCGTCCTGAATAGTAGTTCACCTCAAGCGTTCTCGCTCAGGTCCAAGCTGCCATTTCTCTGATGCTCACAGCAATCTGTATCGTATGTGCTTCTGTCTTTCAAGGTCGAAAAAGTCCGGGGTTGACATGAGTCCTGAACTGAGCGAGCTGTGAGAATTTTGACTTTCCTTACATGTTGCCGTAGTTTCTCGGTCCAGGATCATAGTCATTTTGATTCTCTAGTTCTGGGTAAGGCGCCGTCAGCTCGATGCCAATCGTGCATTGCAGAATTAAAGAATCCTCACCGCTGAACATGTAGTCATCAAAGAACGCCTGAGAGTCGAAGTTCAAGTCGGTATCTGCAAGGAGCTCATGAGGCAGCTGGGAAAACAACTCCTCCGCATCGGCATTCGCTTCCTCGTTATGGCCAATGGGCGGTGGAGCAAACTTGACTCGATGTCAGTACAGCTAGTAGATAAGTTCTTGACCACGCTCGAGCTAGGGATGAGGCTTGCGCGCATGGAGGAGATCCACCTACTTTTTGCAGCGCCGTCTCCGATCCTCCAGGCTCTCGCAAATCGTGAAGCCGAATGAATGTACTGATTGAATCGCTCACGATGGTCAGATCAACGTCTCGGAGGCCTTTCTCTCGCTGATCCAGGCAGGCGTCGACCCAGCCTGATCCGGCGTAGATTTGGGTTTGATCCTTGATAGCCTGCCGCAGAAACTGATAATTTGCCTTTGCAATCAACGATAAAAATGAGTAGGTTGATTCTGTTGCGTTTTTGGATCCGCCACGGGATACCAGATTGCGAGGATACTCGGAGTAATCGTCAAACTGAAAGACCATCGATGGTGATGTTTGACTTGGAATCGGAAATGCCGTCAGTGACAAGTCCCGTGCCGGGAGAGGCTGGCCGCTACTTTGAAGCATATCGCGGCTGTATGCACATGCGGCATGGAAAAATGCTTGATTCGCAAAGATTGTTGTGAGGAGCGCACGCTCGTCGATCAATTTCGCGAAGGTTAGCATGTCGGTTATGCTCTTGATAGAGGCCTGGTATAATTCTTGATTGACTTTACGGACGTCCAGATTTGGTCTACGATCAATGGGCGGCTCATTGGTGACACTTCGATCGGGAGGCCTGACGAGGCTCTCGTCCTCGCCAGCCAGACTTTCTTGCGTGAGGAACGCTATCTGCAGGTGATACTGTAGGTGGAGTAGCAGGTATGGCCCAGCTTGGCCTGCTTTCACTGCTGCTTGATATTGATTGGCGCCGAAGCCAATCTCCTTGGGTACTAGCCGGTACTCTTGGATATCGTTGGCCTTCAGTTCTTCAATTCGATCCATTCTATCGCTATCTAAATCTGTCTGAAACCGAATCTGGCGCGACCCCGTGTTCAAAAAGTCAATTGCCTGAGCATACGCCAGCATCATCCGGGCCGTTTGAGGATACACTTCAGGACGAATAGGTTCCTAAGGATTGCTGAATCAGCACAGTCCCGCAATTCAAGGAGTCAATGCACGTCAGATATTACAAGAGCATTATATGATGACACGGAAGAGAGGAGCCTACGCGGAGCTGGGTACTTAATGACTATCTTCGCTTTGATGCTCGAGATTGCATGGGTTGAAAGAGTCCATATTCACGTCGTTGCGTTTTATGACTGCTTGCGGGGAAGAACATTGAACTTCACGTACCAATAGCCCTCCAGGACCCGCCCGAATGACCGCTAGATCCGTATCGGTCGGCAACCTGACGTTGATCTCGTGCCGCTTCAGGCCTGGCACCCGCCCAGTCCCATTGCAGAGGCTAACATCCAGCGTGTAAACGATCCAGAAGAGGAGGGTCTCAGAAGACTGGTCGTAATCGTTGAGGCTCACTTTCTTTGACGGATCCATTAAATTCTGTTGGTTTGGTTGATGCTCTTCTTGAGGTCCACTCGGTTCAAGGCAACTACGTTCTCGATGCAGGCCTAATTCAATGACCATCTGTAGAGCCATTCTAGTGAATGTCCACAAGCCTGGGCGAGGGTTAGTCATAGTAATGGAAGGGTATGATCCACATACCAGCTTCATTGTTGTCCCCAAAATCTACAAATGCTAGCATGATCAGGCCACCCACAACGGCAGGAGAGGGAAGGTCCACCGCTGACATGGTAAGTGCCTTGGCCTGATCCAAGAAAGGCTTTGAGAATTCCCAAGACTCCCTTTCAGAGCCATCTTCTTTGGGTGGTAGGAAGCCTACGAATAACGTTGGTGGACTAAATCTGGACGACAACGCTGCCATAACACAGATGAGGAAGACGGATGCTTCCCGGCGCTCAATGAGTGAATCCAAATGTTTGCGATTGAGATGACAGAAGTTGTCTCCATAATAGCGAAAGAAATCATCTAGTAGCTGAGGTAGTATTGCCTGTACTGGCAAGCCAGTCTTAGCGTCGAATAGTGGGCGCAGGCCACGACTTTTGGGATGCGAGGGCAGGGAAGGCGAGAGAATCTGAGGGATGCTGCTGTTATCTTGCTGTGCTTTCAAGACGATTTTCTTATGCCCTGCCTAATTATTAGGAAAGGGTCCAGAAGGAGTTTCAACAAGTACATGTATACCTGGTGCTATTCCTATTGGAGAATTAGTCTAGTTAAAGCGCGTTTAGACGAGCAGCTTAGCTAGCGTTCACGTACCTGTGGGGCCTAAATGTCGATAGTAGTGAACAGTCGTGTAAGGAGTCTGGCTGGCGTTGGAGTCTGAACGGTCGCCGCTGGAATGATTGCCATTGGCACTCGTGGGTAGCGGTGGAGGAGGATTGGATGTTGGCGAAATTCCATGGTCCGGGGACGTTTTGTAACTCTGTGCATGTGCACGGCCTGAGGCCGGTAGTGGGAACTGAGGTATAGAGGTATGCGGCGCTACGTCAGGAGAATCCTTGCCACGACTACCGTATTTGGAGTTCAGATCACTGCCTGCTGGGGATAACATCTTCGTCTTCTTTCTTCCATCTTCTTCGGGCCATAGGCATTTCTTCGACTGATTAACGCAGTGGTTGCATGGCTTAGGGGCGGCGGGGGCGCTGCTAATGGCTGACTCTCCTCCGATACATCGCACCTTCAATTTTCTGCAACATTCACATGCTATGCTTGTATGTCTTTTCCTTTTTGGCGATGATGGAGGACCAATGAAGTCATCCGGCGTCTTGACCTTTGCGGTATCCATATATCCGAGCGCTCATGTCGTGCAGTGGGGGATTTGGGACGGGGTGATTATGCCTCCTTAACAGACTGTACAGCTCTTGGCCGAATTTATGATCAATAGAGTGGAACGAACGTACTTCAACAAGGAGAGTGGACGTGCATGGTGACTGTTGACCCAGCGGTCTTTTGAGAGCTGGGGAAGCCTTGGGAGGGCCGCGGCAAGGCAAGAATAGGCGCATTAGTGTGAGCCACCGTGCACGGAGCTGCAGACCATATCTGGCCATCACCGCGCGCCAGAGCTGAAGCAGCTGTCTATTGGTATCGATTATCGTGACTTAGGAAGTTGTTGTAGGGATGATCGTCATCTAAGATTGCCATTAAAACGGAGTATGCAGGGGAATTGTATGCGAGCTCGCGAGGACCTTCCCGCTTCCTGAAATTCGCACAGTTCCACTTGGATGATTGTTCTCATTTCTCCCTCACCAATGGCCCTAGTGCATAGGACAGACAGCCATAATAACAGCTCAATACAGGTCCTCGATTTCCTGAGGCGACATACTTATCGTGAAAGCTACCTTACACTACGTCCTCCAAGCTTACTTCACCTGTATAGCATTCAATACATTGCAAGTTGCACTGACTGTGCTAATACAAGACACCATTTTCCGGCGTCAAGGACAGAACGGTGCAGACTGAGGCTCGAGATGATAACAACAGCAAGCGGCAAGCATCGCTTACAGAGCACTCTTCGGAAGGATCATGGGCCCAAGGAGTATACCAAGCTGCCAGTGCGCCTCTAGTAGTGACAGCGCGAGGACGATGAGGTGACAAGGTTACGGCGAACGGGAATCACATCAAAGCAAGCCAAACCCAGGGAATTACATTGTGATGGCGGACAGTAGAAGGCAATCGTGTGCCTTCCCTGGTCCAACACTATGCTTGTGCTTGTATGCGCGGCGATGCTCACTTCTGCGCGAACTTTGCCGCGAACTTTGCGTAGACTGACTACCCGAAGCGTCAAATGTTCCCAGGGAGCGGGCTGTCACAACCTCGATATGCCCTGAAAAGGTTCATCCCACGAAAATGACAGGATTTTCGACGGAAAGTGAGAAGACTGCGACCTGAATAGGCAGATATCTTAAAGAAACGTTACGGTATGTCGCCATGTTACGGGTATGACAGCAAGAAAAACAATGAACTATCCGACGCGCCGATCAGCAGCCTCAACAACGTCCTCAAGTGTGTCAACTCCTTCCCACCAGACTTCGCTCCCTGCTGTGAGAGATCGAAAGGCATTGGCAATCAAGAGGAAAACATCTTTTGCGATGCAGATAGCCATGCAGATAGCCATGCCTCGCCCATGTCATTGGCCCTCGGTTTATGCAGACAGCGGAGCAATGTTGACGAGCGGTCTTCAAACGGAATACAATTGCGACGTCTGACAAGCTTGTTTAGGTCAGCACTCCGGAATATCGCCAAACAATGGGGGAAGAATATCAGTGTATTGAATGCATCATTGGCAGTTTGGTGCGTCGCCCAATGAAGTCTAGCTCGATCCATGAAATCACCACTCCGCCCTGAATGATATTCCACCCGGAATTCTATGGGTAGGATCTCCAAAGCTCCTTTTCCATGACGTGAGCTCGCTGATGTATCTATAAGGACCCGATCTCTGCGCAGATTGTTTACTGAAGCCACTTTTTCGGATTGGGTCGGAGCTTCCTTCGTTCTGTACCATGTCGTCACGCCTCAGCCAATCAACCTTAAGGCTTTGCAGATTAGCTACATCACCAGTTGCAACAACCCGACCGGGTCCTTTTCGCTTCCGGTTTGCAACATCTCAAACATTTCCCCGCTCAACAGTACTGTCAAAGGGAATCATATATCACGGTAGTCCTGTGCAACGAGTCCCTTACTCAATCGCCAGTAAGATCAAAGACACACTGAACATCGAAGCTATGGAGGCAGTCAAGCAGACCGTTGCCCAGAACTTGGGCATTCCAGGTGCTCATGAGATGGTTCCAGAGAGCCAGCGATTTGACCTCAATGATACACCCGACCTGAAGGGAAAAGTTGCCGTGGTCACTGGAGGGTCGGAAGGTATCGGTTTTGCTACCGTTTATACTATGCTCAAATTCGGCCTCGAGAAGGTTTTCATAATCTCAGTGTCAAAGGACGTAATGGACGAAGCCCTCAAGAGGATCAAAGAGGATTTGGGCGAAGAAACTGCGAAGAGAGTCACTTGGTTGGAATGCGACCTGTCAGACTGGAAGAAGGTAAAACAGATTGCCGATCATATTGCGAAGAGCACGGACCGCATCGACATCCTGATCAACAACGCCGCCCGCGGCATAATGACATACCAGCTCACAGACGATGGCGTCGACCGTCACGTAAGCATGAATCCTTCAGCTCTGTAATGCATACGCTGACAGGCCGTCTAGATGGCGATGAACCACATGGCCCCAGCCATCCTGACCTCGCACCTCCTACCCATTATGGAAAAGACCGCTTCGAAAGGTAATACAGTACGCATCTGCAACATGTCCTCCAATGCCCACCAAGGGGCACCTTCAGACACCAAGTTCGAGTCCCTTGACGAGCTGAATCGGGACCTGGGCCCCACCGGGCAATACGGTCGCTCTAAGCTTGCTGTCATACTATACTCGCGATACCTTAACAAACATCTCACTTCCTCACATTCAAACATCCTGGTAAATGCCATGCATCCCGGTTTCGTGCAGACGGCGATGAGCACTCGAGATATCCACGAGGCATATCCCATCGCTGGATATGCTTTGAGCGCAGGCATAGGCAAAAAAGATATCTGGCAGGGCTGCGTCAGTAGCGTGTTTGCTGCCACGAAGACGACGAAGAGCGGAGAATATATCTGTCCACCGGCCGTTCCTGAAAGTGGGAGTGCTATGGCGCAGGATGAGGAGTTGGGAGAGAGACTGATGAAGCTGACGAGGGATCTGGTCAAGGAGAAGACATATGAGGATTCCGCCGCTAAGGGATGCCCGTTTAAAGACTACTGACTGGAAAGGTACCTTGTTTATGCAAATCAATGTAGGTGACGAGCATGAAGCTTTGGTATATACTTTGATAATATGGTCTCAGAAACCTGATGGTGAATATATACAACATATTTTCACACATATTAGAGGACGCAGTGAAACTATATCGCAGCGGATCCGCATTGGTGATTTTCTCAGCAACAGAGCCTTCCATTAGCTGATGTGTCCAACAAATGAGGGTGGATAATGGGTTCAGTTGTTAGTGCAATCGAGCACGTGATACGAGCCCGGAGGAGGAAGGGACCCCGCCTACACCCCCTCATACTTGACGGTCAACACACTGTTAACGTTGCATCTTCTTGATGCTATTGAAAATTATGAAGATTACACAGGTATGTACAGAAATTACCATCATCTTGGTCATGCGTTCGAAGGGACTGAGCCTGAGGAGCCTCTCTAGTTGTACACCTACCCCATCAAGTCCCTCCGCAGCGTTCCCCTCACAGCAGCTACCGTTTCTCCTCATGGCTTCCCTTATGATCGGCGGTTCATGCTCCTCAAAGTGCATGGACATGTGCCTACACCACCACGCTCGAAAGGCCACTTCGATGGTAGGACGGAGAACATGACCATCACGTACTATAATGAACTTGCCTTGTTCCTCCAAAGCATAGATTCTTCCGCTGGAACTTTCACTGTTACTTACAATCCTCCAGAGGGGACATGCAAGAGCTTGGAACTACCGTTGGAGCCTGACATTACGGGATTGGAAAATATAGACGTGAGCCTCCACAAGAGCCCTACAAAAGCATACCGAATGAGTGAGGAGGTCAACGCGTGGTTCTCGTCATGTATGGGGTACGAAGTCATACTTGTCTATCTTGGTCCTAATAAGCGACGAGTCCTTGGCAACATCTCCCCAAGTGCCGTCCAACAGAAGCCTGTCGAGAGCCAATCATGGTTGTCAAGCATCACATCGAGCATGCCGGATATCCTGACCCACAGGTCCAAGGACGAGGGTATTACGTTCGCTGATTGCGCCGCCTATCTTGTTGTCACAGAGGAGTCCCTCAATGACGTCTCATCTCGTTTCTCGGATGGCATGGAGGTGGATGTAACGAAGTTTAGACCGAACATCGTGGTGGCAGGCTCTTCGAAGGCTTACGAGGAGGACTACTGGGGTGCAATCACGACCAGTGGGAGCTTGCAAAGGCAAGGCAAGCAGGAAGCCGAGATTGTCCTGACCTCGAATTGTCTCAGATGCGTCAGCGTTAATGTCGATTACTCAACTGGAAGAGCTGCAAAGGGGGAAGCTGGGACTGTACTGAAGAAGCTGATGAAGGACAGGAGGGTTGACAAGGGAAACAAGTACAGCCCTGTTTTTGGACGGTATGGATTCTCAAGACCATCAGCGGCTGGACAGACAATTGCTGTAGGAGATGAAGTCACGGTGTCAAAAATCAATGAAGAACGCACCACCTTTGGTATGTTATTCGATTTCAATATGGATTGAGGACGCTGATATGTGGATAGAATGGCCTGGTATGGGGAGCTGAAGTCTCGTCCATCCAAAGCATACATATGGCCTAGGCTTCCCATCCGCGCTTCTCATCACCAACCATCGCCTAGAGTCAAGCAAGTCTTATGTCCGCGCGTGCAGGGCAGGGCGGTCCCAATGGTGTTCTTACCATCAGTGCCATTTCCGTCTGGTTCCTCCTGCTGTTTGGGTTTTGGCAGATCTATGTGGCCCTGACCCTAATTACCTGCTACGCTACGCTATGCTCCCTAGATCTTCGGTCACTGTGACCGTTGGCCCAATTGGGATGGTTCGTGCCACAGGAATTCACCATCATCACTTGTGACCGCTGCCAATCCCGTGGCCCATCCCGCCGGGTGGACTGTCTAAGAGGGCTCCCAGAGCAATCGCTGCTATCACCACGGCACTCCGCGCGAGCACCACTTTACAACAGTCTATGAGATGCTATTCAATGAATCTATTCTAGTTTCTTGATGTCGGGAAGCAGGAGATTGAAATAATCTAGGATATGTGTTTTGTCGTCGAAGGATATAGAGATACGATAGTGGTGAAGAATGCTAGCGTGTGAGATGGTGCTGGACTATTCAACGTTGTATGCGTTGGCGAAAGGGTAGACGACCACCATGTACTTATAGAATTATGCCGACTTCACTGCAAAAGAACAACAATTAGGAGCACCGCTGGTGAGACCATCTATTCAGCTATCATTGGAAATTATACCTAGCTTTTACCTCGACGTGACAACCAGACAAAGTCCTTATTTCATGAACTGCGACTAACTAATTGTCTCCATTAGTACTAGCGCATCCTAGGATAAATTGATCTAGCGTCAATCAGCCCTACGAGTCAGGTACACTTTGTGGATGCACTATCACCCTACTCCTTCACCAAAATGTTCGGCGCTTTAAACCGATTCATATCTCGCCTCGACTCCGACGGTCCGTCGAAGGATTCTAGGGATGGATACGGTGCCTTTGGGTTCCAGGTGCTGCGGAACAAGAACCTCGAGATACCCATTGAGCCTTGGTATGACTTTGTGATCGGCATCAATGGGCGTCAAGTGGTATAAACAATCTCCTTTGATAGAGCTAAGGGTTGATCTGCTTACCGATTCCAGGAGGACGCGGACCCGAATCTCTTTGCGACTGAGATCCGCAACTGCGCCGGCTCGAACGTGGCTTTGACTGTGTGGAGTGCAAAAGTAAATCTATCTGTTATTGTTGAATACCATGTCCTGGTCTGATGAACTGTAGGGACAACGTGTACGGACTCTCCATATTCCCGTACCTACGCCCTCGCCAACCCTCGGTCTTACGCTTCAATGGACCCCTCTCTCTTCGACCGAAGACGTATGGCACATACTCGATGTTATTCCCGACTCGCCCGCAGATGTCGCCGGCCTTCTACCCTACGGTGACTACATAGTCGGTACACCTGAAGGTAACGTGCACGGCGAAGCAGGATTGGGCGAGCTTGTGGAAGATTATCTATCCCGCACACTACGATTATACGTCTACAACCATGAGTACGCCGTCACACGCCTTGTCACAATCACACCGTCTCGAAGCTGGGGAGGAACGGGTGCTTTGGGTTGCGTACTGGGGTTTGGAGCATTGCATCGTCTCCCAGTGCCATTGGCAGAACCACCGGCAGGACCAGGGGAGACACTGTTCGAGACAGCACGCTTCAGCAATGAAGAAAATCGGCCATTGTCTGCCAATCTGAAATCATATCCTTCTGGAACATCACTGTATCAGACGACTTCACACTCGAAATCAACAGATCTGCTAGTCCCGGCGACGCTAGCATCACCACCTCCGGCACCACCAGTAACAATTACGTCCACTGGTCCGCCCAGAACAGCCAGGAAACCGCGCAAGGCGGTGTCTCCAGATTCGGCTTTCGATGAGTACTTCAAAGAGGGAGTGCAGAAGAGTCAAGAAGAGGATTTCGCACCAGATGCGAAACATGCACCACCACCGCCTCCGAAGATGGGTGGGCCACCACCAGCGAAGACCCCAGACCCTGAAGCCCATGAGGAGAAGGCCGGGTCTTGAGGAAACATTGCGTCATTCGTCTTCAGTCCCGAATGTACCTGAGATGAGGCTATGAACTAAGATGATCACTATCTTGATCATCAAGATGCCGGAGCCAAACCTCCAGTAAAGCACCGCTTCGCGTTGCAACTTCGCTCACGCCGCTATCTTGGAGGCAGATCCCAGATGCGGCAAAAAAGAGCCATGCCCCTCGCAGCGCATATTCCTCCATGTCAGGAAGACCTCTGAGCGCCATCATATGTATGATATCCAGACGCCACAATCCAGCAACTCAGCTCCGACTCCAAGGGACACTCACTCCTCATCACTCGTCTCCTCGAAATTCTTCTTGACCTTGGCCGCTGGCTCTCCATCTCCATCCTCATCCTCCATCTCATCTCCGGCCGAAGCCCCCACCCCACTATAATCCGGTCGACCAATCTTCTCCCCTTTTTCCGCGAGGGCGCTCTCAATCTGCGGTAGCAAACGGATGATAGTGTCGAATTGCTCGACAGGAAGCGAGATACCCTATCAGAAGAAACAAATTCTCCGTCAGCAAAATAGAATTCCCTCAGCATTACCAGCATCCACATAGACAAACAGGAATGAAACCCCAGAGCACACACCTTCTTCCCCGGCAACATCTCCCCCTCCTTCTCATAATACTCCCGTATATTGATCATCCGGGTGCCCTTGAACTCCTGCACGCCTATCCTCCGCTTCCCAGACAACTACACCTCCCACACACCAATATTAGCCTTTCTCCCTATACCTCTCCCTTTCCCTCCCTCTCCCACCTCTCCCTTTCCCTCCCTCTCCCACCTCTCCCTTTCCCTCCCTCTCCCACCTCTCCCATCACCCCTCTCCCCTCTCCTTTCCCACCCTTTTCCACCCTCCCTTCCCCCCCCTCCCCCCCAAAACCCCAAAACCAAGAGGAAATCTCACCTCCCAAAAAACCTCCCCATCCTTCCCCACCTCTCCCTCTCCATCCCTCTTCCCCGCAGCCTTCGCCTTCATATCCACCCCACTCTTCTGCGTCCGTGTCTGCTTCTGCGCTGTTCCAGTCGTCTTTGGTCTCTTAGAGCGCGGCGCGTCTTCGACGAAGCCGTTGTCGGACTCGTAGGTATCTGTGGCTTGGGGGAGGGGGGAGGAGGGGCGTTTTTTTGGCATTGTGGGAGGTTGGGGGGGATTGGGGACTGGTGGTGGGGGGGTATTGGTGGTGAGGGGGGGGATGGGTGGGGAAGGGCGATAAGGGGTGTGGGGATGGGATGAGGGTATGGGAGGATGGGTGGTGAGGGGGAGATGGGGATGAGATGGGGAAGGGTGGTCCGGTGGGGGATGGTATGGTGTAAGATGGAGGAGTGAGAGGTGCGTTTGGTTGAGGTTTGAAGGCGTAGATGCTCTGGGGAGACGCGGCGGGAGCGCGTTGAGGTGGCGAGATCGAACTAAGGGTCGATTTTAGGTATCGGCCTGACTCGCTAAGCTACTAACGACTAGCTTATAACCTATAGTAGTTTAGCATTATATAACAGTAATGGCTCTAAATAGAGCTAAGGCGGTTAGTCTAGATCTTATTTAATAGCCTTTAAAGGTAATCTTAATCTTAATAGTAAGATATACGTGAAGTAAATAATTAAGTACTTTTAGGGCGCTAAGGGGGTTGAATAAATAGTACTAGGACGGTTATTATTATAGCTATAGTAATATCGGGTAAGTACGACCGACCTATATAGCTGTATTTAGCCTTAGGCCTAAGGATATAAGTACTCTAAGCCTTTATAACCTACTTATTTATATAGGCTCTAGCTAGTAACTTAATATCTAGTAGTAATACTAGAAGATCTTAAATAGATATACTAAGTTATCTATTTAGATCGGGTCTATTTATTAGTAATTAACTATTCTTAAGGGGATTATAAGGTATAAAAGTCGCTTCTACTTTATTCTATCCTATTACCCTATTAAGGATTTCTATTTAACCTTAATAATTCTATTTATCTTTATTATTCCCTACCCTTCTTCTAAAACTAGAGCTGGAAAGCTCTATATATTATCTAACCTAGCTTAATCTACTATTATAACTAATTATAATACCCTTATTCTTACCTTCTACTTATATAATTTCCTCTCTATAAAACCTAAATAAGTATACTTAGTTAACTATTTAAATTAGTAACTTATTAAGTATCTTACTTAAAATAGTCTCCGGCTAGCTTAGTACGGCTTAAGAGTAGTAGCGGATCTTAAGAGATTAGCCTAGCTAGAATCCTAGTAGTCTAGATTAGAGCTAGAGATATTTCTAGCTACTCTACGGGATTTTAAGTAAGGTACTAAGACTACTTAGTATTTACTAAGGGCCCCTCTATCTACGGGAACCCTAGATTTTAGAATAACCCTAGTAAGAATAGCTAATTAAATTAAATTAGGGAGGAATAATTTAGGCCTTAATAATCTAGTTAACCTACCTAAATCTATAAAGGTAGCCTAGGGCGAATCCTTAATAGTAGCTAGGAAATAAGTTATACCTTATTTAGGTACGGCGGAATATATTTCTAGTTAGATTAAGGAAGTTATAAGAATCTAGAAGAATTCTAGTAATATAGGGTATTTAAAAATAGTATATTAATAAGACTATATTATAATACTAGTAATTATAGGATAATTAATTAAGAGGACCCTAGGATATAAAGCCCTATTCCTTTAAGAATTAATTAGTAATATTAATATAAGGGCTACTTAAGCCGTCTATTAACTTTTATTAGAAACTAAGAAGAAGTCTTTCTAGGTAGAAGCTAAGTAATAACTTCTTAACTACTTATACTCTATTATTAAAAATAGAGAAATATTTAAGGAGTAGCTAAATAAATTATATAATAGGCCTAGAGAATAGGGTAATCTTAATCTTTCTTAATAAGTAATTAAAGAGGTTACCTCTAGCTATTACTTATTACCTATATAGTATAAGTTAGCTCGCCTTCTAGGAAGAGGGTTATAAGTTAATAGAATCTAGTATCTAGTATTAGATAGAATTTATTAAGAATAAAAAGACCCTTTTAATTAAAAAGTTAAAAAAGATCTAATAAGAGTATAATATAATAGATCCCTATTTACTCCTAGCTTTAAACTAATTACGGCTAGTTTATAGGGTTAAAATACCTTAATACTACTATATTAAGATACTTAACTAGAGACTTTTATTCCTTATTAACCTTTTATAAAAGATTAGCCTAGAGTATTCTAGCCTAACTAGTATTAATAAGAACCTAAGCTATAATATCTTTTAATAGAGTAAAATAAATTAGTATAATTACGCGTAAAAGTTACTTAATAGGAAGCCGAACTTTATTATAATTAAAACTAGAACCTTAGTCTAGAACCTAGGTTTATATCCTAGGAAAACTATTATTTAGAGTTAATTTTAGGATATTATAATTATAAACCCTAGGAATATTAAGAATATAGATATTAGAACCCTTCTTATAATTTTTTATAAGAATTTTAACTAGATTATTATTAATATAAAGACTTTAATAAATATCTACCTTAACTAAAGGAGTATAAGGAGTAAAACCTTTAACCCTAAGAAATTATAATATTTAATTTTAAGAAATACTCTACTACCTTCTTTATTTACTACTTCTAATATATAGTAGAACTAGAAGGTAGTAGTCTAGTCCTTAGGGTACTCCTAATATACCTAGAAGGGGATACTTTAGAATAGTATAATAGCCTTTTTATAAGGGTCTACTAAAAAATAAACTATAATCTAGCTATCTAGGAAGATAAACTCCTTTAAGAATATTAACCTAATTAATTTAAATTAATAAAGGAGGCTAAGAAAATAAAGTTTTACTTTAACTAGCCCTTAACTACCCTTAGTTAATACCTAACTTAAAAGACTAATTACTTATATAATATAAGTATAATTAATAAAAATATAATTATTAGATATTTATAATAAGGCCTTAAGCTAAACCTAGTACTTATAACCCTAATACGGGAAGAGGGAGATATAGTAGAAAATTTTAATAGATAAGTTTAAAATAATAAGGTAGTAGTAAAGTATATTTATAATATAAATAAACCCCGCTAGAAACTTATAGGGACTTAACTATTTTAAGTACTATCCCTAGCTAAAGTCTAGTAATTATTTAGTAATCTAGCGGCTAAGGGAATTATCTAGTCTAAGCCTAATCTTATAAAAATAAAAAGGCGCCCCTTAAAAAAGATAAATATTAATAACTAATAACTTAAAAGGTCTCTACCTTATCCTTACTAGTATTACGGTAGAAATTATTAGAATAGTAACTATAGTAATAAAAAGAAAAATACCTTAAAGGTTAAACTAGAGGATAAAATAGATATTAACCTAGTATAAGGACTAGTTAGGAATATAGTACTACTATCGACGTGGCGTCTATAATATATAGTAGTACTGCGCTACCCCTTTACCTATAGTATATAGAGGAGGGAATTCCCCTAGAAGGGAAGGGTAGCGATTAGTCTTACTATTAATAAGAATAGAGAGTTCTATATATATATATATATATATATATACTATTTATAGTACTTAATAGCTATATTATTATATAGTACCCTTATATTCTAATTACTCTACCCTATTTAGGGGTAGTAGCCCGACTATTAGTAAGATAAGTAGAGAAGGGTTATTATAAGTATAAGGTAAAAAGGTTAGTTAACTAGCGTAGATAACCCGCCTAAATATAAGGGATTAAGCTTATAAAGAAAGTAAGTCTTAAGAATTAATTAATAAATTAATAATAGATATATTACAATTATAATTAAACATCTAGGGGTAGCTACTAGGTATATAAACCTAGTCCCTACTACTTAAAACCTAAGAAGTACTATTATAAAGGATATAAGAACTTAAAGAAGAAGTCTTTAAGAGGTAGTAGATATAAGATCTATAATAGTATTTATAAGAGTTAGAGTAGGAAATATATATTAATAATACCGCTTAAGTAGGTTATTAATATTACCTATTATTAATAAAAGAATTAGAACTAAAGCATCCTTAATATAAAACCTATATTCTTAGGCCGTAGGACTTATATATATATAACGGGAAGTTAATATAAGAATATTAAGAATAGTTTAATAATATAGTTAATATAATTAAGATAAGTATAACCTATTTTCTTAATAACTTTATAAAAATCTAATACGCGTTATAATATATAGCCCTAGACCTTAAAGCTATATAGCGTAAGTATATAAAGGATATATTAAAGGATAAATAGTCTTAGAAATACTTTAATAACTTCCTAATAGATTAAATAAAAGATCTTTAAAATTAATATCTAATAATTAATAAGCGCTACTTAAAAGCTAAGTAAAAGGAATACTAAAAGATTATAAACTTTATAAATTACCTTACTAAGTTAGAAAGATAACTTAAGCTATTAATAAAGTATATACTTTATAATAACCTTTTAAATAAGTTATATAAAGATCTTTATAATTAACTTATAATATAACTTAATATCCTAGAAATAAGGGATACTCTTATTATATTAGCGACCTAATTAGAGCCTTATATAATACTACTTATATATAAAGACTAAAGGGATAATACTCCTACTAGGGGTTAATATCCTTAAAGAGGAAGAGGAAATTTCTAAGGGCGAAGAGATAATAGCCTATATATAAAGTAAGAAGGGCGGGGCGGTATTAAGGTATTATTATACCTTCCTTAAAGGCCTAAGCCTAACCTCTCTACTATTAAGTATTATAATTATTAAAAGAAGGGATATATAACTAAGGATTACTAGAGTATAATATTAATAATTATAAGTACTATAACTAATAAGCTTATAGTTAATAAGATATCTAGTAATAAGCTAGTTACGTCAGTAATTTCTGAAAACCCGGAGGGGTACCTGGGGCCGGCCCCGGGCCGCCCCGGGCCCCTAGGGCCGTGGTTTGAGAAAGCTTGCCCTGGGGCCGCAGGGGCAGACACGAGTCCGCCCGGGGCAGTAGGGGCCGCAAGGGCAACCTGCCTAGCGCCCGGGGCCGCCCCAAGATTAGGCTTCCGGGCGCTAGGTGATAGCGTCGCGCTTCCCAAGATTAGGCTTCCGGGCGCTAGGGAATAGCGTCAAGGTACCCGCAACAGCAACGCTGTCGCATCATCCAACATACTAAGTCAATATGGCTACCACGCCGTAGGCCCCTACCCAGGCCTACCCTTAGCGCATCAAACCCCGCGTAGAAATTAGCTGAATCGATCGATTCCGGGGTCGCTTTTAGGGTGGCGTTGGGGGTGGCTCCGGGGTACGCTACCCGAGTCCCCCGTCGATCATGGAACATCAAAACTTTTGAAGTTCTGCTTAGTAGGCAGTCACGTGACATGGTTTCGCTTAGTAAGCAGTCACGTGATTCCTTAGAATTTACTAACTAGTAGATTTCAGAAAAATTGCTTAGTCAGCAGTCACGTGACGCTTCCCTTGGAGCCCGGAGCGGCCCCGGGGCCTTGGAACACGCTGCGACAGGCCCGGGGCTGGCCCGGGGCCCCCGGGGCCGGCCCCGGGCCTGCGGGCCGAAGGCCTTTGCCAAGGGCATAGGGGCGAGTTGAGATCTTGCCGACGTAAGAGAAGTTCAAATTTAAAAAATCCCTAAGTACTATAATTATATCTACTATTATAGTATAAGGGAAGAAGTATTATTATAATAAAGGTAGAGCTTAAGAGCTTATAAAGAGAATTTATTATATTAATTAACTCTAGAGTAGATATTAATTATATTAATATATACTTATTAAAGGAGTAGGATTAGGAAATAGACCTAAGCTCTAGTAACGCCTTATATAATAGAGTTAAGAACCTAATATTATTACTAGGTTCTTATATAAGAGAAATTAAACTTATTAATTTTAATAATATTATATAATATTATAAGGGCGCCTTTTATATAATAATAAACCTTAATTATAACTTCTACCTTAAGTATCTATAATTAGAAGAATAAAATCCCTAAGTAGATTAGCCTATATAGAACTAGTAATTCCCTATTAAGAAAAGTAATATTAAGGAGTACTTTAGTACTATTAAAGCCCTAGAGGAGTAGCTTAATAGTATTATATTTATTATAATATACTTAGGAGTAGGTAATAAAAGCCTACTACTTAAAGTTAAGCTCCCTCTAGAATTTTAGGAATTCTAAGATATCTTCTTAATTAAGAATACTAGGGCGCTACTAGATTATATATATTATAATTATATAATTAATATAAAGGAAAATAAGGAACCTCCCTTTAATCTACTTTATAACCTATTAGAGAAAGAGTTACGCGTACTAAAGGAGTACTTTAAGTAGGCTTTAAAAAAGGGATAGATTTATTATTCTATAAGTCTAGTAGGTATATTAATTCTTTTTAAACTAAAAAAGGATAGAATATTATACTTATATATTAATTATAAGGCGTTTAATAAGATTATAATTAAGAACTACTATCTACTTCTATTAATTAATAAAATATTAATAAGATTAATTAGTATTAAATACTTAATTAAGTTAGATCTTAAGGATATATATTATTACTTATAAATAAGAAAGGATAATAAATAAAAGATTATATTTTATATAAGGTATAGCTATTTTAAATATATAATTATACCTTTTAAACTTATTAATATACCTACCTTATTCTAAGTATATATTAATAAAGTCCTAGCGGGACTACTTAATATTATATATATTATTTATCTAGATAATATTCTTATCCACTCCTAGGATAAAAAGTCTTATATTAGAGTTATAAAGGTAGTATTATAATATCTTTATAAATTTAAACTTTATATTAACTTAAAGAAATATAAATTTGTAAAAGTAAAAGTAGAATTCCTTAGCTTTATTATTAGCTATGACGGCGTATATATAAATCTATATAGAGTAGATACTATAATAAAATAGCTAGAACTTAGGAGTATTAAGGATATTTAGATCTTTTTAAGGTTTACTAATTTCTACTATTATTTTATTAAATACTATTCCTCTATAACCGCGGCGTTAATAAACTATCTAAAAAATAATTATTTATATATTAAAAATAGAAAGTTAATATTAAGTAATATTATAAGAGTAGTACTTAAGTAGTTAAAGTAACTCTTTTAAAAGGTATTATTACTTATATATTTTAACTTTATAAGAGAAATCTAACTAGAGACTAATACTTTAATTCTAGCTATTATAACTATTTTATTATAAAAGTTCCTAATTAATATTAAAGGGGTAGAAGTAGAATAGTATCCTATTACCTTCTACTCTTATAAGTTATATTTAGCGGAAACTAGATATAAGACTTATAACTAGGAACTACTTGTAATAGTTAAGGCGTTCTAGGTATAAAGGTACTTCTTAGAAGGTAGCTTATACCTAATTATAGTAATTACTAATTATAATAACTTAAGGTATTTCTAGATAATATTATTATTAATAAAGAAATAAGTATATTAGGTAATAAAGCTTATAATATATAACTTTAAGATATACTATTATATAGGTACTAAGAACCTAGCTAACGCCCTATTAAAGTAACTAGATTATATATTAATAATAGATAAAGAAGATACTTATCTATTAATATTATAAAATAAGTTAAAGAATATTAAGTATATTCCTTCTAATAAGTATTATATATATAATATTTATAAAGGTTTATAAGATAATAAGGCTTATAACTATAAATAGTATAAAAGGTTAGAGATAAGGCTTAGAAAGCCTTATACCCTAAAAATAGGGGAGAGTAACGCGCTCTTAAGGATATAGAGTAGTATAAGTAATAGCTTAAACCCTATTATAGGATAGTTTAATATTAATTAAATAGTACTTAAAAGGTATATTATAACTATATTAATAATAGAGCGCGTATAGAATAAATATAATAACTTAATATTAGAGATACTCTAATATCTCTAAGAGGGAGATAAGGATATTTATAATAAAAAATAATTATTAAAGTCTTAGGGCTATAAAAAGGCTATTAATATATCTTTATTAATAGATAAGATAGGGGTCCTTTATAAGGGCGGCGTAGTTTTTATACCTAGTAATAAAGTAATTAGATAAGAAATCTTAAAGCTTTATTATAATAACCCTTACGCTAGCTACTACTTATAGAAGCGTATATAAGAACTTATTAAGCGGAAGTTCTATTAAAAATTAATAAGATAAGATATTTATAATTATATATAAGAATATTTAACCTACTAATTAATAAAGCCGCGTAGATATACTATTTATAGTATACTATTACTATTACTAATACTTATAAGACCTTTTTAGGAAATTATAATAGATTTTATTACGGATCTCCCTTTAAGTAAATAGAAGGGTAGTATTTATAATATAATCTTAATAGTTATAAACTATTATATTAAGGTAGCTAGGTATTTACCTATTATAAAGATAGTTAATACTATTAGTATTATTAACCTATTATATTATAAAATCTTTTTAAGGTTTAGTTAGTTAGAGGGTATTATTAGTAATTAAGGGATAGTATTTATAAGTAGCTTCTAGGTAGCTATATATTATTATACTAATATAAAAAGAAAGCTTAATACTACTTTCTACCCTTAAATAGATAGTTAAATAGAGAGATAGAATAGTATACTTAAGTAATATCTACGCTACTATTCTACCTAGAGATAAAATAATTAAGTAGAGTTACTTTATTTAGTAGAGTTTATATATAATTATATAAAATATACTAGTACTAGGTTACCTTTATATAAAGTATTTTATAACTACTTACCTAAGCTAGATATAAAGCTTTTAAAGCTACTATTAGGAGAAGTCCTATTAGTATAATAAAGGAGTAAATTACTTTAAAAATAAAGGGAAGGTTTAGAGTAGTACTTATATTAAGTATAAGTTATATAGGTGGAGTATATAAATAAATAGTAAAAATAAAGATAATATAATATAAGTAATTATATCTTATTAAATATAAAGTATATTAGATTAATATAAGTAACTAAGAAATTATTATAATATTATCTAAGACCTTTTAAGGTCCTTAATTATATTAGTAGTTAGGCGTATAAGTTATAACTACTTAATACCTTTTATATATATAATATCTTTTATATCTTATTTATAAAGCTATATTAAGGTAATAATAAGAGTATTATAAAAGTTATATAAGTAGAGCTTATAAATAATAAAGATAAATAGGAAGTTAAAGCTATTCTTAACTATAAAATCTCTTATAATAAACCTTAATATTTAATAAAGTAGAAGGGTTAATCTTATAATTATAATTAATAGCTATATAAGTAGAACTTAATTAATATACTAGATATATTAAAAAGATTTAAGTAGAATTACCCTAAGATATAAAGTTTATATTATATAGGAGGGGAAATAATTTCTATTATTATAAATAAAAAAGAAAAGATACCTAATATAACTAGACTACTAAGGGCGTTATAAGAGAGGGCTATTATATTATACTAGTAGTAGTACTAGGCCTATTACTATTACTACTACTAGTAATAGGAGTATCCTCTTTATTATCCTCTTCTTTATCCTTTATAATAGGAGGGAGGTACTCTTATAATATATTAGTAAAGCTTTAAAAGTACTTTAAAAGGGGAGATAGAGTAATATATATATACTAATAAAGGATATTAAGAATACCCTCTAGGGTATTTATAATATAAATAGTAATAGCTAGGTTAACCCTAATAGGAGCTATAATAGTAGTAGGGGTAGAGGAGGCGCGGTAAAGGTAGTAATAATATTATTAAATAAGCCTATTAAAGGTTTATTAGAATCTAGTAAGTTAAGGGAGGTTAGAGCTAGTATCTAAAGTAGTTATAATATCTAAGGATTAAAGAAGGCGCGTATAAGTATAGTAAGTATAAGTAGGGATCTCCTATTAATATTTAATATTAAGATCTTTATAATAATTATATCTAGTAGAGCTAGGAGAGGCGCGTATATAACTTATACTATTAAAGGGATAAGTAAAGCCTTAACTAAAAATATTAGACTTATAACTCTTTAAATTAGAATATAATATAATAAAGGTATATTATATAAGATAACATAAGAATAGGCTAGGAGCGGCTTAATAGGGGAGGTTATATATTATTATGAGTAGAGGGGGTAGTAATAGTCTTCTTTTAATTAGTAGTAAGGGTAAGTTTATTATTAAGGATTACTTATAAAATAACTACTAGAAGTATAAGGAGGTATAATAAGGTATAAAGGGGGTAATAATATAAATAAGACTTAAAAAGGACTTAGTATAATTAATAAAAAATAAAAGATATTATAATTAAAAGAATAATATTAAAGTTATATAAAGAAGGTACGCCTCAAGTACTTAATAAACCCTTAATAGTAATAACTTCCCATTTACTTTAAAATACTAAGACTTCTAACTACTTCTATAATAAATTAGTAAGAATAATAAGAAGTATAATAGGAATATATTATAATAGAGGATTGTATATAGGAGTAGCGTTTATAATTATTTTAATTTAATAAAACTATAGATTCTTTAAGGCTTAACTTAGAGGGTCTTATAATTAATTATATTATTACGCTCTTATTAGAGGTATATTTTATTACTAAGAAAGTATCTTTTATAGATTATAACCTTTTATACTCTTAAAGCCTAAGAGCCTAGATAAGGAGATAATTATAAGGACTAGTTAGGAATATAATACTACTATTAACGTGGCGTTTATAGTATATAGTAGTACTATACTACCCCTTTACCTATAATATATAGAGGAGGGAATTCCCCTAGAAGGGAAGGGTAGTAATTAGTCTTACTATTAATAAGAATAGAGAGTTCTATATATATATATATATACACGCACTATTTATAGTACTTAATAGCCACGTTATTACGTAGTACCCTTATACCTAGGGAATAGTAATAGGAATAATAATAATAATAATAATAATAATAATAATAATAATAATAATAATAATAATAATAATAATAGTCTTAATCTATATAATCTAGAGACTTATATAGCCTTAGAGATCCTTATAAAGGAGGATCTATAAGGGGAAGCCTCTTAAGGCTCTTAACTAGTAGTTAGGGCCTACCTAAGGATAATAACTCTACTAATAGCTTAAATATTACTACTAGAATATCCTTAAATTTATTCTATCTTAATAATAATATTAATAACGTTACTAGCTTATCTTTAAAAGGAGCTAAACCTAATACTTTTAACTTTCTTATAAATAAGTAGATAGGAGCTAGTATAGACTTTAAGAAAGTCTTTAATATAATATACTAATATATTAGTAAGGATAGTAGAATCCTTAAGTTTTACTTTAATACTAGATCTTTAATATTACTTATTTCTAATAATTACTACCTAGCCTTTTTTAATACTTATAAGGTCTACCTTATAACTAGAGGAAAAAGGCTTTAATATAAGGGAATTAATACTAGAGAGTTATTATTATAGGATTATATTAAGGTAGATATTAAGATATATAACTTAACTAAAAAAACTAGTTAAAATATCTAGGGAAATTTATATAGTTTTAAAACTCCTATATAATATAATTATTAGAACTAATATAATAAAACTAAATATAATTAATATTTAATAGGGTAAATACTAGGATCTCGCTGTAGTTAGTAGTACCCCTATTCTAATTAGAGTTACCTTAAAAGTAGATTATATCCTAAAAATCTAAGCGGATATTTAGGAACCCCTAGTAATACTAGGATTACTAATTAAACTAAGGATACTAAGGACTCTAAGATATAAGAAGGTTAATATCTATACCGCCTTAGCTATAATACTAGATTCTAGTATAGGGTAAAATATACTAATTATATACTATCCCTTAGTAGTAAATTATAACTATCTATTTAAACCTTTACCTATACTCGACCTCTAATTAGGAACTTTTATATTAGGGGTTTAGGTAGTTATTAATAATAATCCTTAAGTATTTCTAATAGCTAATTTTAGTGATTAATCTACTAAAATCTATAAGGGATAATTACTAGGTAGCCTAGCTATTCTATATAACTTAGCTAAGCCTACTAAGATAGATTTCTATTTTATAGATATTTATACTAGTAAGTTTAAGGAGGAACTAGATATACCTTATATAATAGACTTTCTAGAGGAAGTTATAGTTCCTAAAGCTAATATCTCTATATATTAGGGGCCTAAATATTAAGAATATGTTAAAAAGGTACTTAAAAAGTATAAGACCTTTTTTTAAAATAGCCTAAGAAAGTTTAATAATAGTATTAAAATATTAATACCCTTTAAAGATAAATTTAATATAGTAGGATTAAAGTAAAACCTATATAATCTTTCTTAAAGGGATTATAAAGTTATAGATTTAATCCTAGATCCCCTAATAGAGTAGGGTTAGATTAAGAAAGTTCCTTTAAGCGTACCCTCTACCGCGTTATTACTAGCCTTTATAGTATAAAAGAATAAGAAGCTAAGGGTAGTAGTAGATTTATAAAAAGTTAATATTAAACTCTACCTAGATATATATCTACTTCTAAAGTAAGATATAATCTTAGGAGCGCTAGGTAGATTAATAATATTCTCTTTAATTAACCTTATTAAAGGGTTTTTTTAAATAGGGAATACGCCCTTCTAATTAGTAGAAGACTATATTTATTAGCCCCTATTAAAGCTAGGAATAGTTAAAGGTTTCTATTATAGGTTTAATAAATACTCTAGGTTTTTTCTAATATTATATAAAGAGGCTACTATCCCCCTACTTATAATAATTTATCCTTATATATATTAATAATATTATAATTTTCTCTGCTACTCTAGAAGATTATAATAAATGTCTTAATTAGGTTTTAGAACTCCTTAAGAATAGTAGAGTTATACTATTACTAGTAAAATACTATTTTATATATCCTAGTATAATAGCTCTTAGATATTATATATTATAGTCAGGGCTTAATATAATAGAGGAGAAGGTTAAAGCTATTTAAAAGATATTATTCCCTATAAATTTAAGAGGATTAGAAATTAGACTTAGTTTCTTTAATTATTACTATAAATTTATAGAGTATTATATAGTAATTACTAGACCCCTAATTAAGTTAAAGACGGAGGGCTTTAAAGGAAGCCTAAATAAAGGGAGGCTAAGAAGAAATTATATTAAGAAAAAATAGCTCTTAGTAGATATATCCTATTTAAAACCTACTTAAACCCCTATTATACTTAAGATAGAGGGTTTATAAGCTAGTCCTTAATATTATAAGGCTTAGGAAATCCTTAAAGAAAAGTTATATAATACTCCTACTTTAGTATTTCTTAACTTTAGTAGACTATTTATATTATATATAGATAGTAGTAAAGAGAAGGGATATAAAGTTACTCTATATTAAATTAGAGTAGATAGGATAGAAAGGCTAATATTATTTCTCTCTAAAGATCTCTTAAACGCGGAGACCTGATATTAAGCTATAAAATTAGAGGCGGGGGCCCTTATTTAAATACTTACTAAACTCCTTTAATTCTTTAATAATAGTAACTTTACTATTATTATAGATTATAACGCTCTAAAATTAGTACTTTAAAATAAAATAAATAGTTACTAATCTACCTACTTAAATAAGTAGGCCCTTTACCTATTTATATTTTAATTAAGGATAAAAATTATCTATTATACTAGAATTATATATAAAAATGCTAATAGATTATCTAGACTATTTATAATAGAAATTAAACTTATAAATATCTTCCTTATAGCGGTAATTAAGGTAGAAAAGGAATTTCTAAATAAAATCTTAAATATATTACCTAAGGATCCCTATTTTAGGAAAATTTATAACTAAATCTAGAAATAACTTAAAGAGTTGTATAACTAGGAATCTAGGGTTAAAATAGTGTATTAATTATATTACTAGGACTTTAAGAATAATCTACTATATATATAAAGTTACTTAGGACCGGATTAGCTTTATATTCTAGAAAAGCTTACCTATAAAATCCTAGAATATAGATATAACTACTATATATATAGTAGTATTTATTAGATATATAATTAATTACGTAGTTCTATATACTTCCTAAGAATAAGAAAGGTTATATAAGGGTATATTAAGGGGTACTTAGCTTATTAATTATTAAAACCTTTAAGATAACTACTATATAAGGAGTTATATCTTATAAGGGATACTTAATACCTTCTAGAGGAACTAGTAATAGACTTTATAATTAGCCTACCGCTAACTAGGTAAGGCTATAACTCCCTACTTATAGTTATAGATAAGTTCTTAAAATTTATCTAGCTAGTCCTAGGTAATAAGACTAATATAGCTAAAATCTAGGCTAGATAATATTTTAATAATATATACTAGTTATAAGGTATTTTAAGCCGCCTTATCTCTAATAGGGATCCTAAGTTTACTAGCGAATTCTAGAGAACTCTATTCTCTAAATATAGAGTATTATTAGGAATAATAATAGCTTACTATCTATTAATAGATAGATAAGTAGAATAAATTAATTAAATTATAAAAATAGCTTTAAGATATCTACTAGTAGGCTAATATAAGGAGAATTAGAATACTTTATTATTAGAGGTTAAATATACCTTAAATACTATAGAAAATATAAGTATACTTATAACGCCGTTTAAAGTACTTTATAGTATAAAACCTAGGGGTTACCTTAATACTATTATTCCTAGAAATAATAAAATTATAATAGAATTCCTCTATTATTAGGATATAGTATATAATAATACTATAAACGCTATAAAGTTAGCCTAAGTAAAAATAGTAGTAAGATATAATTTAAAATATAGGGTTCTAGACCTAGTAGGTAGTATATATCTTAAGCTTACTAAAATAGGAGACGTAGGATATTATATTCCTAAGTCCTCCTCCCTATTAATAAAGAGGGTAGGGCTATATAAGATCTTAGAGAAAATTAGCCCCCTAGTATATAAGCTAGAACTACCCCCTAGTATATCTAGGATCTATTTAGTAATATTAGTAATCTACTTAGAGTAAGATAAACCTAATCCTTTTAGTTAAGCTATTCCTCCCCTAGTACCTATTATTATATAGGGTAGATAAGAATACGTAGTAGATAAAATACTATATAAGGAGAGGAGAGGTAGAAAAGATAGTTATTAAGTTAAGTAGAGAGGCTATAATAAAATAACCTAGGAACCTACTAGTAACCTTAGGGAAGACGTACTAGATATAGTAGCTAAATTTAAGAAATCTTAAAGGTAATATACTAACGTCTGTTAAAGATAAAGGTATTAATATAATTATAGTCTAAATATATATAATACGGGTACTCCCGCTACTAGTATAGCTTTAACTTATAATAAACTAAGTTTTATATTACTTACCTTTATCTCTATTATTAATTATTAATACTAATATAATATATATTATACACGTCGTATCTCTAGAGGTAATATTCCTTTATATAGACTACTATTACTAAGAAAGTCGCCTAGTTACTAACCTAGTTTAGAATAAATATAATAATAAGGTATTAACCTAAAACCCTATTTAATAAGGATATTAATTTATATATTATAGACTAGTTAAAGATAAACGCGGATAAAGGCTATATTTAGTACTTACTACTAACTTAATTTTATATAAATAGACTTATATCTAAGGAGATCTTAAACTACTTACTTAAAGTAACTATCCTTTTAAGGGTTTTTTAAGTTTATATACTATAATTTAATTCTAATATAATCCCCTTTATAGAAATAACTTATATTACTTTAAAACTACTAATAGAGCCTACGTATTAAAGTACTTAAGAGAAAATAAATTAAGACCTCTTTTAATAGTATATAATTAGCCTATTCTTATTCCTAATAACTATTATATTATATACTAGATCTAGGATTAACTTAAGTAGTAGGTATAATAAAACTTATTCCTAGACCTTATTATACCCCTAGATATTACTAAGAAGTTAGGCGTACTAGTTAGTAATTAAGAAAATCTATATTAGGCTAAATAAGATATTATCTAGTATGTTATAGCTCTACCTAAGGTTAGTATACTTAACTATAATAGTTAAGCTTAGGAAGTAGCATTTAGCCTAAATTAAGAGGAAATAAGGGCGGAGGTAAGAAAGTAATTATAGATTCTTTAGGAATTTAAAATTTATAAATTAAGGAAGGTAAATTTATAGAGTATAGGATTATAAGATAGTTATAAAGATTTTACCTTCTTTAATCCTCTTAATTATCTTAAAATGAATTATAAGGCACCCCTACTTAGGGTACTAAGAGAGGACTAGGACCTAAGCTATTCCTAGGAATATATTATATCTAATTTAGACTAGCGGGTAGGTATAAATCGCGCTAGCCTTTTAAGCCTTTTTAAGATAGTTTATAAGATAGTAGATAATATCTACTATAACTTAAAATATAGACCTAGGTAACTACTAGATATAGATTAAGAAGCTTATCTTAGGGATAATTTATAACCTATATTATTAATAACCTTAGAGGTATTATTAACTCCTCTATTAGACTAGGAGATCCTAGTAGTAGACCCTAGGAATAAGCCTAATAATATATCCTTACCTTACTTATTTAAATAACCCCATTTAGTAGCTCCTAAGGGAGCTGTTAAGGCTATTAATAAGGTTACTTTTAAAGATATTAATATTAGCTACTATATTACTAGGACCCTCTATATAAGGGATAATAGGGGGGTGAAAATTACGGGGAAACTAGGTAAAAGAGTTATTATTTCTAAGTATCTAGACTAGCTATTAGTTAATAAATTCCCTATACTAGTTTTTTTAAACCTAGACTATATCGTCTTAAAGGAGGAGTTTATAAGCTATTATAAAAGCTTTATTATTCTACCTAATTATTAGGTTTTTTAGGTAATTTATTTTAACTTATTTAAGCGGGGGGATTTCTACTAACTAAGCCTTAATTTAGATAGATATCTACTTATAGATTTTATCCCTATAAGAGTACTAGCGACGGCCCTAGATAATAAGGGGGTAAGGGATTTCCGCGTATTTTAAGGGTACTAATTATATAGTAATATAAGGGAATAACTAGGCTTAAATAATAAGTATTTACTACCTAACTAGACTTAGATAGTTAATAAATAATACTCTAATTATATAGCTAGTAGTAGTAAGGTATTATTATAGTACCTAGGGGATAATTATCCTAAAATCGTCCGTCTACTAGAGGATTAGGATATCCTAGGGGAACTACCGCCTAGTAATATAAAGGAGAAAAATTGTTAGCTAAGATCCTCTACGACGAAAAAATCCGTAACGAAGAAGTCTAAAAAGCTAGTAAAATTAAGGAGAACTACCCTACTACTAGCTAATCCGACATAAAATAGTACCCCTATTATACCTACTCCGACACCCCCGCTATAAGGGGCTATAGGATAGCCTAGCCCTACTTCCCTATAATAACCTATTCCGACCCAGCTAGCCCGGAAAGATCTTTAAAACCTAAGGTTAGGATTACTCTTAATAATACCTATAACTAAGATAGAAGAGTTAAGGGAATCTAATAAGAAATAATAATAGTTAAATACGTAGCTACTAATAAATAGTAATACTATAGTATTAGAGCTAGTAAGGTATTTAAGTATATATAACCGCTCTATTATAAATATAATAATAATAATTAATAGTACTAGAGATATTAAGTTAATAGAAAAAGCTAATAAAATACTTAATATCTCTAATAATATATTATAACGCCTTATATTATACTACCTATATCTTAAGGATATTATTATAAAGTATAATAATAGTTACTTAGTAAAGTAGTTAACTAATCCTAAAAAAATTATAGAGGCTAACTTAGTTAATTTAGCGACTTAATATACTTAGAATAAGGAGGATATTATTATAGAGTACGATAATAGTTAGTTAATAGAGTAGTTAGTTAATCCTAAAATAGTAGAGGCTAACTTAGTTAATTTAATAACTTAATACGCTTAGGACGAGCTTATTTTCTAGAGGGGGTAGATATTATAGTTATAGTAATATTAGGTAAGTACAACCGACTTATATAGCTATATTTAGCCTTAAGCCTAAGGATATAAGTACTCTAAGCCTTTATAACCTACTTATTTACATAGGCTCTAGCTAGTAACTTAATAGTCGTTCTACTAGAAAGGCTCTAGGTATACTTATTATACTAGTTATCCTATTAGGATACTATATTATCCACGAATTATACTCTAGGTTATACTCTTCTACTACATATAATATTAATATATTAGGAGGATTCTAGTACTATTAGCGATTATAGATATTTTAGCGCTAAGGATATTATTATATAGCGAGTATTACGATATAAACCTTAATTCTAGACGCGCTAAGCCCTATTTAGGTAGCGTATATATTATTACCTACTAATACCTATAATTTTCTATAAGGGACTGGAATGATATTAGTTTAACGACGTGGTATTCTAGTATAATAAGAATAAAAGCTATGGTATTGCAATATATCTGTAACACGACTGATATAGTACGCGCCAAGGCTACGCTAGTCCCAATTAAGCTATAGGCTGACATGGTGCTAGAACCATGATAATTTCTAAGGTTAGATTTAGTCGATTTAAGTGATTTTCTCGCGGGGGTAACTTCCCAGATACCGTGTGTATATGGTAGTAGCGGTCGGTACCTACTACGTGGAAGGGGAAGGGTAGTACGGCGTGTATGGTACGCGGTACGCCTAGTTATTAGCGTAGCACTATTAGCGCTATTCTTAATACGGCGAGATTTCCGGCGAGATTTCCTCCTTACGAGATTTTTAGTAAGAAAAGCATTAGCCTAGATCTTTAAAGATCGATCTCGTAGCCCGGATAATATATATATATACCCCGGGGTGCTTTATTTAAGGAAATCTATTGGTCCAGAATATCTACAGAAATCTACCCAGTATGATTTGTTCGACCCCCCAGGCGCCCTAAAAGTATCTAGGTAATATTAAGCCAAGCCGTAGGGCTACACTAGCTAAGGGTGTGACTTCCCACCGAAGCTCGTTCGATAACGGTCCCAACTTTGTTACTACTTGAAGCGGTTCCAGACATGGAACTGTTGTCGTGAAAGAACGTGGCATATGTAATAACGCCTTGTAATTAGGCAGCCTTGCCTCGTGATACGCTTCAACTCTACTACCGTCGCCCTTACTTACCGCTCGAATAGATTACTACTACACCTAGAGGCTGTCGGTGATACGGAAAACACCCAAGACTGGGCTTATTAATACTTCCCTCCACAGACGTTACTACTGAAACCATTGTATGTCATTCTGTTGTAATTAGACAACGTCACGTGGATGAAATTCTGGTACTACCGATTTCAGGCAGTCGGTGAAGCAAACATGCAGGCAAATAGGATACTGGGTGCTACAATAAGAGGATTATTTAAATGACAGTCCTACTTCATCGTCTCTTGTTTCGTTCTACGGCGTTGCTGCTCATTCTCACCGAAAGATGCACATTCGCCTTGCAACTACGCGTGATTTGCATCGTCTCGCGCAGATCACCATCACGTCCTTGATAGACGACCCAGCCTTCGATTACATGTGGCCAAAGCGGCATGAATACCCCGAAGACAACTTCTTTTTCAGGCAACTGCAGCTGAAGAAATGGCTTTACGACCCTCATCAGACCTTTCTAGTCATGGTTCTGGATGCTGAAGATCTTCCTATCGAGAAGGCAAACGTAGTCCCTAGCACCATCATTTCCTACGCTATCTGGGAACGAGTCGGCCGCTCCACCGCGGCTAAGGATTGCTGGGCAAAAAAGGATTCATGGCAGAATCTTCTTGACAGTGCATTCGTCCTATGTCTGTTCTTGACTTTGGCTGGTACTAACCTCGTGCTGGGTAGGAAGCACAGCCCGAGTAGAAGCATGGTCAATCTCACTCAAATACGAGCGACGGGACGCGGACAAGGAGCGACTTGCTGCCATTGCCAAAGCTTCTGATGTAGATAGGGAAGATTGCTTTGCAGATATCGAGGATTGGTGGAACATGGAGCTGTTGGTGACGGATAGACCGTTCGGCAGACGAGGTGCTGCCACCAGTCTCGTCAAGTGGGGCACAGCTGAAGCTGATGACGAAGGGGTGTGCTGTGGAGTTGAAGCTAGCGGTATGGGAGCCCGAGTCTATGAAGCGTGCGGCTTCAAAACAATGAAGGAGTCCGTGGTGCAGGTCGATGGCAGGAATGAAAGCCTACGGTATGTGGTGATGCGCAGGGATGTTTGAGTCGCTGCAGGCTCTCATGTTCTGGCGTAGGCTGATATTATAGATCATACCGGTCACTGAAAGTAAATTCTCTATTGACAGCATGCCCATTCCACTCGAGAACGCCCGTGAATAGGATAAATGCCGAATACTGTACGTGTGTTCAGCGTATCGACCTCCACCTGGCCATACACACCATACCAACACTGTAATTACATCCAAGCCAGCACCTTATACCCAACACCATGGGTACTGCCATTGGGACGAGTCAGGGATGCATAGAGCATCCATGGATGATAGGGATGTTCAAGACCAAGCCAAACCTTCGCATCGGGGATGGAGGTGAGGTGAGAGGCGGATGGGGTGGAAGGGAGGTTAGGGGTGAGAGGGTGAGTGGATGCGAATGGTATTAAAAAGGCGTTGCGTAATATACTTTGAATGAGCTCATTAATTGTGAAGGCGTTGGAACTGAAGCGTCGCGAGATGTATTTAATACTGGCGATTTATAAAATCTACGAGGCGATGGAGTACAATATTGGTTGTCCCTCGGTCTGACGCGAAGTGTAGAACGCGATGAGCGCAATCCTACGGGAAATGTGAAGCTCAAAGCCCAAATTTTCGTAAGATGTTCGATTGTCATTCTGTATTCTGTATCTAGACATGGACGAAAGAATAATGCTCACATCAAGTAAGTACATACATCTGCTCCATCGCTCTTTGTTTGCTCGTCATTAGATTCCGTTATGAACGGAAGACATGTATCGTAATACATGTGGAAGAAACATACTTCGCCGTAATCCATGAAAATAGAAACATAGTTATTAGGACAGGCATGAAAATCGCGTGTGAAGGACGGAAAAGACGCTGTCGTGGTATACATCCAATCGTAAACATAAAGCATAGTCTCCGAAACGCTCATCGACATCCTGGTATCATCTCAAACATTGATTTCACAGTGATCATATCATATCAACATATTCATATTCATATCCCATCCAACCCCTGCAGAAGATCCAACATCCCCGCCAACGCCGCACCGCCAAAGAGTCCCCTCTTCAGATTCTTGCTCGCGACATGCTTGTCCTCTTCGGCTTTGTGCTCGGTTCGATGTCTATGGTGTCGTCGTGGTCGGGGCTGGGGTTGCAGTGCCATTGGTGGGCCTGGAGGCCGTTGTTGTTGCTGTTGTGGGAAATAATTCCCTGGGATGGGTTGGGGACTGTGGCCCATGTAGCCAGGAGGGGCATAGTGGCCGCTGGCGGAAGGCGGGCGGGGTGGGCCGCCTGGGGGGCCTTGGTAGGATGGAGGACGGAGACCTGGTTGAGGAATCGGGGGTGTGCCTTGCCATTGGTTGACGTTTTGCATGGGCCTAGTTGGCATGGGTCCCATTGGGGGTGGAGGGATTCCACGAGAGCTTGTCGGTCTTGGTGGTGGATTGGGTCCTGGGTTTTCTTGTCTGTAGTTCCTTCCCGCAGATGCATAAGGCCTTGGGTTGCGATCGTGAGAGTCTTGAGAATTAGGAGAGTACCGGTAGCTATCGGCTTCACTGCCACGCCGTGACCCTGGCTGCAAGCGTGGGGGAATTGGAGATGCATCCGAGTCCGAGGAGGTATCTGTCTCTGAATGTAGAACATGCTTTCGTGGAGCTCGGTGACGTGACTGTTGGTGGGCTTCTTTCTCCGAGTCGCTCTCCACTCTGGCTTGGAAGCGCACGTCCTTCTTGACTTTTCGGGATCGGGGCGCCTCAATGTATCGTCCCTTTGCGCGCGTACCTTCGTATTCGGAGTCTGTGGTGTCCTCCTCGTCACTTTCGTAGTATGTGCTTAAGCTGGGCCTTCGATCTCTCGATACAGGCATTGAATCCAATTCGAAGCTATGTGTCCATTCTCCGAGTAAATGATCAACGATATTGTTGACATTGGCCCCAAGAGCCTGGTTTTCTTTGACAAGTGCTTTAGTGAAGGCTGCATCTAGTTGTTGTATCGGCCTCTCCTGGTATTTCACTATAGCTCTTGATGTGTCATCCGCGCTGACTGGCGGATTTACAATCGACAGTTGTAAATCACCTTCAGTAGCTTTTTGCGCATAGTAGCTTGGTTCGATAGCACGATGCGTATCATAGCTTGGAGGCGGCTCGTCTGGATGCGGGCTTGTAGCAGCATCCTCCCTCGCCTCATCTTCGGCTAAATTGTAGAGTTTGCGGAGCTCGACGAGGGACCAATGTTGTACCACAATCATGTTCTGTATCTCTGCACGGTCCTGCATCATAGCCTTTCCGGCCAAGGGTGGTGCCAACGGATCATGACTTGGAAAGAAGTTAGCATTGAGCTCCTATTGAACTAGAGAAAAACTTGCTGTGTGGAAGTAATGGCTTTTCCCATTTGCAATATTTGCAGCATTACAGCTAAGCTCAACTTCAGAGCTTCCAGCTGTCCCAGCAGATATTGAACCTTGTATTTCTTGAACGCCCATTTGTTCTTCTCTGCTATTGTTATGGATCTCAGAATCCCTTTCTCATCTCTGCCCTGGGACAAATCTGTCATGTTCTTGATCTCATCAAAGACAAGCTGACCTTGGTGGCTGATCTCGGTCGCGGCGTCGACAGCAGCCTGGGCTGTCATACCTCGCCCATCTTTCATAGCAGCACCAGTTTGCTTGAGCATCAGGGAGAACAGGGATATGCTCTTGGCGATGTGGTGAATATCACAGTCTGGGTTCGCCATGCCTGTTCCGACAGCGTTGAGGACAAGGGAAAGGCGGAAGCCAGCACTGGCAACACCGATGATAGAGTCCATCGAGCTGTTGCTTAGAGAGCGGTTATGTCCGTTAGTACGGACGTCATAGCCTCGTAAGGTGGCGTGCGAAGTGTCCGCTGTCATGTTAACGTTAGTGGCTCGTCACTCCAGGACGAGGAGTATTAGCAAGTGGGTGAACAGGATGGATTTTCGAAGGCCACGGCCAACATGATCAGGAAAGGAAAAGGACTGAGAGAAAGGCGCAGCCTGATGAGAGATGATTAATAAGTAAATAGGTAAGATGGGTGTTCAAGAATGCGGCTGAAAAGTATTAGATAGTAGGCACATAGAATACGTGGATACGTACTACGTATGTACCCATTGGAGACTGGAGTCTTGACGGGATCTAGAATACGGGCTATCGTCGGCGTGAACTGCTGACTCGTTGGGGCAGCCCTACCTTAGAACGAGCCTAAACCTAATCCTGAATGACGTGCATGAAGGATTGACCTTCACTCTGGGACTGGAAGTGCCCTTAAACTCCACACTTACCCCGGGAACCCACCTCATGGCCTCGGTCTCACCTCGCTCCGCCACCACCCAGGTCTGCCAATCGCTTACCACCCACACCTGCCACGCGCACTGCCATACAAGGCGCACTTCCCATGGTCAACACACTGTATCCTTTTGCCTTCCTTGATCAGTAAGGCAGCCTTACTACTTCATAGTCGCACGTACAGCTTACTGGATCGCCGATTTGGACTATTCTAGAAGTCCTCGAGACCAGGGAGGAGCCGTATTTGCCAAACTAATTGCCAACCAATAGGAGTTATTCCCAGCTCGTGAATATCGACGCCATCATCGATATCTGGGAAGTACGCTTGAACAGTATCAGTATCTTCAATAAGACAGCTACAAGCCTCTACGATCAGATGCGTGGAGGGTGATAGATCTTTACTAGTGGCATACTAGGTGCTTATATTGGTAAATCTCCGTAAAAGATCCTTTTCACATCATGTTCCTCAAAGCTCTTCCTTTTTCGAAACAGCATGATTTTCTAGATGTTCTCCAAACTTGATTCTCTGCAGCCTTAAATTCAATCGACCTTTGAGGAGTGCCTTTATCCCGGTGGGCTATTATCGCGCTGCATCACAAACGGGCGCTTGCATACACACTTCCCTTGTACCGTGTGGGTCTAACAGAAGAAGCCTCGCTCCGCAAGTTAGGAAACATAGCCTTGTGGACTCCAAGACTCCATCCATTCGGCACACCTATCGTGTCTTGCGCTCTCTTTCGTACCTGTCTTTTTTCGAAATTGGGTCTAACAGCGTCTTCATGAATGGCTGGATTCTCAACTCAGCACAAATTGGTTGACCTCAGACACTTATACATATCATTACTCGATTGTCGCATGCTAATCTAGTGATATGGCTATTCTGACTTCAGGGCCCTCGAGTCTTGACAGCCTTAGCTAGGGCTTCCACTGGCAGCAGCCTTGTGCTGCCAACCGTTCGGTAAGCAACTGGAAGGTAACGAGAAAGACACCGTACGGACATAACGCAGTTGCAAATTTCACAGACTCGGTGTATCATCAAATCCCTATCTGGGTCGACTATTGCGACTAGGGCCAGCTCTCATAGGTTGGGGGATCATCCCATCTATCCTCTCTCGTCTGGTAGTCGCGGGGCTGAAAAAGACAATGATCTCATTTGCATTATATGGTTGCAGATGCATGGTGAGGGATGAGATAGGAGTCTCGATCATTGTGGTGTCCGAGTGTTCCACGCTTCGGAAAGTGCATGCAACAGCTTTCCTACCGTGATTGTTCGAAAGGACGTCTGCCCATCAAGCCACGTGAAAGTCATAGCGTTGCTTCTCTTGTTCTCTCCCAAATTCAGAGTGCGCCTTGTGCTTTTTCATCATGGTTTCGCGTATCTGTAGTGTTTACTTCACGTTCCTTCCGCAACTTTATTAAGATCTTGTCACCATGACGGGAGTCCTCTACGGTCTCTGGCTCAAGCTGTTCTAGACTAATCAGCGACCTTACATGCTAGCTCGTGGTATTTGGCCAGCACGAGAGATTTATTATCCGAAACCTTTGATTTTCCCAATCCTAAAGGTTTCGTATACGAGCGATATTTAAGACTTCCGCTGATCGAACAGGATTCAGGGCGGAGTATGGTCTCCGGAAGCTCTCAAAGGGTCGAATTGCGTTTCGGATTGGAAGCAAGGACTACCTCTATGATAACCAAGCAAGAGCGTTGAGATATCCTGGCTTGTTATCTTGTCGCCCGTGTGACACACCAAGAAGAGATATATTGATCAGGGTGTTGGTAGAGGGAGAGAGAACCCAAAATTATCCATACCCTAGGCAGTGAATCGTAGCTACTCTTTCACACTCGTACGGCAGCAAAATCCGACCCATCCATGATTTCATATCCCATCATATACTATTCTTGACTTCAATCCCATGAAGTAAATAACCACTAGAAGCCACCCACCACACAATTATCGTATCTTTGCCACCCCTCTTTTGTAAGAGAGACATCTCAGAATACCGTTCCCAATGCCCTTAAGGGCTAGTCAACCACGACAATAATCATGCGCTTACTGTACACAGCCCCGATGAAAAGATCATCAGAGCCTTTCTTGGGCCATCATCATAACCACATTTCACGATCCTTACGACACCTTCCTCAATACTACAACTCCGAAGCTCCATTGAAGATTACGTCAGTGCTTTGCTCTGTGTGCTGTGAGGTTTCATCTTTATTGTCTCGATCAAGACACATTCGCGGAGCCGAGCCTCGGTCTCCGCCTCTCTATTTCTAGATACAACCGCTCCAAGCACCACACTGTTCATAGAGCTAAGAGGAGCTGCGCATGTCTAACCAATAGCTCACTCGGAACATCCTCCCTCCTCTCCGAGAATATAGTCGGCCACGGTGGGACGCCAATTCTACCATAAAGTCGACAAAGTCGCCCGAAGCACCCGGACAGCGAACCTCAGGTTCCCCGAGTTCGAGTCTTTGTCGTTGTGCTTTCACGATAAGGTTACCTGTCGTTTTGAGGAATCCGCGAAGAGATGGAGCCCTCGGGGCTTCGTCGTAGCGATACGACAAAGGGCACACCGCTGCGCGTTCTCTCCTTAGGTTGGTCCTCCAGCGTCTACGTCTAAATACCCCCTCCTCGGTTCGCAGTCGCTGACCCGTAACCAGACGGCGGTGGTGTCCGTGGCTACTCCATGCTCATCCTCCTTCACGACTTCATGCACAAAACCTACGCAGAATGTCACGGGGAACCGCCAGAACCGGACGAGATACCCAAGCCATGCGAATATTTCGACCTCATCGCGGGCACAGGAACGGGAGGATTAATAGCTATCATGCTGGGTCGATTACGAATGAATACGAAGGACTGCATGAGAGTGTATGTTCAAATGACTAGGAAAGTCTTCGAGACGGACAAGACCATAGCTGGGATACCCTACAGATCTACGCTGTTCAAGGCCTCCATGTTGGAGGATGCGATAAGAGCTTGCGTACGAGCTTTTGAGCACGAAAGGGACGAGAATGTAGAAGATGTTTTTCGAGACATGCCGAACAGTCCTGGAAGCTTTTCGAAAGACTCAAGACCGCAGAGTATGATGAGCGATAAAAATGGTATGCCCAGGACGTCGACAGGATCGAGCCCCAAAAACCGGTATAGTCACTTCGCCTCAGATGGCTGGACAAAGCTTGGAGATCCAAGTGCGCCCCTTGAAGACACAAGAAGGGAAAAGAGGTGCAAAACGTGAGTACACGTGTGGTCGTTAAGCTGCTGTTGTACTGATTGGAGCAGTGCTGTAACCGCCGTTCTTAAAGGCCACAATGAGAGAAGCGCAACCACTGTATTACTACGATCATATCCCTCAAGGACCCAACCAGCTATTGAGTCCGAGTGCGCTATTTGGCAGGCTGGCCGGGCGACATGCGCGACAAAACTTGCATTCAAGGAATTGCGAATAGGCACATCTACTTTCCTCGATGAAGGTTACGGTCTTACAAATGTCGACAAGACCCCTACCTACAACCCGGCTCCACAAGTCCTGGATGAGGCTATGATCAATGAATGGCCAGGTTCGACCATTGGCCTTTTCCTTAGTATAGGCACCGGAAAGCGGCCTGGCGGGACACAGAACATGCAGTCGGAATGGTGGGAAGGCTTTGCGGGTGGCCTTGGATCATTCGCAGAAGCTAAAAGGAAACTCATTGCGAAGATTGAGGGGTGCGAGAAGACACATAGAGAGATGCTGTCAATTCATTTACCGAAGAGAGGGATTGATCCTTCACATTACATGAGACTCAACGTCGAGGTGGGCGTAGGGGAATTCGGAATGAACGAGTGGAACAGATTGGCGGATATCAGCAACAGCACTCAGTCCTACTTGAATACGCCCGCGGTCAAGGTTATGCTCAACGATGGAGCACGAGAGATGGCCAAGGTCGAAGCTATGCGAAGGCAAGCAGCGGCCCGAGTCCAACGAGCAAATGAGAGCTACGAAAGTCAATATAACCAATATCCAAAACAGGACATGCCATATATTCCGCCATCGGAACCCCAGGCGATAGAACTTCCTGGCCCAGATGAGCCGCAACTAGTACCGCGACCACTGAGCAAACCTGGTCCGATGTATCCTGGCCCGCATCACAATCCTTATCAGCGTTCTTCCACACCTGGTGATAAATTCGCCGTCATGCCTTCAGTCGACTACCCACAACCCGCAGAGGATTTTCAGCCGAGGTCCTCTGACGAGAGATCATACCGGGGGAGCAACGAATATCAAAGGCACGAAGCTCCTCCACTACCTCCGAAAACGCCTATATCTTACCAAGACCCTCGATCCACTCGAAATCGTAATTCAAATCCGAGGGGAGATGGGAATGTGCCTTTACCTCTGCCATATCCGGATACTGATGGCCCTCCCCCAGCGGTGAACATGGCGAGAAAGCCGGAGTATGTGCCTAAATAGGAGGCGTCATAATTCAGCGTTTCGCGTTCTTATAGCACTTGGTACGGAGTATTTTGTATTGTGAAGAATTGATATCCAGTATGAATGATACTCGACTTAGGTACGACATGATGTTACGAGAATTGGGATGCATTGGGGCGGATAAAAGACATTCATGGCCCTGATCGCCTGCGATCATCATAGCGATACTATTAATGACCATCTCTACCATGGTAGATACCATCACAGATATAAGAACCGTTGTGGGATGGACTCTGACAGATCGGTCTATTCTTAGTATTCCCGAATCTTTGACACGCGTTTTGCCTCATCACTACTGAGCTCGTTGCCACTCATTGGTTCTCCAGGCGAGAAAGCTGTTTTCGGTGGCGTCATACTAATCCCTTCTGAGATTAGCTCCCCTACGCCCTTGAATCAAGGTTGCGGACTCCATGTGCTCCACCATAAACAATAGCGACGTCGTTGATTCTGAGGCTGTACATTTCTATTCTCTTGTGATACCCCAATATTAAGCCTACTTGCCTCTTATCTTCGTTTCTACGTACCTTGTTCGGCCACCACTGTACAGGTTTACGCACAAGACCCAGGCGAGCTTTCTCCTGACGAATCCTTCAGGAGCATATACAACAGCGCTTGGCCGGCTCCTACCTCAAATATCCCTCTACTTGCTTCATACGCTGGATACTGGCTGTATCGCACTTCAAGATCAGGACCTTTCTGGCACCCCGGCTCTGCTGCTCTTGTGGTACCAGGAATCTAAGCGCTTTGCATGGGCGTCGCTTCCCAGGAGGTGGTAGCTGCGATTGAACGATCAGAGATACCCTCATGATATTACGATAAAGTACCGCGTCTTCAGATTTCCTCGACTGAGCCCTATCGCTATCGCTCTTACAAGCCCCTCACCTTTCTACATGCCTGGGATCCCTGCCAGCAACAGATAAGAGTGTCTGAAGCTACAATCAAGTGTTTGCACCTTGCAAGCCTTCGAGATGGAGAGCACCATGGAGAATACAGCATATATCCTGGCAAGGGCGAATGAGATCTATACCACGGCAAACTGCACCGCTATACCCAAACCATCTGCGACTAAGGATCGGCCGCCTGTCTACAAGGCCATTGGCATATCGCTCGCTATATCCTCAGGTGTCTTTATTGGCACTTCGTTTGTGTTGAAAAAGACAGGTTTGTTGAAGGCGAACATCAAGTACAATGAGGAAGCGGGCGAAGGATATGGGTACCTGAAGAACGCGTTCTGGTGGACGGGCATGACATTGATGATTATCGGAGAGGTATGCAATTTCGTGGCCTACGCCTTCGTGGACGCAATATTGGTCACGCCGCTAGGAGCGCTGTCGGTGGTAATCACCACGATACTTTCCGCAATCTTCCTCAAGGAACGGCTGAGCTTTGTTGGGAAAGTTGGGTGTTTTATGTGTATCGTTGGATCAATCGTCATCGTCATGAATGCACCTGCGCAGTCTTCGGCTGGAACCATACAAGAGATGGAGCGCTTGTTCAGAGCGCCTGGATTTCTATCTTACGCCGGGGTCGTCATCATTGGATGCGCTTTTATCGCATTCTGGGTTGGCCCCAGATACGGAAAGAAGAGCATGTTGGTATATCTGAGCATCTGCAGTTTGATCGGAGGTTTGAGTGTCGTTGCAACCCAAGGGCTGGGTGCTGCGATTGTCACTCAGGCTGGGGGAACGCCCCAATTCAATCAGTGGTTCCTGTACTTTTTGCTTGTGTTCGTGGCCACCACTCTAGTCACGGAGATCATTTTCCTGAACGTAAGTCAAGCCAAGCCGCGATATACCCAAAATGGAAGAGAGAAACGTTTACTGATAGTCATGCAGAAAGCTCTGAATCTTTTCAACGCGGCCCTTGTCACGCCAACCTACTACGTCTTCTTCACTAGCTCGACTATAGTTACATCCGCCATTCTATTTCAAGGATTCAAGGGCTCCGTTACTTCGATAATAACAGTGGTCTTGGGCTTTTTGCAGATCTGCGCCGGAGTGGTGCTGCTCCAGCTATCGAAATCCGCCAAGGATATGCCAGATGCAGCTGTGTTCAAAGGTGACCTGGATCAAGTTCGCACGGTAGCTGAACAAGCGGAGCCCGAATCAGAGCCAAAAGCAGATGCTATACGTGGCGCTGCTGCTATCATTCGCAGGTTCTCCCAGTCCAGGCAGAAAGTGGAGGCTGCAGAGGCTAAGCAAGTCCACGAAATGCGGATGAAAGACCAGATGGAACCGATTGGCGAAAACGAGCAGGTCGAGTGGGACGGCCTGAGGAGAAGGAAGACCATCATTGATCCCTCGTCTGGGAGTGTACAGCGACGAAAAACACTACATCCACCACTCGGCATGGCGCACTTCCCTGATGAAGATGGTGCCTCAATTGATAGGCCATCTTCATCAGACGTCTTTGGCAGCGGAAGTGGACTCAACGGCGGTTTCTTCCACAGCTTCAGAAGACACGCTTCAACCAACTTCGCAGCTCGGCAGGGCAAAAGTCTCAGTACGGGAACCCCTGCCTTATCCGAGCCGGTGTCCCCAGGGAGAGATAGCACGCCCCCCACAGCCCAAGTCCTTGGCGCAATGGAGATGGACCATGTCTACGGCCTTCCGCCTTCGCTGCGCGGGACTGACGGTGCAGCAGACAAATCACACTTCGATCCAAACACAGAATACACCGGCGCAGGCGGCAAACCCATCATGTGGGCCAACGGCGTAGAAAGCCGCCCTTCAGACTCTCGAGGCAACAGTCTCGCACCCCCACCCCCACAACACGGCGCCAAACGACAGTTCTCATTCACCAACCCCTTCCACCGCCACAAACCAGACCAGCGCCCCGACAACCCCGAACCCCACCGCCCCACGTCCCGCCTCGGTCTCGGCTCGAGGGGCAGCGGCAAAGACCAATCGACCCCAAACGTCAAATCCGCAACGGAAGAAGAACGTCTCGGTCTCGTCAAAGGCGACTCGAGGAACGTGCTCGCCCAGCCGGACTACACCGAACAATCCGACGAAGACGACTGGCAGCTCGAAGGCAAGCCCGTCAGCGCGTCAACGAGCCATCATCACGTCCCGCTTATCCGCGAGGAGAAGGAGAGCGAGAGTAGCGGACGCAGTTCTCCGGATCAGTATCTCTCCCAGCTACAGAAACAACCGAGTGACGCGCCACCACACTACAAGGGATGGCAGGGCCAACCGGGCGCTAGCGGTAATGCTGGGGATAAAGGAAGCGCAGGGCCCGCGTTTATATGAGGTTTGGGATATCAAAGGAGGACCTTCCTTCCTTTCTGTCTTTCCTTTCCCTATTGGTCGGTCGGTTCATCAACGTCCTTTGCATGGCGGTGCGCATAATGACACACGGTAGTTTTTATGTAAAGTGTAAATCAAACACATCATCGACGCATACCTTACGTACTCGTACTGACCACAAGTAAGTCCGGTCGGGAGAATCCACCAAGGTAATCATTGAGTCCTGATCTACTTATTCCTCTTGGAGGAGGGAGGGCCAAGACGCTAAGCTAAGCCTTAGCCTCGGGACGTACGTAAGGTACTTATGGTCAGTAAGGTACGAGTACGTACAGACGATGGAACCTCCCGATATGGTGCTCCCCCCTTTTTCCTCAATTCACAGGCGAGTATGTATACCCATGGCCTTGTACAGCCGGGCCGAGTGCCAGATTTCGCCAGGACATGAGGATACCTTACCACCTACATCGATCCCCCCGCGCGAGCCAACTCCAATTCCAATCCCCCTCCCACCCATTCCCGCATCAGCTTTCCTGCGAATAATACGCCTTACATATCCATGCATACATACATACATACATACATACCACTATAAAACACCCACCACTATAAAACACCCACCACTAAAAACCCCTCACCGTCGCAGGACCCTCACATTCGAGCCTCCCTCCCTCCCTCCAAGCTCCCTCCAGGCGACTGCCAACACTCCTCCTTTGAAATCTCTTCTTCCTCGTGCAGCTATTCTATTATTCTACTATTCTACTATTCCATGCCTATGATGTGGTGGTAACGAACGCAGGTTTGATATCGATTAAATTTAAAGCTAACTAAGGTAAATACTTTTGGATGGATGATGTGATGGGTGTATATTAGTCGGAGTCTTGGATGAAGATTGTAGAGTACTGGAAGTGGTGTGGTGTGGTGTGGTGAGAGGGTTTTTGGGTATGGTTGCTTGACCTGACTGTAATGTGGTTGGTGGGGGATTGTGGTGGAGGGTGCCTTGGTGGTGAGGTGGTTGATGGTACATGGAAAGGGGCGTGAGGGGGTGGTTGTGTACTCGCTAAGGACTAGCGCGGCACGGAAGATGACAGACAATCCGTCTTCATGATCTCGTACAACGACTTGGTTAATATCTATATGAATTGTCTACTTCTGTATGAAATATGAAGCACTGAGTATACTCCAAAATCTCTCTTTTGCAAATCACACTGGTATCTCCCCGCTTCCGCTCATTGAAGAGCATCTAATTCTTCCCAGCTGAAGCGCAACTTTAGCGCACGCATCATCAACAAACAGCGTCTCTCGATATCCACGGACAAGGTCAAGATCGTCTGAAGAATCCCTTCCTCTTCGGGCGACCGGCCTCTTCGAGACTACCAGCAGGTGACGCAGAGTCCGTACCGGAAACCTTTTCAGGATTCGCCGTCTGGAACTCCGCGATAGGATTCGTCTTGCCATGCATCTGCATCTCCTTGAACATCCATCCAGGGTGAAAGGCAGTCAGACAGATCGTTGCAATCATGATCATAACGCTATCCAACCCGATGAAGTCTGGCTCGGACTGCATGATCGGATTGCCCCACCCTTTGGCCATCTCGCCGATACGGAAGACGCAACGGGTGAAGATGGTGATGTAGGCCAAGGACAGACCGGCGACGAAGAGCCTAAAGCGCTGGCTGTCGAGGAGCTTGATGGCTCTGGGCTCGAAGCGTGAGCGGTTCGCGCGGGCGCGGACGACGTAGTCGGCGACTAGGGCGCCGAAGACGAGGAGGGTGAAGACTTGCCAAACGATACCGGCCATCATGAGGTTGTTGCCGGTCTTTTGCATGGTGGATCCGTGGCCGGCGGTGGCGGCAATGCCTCCTCCGGATCCTTGGAGGACGAGGGAGAACAAGTCGCAGAGGATGAAGATCCACGTATAGTATTTAGCGCGGATGCGAGAGAAGTCGTTACCGATCTCCAGGATGATGTGCTTGAGCGTAAGGTAGACTCCGGCGGCTTGGAAGGCCGGTGAGATGATCAAGCAGCAGATCTGAATGTCGAAGCCGGTACTGGACCAAGGGTTGCTGTGGAGCATGATGCGACCAATATAGCCTGGACGTGGGTTAATTATGTGTGGGACATGAAAGACGAGGTGCTCCTACCAAGGGCCTCCCCTAGGGACCCGAAGAACAACGCGGTCAGATAGGTCCATGTCCTATACTTGAAACCCGCGGCAAGTTGGACTATGCAGCAGATGGCGAAGATGGCGCAGAAGAAGGCATTGGCTCCCAGATTGGGGTAGTAGCCATAGATTGTGTACTTTACTGGACAATAGATGCTGACTGACGTGCAATTTTCGGTTGAGAATTTGGTGGGTGGTAGGACCGTAGGCTGAGGGGCATTTGCAGCGACGGGCATGGCTGTAGATGTGTGGAAGAGAGGGGTGTAATGGAACTGAGATGAGCCGGAGATCAAAGATTTATGGTCGGTGTATTGAAGAGCTGGAGAGCTTTGACGTGTCGTGGAGAATGGGGATGATTGGGTTAAGGTTCTTTAAGTACCCGAAAGAATGAAATGTCAGACGTGGTTGCCTGAAATGAAAGGTCGAGGCTTGGGTTTCAGTTCGTTTGGAGCAGTGAGATTCGCAGAATGTTCGGAGCCAAGCCTGAGGGATGAGATGTATTCTGCTCTCTTTTGTCTTGCTGTCTGTAAAGCACTGAAAAAGTGAACTGAAAAAGTGAAACAAAGAAGGAATCTGGAAGTTATATGCACTGTATAAAGGTGCCGGATGAGAGAAATCCGAACCGAGTGAACAAAATAGATCAGTGGTGTGCTGCAAAACTTCCCCCTCCGTACTGCGCAACGCGCAATTTACATCCTGCAAAGGCTGGGAGGAGTGCGTAATACTCCTACAGTCACAGCCAAACACAGCCCGATCAGTGCATGGTCGACCAGTGAAGATAGATTAGAATGGCGGGAACGACAGCGATGTGATTCATAGTGGAGCGACAACTGCGAGCTGCTAAACCGAAAGCGGTATTTTCTGCTTAGCCACGTGGCTTACTTCGTATATACTGACCTTTCATTGGTCTGCTCGGGTTTCGCTGTTGGAGCTTTTGATACTCCGGGCGGATTACGGAGTATTCTACCACGTACTCGTACTGACCGGCTGAACATTCCTCCTTGCTCCAAGAAATCCCCCTTTTCCCCTTTTGACATTGCGGCGGTAGTTCTACATCTCTTGCGGAAAAATTACCTGCTGAAGCACAAGGCAGAATCTGAGGCCCTCTTATGCAGCCAAGCGCCCCGCACCCACAGCTTATCTCAGCTTATTCTTATCGCCGCTCCCCCCATAACCCGAGGGAGCCAATGGAACGACTTTCACAATAGAAGACGACAGCTTAATAGACCTTGCCAGACATGCTATAGCACCGTAGCCAAGCAGCGGTGAGGAAAGGCGCAGCACTGCACCAGGTCAGAGCCAGTAGTATGATAGAATCTTCAGCTTCTCTCAAGCACACCAGAACTGTCCACGAAAGCTCAAGGAATGGTACGCAGAGCCGAGTTTGCAGATCCAGATGAAATATCTACCTCAAGTAAAGAACAAAGTAGCCGCCAAGTGATGTGTTTTCGTGTCTCAAGCAAGATGACCACATGCTGACGGCCCAAGCTGACGATCAAAATAGGAGTCTACAATGCACATATTAGAAGGACCTTGTTAACTCAGCTGATGGACAAGATAGCTGCATGAATCCTTTAACGCATACTGCAACTGAGTCGAGCGTTAGCCATTACAGATTGATGGCAAGCGGTGCCTATCAGGAGAGTGCATCCTCTCAGGGTTGAGAGTCACAATTCAGAACTTCGCATGCCTCACTACATGAGCATTGCACAAGCTCGAGTTTTCAAGGTGACAGCACTACCCATTGAATGAAGCTCATGGGAATGGTGGGATTCAAGGAGACCAAAATCTCGACAGTGTGCACCAGATTAACAACTACGTGGCCTTCATGAATCTAAAATAGTATGAAACCCAACAACAGGATGCATATTCTAGATGAAACCCCACGGTTGACGCCGTCCACGTGCAGATCACCGTTGCAAGCACATGGCTAATCTTCAAACATCCCCTGAACTTCCACCACGCAGAGAAAGGTATGCAATGATACGCGTATCCTGTCGCTCCGGGCTTCCCCAATGTTGAAGTAAGCTTCTGTTGCAGTCTAAAGAGTGCGCTACGGACGTCTTCCCGGACGCCGCGGCTGAACAACCAGTAGAGCCAATACCACGATTGGTTAGAGGCTCGCAAACATATCTCGATCAGATCTAGTCTCGACTTAGAGAAACGCCACCCGTGCTGCCATTGGAACTAGTGCTGCGCGTTCGACGGCGTGGGCCGTGGGACTTGGCTGATGAACAAGCCCGAGAGTGGCCATGCAGGAGGCAGAGTACCACTGAACATTACTACATTGCCTATATAGCCACTCGAATGTCATCCATCTCCAGATGGATGCAGTTCATTCCAAGGATCAGACGTAGAACTCATTGCGACGTGCGAAAACGGCTTCTAGCATAGGCCTAGAGTAGGGAATACTGTCTTCATGTTCATCGTGGGTCTGATTGCCACCACTTTATCTCATATCATCAATATCAGGTCATGGTCTATCTAGGAAAGCCAAGTGCTGGCTGCCAGAATTGTAGAAAGAGGAAGATCAAGGTATAACATCAAGCTTGGTCTATAACCCACAGTATAGCGATTTACTATCTACAGTGTGATGAAGCCTCGCCGGCCTGCTCGCAATGTCTTAACACTAAAAGGCAATGTCCTGGATATATTCCTCGTTTCGACTTGATTCTCCGTGACCAGACCCATTCGGTGAGAAGAAAAGCACAACAGAAGAAGCAGAGCACCTCCGGAATCTCCACACCAAATGTTCCTGCCTCGTCAGGAGACACTAAGCCAGTAATATCATTGCCGCAGCCTGGTCGTGGTGAGGGTTCTACACGTGCCATTGTACAGAGATCGCCATCCTTAGATCAGAAAGTTCCTCGCATGTTCAACGATTTCCTCGAGCAAGAAGCTATCTGTGCTTTCTTCCTTGATTTCGTCCTCCTACCTCGTCATCCAGATAGCGTACTGGGGCATCTCGGACATCTAATGCCTCTTTACGAGAAAGCTGCTCCTGAATCGCCTCTGGTCCTGGCAACTTCTTCAGTGGCTCTGGTCATGTCCGGGGCTTCATCAGCGAGGCAAAGCGATCAACAGCTTGGACGATCAATATTCGGACGAGCGCTACGTAAGACTAGTGCAGCAATCAAACATCCTGTTGAATCTAAAAAGGATGAGACGCTGATGGCTGTTTTACTCCTTGGACTATACGAGGTATGTTGTAGAGTCTGATCTCGCCCATTGTCTCATTCCTTATTCGGCACGTTGTCTTTAATTGTGCCACGATATCACTACTTGCGCTACATCTTCGCCCTGTCACTGTATCACATAGTCATCACGCAATGATAGCCAAATGGAGCAGTCGCGTAACGGTTGCAAATTCGAGCCACGGGGTCATTGTATCTGTCACATCATACTAAAGACTCGCACAGAAAATCACCGCCTCTGCCGACGCATCGAAAGTCAGTATGGCCAAAACCCACAATACTGGAGCTTCCGCCCTGGTCATGCACCGAGGGCAGGAGAATATCAAGTCACCGCAAGCTGTTGGCTTGCTCTTCGCCGTCCGCTCCCAGCTTGTACGTACAGTACCCTCTCTTCTTCTACCCCAAAGCTGCTCTCCGCGCATGAAGATCTGACACTTATCAGGTCGAGCATGCTATCGAAGAAGCAACCTCTTTCAACCGATGCCCAGGCCGACTGAGCGCGGTCTTCAAGATGGTGCCACAAAACGCTGCTGCACGCCTGACCTCAGTCACGATCAACATTGCCGATCTTCGTTCCTCTGCCAAGTCCGCTCTCCAACGCCCCAACACCCCCGAATCAGAATACGAAGTGAACAACCTCTTAGAGTACGCCATCTCCATCGACCTGCTTATAGCCGCATGGCCCGATACCTTACCCGAAGAGTGGAATTCAAGTCCTGCCGACGGGTTTGATTATCCTACAAAGACCTCCAAGGCAGCCTTCATCTATAACGACAAGAAAGACGTTTACATCGACCTCTGGGTCCAAAGTATATGGAACCAATACCGTTCCGCCCGCATCAAAACCCAAACCATCATCCTCGACTGCATAGCCTGGCTCGATATGCCCTACGAGCACCAATGGTACTGGCGCGCCATCTACGCCAAAATGATCACGCAAGAAATGGCTGATGACATTTGCGCGAGCGTGCCGTTCGCTCTCGGTACGAAGACGTCGGGTGGGCCGGGCGATAGAGACGGTAATGAATTCCCTTACGTTGGCTCGCAGAAAGTCTCCGAACAGCATCGTCGCGCTGCCTCGGCACTTGGCGGTTGGCATCTCCTCGAGCCCATGCGAACGTCGATGCGAACGAGTTGTTTACGCGATGGACAGAAAGAGTGGATCATGGATCAGATGCAGAGGATTTGCAGGATCTATGCGCTGCACTCTACGAAGACTGCTGAGTCGTCGGTTGATTCACAGGTCAATGACCAGCAGCGTTACGATCGCTATGATTTCGGGTGCCCTTCTTGAAATAGTAAAAAGTCTTGCTCTGTTGCAACAGCAGGGGCTATCTGACAACGGCGATAAACACGCCATTGTTTGGTTTGCACTGCAGGTGGCAGACATATTGGGTCCAATCTCAACCTTCAGGAACGGCAATTTCCAATATTCAGACGGCGAACAAGGCAGGCTCTGGCGAATCGATACACAGCTATCGGGCCAGCAACGAAAGACTATGCCCATTCCCTGGAACTTCCTATCCCGTCCTATCCTATCCAAGGCAGCCACGACCTCACAGCACAGCTTTTGGACTCACTTCCGCCACCATCCCCTCATCCGGAAACGTCCTCATCAGATCCGTAAACTTATCAATTGGTGCCGCCAACATCGCGGCCAGGTTCTCAAAATACGGTTTATTTGGCGCGCTGGGGTGGCTTCTTGTAGGGGTAATCTGCTTCGTCCGCACGAATTCATCGGCAAGCTTCTTGCTCTCTTCTCTTGATAGTAGCTTTTCCAGGCGAGGCAAGTCTTCGTTTTTCTCATGTTCGATGTGGCTGTGGAGGTCGTGCAGAAGGTTGTCGAGGGTGGGAAGGAAGGTGGGGGAGGTGGGGGAGAGGGATTGGAGGGTGTGAAGATCTTCTTTGACCTGTTTTGTTGGTTTAAGAGATTAGTCTGTGGTATTAGGGTGGGGTGGATTGGGGTGGTTTGGATGATGGATGTCACTTACGGCTTGATGTTGGGCGCGATCGATGTCGGTGAGGTCGGTGCCTTCTTGACCGAGATGCTTTTCCATGGCTGGGTACATGGTCAGTTCTTCGCTGATGGCGTGGCGGGCCAAGGTCCAGGTGAATTGGTTCCGCCATTGGGTTTTCTCTTCTAGGGTTGTGGAAGATTTGATCTTGTCGGCGTAGACGTCGAGGTTGGCGTGGTCGGCGCCGATGGCTTCGGAGAGTGTTGAGGGGGAGGCCATGGTGAGAAAGGTTGTGGGGTTCTACTGTGGAGGGTGGGGAGGGGGAATGTGGAGGACATATGTATTGCCATCTCAATGGCTGATTCGTGTGATGAAGTAATCGAATGGGTCAGAGGCAAAAGGACCGCGCTAATTGTGGAAAGAGTGCCGCTTCGACCAAGAAACAGACACCTTTTTTAACGTCTACTCACTGCTGCGCCCATCATTGCAAGAGCAATGATACTAGAGAGGCAGCCATTGTGGGGTTACTGGGTTGTCCGACGTGTCTAGTAGCATGATACCTTGACATTCAATATGCCATCGTGTCCTTCGCCATGACGTCGCCAGATGCTATGACGATGCACCCAGTACATGCACTCGGTCACTCTTAAGATTTGGGTGCAACTGTTCAAGCCTGATGCATCCACTCATGATACTAACTTTACGAACACTACACACTTATGACAACACCTCTATCAAGTCCTTTCTCACTTCAATCGCAGCTAATCGTACTAATTCACAATGACCATGTCACACAAATCACTCTCTTCGATCCCCAGCTGCTATGCGACCGTCTCCGTCGGTACCCCTTCGCATCCATTGCATGAGAAACTGAAAGCCATTGCCTCCGCCGGTTTCCAAGGGATTGAGCTGGGCTTCCCAGACCTGCTCTCCTTCGCTTCGAAAAAGTTCAACCGGGATGTAGGACCCCAAGAATTCGATCTTCTTTGCGGTGCTGGGCAAGAAGTGAGGAGCACATGTCAAGAGCTGGGACTGAAGATTGTTATGCTGCAGCCATTTGCAAACTTCGAGGGGTGGAAGCCGCAGTCTGAGGAGCGGATGGATGCTTTTACGCGTGCAAAGGGATGGATAAGGATTATGGAAGCTGTGGGGACTGATATGCTACAGGTATGAGGTACATATCTATCAATAGGCCTGCTAAATGGATACATATCAGGTTGGTTCAAGCGATTCTCCAATTCCAATAGATCGATATGTTGCAGTCTCCGACTTGAAAGAGCTCGCGGATCTTTTGGCCCCACATAACTTCCGTCTCGCGTATGAAAATTGGTGCTGGTCTACACATGCTCCGGATTGGAAAGACGTCTGGGACATCGTCAAGAAAGTCGACAGGCCCAACGTCGGATTGTGCCTCGACACGTTTCAGACTGCTGGCGGGGAGTGGGCAGATCCTACGACGAAATCGGGCCTGATAGAAAGCGAGGCAAGCGGGGAGATTTTGGAGAAGAGATACGAGGAGAGCTTGAAGGAGTTGTCAGCTACTATACCGCCGGAGAAGATCTACATCTTACAGATCTCAGACGCTTATAAGCCGAAAGAGCCCTTGGACCCTAACCCTGACGAGAGCGGACTGCGACCAAGGGGCAGGTGGAGCTCGAGTCTCCGTCCATTACCTTTCGATGGTGGCTTTCTCCCCGTCACAGGCTTTGCGAAGGCCGTGCTGCGGACTGGATTCCGGAGTTGGTTCTCGACCGAGGTCTTTGATGGTGGTCCGACGGGGGAAGATCGGGAGTGGAACGACATGTCGGCGTTTACGAAGAAAGCTATGCAGGCCCATGAACGGCTCTTGCGAGAGGTTGCGGGATCGTGAAAGCTTCATTGTTTGGCTTGAGCGAGACGAGTCTGCTGATATGGATGACCGGCAACAAAATCTGGTATTCCTGTGTGTCTTTCCAGTCTAACTCGTGGTGTTGCTCGTGTGAACTCTTTGAAATGTCTACTCTTGTCAAAGTACCATGCTTTCCGTGAATATATGCGTAAGAGGTAACGTTGGTGAAAGAGCTCAGGGCCAGTTTCGATGTTCTTAGTCTACTATCCTCTTCTTTTAAGATTATATTCCTCTTCTTAAGACGGGACCCACTTCTCCCTGGATTGATTGATGATACTGTATCGCTGAGGATGTCATGTCTCTTGCCCTTATCTTTCGTCGAAACTTCTTTTTCTACGCAAATTTCTTCCGTTCGCTTTCCTCTTCTGAATGGTCTCTTTTCTACTCTGTGTCGCTCTAAACAGTACCCACCTGAGTCTACAGAAACAAATCCCAGGCCAGGGTTAGGGTTAATTCGGAAGCATGCCGTATCTTACACCAGCAACTGATTTGCGAAGATTGCGGTGGGGTCCCACTTCCTCTTCAGCTGTTGCAGGCGTGCGATCCTCTCCTTCCCTCTGAAACGTAGCTCAATTGGACCGCTTCGCGTTGCATTCTGATAGTTAGCCCATTCGCTAGTGTCAAGGCCACGCATAATCGTAAGGCATTTCTCGTTATACGCATCAACTTTGCTGCGATTCTTCGCGTCCGTGTGCCAGATCAGGTTGTTCCTGTATGATGGCCGCATTAGTCCACTTGGTTATTCATGAATAGCATGGAAGTTGAAGGTTGCACATACTGCCAAAACCGAATATCGTGAAGACACATTGCTGAATCGAATGGCGGGGGCTTGACGGGCCTTGAGTCCCACTGAAAGTTGAACGCAGTATTGATGGCATCGGGACATTCTGCGATAAGGTCTTTCCATACGTCGATCGTCTTCCGGAAAGAGTCAAGGTCGAAACGACGGAGACCTATGATGCCGAAGCGTTTGAAGTCACCCTTTGCGCCGATGGCTTCGCGACCATCGCTGATGTTTTGAATGGGAACCTGCGACCCATTCGCCACGAGAGGTTTGAGCTCATAGAGAGGTCTGTAGGCCTCTTCCGCATTTGCCGGATTGCCGATATATCTCGCCGAAATCACTATCGAGGGCTTCCGGGCCGGCGGCGGCGCCATGATCATTATAAGGCCAGAAGTCGCGTAGCGGCTATCATCCATCAAATCTTTCATGACGCTGCCTACTTCTTCAGCTCGGTCGAGAGGAAAGACGATACCGCCCGCCCAAATGGTACCATCCTCGCTACCAAGGAGCGATACGGGGTAAGCTCTGATGACCAATTCCGTGACAATCCCAAAGAAATGACCGGCACCACGTAAGGCCCAGAGCAAGTCAGGTTGCAGGTCCTGAGTGACATCCACCAGCTCGCCTTTCGCGCTCACCAGTCGAGCCGAGACGATCTGGTCCGACCCAAAACCGGTGATGGAATTGGTGATTGCCGAACCCCCGCCAAGCACATATCCCGTGACCCCAACCACATTTCCATTGCCCAGAGCTGCCCCAAAAAAAATTCAGCTCTCCTGTAGGCGTTCCTCGGTGCACACGACAAATCCTCACCGGTGAACAAACCCTGCTCTGCAAGACGCACAGCCGCTTCTTTCTGCGTGACACCACCTTTTATCGTTGCCGTACGCGCCTTCGCATCGACTTCGATCGCGGAGTAATGGGTCAGGTCAACGACGAGACCTTCGTCGCCAATGGTCGACCATTCACTGCACCCACCGCTCTTAGCAACGAAGGGGACGGATGCTTTGACAGCCCATCGAACGACTTTTCGGATGTCCTCTTCCGATCGCGGGAGTACGATAGCTCCTGGAATTTTGCGGTCGATGTCTGTCCATCTCTTGCTGTATTCTTGAAACTTTGCCGAGCCTGGATCTTCGAGTATATCACAGTCCGGGGAAACGATGGATTTGAGTTGGCGGATTAGCGACCGGACTGAGGTGTTGCTGGTGGGAGAAGCCATGCGGACTAGAAGAAAGGTCGCTTGGTAGTTATAGGCTCGGGGTTAACGAAACGTGGAAGTCCGGTGGCGAACCCTGCATATTCTAAGTACTAGTGGAATACTTCCGTACTTCATTCCACACTCCACGCTCGCTGTCCTCACTCGCTGTCGAGTCGCTTATACGAACAGCAGCACAGAAAGAGAATAACACTGCGGCATCCAATGCTAGATCAACACGATAAAGCGTGACATTACATATCCTTATGTAGCCCCCCAAAATCTATAGATTAAGATGCTTTAGATACCCATAACGAGAAACAGATAGGACACTGTGATCCGTGCACCTTCGCCATTTATGATCCTCTATCTATGTGACCCGCAGTTCCAGAATCATGCAGAAGAAGTAATCTGTCAGGATAAGCGGCGTTGTTCGCAGACATATTATGTTGAAGCTCGACGTGCAAGTCTGAAGGATGTTTCACCGTTCAGGATCGCAGGCCATGGATATTCTTTCCGGTAAGCTACCTAAGCTATCTACTAGAGTGTATATCCATCTCACTCACACGGCATCTCTAATAATTCTTTCTATCCTCGTTCCAACCCCTCCAACCTCTCCACCCAGAATCGACCACGTCTATTGATATTACGGTGGAGACTAATACCTTTCAGCGCACACCACTCAGTCATCTCCCCAGCGCTCAACTTCATTGGCTCAAGAACGGTGAAGTTGCGATTCACATCCCTGTGTTTCATCATTGCTGCTTGGCTGCACTTGAGGATCGGGCCAACGATGACATCGGCTTCGTCAATATATGCCAGACGTTCGGGGGTGGGTAGCTGCAAGCGGTAGTTCCAGACAAACTCCTTCCAATCCAGACCATACACTTCAGCCGAGTTGGCTAGTAAGTCTCTTGGAATTATGACGTGGAGGATGCCAACGCCAACAAGATCCTCGCCTTGTTCCCTCACTCTCCTCTGCGCGTATGCTGCATATTCATACGCCACTTGTCGTTGTTTTGAGAGATAAAGGATCGCCTCATCACCCGAGAAGTCACTGGGGGCCAAGGAGACTACATTTTGAATCCTGTTCCGCGTGTCTGACTCCAGGTTTATAGCAGCTGACAAGCGGTCGATGCTGGTACCTTTGAGTAACTCCACTTCATCATGTTGCACAGTCTTCTCTATCGTAGCGGTTGCGATCTGAGGCTGGGGTGGGTTGGCAGTGCCTTTATTGCTCGGCTTTGAAGATGAACCGCCTCCGCCACCAGACGACTGTCCCGGATTCCGCATTCGAGCCTCCAAGCTCACCGGCTCACTACCGATGACAGTACGGTCCAAGGCGGTAAGATAATCGTACTTCGCCATGATCGTATCGCGGACCCAGTGCATTGCATTGGCGGTCAACCTGATATGTTGAAACCTGGGGTCCATGATTTGCTGCCTTACGTCAGACCTGATGCCCATACTAGCTATTGCCGCATCCCAGTCATCGCTTTGTGTACCCGCGTCGGTGCCCGAGCGAATGCATCCTTTGGCGTACTCAATGATCTCCTCATCTTGATATGCTACCGAACCTTGGAGGTAGCGGGCATATATCGCAGCAGCTGCTGTCTCAGTAAAGCCGAGGAACTGCATAGCCTCCGGACTCTCAAGTACTTCCGGGATATTGACGGATGCATCGCTGTCCGATGAGGATTCGGACACGGCGACCACGCGGATGACTTGCCATCCTTCGCCTGTTGGTAGTTCTTCCCCCAAGTGTGAGAGTGTTTGTCTTGCGCGATCGCTAAGGATGCGATTACGAGAAGAGGTTTGGCTGAGTGACATTGTATTGCTCTGATATAGTTCTTATCAGTATCTAATAAAAGTTCAGTATTAATTTGTTGGGCCGTGTCCATATATCTTACCGTGCCGATTCCAAGTCGTCAAGCAACGCCGCCGACAAGTCGTTGTATGTATGATGAGGGTTGGCAAGAAGTTGATGAGAATCTATCAGAGCTTTAGATGTAAAGTAGTCAGGAAGATTGCGCTAATGGCGATAAAACCTTCTTGAGTGGGTCTCCGGAAGATAATGGTAACTGTGGCTGAAAGCTAATTGATGAAGAGAAAAATAAAGTAATGTCGTATAGTTTCCAGAAAGATCGATATATATATATATATATATATATATAGTACGTGATGTTATGAGAGTGCGTCATCCAGCATCGAAGCTTCCTTTCAAGCCATTGAGCACAGAGTAAAGGCCCACCTTCCGATGGCAAGATCGAACGATAGCTGTAGCACCCAACAATTAGCATCATAAGCGTATACTCGGGACCTCTGGAACATCACCATACCTCTGATATAGACAAAATTCCTTCTACTATAATGACGAAGAGGAAAAAACAGGCAATCGATATCTCGAATTGAGAGGATGAATGTTTTTGAGACGTGATAGACCAGACCGGCACTACAAAGAGATGAAGGTGAAGGCAGGACAGATAGTGATATATAGTTCACGAAATTAAGGTTTGGACTCGCTGTCACATGAGCTTGTCGGCATCATTCCTAATGCTCTTTTTACTTTGTCTTCTTTACAGCGCTTCACTAGGAAGTGATGTCTTAATCCTCACGTTCCTCAATCTCCAAAGTGGTACGTAGGAAGTAGGAAGTAGTAACGACGGGTTTCACTCGCTATGATAATCAGCGATTCATTACACCAAAGTAACGAGTGGAAATATTGAAAGGCCGGATACTCACCTGGGGTGTGGATGAGAACTTTGCCGTTCCTTCAATGGTCGCGAGGAAATAGATCCAGATCGTGCTATGACACATAGCCAACGCTCGAGACAAGTGCTCAAGGTCGTGAGATGCATGGTGGTATAATTAGTGGCATAGCCAGCTGCCAAAAGCGTCATAATATGTACATACATTACACATGAACACAATCCCATCTCCCATATCCCTCTCATCACGCCCGATCAACAGGAAAGGTAAACCCGACCTTCTCTTTCGACGGACCCTTCAGCACCGGACTCAACGATCTCCTCTCCCCACCATTCCCAGCACCATGCCCCGCCAGCCCCAACTCCATCTCCACAGTCGTATCCTCAGACCCATGACCCCACGTCGGACTGGTCGCATTCACGCCCTCATTCGCATGTCGCACGTTGTCAGGCCAAGTGCGCTCCTTGCTGAAGCCGCCGTTGGCGCTGGAACTCGCTTTCGTCCGGATCTGGGTCGCGAGACGGCCGCGCATGTAGAGGTAGAGGGGGCGGAAAATGGGCGCGTTGGCGCAGACGATGCCGATGTTTACTTCGGGGAGGCGCCAGCCTACGTTGGCGGTGATGGACCAGGTGGTGTCTGGGTCTGTGGTGGCGCCGGCGGAGAGGGCGGTGCGGACTGTGCAGCAGATTGCAGTGCTGTTGGTTTGATTAGTTCTGGTCTTCGTCTGAGTGCTGGAGGACATACATTACACCGAGACCCATGAGCAAACATAAGCCGATTTTAGTCCGCCTGTTGATCTGCAGGTTTCGGAGGAAGATGATTGGGAGGGCTGCGCATATGAGGTCCGCGATGACTGAAAGAACTGTTGCTGTGATTAGTGATCTGCACTCAACTTCAGCGTTGTAACTTACTCCCTTGCGCAATGATAACAGCCTCGAGCTGCTGGTTAGAAAGACACTTGCCATCCACATTCACATCCCAATGAGCTTTCAGTGGCCTGCAAACTCCGAGGAACAGGAATACACAGATGGCAGTGAAGAGGGAGGTGAATGCCATGAGTGCATACATCCCTCTTTTCACGTTTCTCGACTCAACAATACGCAGCAGAAATAGACATATAGATATCTTCACCAGAGCAAGCGTGATGAAAGTCTGGATCCAATCTGCCCAGCCTATCGCCTGAGATGCTCGGCGCTGGGAGGTGGTGAGATAGTATTTGTGGCGTCCGAGGCCATTGACGACGCCCGCTGTGACGAAGCCTGCTCCAACGATGGTGGTGAACTGAACAAGTCAGTTTCGAACGATGCGTATAAGGAGCGCAGGGTGAGGCGGACCATAGCAAATACCATGACCCAATCATCAATTCCCAGATTGCGTGTCAGGCGTGATCGGATCCATATTCGCAGAACTGTGGTGATTAAAGCGCAAGTGACGAAAGCCCAGCAGACGGCGAGGAGGGTCCAGCCTTTGTCCTGATCGCCATTCGGGTTTGGTCCGAATGTCTCTGCTCTCATGGTGGATTGAGGATACAATGGATGAGGTCCTCAGCACGCAGGTGGATGTGTTGCGAGGTCGTTTGCTGTGGCGGGAGGAGCATGGTGGCTCGGATGCATTATATGATAACGCCATGTCTCAGTCATGACAGTCAGTGCGTGTGTAAGTTCCTGCTTTAGTTTTGGTGTTGGATGAACGAGCACCGTTCCGTGGCGTTGCCGAGCCTTGGTCGAGGAATTGGCAGCAGTGAACGTTGACATTATGACATTATGAGATATGATTGGCTGCTCAGCCAAGAAATAATCCTTCGCTTCCATCAAAGTTCACGCCCGTCTGGGGATCGGACAATTAGAACTAAAAGGGTCAAAGCAAGAATCCGTAGAAACGAAACATCCCGCTCTTTTGCAAGGTTACTATATGCTAGTCCTAGTTGACTGTCTGACATCGAGCGTCACCCTAGCTCTCGCAAGGAGATTTGGGGATGGTTTGCACTGTATAGCATGCCTTCGAAGTTGCGTCTCTCATGAGATGTTTAGGCCATTAGTTAATTACCCATACGGCCGCCCAAGATGCACAATGTACTCACGATCGAGCGAGATATGGTATATGATAGGGCCGACTCGATTGTTCCTGCAGGACATGCCAGAGGGACCCGAAAATAGCGTGGTTGGAATGCGGGGTAAGTCACTCGGGAAGCGCTGCGATTCGCGCGCCTGCAAAGCCTCCAGGGGTTACCGACCATGGCACCAAAATCCTTGGCTTGAATGTTCCGGCTTTTTTGCGACCCGCGTGCATGGTATCTCCCCATGGTCGGAGACTTCGAGATGGGATTTGAGGGGCTTGAGTCCCGCGTATTGAGATCTAAGATTGTCATCCCTGGTAAAGCCGGGGCTCATGCTACGGCGAACAGGATTTAGAACGGGAGAAAGTGATCACTGATAAGCTCTGAGGAGCACTGGGTTTGTCAATATCTGACGGTTTTGTGTGATTAAGTTCGTGATGCTTCAGCGTGGAACGGCCCTTTGATGATCAGATGCCCCTTTCCGTGCTATGACACTGCAAAGTGTGGCGATAGACCGAATGGCCCCATTGGCCTAGACACGCGTGAACCGGAGGATCAACTTCTCACCCACGGGTCCGGCAACGAAGGTATCGGTCTGCTCAATCCCCTCATCATCCACAATCTCCGTCGTATAATTCGTATAAATCGTCGCAATCACCAACTTCAGGGCTGTGTCGACCATCAGTCTCACGATCAAGGTAAGCTTGAGCTGAATGTCGAACATACCTTGAATAGCAAAGTTACTTCCCAAACACATCCTGCCCCCACTCCCAAAAACCCAGAACCACCGCTTCATCTCCGCCTTGCGCTCATCCGTCGCATCCATCCACCTTTCTGGTAGCCATTTCGACGGCTGCGGATATACGGTCGGATTCCGATGAAGAGTGTACGCGTTGGCGCTGACCCTGACGCCACCGGGAATGCCGCTGTAGCCTTCAAGTGTGGTACCTGCCGGAGTATGAGGAGTCAGGCGTGGTTGTTGCGCTGGCGCAGCGGCGTGGAGTCGGAAAGTCTCTTGAAGAATGCTGCTGAGAAGAGGGAGAGAGTCAATAGAACGCGGCGAGGGAAGGGTCCTGCTGTCGTTTTGGGAGGAAGGATCCCATACGATGGGCGGACTGAGTGTGAGCAGCTCGGTGCGAAGTTTCATTTGTAAGTCTGGGCGCTGGGACATTTCCCACATCAGGTAAGAGAGGGTAATGCCAGAGGTTTCGTGTCCGGCTATGATGGAGTCTAGCATCTCCGAGGCTACCTTTGTCATGATGACCTTTGAGTCTGGCTTCTCGGACTGGGACGCTGCTTCTCGAAGAGACTGGGTCAGGCGTCCGTAGGCGACCGGATATGTCTCTACCGACTCTTTCGCTGCCTCTGGATCTTTCTCCGAATGGAGGAACATTTCTGCCTTTTCGCAGAGGGAAAAGCACAACTTTTCCACCTCACCCCCTGCGCGCTCAAGCGGCATCTGATTTTTGAAATTCTTGTAATCCGCAAGCCAATAGCGGCGATAACTGACCATATCCATGAAATTGGTCGCGTTGGATAGTCCAAAAAGGTAAGCAGTCATGCTGTCCATGAACACACCCTGGAAGAAATCCAGTACATCCAGCTGAACCTTCCTATTCGCCATTCCGGTCATGATTGGCAGCAATCTTCCATACGTCAACTGGGTTGACGCGGTTTGCAGGTCCTCCGAGCTCTGTAGGTAAGATTTGGAATAAATATTCGCAAGCATGCGTTTCTGCGTCGAATGCGGCTTGTAGTCCAACATGCTGACTATGTTCTGGGTCCCATAATTCACAAATGAATCGAGATACCACCTCGTCTTCTCAAAGCCGCCAACATATATCGTTCGCAATGCGGCAGGCGTGCAGACACTGAGTTCGTTGGGACCGAGCCGAACGATAGGGCCATGCTTTTGATGGAGGGCGTAGATGGTTTGGGTGCCTGAGCAATTCTTTCTCTTCGAATCGATCCATTGAGAGGTGATGGGCACGGAAAAGTGAGCGTTGGGGATTTTTGAGAGTGGAGAGAGGAAGACTGGAGATATGAAGTATTTGTATAGCAATAGTGAAAGCAAAATGGCAATTCCGATGATCGCCAAAGAATGCATGTTGTCGGCGATGAATCAACGACGGGTTGCACTGCAAACGGGTGCGCACCGTCGAGGCAGTGAGGGGAGACCATAGTCGTTATCTGCATCGGCTGCTCAACGGGCACTGCGCCAGAGATGCAGCTACAGGGCGGGGTCATTGAGAGGAACGCGGGCAAGAAAAGTGCGAGCCTGCGCTGGGCTCCTTGGTGTTGGGCAATCCGAGCTCCTGGATGTGTAGTGGCCAGTGGCTTTCTCGCTACTGCATGGCGAGAGTAGCAGCAGAATCTAGCGTGGGATGATTTACGCTACACCAGACCGTTTTGGGAGCTATGTTGTTCCGAGGAACCGGCCCCTGAACACTCTGATATGTTCCCGTCAGATACGTTCCGGTATCTGGGCGTTTGTATTCCTCCCAATTCTATGGTCATCAGTAATTAGATCTATGCAGCCCTGTATCCAACGCTAATCGTACACCCAAGGCCCGCCTCGTTAAGTGGGTATAGAAAACAAAGAACACACTCGTAAACAAGACGCTGAAGGTAACTTTTAGAGAGCACGTCCGTCCAGAGACTGTATCCCAATGTCTTCATCCCCCGGCTCAGCTTTTCCATGCTCGACCCTGAAATCCACCTCTTTCTTGATAATCATCTTCCTGCTATCGTTGCTCCCAATGCTGTTTGAATCATGATTGGTGACTTCATGTACTACCGTGCTTTTGTTGTTGCCTCCTTGTCGAAAGCCATTCGCAGAGTTCATCCGAGATGTACCCCTTCTGGACATGCTGAACACACCCGGGTTCATTGAGTTTGTCCTTGTGCCAGTTCCAGGACGCCTGGGGCTCATGACGTAGCTGCTTCCTCTTCCTAAGTGGTTGCCGGAACCGTATGACGCGCCTTCTTTGCTGCTCATAGTCGCGCGTGGCAGTGTGGCACCATAGTCGGTGCTCACGGCCATCATGAAGGGCCGAAGACAGGGGATAGTGCCGGCAAAGTTGCTGTAGTGAAGCTCGATTTCAGCCCAGACGACTGCGCCTACGAGATCAAGGGTAGGGTTGAGAGAGCGGATTCCCCTAGAGAGGAAGTGTATTCGGAGGATTGCAAAAGCAATGAGCCTTTTCCAGTAGGTTAATGCATTTGCACAGTCAATGGCAAGACCGATTGTGAACTCACGGTAGACGGAAACAGAAGGCGAGGACCACCATTGATTTCCTTGAAAGTGACATCTTCAGGTCATGAACGAGATAGGCGGCCAGACCGACCAGCATGAATTCGATGACGATGTCGATTGCAGTGATGATTTGCCATCGGACCATCTGTTGGAGTAAGCGATTTGCAATTGCAAGGACACAGATTATCTTACCATGTTGGTGCACTTCGTAGCGATACCCGGCCACGGATGGTTGAGCTCACAATTCACAGCTACGATAAAGACGGATACCACCACCCACAAGCTTGACAGTCCGAAGGTCGCCCAGGAGGCTTTGTTGTGAATTTTGTTCGGGGTCAGGCGGAGGAAGAGGAAGAGTAGACTGCATTTCGAGAGGTAGAGACCAATGACGAACAGTATGTCAGTTGTCACCCAAGCCTACAGGAGTCAGCCTGGAGGATTCCAACGGCCGGGTGCAAAGCGCATTGACCTGTTGTATGGTCTCCAGCTTGCTTTTGTCGACCAATTCGATCGATGTGCCGAAGCCCTTCGCAGCGGCAAAGAAGACGACGATGGACTGGATGAGAGCGAAGCCCTGCCAAAGGTCAGTCCACCGATTTCTTGGCCTTGTTGAGATAGCGATCGTACCGTAGCGACACCATGTACATAATCATCCTTGGCAAATGGAGGTGTGATCACCACTCTCACATAGATGCGTATGAGAAAGCAGACAATGCCTACGATCAAGCCGAAGGCCGTTGCGATGACGACCCATGCACCATGATGGGTGGGGTTGGTGTACATGACAGGAGCATGTTGGCCGGTTGGAATAACTCCATATCCATAGCTGGGCGATGTTGCCATTCGCGCTGATGAGGGATCGAAAGCATAGAAGACGAAGGAGAAGGAGGAGTATGGGTTCCCTATGGATGCATGGTAGCAAAGCGAAGTCTATCGATGTCGTGGATCAAGGCAGAGGTTGGAAAGGTGCACGCAGCAGCAGGGCGAGTGGCATCAACGTCCGATACGGTTATTGCAGAAGAAGCATAAAGTAAAAAGGCTGGTGGCGTGCACAGATACAGATACAAAAGTGAATGTCTTCAAGCTTCCTGCGTCTTGGTATGCAGGCACGATTCCCGAATGCTTGGCGCGGCCCATCGCATTCATTTGATCTTCCAGCCTCGATTGCTGCAGCAGGCGAGCGAGTCACGGCCTGGCATGGAAAGCTTCAGCGGCCAAACCCACTCTTTTGAAAGATAAGGCTATTCGGTGGCTTTTGGTAGCGTACAGATGCTGCTTAGCCTCTGCGATAAGCCGGATTGGCTCTACCATCTTAGCTCGAGCATGATCTGCTGGGTCAAGCTCAGACTCGAGTCTGGCCAGTGGAATTCTGGAATAGGTAAGGGATGTTGCATGAACTCAGTCAATTGGCCACTCAGATGTTGTAGACTTGCTGACCTAGCAAGCGGATCGACGATTCCGTGATAACGGGCCGCTCCCAGACCCCTGACTCGCTGTCATTCAAACTCTCTCCACTCTCCAGGCGCACCGTTCATACTTGAACGATTTGTTCGCCATCCAATATCACTTGCATGAGGTGCGCATACGGCGTAGCCAAGTGCGTCATATGCTGTAGCCTGTAGGGAGTCTCACCTTTGTCGCAATATTCTCCATGTACGGGATTCATCAGATCACCATGGTTTCCACCGAGAACAGATTCCTCATCCTCGGGACGATAGGTAAGGTACTTTTACTTACCTTAGTATGGCCGGCCGAAAGATGAAGATGAAAAGGCTAGATTGTAAGACAGGTGCGGATGTAAGCTGAACCTATTGATCAACCTTAGTTGTCTTGGTACAGCCGCTCATTGGTTGCTGGCCTGACTCAGCCAAGCTTCGCCAATACAGAGTTCCCATTCCCCACGCTAACGGGCATGGTCGGTTCACTCATCTCGTTTGGAACGGGGCAGCTGTTATCTCTGGCCGGTGCGGTCGAAGAATTCAGCGTCACAATGAGTATAGACGCATGTCAGTATACTAAGTATGATCATAGAGTATGGCCAGATAGAGTAAGCATATGTCTCACAGACCTAGGTCACTGGCTCACGTCCACCGCCCGTATGCTGATCTCAAAACATGCCCTGCTGCAATGCTTTAGCTTGTCTGGCGATTGCGTTGAGCTAGCCATGTCAGGCAGGCAAGCTGTCTTTCAGACCAATACCCGCCAAGTCGCAGACCTTGCCATCATGCATATCTCCCTCTTTTCAAACTCTATGCAAGCCTCTGCTCCACATTGGCCATTTGAACCACCAAATTCAATGACATTCCGTGGAGAACCCCTTGCTAGCTCTACCGGCACAATGCAGCCACCGAGTTGGCGTACAATACCCTGTATATGCCACGAGGAAGTGCTCGCGAGCCTCGATCACTCGCCCCTCTCCAGTCTCCACGAGGGTTCAACCCCGTCCCAGATCTTGCGACATCAAAGCTTCCCTCAATCACATCCCCTACCTAGACTCCTTGCTACGTCAAGATGGAACCCAAGGGCGTGCAGATGGACGAGTACAAGGGCCCTCAAAATGGCAACATCCAGACATCGTATATCAACGACGACGACTTTGTCGACCAACACGATGGGCCCTTCAATCTCGCTCGCAAATACATGGGAACAGCTGCTGACCAGCATGATATGAGTGTGCTGGGAAGGAATCAAGTCCTGCGCGTAAGCAAGCTGTCGACATCATTGCCGTGTGCACAGTCCGTTGACATCCCTCCGCGCAGCGCAACTTTCGCTTCATCTCGATTGTGGGCTTCTGTAGTACCCTCATTTGTACATGGGAGGTCATATTGGCGTAAGAGTTCGCCAATGCATAGTCCTTACCGTATCATATCCTGACCGCATTGCAGACTACTCCTAACATCCCTGGTCAATGGAGGTACGGCAGGCCTGATATGGGGCTTTCTTGCCGTTTCAATCGGGTTCTTGTTCGTCTACATGAGTCTGGCCGAAATGGCTTCAATGGCGCCTACGGCGGGTGGTCAATATCATTGGGTGTCGGAGTTCGCGCCAAAGAGTTCTCAGAAATTCTTGAGCTTCATCGTTGGTATAGCAAATTCTGGCAAACAATTGTCTCGCACAGCTGATAGAGTCATAGGTTGGCTCTGCTTCACTGGATGGCAGTGCGCCATCGTGGCCATCGCTTTCTTGCCCGCCACAATCATCCAAGGATTACTGGTCCTGAATGATCCTACGTACGTTTTTCAACGCTGGCATGGGACGATGATCCTGATTGCCATCGTCTCTTTCTCCATCTTCTTCAATACATTTCTCGCCAAGAAATTGCCTATGATCGAAGGCTTGATCTTAATCATCCACATCGTTGGCCTCTTTGCCATTATAATACCAATCTGGGTCCTGGCGCCGAGGAACAATGCTAAAGCCGTTTTCACGGAATTCACCAATGGTGGCGGCTGGAGTTCTACAGGCACGTCGGTCATGGTGGGCTTGTCGACCTCCGTCCTCTCGATGGTGGGCTTTGACTGTGGGGTGCACATGTGTGAGTGAGGGTGGGATCGGCGGCAGGGTATCTTGCAGGATGCATATGCTGACCAAGCCTAGCCGAAGAGATCAAAGACGCTTCGGAGACGTTGCCAAGAGCTATTACATGGGCTGTCATCCTCAATTCTACCCTGGGCTTTATCTTGATCCTCACACTGTGTTTCTGTCTCGGCAATGCCGCCGAGATCGTGCAGACTCCCACGGGTCTTCCCTTCATCCAGATCTTCTTCAACACTACACAAAGTTACAGCGCAACAAACGTTATGTGCACCGTCCTCATCGTCACTCTCACCGCCAGCACCATCAGCGAAGTGGCCACTGGCTCCCGACAATTGTGGTCTTTCGCCCGTGACAACGGCGTCCCCTTCTCAGCAGTACTCTCACACGTGAGTCTACCATTGATACCAATCGATGTTTTCCGCACAAACTAACGAAATAACGAACTCAGGTCACACCCGGCTGGAACATCCCCCTCAACGCCGTCATCGTCTCCCTTGTCGTAACCATCCTCCTCTCCCTCATCAACATCGGCTCCACCGCCGCCCTCAACGCCGTCGTCTCCCTCACCATCTGCGCCCTCGCCGCCTCCTACATGATAACCATCGCCTGCGTCCTCCTCAAACGTATCCGCGGCGAATCCCTCCCCCCGCATCGATGGTCTCTCGGCCGCTACGGCGGTCTCATCAACGTCCTCGCTCTCTGCTACCTGCTGCCCATCTTCGTATTCTCCTTCTTCCCCGTGGCGACACCCGTGGTGGCGAGTACGATGAATTGGAGCATTGCCATCTTTAGCGGCGTCATCATCTTTGCGACGTCGTATTATTTCATCTATGCGAGACATGTTTATGTGCCGCCCGTGGCGCTAGTCAAGAGAGACGAGACGTACTCATCATAGATACCCTGGAGTATAGAGAATAGTCTGGGTGGCCTTTTTGTGTCCGAAGACAGGTTGGGACTTTCTTCCGTTCAGGAGCGTCAGCATTGCATAAAAGTCTACGGAGTACTTATTGTATTCCGGATTGTGCATGTTTCTTCATGCGCAGTGGATGCAGCATTGATAGGATGTATATATGAAACCAGCTTGTCTATATTTTTCGAGCCTCTGGACTTTCGGGGGAAAGAAGGAAAAAGGACGAGGACTTTAGTTCAATCGTGCCGCCAGGACTCGGCACACGCAAGTTACCAATCAGTCTACCGTGCGAGATACGAATAATGCTTTTAACTACATACAATAGTATGTTACTACCAACGCGTGCTCCGTGCTGATATCAATTGGTAAAGTAAAGTATATCCCACGTGTGCCAAGGCTTTTATCTAATCACCACGTGATGTGGTGTGATATGTGACGTTCGCTCAACCCCTCTATCCTTAGAAATCACTTTGAAGATTTATGCTTACTACAAGCACTGATATTCCCGTGGTGACTCATAGCCCATATGATTCCCTATATCTTTGAAAGAAGGGTATTCCGCATTTTCATATGTGGTTGTAGATTTATGGAGCTTTACTTCTAAGACATAGAATCGTTTGGAAAACTTCGACTGTCCCACAAATTACCAGCAACATGGCCTCCTTGACAGCGGTGATAGAGACTCAGCCAGCCAGTCCTGAGCAAGCTTCTCTACACTCGACGAAAGATCAACCAATCCCCTTGCACGACCTGTCAGCCCCGAACGGCCAGCCAGTAATACCCAGACCTAGCAGTGTGTTTTCAGGTACAGGACATGTCGTCCGGACGAAGGAGCGATGGAACAACCCACGCATCAACACCTACCGTCTCGCCGCTATCTTCTTCGCCTTCATCGTCTTCGGCATGAACGACGCCTCATACGGTGCCCTAATCCCATACGTACGCCTCCCCACCCCCTCTCCCCCAACCTTCCCACACCACCCGCTAACGCTTCCCCCACAGATAGAAGCAGACTATCACACCTCCTACCTCGTCACCTCCCTCGTCTTCCTCAGCCCTTTCGCCGGCTACACTCTCTCCGCCTTCCTCAGCGACCGCCTCCACCGCCTCGCCGGCCGCCGCGGCATCGCCCTCATCGCCCCCTCCTGCAAACTCCTCGCCTATATCGTCATCGCCATCCACCCCCCCTATCCCGTCGTCGTCGTCATCCTCGCCGCCGTAGGCATCGGCAACGGACTGCTCGACGCGGCATGGAATGCCTGGATTGGCACGATGGATCATCCGAATCAGCTCTTAGGACTGCTGCATGCGTGCTATGGTCTTGGAGCGACCATCAGCCCGCTCATCGGCACGAGTATGGTCACTAAGGGAAATCTGGGCTGGTGGACGTTCTACTACATCATGATCGGCTTGGCGGCTTGCGAGCTCGTTGTGGGCACGTGGGCGTTCTGGACGGAGACGGGGATGAAGTACCGAGACACCAATCGCGCCGATGGCGAGGAGAAAGGCATGACGAGGCGGGCTCTGCGGAATAAGGTCACCTGGATATGCTCAGCTTTCTTCTTAGCCTACGTCGGTACAGAAGGTACGCCAACCCTCAAACCACTCACCCCCTCCCATCTCCATCCCTAACTAACCAAACCCCCTCAAAACCCCAGTCTCCCTAGGCGGCTGGATCGTAACCTTCATGATCCGCGTCCGCCACGCCCCCCCCTTCCCCTCCGGCATGACCGCCACCGGCTTCTGGCTGGGCATCACCCTCGGCCGCCTAATCCTCGGCTTCCTGACCCCCCACATCGGCGAAAGCCGCGCCATATCCCTCTACCTCCTCCTCGCCACGGGCCTCGAACTTATATTCTGGCTCGTACCCCAATTCATCGTCTCCGCCGTCGCCGTCGCGCTCGTCGGGTTCTTCATCGGCCCCCTGTTCCCGTCCGGGGTCGTGGCGGCGACGAAATTGTTGCCGCGGGAGTTGCACGTTGCGGCTATTGGGTTCGCTGCTGCGTTCGGGGGTGGGGGCGCGGCCCTCTTGCCGTTTGCGGTGGGGGCGGTGGCGCAGGCGAGGGGGGTGGCGACGTTGCAGCCGATCGTGCTGGCGTTGCTGGTGGTGTTGTTGGGGATTTGGCTGTGTTTGCCGAAGATCCCGAGGCATCTGCATCAGAATTGATGGTGCTTCTGCAAAACGGCAGATTGCAAAAATACCACACTCAGTTGGTGGAGTAGGCACTAGATCTCCAGGTATATACCTGAGCAGTAGGGACTCATGCACCTAGGGGGCTTCACTACTGGATATGGCGGGGGAGTACCTACCTACCTATGCGTACGGGAGGGGCAGATTAGACGAGGCTCATACCCCCTCCCCGGGGTATCGAGGGCCTTGGTACTCCGCCGTGCGAGTGTGGTATATTTTGCACTTTGCCGATGAGTAAATAAGGTATGTAAAACAGCTAGAAATAAACATGTCATCGCCAAATAACCTTGATATTTACTATCTAGGGACTTCGAAATGGTCCCTTGGATGTAAGTTCCACATCAAGCTTATGCGTGAGAGAACTTTGTTTGTGGGTTTGTGTCATCGGTGTCAATGGACTGGTAACATACTTTATTGCTTTTTGGTCACGTAGGAGGTTATCGGAGACTAGTCAGTGCGTCTAATACGTTGCTGGCAAGACATTGATTGTCCCAGGCAAGAGTAAGTTAGGTGACATCTTCACACGGTACCTACAAGAGGGTATCATCGCTCCACCAGACATCCACCCCCCGCTCAGAAACCCGCTCAAAAAGAAAAACAAATCACTTTCCCTGATCCACAAACTCCCCCCATGAATCACCACCCCTTCGTCTCCCCATCCACCTCCTACCTCCCCCGTCCCCAAAAACCCCTCCGCTCCTTCCTCCCCCCTTCACCCCCCACCTCCTGCCTAAACCTCCTCACAGACCCGCCATCATCGCGCCTCGCACCGTAGAAACTGCCATACTTGCTCCCGCCCCCCAGCCTCTTGGGGGCGAAGCGCGTCCAGAGGCCGCGGAGGCCGGTGGTGGCGTTGTCGATTTTGCTGTAGTGTTTGCGGCGGGTTTGGGGTGAGGTCCAGTCGATGGTGGTGGGGGGGTGGTAGTTTGTGTACGTTTGTTGTTGGTGGGGGGTTGGGGATGGGGAGGTGGGGGAGTGAGGGGTGGTGGTGTGGGTTGATGATGATGATGATGGTGTTAGGGGCAGGGTGGGTGGGGTGTGTGATTGGATGGGTTCGCTTGGGCGGCCTGGGTATGAGACGCCTCTGATGGTTGGTGGGGGTTTTTCGTTATCGTTGCGGAGGTAGGCGATGGGGAAAGATGTGTGACTGTTTGCCGGGAACGTAGGGGCTGTGGTTACGCTTCGACGGAGGAGGCTTCTGGTGTCTCGAGGGAGGAAGCCGGATGGCCCGTTGGGGGAGATGAGGGTTGAGTAGCGTCGAGAATTGGGACGGGCGGAATGGGTGGAGGTTGGAGCGGTGGAGGCGGCTTTGCTTGATGTTTGGCCTGATGTGGTGGGTCTGGAGTGCGTCTGCGAGGTGGAGTTGCTGGAGCGGCGGTGGCTGCCAATGCCACCGTATTGATTGATGGGGACGGATGCCGTGCGCGCGGAGCTGGGGCGTATGCCGGGGTCGTTGGGAGCAATGAAGTATGTTGATTCGGAAGTTGCGATCAATGTTCCTTGGTCTTTTTCACTGGTACTATTGTCTGATTGCTCTTCTCCTTCGTATGCATCGTAGTATCGTGAAGCGTGGTCGTCTTCCAGACTCTCACACGAATCTAGCTGCGACGAAGTGTATGACTGCATTATAGGGAACTCGTATTGTATTTGATACAAGGGAAGTAACAATTGGTGATTGTGTGTTGAAGCTTAGGAAAGCACCTGAGAGATAAAAGGATAATGGGAATGAAGCGGAGTAATGTTGAGATAATGAGACGAAATCCAGACCTGCACCAGCACAAGCTAATGCGAGGTACAAACACAAGGCAATAGTCGACATGCAGTCTAAGAGATAGCTAGTAGACGGAGCCTCATCATTGTGTTGCAAACCTGAAGCGAAAGTGAATAGCCATCGTTGCATAGCAACTCGCTGGTCGATCGATGCTCCGTATACACTAAGGTGTATACAGCGTTGCGTACATCGGTGTTATTCAAGTCATCACTGATAATGATCGATATGTTGCACGAATGCTCATCAAAGTCATCCCTACCCCTCCGTGTCCCATGGTGTGTTGAGCCATCGTTGCTGCACCGAGGTTAAGGAATGGTCACACCGCTTGGGACACATTGCTCCGATTCGGCAGGGCTAGTGTCTTGTAACCGACACCGTCAAGTCGCTAACGCAGGACTAGGAGAAATGCTTCAGAATCTGTGGAGCTTTATGAGACGGTGCCGATGCAGGTACTGAGTGATGAGAGGGAGATCATGAAGGGGGAGGAGGTTGGGATTGGCGAGCGGAAGGATTCTTGAAGCGCGCCCGCCCACGCTGGCTTGGTCATTGGCTGCTTTACTGCCTAGGCCACTTGGCTACAAAATTAGGCCATGGGCGAAGGATTACGGGCATCACAGATGCAGAAGGGATCGGGTTGGGAGCAATTACATCGAGAGCCAAGTGCGAAGAGCCTAGGTATTGAGGATTGCTCCTTCCATGATATCCATGTCATAGTCAAGGCGATTGTGTCTCCATTACACACAGTCAACAAACGTTTGGGTATCAAGGACACACGTCCACGTTTACAAGAGCCTTTTCAACGATCGAAGCACCACATATTGGGCTTGGAAGACCTTGATCTCTATGCTTCAGATATGCCTAATCCGTATCCTGCATGAAATCATCACTTCCATAGCAACAACAACAGCACCATGCACATCTCCATTCCTCTAAAAAACCAAAGCAGCACCCTTCGTCTTCTTATCTCCACCCAGCTCGAAATGCTTGCACCGCTTCAACGCCAACTGCGCCTTTGTCTTGCAAGCCGTGCATTCTAATCTCAGCACCACCTTCTTCGTTGTTTTGGCCTTTTTGTGGAAAACGGGTTTGGTCTGCCCTCCGTATCCGGATTGTTTCCGGTCGTAGCGCCGCTTTCCTTGAGCGACTGAGGAGGCCTATAGCGCGGAGAGGGGGAATCAGTTACCGGTCTGGGGCGAGGGAGGTGGGGACAGGTGGGAGGGGCGTACTTTGCCGGCTTTGTATTGTGTGACTTTGTGCTGTGTATGCTTCTTACAGGTCTTGCCTCTGATCATGGTTTTCACAGTCAGTCATTGCCCTTTCAGCGAAGTTCTCGATTCTTGAAACGCTAGTAAGGAGTAATCCCTCCGTCCCGCGTCAATTATCGAGTCGTAGGCTTTGAAACTAAATAGAATATCATCCATCATTGTATACGTACTTGCAATAGGTGCGACCTATATTCACCAAGTCAGCATATACCAAACTGTCTGAGAGGGCAGATAGCTCTCGGCAACAATGACTCGTAAGGGATACTCACGAGTTTTGGGAACGTTGACCATTGTGACTGACTGCTGACGATTGAGAGGTGGTACGAAGACTTATGAATCTCAATCTGACGGGCTGGAAAGGTCGTCGTCAGTGCCGGCCATACAGATCTACATTTTGTGCGCTTCGATGCCAAGCCGCGCTAGTTGCAGATCTCATCTTTCGGCAGAGTCGCCAATCATACAGTTCCAAGAGCTGAAGACTCCGTCACGCAAGCCTTTCTCAGCCACAATTTTATGGATACAGCAGTAAATACTCCTGTGCTTCTATGAACACGCAGGTGCTTTTCCTAAAGCTAATACCGTGTAAATACGCCAGGGACAGATCCAATCTGCCCCGCTAGAAACCTCGCCCTTCATGCTGTGACTGCCCTCCACCATACCACACTGTGCCTGTCCGACACACAAGGCCCTTTCCCTCACCAACCTGCCATGTTTCTGTCTGTGCCGACTCGTCTTCGGCTTGAAGGTCATGATTGATACTCACAAGCTTTCCTACAACATCTTCTATCTTCTGCTTATCCAACGCTCCAGTATCAGCATTCGTAAAGTCCTTTCGAGAGACAAATCGCGCTATCGTTAGATGCGAGGAAGGAACGACGTAGCGAGACTCGATCTCGATTCCTGTGCTTTTGGAGAGTGCATAAATATCACGGCGGAGATGATGGTAAGTGTAGCCATCGGCGTTGGGATCGCGGCCATCAGAACCATCGCCACCTGCAGCTGGTAGGAAAGTCAGAGCGATAGCTGCCGCGTCGTAAGACAGCATCGGCTTAATCAGTCGAGCCCGATGATTGTATGTGTAGTCTGTGATCTCTGGTATCTTGCTCTCCATTTTCTTAACGAGTGTGGATATATCGACTTCTGTTTGCGAGTGCGTGACCTCCAAGACCGTCATATGCAAACACTCTAAGGGCATCAGCCAGAGAGCTGGCCGCCTTTAGCATTCCCGTCAACATGGTATGGCGGTACTGAAGTCTCACAAGGTGCAACCTCAAGAAGTCTTTCCTGAATCCCATTCACAAGATCTCGAATACGAGGTGGCGGACGGGCCCAGAATACTAAGCAATTTCTTGGGTCTTCATACCCAGGATTAGACTTCTGGTCAAGCAGCTTCTCGAGCACAGGATCTATGATGAATCCCGTAAATTCAGGAGAAAGCAGCTTCGCTTGTTGCTGCTCATTCCGTGTTTCGCGGTGTGTTTTATAGCGAAGTTGAATTTGCGTCTACGTTTTCTCAGTCTTATCCTGCTAAAATGATTCGGACGGCTCACTGGATCTTCCGAGCAAGCTTCAATTAGTGCATCATAAGGGTTATCGGACGTAGAATCTACGCTTCCAGAGAGGTCTGTGAATAGATTGCCATTCCCTGTTTGAGACATGGACGCTGCAGGTGATTGGCACTCGAAGTTGCACTCCTTCTCATGGATTTCAGATTAAACAAATGCTCACTCGACGCAAGATGGCTCTGTAGTGTACAGTTAGGGTATTGTAGTCAGCGTATTGACCGAGCATTGACGGTGTGCTTGCTTTTCGAGAATTTTGACGTCTAGATCCGGTAGGTACCACTTTCTAAAGATTCGCGTAGAGAAGTAATTATGTATTTGCTGTAGAATAGCGTGAATGTGGCCTTCATCGGGGCTGGGTAACGGTCCCGGCGCGCTTAGACGGTGACTTAGGCTAAGCCCGATCGGGCCTTCCGGGGGCGTAGCGGCCTTAGCCTTAATATTCTATTAAAGCGCCCTATTAAGGCTGGAACTTAAGAATTTTAAATTAAAGTTTAAATAGCTTATAGTTTTAAATTCTTAATTTAAGTATATATATATAGGTAATATCTATTATAATAGGAGTTTATTAAAAAAAAAGATTTATAATAAATATTATCTTATATAGTAGTATAGTATCTATTAGGTTAATGCTAAGGTTTACCTAGGCTTCCTAAATACTAAAATATAGCTATATTTACTATTTATATTTTACTATTATAGCTAATAACTATACCCTAGAATTATACTATAGATAATATAGACTATATTCTAAAAGACCCTATTACTCCTAAGCCTTCTAAGAAACTCCCTCCTAGGCCTTAACTATTTCCTAAGTTTAAACTATTAGAAATTAATAAAATAATATATAAGTAAGGTTAACTACCTAATAGAATTAGTCCTTAATAACCTTATAAGATCTTCTCCCTTTTCTTTAAAGAATAAATACTTAATTTATTAATAGAGTATACTAATTTAAACGTAATAGCTTCTTCTACCTTAGAGAAACCCTATATAAGAATATAGATTCCTATAATAATAAAAGAGCTTAGGGCCTATATTAGGGTATATATATATATATAAGACTATATCTAGAGCTTATTATAAAAGACTATTAAAACCTTAATCTTATAAGCCTACTCTACCCTACTATCTACTATATAATTAATTTAAAGAGGTAGTAGTAAATTAAACACTTCTTTTATATCTCTAGGCCTAGGAAAAATAAGTTAATATTTTAAAAACTTAAACCTCTAAGTAATAATCTATATTAGAAATTTAAGAAATATTAGAAGGTAGGTATATATCTTTCTATTAATAAGAGTATTTAATATTTTATAAGTAGGGTAAAAGAGACTATTAATATACTAAGTAAACTAGAGCTAGAAGGCTTTAAGATATAAGTATTAATAAATAAGGGGTATATCCTAGACTAGATATATTATATAAAAGGAGCTATTAGACTAATTAATTTAGATAAAGTATAAATAACCTAGCTTAGCTTCTTAAAGATATAGGCTATAGTTCTTAATATAGTAAAGTAATAGGGTATTTCTAGCTCTATAAATTATATTATCTAGCTAGATAACCTATTTACCTTAACCTATCTACTTAGTTAACTAGCTAATAAGGGATTTAAGGGGGCCGGTACTATTAGAACTACTAAGACGTAGCGGGAAAATAATAAAGAAAAGGCTAGTACTAAGAAGTAGAGGAAGGTTCTATTAAAAGAGAAGAACTATAGCCTGGATCTACTCCTTACTAAGTTAAAAATAATATGTAATATATAGATATTATAGGGTTAGTTATATAATTTATTATTAGATAATAGTAGAGTTATAGAATTTATATAAAAAGACTAAAATATTATATTAATTATAACTACTATTTATACTAGGACGGAGACTATTATTTAGCGCCGCTATTAGCTAGTAGAAACTAAGATAAATATATATATAAGTCGGCTAGTCTTTAATAATAATACTATAAAAGAGCTATTAATCCCCCTATTTATTAATATATATAATTACTTTATAAGTAGAGTTAATTAGGCTAACTAACTGTATTACTATTATAAGATACTTAAGTTATATAATAAGAACTAGAAGGTACTCTAATACTACCTACTAGATATAATAGTATATAATTATTATAAGATAGCCTACTATTTAATAGATTAGTTATAAGGTAAGTTATAAGATTATACCTCTTATAAGACTTTTTATAAATAACTAGTTACTAAACTATTTACCTACTTAGAATAATATATAGGTATTAGGAAACCTTAATAATTTAGTATATTAAATATATATATAAATTATATTATAGAGTTAGATTATAGAGTTATTATCTTACTAGGAATAAAAGTATAGTACTATTAAGTATATAAATATAGGGGAAGGACTAGTTAAGAAAAGATAAAAAGGAAGGCGCTTAGGGAGCTTTTTATTAATTCTATTCTAGATTAATATTAATAATAAAGGGTACTAAGATCTAGGTATAATTATAAGTTATATAATATATATCTTTATTATAGAATATAATATTAGATACATTATATTAAGGCTATCCCCTAGTTAGAAATTTAATAGTTTTTACTAAGAAAATAACAGATACTATACTTACTACTATATAAGATAAATAGACTAAAAATATTAAATAAAATTAAATAAAATTAAATTTAAAAAAATTAAAAAAATTAAAACTTTATAAAATATTACCCTTATATATAAGATTATTACCTACTTATTTTAAAAGACCTTTAATTTATATATAAATTATAATAGAGAAGTATAAAAACCTACCTTTAATAAAATTTAAATAATAGTTTTAGATTATAACTTTATATATTAAAGGTATTATAAATTTTTTAAATATAACTTAAAATTTTTAAATATCTACTAAGAGATCTTTAATTTATTAGAGGAAGATATAAAGTTTTAATTTTTATAATATTTTAAGTAATTCTTTATTTATTATTATTATTATTATTATTATCTTATATTAATAAAATCTTTTATAATTATTAAATATACTTTACCTTCTAATAAATATTTAATAATTAATTATAATCTTTCCCTTTATAATATATAAAAAGTAAAGTATATTCCTTTATAAATAATTCCTTTTTAATTATATTAATAAGAGCTTAATTCTATTCTTTTTAAGATTTTTAAATATTATTTAAAAGTATTATTTATATTTTCTACTTTTTTAAAGATTTATTTTCCTTTATAAACTCCTATATCCCCTTAATATTATTAAACTTCTATTAATACTAATATATTATCTAAATTATAATATTAATTAAATTATCTTTAATAAGAAATTACCTATTTACCTTTATATTTAAAAATAGCTCTTTTATTAAATTTTATAATTAAAGCTAGTTTTAATATATTTAAAGTAAAGAAGTTATATAAAATTTAAGTTCTTTAAATTTTAATTATAAAACTTAAGTTTAAGTTTATCTAATTTTAAAGAAATTAAAGAATATCCTTTAAGATAAATATAAAGGAGGATAAAATAAAAATATTAAATTTAATAAATTTAAGAGATATATATAATATTTTTAAAGAGAAGAGTTTATTAAAAGGCTTTAAAGTTCAAATAAATTAAAAATAATTAATAGGGAGAATATTTAATATTTATAATTTAATCTATTAATTATTTAAATCCTAGTATAAAGGATTATAATATTTTATAATAATTTATATAGTAATAAAGCTTTAATTAGGCCGGCGACGAGATCCACCTATACGTAGTGCCGGCTACGAACCTTCTAGTATCTCGGTACTAGGAGAGCTGAGAGATCTTACGGTGTTTTAGAAGTACCGTCTAGGGTTACCTAGTTATTACCGAATCGACACGCAGGTAGAGTATAGTAATAACGAGAATAAGAACGCTAACGCGATAGAAAAATAGAGAAGATAGAAGGAGAACTCTTAAAAGATTATAGTAAAAGATATAACGCGATAGAATATATAGATATAGACGAAAAATATATACTATATAAATACCCTTCCACCTCTCCCTAATATAGCCTCTACTTCCCTACGCGTATTATAAACGCGATATACTAGTAATACTAGTAATACTAGTATAAGACGATAGAAATACTACTGATATAAAACCTCTATAATATTATAAGATATACATAGTACTTCTATACCTATACCCGCTATAAGGTCTCTTACGAGGCCACGTCCTTATACTCTAGCCGATTCCGCTCCGCGCGGTCTAGGTAGCCTAAGTCTACCTACCTCAGGGTAGTTATAGTATATACAGATAATAACAGTATAATAAAAAGATAGTAATACTATAGAGCCAGCCCTTCCTTCCTCTTAATAATCGAGCGCAAGCTAGATAGTACACCGGGTATATACTACCGCCATTACTGCCGTACGGCGGCGAGGATACTCTAGTCCCCTTCCTAGGTAGTCCTTACGGTACGGCTATAAGTAGTAGGTACCTAACCTGAAATAGGATATAGGTATTAGACTCCTTACCTAATAGCCTATAAGCGCGATAGGGCCGCCGGTCTAGTTAGCTAACGGTACCTATTATCTTCTACACGCATATACCTTAATAGTAGCGGCCGATATAACCGCGGTAAACACACCGGGTATCCGCTACCTTACTACTATACGGCGGGGGGATGCTTAGCCGTACCTAGGTAGTCCCCACGGTATAGTAGTAGGTAGTAGAGGCCTAACCCGTATAGAGATACGTGGATATTAGCCTTCCTACCTAATAGTCTATAAGCACGCTAGGGCCGCTGGCCTCCTTACTTAGTAGTGCCTAGCACCGATAGACTAGTAGGTAAGTACTAGTTCTATCACCTCCCTTTACGTACACACCCTCCCCGTCACGGATATTATAACCGGGACCATAAGGAATTATCCGCTATAAGGATTTATCCGTTACGCTAAATAGATTAGATTAAGAATAGCCGGTAGAGATAGAAAAGAGAAAGGGGCTAGGCCCTAGATAAGGAAAAGGAGTTTCACCTGTAAATGAAACTTTAGTGCAATAGGTAGTAAACCCGACCCCTCTACTACCTCCCTAGTAGTAGGCCTGCTAGGGGGGGGAGGGAAGGAGCTGTAAATGGTTAAGAGAACCGTAATTATCAGGTGGAGTTTTTATCCTTATAGTAGGGTTTCTCCCCGAATAATATATACGTAATACGTACCCCCGAATAGCCTACCCTTATTAGCTTTTTAGCTAGCATAGGAGTATAATTAATTAATTAATCAATTAAAGCTTTAATTATCTTATAAATTTAAAGTTTTTAAGCTTAAAGGATTTTATTATAAGCCTTTATTTTTAGAAGAGTCTCTTTTAAATTTATTAAAGTAAAGTTTTAAATATCTTAATATTAAATTTAATAAATTATTCTAGAAATTATTTAAATATAATAGTTAAACTTTAATATTTAATTTCTATTATTATAATATTAACTTTAAAGACTATCTTTAAATTTCTTAAGTAGAAGAATTTAGAGTTTAAAATTTATAAAACTACTTATTTTATAACTTTTTAATAAGTTCTTTAATTAACTATAATATATATATTATAATACTTTTAAAGTCTTCTAATCTACTTTAATATTTAAAAGTTTAAGGCCTTAGTATTAAAATCTCTTTAAGCTTAAAAAGGCTAGGATCTCTAATAATTTTAAAGATTTTCCTTTTAAATTTTCTTCTTAGCCTTATTAAGAGGTATTATAAAATAAGTTTAAAAATTTTAAGGCTTTAAGATTCTAGATAATTTAATATTTTTAAGCCTCTCTATTTTAGGTTTATAAAGTAAACTCTAATATATTTTAATTAATTATTTTTATACTTTATAATATAATATAACTATCTTATTACTTTTTAGATATTTAAATTAATTAAAGTTCTTTTCTTTAAATAAATTAATTAAAAGTATTAGGGGATTAAGTCTCTTAAAAAGATTTAATTATTAAAGGTAATAAGTTTTTTAAAGAAGATGATATTATTAAGTATATTAAAATCCTCTATTTAAAAATAATAAAAAGTAAGATTAACTTATAACTTAATATAATTAAAGAAGGATTTAAAAATTAAAATACTCCTTTAAATCCCTTTTAATAGATTTAAAAGACTATTAAAACTTTAATTAGCTTAAAGACTCCTTAAAGTTATTATAATTAATTTTAAAACTTTTAAAAATTTATAATTAAAGATTTAAAGCTTAAGATCTTTAAAGTTAAGAGTAATAAACTAGGAGAGAATCTACTTTATATAATTAACTATTAGATTATCTCCTCTTATAATTATATTAACTTTAAAAGTAGCTTAAAATCTCTAAATATATTAAAGATATTAAAAATTCTAAAGATATTTAATTATATTTAAAAGATATATTTATCTCTTTTATAAATTTATAATAATAATTTTAAAAGAGGCTTATAATAATATTTAAAAGATTTATATAAAATATAATAAAGAAATCTATCCTTACCTCCTTTTATTTTAAGATATATAAAGGTAGTTTATTTTCTTAACCTAGATCTAGGTAAAATTGTGGCATTTTTAGCCTACCGCGGCGCCGCTTTAGGCGGCTTTCGCACAAGTGCCTTTGGTGATGCCCGCGCCGCCTCGAACGGCCATTACTGCAAGTACGGGAAATAGCGCTGGGAGCTATGTGATCGATCATCATGAAAAGGAAGGAAGAGGTTCCAAATGTCCATTAGAACCAGGGACTCCAATGTTTTTCCCGAATCATTCGTCCTCCCTTTCATTTTTCTAGGACTTTCAAATTGTTTGACAAATACTATGGATTTCTCAACCTTTCTTCGCTTCTCGGCCCTCTTTTCATAGACCAAATTTCGCCTTCTTGATCCTCGCCCCGACGCCCGCGACCACGATGTAGCTGCAGGTGGCTTATCCCCATCTTCATCGACGGTTGGCTATGGATCTGCTCGTCTAGTTTGCCCAAGCCGTCGACCATTACTCAAAGAAGATCTGCGAGACGCGCCCGCTTGGATTTCGGCTCCGAGACCTCGAGGCCGAGTCTTGGAAAGTTCCAGCATTGAAGCGATAATGCCAGTCATTTGGAAAGAAGCAGGCGGGCCCTTGGGGGAGGTGGCGGAAGTTTAGGCTCAGACGTTGCGTCAGTTGGACTGGTAGCTGCAACCGAAGGTGACTCTTTCGAGGGAGATTGGTCAGGGATCTCAAATGGACTTTTAGCAGTGCCTTTGGCGCCCACCGGCGAGCCCAAGCCTCCTGCTCTGAACTCTGGCGGATTCTCCGACAGAGAAAAGTGTACGTCAATCGTGTCTGAACTACGACTTCGGAAGGGTGGTTTTGGAACAGCTGCCTCGGGAAGGCCTCCCTGGCCCCACCGGAAATTACTGCACGCTTAAGTTAGCGAACGCATATAATGGTTTAGGTGTGTGAGAATCATAAACTTATGCGTGAAATATTGAAGGATGCCACGCTGTAGAGGACTTAGGTGGTATAGGGAAAGGTGTTGCCCAGTAAGGGGTGCCCTCTGCTGAAGCCACATTGGGCCTCTCAAGGTGCAGAATGACCAGTGACTGGAATATCTAATAGATGATGGTCTAGTCGACGTCTTTCAAGATAATGGGGGAGAGGAAATTAGGGAATACTTTACGGACATTAGAGTCGCTCTAGATTGCGTGGCTGAGCCCTGCGGTCGAAACCTAGGTTGGTCTTCAAAGCTTCGTGGACGGGATATTGGAGGCTGCTGCGCGGCTCCCTCTCTAGGATAAGCGGATGCTATAGGTGCAATTGTCGAAGGTTAATGCGTCTATTCGGACTAATGCTTTTCGCGGTGCTCTCGGAAGCCTTCAGGGTGACTTTAGTTAGTGTTCGAAGACGGCGGTATTTCAATACCAGAAGGCCTTCGTGGGCCACTCCCTAGGGCCATAGGCTCATCTTGGGCATCCTCTACCCTCACGTACGTATTAAAGTACGAGCGCTGCTGAGCACCAGCTCGCATCCGAGGACGGCTTAGTTTGGGAGTCTATCTGGGACATAAATATGCTGCCTTAGCCTCTTCGTCATCATCATCGTCCGAACTAAAGTCAGAGGACGTCGTTAACAAAGAGTCAAATTCCGTCTGCCGTGCAGCCCCATAAGCGCGCGGAGTGGTTGCAAATACAGCGCGGGCATGGTGATTTTTAGAGCTTAAAGGCTCGCTATTGTAGAAGCCGGTGCGTGAATTGCTTTCTCAAGGCGTGTTTGCGGTTGAGGATCGATGTAACTCAGGAATCTTGAGGTCCGTCTTCTCGCCATGATCAGTAGTATAAGGGGTATAACGTTTAGTACCCCCAAATGTCCCAGCATTCCCCATCTGTTCTTTGAAAGCTTGCAAAGGGGCAGCTTTTTTCGCAGTTAGAGCACGGGGAGGCGGAGGAGGCATGTTAGATCGATTGCCAGACGAAGTCGGCCTGTCTGCCCAAGATACATTAAAGTATGCCGATCGTGCCTGCGGCTCATCACCAGCATTTGGAGTCGTGGGAGCATATCCATTTACTTTAGGCACCGGACGCATGGTGCTCGTTCGTTGAGGATTTAACATGCCCGCATCTGGCTTGTCCTCCCAATCTATCTACCGTGAAGTCGGTCTCCGTGGGTTCGGATCTTTTACATCTCGGTCTGCGTTAAAAGCGCGTCCACCTTCAGCGGTACCGGAAGTGGCCTTTGCAGACTGTGTATTATCTTTACGAGACCGTGGAAGAGGCCCCGATCCATGCCTCATATATTCCCAAGCTTTAAAGTCACTCGTCTTCGTCTTTGCATCGTCGAATTCCTTTCGCTTATACGCGCTCGACCTTACATCGGGCATGTGGAAGCGTGCAAGTTTCTGGCTACCGGTGGTTAGGGTTGGGCCTTTTATCGTCTTTGCAGTAAAGGGTGGCGGCTTCGGAGGAGGTGGGAAATTCGAGTTCGGAGATCGTGGGGCGGCATTCGCGCGCAAGCGCGGAACCTTGACTTACGGCGGGCGATAGGGAGCAAAGGTCGTTTATTATTTGAAACTTGATTTTCCATAAAGTTTGGCGATTTCAGACTATAAAGTATAGGAGCTAGTATAGCGACTTAGTATAACCTGGCTAGCTACCTCCGGCTCGAAGTACCCCGGACTTAAAGACTTAATCCCCGGGTACTTAATAGGCTCCGGGCGTAACCTCTAGGTATATCCTCTAGGGGACGCGCCTAATCTCTAGGGTATACTAGCCATCTCTAGGGTACGAACGTAATCTTAGAGTACGATCTCTAGGGTACGGGCGCAATCTTAAAGGAACGATCTCTAGGGTACGGGCGTAATCTTAGGGTACTACCTCTAGGGTACGGGCGCTATCTTAGGGTACTACCTCTAGGGTACGGGCGTAATCTTAGGGAGCGACCTTTAGGGTACGGGCGTAATCTTAGGATACTACCTCTAGGGTACGGGCGTAATCTTAGGGAGCGATCTTTAGGATACGAGCGTAATCTTAGGGTCTAATAACTAGAGTTAGAGCGCGAGCTCTAGGGTACTCTACGGGCGTAAGTAGAGGACGATCTTTAGAATTTCGTATTACGCCCGTACCCTAAAGGTCGGTCCCTAAGATTAAGCCTGTACCCTAAAGGTCGCTCTCTAAGATTACGCCTGTACCCTAAAGGTCGCTCCCTAAGATTACGCCCGTACCCTAAAGGTCGTACCCCTAAGATTACGCTTAGGCGTTATAGAGACTTTTCTAGGGCCCTAGTCCTTAATAGAGTTAGGAAATTTTTCTAAGCTAAGCTAAAGATAGATACGCTTAATCGAGGTATTATATATAGAAAGCTTTTACTGTATCAGAAATCAAGAATTGTGTTTTAAATAATAAACGACCTTTACTCCCTATCACCCGCCGTACTTAACTGACAAGTGACAAGTGACGACGAGTATCGAAGCGGGCGACATGTTTACCTCTGCTAAGACCTAATAATCCGATAACATGTTGATTTATGTTCTTCAACGTAGAAAATATCTCATATCTAAATTAGGAAGCTTTCAGATCTTTAATCTTACAGTCGCACTAAAGGGTGAAAGTCGTAAGAATAGCTCTTTTCTCGGCGAGATCTTCGACTAATATTTATGTACAATACATAATCGGAGCAAAGGGAAGACTACAAGACCCAGTGATCATTTCTCTATGGATTCTCTATACTCGCTCAAGCTATATTCCATTTGAACTCTATGCCTGAGCTTCTCCTAGCTTGTCTTTGACCCGATCGACACCTTGATCCAAAAGCTCACCAAGTACAGCCTTCATGCCCTCTAATAGCCTGTCGACCTCGTCAGGGGTACCCACGGTTACTCGAAGACAACCTAGATATTTCATAATAAGTAATGCAGATATAAAGAAATACAGAACGAGAATTTTACCTCTGCAACCAAATTCTTTGCCTCTGAAGCGAACTACAATGCCTTTGCCCTCAGCCAAAAGATTATGAAGAGCCAAAGCAACCTCGTTACTAGGGCTACCACCGGAGTCGCGCGGCTTATCTAGAATCTCGACCAAAACGAAGTTAGCATCGATTCCTCCCCGGAAAGCACCGATCCCAGGGATTTTCGGTAATTCCTGTAGGATGCGATCCCGTTGCTGCATGATCTTGCGGCGGATTTCTTTCATGATGGCGAAATTTTCTGGCCGCAGAGCCGCACAAGCCAGAGCGCTGCTTGGACTGGAGATATTATAAGGGGCCTTCAGGCTATTCAGGAGCTTGGCGATCGGAGCCGATGTGAAGGCAGCGCCTACGCGGATCCCAGCCAGACCCCATGCCTTTGAAAGTGTCTGCATAACAACTAAATTTTGAAATTCCAGGACCCATTCGGCCAGCGAGCTACCATCCAAAGCGAAATCTGGCTGTCGGTCAGCAAGGTCACACCATGCCAACATCTTAGACAAGCTCAACCCTACGAGTCCATGTACTTCAATTCGCAAGCACTGTACCGCTTGGCAGGAAGCTTCACACAATTGACTGACCGATATAAGCTTCATCGATGACCACGACTCCGTTCCACGTTGGGTGCCCGAGAACTCTCTGTATGCCCTCCTTCGCGATGCAAGCAGCTGTAGGATTGCCAGGGGAGCAGATGTAGACAATCTTTATGGACGGATTAGAGGAGAGAGCTTCGTTGACGGCTTCAGGGCGCAGCCGGAAACCATTATATGCGTCGAGGGGCACATGGACGACTCCCACATCATTGACGCAGGCGCTCACCCCGTACATTCCATACGTAGGAGGACAAATAAGCATCTTATCTCTTCCAGGCCTGCAAAAGCAAAGTATCAAGCTAGAAATGACCTCATCACTGCCTGAACCCACCATAAGGTGCTCTGGACCGAGGGTTTTGGCAGTATGATCATGAGTATTCCGAAGTGAACTCCAAAGGGTTTTCAGTTCCAGCTGATGTCTTCCAAAGTCGGTCAGAACGAGGTCAAGATCAATGCATTCTCGAGTTTCAGACGCTCAGCCACTTACGGATCTGGATATCTGTTCAACCGTAATACACCAAGGTTTGCGAGAACCGCTGGATTGAAGCATAGCTCGTTTGCGTCGAGAAGCACGTTCGTCCCATTATCTTCGTAGTCGCTGGCGGTCGCTCCTTAGTTCGACGGATATGCAGATAGGGAGAGGTCTTGGAGGATTCCACTCACTCTCTCGCACATCGATATGGCTGTAATTTCAGGATATTAGGTCTTGCACAAGTTGTGATGTCGAACGGTGATTTGAAGCCCCCATTGGTTGATCCCATATCTTCGTCTCAATGGTCCACGGTCTGTGCTGGCTTCTGGAATGCTGAATTGAATGAGAAGGATTGTATCTGTTGCATGCACCGCTGGTTGGGAGGTGGAAAGATGATGGAACACTTGGCAGTCATCGAGAGCCAATCATTTGTGCCAAGCCGGGTGTATTCTGATGTTACATAGACGATTACCCTTTAAAATTCTCATATAAATTAAGCTAGATTTAGCTTTAAAATTATTAAAATTATTAATATAATTATTTAATATTTTATAAATAGGACTTTAAGTATTTTTTATAAAGCTAATAGTTTAATAGACTTTAAAAATATTAAATATTAACTTTCTACTTTAAGGGGACTATTTAATGTTTTTATATTTTTTTAACTTTAACTTTTTTCTTTCTCTTTCTTATATATATATAGTTATAAATATTATTTATAATATTTAATATTTTTAAATAATATAATATATAGAATTATATAATAAACTAAAAAATACCTGTAAAAATTCAAGATTTTTATATAGGAAAAGTATACTTAAAAGTATAATTCTTCTATTTATTAGTAAGTAGTAGTAGTATTAAGGAGTTAATTTTAAGTTTAAATATAATAGAAATATATACGAACTTATATAGATACTAAGACCCTCCTTAAGTATTATAGGAATTATAGGGTAAATATTACTAAAAATATTAATTTTAGACCTAAGGGACTATTTACGGCGATTACCTAGTACTAGAGTATTAATAAATAGTTATTAGGCCTACTTATACTATAACTTTATTATAACGTTACTATTTAGGGTATAAGTAAGTATATTATTATTAGACGACTTATCGTATTAGTTATTATTAGGAAAAGATATTATTATTATTAAGATAGAAGCGTTAAAAGACTAATACTATATACTAGGTACCTAACTAATTACGGGATATCTAGTATAATAATATTATATTCTACTAATAACTTCTATACTACTAGACTATTTAATATAATTCTTAATTTATTATATCTCTTATATTATAATATATCTTTTATACTCTTATAATAACTATTAATAGTTATACTAGATTTATTATATTAATATAGAGGAATCTATTAGATATAAGAGTTACTATAGCTTAGTATTAATCTAGCCCTCTAAAGTTTAACTAGCCGCGTTTAATAAACTAAATAGGAGAATAGCTTATTTTTATTATTAGAAAGTCTAATATTACGGTCTAATATAAAGATATAACTATATAACTAAGTATAGTATTAGGCCGTTTTTATACTTCTAATATTATAATTAGTATTCTAATAAGCTACTAAGTAGCTATTATTAGGATCTAGGCGTTAATAATTAGTTATAACTAATATATTAGGAGTTATATTCCTAGTCTACCTATTATCTAATAGTACCTACTTATATATAATATTTCTTATTATTCGGCTAGATATATATTTAGGAGTTTTAGGCCTAATAATATAGAGGTTTCCCTATCTTATTACCCGCGATAGAGCTACGTATAACTAACTATAACTAAAAGCAGGCCTAGTCTATAAGTTAATACCTACGTACTTTATTAATTAGCCTTATAATTTATTAATAATTATAGTAAATACTAGTTAGACAGGGTACTACTTATAGATAAAGGGGGTAGGAATCTACCTATTATTTTCTTTAGACTATAACCGCCTCTTAAATAGTATTACCTTCTCGCTATTATAGGTACTACTTATAATCTCTCCCTTAAAGATATACTTACTATACCTTATTACTTATAATTAGGTCCTATTATATAGATATAGTAGATTAAGGTTCTTTAGTAGTATAACTAGTACGCCTAGCTTAATATATAACTTATAAGATAGTAGGGAGGGTTTATAGAACCTATAAAAGTACTTAAAAGGGAAGAGTTTATTATCTTCTTCTAATATAGTATAGTTAATACTCTAGTATATTATTATATTACTAGGGATACGCGATATTATCTTAGTATTAATACTAGTAATATCTTTATTAGTAATAATAAGAATAGCCTATTCTAATAGATAATCCCTCTAAGAGATATTTATCTTAATATTAGTATAGATATTCTTAACTAAATTATTAATAGATATCACTCCTACTATTAATAAGGTCGTCGTTATCTAGTCCTTCTTCCTTACCCTTACTATAATCCTTAATATTTAAATTATTTATAAGGGCTTATACTATCTTATATAATATTATTTACTTTCCTTACCTATTATATATTACTATCTCTATTTTAGAGGATTTATTTATAAGTTTAATTATTTATATTACTTTCTTTTAACTAACGCGACTAACCCTCTTTATACCTTATACTTTATTTATAACTATCTATTAAGTATTAAAGAGGATAATATATTAAGCGGCTATTAAATTATAACCTTCTTTTAATAATATAAAGTTTCTAATAATAACTTAGGGTATCTTATCTATCTATAAACTCTTATAATTATCTTTACCCTCCTAAAAGTAAATAATAATATTATTCACGCGTAATTTAGGTATAACCCTACTAATTAAAGCGACTAGTTTCTTTTATAATAAGCGGATTACCTTTAAAGATATTAGTATAGGCTTTATTATTATAGTCTTTACTTATAATATAGTACGCTCTTAGATTAACTTACCTAGTAAATAATAAGAGATAGTACTAGCCCTATTACTAGAACTATAAGCTTTAGTTCCTCTTTCTAGAAATAATTAGTAAGGATTTATATTACTTATATTTTAATATAGTTCCCTATTCTAGTAAGTTATATAATTACTTCCTTATAATGTAAGTCCTTTTATTCTAGCTTATATAACTTACCTTTCTTAATCTTAATTTATTAATTAGCTTATATTTCTTATAGTATATATATAAGGTCCTTTATCCCCTTATTAAGTACTAGCTTAGGGAATAATAATAGAATCCTAGCGTAATATATAGCTTATAGCTATATATTTACTACTATTACTAGTATAATAATATTCTTCCCTTAGTTAAATAATTTAAGACTTTTCTAAAAGGTTCCCCTAAGTTATTAAGTTATCTTATTAAATACTCTATTAAATATAGGCTAGTATTACTCTAAGGAGTTTAAAAGGTAGTTAAAGTAGTAGTTTATAGGGATAAGAACTATATTATAGCTAAAAAAGGTTAATTCTAATATATATTATAGCTAGAGTATTTAGATAATAGTAGTTAGACTCTTCCTATACTTTATACGCGCCTCTTTATTATTAGTCTTTACTATTATAACCTTAATAAGGCTCTTATATCTCTTACCTAACTTAAAGAGTACTTCTTTTATATAGAACTTTAGCTTCTATTACTAATTATATATATAAGGGTAGCCTATTATCTTTAAAGGTATTATTTATATCTTATCTTAAATTATATTTATCTAGCCTATTATATATCCTAGTAATAATTTAAATAGAGTACTACTAATAAAGATCTTTTAAGGTATCTAACCTAGTATACTATTATTAATTTACTAAAGCCTACTAATAATACCGGCGCCCTTATTATATTCCTAATATACTTTATCTATTATAATCCGGCCCTATCTTATAAATTATAAGTTATAATACTTAGGTTTAGTCTTCTTCCTACTACGCTATTCCGCCTAGTAAAATATTAATAACTCTTTAATAACTTAGCTTATATAGTAACCTAATATTATAAAGTAAAGTAGTATTAACTAATTGTTATTTATACTAAAAAATAGAGTTTTATTTACTATTATTAGACTATCACGGTCCTATTAACTTAATTTTAGTATAAGTTTTTTTATTTTAATATTAAAATAGGCCTAACGGAATTTCTATTTATAACCTTTTACCTCTATATCTAGGTACTTTATAGTATATTCTAACTAGTAGGATATTAAACCTATAAGTAAAAGGATAAGGTTAGGGCCGTAGCTTAATACTAGCTTTTTTAATACTCTAAAGTTAATATATATATATTATATACTATAGGGGTTATTAGATAGGTACTATATATTAGGTAGCTATAATTTCTATACTATTCCCTCTTTAAGATATAAATTATATCTCTTTTATTCTTTAGCCTCTTTAATACTTTTTTAACTTAAGATAAGTACCCTATTTAAGGTAACTATTATAAGAGCTTTTATAGTTTATAGCCCTTATTAGCTATCCGTCCTATATATAATAGTAGGCGATATTACCTTTCTAAGTCCTAGGTTATCTACTAGGTAACTACTATTCTAGAAGATTTTAAATTTAGTTATAATAAAGATACTAAAAATCTAGAATAGGTAGAGTACTATATTTATACTATAAATTTAGACCTTATAATCTATCTAATAGTCTTATATAGTATCTAGAAGAAAAAGCTTATAAGTATTATCCTATCTTTTATTATTCTAATATAGATATTCTATTACCCCGCTTAGTTATAACTTTAATAAATCCCTATAATTTATTAGCTCTAGTATATATAATTTTAATATATAACTTACTCCCTTATAATATTATCTAGGTTACCCCTAGTATTTTCTTCTCTATTTATAGTATTTTTATCCTTACCTTATACCTTTAAATAGTTATTAATATCTAGTATATTACGGGCTACCTTTTTATATTTAATAATCTTATTATTAGATACTACCTTAGTAGCTTTAAAGCCTTAATAAATTTAATTAATTAGCGCTAAGTTAATATTAGGTATTTATAGCTTTACCTTCCCTTCTATTACTATTAACTCTAGGTAACCTAATCCCGCCTAATTTACTATTCCGTCCTCTTTTATTAGCTTAATCGCGTGTTCTTATATAGTTATACTCTCCTTTATTCTACTACTCTTATACTTATAATTAATTATAGCCTAGCCCTTAGTCTCTTTAACGGGCCTAGTAGAGCTTCCCTAGCTAGGAGTTATATATAAGATAAGGGATAGTAGTAACTTTATAGTTATTAGATATTTTAATTTAGTAATAGCCTAGCTTTTAATCTCCTCTATAGGCCTATTAGGGCTCTTTAGCTCTAGAGACCTATTTTAACCTTTATCTCCTATCGCTATAATATTATAACCTAGTAGTTAGCTAATAGGCTTATATAGGGGGGTTAGTAGTAAAGACGTTATATATACTATAGCTTAGGCTCTATATATAAGTAAAGATATAAGGGACTTATATACCTCTAGTATTTTATCTTCTTATAATATTTTAATATCCCTATTATTATCCTAGTTAGTTAAGTTATTAAGAAGGGTTCTATTACTATTATTAAGGATACCCTTATATAGCTAATAATTCTTAGACTACTTTATTTATAAGGGTAGCTTATTAGACTTATACGCCTCTAGTATTCTATCTTCTTATAATATTTTAATATCCCCGTTATTATCCTAGTTAATTAAGTTAATAAGAAGGGTTCTATTACTATTATTAAGGATACCCCTATATAGTTAATAATTCTTAGACCGCTTTATTTATAAGGGTAGCTTACTAGATCTACTTTTAGAACCTATTAACTAGTTAATTATTAATATAGGATTATTAGAAGGTTACTTTTACTTACCCTATCTACTATATTTAATACCTATCTCTTATTATTATTTTAGAGTCTATATTTTCCTAGTATTAGAATTATTTAGTATCCCTAAGAGTTAGCCCCTACCTTAATCTTATATTAATAATTAAGATAGGAGATTAATTAATAATTTACTTACCTAATAACTAGATTAGGTCCTTTTACTACTGCTAATCTTACTCTAGACCTAGAGGATTATTCCTAGATATAATCTTAAGTATAGTATTAATATTCCTACCTTTAATAATATCTTATAATACTACGCGAAGTTAATAATCTTAGAGTAATCTAGTTAGCTTTTTATTCTCTAGGTACTTAAATAATAACTTTACTAGTTATAAAGGTTTAAATCTAAAGTCCTCTCTCTAGTAGGTAATAAATATATTAATTATTATTCCTACTACTACGTTTATTAGTTCTAAGGGAGGGTTTACTAATAAGGTAATATTATTAAGAAGTATCTTAGTAGTAATACTATTCTACTTCGCTTTTATATTATAAATACCTAGATATAAGTCTTATATAGCTAGATAGTTTACCCGCTTAATTAACGCTAGGTATACTAGTATATTACTATCTATTAATAGTTAATCTAATTTTTTATAAGATAGTAATTCTACTAGCTATAATACTCTTTTCCTACTATTATAAGTAACCTATTATATTATTATATATAACGCGTTCCTAATACCCTTATTATCTAGCCCGCTAAAAAGAGGTAGAGTATACTCTTAGTATTACTAGCCTAGTTTAGTAATAAAGCCTTATATACTATCCTTAGCTAAAGTACTTTTAAGGCCTTAAATACCCTCTTCCTTTAACTACTAAATTATATCTTATCTAACTACCTCCTAATCCTTCTCTATTATACTAGTCTTCTAATATAACTCTATAAAATTCTTAAAATTAGGGTCTATTTTATCTATATAGTACTTATTATATTTTATTAATAGTATACTTACGTTAGGGTTAATATTATAGTATAAGCGACGTAGATATTATAGTAATATAGTAATTATAATCTAGCTATTAATAGTAAATATAGTTATAGCCTCTAGCTTATAACTTATATTAGTTAATAATAGTAGTAACTAAATAAGGTCTTTTACCCTTAGTATATACTTATAATTAACTTATTATTATCGCCTTTAATATTAGAGTCTAATATTTACTATATAGTAGCTAGTTAAAAAGGTAGCCGGATATATAAATAATCTAACTAATTAAGGTTATAATAAGGTACCTAGCGTATATAATAACTAGAGTAATAGAATATAACTTATAGTTAGTAAGGTAGATAATATATAGTAGATATAGGATAAAACGCCGTAAAAAGTATTAACTTAATATATATATAACGCGTCACGTTATATTATATATATTAAGATAGGTTAAAAAGCTCCTTTAATTAGTTTCTACTTTTATACTAATAGATAGAATAGCTTATACTAGGTAAGAGTAGTTAAAATTTATATATTACTCTACTTATATTACTAGCTTCTAAGGAACGGGGCTTATAGAAATATATTTAATTAGCTTATAGAACTAGTTACTAATAATCTTATCTTATACTTTAATTACTTACTAGTTTATTAAACTATAAAAGGTTTACTAAACCTACTATTCTACTTATAACTAATTATTACTATTATTAGTTTATATTAATATTTCTCTACTTCCTTAACTAGTACCCCTAGTATTATTATACCCTTTAATAGTATTAGTATTAGGTAGTATACCCGTATTATTACCCCCTACCTTAATATCTTAAACTCCGCTAATATTATCTTCGCTATTATCTAATTTAATATTATAGTTATATAGTCTAAACCTAAGTACTAGTAGTTCCGCGTTATATTAGGTATATCCTCCTTATTTAATAATAAGATAGTATAAGTAGTTATAGGAGTATTACTTATATTTATACTCGCTAATTAGAATACTACTATATTAGTTAGTAATAATTACTAAGGCGTCGCCTACTTAAGATATACTAGTAAGGAGGCGGGGGTTAAAGGATATAAAGCTAAGTTTAGTAGATCCTACTATATAAAGGATTATAATAGACTTCTTCTTACCTTAGTAGCTATTAATTATCCCTATATCTACCCTATATAATTCTAATCTTAGCGCTAAAGCTTATTTAGTAAGGTTAACTTATATAATATATCCTATAAGTATAAGATTATCCTTAGCCTTAATACCCTATATAATATATTACTAGTAGAGCTTAATAGTAACTTATAACTTATACTTATTTTAACTAGATAAAGAGAAGCCTATTTAATTAGATATACCGGTAGTACTAATAAAGATAATAAGTAAAGTATAACTAAATAACTCCTAGTAGGCTCTAATAGCCGCGGTAGTATTAGGTTAATTAACCTTATTAACTATTAATATAATAAAACCTTTATATTAAATCTTTAATATAATATTATAAATCGCGGGGATTATCTAATACTACTATATTAAGTTATATCTATAATAGTCTAAGCCTATTAAGCGTTTATATAGACTCTTATTAATTTATATAGTAAAAGGATTACGCGCTACCTCCTAGCCTTAAGGCGGTAGCTACTTATTATCTCTAGATAGATATATACTATTTTTATACCCTACTAAAGTAATAAATAAATCCCCGTTTTCTACTCTACTAGCTTCCTAAATAATTATATAATCGCCCTTAAAAAACTCTTTAATAATTATACTACTTAAGTTTATAATAGTTATAAAGGTAATAGTAATATTATTTAAATCGAAGTTAAACTAAAGACGTCGATTAGGGTCCTAGGACTTATACTCGATAGTAAGCTAAATTAGAACATACACCTAAGGAAGGTATAAGCTAAGATAGATAACTAGATTTAGGCGCTCTACTACGTCGCCGGCTCTATATAAGGCGCGATTCTACCGGTTAGTAGGCTTATATACGCGGTAGTAGTAAGGCCTACGATAACGTTCGCGGCGCTAATATAATATAGCCTAAAGAATACCCCCAGGGTAGTAGGGAAGCACGTGAAGACCCTAACGACGATCTAGAATAAAGGACTACGTAAAGTACTAGGGGCGTATAAGGCCACCCTAATTCCGGTCCTCGAAGTAGAGGCAGGAATCCCGTCGGTAAGAGACTTCCTTAATAAGGCCCTACTACGGAGTAAGATCCTCTAAGGGATATATAAGATAGTCCTGAGAGGGAACGCGAAGATCAAGTCTCGGTTATAACTAAAAAGGGGTAGGAGGCTACGCCCTCCGCTACCCCTATCAGCTAAAAAGGAGTCTTAGGCGAAGCGGTCGCTAAACGGGGTACTCAATAACCTAACGCTATAGAAAAGGATACTAACCTAGTAGGAAGGCCGGTAGTAGGGCCGGTAGCGCCACTACTAGCGGGGATTAGAGGGCCGAAACACGAGCCCAGCACAGAAGGGTAACCTAGTAGGGGGGAGATAGGACCTTTATAAGGGCCTAAAGAAGCCGGAGAGCTCTATAACAGTCTAGTTACGCACGGATAAGATTAGGTTTAACTACTTCTTATTTATTAGGAAGGTTCCTAGGATCCTAAGTCCTAGCTACCTGTGCGGTACGGCGAGGTAGACCGGTAAATACGTCCTACTATTCTATCCTAACTATTATACTAGTAGGAGTTAGATATTACTAGAGGCTAGGTCGGAAGATTATAGTACTATTCTCTTATTACCGATAGGGATAAGGGCGGCGGCGAGGTAGTTAACTAGGTCAGGCGCCCTCTACTAGTTTATACTAGTAAAAGAGATGTTAGTAAGAACCGATAGAGAGGACGGGCTCCGCCCTAACTAAAGAGAAGAGAATATAGTTAACGAAACCTTAGTATTATAGACGGTAGACCCGACCCCTTGATATACCGCCCCGATAGTAGGCCTATTAGGGGGGGGAGGGAAGGAGCCGAATAATAGTATGGCCTACAGATAGTAGGTGGAGTTTTTATCCCTTAGCTGGGTTTCTCCCCGAACGACAGGTGCGCTAGGCGTACCCCCTGAAAAGTCTACCCTTATTAGCTTTAGCTAGCATAGGAGTATAATTAATTAGTAATATTATTTATAAGAATATCCTTAGATAGTAGGCGTTTAAGTACTTTAAATATATTAAAAGCCTTAATATTATTAATATATATACCTATTTTAGCCTTAAAGAATATTTTATAAAAGTAGATATAGAGTTTCTTATAATAAGTAAGACTACTAGCTTCTACTAGTTTATACTAGGTATTTTCTTTTACTACTTATTAGAATTCTATAACTTTCTAGGAAGTAGCGCCGTCTTATATAGGCCCTACCCTAGGCTTATATTTATTAGAATAAATAGAGTTATTTTTAGGGTTATCCTCTAATCCTTCTTTATTATTACTATTATATAATCTACTTACCTTAATAGTATTATTATCTTATAATCCGCTTATATTAGAAATATTCTTATTTAAAGCTAAGTTAGTATTTAGGTTAGGTTAAATAAGAATGTTAGCGATTTATAGTAATAGGGTACTAAAGCTTATATTATAAAGAATATATTAGTAATCTAAAATACCTTATAATCTCTCTTTAGCTTAATTTATTATAGTTATTATAACCTAATTATATATAGATTAAGGGAGTATTATATAATATTATAAGTTATAAACTATTAATTCTCTTCTTAAATAATAGTATATTCTATTATAAATAAATAGAAATAGATTATATACTTATTACTAAATATAATTCCTACCTCTTTAAGCTAAGTAAGCTTAGCTTTTAGTTTTATAATAAAGGTATTTATAACTTTATTTATAGGGCTTATAACCTTTACCTTACTATCTACTAATATTCGTAGTAATATAATAATAATATTAAGCTTTATCTTCCTAGTTCCCTATAAACCCTTAATAAGTCTAAGGTAATTAGGTATATATACTAGGTATTCTAAGGCACCTATCTAAGATTTATCTAGCTTAATATCTTAGAGTATAAGGTTTCTTTTAATATTAATCCCTTAGAAAAGATTATATACCTTATCTATATATGGGTCTTACTTAAGAATAAGTTATTACTATTATAAGTTATAAATATAGGTTTTAATGTCTTAATAGCGGCTAATCTTAATTTAGATAGAATATTAGATAAGACTAGCCTAACTATAACTATAATTACCTTTCTATTAAAGTAGAAGCTCTTAATATCCTAGTATAGGATATTAATAGAGTTTATTAGATTAAAGACTAATTTTAGTTCTAATCCACTCTATATATTATCTTTAAAGGGATAATTAAGTATAATAGTATAATTAATAAAACTAATATATAGGAAAGGTCTTAGTAGGATAGTAGCTACCTACTCCTCTACTCTTATATTAATAATAAAGGAGTCTTCGCTTAAGAAGTAATACTTAAAGTTAGAGGGTAGATAGAGGAGACCTATATATATATAATTAGCCCTAAATTTAAGTTATATAATATATAATTAATATTCTTAGTATAAACTATCCTTAATATCTTAGAGGTTATTCTCTTTTTAATAGATTATTAATATACCCTTTATTATCTAGTATTTATTATTATTAGTATATATATTATAAAAAGGTAGAGTAATAGATAGATAGTCTTCGCGTAGTATAACTTAACCTTTCTAAATCTTATACTTTATATTAATTAACCTATTAAACTAGTAAGTATATAAAGGGAATACTTAATTATACGCGAAAGTAACTAAGATTATATAATAAGAGATATAAAAAGCTTCCGTCTCTAATATATAAAAGAATATAATTATTTTAAGTAGATTATTATTAGGCTAACTAAATATATAGAAAAGCTAGTCTTATATATATTAGAACTAGTCTAGTATCTTAGTATTATAAAGGATCCCCTTAGTATACGCCTTTATTAGATAGAACCTTAGATTAAAGTATACTAAGTTTCCTATATTATAATATATAATTCCGCCCTTATTATTTAAGTTTATAATATAATTAGTATAAGGTTATTTAATATAATTTATAATATCTTTAATTAACTTAAGTAACCTCTAGATTATTATATTATTACTAATATTACTTATAATATTTAGTTAAATTATCTAGGTATAAATATATTCCTCCTTACGCGTGTACTTAGTTATAGGTAATAGCTTAGTAATATACGCCTTAATCTCTAGGTGAATATAAGATAATTAATATTAGTTTTTATCTAAGTAGATCCTATATCTTATATAAGCTCCCGTGCCCTTAAATTACCTAATAGGAGAGGTCTAGCCCTAGAAGATAAGCTTAACTTTATATAAAGGTAATATTATTAACTACTATAAAGTACCTTAGACTACTAGGTTAGTATTTATATTCTAACGATTATCTTTATACTATTATATCTAAGGATCTATAAATACCTTACTACTTACTATATTTAAGTCCTTATTATCTAGGCTAGCAGTTATAATTACTTATAAATTTAGTATATTAAATTAATAAGGTATTACTATCTAGTAGGGTAATAATATATTATAAGGTTATATATATATTAGATAGGATACGTAGTATAAGTAGGTATAAACCTATTAACATAGTTATTTTTACGCGTTACTACTCTTATAACTAGGAGTAGGATATAAGTAAAGGGGTAGAGGTATTATTATTAGAAGATAGTTAAAGAGATAAGGGGGGGTAATAGTAAATTCGCGTATAAGAGTAGGATACTAAGGGAGTTAAGTAAAGTAATAATATAATAAGAAAGTATTAATTTTAGTTATAAATAATATATTCTTAGTATTAAAAAGCTTATACTAGATAAGAGTAGGTAATTATTAATTATTTAGTTATATATTTACGCTATTAAGCTTTTATAGTTAATAGGTATTAGGTGCCTAGGTAAGTTAGTAAATACTTACGGACGTATTATTTAAGTCTTCGGCGAATTAATTAATACTTATAGATTTATAAGAGCCTTTATTTTTACTATTTATTACTAATAATATAATAGGAATAACGCGGTAGATAGGGCTTTAATTAAGTTATTATATTAAAAGCTACTATTTAGCCTTACTCTTATAACTAATTATAGTAAGTTAAAGCCTCCTTAAATACTTAATAGTAGTAGTAGAAATAAAGAATAATAATTATAACTCCCTAACTTTCTATATTTAGACTTTCCTCTAGAACCTACTAAGTACGTTAAGTTTATTAAACTATAATAATTAAATTAAATATACCTTAAGGTAATATTATTTTAGGTATAAACCTTACTAGTAATTACTATTTAACTACTATAACCCCCTTTAATATAGTATTACTTTACGTATCTTAATTAATATTAGCTATTATAGTAGTAGAGGAAGAGGTATCAGGTAGGGTTAATATATACTCTCCTCTTATAATTACCCCTATTATTAATTATCTTTAAGAGCCCTTAGCTTAAGGGTATAAACCTTATAGTATACTATAATAACGCTAATACCTCTAGGCTCTATATTAGCTTATTAATAATAATATTAGTATTAACTTTCCTATATCTATATTTAACTAATTTTAATATTTATTAATTAGTAATAATAACCTTATAGTAGATTTATATCTCCTTAAGTATAGAATCTGCTACTAAGCTACTTAATATCCCGCCCTACCTTTATACTTTTATATATAACCTCTATCCTAGCTTATAGTTACTACTTTAGCCGGCTATTAATAAAACTATACTATATCTATCCTAGGGAGATATCCTTATCTAATAGAGCTTTACTAGTAACGGGGATTATTAGAAAGGCTAAGTAGGAAGGTGCTATATATAGAAAGATAGTAATTAGCGCCCTACCCCTAGGAGCTATTACTCCTAGGGGTTCCTACCTAAATATTAGTTTTAGCCTAAAGTCAGATTTTTTAATATTATATACTCCCTATTAATAATAATATATCCGCAGCTTCTTAGGTTTAAGAGGTATTTATAGTAGAGGCTTATAGTATATTTCATCGTGGCGGATTTATATATAGCGCCGGTATTCCTAAGTATTATACTATTAAAGAGAGATATATATAGAGACGTATTACAGGGCTAATTCTAGAAAGTACCTAATTATAAAGCCTAATCTTAAGGCTACGTACGACTAACGCTAGATAAAGAGTAGTTACTATATAATTATATACTACGTCTTAATAATATTACGTACTTATTTTATATTATAAGGCGAGAAGTATAGACTTTTAGAAGAAATACTAAAAAATCCGACGTTAGGCTAAAACCGATATTTAGGTAGAAACCCCTAGGAGTAATAGCTCCTAGTGGTAGGGCGCCGATTAGTAGTTTATAGGGAAGTTCGCTAGAGTATCTAAGTAGTTAGTATAATAGCTAAATAATTAGATAGATACTTATATAGGTTTTACTATAAAGGCTATAGCTATTATTATAATTAATAGCTATATAGAAAAAGGAAGTACTCTAAGACGGTACTTAATTATAATTCCCGTAGCTAAGTATTTAGTTCTTAATAGTAGGACAGGCTAAATCTTATTTATTTAATTAGTAGTTTCTCGCGCTAAATCCCTTATAGATAGTAGGACTAGGATTAGAAGAGTATATTAGTAGTAGACCCCCTAATAAACGCAGGTTTAAAAAATCTCTTTAGATATATACTAAGACCCTAATTTATTATTACTTAAAATTAATAGGATTAGGCCTCCTTTACTATATTAATATCTTATTAATATAATTAACTCTATTAATTAATTACTTAAGTATATTCTTTTACTTAAGAGGTCTATATTTTACTAATCTAAGTATAGGCCCTTTATCTATATATAAAAGCCTCGCTCTAGAGCCCTCGCGCTACTCCTATCCTATACCCCTACCTCGCCGCTATAAGGCCTACTATTAGAAACTCCTTTTTAGAGAATTTATATAAACTAATATACTTTTAGAGATATTTACCCTAGAATAGCCCTATATCTCTACTAGGGCGTTATATTAGTATAAAAGCGATATCTAGTATACTTACTATATAATAGTATTACGCTTATAATATATTAATTATAAACCCTCTACTCTATTTAATTCTTCTAATAGAGGCGTAGCGTTATAAATCTATATATTTACTAAAGTTATTAGTAATTAATTAGAAATTACCTATTTTATATCTATTAGAATTATTCTTAAATCTACTAAGACCTCCGCTAAGACCTCTTAAAGAAAGACATTTAAAATTACCCTCTTAGAATTAATATCTATACCTACTAATAACCTTATATATTATTTTAAAGTTCTATAAGGTAGATAATATATATAATCTATAGTAATAAGCTTTTTTAGTTTCCTAATTAATATAATCCTACTATTATAGTACCCTACTATTAGACTCTACTTTCTAGTATACCTTTAAAGTTGAAAACTCTAGAATAGTTATATATTACTCCTACGTAGACTATATAATACCTCCTACAGCTATAATATATCCCCTAGATATTCTATATATAATAAGGAAGTAGTATAGTATATCTTAAGTATAACTAAAAATTAAAAGTTAAAAATTATAAAAAAAAAAAAAAAATTCCCTATAAGAATTAAACTCCTATTAGTAGATATCTCCTCTAATAATAATTAGTTTGCGTATTAATATATATAGATTAGATATTTTTAAGTTATTAATTATTACTATAACTAAGAGAATAGAAATTATTTATATTATTATTTCTATAAGTTAGTATAAGAAGGAAATTAGAGAATAATATACTAAATTATAGAGCTAACTAGGTTATAAAGCCTCTTAATCTCTTTATATTAAGTTATACTCTATCTTAATACTTATCTTATAATTATTTCTATTAATAGTTATAGTAATATATATAAGGGAATAGGTAAGTAAATATAAGTAATATTAGTAATTATAATAGTATATATATTTATTAGGTACGGTAGATATATTAATAATATTCTTAAACTCTAGGCCTAGTAAAAAAAGAGGTAGCTTTATAGAGAGATAAGCTAATTAATTACTCTAACGCGTTATAAGGTCGGTCTAGTAAGTAGTAGATATAGCCTCTCTTTTAGGCTCCTCCTACTAAAGCTACGCGTTTATAAGGCCCTTCTAATATTATTAGGTATTATATTAACTTAAATCTACTACTAGTAGAAGTTAGTCTATATTATTATCTAGTATAATAGTATCTTTAAAAGTATTACCTTTATACTAGGATATAGTATAACTTAAGGGAGCTTTAAATACTCTAAAATAGATATTATAAGGATAATTAGAAACTTAGTAGCTATTATTTAATACTAGCCCTTAGTAAATTAAAAGTAAAGTTAATAATATTAAATTACTTAAGGATACTTATTTTATAATCTAGAGGTAAGTAAAATTTATATTATTAATAGAAAAAGGGAAGACCCTTAATATAAGTCTATTAATAATTAATAAATAAACTCTCTACTACCTCTATCTTTACGCGCTTAGTAAAAGGTACTTTATAACTAATAAAGAAAGATTAAATAAAGTTATAAATATAAAGAATATAAGATAGCTAGGCTAAAGGATTTCTAATTATAAGTTATTATAGTAGATAAGGCGTTTATCTTTCTTCTAGTCCTAGCTAGGGTTAGAGTAGAGGACTCTATATATTAATTCTATAATCTTAAGAATTAGTTTTCTAGATAGTATAATCTACTATAAGTTTATATATATAAAAAGAAATAGAAAATTAAAATAAAATTAAGATAAACTTACTAGATAAGTCTAAGAAGCCTAGACTATTATTATAAGATATTATATATAGTTTATTAGAGCTTTTTAAATAGACTACTTAAGTACTCTATTAATCTATAATAAATTAGTTATATTAAAGGAGTAGTACTTTTAGCTTACTCTTTTTAACTTATTATAAGGACTCTTTTTAAGCTTATTATAAGGACTTACTCTTTTAGCTTATTATAAGGACTCTTCTTTATATAAGGTATTATAACCTAGATAATATACCTAATAGGAGTACTTAATATGTATTAACCTATTAGGAGCTTAGGACCTACTTATATTAATTATAAAGGTTAATAGTATATAGCTAAGAGTTAAGACTAGGGAGGGAATAAGTTATACCTAAATTAAGGATATTAATATAAATATAAGTTATAAGATATATATATTATTACTATTATAGTAGTCTATTATAATAATTTAATAGATATATTACTAAGATTAGTAATTACTAATAGTTTATACTATTAGTAAACTTGGCGTAGATTTATATATAGAATAATTAACTAATACTATTCTTTTATCTAATATAATATAAAGTATAGGTAAAAGGTAAGAGACCTAGAAAAGGATAATAGTATTTCTTATAATAATAAAATAATCTTATTTAAGATATATATTAATATTAGCTATAAAGCTAATACTACTAATTATAGGCTTCTATTTACTAGACTAGATTTTATAAAGTTTAACTATATACTAATTAAGGAATATCTAGATTTATATAATAGTAAGTAAATACTACGTAGATCCCCGCTTAATAGGCTATTAATAAGTTATAAAAGATAGAGTTAAGGATTACCTTATTAATTCTAAGAGAGCATAATAGTATTTCTAATACTAATAGTTTAATCTTAATTATAAATAGATTCTAAGATCTTACTTATTCCCTTTATAAGAGAACTCTTTCTTATACTTTAATTACTAACTATAACTATCTTTAGAAGTAGTAAATTAAAATCCTCTATATTATAATAATATAGTACTTAAATAGCTTAAATAAGCTCCTTTAATCCTTAACCTAAAATTTATAAGCTATTATCTATATCTAAAGAGCTTATTATAAATAATCTCTAAGTAATTATTAGGGTAATATAAGTTATAAATATATTAAGTTATTACTTAGCCTTAAGTATTAAATTAAAGATTAAGACTTAAAAGGTTTCTAAGTCCTTTACTTAATCTAATAACCTTTATTTATAAGGCTATCTATTATAATTATATTAGAGCTATCCTTAATAAGGATTATATTTCTAATACTAATTTATTAATCTTATTAAATATAACTTTTATTATTAATAGCGAGATTATCTTATATAATAGTAGCTAGCTACTATATAACTTCCCGCTTAATAGGTTATTAATAAGCTATATAATTACTTAGAACTAAAGGGAAAAGCCGGCCTAGTTCTAATATAGATTAAGGAAATACTTTCTATAATCTAGAGATAGACTTTTATCTAATAAAGCTCTATTATATAGAGTTACTTTATATATAATTAGTAATAGGAAAATTCGTATATATTTTAAAAGTAGGTAGTAGTTATAAAGTAGCTAATTATAAATAACTAAGATATAAGAATAATAGAGAAAGTATAATATTTATATAATTAGGAGAAGAGTTCTTCCTTTATTATTAATTACTTTATTAAACGGTCTTTAGCTTTTTAGAGGAATAACTTATACTTTTTAGTTAAATTATTAATATTAGAGCTATCCTTAATAAGGATTATATTTCTAGTACTAATTACTTAATCTTATTAGATATAATTTTTATTATTAATAGTAAGATTATCTTATATAAGCGGAGCTAGCTACTACGTAACTTCCCGCTTAATAGGTTATTAGTAAGTTATATAGTAAGCTTCTTATAATATTTATATTTATAAAAGAAGAAGGAAAAGATAATAAAGATATATTTATATCTCTCTATTATACTTTATAGGTAAGATCGTGAATATTTTACTACCTAAGATTATTAATTATTTAGAATTAAAGGGAAAAGCCGGCCTAGTTTTAATATAGATTAAGGATATACTTTTTATAATCTAGAGACGGACTTTTATCTAATAAAGCTCTATTATATATAGTTACTTTATATATAACTAGTAATAGGAAAATTTATATATATTTTAAAAGTAGGTGGTAGTTATATAGTAGCTAACTATAAATATTAAAGATATAAGGATAATAGAGAAAGCGTAGTATTAATATTATTAGGAGAAGAGTTCTTCCTTTATTATTAATTACTTTATTAAATAGTCTTTAGCTTTTTAAAGGAATAACTTATACTTTTTAAGTAAATTATTAATTAAATTCTAATAGTTTTTTAATTATCTTTACTACTTAACTATTATATATTCTTATTAGCTTATAATTAAACTTTAGAATATATAATCTATTAAATATAGATATAATATTAGTAATATATAGAGGGAGAGAACGGGATACTATATATATAGCTTAGGAAATCCGATTATAATTAATTAAAGATAGAAGAGATATAAGTAAGGGGAGTATATAAATATAATTAGCTCTAATAAGATAAGACTAAGGTTATACCTATAACCTCGCTCTCTTATAATAAATTAATATAATAAATAGACTAATTAGCTATTCCCTTAAATAGACTAGACTTATCTATCCCCTTACTCCTAAGTTAGAATAGTAGACTAAATAATCTAGTCCGCGTTACTACTAAAGGTACTTATATTATTATTTAATCTAATAACTAGCTTATATAAGGTAGATACTACCTCTTTTAACTAGCTAATATTATCCCGTATCTCTTCTAATTTAGATTAGGTTAACGTTAATACTTACTTAAGTAAAGGCGGTAATAAAATAGCTTATTTATATTATAACGCCGGTTATAAGGGAGGTATATTTAGCTTTAAGAGTGGTATTAATAGAGGTAATAATAATATTTTTAATATATTAGATAGTAATTAAGGAAGAGGATTCTAGGAGTTAAGAGATAAAGGTTAACGCGTAAACCTCTAATATTAAGGTCTCTTAAGTATAAGGGATATACTATTAAAAGGTTATATCTACTAATAGCTAGTATATTATACTATTAAGGCGTAGGAATTATTAGGTTAATAAGGAGAGTAAAAGTAGTAGTTATAGATATTATTAAGTTAATTATAAATTACCTACTCTTAGTAAATTATATTAAATTTTATATTTAATATATATTAGATCTATTCATTTAACGCCTAATAGTTAACCTATATTCTTAGGAAAGATTAAAGATAATAAAGTAATATATATATAAGTATTATAGGGGAGGTTTTAAAATTATAAGTAGTTTAATAAAGTACCTTCTATATTATAATATTTCTAAATATAATTTCCTATATAAGAAACTATAAGTCTTACCCTCTTTACCTCTCTTATAATTCTAACTAGTATAGCTAGTAACGTATAACCTAAGAGAGGGTAAGGTTTTAGAAAAAGATAGTATAAAGGATAATAATATAAGGCCTCTTATCCTTAATATAGATAACTTTAATACTTATATAAGGACCCTAGCCTACTAAGCGCCTTTAACTAGCCTAAGGTATTATAGTCTATAAAGTAGTAAGTATAAGGAGCCCTTAAATCTACCCTCTATTAGTATTATCTATAAGGGAATACTATTTATATCCTCGCGTGTTTAAGTTAAGACGTTTAGTAAAGTTAGTAGTTATTAGATAAGGCGGGGCTATTATATTAATAATATAAATATTAATCTTATAAAATTTAGGATATCTTTATAGTATTTAGATAAAGATAGAGGTAAATATAAATTATTTACTAGTATATATAACTACGCGCTCGCTTAATAGCTTTATAAGGAAAAGATTATTAAAGGCGGGCGTAATTAATTCTTCCGCGATATTTAACTTAAATTAATATATAACCTCCTAAGTTATAAGAATATTAGTACCTTAACTAAGATATAGAATAGTATCCTATTTAATATTAATAAAGATAAGTAGATAAAGTAAATATTTACTATTTAATTAAAATTTAAGGGTACTAAATTAAAGGAATATAATATTATATATTAAGATATTACTAAGACCCTTAAATTTCTTCTTAGCTACTATATATTTAAAGATAAGATAGTATTTAAACCCGTATAAGAATATAATAATAGTAATAAGCGCGTATATACTAAGATATATATAAGTAACTAGTAGTAGGAAACTTAGGAGAAGCTACTTAAGGGAGCTATTATAGTTTTAATCCTTCTTTCTACTAATAAGACTATACTTATATAATATAGAGGCGACCTAGCCGCGTAGCCGGTCTATATTACTATAAGAAACCTAAAGGTTACTATGCGTTAAAATTAAAGGCGGCTAGGGATAGTACTCCTAAGACTTCTACCTATTATACTTAATAACGGCGAATATATTAAATCTTATATGTAATATTATTCTATATTAATTATATTAGATTATAAGTATAATAGAATTATAAACCTAGTATAATCTAAAGGTACTAAGATAAGACCTAGTAATTAGAACTATTATAATTATAAGGCTCTAGATTATATATATAGATTAAAAGGTCTAATACTACTACCTAATTATTATAGGCTTTATAGTAGACTATGAAGAGTAGGTACTTATTATAAGAGTTAAGAGTAACTAATAGTATATAATTTATATAGTACCCCTAAATAAATAAGGAGACCTCTAGGGTAAATAGCGCCCCTAAACCTACTCCTTAACCTAGTCCTAAATTCGGCGATAATATAAAGAAGATATACTAGAAAATAATAAGATATTTATATATCTAATGTATAACTTCGCTTAGTTATACCTTATAATAAATATATATAAAGTAATACTAGTTAATATATTATATTAATAACTTAAGGGTATAATTAATTATCTACTTAAATAGATTAATTAAGCTATTTATAAGAGCGTACCTACTATTAGGAAGTAGAAAGGGGATAAGATAGTACTAAAAGACGCGCTAGGAATAGTATAACTAAATAAAAGGTTTTATATTATTCTAGCCTTCTATAATTTAAAGACTTTTAAGTATTATAACGCCGTTATATAGTAGATAGGAAAGGACTAAAGATTAGTTATATAATAGCTAATACTAGTTATTACTCTACTTTTACTAGACCCTTATAAATTAGAAATGTATTATACCTAGGCGCTAGTAAACTTTATATTAATTACCTAATACTACTTATATAATAATAAAATATTAAGATATCTTAAATATATACTCTCTTAGTTTAATAACTTAAAGGACTATTTTTATTAGTTTAGATTAAATAGGTAATTTAATATATTAAAGCTCTACGTAATAATATATTATATTAAGTAGATTTAAATATTTAGTATTATAAATAACTATAATATTAAATATAGAAAAGTAGTATATTACTATCTAATTAATAAGTAAGAGACCTTCTAGAATTAAATAGTCTATTATACTACCTGTTACTTATAAATATAAGTTATAAAAGATAATATATTATATTCTAATATAAGACTATCTAATCTAAGAATAATAGACCTTATAATTAAAGTACTAACCCTTAATCGCGTAATTTAACTTACGGAGTTCTAATATAATCTAGACTTATAGGAGAGGTAGGTAGCTTAAAGGGTAGAGTTTACCCTAAATTACTAGTACTAGCTATTTATAATATAAAATAGACTATATACTAATAATATACTAGGGATACTAGCTATTTATATATACTAATATTAATAAGATAGGGATAGGGATATTATACCTAGTAAAGTTATAGATAAAAGAGATATTAATCTTAATTAGGTAAACTTATACTTTATATACCTATATCTATTATTAAAATACTAGAAATTAGATAGGAAAGATCTAGAAGACTTAGAGAACTAAGTTATAGATAGGGTAATATATAAAGCTAATTAATAGAGATAAGGAGACTAGAGATGTAATTATATATTAGTAGAAGAACTCTAGTTATATTCTTATATAAGTTCCCTTTAGGGTTAAAAACCTACTAGACTTTAGCTTCTTTTAATAGTAGTAGATATAGGCTGCCTTAATACTAAGGGTAAGCTATTATAATATAGTAGTACCCTTATTAATTTCCTAAAGATCTGTAATAGGGGTACTTTATATAAAGTTTATAGGATAGTTAAGGTTAAATTATAACTAGTAAGTTTAATTATAAAACCTAGGATACTAGGGGCGCGTCGGATTATCCTTATAATAATAGTTATAAGGAGTATATATATTATACTAGTATATATTAGTAAGGCTACTAGAAAGGATAATATAACTTATATTAATAATTATATTAACTAGGATTTCTATAATTTAATATATAACAAGGATTTACTTTAGGGATACGCGCTTAGGGCTATTACTAGTAGTAGGACTAAGGTTAGAATAGGTATAAATTATAAGGTATATAATATATATTAAACTAGTCCCTACTATTTACCCTTAATATTCCTACCTACTTCTTTAATACTTTCTCTTATTTCTTTAATAACCTTCCTATCTCTCTTTATATATAAAGATCCGTATTAATAATCTATATATTAAGTTACTAAGTAGAAGTAATAGGTAATATAATATAAGGAATTATAATTAATACTTAGTAATTATAGTATATATAACTCTAAGTATCTAGATAATATTAATTAGGCTTATTATATAGTAATAAGTATATGTACTTCCTAATTCTATATAATAATTAGCGTTACTAGACCTTACTAACGCGGCTCGCTTATTAGTATATATTAATACTTTATAATAATAGGTTCTTTATTATATCTAAGTCTATATTTATATTAATACTTATATCTATATATAAATTAATATCTATATTAATATCTATAAATAGTAGTAATTATAATAAGGCTATAATAATTATATATAGTAAAATTAAAAAAGCTACTTATAAGAATTAAACTATTAGCCTAGGCTTTTCTAGGGTTTAGGAAATATATAGATATCTAGGTATTTATAATTAGATAAGCTTATCTCTAGATATTAGATATAATATTATACTAATATAGATGGGTAAAAAAGCGCGGGCTTTAATAACTACTAAGAGCTTAGATAAGGATACTCTAATTATTATAAAGTAATTAAAGTCTAGGATAGTAAAAATTAAGACCTATTATAAGACTAACTTAAGAGAACCTAAGATACCTTCTCCTAAAAAGCGCGCTTTATTAAAGAAGAAGGTAGCTAGTAATCCTATTAAGGTAGCACTTAATAATAATAAACCTATCCCTCCTAGCCTAAAGAAGTAAAGCCTTATAAAGAAGGCTATAAAGGGTAATATTAATAAGTTAATCTCCCTTATAAAGGAAGGTAATAGTATAGTCTAAAACACGCGTTAATTCTATTATATTATTAATATTTCTCCCGTTTTTATTATATTATTTAGGAATAAATAGAATTAAGGGAGTAGCCTACTATATTATAACTTTATATATTATAATATAAGCTATATATATACTTATTATAAAAGTAAAGAGATAGAATAAAAATTAAAGTTAGTCGCGGTAGTAGTAGGTATATTAGGATAGTATTAGATTTATAGTATAATAGAGAAGTTATAGTAAATAAATTTAGCTATATAGGTACTTATTCCTTATTTCTAGACTCCTACTATATAGGATTACGTTACGTAGGCGTGATTTTAATAAAATAGTAGATATAGTATATATATTATATTTACTAAGACTTCTAGCCTTATATAATATTACCTCTAACTTTAAGGAACTCCTTATAAATAACGCGTTAATAATAGTAAATATTATTTATTCCCTTCTTATATAATTATAATTAGATAGGACGGGTAATATAGAACAGAGTCTAGAAATTTATATAATATAGTATAGTCGGCGAAGATTATAAAAGAGAAGCTAGATATTAATAAAGCCGTCTATTTATTAATCCTTATCTAACTCTAGGAGTAATTAGAAGCTACTAGCCTCCTAGGCTAATAACTTAATATAATAAAGGTAAGAAATTATTTATAACCTACTTTTACTAAGATCTATATAGAGTTTACCTATATCTTTAGTAATACCCTAGAAGAATAAAAGGACTAGTATCTACTCTTCCTCGCCTAATAAAATAATTATAATAGAAGGAGGTAAGTAAGAGCTAGATAATACTATAAGGATAGCTAGGAGGAGTAGGGGATATAGAGCCTAGAATTATTTATAGAATTTAATAATAGGTTATATTCTACCCTTAGGGGTAAAAAGGATTATTAGGATAACTTAATCTACTATATAATTTTATATATTAGGAATAGCGTAGACTAGAGTATAATATATATACTATAAGATATTTAAAAAACTAGTATATATAACTAAGATATAAATATAGATAACCTTAATTATAAGAGATTTATATCCTTAATTAGGACTAATATAGGTTATAATAATAGTATAGTTATATATATACCCCCTAGTCTATTAAGTATAGTTATTACTAATAAGTAAGAATAGAGGATAGCGCTTATAGAAATATATATCTAAGGTATAAAGCGCTTTTTATTTAAACTCTAAGACTAATTAATTTACTAGTATATAGTATATAATATAATAAAACCCTTACTTAACTATTAATCCTAAAGACTAAGATATCTAATTAAAATCTAATAAATATAAGTAGGGTAGTACCGTATATATAACTAAGATAAATACCTTATATTAAAGTAGGAAGAAGGGCGCTACTTATAATAAAAGATCTAACCTAAGGAACGCGGTATCTTAAGATAACCCTTAAGTTTTAATATTTATTAAATATCTATTAGGTTTAAATAACTACGCCTCACCTTATAAACTAGGGTTTACCTAGTTTAATTTCTATAAAATAGGGAATTCTCCCTTAAACACGTAAATTCTACCTTTATTAATAAACCTAACTTTTATTATACTTTATTCCCTCTTATACTCTAGGACTATTAGTATATATCTATATATATATATAATACTAGTATAGTATATTAGAAGGTATAATAGCTAATACTTATCTAAGAATATAAATTATTAACTTAATTCTATACTAGAATAAATATATATAGAATATATCTTATAATACTAATAGGCGAAATAATAAATATAATAACTTAAGAAGTAAGTATAAGTCTAGTAATAAGTCTAATAGTAATAAGGAGAACTAGTATCCTTAAAGTAGGGGTAAGCGGATATATAAAGATACCTTCTCTAATACTAGGCGTATAGAGATAAGGGTAATATCTTATACTAGATAGGAAGTTAATTAGCTAATCTAATAATAGGATAAGAGTATTATAAGTAAGTCCGCTTATAAGAGGTTAAGTAAAAGGTAATTAATAGGGTAAGTTTAAACTAAATACTATAACTATTAAATACTAATAGGATTAAGATAGTAGTAATAACTACCCTTTATATCTCTAGAGTAGTATAAAGCGCTAAGATCTAGTTAAGTCTAGTAAGATATATTAAATTATTTAGTATAATTATAAGAAGTTCTTAAAGGTAACTATCTTAATAGGCTATATATATAATCTAGATAAGGGTAGGGAACTTTAGCCGGAGGATAACCTTAATTAGATAAGTAATAGGATATAAGACGCGTGGGATATAATAACTAAGCGTTTAGGGTTTAATATTAGGAATAAACCTATAACTATTAAGGAGTAACCTAAGCTTAAGGAAGTACGAAAGGTTAGGTTAATATTAGTAGGTCCCTTATATCTAAGCTAATATATATCTAGTTACTTAATTTATTTAATTAATAGCGTAACTACTTAATATAGACTATATAAATTATAATATCCTCCGTATATAATTAGTATAACTTATAGCGTAGAATAACTACCCTTACTAATAATCTCTTAGATAGATTAGTATTCTTATATTATAATATAACTATCTTTCTATTTATTAGGATAGGGTATAACTAACGCTAGTATAAGTTAAAGATAGGAAAGGGTAATAGGTAAACCCTATTATTATTAAGGTACTTATAAGGATATTCTTTAAATAGAGGAGAAATAGCTTTACTAATAAGGAGTATATAAAAGAGTATTTTAAACCCCTTCCCGATTTCCTAATTATATATACTATTACTCTTATAGAATATACTATCTTAGAGTACCTTAATAGAGAGTAGAGTATTAAGAAATTTAAGGGTAAGAAAGCCTAGAGTTTATATATACCTCCTAACCCTTTATAAGTAGAGGGATAATAGTATAATTAGCTAATAATAAATGGCTTAAGACTACTAGAGTAAGACTTAAAATACTTAGGAGAAGGTTAATAATTATAAGCATAAGGACTATATTTACTAGCTCCTATTAAAGGGGATTAGAGACGCTATTAGGGATATAAATAACTTTAGTAATAAAGCTAGTAACTAGGACCCTATTAGTACTTAGATCGCTAATTTACTATAAATTTATAGCTTAGATAATAGTAAAGATATAGATAGCTTAGATAATTAGTAATAAAGGGGCCGTTCTAATATTAGGCTTAAAAGTAAGTATTTTATACTAACTAATAGTATAGGGAAAGATAGAGGCTTAACTAACTATTTATCTAGGTAATATATTTAAGATAGATCTTATAAATAATAGGACCTTACTTCTTAGTCTTAATTTTAATTTAATACTATTATCCTTAAATACTACTAAGATATAAGTAGTAGGTACTAGTAATATAGGTCTAGTAAAGTAAATCTATCTTATATATAGCTAATTTCTAATCTACGGTAAAATAAATAACGTCTAATAAACTCTCCCTCTACTAGTAGTAAGTTACTAAGTAAGCTAAACGCGCTGAAAGCTTTAAAGCGGCTTATAGGGAAATATACTATTATTATTAAGTAAAAGGAGGAGTAGCCTATTAAGCGGGTAGCCTATAAATCCTAGATAATAGAAGATTTATAGGAGGTCCTTAAGCTAGTAGATTATATTTAGTATAAGAAGGGTAGAGTAGACGTAGTAATATAGCCTAATAAGAAGGATTAATACTAAATATATAAGAAGTAGATTTAGAAGAGGGCTAATATAATCTTAACTCCTAAGGTAGGTCCTATTATAAAGCTAGGAGAGGAGTAAGGTAGCTTAGGCGGTATTTATATATAGTAATTACTTAGCTATTAATAACTATAATTAATAAATATAGAATATAGAATATATAAGTTTATATAGCCTTAAATTTAGTACTAGTAATAGCTAAGGCGGTAATCTTAATAAAGGCGTAGAAACTAATTTAGATAATATATAATAATATAGTAGTAATAATTAATAAACTAGGAAAACTATTAAAAGTAATAATAGAGTAATATATATTTAATAAATATAATTTAATTAATTTAACCTAGTTACTTAATATAATATATACGTTATAATATAGACTCTAGTATAGTTATATAAAGTATAGTAACTTATTAATATAAGATAGTATATTTATATACTTAAGGTACTATTCCATATTAACTTTATCTCCTATATAGGGATATAGACTTAGGTGTCTATTTACGTATTTTACGTAAATAGTAGTAAATTACAGGTTTCCCGGTTTACTAATAGAGTACTATTCCTTAATAATAGTAGTAATACTATTATAACTAACCCCTATTAGGTACTAACCTTATTATTAGGTATTATATAACTATTTATAGAAGAACTAATACCTATTAGAATTAATACTATCTTTATAATACTAACTAATCTATTAGTCCTCCTTCTACCTTAATTAAGTTATTTATAATAAGACCCTTTATATAGCTCTTTACTAAGTCTATATTATCTTTACTAAGATATCCTCCTTATTACTAGACCCTTACTACCTACTAGCTTTTCTAGTATTAGGTCTTCTACTACGTTAATTATCCTAAGTCGACTTATACTAGATAAGACCCTTTATAAAAGGCTTCTACTACTCTAGATATATTAGAATACTATTAAATCTATCTAGAATTAACGGCCTTATTAGGATAATACCTTACGCCTTAGATATAGGTTAATATAAGGGCGTAATATGAGATTAGAGATGGATTTAAGACGGAAATTAACGGCGGCGAGCTTATAGAGCGACGAAGCGTTTAAGAAACGCGGATAAATAAACGACAGTCCTAGGGACCCTAATAATAGCTACCACAGCGGTAGTAGTACTAGGGATAGGGGTAGTAGTGGCGGTATTAGAGGAGGACGTAAGGGAACGCGTGGTAGTTTCCTAGTAATTCGATAATAACTAGTAACGCAGGAATAAGCATTTTAGGCACACTATAATAGAGGTAATACGCGGGGAAGAGACAGGAAGAAGGATACCTATCCTTCTATAGCAGCGGGCGGATAGTTAGCAGTCGCGTTTAAAATAATTACGGCGATATAAGATATACTATATAAGGATATTAACGCGTTATAATAGGCGATAATAAAGGCCGACCTTAACTAAATTAAGGCTATATTAAGAGGGATCTAGTAGGATAATAAGTACTTTAGGGAAGAGTAGAAATATAACGCGTAAGGCCTATATAGCCTCTCTAGTATATTAAATATATCGAGTATATCTCACATGCCTAACGCGTATATATAATTAGGATCCCCCTCTTATACCGGGCTATAGAGCTAGGTAGCGTTAATGCTAATAACGCGAACCGTAAGTAGCTAGAACCCCTACCTATAGAGCTAGGTAGATATACGCCGCACGACGCAGCTTCTTATCACGCTAACGGATAGTATAAAGAGAGACTCTACGAAGGATATAACGAGTGAGAGGATTATTATAGCTTTCTAATCGCTTAAATACCTAGACACTTCGAAGATTATTACTTCGAGGAGGTTAAAAAGCGGGGATATATAGCTAGAGATAGCCCGTATAAAGGATAGGGAACGCCTTAAGAAGAACCTAAGATAGGTTAAAAAGACGTGGCACTTAGCTATAATAATAAGGAAGTTATTCGGGGTAATAGTACACGGCATAAAAGCCTCGGTCTTTAATACCGAGGACTAGGGCGCTGTAAAGGAGAGGATCGAGTAGGATAACGAGGTCCTATATAATAACCTTAAGGTAGTTTTAACCCGCTAGCTAATTAGGTCCTATTAGCTAATAAAATTATATTCGTCTCTTATAGTCTTCGTAGCTATACCTAAGTCGGTAGATACCTTAGTAAGGTAGGGGCTAGTAGAAGCTAAGGAGCTAAAGACGGTTAAGAGGTACGAGCCGAAGGCTTATATACTCTAATACTTTAACTACTAGGGGTATAGCTATATAGCGCGTGGATACTCTAATAGGATATCCTATATAGACTATAGGAAGAAGTACGATATAAGGAGCTATAATAATAGGGAATACCCCACGTAGAGGCACTATATAGCGTGTAAGAAGCCTAGATACTCCGCCTAGGAGAAGGGATATTAGATATAGATAAAGGAGAAGCATCGGGCTTTATAGAAGATTACTATAAAAGTACCGTTATACGGTATATAACGAGAAATAACGAAGTAGATAATAGTAGACACCGAAGGCTTTATTATAATCGGGCCTAGGAAGAGGAAGGCGGCAACCGACTTATTATTAAGTAGTAGGACCCTAAGTAGAAGTTAGGGACCTAGGGTTACCCTTAGGTTAAGGGTAGGGAGGCCGCCGATATTTACTTCGCCGAGGTTCGCCGCGACTAAGCTAGGGTAGACTACTTTAGAGACTATAGCCCGCTCGATTATAGTAAGGGATATTAATATACTTATAAATAGTTTAAGTAGTAAGAACCCGCTTGGGAGTCTTAGCAAGCTAAGTATATCTAGCATATCGAACGCATCGAGCATATCTAGGATATCGAGTATACCTAGTAAACTAAATACATCTAGTATATCGAACGTATCCTTAAGCACGTCGAGCCTACTAGACGTACTAAATATATCTAGTATATCGAACGCGCTAAGATACTAGAACGGTAGTATAATAGAAATAGAAGTAGACTTAAACGTATAACTCTAAGCGGATATCTAAGACACTAAGCCTAAAGATCTTATAGTATAATATCCGAAATGAACTTAGTATAATAACCGCCCTATTAGCGGATAAGCGGGTATAGGATATTAATATCCTAGTAATCTAGGAACCGTACTATAATAATAGGAATGAGTCCTCCTATAACCCGAGCTCTAGTACCTTCCACCTGGGGTATAGGGCTGGTGTTACGCCTAAGCCCCATCGGTTCTTGTAGTACGCGCGCAGGCGGAGTTATCATCCTAATCTGTTGCCAAGAGGAATAGATCAAATAATCTCGTTGATCCGTTGACAGATTAGTTAGATTAGTTGTACTACTAATCAGTCTACAGATTATATAGAGCATGGGTTTCCTATATCTATATAGAGAGCGTTCCCTTCCCCTTAGATAGGAGCTTCGTGCTCAACTCATGTTATTAACCTAGATATCTCCTAGATACTAAATATAATACTCCACCTGTATTAGACTAGTTTAGTATGAAGCCTATTTACCTTAGTCCTTAACACTCCTCTCTACGAGATCCACCTAGACTCCGGAGCCTTCTAGTTAGAAGACGACGGGTCGTAACACTTTAAGCACCCTTAAGATAAGTACCTTAGGATAAAGGGACCTCACCCCAAGTAAACGCGGTCCACGATAGTTAGTAATAGCAGAAGTTAAAGAAGGTATTAAGGTTACTAAACTAGATTTATATTATAACGATCGAGATAAACTTAAAGAGTAGTTAGTATAGATATAGCTATACTTCTCTTTTAATAAAGACGCTATTAGGTTAAAGAAACAACTACTATTTATAATAACTTATATAAGAGGACGGGCCTAGAGATAGTCTACCCTATTTCTTAAACGATATATAGAAGATCCCGACGACGACGATAATATCTCTATTAAGTTATAAATAGAGAGCTTAATACTCTTTTACTAGGAGATAAGACGAATATTCGGACCTTCTAATAAAGCTAGCGTAGTAGCGAGAGTCATCTAGCACCTAATATAAAAGAAATCGGTATCTAAGTATACGATATAGTTTTAATAGTACTTTATAAGAACCGACTAGGATAATAACGCGCTGATAGTAATATATCGGAGAGGATTAAAACCTCAGGTAAAGAAGGAACTTATACGAGACGGAGCCGTTTATAATAACTTAGACTTATTAATAAGAGCTTTAACACGAGTCGATAACTAGATCCACGAGTTAGTAATAGAACTACGTTATAATAGTAGAGTTTCTAGACTCGGTTATATAGGACTCTATTCCGGAGGAAGTTATAGGAAGAAACGATTCTCACGCGATCCTTACGGTCCGATACTAATGGAGTTGGACTTTACTAAAAAAAAGAAACCATTTAAAGGTAAGAAATAGTAAGGGGGTAAGAAAGCAATAAATTACTATAGCTGTAGTAAACCGGGCTATATCGCTAGAGACTACAGGTTAAAAAACATAGTAAAACGACCTCAGTTAAATATATTAGAAAGAGTTCCAGTTAGGAAGACTGAACCTTTAAGGGATTAACAAGAAACGGAGTACGACGACACCGAGCTAGATATAATTATAGACGATTTACTAGCCCTCGTTAATCCACCTATTAATAGAGAACTATAATCTAGAGAAGAAGAATTATACGAAGAAATAGCTAAGAAATAGAGAAACATTATAAAGATTAAATAAAGGCTAGCGGATATTCACGAATAACTCAAGGAATTAGACTCTAATAATAAATATAATGGTAGTTATATTCGGAAGGGAAAACCCGAATAAAGCCGAGAAAGCGAGGATAATTCCGACTGGGAAAACCTCAGCCAGACTTCTAAGAAAGAAGGTGATAGAGTAGTATCTCGAGCTTCTATATTAAAAGATCCACAGATAAAACTCGAGGAACGGGTAGAGTTCTACTAAGAAAAAGTAGTAGGAGGACTTCTATAGAAGGAGTTTAGGAACGACTTAGTATATCTATAGTACGGAGTAATATACTAGTTAGCCTACGCCGACGAAACATGTATAGTTTACTACTAAGCGAAGATAAACTTAGGGAAATCTATTAGGATCTAAATATATAGAAAGATTTAGTTAAGCTGTAATAATATAAGTTATATTAGCATTTAGTAACTAAAAGATTAAGGAAGTGGTTTCTGAACTATAACTAAAGATGGTATAGCAGTCTTTATAAGTACCTTAAGCATGACGAGTACACGTTAGAGTACTACTTAGATGATTAGTATGCCTATTTCTATAATAACTACAGGAAGTACATGTATATAAAAAGAACTACCGGATTCCTATCCTTTTCGGGAAAAGAGTAATCCCTTATACTAAGGGGAAGTATAAGGAGATTAATATCCTTACCCTAAAAATATATTAGCTATATTTAACGAACTACGTAATATATATAAACGTACCGGTTAAAATAGATAGTTAGCGGACCATAGTAATAATAGATTCCGGGGCATCTAGAAACTTTATCTCCGAAGTACTAGTACGGTTAGTAGGCCTACTAACGCGGAGAAAGAAGGATCTATATGACTTACGAATAGCCGACGGGTCAACGCTATCGAAAGGAAGCGTAGACGAGGAGACAACCTCGCTACTATTTATAATTCAACGATACTATAAGGAAATATCCTTCGATATTATAGGAATAGCTACCTATTACATTATATTAGGCATGCCTTGGTTAGAAAAGCATAACCTAGCAATTAACTAGAGAAGAAAAGTACTTAAGTTTAAGCGAACTGGCGATATCACTAGATTCTAACCTACACGTCGATAGTAGACGACGGTAGATAAGAAATCGAACCAAAGAACGGTTAAGGCATATATTACCTTAATTTCAAATAAGGATGACTTTAAAATATAAGGATCCGACTTAATAGATACTAGCAGCGGTCCGCTAGGTTAATAAGTTAGAGTTCTTAGAGTAACTAATAGTACTCCTAATATCCTATAAGAGTATTAAAGATGGAAACGCCTCTTTATAAAAGAGATAATAGTAAAAGCTCTACCTAAACACTAATATTAGGATTATAAGATCGAACTTAAACTAGGGAAGGAACTAACGTTTAGACCTATTTATACGTTATCTAAAAAGGAACTTATAATACTACGCGGGTACCTTGATAAGAACCTAAAAAAGGGATTTATTCGAGAATCTAAATTACTAGCAGGATATCCGATACTCTTCGTAAAGAAGAAAGACGGGTTACTACGACTATACGTAGACTATTAAAAGTTAAACGATATAACGATTAAGAATCGTTACCCGCTACTAAATATTAGCGAGCTACAGGACTAGCTAGCTAAAGCAAAGATCTTTATAAAGTTAGATCTTCGAGGAGCGTATAACTTGATTCGAATGAAAGAAGGTAACGAATAGAAAATAGTATTCAGGACTTGATATAGATATTACGAGTACCTAGTCATGCCGTTTAGTCTTACTAACGCACTAGTAACCTGCTAGGCATTAGTTAATAATGTCATACGAGCTTATTTAGATCTTACAGCGATCGCGTACCTCGATAATATATTAATCTACTCTAAGACTCTTAGGGAATATATCCCTTATATGCAGGATGTATTAACATGTCTATTACAGGCGGGACTCCTCCTAAAACTAGAGAAATGCGAGTTTTATAAGACCTTAGTCGAGTTCTTAGGGTTTATAGTAACAACTAAAGGCGTTCGTATAAGCCCTAAGAAGATTCAGGCTATATAAGAATGGCTTATACTACACGATATTAAATTAGTATAAGGATTCTTAGGATTCGCCAACTTTAATAGACGTTTCATAGAAGGCTACTCTAAGAAGGCCTTGCTACTAATAGAAATCACTAAAAAGGACACGGGATTTCGGTGGGATACTAACTAGAAAAGAGTATTTAAAGAACTAAAGCAAGCTTGTATAGATCCTCTAGTACTCTATATATTTCGAAATAGAGAACTAGTACGCATTAAGACAGATGCTTCAGATCTTATAATTAGAGCGTGCTTCTATTAATAGAAAGACGGTAGATAGTATCTAGTAGTATACTACTTACGCAAGATGTCTCTAGTAGAATAGAACTATAATATACACGACAAGGAGCTTTTAGTAGTCGTCTATTCTCTGTAGTATTAGAGAGTATATACCGAAAGTTATTCGGAACTTACCATCTTTACTAATCATAAAAACCTAGTAGGTTTTATAACTACGAAAGAGTTAAATCGACGATAAGTTTAATAGTCTAAACTCCTTAGGCAATATAAGTTTAAAATTCAGTACACCCTAGGAAAAGATAATAGACGAGCAGACGCTTTAAGTAGACGATCTAACTATATATAAATAAAAGATATTACGACTCAGCCTATCTTAAAATAAGAAAACGATGGATTATTAGTACTAGTAAGGAATCTGGCTACGACTATACGAGTCACGACACATATAATTCCCGATCTAAAGGAAGTATATAAGAATAATAACCTAGCCGGATAACTTAGGAAAGAATAGCCTAACCGGGACCTATTACTATACAAGTAGAAGCTGTACTTACTACTAAGGGTAATAGAAAGAGTGATTAGGGATTACTATAATGATCCTCTACTAGGATATCTAGGAGTATCTAAAACGTTAGAACTCATTTAAAGAGTATACGCCGTACTAAACCTGCGAGCGTTAGTTAAGTAATATATCAAGGAATGTATATACTACTAGTAGAACAAATCTATAAGACATGCTAAGTACAGACAAATTCAGTTTATAGAAGTTCCAGATATACTATAGAAAGACGTCACGATAGACTTTATTATAAAGTTACCTCGGTTAGTTAACCCGGTAATTAACGACAAGTACGATTCAATAATAGTTATCGTGGATAAACTTACTAAATACGCCATTATAATCCTATATAAGGAATCCTATAACGCTAGTCAGCTTGGATTCATTTTATTAGACAGACTAATTAGAGATTATAGCATACTAGAATTAATAACTTCGGATAGAGATAAACTCTTTATATCGAACTATTAGAGGACTTTAGTAGCGTTAATTAGAACTAAACTACGAATATTAATAGCCTACTACCCTTAAACGGATAGATAGACTAAACGTACTAACCAGATAATAGAAATATACCTTAGGTACTACGTTAATAAGAGACAAGATAATTAGGTTACGTTGCTCCTAATAGCTTAATTAGTATATAACGACAAACGATTAGATATAATAAGGCTGTTACCGTTTTTTATAAACTACGGTCGACACGTAAACTTATTCCTAGATCCTCGACAAGGACTAGATACCGAGAAAGCCTTGGTATTAACTACTAATATAAAAAGCCTGTATAAAGATATATAGTACAAGATTAGCGAGACTAACGCTACTATAAAGAAGTTAGTAAATAAGAAAAGAAAATTAGGTCCTTAGCTAAAGAAGGGGGATAAAGCATATCTCCTTATAAAAAATTTAAAAGGTATAAGACTAAGTAAGAAACTAGATTATATTAAGGTCGGACCATTTTTAGTTATTAGAAATAAAGGGCCTGTCAACTATAAATTACAGCTTCTACCCGACGCTAAGATCCACCTAGTATTCTATATCTTAATATTGGAACTAGTAGACCCTAACACACCTTTACAAGAAACCTTCTACTTCCGGGTAGAAGAAGAGAATGAATTCGAAGCTGAAAGAATCCTAGCATAAAGAGGTTAGAGCTACCTAGTAAAATAGAAGGGATATGAAAACTCAGAAAATACCTGGGAACTAGTCAAGAACCTTGAGAACTATCAGGACCTCCTGAAATAGTTTTACTAGAGGGAGTCGGAGTAACGGAACTAAAGTCAAACGAGCCCGTAGTAAAAGCCGACCAGTTAAGGTCGGGGGGTATAAGTTCCTCTTCCTTAACGTTAAAAAAGAGATCCTCGGGGTAGACCCCACTCCTTTTCTCCTTTTTAGTATCCTCGATATTAGATATCTCGTTATCTACTATCTTAACTAATTTCTCTTCTAATACTTTTATTTCTCGATAAAGGCGATTAAGCCGAGTAAAGACCTCTTTAATCTAAGCAGCCTTCTAACGACGTTACTCCTAAAGCCGGCGCTATTTAATAGGCGAAAACGGAATAAGGCTGCATTCTAACACATTCTTTTTAGTATAACGCGAACACCGATCCGAGCGATTCCCGATCTTATAAACGCTCCCCGACTTTATATAGCTATCGTAAGGACGTATAGTAACCGATCCGCTAGAGGATAGTTCCTTCGCTAGTTACTTCCTACGAACGGATGAGCTAAGAGTTTAAGATAGACGTGGTATAATACGACCGGAAGGAAGTTCTTAGGACGAGAACCTTTAGAGGGGGAACCTAATATTACGCCTAAGCCCTATCGGTTCTTATAGTACGCGCGCAGGCGGAGTTATTATCCTAATCTATTACTAAGAGGAATAGATTAAATAATCTCGTTAATCCGTTAATAGATTAGTTAGATTAGTTATACTACTAATTAGTCCATAGATTATATAGAGTATAGGTTTCCTATATCTATATAGAGAGCGTTCCCTTCCCCTTAGATAGGAGCTTCGTGCTTAACTCATATTATTAACCTAGATATCTCCTAGATACTAAATATAATACTCCACCTATATTAGACTAGTTTAGTACGAAGCCTATTTACCTTAGTCCTTAACACTCCTCTCTACGAGATCCACCTAGACTCCGGAGCCTTCTAGTTAGAAGACGACGGGTCGTAACAGCTGGGAGGGATATACGCATATGCTTCTATATTAATAAGAGACTCGATATAAAAATATAGGAGGTTAGCTATATATTACGCGATATAACGGTCTTAACTCTATAAATAGGTAGAGGGGCTATTCGGGTTTATAGCGCTTATAACCTAAGCCTATTATTAGTTATAAACGATAATCCTTTATATATCCCTAATATAGAGGAGCTTAGTAATACTAGGGAGCTTATCCTCCTTAGGGATTTTAACCTCTACTACCTAAGTTAGAATAACCCTAGGAGGTTCTTATACTACTTAGAGGTAGATAAACTAGCTAAGCTTATATTAGGACGGGGAATAGAGCTTCTCCTACTAGAGGGATCGGTTATATAGCGGGCGCGCGGTTAGGAGAGCGCTATCGACTTAATATTCGCGATACCGCTCCTATTAAACGCGACTATAGAATATAGGGTCGCCCCGGAATTATAATATAGGTCTAACTATCTACTAATCCTTATAATATTAGATATATAGGCGCTAGACTAGCTAGAAGTAAAACGGCGGTTATAAAAGACGGCTGACCCTAAGGAAATAGAAAAGGGTGCTTAAGCCCTAGACGTAGCTCTCTATATAAGACCCCTACGAATAGTAGCGGAGGTTAATAACTACCTAGAATAAATACTCTAGGGGTTTAAAGAGATTATCGAATAGGCTATCCTATAGGCGAAACTAGGCGGGCGGGCTAAATTATTCTAAAACCTAGAATGCGCGCGGACTACCCGCCGGGTACTAGCCGCTATAAGAAGCTTTCGGAGGGACCGTAGCGCGCTAATAAAAGAGGCCTAGCGACGAATAAGGAAGGAGAGGGATAAGGCTATTACTAGAGTAAAGACCCTATACTTCCGAGAGGGAGTATATAAGGCGGCGGAGTTATTAAAGGGTATATAAAGTCTAGCTAAGTAGGCACGAAATAATAGTATACGGCTACGGCCGCTACCTAGGTTCCCCCTATTAAGTATAAGGGATAGTAGATAGGCTAGAACGTTTAATAAGAAGGTATCTACACTCCGTAAGACCTTCTTCCCTCTACCCCCTTAAGCGGATCTAGAAGATATTATAGAGGTAGTCTACCTAGATCTAATTTATAATAACGACGAGATTATAAAGTATAAGGTACGTAAGGCTATCTATCGCCCGGCCTAGGATAAGGCGCTAGGCCTAGACGGTATATTAAATAGGTTTATTCGTATAATCTCCGGGGGACTCCTAGGTAAGATTACCCACCTGTTTAATGCGTGTTTCTAGTTAGGATACTACTTAAAAGAGTTTAAAAGGGCTAATATAATAATCCTCCGGAAGCCGAAGAAGGAGAATTACGTGGAACCGAAGTCGTATTAACTAATAGCGCTGTTAAATACGCTTAGAAAGGCCCTTAAGATAGTAGTTACGGGGAGACTAAGCTACTATACTAAAGACTATAGCCTTTTACCCCTAGAGTAAATAGGGGCTAGAAGAAAACGGTCTTGCGAGATAGCGCTCGAGACTATTATCGACGCTATCTATATAGTCTAGGACTACGGGAAGAATAATATAGCTAGCCTACTATTATTAGATATCGCGGGAGCCTTTAATAACGTCTCGTATTAGAGGCTCCTTTATAACCTTAGGAAGAAGGGAGTGCCCGCGCGAATTATTAACTAGACGGGGAGCTTCCTTATAAATAGGTTTATATCCTTAACGTTAAGTACTAGGACGAGCGTAGTAAAGTAGGTAGAGATAGGTATACCGCAGGGATTACTAATCTCGCCTATACTATTTCTATTCTTTAATGCCCCCCTTATTAAGGCTTATTCTAGGACTAACCTTCGGCTCTAAGTAGGTAGGTTTATCGACGATATCTACCTCCTAGCGTACGGTAATACTATAGAGTTAAATTATAAGACCTTAGAACGCGCTTACTAGCTATACCTAGAATAGGCGAATATATATAGGGCTAACTTTACCCCGTAGAAGTATAAGCTAATCTATCTTTCGCGGCGACCACGCCGATTTAATATATAGGCAGTAGTTAACTTAGGCTTAGTAGTCACTAGACCTAAGGCGGAAATTCGGGTCCTAGGCCTTTATATCGATAGGAAGCTCCGCTAGGGCCCTTATATTAAAAGAGTCTAGGTAAAGATAGCTAACTAAGGGTTAGCGCTATTAATAACCGCGGCTTCGACGTAGGGTACTATACTAAGCTGAGCTAGGTAGGTATATAGTACGGTCGTTAGGCCGGCGATAATATACGCCGCATCTGCGTAGTATATACTAGGAGGTCTTCGCGACGCGAAGAAAATATATATATAGAAGCTCGAGGTTATCTAGAATAACTACCTACGGAGGATTCTAGGGGCCTATAAAGCCACGCTAATACGAGTCCTCGAGGTAGAAGTATATATTATACCTATATAGATAACCCTTAATAGCGCGGTCCTCCGGCACTATGCCTAATAAGGAATATACCTAGTAATAAGGATTAGGAACGCCCGTATTAGGAGGAAACTACGACTAAAGAGAGGTAGAAGGCTAGCAGCTACTAATATAGCCGCTAAGGAGAAAGGGGAGTAGGTACTCCGGTCCCTCGGCCTTAATAACTAGAAGGAACTCGAGCGAAGCGATAGTAGCCGTTATAAGGAGAAGATTAAGGATAAGATACGCCGCTAGCTAACCGGGTAGCGGGTTAGAATATAAGACGATTATAAGGCGAGGTTTAATAAATATAACCCCCCTAGCGTCTCCTAGGTTAGAGGTTTATAGGATAACCGCCTCAGCCTCTATAGCAAGCTCCTAAAAGCTAAGAGCTCGGTGCTTACCTAAGCCCGTATAGCGAGAATTAGACTTATAGATTTCCTATATAAGGCTAGGGTCCTAGGCTTCTCGTCACCTAGCTGCGGATACGGGTATAAGAGATAGGATATAAAATATATCATTATAGGTTACCTAGACTATACTAGTTAACGGTAACTCCTTATTAATAGGGCGGGTACGAGCGACCTCCGAGCCATATTAACGTTAGTCGGCAAGGGCCCCTAAGCCATATTATAATAGCTAATACGGATAGGCTTACTACTCTAGTTCTCGCTAGCGGTAGTATAACTATATACCCCTCGGGTCTAGTATATCTCGCGCATCGAGCATATTTAGCGCTCTTACCCCCCTCCTTCTTCCTCCCTCCCTTACTACTTAGCTATCGGGCTAGGTATTATAGTACGTCGCAGCTTTATATATACACGTTACTCTATTTATACTTATTACGGATATAGTACGCAGGCAAATAAAGACGAAGGATACTAAGTTAAAAAACCGTAAGGGTTTTTATCTAGTATATACGGTTTCCCTTACGTAAAGTGTCGTCTACAGAAGCCCGTAATTACCTCTATAGTTTAGTAGACACGAGTATAAATTTAATTAATCAATTAAACCTTACGCCTTAGATAAATAGTATCGGGATCTATTAAAGAATTTCAGTCTATTTACTAGGTAAAATTAGTAGTTTCCTTATACCTTCTCTATTCCGGCTTAATAAGACTATTTAGTCTTCCGCTATAAGACTATTTAGTATTTATTTAGACTATCTATAAAGGCCTACCTTAGCGTTAGATACATCTTATAGTATTAAATTTATTAGGAATTAACGGCCTTAGTTATAAGCTACCTTACACCTCAGTTAAATAGTATAGGGATTACTCGAGAATTCTATTATTTTACTAAGTAAACTCGGGGTTTTCCTTATACCTTCCCTATAGTAGGTAACTTTATTATCGACGCTAATTTATAAGTAACTATTAATACGGCTATCGCTTAATATATTTGTAAGAATTACCCTCGACCTAATTAGCGAGGACTACTAGCCCTAATAGTCTTATTAGGCCTACTAGGCCACGGAATAATAGTACCGGACGTACTACCTTAGAGTCTACCGGCTATTCCTTAGTTAGTTTAGGCTCAGGCTAATTATAATTAGACGCCCTTGCTAAAGACTTCAAATGCTACGCTAGTACAGCCTAATTAGTTAGGCTATACAACGTTAGTTCCGGACGTGCTACTATAGAGCCTACCGGCTATTCCTTAGTCCATTTAGACTCAGTCTATTTAGACTCAGGCTAATTGGATTCAGGCCGATTAGAAGCCTTCTATAGACGACGTAACGTTATTAGACTAACTACTATTACTAATAAAATCTACCGTCTACCCGAATCAGCCTCAGCCTATTTAGAAGGCTATTCAGATTCAGACGCCTTTACTAAAGACTTTAGATACTACCCTGATATAGCCTTCTACAGGCTATAGCATCGTGATAATAGAAGTACTACTACATCTAATAAAACCCGCTATTATACTACTATAGAGTCTAATAGCTATTCCTCAGGCTAATTAGAAGCCTTCCGCGGATCCGCTATTAATAAAGATATTAATAGTAACTATTACTCCTACTATTAAGTATATTCCACCCGATCTAATTAAGTATATTCTACTAGATAATATTACTAGTCGTCCGTAAAGAGATAGGCCTTATAGGAGGTAACTAGATAGATAATAACAAGGGTCTTAATAGCCTAATAAGACTATTAATAGGGAGGTATTTACTAAAGATATTAGGTAGTAGTAATATAACGTTTATTAGGACGTTACTAATATTATAGTAACGAGGATATTGCTTTTCTTCTTTATTACTAGTTTTATTATGGATTATTTCCATATTATAGGCGATTACTTACTAGGCGGAGACGGATTCCTTCTACAGGCTAAATATTAGAGTAAGAGACTTCTTCTCTATTAATTAATTAATAATTATATATAAATCTATGAGACTATTAGTTAGAGTACCGTTCCTTAATACTAGTCCCCCTAGTACTATTAAAGAAGAATAGTATACTTAGAGTATTAAATTTATTATTAGTATTAGTATTAATAGTAGTAATAATCTAATTAGTAGTATAGTATTAGTTAGTATTCAGCCTATTTTATAAGACCTTAGCCTTATTAGGGGTAATTTAGTAAGATATTTCTTCCTATAAAAGTCTATTTAAAATATTATTAAAAATCATTAAATAGGATAGTTAGAATAGGTAGGCTATATTAGATTAGATCCTTAGTATATTTAGGGGTTAATTAATATTTTAATTAGCCGTTAATTAGGTAAAAGGCGTATTATTCTATAAATAACTATTACTTATAGTAATTATCTAGTATCTAAAGTATTAAAAAATCTTATTATAAGAGGTATAAGTAGTTATTTAAGATATACTCCTTATACTTATTCTATAATATAAGGGCGTTAGTAGGTTAGTGTTTAACTAATACTAATATAAATAGACTATATAGCTTATAGCCTCCCTAAAAATCCTTTCCCTTATTAAGGATCTTATTAGTATATCTATTATTTTTAGTTAACCTAAGCTTTATATAAGCCTCCTTCTATCCTATTAGCTAGCCGTCTACTATCTAGAGGTTATTAAATAATATAGCCCCCTTAATATAATAGAGGAGTAGTTAGTAATAATAGAGATCCTTAGTTTTAGGACTAATAAAATTAATATAACTAAGAGTCTCCCCCCTTTTATATATTTTCTAATATTTATTTCTTTTATTCTATATAAAGACCTTAGGAAAATCCGCGTATAGATAGTTAAGTAGATCCCTTATAATAATAGGATATTTCCTATTCTATTTTATAGAAGGTAATAGCTAACTATTATTACAAGCTTCCTTAGTAAGATAATTTATATTAAAAAACTCTATTAATATAGTCTCCTAGAGTTTATTACTATCTATTAGCTTTTATTTAATAGCCTTATTATTAGCCTAGTTATTAGCCGGCTTAAAAAGGGTATGCTATTAATCTAGGAGGTAGATCTATAAATACTCTATATAAGGCTTTATAGTACTTATACTAAATAAGAGTATCTTCTAGATAGCCTTAGTAGACCTAATCTAGTAAGCGGACTAGAACTCTATAATCTTATCTACTAACTCCCCTTACTATTACGGGTAGCTATTAGGAGTAGGGTTATCGTTATTACGCGTATAATTCCTAGTAAGGGAGATATTAGCCTAATTAGGTCCCTTATAAATATATTTATATAGATAGAAAATAGACTTAATAGAGCCGTAGATCTTAATATTAATATAGGCACTATATTTCTTTAATAGGTACGGGTTATAAAGGATAACCTATCTATTATTAATAGAGGAATTAGGTTTAAGGGGGCCGACTAGATATTTATAGAAAGGATAACTCTTATTAGGTATAAAAGATATCTCTTAGTAAAAATCCTTTAGAAAAGCCTTACTATAATAATTCTTCTCTTAACTATAATATCTATTACTAGGGATACTAGTATAGTAATTATAAACTATATATTATAGGACTAATTTATATAGTATATTATCCTATTATAAAGGGGGGATAAATACTTAAATAATACTATTAATATTATTAACTATCTAGATCTAATCCTCTTCCTATATAATAAGGAGAATATAAGTATATAGAAGACCTTACTTCTAAAACTTAATAATATAATAGTAGCTTATATAAACCCTAAGGATATATTCCTTAAGGAGGTCCTTTATTAGCTTCTAGAGCTTCTAATTAAAGATATAGGTAATTAGGTTATAATAGTACTCTAATATCTAACTAGATACTAGTAAGCTCTAAATACTAGGCTACTTATGATTATATATAAAGGTAATAAAAAATTTAGGTTTACCCCTTTTTAGACTATTATTATAGCGTCTTATATTCTCGCTTTTATAGTATATAAGCTTCCTAGTATTATTAATAGGAGGATAGTTACCTTACTACTAATATTTTTAAGCGAGATATCTAGATTAGTACTAAGCCTATCTATTAGGCTAGAGTAGTAGTCCGCTTAAATAGTTTATTAATTCTAATAATACTAATTTAGGTTATTAAGCTCTATTAATATCTAGATATTAGTAGCTTAATAGCTAAATAGATATCTACTATTAATAGTATAATTAAAGAAATTAGGCTAGATCTAGATATTTATTAGCTAATTATTTAAATTATATTAACTATCTTATAACTAATATCTATTAAGGAACGGTACTCTAACTAATAGTCTTATGGATTTATATATAATTATTAATTAATTAATAGAGAAGAAGTCTCTTACTAGGCTAATATTTAGCTTATAGAAGGCTTCTATCTCCGCCTAGTAAGTAATCGCTTATAATATAGAAATAATCTATAATAATATCTAAATTATTTAGAACTATTTATAACTAAGCGGATTTAGGTCTAAAAATTAACTAGGGAAATATATTAAATAGTCTTACTATAAGGACTATTTAGGAATATAGTACTACTATCGACGTGGCGTCTATAGTACGTAGTGGTACTACGCTACCCCTTTCCCTATAGTATATAGAGGAGGGAATTCCCCTTGAAGGGAAGGGTAGTAATTAGTCTTACTATTAATAAGAATAGAGAGTTCTATATATATACTATTTATAGTACTTCATAGCTACGTTATTATATAGTACCCTTATATTCTAATTACTCTATCCTATTTAGAGGTAATAGCCTAACTATTAGTAAGATAAGCGGAGAAGGGTTATTATAAGTATAAGGTAAAAAGGTTAGTTAACTAGCGTAGATAACCCGCTTAAATATAAGGGATTAAGCTTATAAAGAAAGTAAGTCTTAAGAATTAATTAATAAATTAATAATAGATATATTATAATTATAATTAACTATCTAGGGGTAGCTATTAGGCGTATAAATCTAGTCCCTACTACCTAAAACCTAAGAAGTTGTTATAACCTACTAAATAGGCTATGCTTCGCATGCGCTTAGTATACGTTACGCCCTTATATTAACCTGTAAGGGGAAATAATATATAAGGCTTACTAGTCTCTTTAAGGGGTTTATTATATCCCTTATAGAATAATTCTTAGATTTCTTAAGAATTAGTCTTACTATAAAAATAGACTAATTTTATATTACTATATAACCCCTATAATTTATAATTCTAATAATTCTAATTCTTCTACCTATTTAAGAGTAGTAATCTATTATTAGTTATAGTAAATATAACTCGCTCTAGTAGTATTATAAGTAATACGCCGTTATAGTATAGTTAAGATAAAAGTAGTTTATTAAATACTATTAATAATAATCTTAGCTAATAGGAAAGGGAATAGGAAAGCTATATTAAGGGAATAAATAAACCTAAAAATACTAAAAATACCCCTAAGGGAGATTTAGAAAATTATAAAGGAAGTATTCCCCCTATAATAGAACGCCTTATATAGGCGAGGCGTAAGTAAAAAGAGTTATTATAAATTTAATAACTTAAAGAAATTAAAGTAGATATTACTACCCTAGAATTAGGGGAATAGATTTCTCTTTATAATAATAGTATTATAAGTTAGAAGTATACGTATAATAAAGCTAAGGGGTACTTAAGTCCCTTCTAAAGTATATTAAAGCTAACCCCTATTCCTAATTATTATAATAAGAATATCTATAAATATTAAGACTAGATATAATAATATAATATATCTTTTTTATAAACTCTATTTAATTTTATTATATAGATATTATATATTCTATTTATAATACTAGCGCTTAAGAGTAACTTAGAATAACTTTAAGTTATTTATTTATATTCTTATCTATTAGAAATATTAAGTTAGAAGGATTTTATAAACTTTTTATTAAATTATATTAAGGATCTTATAAATAGGGAGTTAAGTATATATTAATACTTAATATAAGTAATTTATAAGTTTAAAATATACTTAATATCTTTAGAAGCCTAACTTCCTAAAAAAGTTAAAAGTAAGCGGGTAATAAATTTATATATTAAGCTTATTAAAGAGCTTTAAATTACCCTTATAAATTAGGGGTCCCTACCTAATATAAGAGATAAACTCCTATTATTAATAGTACGCCTTAAAGCTAATATTAATAAGACTAGAGGCCTTAATAAGAAAGGCTAGTAAAATATACTATATAAGTACGCGGATCGCGATAAAGGTAAAAATATATAAATAAATAGGGATAATACTATAAGAGGATAAGGAATAGGTAGTTATAATAATAAGAGTAGTTATAATAAGCTTAAATTACGCGACTTATTAGATATTACTTATTAGAATTATAATAAGAAGGGCTATTATATTATAAGTTATCTTAATCTACTAAAATAAGGCGGATTCTAATAAAAAGGAAGATACTTAAACCTTATTATAATAGGTAAATAGGGCTAATATATAAGTAAAGAGTAGGGAAAAGGCTAGACCCTATTAAAGACTCTAATTTATTAAGAGAGAGGTTATAAGAAGTAGAGGTTAAACCTCTAATATTATATTAATATAAAGTTAAGGTAATATTAAAGTATAAGCCTCTTAAGTATAAAGGATATCTTGATTATAATTCCTAGCTAAATATTATCTTATAAGCTTATACTATTAAAGTAAGTTTAAAATATATTAAAGGTACTAAATTATTATATCTAGGCTTTATAAATAATAAGCCTATCTTTTATTATAATATATATAATATAATATATTAAACTATTAATAGTTAGGGTTCTTCTTATTAATATACCTATATCTTTTATATAATAAATAAGGTAGGATTACCGCTAGTTATTAATAGACCTATATAGTATATAATAGGTATTAAGGTTAATATAAGTATAAAGAAGTAGTATTTTAGAATTAATAAGTTATTATTCTAACTAAATAATTTATAATAATTTATAAAATTCTTAAAGAAATAGCCTATTATTTATATACTTCTTATTTCTAATATTATTAATCTAGAACCTATATAATTAAGACTTAGAGTAGTAGGTATAAGTAATTTAAATAAGGAATATATAGTTAATTTATATATATTACCTCTAGAGTTTAGTAAGTTCTTAAATATATTCTTAGTTAAAGAAGCTAGATATCTACTATCTTATTAAGGGAGTAATTATACTATTGATATAATAGGTAACCCGCCTTATAAACCCTTATATAACCTATTAAATATAAAGTTAATAGAGTTAAGATACTATCTAAATAAAGCCTTAATAAAAGGATAGATTAGGTACTCTAAGAGTCTTATAAGATTACCTATCCTATTTATCTTAAAGAAGGATAGAGGCCTACGTTTATATATTGACTACTATAAGTTAAATAAGGTAACTATTAAGAATAGATATCCTTTACCCTTAATTAGTAAAATATAAAATTACCTAAATAGAATAAAGATCTTTATAAAATTTAATCTTAAGGATATATATTATTATATTTATATCTAAAAGAGAGATAAGTAGAAGACTATATTTTATATATAATATAGTTATTTTAAGTATTTAATAATACTATTTAATCTTATAAATACTCTAGTAACCTTTTAAGCTTATATTAATAAGTCCTTAATAAGGTTACTAGATAAATTCTATATTATTTATCTTAATAATATTCTTATCTATTTAGAATCGCGTATAAAGTATAGGGATTATATATATAAAGTACTTAAGCGGCTTTAATAGTATAAATTATTTACTAACTTAAAGAAATATTAGTTCTTTATAATTAAAGTAGAGTTCTTAAGATTTATTATCTTAACTAAAGGTATTATAATAGATTAGCGTAGGGTAAATACTATTTAGTTATATTCTAGGCTAAAGAGCTTTTATAAAGTATAGATTTTTCTTAGATTTATAGATTTTATTATTATTTTATTTATTAGTATTTATAAATTATATTACCCTTAATAGGGCTACTAAAGGATAGTATAAAAGGTATTAAAATAGGTCCTTTTAATTAGCTTAATAGAGTAGAGTATATATTTAATATACTTTATTAAGTATTTCTTAATATACTAATATTAAGATATTTTAGTCTTATATTACTTATATAAGTTAAGACTAATATATTAGATTTTAGACTAGCTAGTATTTTATTATAACTCTAAGAATTAGGTTAGTAGTATCTTATAACCTTTTAAAGTAAGAAAATAAACTTAGTTAAAGAATACTATAAAACTTATAATAAAGAGTTACTTATAATAGTTATAGTCTTTAAGTAGTAGAGATACTACCTAGAAGGTAGTTTCTATCTAGTTAAAATACTTATTAATTATAATAACCTAAGGGGTTTTATAAATATAAAGACCTTAAATAGTTAATAGGTAAGATAGGTAATAAGACTCTTAACCTATAACTTTATTATTAAGTATAAACTAGGTAAGACTAACCTAGCTAATACGCCGTTAAAGCGCCCTAATTATAAAAGTAAGACTAAGGTAATAAATAAACTTATCCCTATATTATAATAAAAGCTATTAATAGTAGCGGGTTTATTAAACCCTATTTTCTATATTATAGCTAAGGCCTATATATTTCTTATACTAGGATAAGGCTTATAACCCTCTAGTAATAGAGGTGAACTTACTATAATATATAGTATATATATAAGGTAGTTATAGATACTAGTACTAGTTATAAGATTAGTAATACTAGGAATTATTAATATAGCTATTAGAATAATAGTTTTAAATAGAGTATATCTATTAAGGTATAAGGACCCTTAACCTAGTAATATAGGGAGTATAAGTAAGATACTACCTTAATATACCTATAATATAACTAAGAAATAGCTTAACCCTATTACTAGAATTATTAATTATAAATAACTTATTCTATATTTTCTAGCTAGTATAATACTAGAGAATAAAATAGTATATACTTTAACTTTAAAGTTTATAATTAAATTAATTAGCGTACTTTAATAAGAAGATATTTTTATTAGCTAGCGACGCGTAGGCGAAATAATAAATAGATAAGTTAAGAGAGCTAGTTAATAGATATTTAATAGTTAAGGTTTACTTAGGTATAATAAGAAGTTATATATTCTTAAAGACTTATTAGTTTATAAAGAGCTATTAAAACGCTATTATAATAACCCCTTAATAGGGTATTTTAGGCTTAATAAGACGCTTAGTCTCCTTTACTAAAAGTATACCTAGATAGGTATAAAGGTAGATATTAAAGAATATATTAATTCTTATAATATTTATTAAAGAATTAAAGTAAAATAATATTAACTATATAACAACTTAACTATACTTCCTAAGCTAACTAGCTTATAAAGGTTTATTATAATAGATTTTATTATAAATCTTCTCTTATATAAATAGTATAAAGGTATTTATAATACTATCCTTATAATTATTAATAGATATATAGAGATACTTTACTACCTTCTTATATAAAAGGATTATAAGGTAACTAATCTTATAAATATCTTATTTAAGGAAGTCTTCCTAAAGTATAATATACCTAATAATATTATGTTAGACTAAGGGAGTCTATTTATAAGCGTTTATTAGTCTAACTTATACTACTATTAAAAGTTAAATTATACGCTAAGTATAACCTTCTATTTATAGACTAATAGCTAAATAGAATATTAGAATTAAATATTAAAATATTATTTAAGAACTTACTATAATAATAAATAAGATAATTAGGTAGGGTTATTACCCCTAGCCGAATCTATATATTATAGTATAAAGAATATAATAATAGGCTATAATCCTTTTAAGCTTTATTATAATTATTAGCCTAAGATTCTTATATATTCTAGGAATAGAACTTATTAAAATAAGGTATTAAATATAAGATAATATATTTAAAAACTTTATAAGTTATATAAAGACCTATTAAGTTAATAGTAAGATATATTAGAAATATAGGTAAAGTTCTATAATAGGAAGTATAAGCTAATATCTTTTAATTAAGGAGACTTAGTTATATTAAATATAAAGAATTTAAAGTAAAAGTAATTAAGTAGGAAGCTATTATATAAGCTTATTAGTCTATTCTATATCCTTAGATCTATTAGTAAGTAGGCGTATTACTTAGTATTACTATTAATATATATAATTTACCCTATTTTTTATATTTCTCTCTTAGAGTTATATACGTATAGGTAAGGTAATACCTTTATACCTAAGCTACTACCTCTAGAACTTATTAATAATAATAAGTAGTAGGAGTTAAAAGAGATTTTAAATAAAAAAAATAAGAAAGGGTAAACTCTAATATCTTATTAAGTAGAAGGGATATCCTCTCTAATATAATTAATAGGTTCTAGAAGAAAATCTAGAAGATATATAGGAAATATATAAAGACTTTAATAAGAAGTAAAAGTACTATTATTAAAAGTAGGAGTTATAAATATTAAGATAAAATTAGTAAAAGTAAAAATAATATTTAAATAGTTACTTAAAAGTAAGTATAAAGAGTATTAATCTCTTTTATCTTACCTACTAGAAGTAGGTAAAACGCCCTAGGGGCGCTAGTATATAAGGATAACTTAGGAAAGAAGTAAAAAACTATCTAATTAAATTAGGAGAAGGGAACCTAGTACTAAATAGTTAAAGCTTACTTAGCTACTTATATAAATATAGGTAATATAATATTAGTATATTAGGTACCTACTCCTTATTATTTATATCTATCTTATCCTCTAAGCTAGAGGCTAAGGGCTTAAGGCCTACCTAAAGATATATAAGTAATAGTTATAATAATTAATAAATATAATAGAAGTATAGGGAAGTATACCTTAGCTTACTTAATATTATAAATACTTATAAGGATTTTATTAATATATTTTATTATTTAAAGAATAGTAGTTTATACTTTTAATATACTTATTAGTTTCTTTTTATTACTAAGATATCCTATAATATAGTTATAAGAAGCTAGCTTAGAGTAGATTATAATTATAATATTTATAAGAGTAATACCTATTACTTAAAGCTTTAATTTATCCTTTAAAGTATCTAGATAGTTAGTATTATTAATTAATTAATAAAGCTTAATTACCTTATTATAAACTAGGATTATATTATTAGGAATCTAGAAGTTAAGTAATTAGTATATACTATAATTATAAAAATAACCTAAGAAAATAGGGAAAACCTACTAGTTTATAAGGGTAATAGACTTTTATATAATATTTATACTACTTAAGTATTATCTTCTTCCTATTAATAATTATAAATATAGTATTACCTATATTATTAGTATATATACTAAATATAATATAATTATAAGTACTTATACTTAATAAGTCCTTTATTAATATAGTAAATATACCTCTTATATATATTTTATTTTAAACGAGGAACTCTATAAGAACGCGTAGTTAGGGAAGTAGGTATAAGAATAATATACTACTTTATATTAGCTACGTAGCCTAATTATAACTAAGTACTTACCTCTATAAAAGAGGAATAATAAGTAGGTATAATAGGATTATTATTTAGGCTAAAAGGATTATTAATACTCGCGGTAGAACTAGAGTAAGAAGTAGGCTTAGGGTTAGGGTTATATAAAGGAGGAGTAGGCTTCTTAATAGGATTATTAATAGGAACCTTTATAAGATTTATAATAGGAGTTTTTATAAGATCCTTAATAATTAGATTACTTAACTAGGTATTAGGATCTACTTCTACTTTTATTATAAAAGTTAGGCGTATTATATATATTTTATATTAGATTAAGCTATATTATATTAGCTATATTTATATAAAGAGCTAGTAAACTAACTTATAAATAATACCTAAGATATTAAGATATTAGATACTATATTATATAATTAGCTATTATTATATATATACGAAAAGAGAGGGCGCTAAGTACCTAGAAAAGATATTATTAATAGTTATAAAAGATAAAGTATTAGAGAAAATTTTAGGTATTATAATAATAATAATACTAAGGTACTAAGACTATATTAGTATAGCTATTATTATTATATATAGAAAGTTATTATATATAACGCGTATACTTTAGATTATAATATCTATATATAATAAATAGTTATATTATAATATAAAGTTATAAATATTATATATTATAACTACTATATAAGTTATAATTTTACTTTATTAAGTTCTTTTCCTTATATCTTATACTAGGTTTAAAGGTTTTTATTAAACTTAATTAAATAGGCTATTTATATTAAACTTAAGGGTAAGTTTCTTTAAGAAAGGAGGTAATTATTGTAACTTATTAAATAGGCTATACTTTATATACGCTTAGTATACGTTACGCCCTTATATTAACCTGTAAGGGGAAATAATATATAAGGCTTACTAGTCTCTTTAAGGGGTTTATTAGATCCCCTATAGAATAATTCTTAGATTTCTTAAGAATTAGTCTTACTATAAAAATAGACTAATTTTATATTACTATATAACCCCTATAATTTATAATTATAATAGAAGTACTATTATAAAGGATATAAGAACTTAAAGAAGAAGTCTTTAAGAGGTAGTAGATATAAGATCTATAATAATATTTATAAGAGTTAGAGTAGGAAATATATACTAATAATACTACTTAAGTAGGTTATTAATATCGCCTATTTAAGAAAGAAATAGAAATAGTAGAGAGTAGCTTAAATATATAAGTATTAAGTAGTAAAGCGTTTAAGAAACGCGTATAAGAGGGGAGTAGGGGAGTAGTAGGGCGCCCTAGCCCTAATTAGGGGACTACTAGGGGTAAAGGTAGTAGAGCTAGAGAGGGAGGAGAGTATAAAGAGTTATATATTAGAGTAGGGGTTATAAGGGCCTTTATTCTACTTATAAGCTTAATAAATATAATAGTACTTAGATTATAATATATATATATTATAGGGACTATAAATAAATTAAGTAGCTAGGCCGTAATAGTAATAATAGCCTTTAAGTTATAAAGAATATATAATTTAAAGACTTAAACGTATTTAAATAAAAGATTTTAATAGTAGGTATTAGCCTAATATAAATATATATTAAGGAACTCTAATAAAAAGGGAGAGAATATAAGGAGAGAGTATAAGACCTTAATAGGCCTAGGACTACTAGTTAGGCTAGTACCCTAATAAGATAGGACTCCTTATAAGGCTAATAGAGTTAAGAGAACCCCTTATAAGGAATATACTACCCCCCCCCCCCTTATAAGGGCTATATATATAGATATTAAAGGTGGCTAAGGCTAGGAGGATTTAATAGATATTAATAGTACTAAAAGATAAGAAGGAGAGAGAAGTAGTAGTAGGAGTAATAGATAAGAGGCTAGTTATAATATTCTAGGCCTTTAACTATAAATACGCGTTAGAAATTATAATAGTGAATTAAATAAAGAGTAGAAATATACTATTATAAATTACCTTAATAGAAGTAAGAGAGGTATTAGAGAGGGAGTAATTGTTAGTAAATATAATATACTACTCTATAATAGTAGTTAGGAAATTATTTAATATAATAGTATATAAAGTATAAGTATCTATCTTTAATATAAAAATTTAGTAAGTAATTAAAGAGAAGATCTAATAAGAAAATAAAGCCCTCTACCCTAATTTAGATATAATAGAAGGGAGGTAGTTAATAGGTATATATATACTTAAAAAGCCTACTCCTCCTTTATAATAAGTATTATATTATTAATAATAGTAGATAAGTTAATTAAAAAGGATTTAATAAAGGTAGGAGAGATAAAACTTATAAAGTAGTATAAATAAAGGGTTAAATTAATATAATACTTTAAATACTAGTTATATAAGTATATATATTATAACTACCCTAATTATAATTAGGGTTATAATATAATAAAGTATAAGGTAAAGGTTATAAGTACCTTATAAGGGTATACTATATATAAATAATAAGGCTACTCCTCCTAATTTAATAAATACTTAGTAAGGGCTAAGGAGAGGTAATATACTAAGTAATAAGTCGCGAATAAGACCTTATTTTATAGGATTAAATAGGAGTATATAATAGTAGTAATAGATATTAAAGGATTTATAATTATAAGAGTAAAGAAAAAGAGGAAGGTTATAACTAACTAAGTAATATATAATATATTAGGTAGTAGGGAGTAGTTAAGACTATAAAGACTTAAGTATAAGCTAGAGAGACTACCTATCTCTAAGAGGCTCCTAATAAAGGAGCTAGGCTAGAAAATATAAGAGGTAATAATAAGTAGTAGTAGGGAGCTATTAGATAGTATTAATAAGCTACTTATAAAAGTAATAATAAATAGCCTTATCTATCTAGCTAGGGAAGGTAAATAGGTTACCCTAGAAGAAATAGATATATAAGAGGAAAGTAGTAGTACCCTAAGCTTAGATATCTAATATATTAACCCTAAAGATATTATAATATAATATTAGGGGTAAAATAGGTATAATAATAGCCCTATTAAAAGATAGGGCTATCTAGGATATAGATATCTTAATAATCTAGGAATTATATTATAATACTAGGAACTACTTATTATATAACCCTAGCTCTAGGGCGTTCTTTCTAATATATAAAGTAGAGTAGGGTACGCGAGCGTATTCCTATATTAATAAAAGACTCTAAATAGATAGCTAGAGTATAGAGTTCTTTATAAAAGATATTAATACTCTTAAGCTCTAACTTTATACCTAGGAGGAGGGGGAATACCTAGTATACCTCTAGTTATATAATATATATAACCTAAGCCTATTACTAGTAATAAGTAAGAACCTATTAAGCCTCTAAATAATAGAGGAAGAGGTTAACTACCCTAGGGAATATATTATAATAGGAGATTTTAACCTCTACTACCTTAATTAAAATAACTTAAGATATTTTTTATATTACTTTAAAGTAGACTAGCTAGTAGGAATTATATTTAATAATAAGATAGACTTAGCTCTACTAAATAGGATAGTTACTTAAAGGGTAAGGGGGTTTAGAAGTATAATTAACCTAGTCTTTATTATACTTAGGCTCCTTAGCGCGGTATAAGCCTATTAGGTATACCTTAAGTTATAATTTAGCTCTAACTACCTTCTTATATATATAGAGCTTAACTTAAGGGTAAAGGAATAGTAATATACGCTTAAGAGATTATAGAAAATAGTAGACCTAGGAGAAATTAAAGATAGGGCTTATATATTAACCTAGAAGCTAGGCCTTAAGCTACTAGAGATTATAAATTAAGTAGATAACTACTTCTTATAACTTTAATAGGGTTTAAAGGGGATAATAGAGGAGATAATCCTTTAAGTAAAGCCTAGGGGGAGAGGTAAGACCTTCTAAAACTTAAAATACTAGCTTATTATAAAAAATATTATAAGAAGTATAAAGGTATTCTAATAGAATAGGGATATTATTATAAAGGGAGCTAAGAATATAGCTATTAAGGAGAGAGATAGGATATTATAAATAAAGAAGGTAATTAACTTTAAGAGGAAAGTCTATAATACTACTAAATTATAAAAGGGTATATAGGGCCTTATTAAGTAGGTAAGAAATAATAGCTTATTATTATAACCCCTCCCTAAGTTTTCCCCTTTAAAAAGGGATAATAGGGATAGAGTAGCTAAGACCTTTAAGGAGAAAGTAGAGGTCTTATAAATAATATTCTTCCTACCCCCTTTATAAGCTAATCTAGATAATATTAAGAGGGTAGAGTACCTACTATTATTAGTAGACCCTAGTAACGGGGTAATATATAAGGAGGTCTAGTAGGCTATTTATAAATTAAAGTAGGATAAAGCCCTAGGAATTAATAGGATCTTAAATTAATTCTTTAGATTAATAGTAGATAAGCTCTTTAAAGAGCTTACCTACTTATTTAATATATACTTCTCCCTTAATTATTACTTAAGGGAGTTTAAGAAAGCTAATATAATTATTTTAAAAAAATTAAAGAAGGAGGATTATATAATACTTAAAGTATATTATCTAATAATATTATTAAGTACCCTTAAAAAGGCCTTAAAATTAATAGTTATAAAGTAACTTAATAACTATATTAAGAGCTAAAGCCTCCTCCCTTAAGAATAAATAAGAGTATAAAGGAAGAGGTTAATTAAGATTATATTAAAGATTATTATGAAAGTAATATATATAATATAAGATTATAATAGGGTTAATATAACTAGCCTTCTCTTATTAAATATTATAAGAGCTTTTAATAATATCTCTTACTAGAGACTTATTTATAACCTTAAGGGAAAGGGGATCCCCTGCTATATTATAAGCTAGATAGAAAGCTTCCTAGAGGGGAGGTCTTTATCTATTACTATTAAAGGGATAATAAGTAGAATAAAGCTAGTAGAGATAGGGATTCCCTAGGGGTTATTAATCTCTTTTATCCTCTTCCTATTCTTTAACGCGCTACTTATTAAGAAGTATATAATTATTAAACTATAATTATAAGTTAAAGGATTTATAAATAATATCTACCTACTAATATATAAAAAAACTATAAAAGGAAATTATAGAACCTTAAAATTAATATATAAAATCTACCTTAAATAGGCTTTAACATATAAGGTAAGCTTCGCCCCTTAAAAGTATAAGTTAGTTTATCTTACCTACTACCCCTACTACTTTAATATAAGCGCGGTAGTTAGTCTAGGGTATATAATAATAAAACCCTAGGTAGAGATCTAAGTCCTAGGATTATATATTAATAGTAAATTATAATAGGGCTTATACTTAAAGAGGGTATAAGTAAAGCTTACTACTTAGAGCCTAACTCTCTTTATAATATTAATATTAATATAAGGAGCTACCCTTAATAAGGCTAGGAGCATATATAATATAATAATAAGGCTAGTAATAACCTACGCGTCTATTATATAATATATATTATAAGACCTAAGGGAAATAAAGAAGATATATATAAGGAAGCTTAAAGTTATCTAGAATAACTACTTAAGACGCGTATTAGGGGTATATAAGGCTACCTTAATATAAGTATTAGAGGTAGAGGTAGGGATAGCCCTTATATAATTAATATTAAACTACTTAGTTCTTTATTAATATATATTAAAAGGAATTTACCTAATAATAATAATAGGGAATAGATATATCTAGAGGAAGCTTAGAGTTAAAAGAGGGAAGAGGAGAAAGGTAGTAAAGTCCCTTATAAAGGAGAAGAATAAGTAGGCTTTATACTCCTTATACCTAGATAACTAGAATATAATTATAACTAGGGAGGTAACCTAATACCCCTAAGGGATTAAGAAGAAGATATATTATTAGTAGAAGTCCTGCTAGGAGATAATATAAGAAGGATACTAGGTAGGATTAAGGGCTAAGGATTATCCCCCTATCTAGCTTAGAGGCTTATAAACTAGTAGGAGGGCCCTTTATAAAAGCCTTTAAAAGGCTAAGAGCTCTACCCTTATATAGATAAGAATAAAGAAGATAGGGCTAGCTACCTTCTTATATTAATATAAAGTCTCTAGTATTATATTTATAGGCTATAAGTATAGCTAGTATAGGTAGAATATAAAATATATCCTTATTAACTACCCTAGGTTTTATAACTACTATTAGGAGTTAAGGGATACCTTAAATATATTAGATACCTATAAGATACTTATAAGTATAAAGGGGGTAAAGTAGGTAGTAAAATAAATAATCTAAATTAGGATATTAAGCTAGTTCTTACTTATAGTAATATAGCTATATTAGGACTAAGCTAAGGTATAAGTCCTTATTATTAGAATAATACCTATTACTATAATATATAATCTAGCCCTAGAGAGCTAGGATAATAAGGTAATAAATATAGGTACTAAGTATAAAGAGCTAAATATAGTATAAAGAGAAACGGACTAGTAGTTATAAAGAGATAAGGATAATAAGGGTTTTTACCTAGGCCTTTATAAGGTATAAGTATACGGTTTCCCTTATAAGTCGGCTATTATAGTAGTAATTATAATATACCTATAAGCCCCTATAATTATCTTTTAATAGTTTAGATAGATATAAGTATAACTTATTAATTAATTAATTAATATCGCCTATTATTAATAGAAGAATTAGAACTAAAGCGTCCTTAATATAAGAGCTATATTCTTAGGCCGTAGGACTTATATATATATAATAGGAAGTTAGTATAAGAATATTAAAAATAGTTTAATAATATAATTAAAATAAGTATAACCTATTTTCTTAATAACTCTATAAAAATCTAATACGCGTTATAATATATAGCCCTAGACCCTAAGGCTATATAGTATAAGTATATAAAGGATATATTAAAGGATAAATAATCCTAGGAATATTTTAATAGTTTCTTAATAGATTAAATAAAAGATCTTTAAAATTAATATTTAATAACTAATAAGTACTACTTAGAAGCTAAGTAAAAGAAATACTAAAAGATTATAAACTTTTTAAATTACCTTACTAAGTTAAAAAGATAACTTAAGTTATTAATAGAGTATATACTTTATAATAACCTTTTAAATAAGTTATATAAAGATCTTTATAATTAACTTATAATATAATTAATATCTTAAAGATAAGGGATACTTATATTATATTAATAACTTAATTAGAGCCTTATATAATACTACTTATATATAAAGATTATAGGGATAATACTCCTACTAAGGATTAATATCCTTAAAGAGGAAGAGGAAATTTTTAAGGGCGAAGAGATAATAGCCTATATATAAAGTAAGAAGGGCGGGGCGCTATTAAAGTATTATTATACCTTCTTTAAAGGCCTAAGCCTAACCTTTCTACTATTAAGTATTATAATTATTAAAAGAAGGGATATATAATTAAAGATTATTAGAATATAAAGTTAATAGTTATAAGTATTATAATTAATAAGCTTATAACTAATAAAATATCTAATAATAAGCTAGCTAAGAAAGGCTTAAATTTAAAAAACCCTTAAGTACTATAATTATATCTACTATTATAGTATAAGGGAAGAAGTAGATATAGCGACTTATTATTATAATATAAATAGAGCTTAAGAGCTTATAAAGAGAATTTACTATATTAATTAACTTTAAAGTAGATATTAATTATATTAATATACGCTTAATAAAGGAGTAGGATTAAAAGATAAACCTAAGCTCTAGTAATATCTTATATAATAGAGTTAGAAACCTAATATTATTATTAGATTCTTATATAAAAGAAATTAAACTTATTAATTCTAATAGTATTATATAATATTATAAGGGTACCTTTTATATAATAGTAAACCTTAATTATAACTTCTACCTTAAGTATTTATAATTAAAAGAATAAAATCCCTAAGTAGATTAGCTTATATAAAACTAGTAATTCCCTATTAAAAAAAGTAATATTAAGGAGTACTTTAATATTATTAAAGCTTTAGAGGAGTAGCTTAATAGTATTATATTTATTATAATATACGTAAGAGTAGGTAATAAAAGCCTACTACCTAAAGTTAAGCTCACTCTAAAATTTTAGGAATTCTAAGATATCTTCTTAATTAAGAATATTAAGGTACTACTAGATTATATATATTATAATTATATAATTAATATAAAGATAAATTAAAAGAAATTAAAAGTAATATAAAGTAATAATTAAAAGTTATTTACCTTTAAATAAAAAGTATTATAAAAGAAAGTTTAAAGGAAATAATAAAAATTTTAAGATATATATAAAGTTAAAGGCTTTTTTATACTTTTTTTATTTAAGAAAGGCTAGATTTTATAAAGTTTTATATTATATAGCTTTATCTTTAAACTACTAGCTTTAGACTAATTAACGGCTAACCCTGACGGCTAGGCGCGCCGGCTAAGCGAGCGCGCCTAGACCGTTACCATCTCACGGGAATACCTAGGAACAAGAGAGCATTTACCGCTATTCTATGCTAGGATAGCTCTATTCTAGTGCTGCCGATCTCCCGTCTCCCGTAAAACATCATGTTTACTCACCACAATGCGTCAAGAGCTGATTGCGTTGTCCTGATAGTTGTACGTCTGTCCCTACTTTTTGAGGCCCTAGAGCTGATATGGTAGTTGTTCTCATCTGCGTACAGCGATATACTTTCTTCTATGTCTCTTAGTACCCAGACAGGTCAATTCCAACGCTGAGGTAGAATCTCATAAGAGCGCCCTTCCCTTTTTAGCTGCCAATCCACGTCAACCCCCATAGGACTTCAAGCGCTGTTCATAACCCCAAAGAATGATGCTTGCAGTCTTATTTACTCTTCGCCTCAACTTAAATCTAAGAGTCCCTTGAAAGGTTTGATATATTCTCATCATTTCCTTAGATTAGCCCTAGACCCTCGACACCCCTGCCATTCAACCAGGTTACTCTCATCTACTGAATGACGAGCTGTCTCCAGTTCTGAGATACTTCAATGTTCTTCCGTCCTGATCCTGCGTAGCCCTCTTGACATGGGCACATCATGAGTTGGTTGGACATTCTAGACGCCAAGTACCGGAGTACCATCGGTTTTGTGAAAAGATGAAGAGGTAAATAACCATTGGCCATGACAGTGAAACGCAAGGCTGTCAGCAATGTCACTATCAGAGTTGTGGATTAGGGTATCGCCTTGATTTAACAATATTCCATCTCTGTTTAGCAAAGGCCGAACAATGTATACCCAACACCTTCACTCCCGGTTAGTAAGTTCTGTCGTAGTTGAAATTGGAGCTTGATGACACCGACATTAGCCAAGGCCGAAAATTTTGGGCGAACCTCGGATCAACAAAACATCATCCCCCATATCCCTTACTTACATTGAAATACTCTTTCGCCACGTTCACAGGCACTGCTATACATTGCCCCATAGATTAGGCAGTCATACCTCAATTGTATCAGCGGCCGTTGGGTAAATTACCTCGGCTTTGGATGAGTTAAACCGCTGCTTAAACCAATTGGCGAGCACGGCAGTAAGTCAACATACCCTGCTCTCCTCTTCTGGATACCTAGCTCTGCTCTCATTGATATCAGTGACTCACAGAGTTTCTTAGGTAGATGTTAAGGATGGTGAAAGTAGGCATTGATGCCTTTGGCCAATGGGTTTTCGGCGGTGCAGCAACAGAGAAGCGAGACCTGGCCAAAAAGTCATGCACTCAAAACCACAGCACAGTGGAGCTGTGTGCACATCGCGACCGTGCTAATGCTTATGAGGTGGCATCGCCGGACCCGCGAATAGATGATAGAATCATCAACGTCCATGGCACAGAAATGGCAGCATATCAGCCAAATTGTACATTTTCCCGGGACCACAGCCAACACACCAGTGCTGCGCCGGTCCCAGAAAAGCAAAGGAGACCGAAACCCAGGATAGCCAAGAGAAAAAGCAACACAGTTCCGACTGAATACGGAGGCAAATATATATCTTCAGAAGATCAAAGTCAACAGAACAGAGCCTCACTCATACCAGCTAAGCGCAATAGCCCAACCTCCAGGGTTCCGGCCATGTTAAGAGCCTTGTTGCCTCATAATGATGGTCCACCAATTGGCATAAATCCATCGATTGGCATGCAAGTCCCACCAGAGGACTCGGCCGAGGAGCAGAGACGAAAGCCTGTTACGCGTACTCTCTTCAAAGACCATTGCCTACGAATGCGGAACGAGCCAGAGTCCCCCCGCAAGTCCTTGAATGTATGTTACATGATGCGGACCCAACTCCAAGGAGAGGCTGCAGTGAAAGGGCAGAAGACTTCGAACTGCAGTCCCGCGTCGTCAGTAGTCCTATCTTCCCCAACCCGATCTCGGTCCCAGACCCTTCAACCAATCTCAATATCAAGTGGCATTGCAGTATCAAGGCAAGTCGAGGACTTCGATGTCTCTTCATCCTGGATGTGCTGGGAGGCCATGAAAGGTGCGTCTGAACAACACCCAATACTTCTTGGTTCCGCCAATTGATCCATGGAACAGAAAAATTGAACAAGCACTTCGAACCAAATTACGACCTGTCAGAACACGGAATGAGGAGTATGTGCCTCCATGACTCTGATGGCGGCCATAATCCTGGGCAAGTCGATTATGGGTTTGACGAGGATGGTATTTACATCTTCAGACCTACGGCTAAGCAGTATTCCAACAACTTTACGGAGCTTTTGGCGTTGATGGAGAAAGTAGCAGGACAAGTTCAAGGCGTTGTCAAAGTCATGGTGCCCAATAAGTGGTGAGTGCTCCTTGTTCGGTCCAGTCCTTGACATTCATTCACTGATTTCGGCATGCAGTATATCACCATATGTCGAAGATGAGTCCCTACCAAATGTACTGGTAGACTTTGAGATTCCGATATTCAGCACCACCCTAAGCCAATGTCCATCGTCAAAGCGCGCAAATCTGTACCTTGTTGATACCAAAGCTGTGGGGCCTGGGCCAGCCAATGTGGCCAAAATCCTCGACCGTATCCAAGAAGAAGAGGCATTCTTCCTCGCAAAGTTTAGCGGAACGAAACTCAAAGGTGGAAGTGTATGGAGGCACCGTCACGAAGACAGGCCATTCACAGAGGAAAGTATGCTGATCTGTGCCACCAACGCCGAGAAGTCAAACCCTTGGTGCGCGCTCGATCTACCTGGTACTCCCCTTCTTTTGCAGCATACAGAGGAAAGGTCACTAATATGCATAGCTACACCCGAGCTCAGAGAGGCTTTGGAATGCGACAATCTCCACCTCGGCGAAGATAGATCCAATGGTTTCCATCAATCCGCGACCGTTCGTGCCGGAGAAGCAGGGCCAGGGCTCGACCAGTCCTGCTTCCACCTCTCCACCCGATCAGGCACCATGTTCCTAATGCAGCTCGGAGACTTTGCAGCCTACACCGTCAATTACCATCATGCCGGCGGTCCAAGATCCTACACCATCGTCAAACCCAGCAGCCACCAACGCCTGGAAGAATTCATCTGCCTCGCTTTCCAGCAGAGCAAGAACCCCAAACCCCCTTCCTGCAGTCAATTCGTGTCGCATGAAGAGGTCTACATCCCAAAAGAGACCCTGATCGCCAACGGCATCGAGTTCACAGAGGTGACGCAGTTCGAGCGTGAGCTGTTGGTCATATTCCCTTATGCCTACTATCAGGGTTTCAACGGTGCCGCGAACGTTGTCGAAGAAGTCATGTACGCGTCCAAAGAGTGGGAGGTCTTCCACCGTGAAGGGTTGTACGTGAAATGCAGCAAGGATTGTGCAGACGGTCACGAGGATTTCGACCTCAGCTTCGCTGAGAAACGAGGCGATAGTGCTGAGGATTCGGACGATCATGATATACGTCAACCCGCTTCGAAGCGTCCATGTCTGCGGAAATAAGCCTGTGTTGGTGTGTAAGCGGTTGAGTAGCTATTAGCTGTGTACCGACCACGTTCGCTGTTACAGGCTCTAGCAAGTAATGCTATGGCATCGGGCCGTGTACGGTTTGGCTTGTATTCTTAGCATACCTTGTACACTGAGAAGTCACAGTTGCATCAACTTCAAAGCCATCGCATGATATATCAGTCTCGCGATTCCCCCCTCCACCTCTCGGTCCTTAGGGAGAGTATTTCCTATTCCGAGTTCCCGAAACCGGAGTATCATTCATCACCACCCCCCTTTCATCACCCCGCTCCTCCATTACCCTCCCCATTGCCCTCCCCCAGCTCAACCTCAACCCACTCCCTCCCCCCAACCACCCTCCTCACACCCCCATCCCCCTCCCCCACAAACCTCCCCTCAACCATCAAAACCTCCAACCCCTCCATCCTCATCTGCAGCAGTGCCACATCCTCCCTCCCAACCTTGACACCCCTCAACCACACCCTCCCCAAACACCTTCCCCTCACAGGCGGCGCGCTAAACCACCTCCCCCTCCCAATTCCCCTCGCGACCTCATCCAGCAGCAGCGGATTCGGCCCCTCACCACCCTGCCACGCGAACTTCAACTTCCTCAGTTTCCCCGCCGCGACGAAGCTGTTGAGCCAATCGTGTAGGATCTTGATGCCCGTACACCACCTCTCTTCCTGCGCTCGATCCATTCTTTGACCCGGTGTTGTTGTTGTCGTAATCGTCGTTGTGTGCGGGACGTCCCACCAAGGTGTGATTTTGACACCTAAACTTTGAAAGCGGCGCCATACGTTCCTGTCCGTCCATGTGCTTTCCGCGAACGCGGTGAAGGCGCCCCAGCGGAGGGCGACGATGCCGGTGATGGAGAGGGAGGCGATGGTGAGGCGGGTCAAGTTCGGCACGGAAGATTGCTGCAGCGCGAGGCGGAAAGCGAGGAGGCGGTCGAAGACGTCGAGGGTTGGGCAGATGAGGTGCAGGGTTTTGAGGTTTGGCAGATCGGGGAGTTTTGTGGTTTCGGGGGTGGGAGGGTCTGTGGCGGATGAGGTGGTGGGGAAGGTGATTGTGAGGTAGCGACATTGCTTGGCTACCCTTTTCAGCGCGTCGAGTTGTGGGTTTGAGAGGGAGGTGGTGGGGAATTCGATGTGGAGTTTTGCGAAGATGGGTGGAGTGGCGGTGGAAACCAAGTCGTTTTCTGCGCGGGAAACGAGACGGAGGGAGGAGAGGGAGGTGTTGGGGAGGTAGGAGAGGATGAGAGTCCGTGGATAGGTTGCAGAGTATGTTGGGTGGCAGCGGTTATGCCACTCTGGTGGCGGCTGCTCTTTTGTTTGTAGGTATTCGATTAGAGATGAGCGTTTCGAGACACTAGTTGGTGGTGCGAGGGTTGGCCGTGGTGGAGGAGGAGGTGGTGATAAAGGTGCAAGCACCATTCCCAAGGCGTTTCGCATGACTGAGTTGGTGAGCTTGCTGTGAATCGCGTTAATGCGTAGTGGTTAGTTGTCGCGGCTTCGGGTCGTCAGCAATCATGTAAAGGCAGGTGTTATGGATTGGAATTAGAGAGTTTGTAGTTGATGAGAGTGTTGACGGTCTATGTTGAGACGTCGTGGATTCGTGTACTACCCCAATGGATCAGGTGATGTCCTGAGTTAATCGGCTTCCACATCGAGGCTCATGGAATGGACCAGAACATGTCAGTGATTCAACTACTTCCCCTAACATTACTTGTGTGTCAGGAGCTTTGAAAGACACAAACTACAATGACGAGCTATTAGGGAACTTTACACCTTAGTCTTTCCATTTAAAGTAAACATTTTTTCCCATATACTCAACCATTCTTGCTGCTGCGAAGAAACAGGACGCCCTGGGCTTCGAAAAGACTGCGCCATGATCTGTCGAATCTGCGTGCGTAATGCCCTGATGGCCAACATCGTCCTCCAATCATCCAGCGAAAAGCGGATGCGGTTGCCATCAATGACGATAACCCCAGAATACATTTTGAATTCCGCCTCTCCACAAACCAGTGCAACAGCAAAGTCCTCCACCGGACTCGTCTCATGGGCATTGTAGAACTTGTTGCTCGATTGCATGATATGGTAAAATGAGAGCCACTGTGGAGGGCGATCCATACCTTTGTTGACCGAGGTCGGGTGCAGAGAGACGGCTTGGTTGTTGGCAATGTTCTTCCAGCCTTTCCCTGCGCGGGAGAGGAGTTTCGGATAGAAAGACCAGGCGATGACGGAGTTCAGTATCAGGTCGTTGTCATTATTGGTATTGTATCGTTCGGGAATTTCGACGAAGCTTCGCTTTCTGGAGTAGTAACGGACTCTGTTCAAGGAGGCTTTCTCGACATCGTTGAGCTCCAGGAATCCAGCATCCGCCAAGGCTGTGGTCAGCTGCCCTTTCAAGTCTTCGATATTCGACAGCGTTTGCGTATTGAGAAAGTTTTTGCGGCAGAAGAGATGTTCTGGCATGGCATTTGTGCTACAGATCCGTCGCCATGCACAGTAGGCATTATATACAGTCAGCAAATCAGAGTCACCTTTCCTGAAAGCCAAGCGGACTGTGTCCATCTGCGATCGAGCTCCCATTGGTGCCGAGAATGGCGACTTGGAAGAGAGGATCGCAGCAATGGTAAGCATAGCATCGAGACAGCCGAAAGTAGAACCTAGTAAAACGAGCTTGCCTAAGAACACGTCAAGGGGAAGCCTAGCGAGCTGTCGACCAAGGGCCGTTAGATCTTCCGTAATTGTCAGTGCTTTGACATCAATCAATGAGTCGATGGCTCGCCGAATATTCTTTGGTGAAGGAGGATCGAGGGCTTCTGATAAGGTCTGCTCGATGCCCCCTAGCTTGCAGATCTTGACCCGAAGTACGAGGTCTTGTAGAGAAAGTCGAAGCATTTCGGGTGTTTGTTCTTCTGGCATGATACTATCATGGCGGTTCTTGGTGAAGAGGTGGAAGCATAGTCCTTTCTGGACTCGACCAGCTCTCCCACGACGCTGCTTTGCGTTCGCTCGGGAGATGAAGACCTCGATCAATCGAGAGAGCTGCCGACGTTCGTCGAACCTCATCTCCTTATGCTTTCCGGTATCAACGACGCAAGTCACGTCAGGAATCGTGATACCGGTCTCGGCAATATTCGTGGCCAGTACTATCTTGCGGGTCCCCGATGGCGGTACGAGGAAAGCCCGTTCCTGCTCGTCTGTGGCTATAGTAGAGTGCAAGGCGTGTACGTACCATCCGTTGCGAAATGTTTGATGACCGGCCAGCATGTCATTGAGCCTCCTGATCTCTGCAATGCCTGGCAAGAATACAAGTATCGCTTTGCTGTAAAAGGTGTAATCTTCCACGGTCGCAATATGTATCAGTAGCTTTAGTATCAACTCATAGTTGACACGGTATTCGTCAAATTTGAGCAATGCATTGCAGGTATCCGTGGTGTATTGTCGTTGAATGTCGGCAGAGAGCGATGTTTTAGCAGTAGCTACAATGCAATCAACGTCTCCATCGTCGTCTTCATACTTGCCGCTTGTTGATGCTGTCGGACTGAAACGCGCTTCCTCGATGGCATCTTCAAGGTATCTGGTCTCCACTGGAAAGGTACGTCCAGGGACATTGAGGACAGGGGCATGGTTCAAGAAACTCGAAAATCGTTGCGCATCCACCGTAGCTGACATGAGGATGACTTTTAGATCTGGACGCTTTACCAAAACCTTCCGGAGAACAATCAGGAGGAAGTCGCTATCAATGCTCCTTTCGTGGACTTCGTCCAGAACAAGGTGGCTGATGCCCCCGAGCTCGTTAGATCCCTCCAACATGCGCATCACAATGCCAGTAGTAGCGTACACAAGTCTTGTTTGGGCCGTGATCTGGCTTTCCAGCCGAATCGCGAATCCAACAAGAGATCGAAAAGTTCCAACATCGCCCTTTCGTTCTCCAAGTTCTTCGCTCACGCGCCGTGCTAGAGAGATTGCCGAAATTCGTCGAGGCTCTGTACAGTAAATCTTGCAGGATCGTCCACTGGAAAGCTCGTGCTCAAGGATGTAAGCAGGCACTGGGTCTTTGTTAGCTTTCGAGGGCTTTTGTTGCTATTCTTCATGTTTACCTTGGGTGCTCTTTCCACAACCTGTCTCTCCACAAATGATAACGACCTGATGGTCTTGAATGGCGAGAAGAAGATCGTCCTTGAATTTGAAGATCGGTAAACTCATACGACCTGGAAGCATATGTTGGTAAGATGATGTGCTCGCCTTGGCCCTCCATATTGCCTTCATCTCGTCAGGCGAGGCCAAAGGGAGCTGGCTTGAACTTTCAAGTGCCGTCACTTCTGATGTCGGTCTCTTCCGAACATTATTGACTTCGAAATTAGTGCCCTTGCTGGCAATGTGATGAGTGCTTTCTCTGACCCCATCAACCATACTGCGAAGCTCACGCAGGACATCTCGATCTTTCTCATCATCATACTTTCTCTTCAAGATAGAGAGCTCTTCCCAGTAATTTCGCCAAACGGACGGTAACCGTAAGTACACCTTTTCCTCTGGAGTAGAAGCGAAGATCAAGAACAGAGCAACCGTGGAAACAAAAGCTTCTGATTGAACGGCGTCGGGGCAAGCGATCGATATCATCTCGACCATGACTGAGCCAGACTCCATCTTGTAGGTTAAGTCTTCGATGTGGAAATTAGGGATGGACCCTTGTTCTCGAGACCAAGATACCTGAAGCGAATGACGCTTCGAGAAAGTCGAAGAAGAAATTAGCTTGTAGGACACACGGGCGGACGAGTCTCTACAAATCTGGTCAGAGTGGATTCAGCCTTCACACAGGAATCGCCGTACCTCGATTTGCAAGCCTCCTCGAAAATCCTACGGGGGCTCATACCGGTAGATTTCCCAAAGTCTCTAATCTTCACAGTACTGCCTCCCAACTCCAATGTACTCATGCCGCTCAGCCCGGTCGCTGGATCAGTTGTAGTATCAGGAAGAGTAGAGAAAAGCTCCCCGAGCATGTCGGCCGCATCTTCCCCATCATCCGGACTTCCGCTATCGTTTGCATTAAAGTTCAAGATTATGCGGTCCTTGGGTTGCTTGAGATCGTTGATATCACGAATGCCCAACCTTTTGCGGTCTGAAGCATCTTTGGCAAGATCTATCTGTATTTCTGCCCACCTGCGCTTGGCTTCGTCTTCGTCAAATAGAACATCTGACTTAATCTTCTTGAGCTTTGCAGTGAGCCGTGCGATCACGGGATCAGTGTTGAGTTTAAGTTCACCATTGACAGCGGCCGCCTTATTCTTGCCGTGTCTCTGCCCTTTCCAACAAAAGTCGAAAGACTCTGGATTGATTTCGAACAAGCGCCTTTGCACGCTTAGGTACTGTCCAAGTAGCTCATCTGGCTCCAGATCGCTTTCCGTTTCGCTCTGAGAGGTTGATAGGGTTTCAACATCGGGCGAGCGATCTATCTGTGACGGAGAGTTCATGCTGGGGGGAGTCGTTGATTTTGAGTCTGCTGTGGCCACGCCTTCCGTTCCCGAATCTGCAAAGGTTGAGCCTTTGGTCTGTCTCATTCACTATTGCACCTTTACGATATTGACACCGGGGAGGTCAGAACTTACCCTCTTCGGCAACGATCGTTGTACCTTTAAACTTTCGACCCCGGCCGGGGAGCTTCTGGACATCATGTGGCTCAAGCTTCGGAAGCTCTTCGGGTTTACATAACAGAGCAAGCCAGGAGAGACATTCATCAAGTCCCCAAACAGAGTCTTTAGCGGTAACAATGCTCTTCATATCGACATAGCTTAGCTTGTCCAGCAAGTGCTGGAGTGCAAGATGGATTACAGTAAGGGAGAAGCCAAGCTGCGGTAAAAGCTGTCTTAACGTCCACAGCTTGACAAGCAAATCATCATCGGAGAGGTGTGGACTTCCTTGATAGAAGTCCGGCCTAATTTTGGCTTCATCAGACCTACTCGGCTGCGCGTCCAGAGATTTTGATAGATTTAGGATTAACTGTATGATTTTTATGGGTAGCCACTGGTGAGTTGCGAGGGGTTCTGCTTGAGCGCGAAGTAATCTTCGTTCGGTCTGCAGTTTGACTGCTTGACGAGATGTCTCTTTCTTTACTTTGTTACCGTGAGACTCGGCAAACACCTGTAAAGCAGATTCTTCAAGCTGCTTCTCAAGGTCTTCCGGGCTTAATTCATGAAGAGCTTTTTCCACAGCTTCGCCATCCTCCTGAGTGGGTACATTCGCGGATCCTTGATCGGGCTTGTTCACCCGATCTGAGTCTCTAGCATTGGTTTCATCATCTTCGACGACGGGATCAAATTTGGCCTTTGATACAGTCGAAGTTGTAGCGAAGCCGCGTGCCGGATTGCTCAACGGCTTCTTTGTCTTCTTTTTCGGAGCCATGGTAACGAAGGATCGATATTATATTAGAAGTCCTCGAATTCGAGTTCTTTTGCCATCGCTGCCAAGACTAATGCCAAGACTTTTCAGCCTTATGGGATTGTGTGACTCCCGTCTTTGCATCTAAATTATTCAGTTGCTGGCGAGGTTGTCCTGGTCGCGTGCCGATTCACGAGGATGCTTCGAAAGCATCATGGAGGATGGCAACGAAAATAATAAGGTCATAGACCCTGGTAGCTTACGAGAAGCACTCTCGTCAAGTTCAACCAAAACGCGTGGAACATGGCTAGCAACCCTACATCAACAGATCCTGAACTCAGGTTAGAGACAGCGTTCCTCTTATTGTGCATGAGACTGAGAGGTCCTAGACCTGCCGGAAGACTCTGCTACCGAAGTCGTCGATACCCTGTACCAGACCTATCCCTACTACAATGACCGAACTTCTCGACGAGCTGTACAGACATGTTTTCAAGCATTTCTTGATAATGACCAGTACACCTCAATTGTCGCTAGAATCATCGATGTATACTGCAGGGAAGCTTCCAAGTCCACCGTTGCCCCCTCAAATGCCTTCGTGCTGGTCGAAATAGGATCTGTGCTTCTGGCACAAGCATGGGAGCAATCCGGGCTGCGGTTGGTGATAGCATACGCTAGGGTCTTGGATTTGTGCGTTTCTACAGGCAAAAGTACAGTCCGGCACTCCGCCACCGTGGTAGCAAGACGGGCCATACGCCATGTTTGCAGAGATGGTGATAACATTACGGCATTGGTTACTCACCTCGTCGCCAAAGACCAACATCTTGGTTTTCAGGCAGCAACTCTTCTAGGCGTGGTAGCCGGGGTGTGTGCCCGAAAAAACAAAGTAGCTTTCGCAGACAGCATCCCTCGCTACTATGCCTTCTGTAGAGAAATCCTTGGGTCTCGCGCAGCCGTACCGCTCCACACCGTCCCAGCGCTGGCAGACTTTCTGAAGAATTTCGTCACTGCTCAAGATTTCCTCGTCGAGATCGTTCCCACTCTTGAGAGGGCGCTGCTCAGAGCTCCGGAAACGACACAGGGACTGTTGCCACCCATTGTCCAGTTCCTTCAAACAGACCTTGCCAAGTCCTTGGAAGCTCTAGTCAAGCCGCTGCTGGCCAACGCCAAATCAAACAACGCAAACATCCGTGATGGAGCACTCGAAGGGTTCAATGCTTTCATTAGCCGTTCAGACAAAGGGAATCAGGCCTTAGAGAAGGTGGCCGCAGAGCTATCTTCATCCTTGTCGAAGGCTACCGCTGTGGACCAACGCTTGATATATGCCCAGATGCTTGGCAAATTACCATTATCCACAGCGAGACCTGAGGTAACGCTGCTTGCTCAAGTGGCCGGCAAGGAACCCAACGAAGCCGCCTTAGATGCCGAAGTGTCTGCCCTAACTGCGCAGATGTCCAACCTCTTGGTGAGGCCACCCCCCAAGTCGAGCACATCCGAAGAGGAATTAGACACAAATTCTGGTTTATACAAAACTATAATTGAAGCATTTAGTAAGGGGCTGGGCGATAAGAAGCCTTCGGTGAAAAAGATCTGGGTTCTGAGCTTCGGTCAATTTCTGTTTCATATCCAGGATCTGGTCGTACAGAATCACGATTCTTCTGCTCAGAGTAATGCAACTCTTTCCTCCATCATAGAGAGCGTAATGCCCAAATTATTCCAAGTGTTTGACGAAATAGTGCAAAATCCTTTAATTGCCGGTCAGTTCTCTTCAGCTGCATTCGCGATAACGGGTATGTCCCCAATGATTTATAAAATGACACAGAACGGTATGCGCACAGCAAAGGTCGCACACAGGGCCTTGTCAACGCTATTCAATCCACGAACATACACAAAGTTGTCGGCGCCCAAGGATCTCCAATGGGTTGTTCGAGCTCTAGTTGCTTGTTCTGAAGAGATATATCGTAATGATTGTTCCGCCGATATCAGAGATATTTGGGCGCAAGCCTTCATCTATTGTATAAGCGCAGCTGGGATCCCGTTCAAAGTACGGGAGCAAGCTACAGCTGCACTCACGGACGTTTACGTCAAACGAAAAAGTGTCGTTTCTGAAATTATCATTGATGGAATTTGGAACTGGCATCGTCACTTGCAGACGGCCGAGAAGGATACAGCAGCGTTGGCAGCTAAGACTGAGCAAAATAATATATTCCTTGTTGTGCGTTCGATATCTCCACCATGTAATGATCCCGACATCTCCTCCAATCAGGCGCAACTCCTCAACATGCTTGTGCTTTGCCGGCCCGAATTGCTACCTCGTGTCCACTGGATTGAGATCTGCCTACGAGTCGGGCAGGATCCAGGTCTCTTTGTACAATCCTACGCTGCAAAATGTCTCGACAAGATAGAAAGCTGTCTGGCATCTAGCGATGCTGAACCACGATCTGCTGCTGTTGCTACTGCCGCTTACAGCACTGCGGCGGAAATCTCATTCGTAGCACCAAATGCTATCATCCCTCTTCTCGTCAACCGAATCACCGCAGACTTACTTGCCCATCCAATTGCGATGTGTGGACCTACAGAAGTTGCAATTGCACGAACACCCGAAGGTACAGCCTTCGTGGATGTCCTTAGTACCAATGGAGAGGCTTACGTTATTGACAAAAATTCTCCTGATTACGACATCATGAAATGGGAAGAGGAAATGCGGAGCCAGATATCCCAAAAGAAAGGACAAAAAAGAAAGCTTACCATTGATGAGAAGGCCAAGGTTAGTGCTCAGATAGCTAAGGAAGCTGCCATAAGAAATGAAGTACATAATCTGGAGACAAAAATCGGCCACGCTGTAGGGTTAATCCATGCACTAGCTGTCGGACCACCCACAGAAGCAAGCTTGTGGCTCGGTCCTTCCATCAAAGCCCTGACCGAAGCCATTGTTGCTGGTGCTGGCCGCCTAGTAGGTAATTCTGCAGATGAAGCTTACCTTGCCTGTTCCAAGTATGTAGCGTCCAGGCTCGGCTCCGCTAGAGCGTTCATAGGAGTCGCGACACTTCGAGCTCTTGGTTCGTCTCACCTCCCAGCTAACCTACTTGAGGAGCCGTTGGGAGAACTAGTTACGAGACTGCTGTACCGCCTTCGATCTATCAGCGAACAACGTCCTCTTGACAGCCTATCACTCATCTACATACTGCCTCTGTTATTCACGGTCCTGCAACGGAATGCCATTGGACGGGCAGAAGCTGATGAGGCCGATGAGCAAGTCACTCTTGCGTTGGAGACGCTGTCATACCATACAGATTCATTTACTGATGAAGCTCTGCCGCGAAACGAACTACTGCGCATATTGATAGAATCGATGCAGCGGTTCTCGCAGCACTACAAGCTGATCAAGGACTGTCTTCTGGATGCATCCCGGGCTATTGGAGAGAATGCAACCGATTCAGAGGTGCAAGCTTTGTTGAAGGGTAGTATTGTTCCCCAAAGTTCCGTTAGGACAGCGGTACTTCAAGCGCTAAGAGAACACGTTGACCTGACCAATAACGATTTCTCCGAAGAGATTTGGCTCGCCTGTCATGACGATAATGATGAGAATGTGGACCTCGGCCGGCTCATTTGGCAAGAAAATGCTCTTGACACCCAGCCCGAAACGGCTTCAATGATGGTAAAATACTTGGCAAGTCCAGACAGACAGCTTAGACGTGCTGCAGCACGAGCAATGGCAGAGGGCATTAGACAGCATCCAGTCGTCTTTCATAGGATCCTTGACCAGTTGGAACACGAATACAGAGAACTGGCTAAGCCTCGCGTCCCAGAACGAGATGCATACGGTATGGTGAAGAAGAGCAACATCAGTGATCCGTGGGAACATCGAAGTGGTATCGCATCAGCATTCAAGGCAATAGCCCCGATCTTTGAACTTTCCAGACTCGTCCCATTTGTCGAGTTCCTGATCAAAGACAGCGCTGTTGGCGATCGCAATGCCACCGTGAGGGATGAGATGATCGACAGTGCAACCACCATCATTGGGCTTCATGGTGCTGCGAAGCTGGAAGAGCTCATGCAAATGTTCGAGAAAGCTCTTGATGAGTCCAATACAAAGGCTACCACCTCCGACAGTGTGAGCGAGGCTGTAGTCATTCTTTATGGCGCTCTTGCCGGTCATTTAGTGCGGGGTGACGAGAGGATTCCGAATGTTGTTCAACGGCTCCTGTTGACTCTCCAGACCCCATCAGAGACTGTACAATACGCCGTTTCCGCCTGTCTACCGCCGTTGATAAAAACTTCAAGCCAGAAAACTTCGGACTATGTCCAAATTACCCTAGATCAGCTACTGCAATCCAGGAAGTATGCCTCGAGAAGAGGGGCTGCATACGGTCTAGCAGGAATTGTGAAGGGTAAAGGTGTGTTGGCGTTACGAGAATTCCGCATAATGTCGACACTCAGGTCTGCGATCGAAAATAAAAAAGAGCAGAATCAAAGGCAAGGAGCGTTGTTGGCATACGAGTTGTTAGCACTCATCCTCGGACGTACATTCGAGCCATACATCATTGAGATCGTACCACAATTGTTGGCGAGCTTCGGAGACTCAACGGCCGATGTACGCGAAGCCTGTTTAGACGCATCAAAGACTTGTTTTGCAAGCCTTAGCTCGTATGGAGTTAAGATCGTCCTGCCTACTTTGCTGGAAGGACTGAACGACTCACAGTGGAGAAGTAAGAAGGGAGCCTGCGACTCGCTTGGTGCAATGGCATACCTTGACCCACAACAATTAGCTTTGAGTCTTCCCAACATTATACCACCTCTAACAGGTGTCCTCAACGACAGTCATAAAGAAGTCAGATTATCGGCCAATCGAAGCTTACAGAGATTTGGCGAGGTCATCAGCAATCCCGAAGTGAAAGGACTTGTGAGCATTCTCCTGAAGGCATTGAGCGATCCTACCAAATACACCGATGAAGCTCTCGATGCACTGATTAAGATCTCCTTTGTTCATTACCTCGACTCCCCATCGCTCGCTCTTATTGTCCGTATACTTGAAAGGGCCCTAGGAGAGAGATCAGCAAGCAAGCGCAAGTCAGCCCAGATAATCGGCAGTCTTGCCCATCTGACGGAGCGGAAGGACGTGACTCCCCACCTTCCAATTCTTGTCGCTGGATTGAAGCTTGCAATTGTGGACCCTGTTCCAGCCACCCGGGCTACTGCTTCCAAGGCATTGGGCTCCTTGGTCGAGAAGCTTGGTGAAGATGCATTACCGGATCTCATACCAAGCCTCATGTCAACCCTGAAGTCAGACACTGGCGCGGGCGACAGACTGGGTTCTGCTCAAGCACTTAGCGAAGTCCTTGCCGGCCTGGGCACTGGGAGACTCGAGGAAACCCTTCCAACAGTCCTCCAGAACGTTGCTAGCTCGAAGGCCACGGTCCGAGAAGGTTTCATGTCCCTGTTCATCTATCTTCCTGCCTGCTTCGGCAATAGTTTCGCCAGTTATCTTAGCAAGATCATTCCTCCCATCCTGTCCGGCTTGGCGGATGATGTTGAATCCATCCGAGAGACCTCGCTCAGGGCTGGGAGGCTACTTGTCAAGAACTTTGCTACCAAAGCTATAGATCTACTTCTTCCAGAACTCGATAGAGGGCTTGCGGATGATAGCTACCGCATAAGATTGAGCTCTGTCGAACTAGTCGGCGATCTGTTATTCAACTTGACCGGCATAAGCGGCAAAACGGAGCAAGATGAGGGGGAAGATAGTGCCGCAGAAGCTGGACAGTCGTTGCTCGAAGTCCTTGGAGAAGACAGGCGGAATAAAATACTTTCATCCTTGTACATTTGCAGGAACGATACCTCGGGATTAGTGCGCAGTGCAGCTATCAACGTCTGGAAAGCGCTCGTTGCGACCCCGCGGACTCTCAAAGAACTCGTACCAACCCTCACCCAGCTGCTCATTCGACGCCTTGCGAGTTCGACTATGGAGCAAAAGGTCATTGCTGGTAACGCTCTCGGCGAGCTGATACGCAAAGCGGGCGAAGGAGTCCTGGCAAGCCTACTTCCTACGTTAGAGGAAGGTCTCCAAACCTCGACGGATACGGACAACAAGCAAGGAATCTGCATAGCGTTGAAAGAGATCATCTCTTCAGCATCGCCCGAAGCACTCGAAGATTACGAAAAGACACTGATTTCTGTGGTACGTATTGCTCTTGTGGACGCTGATGACGAGGTGCGAGAAGCAGCCGCAGAGGCATTCGACTCCCTACAAAAGATTCTCGGCAAGCGAGCCGTCGACCAAGTTCTCCCATACCTGCTCAACCTACTTCGCACCGAGAGTGAAGCTGACACTGCCTTGTCGGCTCTGTTGACCCTACTCACTGATAATACCCGCTCCAACATCATCTTACCAAACCTTGTCCCCACTCTACTGGTATCTCCAATCACGCAATTCAATGCAAAAGCGATAGCTTCGCTCTCGGAAGTTGCAGGACCAGCCATGACTAGAAGGCTACCAGTCATTCTGAATGCCCTGATGGATAACCTCATCGTCTGTAAAGACGATGGTCTGCGATCCGACCTCGAAGATTCCTTTGACTCCATCCTTCTTTCGATTGACGAGTTTGACGGTCTGAATACTGCCATGAGCATCATGCTTGCTCTTGTGAAGAACCATGATCACAGAAAGCGTGCGAGTGCTGATGTTCGCCTTGCTAATTTCTTCGCCAAGACTGACATCGACTTCGCACGCTATCAGCAGGATCTCATCCGTGTCCTGCTCATCTCGTTCGACGATGTAGATTCAGATGTGGTCAAGGCTGCATGGCTGGCACTATCAGAGTTGACAAAACGTCTGAAGAAGGAAGAGATGGAGGGGCTTGTGTTCTCTACCCGCCAGATCCTACAGCAAGTCGGCGTAGCTGGAGCTAATTTACCTGGCTTCTCGTTACCAAAAGGTATCAATGCTATCCTACCTATCTTTCTGCAAGGCTTGATGAATGGGACCGCCGATCAGCGCACCCAGGCAGCATTGGCAATATCCGACATCGTCGATCGTACAAGCGCAGAGTCACTCAAGCCGTTCGTTACGCAAATCGCTGGCCCTCTGATAAGGGTCGTTTCCGAGCGTTCCGTTGATGTGAAGTCGGCGATCCTGTTGACCTTGAACAACCTCCTGGAAAAGATCCCAGTATTCTTGAAGCCGTTCCTGCCGCAGCTCCAGCGCACGTTTGCGAAATCCCTAGCGGATACTTCCAGCGAGATTCTACGGACCAGGGCTGCAAAGGCTTTGGGAACTCTGATCAGTCTTACGCCGCGCATAGATCCCTTGATCGCGGAGCTAGTGACTGGATCGAAGACGCAAGACCCGGGGGTGCAGAATGCAATGCTCAAAGCGTTGTATGAGGTTGTTAGTAAAGCAGGAGCGAACATGAGTGAGGTATCAAGAAACTCAATCCTTGGGCTAATGGACGGCGACATGGGGGACGGTGATGGTAACGATCAACGTATTCCGAATCTTGATCCGGGGCTGACATTCGACGTATAGATAAGATGGTCATCACTCATGCGCGACTTCTCGGAGCACTGATCAAGAACCTGCCTCCGACTTTCAATGCTTCCAGCTTGATCAAGTGTGTATCCTTATTCAGAATGGAGATTCACTGCTGAATGTGTGACAACAGAACGCGCGTCCTTACGACGCACATGAGTAACGCATCGGCTCTGAACCTCAACTCAGTACTGCTCGAGTCGCCCGCCACACTAACGGACAATTATGCTCAAGAGACCCAGGCTGTCATCCGCCACGGTATACGTAACAAGAGCGTAAGTATTGTCCTCCACCGTAAGCCGCCATCGCTAATTCAATTCCAGACCTTCATATCCGACAACTGCGTGCTAGCAGCGGGAAAATACCTCCTAGTAGAAAAGAAATCACCCACCCCCGAATCTCTAGAACGCATCATCGAAACCCTAGCAACAGTCCTCACACCCGAAAGCCCCATCGACACAAAACGCCTCGCCCTCGTCGTCATCCGTACCGTAAGCCGCACGCACAACGACCTCATAACCGCCACCCTCTCCACCCTCGCCCCCGTCATCTTCACCAGCGTCCGCAGTCCCGTCATCCCTGTCAAGTTAGCCGCCGAAGCCGCCTTCCTCTCCCTCTTCTCCGTCGTGGACAGGGAGTCCGAGGTCTTCGACGCATATATGGCCAGCGCGGGTGCGGGCTCGATGAATGCGACGACGAAGAGGAGCATGCAGGATTATTTCAAGAGGGTGGCGATGAGGTTGGGTGCACAGGCTAGAGAGAGGAGGGAGGCGGAAGGGGGGCAGGGGGGTTTGGGGTTGTCGAATGATGAGAGGGAGGATGAGAGGGAGATTTGGAGTGTGGGGAAGGTGGATTTGGGGGAGGGTGCGTTTGGTGATGAATGATGTGATAATGGGGATGAGCGTGATGTGTAGATACTCTATAAGCATAGCGAGGTGCAGAAAAGTTTGTTGGACATACAGCATATGATTCTGTGGCTGTTCATGGTGAAGAACATAATCTCTGTACGGCGAGCCGAAAAGATGTTCGACGGTCAACGTATGCTATTGACCGCACTGGCTCTGACGAAACTGTGTGACAAACAGCAGGTCATCGTCCATCACGGGCCAGCTCCTTCGTTTGATAGTGGAACCAGACATATTCCTGATACTCCCTATGATTTGCGAATTTCCAAATCACCGATACTGACTAGATTGAGTATCGAGCTGCCAATGCTAGCTACCACAGCCTATGTTTATGCACACGTGCACAGACGCCGATGCTATGCACAAATACCGCTATAGATCAGTCGCTCATGCATTTCTTAAGTGTTTCCTCTGCTATCATGGCCATCATCTCATCTCATCGTTCCAATTCCATCCATATGATCCAAGGTATTTGACACCTCTGTGGATCAAAGATCGGCCATCATGTCCTCATCATGATCGAACGGAGTGTCTTGTCCGATCCAAGGACTACCATCCTCCCCATCAACAAGCTTTTCTTTCTTCTTCTTCTTGGCATCGCTAATGTAGTCTTTGCTCAAACTGAGCTTGCGATCTGTTTCTCCGATATGGTCGATGAGGACCTTGATCTTGCCAGTTTGCTTGACAAGCGCGTCGTACCGCTGCTCTTCCGAGCGTGCCAGTGGTCCACTGGTGGAATCAGAGAAGCGCACGATCCATGACGCGGGGTCTTCGGAAGGTTCGGAGAGAGTGGCATTGAATTCTCCGGCAGATATGAGGGAGACGATATACTGTCCCGTTCCTGCGTAATCATTAGGATGAGGCGATGTTTTTCGGGCGATATCAGCGACGGTCAGTGCCGCGAACGTCTTCTCTAACCGCAAAACGGAAAACCTTCGATAGGCTTGGATGACTTGGCGTACAAGGCCAGAATTAAAGTCCTTTGAGCCTGTTAGCATTCATTCTCGATGTCGTGGAAAAGGAGATGGGTCCACTCACTCCGCTCCACAGATGATATCCCACGTCTGCTTCCGCAATGAGTTTACTGTTAGTCTCCTCTTCTTTCATGCTCTTCTCAAAAACTTCAGCTAAAGCATCGTATGGTTTGCCAAGCGCACGACATTGCTTTACAACTTGAGTATTTGTCGTTTTTGGCATTCCCGGAACCTAGCCAAGAAAGGGTCAGGATATTGAGACGAGCTATTGAGACTGTGACAGTACCTACACTGCCCTTATGCAGGAGGTTTACGAGCACCCATTTCCTATATGCTTCAATCTGGATTTTGCTGGCATTGTTCGTTACTGGTGTAATTAGGACGGCTTCAAGAAACGAAAGTGTCCGCTTCCATTGCCTTAGACCCATGTAGATCATTGCACCAAAAAGGAAATATTGTAGGTGATCGCGGTAGTCAAGCTTGGCTGACAACCCAGAATCTGGCGTTATGAAGGTAGAGCTGGTGCTGTGGTTCGAGCACAGGAACGGAAACATAGTATCTTCGCCTGTTTTATTTGAGGTGGGAGGGAAATAGAAGATGGTCTTTCCAAGAACGGGCATAGCCATAGCGAAATCTCGTGCTTCTAGGCATAACCGAGCAAATGTAAGGTGTGATGATGTGAAAGTCGATCCTGCTGGATCCAGGCGAAGAATTGCTGACCGGATTGGGACTATAGCCGCCATGAGCTGCAGTGGATTAGCTACTAGACATCGGCAGCCTCTTTTGGAGTCTCGCCTGCGATGTTCTCCGAGCTCTGCTTGCTATCGTTTCCACAAGACTTCGAAACTCGTTGCCTGCGTATCTGACCTGCACAGGATCGAAGTGTTCCATGAACTCCATAGTCTTCTGCCATAATGTTGTACCAGGCTTGAATGTGTCTGAGGTGTTTCCAGCTTTTTGCTTCCCACTCGAAACATTGATATGAGCAAGTAATACATGGAGGTATGGAATTGTATTTATTGAAGGGTCTATAATCTACAAGTAGTAGTGAGTGGGCCAGAACTTTTGGGAGGCTCTGGAGCGGAACAATGCACTCACGTCTAGAAGATCACCCCCTCCAGCTACCCCAGAAGTGAGCTTACTTGCAGGTACCGTGTTGAGATTTTGAACGATAACCCTGATTTGCTTGTCATATTCAGCATCGGTGAGGGGCGTTTGGGGGGGAGGATGTTGTGGGAAGGAGAGGAGCTGTGGCAAAAGAGACTCCATCGCCATAGAGTCCTGTGGGTGGTATTGACATAAGTTCGAACTGGAAGTAGGTTGCGAGCTGATTCCTCCTGCTGCGCCGCTCACAGCGCGCTCGACGCTCGGCAATTGCGGCTACCCTGACGCGATGGCCGTTGGTAAGCTGAAAGTGGCCCTCTAGTCAGATTTGGGACTAGCTCGATCTGCAAGAGATCGCTTATTCGCGGCGCTCTGCATCGAGACGAGTACTCAAGTGCTTTACTGTAAGCATGCCGTCTTAGACGTGTCTGACAATGTGGAAGGTGGCAGTTGTTCCAATTATCTTCCTTACTTCATGAAAAACAGTTATTGCAGCTTCAATTTGAGCGATCCTAGAGCGTCTACAATTCTCAGTCCACTTCACTAGCGCACTACCATTTGCGATTTTCATCGATCACTAGGAGCAAAAAATTACACAATGTCTTTGACAGACTCCCCTCCCGTATATGTCGCGAAAGCAGCCTCAATAGCTGCTCGAAGCCTAGCAATACTACCCTCAGTAGCTCGCAATGACGCGTTGACAGCAATACATGACGCTTTGTCAGATGCAAAAGACCGGATTCTGGCAGCAAATATGAATGATTTAGACTTAGCAACTAAAGCTGCTCAGGATGGTGAGCTGAGTCAGAGTGTGTTGAAGAGATTGGATCTTGGTAGAAAAGGCAAATGGGAGGATATGCTGCAGGGGATATTGGACGTACGAGATCTTGATGATCCTGGTAAAGAAATCAAACTGAATACACCGCTCTTCTGTAGCTGATCAATCGTACAGTAGGTCCTACAGAAGTCCCGCGCTTCGAAGGACGCTGTACGAAATAGTTGGTAGAGTCACCCTGAGGACTAGCCTAGATGACGGTCTTGATCTAGAGAGAATCAGTTGTCCAATTGGGACTCTTCTGATCATATTCGAGGCTCGTCCAGAGGTCATTGCGAATATAGCATCGTTGGCAATCAAGTCCGGGAACGCAGCCATACTGAAAGGTTCGTCTGCTCTATCATTTGTACTTCATTGCTAAAACCATGTAGGCGGCAAAGAGACTACTCGGTCGTTCAAGACGATCGCCGAAACAATATCCATGGCCCTCTCGGGGACGCAAGTCTCGAATAATTCCATTCAGCTACTTACGAGTCGTGATGCAGTGGCGTCGCTTCTTGACCTTGACAAATATATCGATCTTGTAATTCCACGCGGCTCCAACGAATTAGTCAGCTATATCAAGAATCATACCAGAATCCCAGTACTTGGGCATGCGGATGGGCTCTGCAGTATATACTTACATCAAGACGCAGATGAGGATATGGCAGTGAAGATCCTCCTCGATGCAAAGCTGGGTTACCCAGCCGCTTGCAATGCTGTGGAGACGCTTCTTGTGGACGAAGCCGCCCTCTCCACGGTGCTCGTAGCGGTCGCATCTGCTCTTCTGAAAAAAGGTGTTTCCCTGCGATGCGACGCTCCCTCAAAAGCCGCTCTCACCATCTCTCTCCCCAAGCATGAAGCAGCCATATTGCAGGAAGCAACGGAAGAAGATTACAACACCGAATTTCTCGCACCTATCCTCGCGATAAAAACCATCCCGACGCCCTCAGATCGCTCTCCCAGCACATCATGCAGCTTCGCCATCGCGCACATCAACGCTCACTCATCGAAACACACCGATGCCATCCTCACGCGATCTAAGTCAATCGCACATCAATTCCAGTCTGGGGTAGACTCAGCTTGTGTCTTCTGGAATACCAGTACCAGGATGGCCGATGGTATGAGGTTTGGATTCGGGACTGAAGTAGGTATAAGCACCAATAAGATACATGCTAGGGGACCGGTGGGGTTGGAAGGATTGATGATCTACAAGTATCGGATCAACGGGAATGGCCAGATTGCGGGCGAGTATGGAGAGGGTGGGAAACGTTTCCTGCACAAGCAGCTTCCGATACATCCGGATTGATCTGCTTTGTGGAAACAGAGGAATACAAAGGCACTGCATCAATTCTTCATCCATGGACGTCCTTTCATTGATCGTTCCATTGGAGAATGCTTACCACGACTTCACTTCGCTTTGCTAAGCCACTCGATATAAACCTTGCCAGAATTGCTCGATCGAACCGTTCCATAGTGTTATACTACGAACCCACAGCAAGTCATCCATCATCCACGGCACCCCCTTACGTATGTCACAACGACAGTATCCGTAGAAAAACCGCCAGTCTACACCTTGAAACCCCTCGACCTCCTCCTTCCACGTGCCCTCTCAAATTTCCTCCCCTTGCTCTCCACATAAGGTTTCTTCCCACTATGCGGCCCAAACCCAAAATGCTTGACCGCCTCGCGGGAGTTCTTAGGTCCCCTCAACAAAAGCGTATTGCTACCCGTCGGCGCCCTCAACGCCAGCTGATCAAGCGTCAAACACTCGCCTCCTGCCTTCTCGATACGAGCACGCGCGGTCGCCGTGAAGCGGAGAGCGGCGACTGTGAGTTTGGGAACTGTGAGCAGGCGGGCGTCGTCGGTGATGGTACCCACGACAACGAGGGTGCGCTCGGTTGGCTTCATTTTCTCGCTGGTGCCGCGGCTGGCGAGCATGGTAAGGCGGGAGAGGGAGAGAGGGGGGCGGTTGATGCGGGACATGAAGAGGCGGCGGAGGACTACTTTGTTGAAGTTGGAGTCCGTACGGCCTGTGTATTGTTCCTGTATTAGAATATATTGTGACAAGAGTGCTAGGCAGTGAAGTAGGAAGAGGGGACTGTGATTTGAGTAATTGGGATGCGGAGGGGTGGAGAGCACTCACGGGCGAGGAAGCGGTACAGCTTGACGAGCAGCTTGAGGTAGACATTGTCGCTCTTGGGCGCTTTGCGGTGCCCTTGACGTACGTGGTGCTTGTCAAGATCGATACCTGTTCAGGAGTGAGGAAGTCAGTATGCGTCGTTTGGTTTATGCTAGCTGCCCAATCATCGACTTTGGAAATGCGGCCGCATGTACGCTCAAAGGTGCCATAGATACGGAGAAAGTTTTTCATATGACTCACCCATGTTTGCGACGTCTGGTTTCGGTGGTAGTCGTCGACGTTGGAGCACGGTCAAAAAGCGAGGTCAAAAAGCGAGCTCATGGATAAAGCTAGCGCGAAGATCATCGTGCGCTTTAAGCGAGTTTATTTAGGGCTGAAATTTATCCATCCGTGAGACATCTGGATCTCAGCAGCAAGTACCTAGTAGGTGCAATCAGGATCGAGAAAGCTTCCGTGTGGAATAGTTGTATTACACGAATGACAAACGCTGGTCTATCCTATTCTGGCATCTAAATGGTGATCTAATGTATTTTTCGATTGCCCAACGAAGTCAAATGCAGCCGCTCGCCTGGTATCATGCCCCTTCTCGTGCCCCCAATGCTGGTAAAACAAAATTCGATCATGCGGACGTACGTCGTTCGATAGCGTTGCTCGGATTTCCATCCTCAGGATAATCCATCATGAGTTCAGGATGTGATTTTGGCTGAACCCGGAGAATCTGAGTCCTTAGGTCACCAAAGGAGGCCAGCCCTCAATGCCGGCAGTCTTCAAATGGTGGCCTGTTCCGTCACATACAACGAGCGACTAGTCTGGATCATCGTACTCCATTGAAACAAAGAAGTCTCTGGTGAGTTCGAAGCTCAAGAAGCTGCTAGCCATACTGGGAGCAACCTTCAGAAGATTGGGCACTATCCCTTTGTAGAATCCCTTGAAGCCTTCATGGGCAGCAATCATCTTGATGGCATCCCATATAGACTTGTATTTGTAGCCCATCATGGCCATTTTGTTAATCTGGAACCTTCGGCGCAAAACGTCCCTACTCAAATTAGTATATCTAATGAGGACTGAAGAATGCTTGGTCAACGGCTAAGCGTACAGTGGGTAGGTGCACGTTTGAGCAATAGCTCCTGAGACAGCTCCAGCCAGCAATTTTCGAAAGTTTGAAGGGTTTCTGTCTCCTTCTGGCGTCAGATATGCCCTAGCGTATTCATATGTCATGAAGTTCAGGCCAACCTTTATAAGTCAGCAGATGGACGAAGCCGGAACACACGGTGCCACTCACGTAAGGTGCAACACCAGCAACCGTTGGAATATATCCACCGTACAATGCGAGAAGGCCGCCCTCAGTCTTGTAAACATTGACTCCAGTCCGCCACATACCAGGCAAATGTTTTCTTTGCACCTCGCTGAGCTTCGAGTAGTCATCAGTGGCGGTCTGGACTGAAAGCCGGGTTCTCACGAGATCGAGTGGGTATGTGCAAGTGACAGATGTAATGCCAGCAAGTCCACCGCATATCAGGTTTTTCCAAGCGGGTGCTGGCGTGCCCGGTTGTATTCCGGCAAACTTGTGGTAGTCGTCAGCTTAGTCGTTAGATGGGTACGTTGGATTGATTAACAGCTCCCTGCTATTACCACCACTGGCTCACCTTTTTATAAAAATTGTAGCTCGCGAATTGTACCGCTGAATAAGGTATAATCCGTACACAGTTTGCACCGTTTCCTCGCATGAAGCCTCTCCAACCCTCTTCCCGCCACATCTTCATGAGGCCTTGACCGACTGGCAATTTGTACCCTGTCCTCCCTGCACTCTGTATCTGAAATAAAATTTTCAGACGCTCGAGAGGTGAAACGACTGTCCTGGAGACCGCGCCAGCAACGCCTCCGGCCAGGAATGCAGCAAAAACAGGTTGCGCTATCGTATGCCGCAATTGGATGAGCCGTGACAGCGGAGCTGGAATAGACTCTGTAACGGATATATTTTTGTTTTCCACCCTCGCCATTGGCGAAGGATCTTTTTTATCCACGCTCATCCTCGACACGCTCCTCTGTTCTGCCAGCTTCGGCTCTCTGTTATCGTTGGGGTCCTGAAGACCATGTGATGCGATCTATTGTATTTCGTATAGGAGGCGACGTGTTCGCGTTTAGGTATAAGGGAAAGACTGTTCGAGTCGGAGTCATGCAGGATAGTGATATTCAATAAGGAAAGGTACTGAATCGAGGCGAGCTCTCTGTAATCGGAGGCAGGTTCCATTAAATGCAGATGAGATAAGGCCGCAGTCAGGATCTGATTTTGTCACAAGGGAAAGAGCCTCAGCGTGCAGCCTTATTTTTGGGTCTGGGCCTTTGAAACTTACTAAAATTAGGCCGATATCAAGACTCGGAGAGAGAAATCGCACCACATTAGAGCTTAGAGGTTGCAATTGTGAATTAAGCGCGTTGATTAGGATGTGTATAATGCTAAAATACTTCTATGTACTTTCGTTAATAATTCAGGAATAATCCATTCGTGTCAGGCAATTTTCGGCTTTGACCGGTGCTGACTCATCAAGCACTAGCGTCTTTCGCTGCCTCTTGCTCGCTCCCTCCGGAACGTTCCAACACTTAGGCAAGCGATTTCTGAACGTGACCCTCTGCCATAATTTCAACAATTGGACTTAACAATCGTAAACCGCTCATCATGTCTCGAGGTGGGGGCACAACACTTTATGTGACTGGCTTTGGCCATGGGACTCGTGCCCGTGATCTTGCCTACGAGTTCGAGCGGTACGTTCGTTCTTGATGACCGTTCCAGATAGTAGCGTTGTTGCTTGGCTACCAGTTTCGCTTCTCCTTATCTTACGCCCTACTCGACCCAAGACTAACAAGTGTTTTAGTTACGGGCGTCTGGTCCGCTGCGACATTCCAGCTCCCAGGAGTGCTGCGAGCAGACTGTATGGTTTTCATCTTGATATCATAAGATCCCGATAACATTCTCATGACATACGCAGATTTGCTTTCGTAGAATATGAGAGTCGTCGCGACGCGGATGACGCCTACCATGAGATGCATAACAAGCGTCTTGGTCGCGACGATATCCTGAAGATCGAGGTAAGAAGAGATCTCTAGCTGGACCTACTTGGAGCGAAGTTGACACTTGTCTAGTGGGCTCGAACTCCTCCATCGGCGTCCTGGCGATTCGATTCTGGCCGTGAGGGAGATAGTAGGGGCGGTGGTCGGAGCGAACGCGGAGCACCCAGCCGACGTGATCGCTCCCCAAGGCGTCGCTCCGTTTCACCACCTCGTCGTGGCAGAGGGGACTACTCACCTCGCAAAGATGACCGCCGCGAGCGCGACTATGATAGACGCGACCGCGATCGGTCTCGGAGCCCAGATGATAGAGACCGTGAGATGAAGGATGTCGATCGCCGCCGTGATACCGATGATGATCGTGAGAATGGTACCAATGGCGACGACCGTAAAGGTACCTCCCTCCAGAATGTTGCATGTAGGCTATTTGCTAAGAAATTGTCTGAATCTTCAGTGGAAATGGGATCCCCTATCCCAGCTCACGATGAGCTCGATACCGCCGAATAGGCCTGCTGCTACACTCACACACAACTAGCGACATATGTTATGGTTTCAAGCTTCTTCAAAGTTTGCGAGAATTGTGAAGGGCATTGAGGAATTACAATATTGGAGGTACTGGGTGAGGATTTCACACAGGTCAAGTTTTGGGGCTCCTTTCTACATGTTTTTACATGGACCCCATTGTCTCTGGCTAACTTCCGAGGTACAACGGAAAGCGGTGATGTGAGGATAGCTTAATAGTTAACAGCTCGATCGAACCTACGATATCGAAGTCGATCGACAGCGGGGCATGCATAACTTTCCCGTCCTGTACCATCGAGACGAATGCATAAACCAGACCAGCTTTCAACGCAGAAGCTTGCTGAATACACCGTGCGGTCGATCCACCTCCTCCCACTACATCCTCGCCGTCCATAGCCCCCTCGAGCCCCCGCCCTCGTATATATTCGGCGATCTTTCCACTCTGACCTCGCCCTTTCCTCGCGATCGAGCTTCTTTCGTTTCCTCAGCCGCGTCGATCCAAATCTCGTCAATCCTAGAGTGAAGACATCTTGGTGGAGGTATTCGGTAGGTCTCAAATTCTACTTCCCTTTGTCATGAGCCGTTCAGTCTGAACTTAGGGATTCACGTCCATCAAACTCTAGGACGGTTGGCTAGGCAACATATAGATCTAGATTATACTTATAGGTTTGTATGCGACTACGCCACATATTGAGAATAAACGCAGTCATGGCCCAAGCATGAGGCCAGTACGGATAAGAGTGCAGATTAACGAAGCGATTGTTATTGTTTTGCGCTGCTATTTTGCTGATTCAACATTCATCAACTCATTAGCATTATATGCCGTACTTTGTGTATGATGTGCTTCTCCATACTTCGGGCAGATCAAGCGGTTTGGGCGGTTGTTATGCCTTCAGATTAGTTGGAGGCTCGTCTACATGTTCGGACTAGCTGGCTATCTATGAATAGCATTCATCACCTCGTCAACAATAGGACGAGACTTGTACGAGCACCTGAATTAAAAATAACATATCCAGGGAACCATTTTCTGAGGACTAACTCTTGTTCCCTCATTTCCTGGCACGTTCTTTCACTGCTTATGGGCTACGAATTATAATGGCTTGAGCGTCTGAACCGACAATCTTTGGTGACAAATGTCGCTGGCGCGTTGCAGCCTGCAAGGTTCATTATGGGAACTGGCATGTCTCATATTCAGAGCAGGCCATTGCAGCCCGTATCAGAGTGCTTGATTTGCTTGAGACGTTTGGCAAATATCGAATTGAGGAAAGGGGAGGGTGAGGTGGGTACTGTTATTCTCCGTAACCGAGTCAAAGAATTTGTCTAGCTGTCAGGAGGCACGGATGAAGCCAAGCAGACCATCCGAAGGTATTTTGTTCATGCGCCTATTGTGGCGCAATCTTACTCTGCACGAGGAAAATGGTATCTTGGGAGATTGTCCTCATAAAGCATTGAAGCGACTGTGCCACAGTGATAAGAGATGGGTTGTTACGAAGCGACTGGAGAGCTCGAGAGGAAAAGTCTGTGATGATACCAACAAAGGCAATGCCTTGGGCGGGCTTTACCATGGATCACAAACAACGTTCCGAATGAACGTGGCATATTTGCCACGAGATCCTGAAGATCTTAGCATTCAATGAAATAAACAAGTCTAAGGATGGATATACTGCGACAGACGACACTACCACGTGTCAATCGTCTACAGATCTCCACACCTGTCATCATCGCGCCATTCAAGAATAGCCAGCCATCTGATATGACAATATCTTCCGCGTTCGCGCTCATAGCCATACATACTCTTCATCTCAGCCAGCCAGCTTTAGCGTCTAGCGATTGTTCAATCTCGCACGCGAATGACATGGAGTTGATTCCTTCGGCCTCGCATCCCACGCACAACGACTGGTTCTAGGTGATTAGAGTGCTAGCTTGACGATTTGGGCGCGAAGCGGTTGGCGTGGGAGGGATGGGGATGGACGGCTGTTTATATGCGCTGCGCGTACGGTTCCAGGGGGGCTCGTTTGGGTTTAGTCCCGCCAGTTCATAGAAGCCACCAATGTGAGGCGATATACGACTGGCGCGTAGGCTGCTGTGGTGATGCGATATGATTTGTGAGACAGGTGTGCTGCCTGTTTCAAGCTTGGTTGGTATATAGTGTGGGAACCGCTGGTTTTATACTTTTTTCCTCGTGGCAAGAAATTCAAACCCCGTTGTAACAATATAATCTTCATACCTCTGTTTCATTCATTGCAACCGACAATCATTTAGCCTACTGCCTGCTTCTTTCTTCTTTCAATCTTTCATATCCAAGGCAAACGACTTGATCACCTTACATCAACATGCCTCACGTGGCAATGGAAGCGATCCGAGAAGTCCAAGGAGATGGCACAGCCAGCCTCTCCGAAGTCATCGATCTCATCACCCATCCCCCATCTCAACATCACTCGCGGAGCCCCTCACCACAGCGCCAACCAGATGAACATCACCATCACCACCATCACCATCATCATCACCAACACCACCACCAACGGAGCTCTTCGCCTCACAGCCAAGCGGGCTGGGCCCGCCAGCTTCGCGTTCGGTGGCAGAAACTCTCTGCTCGCTCCCGCTCTCCACCATCGGAAGAGTTGACAAATGCGTTGGATCTGCATCCGGGTTCCTACTCGCCTCACCTGGATCTGGCGGCACATTGGGAGCAGTATCAATACTCATGCGATCGGTATTCGGAGGACCGATATTCGGGCGCGACACTGGTGGACGATAGCCCGGTGGTGGGACGGAGGGTGGAGTGCTGAATGAGTTTGCAGTATTCGGCTGTACGATATTACCGTCATCATTGCTGGGAGAGGGGGAGAGCTGGTGCCAGCTGGACGGCGTGGGCGAGGGCTGGTGACTGCTGCCTGCGCCTTCGGTGGGGAAGAGTTGAGGTCTATAATCTTTGAACAGTCCTCCTTTCTTTGTCCGGAGACCGGATCTTCGCGAATTGCCTCCACGAGCTCGACTACTTGTGCCACGGCCTCTGGTATTCGCACGTCGCACTGTCGGCGTTGTTGGTACGCTTTCGTCCCCCGGATCTGTATCCGCGTTCGCGATTTCATTGGCCGGTGGTACCTGCGGCAGAGTTCGCCGTGCGGAGCCTTGGTTCACTTTTTGCGCATACACTGTCACGTCGTCCTTTTCGCCCTTGGCGGCTTTGATGGCGATCAGTCGTTCTAGGAATTTGGCTTGGTTTTGGCGGGCTTTCCTGGAGGTCACGTTAATGGGGATCTTGACTGGTGTCGCTTGATCTGGAGCAGGTGTTGGTTCTTTGCTCTCACGAGGCATGATCTGCGTTGGTCTACCGAAGAGTTTGATACTTGTTGTTGCGACTACGGATACACCTGGTTCTTCTCGGAGGATAGGATGAGGATAGTCAGGACCTGGACTTGTGAGAAGGACGTCTGTGCCAATTGTGGATGTCCATTCGCAAGAATAGATTTGGTTTTGATATGCGATAATGGGATTGGGTGAATGTAGATCGAGTATTTGGATGCGATCTGAGGGGTCTGAAGCTGGCTCGGCCTCCTTGTCGCCATTAGAATTAGATTTAGACATAGACATAGAATTAATCGGATCAGTGCCGTCAAGGTTTGTCCCTTCTTGCTGATTCGTGACGTCGGGTGCATCAGGGGTTTCTTCGTTTTCCTGGGTCATGGCATTCGGCGCTTCGGCTGCTGATTTCGACTCGTTCGGGTCTTTCTGCTTCCTGGTACGATAGGAGTTCATGGCAGAGGAGAGATCGAGTGTTACATAGAAGCTCTACCGGGCGTGAGCTTTCATAATCAAGCGGGATTTTCTATACGCTTCACTTCTGTTTCTGTATCATGGTACTCATATTCCCATTCCGAGTCGTTCTCCTCCACATCAAGGTCCTCAGGGTGCGAGCCACCTGCCATGCCTAGAGGTTACGGTCGGTAATTCGTCTGAAAAGGAATCTTCAAGTAGGTAATTTTCCACAGCCTTTTACAACGAAGAGACGTTTTGCTCTGCGACTCCTCATCTTGGACAACTTAATCGTTGTCACAACCTTCAACAGAACGGTGAAATTGACATTGTTTTAAGAAGCTCTGGCTGGAGTATTTACAACATCATCAACAACACTTTGAGCCATTTGAAAGACATGTAATTGGAACCTAGCTGGTCACATTCAGTATTGTACTTTAGTTTTCCCTTATCTTATCTTAGTGCTGATCATAAGCGCCGCTAAGAAGCTCATGTTCGGACTACATGACGCGCCTTTGCGCTTCAAATCACTTGTGCATGGTCGCTCTAGAACCCATATACTTCTTAGTCAAGTGTTCGTATACCTATTCAACAGAGCTGGCGATCTGGGCTTCTGGACAAGCATTCTTACTAACACTATTCACTACTGAGGAGGGCAAATTCAGATCTTGGACGCCTTTAGTAAGTGCCCGAGCTGGTCTGTCTCTCTATTCCAGCTTCCAATTTGTTCGAACCGAATCATTGCACTCGAAGCTCTGATGACTTCTTTGCCCAATGATCCTGCCACTAAGCTTCACATTCCAGAGATGCATTTGCTAATTTTGGAATAGTCCGAATAACCTTCGCCTTACATTTTGGCGATAACCCCCAGCAACACTTTCTATCATAGCCACTGTTGTTTCCTCATAAACATTGAAGTTAACCCGAGCTTGATGTCCAGACGGTCAAAAAGGCCTGGGAGAGCGGACGCCGGCAATTGAGATAACGGACATGGGACGCCCACTAGGATCTCTCGAGAAGGGTCTGGATTCAGGGGGAGAGATGGATTACGATTACCTAGGAACACCCGGAAAGGAGAAAGAGGTAGGACCACCCAGCTATCGTCTTACTGAAGTCCGAAAAACAAAGTCGGTCACGAGTCGGAGCAATCTGGTGAACCTTGCAATTTGTCTTTCCGTGATCACATTGCTCTTTCACATTGACTCGTTGTTGATCCTCTACGATGAGATGCGAGATACGTCCAAAGCCTGCGGTTGGCTGCGTCTCTGCGACGCTCGGACTAAAGATAGGAATGACTATCTGGACGACTGTTCATCCATAATAACACAACCTGAGGACTTGTCCAACGACTCTCACATACTTCACGAGATACCTCAGTACGTCCTAGACTATGCTCCTCTTGTTCATTTGTACTCCGAAGAGCAGTTCTGGCCATGTGACATTGCCGAGCACCTCTTCCACGTCACGCCCGAGTTGAACTATACCCCTATACAAGGCCGATTACAATACTCAAATTTAACCAATTTGAATGACTTGAACAATTTTGAGAAAGGCCGTAATGTATATTTGACAAGCAATGACAATGTGGAAGAAAGGCCAGATTGGCTTGGGGGACAGAAGAACATACCAGACGATTTTGGTGAAGAACAAGAGGAGGTCAACATGGGACAAGCTGGAGCTCGGCCTCAATTCAGAAAATTGGGAGCTCAGAGTCACGGTGGACGAAGTGATGCTCCAGCAGTGCTTCTTACCGTAAACAAAGGTAATGGTATCGTGGATGCCTTTTGGTTTTACTTCTACAGCTACAACCTTGGGAACATTGTGTTCAACATACGCTTCGGCAATCACGTCGGCGATTGGGAGCATTCACTCATCCGCTTTCAGCATGGCATACCCAAGCTTGTTTTCTACAGTGAACACTATTTTGGAGAGGCGTACAACTACTCAGCAGTGGAAAAGATCGGCAAGCGGGTAAGTATCGTAACATTCCCTGACCGTGGTATCCGATCGTTGACCAAGTAAAGCCTGTGGTATACTCTGCCACGGGAACCCACGCCATGTATGCAACCCCAGGCTCGCACCCGTACGTGCTACCTCTCGGTATACTCCACGACGAAACAGACCGAGGACCTCTTTGGGATCCTGCGTTGAATTCTCATATGTACACGTACGATTATCTCGCTGACGATCTACGCGCCTCGAATGTGACACCTCATGCTCCCACCGAGTGGTTCTACTTCAATGGTCACTGGGGCGATCGATTCTATCCTCTGGATGACGCCAGACAATATGGGTTGTTTGGAGCGTACCATTACGTCAGCGGTCCTCTTGGCCCGCGCTTCAAAAATCTGGGAAGGGCAAAGATTTGTCAAGGACGAGACACTGATCCCTGTGTTATCAAGGATAATCTTGATGCTGCTAACGAGATGAAAGAGTGGCCGGGTCTGGGCGAAGATGAGGACTGGCCTGACCCAGAAATGAGACCTCCAGGGTTGGATGACAATGATGATTGATGACTTGACGGCAACGCACTCTTTTAGCAATACAACTGTTTGGATACCCCTTCCTTAGTATGACCTCTTTGTCAATATTTCCGTGAGACACATTGAGAATTTGTGTTCTGTTCCTTCAGGTCTGACCTCGAACAGGACAAATCTTTCAATCGAATTTCTCAATAATTGATCCTGCAAGTTCCTTATTGCGCTAACGATTGTCACGGAAACATCACCGTGCCCCTATTCAACCTTCCCTCCTCCTAACCACGACCAGTCGCGCAGCGTCAAAAGTCCACAAACGCATTATCGTCTTTCCTATCCTCAATAAACCCGTACCAGAATCTTGCATCCCCACCGTTTCCCAAACTCCTCCCTCACCCTTCCACAAACTTCTCCATGAACAAGTACAACCCTCCTTTCATCCAACCCCAGACCCCAATCATCCACCTTAACACATATCATATCAATCACATAAGACGCTAACCCGTAGCACGTCCAAAACTCCACAAAACAGCATCTCTCCATTCATCTAGCTGACTGGCTGGTACTCGAACAGTATTCGCTTTTCTAGTATCGCTCGTTGGTGAAAAGCGGCACTTCTTCGCCATCGTGAACGGAATTCAAGGTTTGATTCTATAGAGAGGATTGGGACGATATCTGAGAAGAGCCTAGTGCTAAAAATCGCAGACGATAGGGTGAAAAGAGAGGGCTAGCGGGGTAACGACGGTGTGGATGGGATGGAGGATACGATCGATATACGGTTGAAAGGTAATCTGTCGTGATTTGTAGATGATTGTCATCGATAGCGTTGGAATCTTTGCGGTGGGGAATGCAGCTCTTGCGCTTTAATGTGGATTCGGAGGGCTGGTAGAGAAGGATCGTGGCTCGATGGCTAGAATGGATAGACTGTGTCGTACGTTAGGTTGCGAGTGGGGAGAGTTGGATTCGGAGAGATGGTGTGATATGTATGGTAGTATGGATTTATGTAGATACAGTACAATTCAACGTGACTCGAGAATTCAAAGCACGTGCTGTGGGAATAGTACGACCGGGAAGGTGATGAGACAAGTGGTAGCATGATAAAAGGCGTTTTTGATAGTGGGGGCGTATGCAGCAGCCGCGATGGTAGGTGTTTCATACGTATTGGCAAGCTTCTTAGGTAGAGTGTAGGGTCGGAAGAAATAAGTACAACGTATGATATTAAAGCATGAGCTCTTTGAGGCCTCTGAGCAGAGAGCTGGTAGTCTGAAGCTCAAATTTTGCTCTTGGCGCCTGCAGCTCCCTGCCCCTTTGGCATTTTCCTATCAGTCCCCAATGCTTCCAGGTCCTTCTTCTTATGATAGTGCGGTGCGGCTTCCGCCAACCACTCTGGCTGAATCGGTAGGTTCCCCCTCATGTACTCCCTCGATGTAAGCACCAATTCGTAAAAAATGAGCCACTTCGGGTTCACCTCGAAGAGCGTGCTACTGGGATGCAAATAGGTCGTCATGCCGTTCTTGACCGTGCGGTAACTGTCGCCTCCACGTTGCAAGCGCGCTGCGTTGGGGAAGAAGCCGGCCGTGAGGGATTTCTGGACGGGAACGAGATCGTTGGTTCCGACGGTGGTGATTGTTACTTCCACCCTGTCGCACAGCTTGGCCAATTGATCTCGCACATCGCGAGCGCGGGTCAAGCTTCGCTGCTGGAGGAAGTTCTCGCGGGACCAGACGTAGCTGAAGTCGCTGTCGACCCATTGGTTCCAGATATTGAGGAGCGAGAAGTGGTCGCCGCCTTCTTTAATGGTGAAGCGTGCTCGAGCGCTGTCGGCTAGGAGTCTCTTATCCTTGGGACGGTAGAAGAGTGAGGCGGATTCGCCTAGCATGGCGATGATAGAGAGGACCTCCTCGACACAGCCGTGTTTGTCGGCGGCAAGGATGGATCGAGCGAGTATGGGGTCTGTTGGAAATTCGGCCATCTGTCGACCAAGCTTAGTCAACGCGCCTTTGTCATTCAGAGCGCCTAGAGCGTAGAGGTTCTCGAGCGCACGAATGAGAGTCTCGGCAGGTGGAGCATCCATGAAGTCGAACTCCATGAGATCATTGATACCAAGAGACTTGAGCAGAAGAACGACGCTGTTGAGATTTGTCCGCTGGATTTCTGGCATTGTGGAGTCATCGAGCTCGTTGTGGAAGGCAAATTTAGTGTAGAGACGAAAACATTTGCCAGGAGCAACTCGGCCTGCACGTCCACTCCTTTGATTCGCAGAAGCGCGCGAGCATGGCGTGACTACCAATGACTCCATACCAGTTCGTGCATTGTAGACATTCTCTTTGACAAAGCCTGGGTCTATCACATATACGATCCCGTCAATCGTTAGACTGGTCTCAGCAATGTTGGTGGCCAAGACGACTTTCCTGGCTCTAGGAGGTGTCGGTTCGAAGATCTTACTCTGTAGCTCGGACGGTAGATTTGCATAAATTGGACATATGATCATCTCCGGTACTTTGGCGCCTAATTTCCTCGCTGTTTCTTGGAGATTCAGCTCGGCTGCTTCAATCTCCTCTTGTCCTGTTAGAAACACCAGGATGTCCCCTCTTGGCTGAGTGATGTGTATCTGGAAGATCGTTGTAACAGCGGCGGCGAGATAATTAGCCTCGGGTTGAGGAGTATAATGAATGTCGACCGGGTATCTCCTTCCAGGAATGTTGAAGATTGGAGCATCATCAAAATATTTCGCAAATTTCTGAGCGTCCATAGTAGCGGACGAGATGAGGAGTTTCAACTCTGGTCTGAATCTAGCGATATCCTTGACCAGCCCAAACAGGATATCTGTATGAAGTGTTCTCTCGTGGGCTTCGTCGATCATCAAGGCCGAATATGCTCCAAGATCTGGCTCGGTTAAGAATTCTCTCAGCAGCATACCATCTGTCATGTATTTCAGAATAGTCTTGTCCGATGTGGCATCTTCAAAGCGGATCGAGTAGCCCACCTCGTTGCCCACCTTGACACCCATTTCCTCTGCCACACGCGCTGCTACGCTCATAGCGGCCACTCGCCTGGGTTGCGTGCAGCCCACTTTCATGCCATCCTTGGTGTAGCCCGCTTCATGGAGGTATTGAGGGATTTGGGTAGTTTTCCCGCTGCCCGTCTCTCCAACAATGATGAGAACTTGGTACTGAGATATAGCATCAAGTAGCCCATCTCTGTACGTGAATATTGGCAAGCTTTTGCGCGTGTCCTCGATCGAAGAAGCCTTCGCTTCGGCTGCTTTCAACTGTTCTTGCAACGCTCTCTGCTCTTTACTTAATGGCTTCCCATCACTCTCCAGCCTCGTGTCCAGAACAAAATTGATTTTCTGCGCATCATCGAAGACGTAGTCGTATTCACCCTCGTCCACCCTCTCACTTTGTGAAACCTGGGCTTTCGCTTTCGCAGTCTGCTCCCTTTCCCATTCCTCCTGCTCTGTAACGTACCTTTCTTGGCCATGCTCGTCCCTGTCAACGTAACGCTTATAGAGCGCCTCCTCCTTCTTCTTTCTATCGATCTTACCCTTCTCGGTAATGTAATCCTCGGGCATCACATACCCATCACGGTGATCGTCAATCCGTAGCCTTTCCTCTGCGATCGAGAGCACTTCTCTATTCTTTGCGAACTCGTCCTTCTCCCTCCGCGTCAAATCTGGGTTGCTTCGCAGCTCCGCCGTCTCCTCTGCTACTTGCTTCCGTAGCAAGGCCAACCGTTCTGTCTCCCGCTTCTTGAGGTATTCCTGTCTCGACCTCTCTCGTAGGTCTGGCATGGCCGCTTGTCTTGCGGCTGCATCTTCAGCGAGGGCTCGCCGCCGAGCTACTTCCTGTCCCTCTTTCGTTGATGATCTGTCCTCCACAAGCTTTTTTGTTTTCTCGGAGTCCTTCAAATTCAACCTCCTCGCGAAATCGTCTCGCTCCGCGAGGTCTCTTTCCATTTCCCTTTCCTTTCTTGTCTCCTCATCGAGTTCCAATTCTCCCTCCGGAACTTCAGGGACGCCATTATCCAGGCGAACGCGCTTAGGCGGCGACTGAACGAATTCTTCCTCCTCTACGTGCTCCTCATCACCCCAGCGGTCTTCGAGATCGTTGTCGTCCTTCCGCCGTATTTTCCTCGACGAAGGCTTTTTGTGGTAGCGATCATGATGACTGTCCTTTCGGGGAGGACTTCGAGACGAGGAGGGCGAGGCCATGGCTACGAAGGAATCTGAGGTACGCAACAAGTCTATACGCTGCGCAACGAAAGAGGCTCACGTCTTCAACGGTCAAAAAGGCTTAAATCCGAGCCTGATCCAAACCAGCCTAGCGTAAATCAGATATAATTCCTTACCTAGGTAAACTTAGACCCGTTGAAGGCCCATAGTGTTGCCAGAATGGAACGACCTATACGTAACCATAGTGTTTATGTTGTCATAGCGATATACTAAGCGAATGGATAGAGGGTTTTGTTTTTCAAAATATAGAGATACCTAACAGGTAATTTCATTGGCTATGCTGGACTCCGAAGACCTAATCATCCCGTACTATTGTTCGCATCATCAATGTAGCATGTCTCATAACATCACTATTAAATGCACTTTGAACAACATGAATTGCTCGGACTCGATCAGCACACAGCACGACCTGCAATTGTGCCTTCCTACTTCTTCTCGGTCTTCTCCGCCTTCTCTTCTTCTTCATCACCAGCAAGCGCTGCATTTCGCTTGTCCTTAACCCGCTCCATCTTCCTGTCCCGAGCAGCCTTAGTCTTATCACGCTTAGCTTGCATCTCCTCCTTCAGAATACGCTCGCGTTGTTTCTCGGCCTTGGCCTTGTGGATCTGGTGGGGCAAGCGTTAGTTGGGATCTGTCCGTGCGGCCATCATACACGACAGGGATGGCTTACATGCTCGACTAACGCACGCTTGTGCTTGAATGTGTTACCCTTGCTCAGGTGGTAAAGCTCGTGGTAGAGGTGCTTGTCGATTTTGCCCGAGGCACGGTATTTGACTAGGAGGCGGCGGAGAACACGAAGACGACGCATCCACATGACTTGTCTGCATGGAACGGTCAGTCACTTGTTGGCACCTACGTAGTTCCGAAGACCGATGACATACTGTGGCATCCTAGCGTCCGAAGTACCCTTCCTCTTTCCAAATCCCCTGTGTCTACCAATCCTCCTCGCAGCAGTCAATTCTCTTGCTCGAGCACGTGAGTGCATGGTGACCTGCTTGCGGATGATGAGGCCATCAGAGACAAGCTTGCGGATGGTCTGACGAGAGTTGGCGTTCGAGATCTCGCTGGTTTCGTTCGGGTCGAGCCAGATCTTGCGCTTCCCGCAGCCAACGACGGAGGCCGCAAGGCGCTTTTGGGTGCGTAAATTAACCCTGAAGGAGCGGATGCGTCAGCGGGGTGTACAGTAGATGATATGGGGCGTGGTCATTCATGAGCTCGTGCCTTCCCAACAGGTAGGCAGATAGGACATGTAAGTGCAGAGGGAGCAATAGAGAGCTTTGTAGAAACGAGCTAGCTTACATCTCGGATGATTTGGAGTTGTTGATGATGAAAGACGTCGTCCAAAGCGAGGTGATGTCCAAGACTCATCGTGGGACTAGGTACGGTCTAGCGCGGGAGCTAAGCGAGGTTCTCCGCCGGCAGAATATCTCGGAGTTCAACGTACGAACATGATACAAAGAACCCCATCGGTAAATGTAGGTATTGGGAGACACTACTCTCTTCACGCAGTCTACTGATTCTTTGGAAGGCTTGCAACAAGTGTGAGTGGGAGGTGTCTCGTTTTGTGCTCGTGCCACGCCGTCAACGACGAAACCTTCTGCCTTCACACACTATTTCTAAGACATGGAACGCCCAGAGGATGCTTTCCTTGTCATAGCAACCCAATGTCGAACAAGCTCTTCTGTGTCCATGATTATTGAAGGGCTCCCTTAATGTTTCAACGTCTTTGCTCTGGCTAGAATTTCTGTAATTGGCTGGCTTGGTCTCGCAGTCAAGAATTGAAAGCCTCCCCAGATTACAGTCCAGATATTGTTCTAGAGTCTATTTCCTCCAGAGGAATGAATCGATCGCATGCGTATTTGCCCATTGTCTGGGGATTCATGACCTCGTCTTACCTTGCATTCACTTGAATGGATATCTTGCATTATCCATTGCTTGACCGTATATCCTATCAGCTAACAACTGAAGCACGTAGCCGGGCTTATATCCAGCCTATCAACCACAATACAGATATCACCATTGACCAACCGTCAAGACCGTAAATCGTCATCTCGGTCCCACAATGCCAGCTCCATCACCAAGCTCTGCTGTCTTAGCAGCCACTGACACAGCCCGCACCTACTACGATTCGTCCGATGCAGACACGTTCTACCGTACCATCTGGGGAGGCTCAGACATCCACATCGGTCTCTACGACTCCCCCTCAGACTCTATTGCCGCAGCCTCTCAACGCACCGTCTCGCACATGGCCTCTCTCCTTGCGCCTATCACCGCCTCGACACGTATTCTCGATATGGGAGCTGGCTACGGGGGCGCGGCGAGGTACCTGGCAAAGACTTACGGGTGTAAGGTGATGTGTCTGAATCTTTCGGAAGTGGAGAATCAACGGAATCGGGAGATGACGAGAGAAACTGGGTTGGAAGGGCTGGTGGAGGTTGTGGAGGGGAGTTTTGAGCACGTGCCGTGTGAACGCGGTGTATTTGATGTTGTGTGGAGTCAAGATGCCTTTTTGCACTCCGGGGACAGGGAGGCTGTCGTGAAGGAAGTTTGCAGGGTTACGAAAGCCGAAGGTCGAGTCATCTTCACGGACCCCATGGCTGTCGGGCCGCCCAACTCCAGCAGGCATTCCGAAGCGTTGGCGCCGATATTGCGGCGACTGAAGCTCGATAGTCTTGGTGACTATTGCGCATACAAAGAGGCATTTGCTGAGTCGGGATTCTCCAGTGCGAACTTTGAGGATCGTACGGAGCAGATGATAAGGCATTACAGTCGGGTATTGGAAGAGCTGGACTTTCGCGAAGAGCAGCTTAAGGGAAAAGTTTCATGTGATTATGTAAAGAACATGAAGGTGGGCTTGCGGCATTGGATCGAGGGTGGTAAGAGTGGCTTGCTTCAATGGGGGATATTGCAATTCCAGAGAAAATGACGGCAAAAGTATCAGTAAAGACAAGGCAGAAAAGAGGGCCAGCAATGGCAGGAAGAGTGTTCGACGTCAGTGGTTTCAACAAAACGACCTTCACGAAGCTAGGAGCGGACAATCTCTCAAATGTTTCGCCCTACAACTGCTGTACATCATGACCTCCGCTTCCGTACGACCACATTGACATCGTCCCCAGCAACTGGCGGCAGGACCCCCAAGCAAGGCTTTTTCACATCACATCTTGGAAAGCTTTGAGGCTTGTGATCCAGCGTTCCAGCAGCAACGTCAATATCATATTGATGGAGCGCCACGGCAACGAAAGTAAGGATCTCCCTCTTCGCCACATGGCGTCCGGAGCAGTAGGTAGTGCCGCCTCCAAAGGGCCGGAAACTCGGATTCTTGCTCAAATCAGGACGTGCGAAGAAGCGTTCGGCGTCAAACTGCGCGGCGTTGTCGCCGAAGACAGATTCGTCAAGGTGGAGTTGGCGGTATGGGATAAGGACCTTGGCACCGGCGCTCATGGTCACACTACCAAGATCGGTTGGCGCGTCGACGGAGCGGATGGAGGCCGAAGCTGTGTTCAGGCGCAGGATTTCGTGGTAGATGGCTACTAGTCGTTGACAGTCTTCTAGTCGAGACACTAATCCTGCCTGGCCTTTCGAGACTGCCGGATCGATTTCTTTACGGATGGCTTTGTAGAGGGAAGGGTCATGAATGATGTACGCCATCATCCAGAAGCAAAGCTTATAGGCATTGCTATTGATCCTGTTTCTCTCTTTCAGCCGGCTGATGATCCTTCATTGAACTCTGAACGCAATAAATGCGTTGTCGACTTCAGATCATAAGGTTTGGATATGAGACTTACACCCAGAATGGCATTCCAAACAATGCTGCAATATCATGATCCGAAACCTCTATCTTCCTCATCTCGGTCTCCAACGTTCGGACAAGCCAGGTTTCTCCAGCCCTCTGGTCTCTTGGCGTCGCAAAATAATCGACGAACGTAACCACGATCTTATCCTTCGCAACGTGTACCTCTTTAGCCAGGCTACGAGGCAATTTATATGTGAGCTTCCAACTGTTGTCATCAAAAGTCTTGAAGATGTCTACTAGGCGCGGCTCCAATTGTATAAGTCGGTCGCCGAAAACCGCCGCGCTCACAGAGCGAATGAGTGTTTCTCGACACCATGACTGGAGCGATAGTGTCTTGGTACCCTCGCCAGTGGATGTAGTACATTGCTTGGGGAAGCCCTCCCAGCTCAATGCCTGGAAGATTCGGCTCTCAATATTTTCCCATAATTGATCCAGGAGGTTGCCAGGAAGAAGCTGCTGCCGGTAATAGTCCTCTCCAGCATGGGCCAAGATTTTGTGAAGGCGATTGATATTTCCTTTGCCCGAGGTATCGCTGTTTTCATATCTCGGGCTCTCATACATCTTACGTACGCCGTCTTGGCTAGCGCCTAGCGACAGCATAGTATCCCGGACAAATTCGTCAAATCCAAGAGTTGTGGTGTTCCTGTAGATTATCGAGATATCTTGCGGAGATGTGACGGCATACAGTCGCTGTCCCATGACGGTAATTGCAAATGGTTTGCGGTCATCGTGAAAGTATTTCCTGCACAGCCTTAGCCACAACAGTCACTCAATTACCTAAGCATGGGTCAGCACGACAAGCGTGTTTGTGTTTCCCCTACCTAGACTCCTTAAACGTTCCTTCGCTGTCCTTGAAGAAGCTGATCCCATGTCCTGCAAATACCCATAAGCTCTGAACCCATTGAGGTGGTCGTTACACATGCCGATTACTATGAGGCAGATACATTAGTAGACTATACATAACGATTCTTCTCCCATGGAAGAGCGCACCAGGTATCCAATATGGCTTCTCCTTAGGTTCTCGTGGATATAGTGCAGGCGCAAGAACGAACCTCCAAGTATACCACGATAGCCATGCAACGAGTAGTATGACGAGTGTGGAAAGCCCAGAGAATGATGGATAGAGGCCCCCGCCTTGTAAGAATTGGGAGAACATGTTGAACAGCGACTATTTCTTCGCTGAAAGGTCCAAACAAATTCCTCGCAATAATTAGCAGTAGAATTGAGCAAGGCTACTTCGCCTAATAGATTGTTGTGTAGGGAAATTCCAAGGAGCTCGTAGATTCCTGAAATCTGATATCTCAATCCTACAGCAGCATGATAACGAATTCCCAAATATTACAAGGAGATCTCAAAGCCGACCGCACGCCTGCATGTCAGCAATGTACCTTATATCTCCGTTCCTGTGCGGAGGTTGACACCAACAGTCTTGAGCACGCGCTAACGGGACAGGCACCAATCCATTAACTTAATAGGATTCTTAATGAGGCACAGGCACAGGGGTAGGGTAGGGTAATGTTTCAGCCATACACCTTCAACGCGAATCGCTCCAACCGAGGCGTAATTCCATGTTGGCCACTCAAGCTTGCTACCATGCCATCACGAAGACAATCAACGCTGCAGCTTGCTAATTCTGTTGGCCATGTTTGTAGGGGTTTGTGGTTGCAATTGGAGTGCGATCTTGCCTTCCTCGGCCTAGTTCTTGGAGCGCATGGAGGGCCTCGAGCGCTTATCGCGCTTTCGAATCAGAGCTAGAGCTAGTACGCTAATGAAACTTACTAGTGGATAATTTCAGCGATTACTTAGGTGTCCACCGAATCGACTAATACTACTCTCAGCAGCTTCTCGTACAGAAATACCAACTGCATACGTGACATGCCATGTAAGTATACCAAGCATCTGTTCTGGTCTTCTTTGGCGAAAATATGGAGGCTTGTATGGTTTAGTTCCTGGTGCATAGGTTTTCATACTTAGTGGACAGCTTAATTATTTGCCGAGAAAGCGATACTGAAGAATGCTTGTCGGATGAAAAACGGGACTCTCCCGTTCAAGGACCAAGTATCTTGATTAAGCAGGTCCTCGTCAGATTCGATCTATGGTCAAATAAACTCCTATCATTCATGATGTGATATCCAGTCAAGCTTATTTAGGCACAGTGGAGAGTCTATTAATGGATTGGATTCTGATGATCTTAATTTGCAACAATGGCTCTACTCCATCAACTACTAGCACCTCGATCACCATTTCCTTCAGGTCTTATATCCACTTGTGCTCGCCGCACCCGTGAGACAGACAAAGAGCCGCCACCCGTCGCTATCTCCACCGGACCCATCTGGGATGTCCCTGTCCCATTACCGTTATGATGCCCATATGGCAGAGCACAAATCCCGTTGCAGCCTTTCCGATAGGTGTAATTGACCGTCAACCACCCAATCTTGTAGGGATTGTTGTCCCCACTCAACGGCACGCTGCCACACATTCCATGGCAATGGTAGGCTAAATCGCTCATTCGTTCGATAATGACGGACCCTCGAACACCCTCGGCTGGTACGTTTCCTTGCATAAACACGCAGACCGAACCAGCTGCCCACTTGGCGTTTTCGGCGCAGGCGATGAGGTCACCGGAGTGGTATATTACGTTTGGTCCCAGGGGACCACCGGGGAAGTTTGGCCCAGAGCCGTTCGTCAAGAGGGTGTTGAAGGTAGGGATGAGGTGGTTGGTTTCAATGTTAATGAACAGTTCCGAACATTGGGAGGAGCCGCGACAATTTATACCGAGGGTGCAGTTGGCGGTGGAAGTGAAGAGCAGGACGGTCAAGAAGCTGAATAGTCGGAAGAGGGCTATCATCATTAATCTGGCCCATTGTCATGAGGGGCGGAGTGCTTTATCGAATATAGCGATCATGCATATGTGGCGCTCGATGGCACTCGACGCGCAGTGTGTCTCAAGGGAGAAACCCACGTTTTAAGGCATGCGAGTGGTATAAGCAGGGTCTTGGCGTATACAATATAATCTCCTCTGATTGGTCACCCTATTTCCTGGAGCGCAGAGGCGATATTACCCGATTCGTTTCGTTGGTTTTGTCGCAAAGCAATATGCGCCCCCCCCCCATATGTCCCCACAATCGGCAGACTGATACGCGCAGTCACGGAACGCTAATAGGTCTCGCCGAAAATGATCGCTTCTACAGGTCACGAGGAATGTTGATATGAACCTGGCAAAGCGTAGTCAATTGTTTAGTGGTGTAGCAATTGATCCTCGGAAGCCAGGGCACAACCCATCTCTCACTCGCCAATCACCATTTCCAGACCCTCCATTACCTGTCGGATCCTTGCAGCGGTCTTGGAGTTGTCATGCACCATCTGTCCCCGAGGCTCCCTTCCGCCAGGTCGTCATGCCCAGGCCGACTTCAGTTCAAGCTCTTGGCACGCGCATCCCCCGCATACTACAGCCAGACGCTTTCAGGAATGGCCTTGTAATCTTGATATCACGAACTCATGATCTAGGGCCGTTGATGAATTTCGGAAAGAGTGCTTGCGACGTGTCTCGTCGTCCGCATTACCACCAATTACCGTATTGCGAGGACCCAGCCAGTCCAGGTTTGATCCAGAATATCGGGTTGAAAGCGATACTTACTCGCAGAGATGCTATTAAATGTGAGGCGTCTCTAGATCTAAGTAGCATACCGGAAGATAGGGATCTTACTTGCGAAAGCGCTGTACAATTATAAGGACCATGATATCGGGAGACGAGGCGTATGATGGAGCTCTGATGCTGTATTTCATTGCCAAGTTCGCCAAGAGTTCTTTCGCTTCCTTCTCGGCAAACCTTCCCCGCCTAGGAAATAAAATCTTAGACATTATTGTATAGTGCTGCGTGGGCTGCGGGATTTCGTACCTAAAATCATCGCGGCCATGACGGAAGTCGATAATGGAACGATCCATGGCAAAACAAACAAGAAGCGTAGGCGAGAAGAGGCAGCCGAAGAACCGGGTGAAAATGACCGTGCCATTTCAAGCAAAAACTCGAAAGAGGAGAGGAGAAAGGCGAAAAGATTAAAGAAGAAGCAGGAGAAGATCAATAGTCGAAACGGGCAAGAGAGTGAAAAAGACCTGAAATTAGCTGCTATTGAAGAGCCTGGTCCGAACCCTCGCAATGCTGCTGTGAGCGAGGCGAAAGAGGATAGAGGAGAAGCCAATCGACTGAAGAAAGTTGAGAATGTCAAAGGCGGAGATGGGGAAGGAACTGACAGAAAGAACGAATTGACGGATGTTGGAGAGCATCACGGAAGCTCTGGCGGTGATCCCGTGAGCAAGACCAAAGCAGAGAAGAGAGAAGCAAAACGATTGAAGAAGCCTGGGAAGACAAATGGACACAACGGAGAACCAAGCTATGAAGCAAAAGTGGCTGATGTTGGAGACAACGTCGTAAGTATTAGCCGTGTTCCTGAAAGCGATCGTGCCAGTAAACAGAGGAAAGAGGCCAAACGATTGAAGAAGCTAGAAAAGCTAGCAAATGGACATACCCTTCATGCGGCAGGTAAGACACTCAAGCCTGATGTGGGAGAAGAAGAGAATGGTACTGCCAAAACTACGCGCAAGGCGGAAAAAGCTCAGTCCGAATTGTCGAAAAATGCAGAGGATGATACCAATGTAGAAAAACAATCAGTCCCAAGTCCCACAGTCAAGACATCCAATGGAAAGACCAGGGACAAATCCAAGATTACTACCCTTACTCCCTCCTCCAAAGAAGATTATCGAGAAGATCCATCCCTATCAGCGCTTCCTCAAGCTGAGATTGACACTTTCCTCGCCACCAACTTCATCACGGTCAAAGATCCTTCGTCCTCAACTCCTCTTCGGCCAATCACGCAGTTCACCTATCTTCCTAAGACCGCGACGCCCTCCCATGCGCCCTTTAAATCTTTCAACAGACCCACACCTATCCAATCAGCCGCTTGGCCATTCCTACTCTCTGGCCGCGACGTAATAGGCGTGGCGGAAACCGGTTCCGGCAAGACACTCGCTTTTGGTGTTCCTTGCATACGCTCTATAACCGCCTCGTCCTCCCCATCAAAAGGTAGTGCACCAGCGAAAGCAGTCATCGTGTCTCCAACCCGCGAACTCGCTGTCCAAATACACACCCAGATCGAAAGTCTCGCCATACCCGCATCCCTCTCCACCGTCTGCGTATATGGCGGCGTACCCAAAGACCAGCAGCGCTCAGCTCTAAAAACCGCACACATCATCGTCGCTACGCCTGGCCGACTAAACGACCTCATCAATGAAGGTGCTGCTGACCTCAGCAACGTGAATTACTGCGTCCTAGACGAAGCAGACCGCATGCTTGACAAAGGCTTCGAAGAAGAAATCCGCAAGATCATATCGACCACCTCAACAACAGGTAGACAAACACTCATGTTCACAGCGACTTGGCCACCATCCGTACGCGACCTAGCGGCAACATTCATGACGCAGCCCGTCCACATCTCCATCGGCGAAGACAACCCCACCGGGGAACTGCGCGCCAACACAAAAATAAAGCAAATAGTCGAAGTCATCGATCCCGACGGCAAAGAGCAGCGACTCCTACAAATCCTCAAACAACATCAAGGACCCGCCAAGAAAAACGACCGCATCCTTGTCTTCTGTCTCTACAAAAAAGAAGCAGCGCGCATCGAAAGCTTCCTCCGCCAACGCGGCCTCAAAGTCGTCGGTATCCACGGCGACATGGGTCAAGCAGCCCGCCAAGCCAGCCTCGACAGCTTCAAATCCGGCACCTGTCCCCTCCTCGTCGCCACCGACGTCGCCGCCCGCGGTCTCGATATCCCAGCCGTCAAGGTCGTCGTCAACGTGACGTTCCCGTTGACGGTGGAAGATTACGTGCATCGCATCGGGCGCACTGGACGGGCTGGGGCGGAGGGCTTGGCGATTACGTTGTTTACGGATCATGATAAGGCGCAGTCTGGGGCGTTGATTAATGTGTTGAGGGCGGCTAATCAGGAGATTCCGGAGGATTTGTTGAAGTTTGGGACGACGGTGAAGAAGAAGGGGCATGAGGCTTATGGGGCTTTTTATAAGGAGACGGGTGCGGAGGGGAAGAAGAGTACGAAGATTAAGTTTGATGATTAGCGTAGGTAAGTCTTGCATCTCCATTAGATGGTATAAGTAATGTTCGATGCATATTGGTCCATCGTCGGATCAAGAAAGTAGATATGAATAGACGAAATATTCAAGAGCTATATGGCTTTCCTCCCATCTTCCATCATACTCGTCATATGATATCGTTTGACACTTGCCGGAAAGCGCTCAAGCACGGCATCCGGCAGCAAAGTCAACAAGTACCTGCGTTCACATAGCAGGACACCCAAGCCGCAAAGCCCTACAAGCGTCACGCACTGCAACATGACCTCCACACCTCCTTCACCCCTGCTATCGAGCATGGCGCCCATATACCACCTCGTCGCACATCCCACCGCCAGACTCCCCCCCGTCGGTACCATCTCCCAAACATCCAAACCCCGGTCCCCGACACCCCTCAAATACTCCTGCACGAAACACCAACTCCACCAAATCCTCAGCCCCATCACAACCGCATTCGTAACCACCAGCCCCCTCGCTCCCATCTCCAGCACCCTCAACACCAGAAACCCCGTCCCGGCAAACGCAACGCTAAACCCCGCCATCCACAGGTTCTGTCTTCCCACTTGCGAAGGCGTAGCGACCGCTGTGACGAAGGCTTCCAGGATGCCGTTGATGGCGAGGAGGCCGATGAGGTAGCAGTAGGATGCTAGTACGGCGGGAGCTTCGGTGGTGGACCAACGTGCGCCGGCGACTGTGCGGAGGAGGAGTGGGGATAAGGGTGGGCCGAGGGTGATGGCGAGGAGGGTGAGGAGGAGGTAGAGATGGAGGAAGGTCGATAGGTGGGCCTTTGCTTGGGCGATGGATTTGGTTTCTGTGGGTTTGATTTTGGAGCCACTTTTTGGCTGGGAGGGGAGGAGACGACCGAAGAGGGAGCGGGAGGATTCTTCGATTGGCTGGAAGAGGACACGGGCGAGGAGACCGCCGTAGTTGGTCGCTAGGGCGTAGGCGCCTTGGGAGGGGAGAGTGGTGAGGGTTGCGATTAAGTACCCGTCGCCGCTTGTTTGGAATTGCTTGAATATTGACTGGCCGTAGAAGGTTGCTGCTATTGTTACGAGAGGGCGCGAGAAGCGTGAAAGATAGTAGCGGTCATTGTGGGCGATGTTCTTGTTGAGGAGCGAGGCAGCACTTTGGGCGCAGATGGGCAGGACTTTTGATAGATAGACGATGTTGAGCATGATGGCATAGCTTAATTGCCCAACAGCGAATGGTAAGACGCCAAGGTCGCTTTTGGTCTTGCTAGCATACATTGCCAACGCACATGTAACCATGCAGCGGGTGAAAGATCCGAGAAATTCTGCTGATGCGCGGGTGCCGTACAGCATCTGTTGCTGGGCAATAGCATAGGACGGCTCATTCAAGAGCTCGAGAACTGTAGCTAGAGCATAAATTCGTAGCGAAACATGGATATGGCGAGTTTGCAGGACGGCAGCATCGGCTCTCCATAGATAAAGCCAAGAGAAGATCATAGTCAAAGGAAGCCCGATACCGATGGCAATGTGTGAAATATTGACAGCCTCTTGCATTTTCTGTGTAGGTCCATAGCTAGTCACTACCCCTCCTGAATTTTGCACCGTTCCATTCGCCTCCTCTTTATCTACCTCTTGTGGATCATCATCGCTCCGCTGTCGCTGCAATGCGACCCGCAGGCTTTCACGAGAAAAATAGAGGATGGATACCGAAAAGAGCTCAAGCTGTGCGGCTACCCCATAGGTTCCTGGGCTCAAATAGCGGAAGAGGAGTTGATTGACAATGAAAGTAAGGGCTCGAGATCCAATTTGATTAAGGACGAGGAACACGGCACCAAGAGCAGATTTTGAGGCTATTGATGTCTGTAGATTCGGACTTTGTATCTGTACCTGCGATTGGTCAGCTGTTGATTCCGACATAGCCCTTGTGGGTAGGTTGCGAAGGAACGTACTCTGCTTTGAGGAAGTGACCAGACGTTGAAACGCAACCTCACATTATTGTGATCTTAAATCGAGGACAGTAACGATTGACGCCAGGACTAATCAAGTTAGATACAAGCCATGGTAAACGTTAGACATGGATGAATTTTCATCTAGGAACACAAGCTGCAGGACGCAAGCCACTATCATTGCTGTGGCTTCCTCTTCCAACATCAACGGAGATAGTCCGTAGCATATCTGCTTCTGCAAACTCGATGGCATTTTCTCGACGACCACAGCGAGTACAATAGGTATCCTGGTGGTAGATGCCAATGCGGTATTATCAACCCGATTCGCCCCCCAATTCATACTAGGACTCAACTGTTCTTCTGTCGTGTATTGCGAGGAACCTCATGAATTCAATCGGATCTTGAAGCACCAGCTCGTACAACAGGCCAGAGACAAGAATGATCTTCAAGTTGGAGAGTACCGATCACCAAGTTCTGCGGCAGGTCCAAAATCAATGTTACATGTATTATAGTAAGGGGAGATTGATTCTCAATCTCCCAAATATAAATTACCCTAACGTCGATCCTTTCCTGTTGTACAATCCAATATAGTCAATATATCGCATTATGTGTCACTCGGTCTGATCAGGTGCATCAAGGCTTTTCGCCAAGAAAGAAGCAGGAGAAGGATCATAACAAGTTATGGAGGCATGTATCAAGTGCTGGACCATTTAAAGACTTGACTTACACATAGCTCGATGACGAGACAGGGCAAATGGAAACCCCTGACTGTTTTATATCGGAATCTACCGAGGGCTGCAAAACTCGAGCTACCAGATCCTGAGTCTCACAATGTTACAACATGATAGGCCTGATCGATCGAGTGAGCGTCGGTCTGATCAAGTTTGGGGTGAACAGATTATACAAGATGGATAGTTGATTACCCTCGGCAGTATAGTAGCGTTCTTCCGCTGAATGCACCGACAAGCGCTCTCACTTTCGAAAATTGTACCGCAGAGTGTGAGCTAGACGCATAGTATTGCCAAGCTCGCATATGATATCGCATATACTGATGTCATTAATTTCAGCGCTGTGTAGGTACGTCTTCTGATTCCACTGTGGTCTCCACCAGTATTTTATGACTTAGATCACCCACTTGAACGACCTGTTTCCTCATATACGACCGAGCCCACTTCCCTCCTCTCCTTGTTCATCCCACGCATGATGTTCAATCCCCTCCCCCTCCTCCCCCTCCTCAACGGCTCTCTCTCCAGCACTTTAGACTGCTGGCAGCAGCATCCAGCAAAGGAAATGCAATTGCCGCCCATCATTTACAAAGAATGTCGAGAAATAATCGCGCAGATTCACGTAGGGGAGAAGTCTCTAGCGCCGTTGGTATTCAGCCGAAGCTCGTCGGCGGGCTTCAAGGTGCCCGAATCGTGGCAGCATGGGAGCTGTGTTGTTACAATTGACGTCAAGGGGAACGATGCGCACGAGACGTCGACGTTTGCGGAGATTACGAAAAGGGCGTTTTCCTTGATGGTGGAATGCGTTATCAAGGAGCCCCATCTTGGGGGCAGGTCTTTTGTAGGCGATCATGACGGGCTAGAGGTCTTGTTGTTTGGTCTTGAGCCAGGTAGGGAGTCCTATTGTGTTCTCTTGGTACTTATACTGACCGTGAAAGGTACTGTTCGGGAGAGCTAGTGTTTTCGAGTGACTCACTGGTAGTAAGGTGTAGGGTTTCGTCCAGATGCAAATGCTTCGCTGGCTGCTGATATTATATTGTAGATCTCTGTATGGAACTACGATCCTTTCGCCTAAGAGGCAAAGCCGGTTCTTGTGGCTTCTTTCAATCTTCAGACGGCTCGAGATAAACCATAATCTTCTCAATTCACATGAAATAATGAGCCTGAATTGAGAACAGCGTAGAGATACATCGGACAAGTGTACTCCCCCAGCAACAATCAAACAATACTCATGATTGTTGATGGCTACGATTCTAACATATCACGTACTCATCTGTTGTTCAGCAACTAACACGGAGACTCTCATTAGGGAAGAGCCAGAGCTACTCTGATTGAGACTGAAGTGAGATTGAAAGCTGAGTCTACTCGGTATCCGTCAATATAGTCCAACTTTGGGCTCACATCAGATTAGCATCATTTTCACTCTCCTCACCTCTTACATCCTCTTCTTCATGAGACAGCATCTTACGCATTGTCGTCTACCTTGTGTAGTATGAAGACACTCTTGATTGTGCCATTGCCCTGCGTGTAGCGTTACTCTGTTCCATATTATTGCACTGCGTTAACGCCGCTAACAATTTCCGTAATATTAGAGATTCTAAAGCCGTCGACTCAACACCACCCAGAACACCTCACCCAAACTCACAACAGAATACGCGATATATACCGCCTATCCTTGTTCTCATCGTTGGATTGCTGGCTTGACGCAACCATGGACCATGCCACAGCTGATCTCGTACTTGCTCTCCAGTTCGAAGACTTGATGAGCCTCAATCAAGAGTCTCATCTTACCCCAGCATCAAACGGTTCCACAGACGCTGAAGTGGCTTTGGACCTTTATCGCACGGAGTTACGTAACAACGCGCTCCTACTCTCGGACTTCCATATAAGTACAAAGTTCGGCGAAGCTGACGGAGGAGAAGACCGATTCCCCTCTCCAATCGAATCACCAACACCCACCTTCGACCACCTTCTCACACGATACGAAGATCGCATCCAGTACTGCATAGTCTGCGGAGATGGCCACGCTACCCGTGATCTCATCAAGGTGCCATGTGGTCATTGCTACTGCAACCTTTGCATCAGCGGCATCGATGGTGTTGATGAGACCGAAGGTCTTTTTGAGCTCGCAATGAAAGACGAGTCTCTCTTCCCACCTCGCTGCTGCAAAGTACCTATCCCACTTGACGCTGTAAAATCTTTCCTCAACAAGATTCAAGTCCAACAGTTCGAGGAGAAAATCGTCGAACACGCCACCACAAACAAGACATACTGTCATAACACCGGATGCGGTAAGTTCATCCTTCCTTCTCAGATAACGGACGACAAAGCGGTATGTCCGCAGTGTAGCTCGTCGACATGCTCTGTATGCAAAGTTGTTACCCATGAAGGTGACTGCCCAAAGGATCCTACTTATATCTCCCTTATGGAGCTTGCCGAGACTGAGGGCTGGAAACAATGCGAACAATGCAAGAGAATGATAGAGTTGAATTTTGGATGCAACCACATGACGTAAGACCATACGTCGCTCTAGGCAACCTTCCTAATCTGACTGGGCGTTAAAATAGATGCCTTTGCAAAGCAGAGTTTTGTTACGTCTGCCGTGTCCAATGGAAAAATTGCACGTGCCCACAGTGGGACGAATATCGCCTAATGGCACGACTGGATCAAGTGGTCGCCCGTGCTGATGGTCCGCTCAACTTTGCACAAATTCGACTCATCGACGACGACCTTCGCGACAGACACGAGTGTGAGCACGAGAACTGGCGAAAAGTGAAGACTGGGGATTTTCGATGCGAGGAATGCCAAAATCTTCAAAACTTGTACATCTTCGAGTGTCCACAATGCCATCTACGAGCTTGTCACAGATGTACGCAGAACAGGTTGTAATTGGTGGCAGGTATGTGAAGGAGAACGGTTCGTCCTTCTCAACAGTCGCAGTCGATAGAGAAAGGGATGACTTAATTCTACTAACACCTCTGTAGAAGACACAACATACGGAGACTTTATGATGTTGATCAAGTATGCAGCGGCTCGATTAGAGCGAGACATCAATATTGTTCTGTACGATCGACGTTAATGGTAAATTCGTTGTATCAGCAATGGTCTGACCTGAAGCAAATAGTGTTTGCGGTAAAACACATAAGAGAACAAGTTCGATTCCTGTTGGTGTTGGTTCCATGGTGGAGCTTATGTGTTTTTCTAATAGAACGCTCGATGAAGACTATCAAGATTGTTTGGACTAGCGCAACGATGTCACACACCAGAAGACCTATCCAACGTAATACACCCTCACTCATCCATGCTCCCTGTTCATCCTCTCTTTTACACCCCATCACAAGTAGCTAGACAGATACACAACCACTCGAGCGCCCTCACTACGATACCGCTATCTGGTCAAGAAGAGAAAAAGACAAGGCTTCATCAGCGCACTCGACGAACGCAGCGAGCGGGTGGACAGTACAAACCACAAGGACACAAACCCCAGCAACCTCCCATCACCTCATTCACCCCAAAGTCCCCAATCATATCCATACACCCATTCTACCACAAACAATTTCCCCAGAGCCTTACTACGAACAACCCATCCACCACCATTCCCTACAAACATACCTCCATACCACCATCCCTCCATACCTCCATCCCTCATTCACCAATCATCTAACACCCCAGCTACAAACCCTCCAAAACTGTCAAAACTGTCAAATCCTTCAAATCCTACTACCACAATAACGTCATGTCAAAAATATCAGTCGCATCCACAAGTCTCAGTCGCATCAAAAACTCTGCAGTACATAATCTAAAAGAATCACAGCAGCCAATGGATATAACATTAACTAACCCACCATTTTTCATAATATTGATAATCGAAATTAGCAGCTCACTTCACAAACAACCCTAAGTAAAGCCTGCATCGCACTCTAAACTTTGCTGCAGAGGAATAGTACGTACTGCTTTCTGCTTTACTAAGAGGTATAGTACAGGAACGCTGGACCGCAAACTCCGTATATCGTCTATACTTCGTCATATCATACATCCTTCCCCTTTACATCCCTCGCCCATTTCAATCGCACATAATATCCCGATCCCTTTTCGCAAATGCCTACTGTGTCACAGCCCTAAGACCCTGCACAATCAATGCGAAGACTAAACCCCTTGCCACTTCCGAGACCTGCAAGCAGTCAAACACCCTTCCCAGAGCTTCTCCGGTAGCCGCTGCGCCCATGACACTCGTCAAAGCTTGCGGCATTCCCTTTTCCACAAGTAGTTTCCTCGCTTTGATCCTCTTCCGCTCTTTTTCTTCATCGGTTGGTGGTGGCGGCCAGGCTTTGAGTTCCTCTTCCGTGGGCATCGCATTTTCTCGTAGCTTCCGGAGGTGAGTCGCGATGCCAGTGTCGGTGGTGTTGGCATCGATGATGGTGGATTGCAGTAAGACGCGAATGGCTTCTAGGTTGGGGTTGCCGGGGCGAAGCAGGAATGTTTTGGCGGCGTTGAGCAACGTGAGGCGAAGAGTCCAGGCGGAAGAAAGGCCATATAGCTCATTGATGATGGCGAAGAAAAGTTCGACTGCCACACTAGTCTCCTGAGAATTCAGTGGATCAGCTTCGCGCTTCGTCGGTTTAGGTAACCGTGATGAATCGAGATCTGGATCCCGGATCGAAGAAGAGATACTTTTGCGAGGCGCTGATTTTTGTAGATCTTGCGAGATATTGTAGTCGTCAGATATCTCACTGGGTGGAGGCGGCAAGTGAAGTTCGTCCTGCGAGGCTGGAGCTGATCCTGGATCATCATCTTTAGGTACAGATCCCAGTGGCTCGTGTTGCTCAATAGGATCTGAGGTGGGTTTCATACTGAAGCTGCTTTCTAATGCGGAAGTAGCCTGACTTTTCCGACGGGGCAATGGCGGTGGTCGTATGTTCTCGGATGTGTTGATCGATTGGCGTGGACTCTCCCGCGATTCACGTCCTTGGGTAAAGCTTGACCTTCCGGACGTATCGCTGTCCAGGGATGGTGGAGCAGATTGAGATGCATTGGTGGCACTAGCCCCGACAGCATTTTGAACTCTCGGCGTCGGGCTTCTGGTTGATTGTCTTTTCTCTCCGCCCGAGCCCCCGCCACCTAATACCCCAGTGACTCCACCAAAGATTGCTTTGCCTCCGCCGGCAGCTCCTTTCGGAGCACTGGCGAGTACATCCAGCATGCCTTTACCCATCGTTTCAAAGGTTGCTGGAGTTGGAAATTTCAAACCTCCTTTACCTGTGCTGGGGGACGATCGGCCCAGATGTTGGTCCTTTTCCAAGAAACGCTTCATCCCTTCGCTCTCTGCCAAACGTTGGTATGATAGAGCAGCTCGTAAATAATCTTCAAGATCGCTGCGGAGCTTAATTTTTGTCTTGTTCTTCCATGCCGGCACCGTCTGATGATTTTCTGCGAATATTCCTACCCCAGAGACCACAGAGATTCGGCGCAGGACTTCGTGCAGAGTCTCGAAGTCGGAATATTTGCGGGCTATCATCCAGCCAGGATATTGAGAAGTTACTGGTTCGATCTGGAGAAGATATTCAGCTGTTGGCTTGGATCGGATCGACCCTTTCTCGCCAGGTACAGAGTCATCAATTATTGACACGCTTGCGTTGTAAAGAGTGAGAGGAGGGGCAGTATAAGAATTGGTATTTTGCAAGGCCGTCGGTTGTTGGGTGGGGATGATTTGATCAAAAGTTGTGAAGCTGCGGGTAGACTCCGAGACTTTGGATCCAGTCTCTGCCATCATCTTGTTGTCTTTCGATTCACGTCGCGGAGAATCATCGAGTGTTGCGGATAGATCATCTCGCGACGAAGTTGGCGTTGCCTCATTGGTGACAGATTCCTCAGAGGAAGAGGTAGGGTCCCTCTTCGCTTCTTCAGCTGCTATAAGCTCGCTCAATCTTTTCGCCTCTTGCATAGCTTCCTCCATAGCATCTTCTACTCTACTGATAGTCCTCTTGTGCTCGTTCGAGTCTTGAGTGTCGCTTACAGATAAATCGGTGGACTTATCGCCGCCGCTTGTTGAGGCCTTACTGATCTCGAGCTGGGCATCTTGTTTGACATTCCCGTTAGTCGTAGCCCCACCCACGCCCGCATCAAATGCTTCGAGAAGTTCAGTGTTTCCTTCTTCAAGCGAAAAGATGATCCACTCATTTATGAATTCTGGCCGCGAACAGCTCGAAATGGTCGTCTCCAGAATCACAACGGCAAGAATTTCTCGTAGAAAAAGTCTGACTGCTTCACAGGTATAGGCTTTTTGTTCAAGGAACATGCGTAATATATCGTCTGCAACTACTTCAAGCTTCATGTTCTGTTGTTGAGTGTCCAGAACGTTTGCGAGGCTGCTGCTGGGGTTTGCCTCGAGGTAAATACGAACAGCATCCGAGGCTTCGCTAGATGATCCAGCTGCCTTAAGAGCACTTGAAAGCTCACTCAGGAATACGATGACGATTGAGGAGGAATTGGTTAGAAAGTCAAGAAATGTATCTGCAGGCCTTTTGTGGGACAGACGAGAGGAAAATGCGAGCAGAAAGCCGGTTAAGGTCTGCTCGCATGCTGTAGGAAAAGATTCATCAGTTGGTAGCAATGGTAAGTACCACCACCTACATACGTCAGCCCTTTCGTCTCATGGTCTTGTTCCTCATCCTCTGACGTACTTCACATAGTTCTTGATCACTGCGACCGTCAGGCCCGTCAATGCTGCACTGGTCTGTGGGCGGAAGTCGGAAAAGTTCAATACCCTCTTAGATCGTAACCCAGCCTTATCCGACTCCTCTTCACATCGTGATTGCTGTCGCCATTCTAGCACTCGCCTCACAACATCCAAGCCTTTCTCCCGTCTCCTTCCAGTGTCCAAAGCATTAGCTTCATCATTCGTATGCCCTTGTCCTTCTCTTTCCCAAGTTGCATGAAGTACCACCCCTCCTACGACGCCGATCAGCACAAGGCCAAGTCTTCCCAGTATCAGCCACGTGGTGGCCCCAAGAGCGATGATGCAAGCTCCCAGTGTCTCGTTGCTTGCATTCGAGAGAAAATCGAGAATGTGGCTGGTCAGATCTCGAGCTTTGGCCGATATATCTGCCGCCGTACCACCACCAATCACCGTGCTAGAATTTTGTTCTTCATTACTCCCTGATATTGGTTTCTTCGATCCGGAGACTTCTGCAGGTTGTGAGCGCTCGGGAAGTGCGGCGCTGCCATTGCAGTCAGTGGAAGCCATGTGCGCCTAAGAATCATTGTAGCTTGTCTTTAAGAGCAAGATCGTGCGACTGCTTGGATGCGGTTTCCACAACGGGTAATGTAAGCAAGCAGCCTTGGTACAACGCAGAAGGCAAGTCGGGCGTGTCTGGGAAGGAGCCACGGAGCTATCGGGCTGCGATGAAATGGCGGAACCTTTCCGTGGTAAACATCAATGTGCTCTTAATCATCTTAACATGGATAAATACCAGCTTTGACAGTCAGTAAGACTATTGTAATGCCAATAGCCTGCGCTGCAATGGCCACATGCGTGACATGCCAGAAGCCTTTGACTCTGTATATCGAGCCCGAAGACGATGATGAAGACGAGCGCATGGTCAGCGGATCAAGTGCCAATGCCGGCTCCTATGTCGATGATGATGTGGAAATGCAATGTGGGTGCCATTTTCATTGGTCCGTGTTCCGCTGTCATATCTCCCGCGGCCTTCAAGCCCACATGCTAACAGGCTGCTGTCGCAGGCAATGCCTTTTGGATGCATACTCGATGACCGAATGCCCTAATTGCCAAAGAAATCTCAACACAACTACAGAAAATGGCGAGCAGCAACTGTTATGCAATCTCAAGAATGAAGGGGGGGTACAGGAGAGGCTGGATATCTTACCAATTTTGATGGAGGAGAGCTATTTGAGGACCTATCCGGAGGAGCGCCGAAGCCGAGCCTTCCTGGAGTTCTGCGGAGAAGGAGACGTCGAAGCGGTTGTGGATCTTCTCAACAGCGACGAGCATGAGGAGGATGAAGAGGACGAACATACTGGGGAGACGACGATTGAGCGCGACATAGACGTGCTGAGATATCAAGATCAAGTTGGGTCAATGGGCTCAGGGCTCCATATTGCTATACAAAATGGACGAGAGGAGATGGCTTGGCTGTTACTATTCCTTGCATCGGACCTGGAGATAGACCGATTTCCAACAGAGGTCCTTCAAGCTGCACAGAGATTAGGGATATGGAGGGAGGATCGAAAAGGGAAGACGGACATCCGCACATTGAAGGATTCTAATGGGCACACTGCCGAATCGATAGCTTACAGCGTTCAAGGACCGTGGCACGACTGGCTGCAGAGTGGTCGACTAAAGCCACCAGAGACATAGGCCTCTAATCGTAGTGTAGCTAGTATAACCTAGCAATGCAGTACTGATCCTTTGATTGTCCCCATTCAAATTGCCTATCCATAATTGCCGTAGCTAGACCAGGCATCTAAAGCAGAATGGGTCTCAATATTCGCAATCCGAGTGAAGTCCAGACGTAATTGAGTGATACGTAAGACGCAAAGAAGAATGCGTGCCTGTTCCATGACTCTCAACCCGCCCCCCAGTCTCATTGCTTCACGTACTTCGTATGCGAGCCCGTAGAGACAATGGTGCTCGTCCCATCCTCACTCAGCTTCTTGATCTCGACAAGAGTAAACGCCAACGTTTTTCCCACCTTAGAGGCATGTGCGGAAATCTCAAGCTCGTCGCCCTCTTTGGCAGTGGAAACAAAGCTCGCGTGTATGTCAGTTGAGACACCCGTCTTCTCTAAGCCGGTGGAAGCGATAGCTAGCCCGCCAGCCCAGTCGATGATACATGTCGATACGGTCCCGTGCAGAGTACCTTTTGAATTCAAGTGCGCCGGTTTGACGATCAATCGCGCGGTGATTGAGCCAGCCTTGGTTGCGGACAGAATCTCCACCTCGTCAAGAAGTAGTTGGTAGATTGGACTTCGATCTCTCATGGCCGCCCATACTTTGCGAACGTGCGCGAGCTCCTCGGCCGGTTCTGCTCCTTGTATGTTGACCATCTTCTTGTTGAATCGCAGATTTAGAGTGCGAGTGCGAGTCTATTACAAGAAATTCCGAGCGGAATTGTTCCGCAAATCCACGCTTCATTGACCAACGTTCTTCTAGCATGATCCATCTCAATCATTACGTGAAATTGTGACTGGGGTAAGCTTTATGAACGTAAAGATATGAGAAGGTAACGGTTGCTGTTTCTACACCAGTGCAGACTAGCAAACGATTGTTCGGGACAGAGGCAAAGTAGTGATGTGCTTCATTGTTATTATCTAACTGTCAAGGCTATCACGGAATGAGAATAGAGTAGATGACAGAAGGAGAATGAGCTTGTTGGTCTCCTTTCAAGGATAAAGCCCCAACACCACGTCAAGGTCAAGCTCTTGTTGGGGTAAATCACCAAATGCAAAAAATCAGACCCAAACGCCAACGCCAACGCCGAACTCCTGAACATGCAACATGGTGGAAAGCAACCCAAACGCCAGTACTCCGAGAAATGCAACAGACCAAAAGCAACCCAAACGCCGGTACTCCGAGAAATGCAACAGACCAAAAGCAACCCAAACGCCGGTACTCCGAGAAATGCAACAGACCAAAAGCAACCCAAACGCCAACTCCGAACAATGCAACAGGATAAAAGCAGCCCAAACGCCAGTACTCCGGAAAATGCGAGGAATGAAAATAACTGAGATGAAAAGTGAAAGTGAAAGTTAGTATGGCCGAAGGCGATTCTGAAGGGGGAGCGACGAGGAAGGTAAGCTATGTGAGTGTCAGCGATGTAAGTGTGTGGGATGGAAAGGACTTAGATGATGAAGGCCGATGGATGGGAATGTTGGATGATGGGGGAAGGGTGCGTGCGGTGATGAGCGAAAGGTGTGGTGAAGGTGAGTTGTGTGAGATGTAAGAATGAAAAAGAGAGGGAGGGCAGAGGTGACTTAAGTACTCGAGGATCGACGCCTCAAATCACAAAAGTGGGACTCGGTGAAAGCTGGTGGCGGGAAATTCCAATTAATTCACAGAATATATCGAATATTTTTCCTGCGGGTACCGCCACACCTCACTACTGACTCAGAAAAGTGGGCAGAAGATATATCAATTCTTCTTATGAGGAGCGCCCCGCAAAGCCAATAGGCTGATGGCTTTTGGAATTATCCCTTGTTTTTGTACTGGAAAAGGCGGTCTTGAAAGCCGCGTTTTCACAAGATATCTTTCCACTCCCATCAGCGTCCTCTTCCTGCATTATCAAGCATATTGACCAGGAAAGGCAAGAGTGAGTGGCTCGATTCAGCTATTACTTTTGGATAATTAGGCAGCTACGATACCCACTTCACTGACACCAGAAGATGCATGCTACAGTGCCAAAAGTTGTATTTGCATTTCGCCTACAAGTGAACATCAAGTGAGGCGAGCGGCCCCCGATACCAGCTCCTGCAACGTTCACACAACAAACAGTACGATATTGCAGATAAATGCTCATTTCATGGTCTGGACTGATCGCCATTTCCCTACCCATCAGTTACCCGAAGTCTACTCGTACGGGTCTCTGTACGTCGCAGACAGTTCATCACCTGTTCGAGCACCTGAATGAGATAAGGCATCAAGCTTACTTACCTTACCTTATGCAGTGGAGGTTTTGCGGACCTCGTACGGACATTTATGATGACAATGTGAATATGCAGTCTGATAGTTAGTCTTGGAAGACTTTCATGATAACACGTCCCGCTTACGCATTACTTCGAACAATGAAAGACGTACCAGACTTAGTAATGGAATTGTTTTAGGAACTCATTGAACTCATTCGAGTATTGATATTCTCCATTCTTGGAACATTCTATGTCATTCTCCTAGCCGATTTGCCCAAGATAATCCGCATGGTCTCAGTGACTATCTCCTTCTCTCACGCAGAGGGCGTTGGTGAGCGAGTTTACACGTATATTGATGGCAGTACTTGTTCGCTCAAAACAACATATAATGGCGGTAAGAGACATTCACCCACGGTTATTACATACAATACCTGCACCCATAAACCCTCAACATCCACCCCCTCTCACCAACCCCACCCCCACCAACACCCATCCCGCTACCGCGTATGCTCCACATCAACCCTAATCCTCCCCTCCGTCCCCGCCGTCGTCTCCCCTCCAGTCCTCGCATTAGGCCCATACCCCATCGCGCACGCCTGCACAACCTTCAACGCCGCAACATTAATCGCAGCCCACGAGCTCTCGTCTCTCGAATCCCTACTCGCCATCGTGATCGATACCTGACAGTGTCCGAAGGTGTGGATGCGAGGGAGGGTGTAGGGATCCACGTTTGGGGCGAAACCGACGGTGAAGACGTGATGGGCGTCGAGGTTGGGGAGGAGAGCGATGGCGCTGGCGCAGTCGCTGAGGGAGGCGCGGCGGCTGTGATATAGGGCGGCGTTCCAGCATTCGAAGGGGTTTCCGAGGGGGTTGGTTGTTAGGTTGGAGGCTAGGTCTGGTTGGTTGAGGGTTAGTGTTGGTGGTGTAGGTGAGGTTGAGGCGGAGGTGATGAGAGTTGATGTTAGGGTGAGGAGGTATGTAGAGCACAGCTTCATGATGAATACGATCGGGTTGTTTGAAGTGCTTATTTTGCATGCAGAAGTCATGAACAGAAGTGTGGCAGATGATAGCTTCAGAAGTCAGGGTGAGATAGGTACCTTAATTTAAGCATCAGGTCTCTTGGAATACCTTACGCTCATGAAGATTGAGGAGCGCGAGGGAGTCGGATAGCAACCGGTCGCTTGAAATATTGGAAAGCGCGTTCACAGACAATGCACGCACACCTGCTTGGAGGACGAATTAAAAGCCTCGAATGTTTTCTTAGACGAGCAAAAAAATATAGCAGGAACAGGCAGATATTGAGATCGATGTAGCGAACAGCAATTTCCACCGTAGCCTTCGAAGTCACAATTTCCTCTCTGAACCCATACACAGTCAATGACGATCATCTAGTAGGGATATAGCCCAGACTAAGCACCATATCAAAGATCCGTAATCCAGGCTTCTCTAATGCCCGTCGTGCGTTACAACGTATACATAAACTCAAAATTCTCTCTATCCGTGAGATCAAGCCACTCCTGATTTTCCAGTTTCACGTAATCAGATCGGGCTCTGAATGCTGCTTTCTTCGTGTTCTGATTCCGGCAATACCAATAAATGAATAAAAGATCAGCGATACATGCACCCCAGCAGCAGATGATGGTAATCTCCGCAGGGACATAGCGTGGCGCGTCTTTGGGTCGGAAGGTCTGTGGCCCTACATAAAGGTTAGATCTTGAGCATGCTCGGTGCATGCGATATTTTTGCGGATTCATACCAATAATGTTGCCGGCACAATAGCAGATCAAGTACAGTGCAGCAACCGTAGTCTTCTTCGTATACCCAGCAACATTCGTTGCGACGAGAGAAAGCAACGCTACGAAACCTGTAGGACTCGCTTGAGTAAGATAATAGCCTGCCAGCCTCCCGCCATTGTTCGACAGTGGTAGCGCGACGATTAGGATCATTCCAATCATGGCTACAACGACGCCTGAGCAGCCGAAAAGAATCCTATTCTTGAAGCGGTCGCCCAGGTAGCCACACGCAATCAGGAAGACGACCTCTACGGCGCCGCCTGGGGTGCCATAGAGGAGAGATTGATCGGCGGTGTAGCCAAAAGAAACGATAAGCTGGCTGAAGAAGTTGCTAATACCTCCATTCGGGATGTCGGCTGTGAGGGCAAAGAACATGAAAGCCCATGTCAAGGGATCGAGAACAGCTTCTTTTAGTTGGTAGGCTTTGAAGTGCTTGTTCCCAATGCCTTGTTGATTGACGCGCACTCTCTCAATAGCAAGTACTCGGTCGTCTTTGCTGAGCCAACGTGCGTTAAGCTGATTGTCGGGCACGAAGTAAAGGAAAATGCAGCCAACGACTGCTGTCAACAAGCCCGTCACTAGGAACACGATCCTCCAGGATGCGATCGTAGAGCCATGACGTTTGGCGCCAATGGCAATACCATATGCCAGCAATCCACCGAAGATCTGGGCGAACCCATTGAAGCTGAACCATATACCCATGCGAGTACCTTGCTCCTTCTTGGTGTACCACTGGGATGTGAACAGGGCGAAGCCAGGTGTGACGGCGGCTTCAAAGACGCCTAGGAAGAAGCGCACTGCTAATGCGCCAGAGTAATCCTTCACAGCAGCCATGCAGCAAAGGACGAGGCCCCATACGATTATGCAGAACGAGGAGTATTTGGCCAGTGGCAAGCGTTGGAGGAGACGGTTGGTGGGATATTCCCATGCAAGATAACCTGGGTTATATCAGACTGGACGTCGTCATGATTCAAGAGAAGAGCCATACCAAAATAGAACATGCTACCTAGCCATTGGTAGTCGTCGCCCTTCAAGTGTATGTCCTTTTTGATGCCCATGACACTAGCATAGGACAAGGTCGTCTCTACATTAGGTTAACGCGATAGAAAAAAAGGACTCTAACGTACTATCAAGGTAATTGAGGCCATAAACCACACATAGTAACTGCCCTTCCGTCAGCGTTGCTCGAAAGAGTATGCTAGAGTCTTACCGGCAAGATGTTGAGGTCAATCTTCCGCAATAGTCTCTTGTTCGTTGCTTCGTCAAGGACCAATATCTCGCCTTCAAGCCCGACGAAAGCCTTCATTGCTTCATCCGCATCCTTGGCGTGCTTGGTGATCATGCCCAGTGGAGCAGCGCTGCCAGAGCGTACTGCCTCCTTCTCCATGTCGGGATAATATGGAACCTTGTCGTCTGCCATGATCTGCGTTGTCGGCGTGTAGCAATAGCTTTGGTAATGAGAGGAGAGGGGACTCAACCACATCTTTGTTCAATATAATCCGTGCCATATTGAGTGACGTAGGGTAGCAGAACGATGTCCCAAACATGATAGATAACGATCGATTCGCTGATGGGGGCTTGCAAAGAGGGGGATTCGACCAGGAGCTGTTGATCTGCAGGGCTTCCGACAGAGGGACTTGGTTGGCCGAAAGAGGAAACTCGACGTGCAGCGCCAAGAGATCCTCCATGACTAAGCGAGCATTCGTTCTTTAAGCCCTTTCGGTTTACATCGCAGTCATCTGCAACGCGCCCATACTCGTATATTCATGGCCTCATCATTTCCCCCTCCGGCCGTCCGCGACCTTGCCGCCGAAGTCTCCACACTTCTCAAGGAACGCTCGAAATCTGTCTGCGTAGCTGAGACAGTGAGCCTTGCTCTTGTACCCGGATTCGCTGCATCATTCCACTGATTCGTCTCGAAAATTGCTCAAGGCCGCCGGCGGTATCATCTCGGCCTCCATTCTCTCTACGCCTGGTGCATCCAAGATCTACAAAGGCGGACTTACGCTGTATACCCTGGAATCACGTGTGGCGTTCGCAGGATGGACTGAAGAAACTATCAAGGCATACAGGGGTCCCACGGAAGACGTTGTGAGGGGATTGGCGGAAAGTGTGAGGCGTACTTTAGAGGCTACCTACTGTATCTGCGAAAGTGGAACAGCGGGGCCAACAGGAGGAAGTACGAAGAACAGGACGCCGTATGTGGATATTGGCGATAGCCCTGATACAGTACTTTCTTTTCGGTAAATAGACGATTAACCTGCTAACGTTATGCTGCATTGAAGGGGCTATGTGGCGCTTGCGGTCTCAGCAGAGAAGGGTACGTCTACTAAAGAGGTTGAGACAGGTTTAGGAGGTGATAGAGAAGGCAACATGATCGCCTTCGCAATTGAGGGTCTGAAGCTACTGAGGGACGTTATCAAAAGGGATTGAAAGCTTTAGATACAGTTACGAGGATGCCATCGTGTGTGGACCAATTTTCCTGCTTCTATGTCTTAGGAAAGAGTGTTCCGCTACAAAGGAGGATCAAGCTTCCACTTAACGCTGACGTCATTGCGTTCGTGACCGCTGACTCGTGCCTTCACAGCAAGCCTTATTGTACCGCATAATTATCCCAGTCTGAACGATAATGACCACAGCAAGGGCAATAAGTCATACTCCGTTTAGGAAAGGCCTCCCAATCTTCGCCACAGCTTGGGCAAACAAATTTCACGAATGATCGCTTCTGGTTTCGATTCATAAGCTGGGTGACATCAGCCGCAAACCCAACGGTCTCCTCAAGTACGCTCCGGAAGTCTTTCTTCTCCAATAATGTACTGATGTTGTTACGGGCAACTTCGACGACTGTGTCACGGAGGCCCCGGTCTGTTGAAGGTGTCGAGCTGTACACTTCGGTGATTGCATGGGCGAAGTCATCTATGTCCCAGCAGGTCTTGACGATTCTGTCGAACTTTTCCTTTGCTCGAGATTTCAGGGCCAAGACCCCGTATTTGTCTGCAATGCTGTACACCTCGACGTTGAAGATCATGGGGGAAGCACGCTCTTTGTTGATGCCGCTACCGTCATAGTCGAATGTGTACATGAAGTAAATCATCGCTTCGATCGCGCGGACACTATCCTCTTTGAGTTCGATGATGCTGTCCGCCGTTTCCTAACGATGTTAATGAGTATTGTGTGTGTTATTCGTGGAGGGAATGGATTCTGTTTCTATAGGTACCTTCCAATCGCCATCACAAATGGTGGAGAAAAATTCCGATTGACCGCATACAATGACCTTGTGGACTTTAAAATCTCGGCCCTCGCAGCGGACAATGAGATCTGAGTATTTTGGTAAGACGAGGAAACTAGCAGTGTCAACGTTGAATAACCAACGAACGTTGTAAACAAGATCATACTCCTTCAGGCTGGTATGCAGTGCGTCAGACAGGTGACCCACCGCCATTGAGTTGTAGCTTCAAACTTTTCGGAAGTATGTTTGTTATTTGACCGAGGAAATGAGTTGCAAAAATTTATTCAGTGGTGTTCCAAATCTCACGTACGGCTTCCGAGCTAAGACAAATTGAGGTTTGGCAAGGCTCATCCTCTGATACGCTACTAGGGGTATTACCGCCGGAACAATGTAATATATCGCTTCCTATCTCCAGACTGAGGGTGACAGTTCTATCGAATTCCTTCGATCAAGACTTCCCTCGGCATATCTGTTGGCCACCAACCTACGCCCAGAGAAGTACATCCTGATAAGTGAGGAGACTTACGGCTCAATCAAGTCCGTGAACTCGATCAACACCTCCACTAAGTGTTCAACAAGGAATCCTCCAAGAAACCAATAGCAACAAATATATGGAAAGTACGAAAGTCTACTGATACAAGCTATGGAAAGATGTGATGGTGACCGTCCTAGGTGGTCGACACTCAATCTGATTTTTGCTCTTCCCGTGAACTGACTTCCTCAATGGAAGTCAGGTATGATGTTCCACTCCTAGTCATTTCACTGACAATGTAGTACTCCGAGTCTTGGTCCACTTCGCAGGCTCCCCAAAGGGATTACAGAAATAGATAGCATAGGCCTATTCTACAACGAGCGTCTGCTACAGGAAAATCGATTTCCTCACCCCTGTTGTGATAGGGCACGATGCTTGTCCTCGTACACCGCCTTGGGCCAAAAAGATTTCAATCTATATGCCGGATGCCTAAGGCCTGCTGCACAATCTTCCTCCGGACACTTATTCTGCACAGCTACAGCCTGGAGGTTGCGAGGCCTGCCGTCAAGATATGCATATCCAAGCCCACCAGGATCTAAAATGATGGACACCATGATCTCTGCAGTATGCGTGGAGGAAGTGGAAAACCTTGGACTGTTTGAGATTGGCTGATTTGGGGTGCTATGTAGGCTCATCATGGGCACACGCTATGTGCTGACCGCCTTTCTGCCACACCGACTACGCTCACCTGCATCTACAATTCTCTACTTTGGGAGCGACGCACTCACGTTATGTTTGCTGCACAAACAAGAGTGCAAGCAAGCGTTTAGCAACGCAAACAAATGGACCCACAATCCAGAGAGGTATTATGTCTTTCGCATTGCCCACTCAACGTCTTCACTTCAGACAACAAGAAATCTCCTACCAAACCATACCAGTATAGCAGAAAGTCACATACTTACCTTCCTCAACTCAGCAACGCTCGAAGTCAATTTCTATACAATCCATCCCGAAGATGGCCCAACCCACCTTCTGCTGCAACGATATCAAACTCTATCCACGCTTCAGCCGCACCGATCACGACGAAAAGTTCAATCCCTTCATTAATATCGCAACCGAAAACGCCACAAAAGAATGCAACACTCCCACAGCAAGCTCCTCCGCTTCCAATCCATCAGCAGACGAATACCCATACATCATCCAATTCGTCAAACAAGTCAGCTACGGACCCGTAGAGTCCAGGCAATTCTTCGCCCCTGCATCATCCACCAATATCTCCACACCTACACCTGAAAGCAAACAATACATCGAGCTCTCCGAAGAAGCCCTCATCGCCGCCAACTTCACCAAGGTCAACACGTACAAGAACTTCAAATGTACGGATCACAACCGCTTTTTCGAGCTGAATTTGTATCAGAAAGATCCGGTCAATAAGCATCATTGGCGCTTGGATATTGCACGGCCGTCGAAGGAGATTGATTTGTGAAGAGTACAACATAATCGTCCTGATATTAGAGATGGACGTCGATGGCTTGGCATCATATACATGTCTGCGTCTTGCACCGCGTCTTTCTAGACAATCAATCAATCAATCTATTATGTTGTTGCTCCCACCTTTGGCACAATTCTAGCATCTGAGGAAGGGGGTGCTATGGTATTTCACCATCAGGCATCATTCAAGTTGTATGAGCGGCCCTTTCAAGGAACGCTTCGACGGTACCTCATTTGCTGATTCAGCGCCCAAATTCCCTATCAGCATTTTGTCCAACTGGCGGTCCTGATATTGTCACCTACCACTTTACATCATCCAATGTAACGGCAACGTGGCGCGGTGACAAGGCTTCTAATCCTCCCTCATTTCATAAAAGTTCAAAAACAACCACATCCACTATCTCGCTCCTCCCTATCCCTCTTCCAATAGTCCAACATGATAGTGTCACATTAAACACCTTCCAACCCTCCACTCTATCGCGAGCCACTATCCGCTTCATCCCCCCTCACCATTTCCATTCCCATGACAAAGACCCGTACCCCCCAACCTCCAGATCTCGTCGATAATGCCCGGATCTGAGAAATCTTCGATGGTAATTTTGCCTGTCAGATCGAGTCTAAATACGAAGAATTCAAATAAACCCCAACTCCCAAAACCCCCAAAATGCCACTAATCGCTTCATCACATCACACAATATAACGTCAATTTTTCCTGTAACACTCACATCAAACCCCGATCAAACATTCCCCTATCGAAAACCTCACCTCACATCCCACTCTTTACTTACGATACCAATACCAACTATCCACCCTGCGAAAGCAACACACTCCCTTTGTTTGTTAGGCTTGATTTCGAAAAAATGAGATCGATAATGAAGGAGATATATATCACCAATCTACCTTACATGCAAGCACCAGCAACGACGTTAACGGTGGAGAGTTCCTATGAGAGGATAAGGTGGGATTACTAGTGCTGAGATATGACATCTTTAGATGGCGAGGATAAGGGGAGGGGAGAGGAGGGGAGGCAGAGGAGGGTAGGATAAAGGAGGATAAGGTAGGGATGATTGATTGATTGTTGGAAACCATCATGATCTCAAACGCTTCTGTCATGTAGATCTTGTGTGATCTCTTCTCGACAATTTTCAAGAATGCGGAAACAACCGTTCTCTAAAATACTCATGCAGCCGTTACGCTTCGTAAATGCTCATTACCTACCATAGATAGAATCTCGTAAGTTGAGTAGAATGTCGCCGTTGAAGCGCCGTCCATAGATTCAAAATCAAGATCGTGTTGCGTCATGCTATATATACTCCCCGCTGCCCGACTGCCCTTGATCCGGTCCTCAGCTCGGCCCAAGTGAATCGTTCAAATCAACGGGAATAGTACGCCTTCAGATCTCGCCCCAAGCGCCAAGCCCACCCACTCCAATCGCGCTGGCACCGCCACTGCCAACGGTGCTCCCTCCAATATCCCAATAATTCCTACTGGAGCTACCCAGACTCGCACCTCTCAAGCCGATCCGTCTCGCGCTTCCTAAGACAACGCTACTCGCACAACTGCTTCCACTTCGGCCGCGGAGCAGGCTATGTCGTCTCACAGGGCCGTGTCTTTGTTCCCACGCACTGGCGGCGCGGGACACTAGGGGATGGTACTGCCGTATAACGGCGGCTCGGCGGAAGGAGTCGGGGGTAGAGGTGGTGGCGATGTTCAAGGGAGACTTGGCGGCTGGTGAGGGGAGGCGTGGGTTCGTGAAGCGGTTATGGAGGAAATGAAAGACTGTTTTTATGTCGGGGGATTGCTCCCAATAGTCACGCTCATCCTGCGGGGATTGCGTTGTAGGCTCTTCTTCAATGCCCCAGAGGGCAGCATGAGAAGAGTCAGCGGTAGAGTTGGGTGTGACTAGATCTGTCTCGTGAAGGGTGGGGTCGAAGTTAAAAGAGGCTGAAGATCTGAGTGTGTTTGGTCTTGGCTGGGACTTGGAGGACGTTGGTACTGTGACTGGTATACCAGCGTAGTCAGGAATTGAAGGTAAGAGTGGCGTACTGAACGCGCCTGGGTGGTCGGAAAGCTGTCCAACTAAGATGCCAAGCTCTCGAGCTATACGGTCCAAAAGACGTCCTTCCCAGCTGGCCTTGGGTTGGGAAGGGATGGAAGTATCCAAGCGTACTGCTTTAGAGGAACCCAAGCTGGATGAAGGATTTCTTGCCGACGATATCTCCTCAGTGAGACTCTCGCCAAAGATGACGGAGAGCGTGGCATCGTCAAGGCCGATGAAGTCTCGAATGACTCTTCGCGTAATGCGTTGCCAGAAAGACTCATCATCTTCGGATGCTGCATCATCCGCTGCATTGGATACGCCTCTTAAGTCTTCATGTGTCTGTGTATCGACTGTTTCCTTGATAATCCGCTCCAGACCCGCGGAATTTGGCGCAGACTCTACTCGCTGACTGTGCTTGCTCGTCTTACGCCGTCTTGTTTCCCTCTCAATCTCGTCGAGTAGAACTTTGGACTGCTCCATCCTCCACTTCTCAATTCTCTCCCTTCTCTCTCCGTCAAGCATGGCACTATCGTTGTCTTCCACGGCATCTAATCTCCTTTGCACACTCGATCTCCTCCGCTGATGCCCACTGATAGATCTCTTCCTTGGGTTGTATCGTTCGAAATGCCACAGCTGCTCCTGTACTGGTGGACTCGATGTGGGAAAAGTACCTAAGCCGTCGTGTCTGGGTAGTATCGAACCACTCTGGTCGAGATATGCTGGGCGCGACGCAGGTTCTTGAAAGGCATGTAGTCCCTCGTCTAAACTGTCGAGCTCTTTGTCGTCTTCCACCGAACCATCTGTGGCCTCACAGGCAACGTCATCGTCCTGCCTTGACCTTGCAGCCAGAGATCCGAAGTCACTCAACCTCGACAGGCCAGCTGTTCGAGGTGTCCGTTCGGTCGATGTAGTTTGTGTGTGCGTGCTGGAGAACGCCTGGGGGAAGAGCACCCATTCTCGAGACTCTTGGAGGCCTCCATGTAGCGGTGAGGGTAGGGTGGTCGTTGCTTCGTGCTCCGGCTCGTGGGCCGTCGTGGGGCGCGAACTGGGTGCGAATATGGGTTGGCGAAACGCCATCTTGTGGTCTATAGCTCCGTATCCTTCTGGCGGTAGTATAGGTGTGATTCATGCACTGATTCTCCTTGTTGCTCGATCCAGCCTGGTGGGCGGCCAGCGCTTAATGTCGGAACAACGAGCTCAATGTTACTGTCTCTGATGCAGGATGAAGTGCGCCTTCCTCAAATATCCAGTATGTTTACGAAGAATCCCAGAGCAGGTATAGGAGGAAGTAAGGTGCAAGGTCCGGACCTCGCTCGTGTGGCTTGTAGCAGGTGAGCTGGATGATGTACTTGTGACAGCTGGAATCTTGCTTGGCGTGGGGGTGGACGTGTGAAATACAACATAGAATAGAGAAAGGCTACATCAGCGAAGGAAACGCAACTCTTTATAAAGCAATATGGGGATTACATCGAAATACAAACACTTCGTCCGTACTCCTTGGTAATGTGCTGATTATACGGAGTATATGTCGCCGTCATCAAGCTGCTTGAGTACGGAGTAGCGTCCTTACAGTCTGGGCCTTGATCCTTGTCCAACCATATCTTAGCGCGGATCATGTCTTGGCGCGCGACCGCCACGTTCGTCTACCTCATTACTTACGTGATTACCATTGTTAAATGGAGGAAGTTTTATATTTTATCACGTCTACAACGTCGAAGTGTTTAGACAAGAGGGAATACACAACCCAAGTGCAGCATATGCACAGCATCATCCCCCGTTCGATGTAAAGCTTCATGAATACTTATTATATAGATTTACTTACACGGTCATGCCCTACGATACATGAACCTCACCTACTATGCACGGTCGATTGATTGTAATGGATTCAACGTTATAAAATATGTTCGGTTGCCTATAAGAAGGCCGATAAGCTATATCGCTCCTGTAAATATACACATGATGGTAAATATTATGTCCAGATCGAAGTGCTCTCCACCCTACCACGGATAGTCCGAGAGCCAAACACGGTCAGCAAGAATAATCAAATCCAGTACAAAAACCACCCACGCTTGCTCTCTTCCGTTCACACATTCATGTGGCGATATAGATGACTTCGTCCCTGTGTGCGATGCGTTGGGTATATGTTTGCAGCCATACTCCTCGCTATATCTTGTTGTTCCCTCACTATTAAGCCAATACCCATTCACTCCCCCTCTTGATGAATTTGTCCAACATAATACCGATGTCCGTGAAGACGAACCGGCAAATAAAAAACGCAAAGAACTCTGATGCATGCCGGGCGCTAAGCTCGAGTCCGACATGGGTTTGCGAGGAATGCTTCAGTCCTGGATCTTCCACTTGTCGAGTGATTTGATCTTTGGTCGCATTAGCAGCTTCTAGGATCTATCAGACTTTGAACCGGCTTACCTAATATCTGTACAGCATCACACAGCCTCGCGAGGGCACCCATGTAGCTCGGGTTAGGACCATAGCACTGGACTTGATTGACATCCCGCTTTGGAAATCTCGGATTCGGGATGGTGGTCATGGGCAGCGATTTCATCGTATGGCCTTCCTTTGATGCATCCTTTGATACGTTGCTGGTGATAGCAATCGGGAAGCCTTGTCCTGAGGTCGTTTTAGATCTCAACTTGCGCCACGAAAGATACTTGCTGTTGGCATTGTTTGTCTTCGGTGCAAGAGCCTCCAGACTCTGCACGCTTTCACCCATGGTACCGGATCCTTTGAACATCTGCGCCGTTCCTTGGACGCCAACATCACTGCCAAGCTTCTTGGTAAGGGTCGACTGCACTTGCTCCATAACAGTCTCAAAGAACTGCATCTCCTCTAGCACAGCACTCGCATCAAATGTGTCGACCTTGCCCAGTTTGAGTAACGCTGCGGTAAGAAGATCGCAACTCGATACCTTTTCTTCGACATTCTTCAGCTTGATGTTCTTCACCCGCCAAATATCTCGAGGTACAAAGAGTCTGCTAGAGATATACCCGCCGCGAGGATGAGCGATCGTTTGATAGATGGACCGTAGGAACCAGAACGGGCGGAGAAGAGTTGACTCTGGACAAGGCTCTAGCGGCTGGGGCGCATTGCTCGCCAGAGGATTTGGTGAGCCTGGGCTGTTGGCAGAATGAATTTCACTGTCAAAAAGGTATATACCACCCATGGGCTGTCCTTTGGTGATGAAGCTCGTATCGAGCGGCGTTGGTAGAACGGGTACAGCTGGAGATGGAATAATGCGCTGTTTCGGTGTAGAAGACATACTGTTGAGAGAAGTACTCGACGCATTATCGAGAGGATCTGGTACCGAGACTGTCAGATGGTTGTTCCTCAGACTCGATGAAGAGAAGTTCTTCCTCAGACCTGTTGCGGCTTTGGTACCGAAACGTGCTGGGGAACCCGGCATAGACGGCGCACTAATTTCGCTGTCGGCCGATGTCACCTGAGTCAATGTAGAAGCTGTTGTCGATGCCACGTCTGTCAAGTCGGAACCAGGCAGTGGAGAGGATGCTGTACGAACACCAGGGAGACTGGCCAATGGAGTACCAGGCTTGGAGGGGAGACTTGGTAGCGTTTGCTGAACATCTGGTACGACTAAAGCGGACTTAAGTGGCTCGTACATGGCATGATCTGGTACCATGGCGGGAGGGACTTCCGTTGGCTGTATTTTGGGTGCTTCAGAGCCAGAAGTATCCGACCGCGTGCTCCCTGTATCGATCTTGAGAGGTTTTCGTTTCTTGCCAGACAGCCTACGATGTTGGACACCTGGGCTCGTACTCCTAGCTGAGGCACTTGGAGGTCTTGGAATAGCCCCATTTGGCGGCAGGGGCACATCTGAAGATGCTATTATAGCGAGAGGTGTCGGGGGTGGGGGCAAGGCACTCGATGGCGGAGGATGTAACGGTGGTGGTAGCGGATTGTCCTTCATCTGAGTGATGAGTGACGGCAAGATCATGGCTTCAGCAACGGTCGACAAAGACGTTCCAGCTGATGTTGGGTTCGATCCAATCGAACTGCCCCACGTTCTGCCCGAAAACCCGCTGGAGTCTGATTGACGTGGGAGAGCGGACTTTGTCTGTATGTCATACTCGGCATCGTCCAGAATGTAATCCCTGGTCATTTCTTCGAGCATTCGCTCCTCTTCGTCATCCTCGTCGTTCCCATATCGCAGCTCGAAGCTGTCTCGAGTACCCTGTGATCGTTCTTTCTCCCTCTCCATAGCTTGGGCAATTACTGCTTCACGCTCCACCTCATGCACATTCTCTTTCGCGAGTTCCGCATTCTGCCGCGCTGTAGATATTGGCTCAGGCTCCCCATATTGGTATTGAGGATCGTGAAGTAGCTGTTCATCATCGTCGTCGTCTTCATCATCAGGTTCAAAACCGTCGTCATAAGCAGTCTCAATTGCTGCGTCCAGTGCTGCGTCAAAATCGGCCTCTGTCTGACCACTCGTAGCGCGTATGTGTTTCCTTCGAAGTCCTATAGACGATCTTCGAGAATGAATAGAAGAAGAAGAGCCGCTCGACTCATTGATGGTGTCAAGCCAAGAGGTATGTTCCCCAGTGTCTTGGCGAACAGAGTCCGACTCATTCGGCTCGTCGCTAAGAGTGGAATGAGTCGAAGGGTCTGTGGAAGACTGAACAACATCCCTCAATGGGAGAGGGTCCAGAGTCGACCGACGCCGAGGGGGATTGGGAGATAATGGACGCCGTGGGGATAGTGGCGGAGGCATGTATTCCTGGAACACAGGGGTTTCGAGATGCAAAGGAGTCTCGGCGATCTCGAGGTCCATATATCTCGTGCGTGGTGGTTGGCGATTTTGTTTTTGTGCTGGCCCTCGAATATCTCTACCATCCACCATGTATGGAGAATTCTGTTGCAATGACTGGCGTCTTGAATATACATGGCCCAGCAGCCCAAGATGTTGTTGCACGGCATTTTGCGCTTGGCCACTTGGTTTGTAGCCGAGAGGAGTCACTGTAGCAGTATCGATCGTACCCTCACCTTCATCGGTATCTGTGACTATCGACAAACGTTCGGAATCGCGAGAGTCTCGATCTTGGGGACGCTGCGGCAAAGCCTTGCCATCGACGCCTTTGTAAAACTGGTTGTTGCACCGGAGCTCTACGATACGAGCCTCATAAGTATTTCGCTTTGGCGAATTAGCCAGGTCTCATTGTTGGAAAACACACAACTACACTTACAACAGCATCCAGCTTTAATCGGTCTTCGACGCCTGAGCTTCTGATCATGACTTTTTGCAGTAATGCGCAAGCTTCCTGGTATGCATGCATAGCCCCCTCGTAATTCGAGTGCTGATCGAGGGTGACTGCATGGTGTGCTTTCTCCAGCGCTTTCGATAGCATAGCTTTCTGTGAGGGGGCTTTACGCTTTTGCGGTCTTTCAATTCGCGCGCGACCATCAGAGGCTGAGCTTTCTCCTTCGGCAGTACCACTACCCCTACTGCCCTTAGTTAGATCATCACGATTGCGATGGCGTGTAGTCTGCGAAGATCGCCGACGATCTGTGTGCCTGAGTCGGGCTGCGGTGCGTGGTGAGTACGTAGATTCTGGTGGGGTCGTTCCGGAGCTTGTCGACTGATCAATGGCGATGGGTGAAGGTATATTTGCTCTCAGTGAATGCGAGGGGGCTGGCCTTCTGATCCCTGTTGTTAGCGTCGACGGCGACCTAGACTGCCACTTTTCACCGAAATAATCCGGCTGCCTATGAGTCGTTGGTGAGAGTAAGTCTGCTGTAGCAGGAGTGACCGTAGCCACCGTGGAAGGTGAGTCTGCAGCATCGACAGCTTGAGACAACGAATTCAAGGTCACTATAGGAGCCAGGACAGGAGGTGTCCTGAGTGGGACATGTGCCATATTGGACGCGTCTGGAGTGGTTTTCTTCGCAGGGGATCGCCCTGTATTCGTAGGAGCTGCATTGGTGGGTGGTGTCTGACGATCATTAAAGCCGCTGAAGGAGCCAAAAGACCCGGACAATCGCCTAGAGAAGCTACTCCTCCTATTTTGGGAAGAAGAACCTTTGCTTGAGGCTGTAGACTGGGACCACCGGTTTAAATTTCCAACACCCTCTCGAAATCCATGCCCACTCTCTGGTCGGGTATAGAAGGCGCTTGACCGTCTCTTCGTAGTTTCTGGAGACAAAGTACGGGCTGAGGAGTTTGAGGGTGCAGTGAGCGTTTCGTATGGGCTCTGCGATCTCAGGCCTGTGATAGGCGGTCTGGAAGTACTCCGCGTGGACAACGATGGCGTACGCTGTACGGTAACAGCCGACGAAGACGACGCTGAGTTCGGTCTGGGATTCTGCCGTTGATGTGAGGGTGGCTTCGCTAAGGTTGAGGCCATGCTACAAGCCAAATCTGAAAATCCAAGCCTCACTACATGCACCCTTCGGTGATGCCCTTTATGTAAATCGAAAATTCCAAGGGGGAGGTCCCCAAGTACAATATGGCATGCAGTCACTTTTCGAAGAGACCAAGAAGCCCAGAGTCAGTTCCGGCTGGTGGTTCAGCGTAAAGGGGCCCGACTGGGGACTGGCCTCAGTATCTTTCACTATCTTTAGATCCTCTTCTTTTCCATATTTCTCATGCCATCCTCCAGTCGTTCAGAGCTTCGGACGGATTCGTTTTGTATGTGATCTTTTCAGCTGAACTGCGCAGTACCAAGACTTGCGTATGGACCAGATAAAGGTTTTGTACAGATTGGTCTGTGCCGCGCGAGATACGGCTGCAATATGACCGCTGAGCTGATATAATAGCATCAGAGAAAGGGAGACAGAGGGGAGAGGCTGGTAGCACTTGTCGTTGACGATGGTGAGAGAGCTGAGTACTGGACACCGATCGATCCTCGACCTGCAATGGATCACAACGGCTTATGCGGGATGAGCGCTTGCTTGCATGAGTGTATCGATCATCAAGAACCGTTGTACGTGAGAGCGGCGCACGGTATACGGAGGTGTGCTTGTATTCGGAGTCAGATTGGAGCGTCGACAAATGGATCCTCTCACATACTCAGTCGGCCCTGCGAGAAGGAGGCAGGACTACTGAGAAGACCAGCGATAATGGAGACCTCAGGTAGGGAAGTGTGTGGTGAAGAAGGAGGTCAATTCTCCCTCGCCATGCCCTCGGTAGCACTTCCCCTGCTTCTCTTGGCATCACTCCCGCTCCCGCCAACGACATTCTTCTTGCCATTAACCTTGTATTTACTCACAATCAGGAGTTCAGCAACCATTATCCATGCCAGGCTAGTCTAGCAGATTCTTCGAGCGTCTGGGGAACGAAATGTTGGTAATTTGAGCCATACTAGCTTGAACATCGACATTCTACGGATCCATGGATGGAGCAGCTCACCTTTTTTGGTGGTAATCATCGACAGGCTCCCTGCCTTTCATTCAAATTATACTACATCAATCCTCTTCGCGACGCTAGACCGCTGGTCCCTCCCCGACCGATCGCAGAGCCTTCCTCAGCTGCTAGGGGATGGATGCCTGCTCTGATGGTGGTATCGGTTCCATGATCAGGCTCCGGAGGCGCATTGTACATCCCAATCCAGAAGCCAACGCCTTCGACCTGAATCCCATCAACTCACGTGCAAGTTGTTAAAGCTATTGGAGAATGTCAGCGCTTTGGTCAAAGACATGCAGGCACATTTTTCGATAATGAATGGCTCGTTCCTATTAGGCCCTGCGGCTATGGGTGTCAATGCTGTCTCCAGCGGTCCCACTTTTCACCCAGAGAAAGGAGCTCATCGTGAAGCCTCATCGGTCCACCCTGGATAATGGAATGGTGAGGGGACTGAAACATGAGGAACAGAAAGATTGTAAGGTAAAGGAGAGGAGTAGCTGTTCTACAACCTCTAAGATGAAAGATGGAGGATCGGAGATAAAGGGCATGTAGCATGCTGGTAAGTATGATGGTGGGGAGGAGAGAATTGGAAGGGAGGCACCATCTCGGACATGTTCCATAGGATAAGAAGGCCGGAGGAAGGCAAAAGTCTACTGGACATAGAGGTAAAGGAGGATGCTGCCCGCTATGTTTGTACAGTCTTCCTCTTTCCCGCAGTATCTCAATCTTACCAAGAGGTCTTCGTGTGCGATACTAAGACACATAGCCTTGGGATGGGTTCTAGTTCATGTTGGTGATAGGGTGTTGATAATAACACGAGTTCCCCTCATCTATAAAGTTCACATGCATCCATGGTCTAAACGACCTTCCAAACCACCTTCTCCTCACAAGAAATTTCTCTCTTTGACATTTCCAACGTTCTAGTATTCGATCAAAGATTGTTGCTCCTCCGATCACTTTTTGCAAGTTCGGGCTCACGATTTCACTCTTCGGCATCTGCCCTTCCATCGTCGACTACAAATAAATACCCCCCAAGAAGAATGTGTAAGTAGTCATGGCAGAAATGCGCTCGTCCATCTTCAACTTCAACAAATGGTCTTCAATTCCACTGCAGTTTCCACACCCGTGCCATCCTTCGTATTTCTATCAATCGCTTGTCTGGTAGATAACTGCTACATAAAATTGGAATTACAACTTCCTCTCATCACCATTCCATCCTCAATACGCGCAACTTTCAACATGATCACCTTTAGCAGTACGTAAGCCTTTCCTGCTCGACCTCGTATTGCAGATTTCATGACGATCCTGAAACAATTATGGAGTTTGCGCAGAAGAAGAAGAAGAAGAAGAAGAAGAAGAAAGCAGTTTGCTGATTAAAATCTAAATAGTACTGTGACATTTTAAGGTTTGGCCGCCAAGTAATATATATCACGTGACTGAACTTTTCTTTTTATCTCTTTACGTGTCCTATCCTATTTATGTTATTACCCTTCTATATACGTCTTATACTATTTAGTACTTATCTATATTAATCTATCTTCTTACTATAATAGAAAATACGGGAATTAGGACCCTAAGCTTATTATACCTTATTAATTAGTTATAAGTACCCTAATTACCCCTCTAGGACTAGCGCGAATATTAAAACTCTAATATTTCTTCGTATTCTACCTATATTTATACTAATACTTCTTAATATTTTCTACTTAAATTAAGTTATATAGCTCTTTTTAACGTACTTTATAATTTAAAAGTTATTAAAATTAATATAGTAGTTTAAAAGATATATTAGAATAAATAGATTTACCTACTAAGTTCTATCTAACTATCTTATATCTTAGCGCTTTCTTCTTATATTAATAGTTTTTTCTTCCTACCCCTTCTTTACCTTTTATAGTATAGTATAGATATTAATACCCCTCCTTATAATCTATAATATATAAATTATACTAGCCGTCTTTAAATAATATAGTATTACCCTTCCTATACTAAATCTAACTCCTCTACCTCCCTACTAATACCTTCTAAGCGCCTAGCCCTTTCTAAGCTATACCCTAATACTATTAATAAGAGGGTTAGATCTTATAAGACTAATAGTATAAGGCGTACTAGACGCCTAAAGAATATTATATTAGGTACCTAGGCCTTATTTATAAACCTACTAGTAAACCCTAGAGATATTATATTAATAGAACCTTACCCTAAAGAAATACTATTAATTACTCGCCCTTATACCTACCTTAATAACGGTATTACTCCCTAGTAGCGTATAGCCCTTACTAATATAACTATTTAAGTAGTTATTCTACCTAGGGACCCTTAGTAACCTACTCCCCTAGCCTTTAAAGAAGCCCCTTAAGAATTCGCTCCCTAGCCTCCCTCTAAATACGATTAAAGTACCCGTTACTAGTATACTTAACGGGAGGCTAATATAGTAGATAATACTAAGTACTAACCGCCTATCTAATAAGGCTTATACTAATAGTAGAATAATATATATTAGGGGCGGACGCTAGGCTAGGGATATTAAGTATATAGGGATCCCTATATAATAAGATATATAGAGCCTTACTAGGTTAATAATTTATTTAATATTATTAGTAATATATACCCCTATTATAACGTACTATTATAGAAAAATAAATATAGTAACTTAAGAGATAGTTAATAGCTATATTATAACGGTAGAAAAAATAATTAGCTATCTCCTAACTAGTTATATAAGCTAGCTGATATTAACTTATTACCTAAGGGGCCTTAAAAGGAGGCGGAGCTAAGGGTATAATTTATTAATAAATTACTTAGCGACGTAGATAATATTATTATTAATAAATAGTCTATATAAAGGAGGATTATACGTAGTAAAGAATTTTTAAATAATATTATTAGCTATAATAATTATCTCTCCTTTACTAGCGAGGGTATAACTAATATTAATACCTACGTTAATTAAACTACCTTCTAGATCTAGGGGTCTATTTATTATCTAATAGGTCCTCTTATTACTAATAACGGCCTTAGGCTAAAATTCGCTTAGATTTATATACTAGATAGTACGCAGGAGTAACTAGACGTTTACTATTAATATTTTAATAATTTAAATTAAGATACCCTTACTTCTACTTAGCGTACCCTCTAGTCTATTAACTTATATATCTAGGGGTTTAAATCCTACTATAACCGCCTTAAGGAGAATAAATTATAATATCCTATTAATATTATAAGCGTCTGTATCTAATAGCTAAATCCTAAATAATAGGATAGGGGTACCTATAATTACCCTACCTCTATAGAAGTAGCCTGTATTATAATAACTCCTAATAATATTATAAGAGGCCGGATCGAGCGGGATATTTATATTAAAACTATTAAGGGGGGCCTTATATTAATTCCTAATTAGTATCCTTCCTATATAGCCCTCTAATATCCGCTCCTATTTCCCTTTAGTAAATAGTCGTAGTATAACCGCCTCCTATTAGCTAGCTACTAGCTTCTAGGTAATTATCTACTATATATATTATGATAGAACTATATTACTAGTACGCTCGCCTAGTATACCTTAATTAGTAGTAATAATAAACTAGAGTAGGAAGATAGTAGCGACTCTAAGTAGGAACTAGACTAGTATATTACTAGTAAGTATATACCTTAGGGTTATAATAGGTCTTAGTAAGTAATAAGATAATAATTTTATATAAAATAGATATAAGTAAGACTATTTAATATATTTCCCTAGTTATTTTCTAGACCTGAATCCGCTTAGTTATAAATAGTTCTAAATAATTTAGATATTAGTTAGGGGATAGTTAATATAATTTAAATAACCAGCTAATTAATATCTAGATCCGGCCCGATTTCTTTAATTATATAATTAATAGTGGATGTCTATTTAGCTACTAGGCTACTAATATCTAGATATTAATAGAGCTTAATAACCTAAATTAGTATTATTAGAATTAATAGACTATTTAGGCGGACTACTACTCTAGCCTAATAGATAGGCTTAGTATTAATCTAGATATCTCGCTTAAAGATATTAATAGTAAGGTAACTATCCTCCTATTAATAATACTAGGAAGCCTACGTACTATAAAAGCGAGAATATAAGACGCTATAATAATAGTCTAAAAAAGGGGTAAACCTAAATTTTTTATTACCTTTATATATAATCCTAAGTAGCCTAATATTTAAAGCTTACTAGTATCTAGTTAGATATTAGAGTACTATTATAACCTAATTACTTATATCTTTAATTAGAAGCTCTAAAAGCTAATAAGGGACCTCCTTAAGTAATATATCCTTAGGGTTTATATAGGCTACTATTATATTATTAAGTTTTAGAAGCGAGGTCTCCTATATACTTATATTCTCCTTATTATACAGGAAGAGGATTAGATCTAGATAATTAGTAATATTAATAGCGTTATTTAAGTATTTATCCCCCCTTACTAGGATAATAATATACTACGTAAGTTAGTCTTATAATATATAGTTTATAATCGCTATACTAGGGTCCCTAGTAATAGATATTTTAGTTAGGAGAAGAATTATTATAATAAGGCTTTTTTAAAGGATTTTTATTAAGAGACGTCTTTTATACCTAATAGGAGTTATCCTTTTTATAAATATCTAGTCGGCCCCCCTAAACCTAATTCCTCTATTAATAATAGATAGGTTATCCCTTATAACCCGTACCTATTAAAGAAATATAGTGCCTATATTAATATTAAGATCTACGGCTCTATTAAGTCTATTTTCTATCTATATAAATATATTTATAAGGGACCTAATTAGGCTAATATCTCCCTTACTAGGAATTATACGCGTAATAATAATAACCCTACTCCTAATAGCTAGCCGTAATAGTAAGAGGAGTTAGTAGATAAGATTATAGAGTATTAATCCGCTCGCTAGATTAGGTCTACTAAGGCTATCTAGAAGATACTCTTATTTAGTATAAGTATTATAAAGCCTTATATAGAGCGTTTATAAATCTACCTCCTAGACTAATAGCGTACCCTTTTTAAGCCGGCTAATAACTAGGCTATATATAAGGCTATTAAATAAAAGCTAATAGATAGTAATAAACTCTATAGGATTATATTAATAGAGTTTTTTAATATAAACTATCTCGCTAAGGAAGCTTATAATAATAGTTAGCTATTACCTTTTATAAAATAGAACGGGAAATATCTAGCTATTATAAGGGATCTACTTAACTATCTATACGCGGATTTTCCTGAGTTCTTTACATAGAATAAAAGAAATAAATAATAGAAAATCTATAAAAAGGGGGAGACTCTTAGGCGTATTAATTTTATTAGTCCTAAAACTAAGGATCTCTATTATTACTAACTACTCCTCTATTATATTAAGGGGGCTATATTATTTAATAACCTCCGGATAGTAGACGGCTAGCTAATAGGATAGAAGGAGGCCTGCGTAGAGCTTAGGTTAACTAAAAATAATAGATATATTAATAAGATCCTTAATAAGGGAAAGGATTTTTAGGGAGGTTATAGGCTACGTAGTCTTTTTATACTAGTATTAATTAAACTCTAACCTACTAACGCCCTTACCTTATAGAATAAGTATAAGGAGTATATCTTAAATAACTACTTATACCTCCTATAACGGGATTTTTTAATACTTTAAATCCTAGATAATTATTATAAGTAATAGTTATTTACTAAATAGTACGCCCTTTACCTTATTAATAGCTAATTAGAATATTAATTAACCCTTAAATATACTAAGGATCTAGCCTAATATAGCCTACCTATTCTAACTATCCTATTTAATAATTTTAATAATATTCTAAATAGACTTTTACGGGAAGAAATGTCTTACTAAATTACCCCTAACGAGGCCGAGGTCTTATAGAATAGGCTGAATGCTAATTAACGCTATATTACTAATTAGATTATCGCTACTATTAACGCTAATATAGATAATAAATTTAGTACTCTAGGTGTACTATTCTTCCTTAATAGTACTAGGGGGACTAGTAAGATAATAGTTTAAAATACTATTATAGAAAGGCTACGTTCCTAGTAAAAGGTTACTTTAGTAGTAGTATCTTCTAATATTATATTAACGCTATTATAGGGAGGTTAGACTACTTACTTATAGTTTAAGATACCCCTAGACTCTAATACTACCTCCTTATATAGGATTAAGAAGGGGACTAATCTTACTAAGCTAATTAAGTAAGCTTATATTATCTTTTAGGATAAGTCTCTTATATAAAGTTAATATAATATAGAAGCTGTTAGTCGTAGCCTTTAAGATATCTATAATAATAACTAGGCTTATTTTAGGGGTAAGGTAGTCTACTTTTATAGGGACTTCTAATAAATACTCCTAGTTATTCTAGGAGGATCTAGTAGCTAGGTTATTAAGGCGTATCTTAGAAGGCCTATTTCTAGAATAAGGTTATATATTTAAATCTTACTATTAATAAGCGACTTAATAATCCCGACCTAATAGACGCTACATGTTATAAAATAGGACTATTTATAGGTAATCTCCTTGCTATTAATAATAGTATTAATATTTATAAAAGCCCTACTACTAATAAAGAGGTATTAATTAGAAATATAGTTATACCCCTAGAAACGCTATTAATAATTTAGTTGAGAATATCTATACTAATATTAGGATAAATATCTCTTAGAGGGATTATCTATTAGTAGACTAACCGCGTCGAGTCGGGTACCCGACTCGAGTCTTGGCGATTCGATACCAAAATCTGGTACCGAGTACCTCGAGTCGGTACCTAGGTAGGTACTAAGTATTAGTACCGAAGTATTAACTCGAATCGCTAAGACATTTTTTCTAGTAATATTTTCTATTTTTAGTAGTATTTCTTACTATATTTTCTATTTTTTTTCTAATTATTATTATTATTATTACCTAGAGAATTCTTAATAGTAAATAAGGTAATGCAAAAAGGTAATACATATCCCTAGGAAAACTATAACTATAATTTTACTAATGTTTTCTTCTTATAATAATATTTACTATTATATAAAGGATTTATTACTATATTACTAAGTATTATTATTATTATTACCTAGGTAATTCTTAATAGTAAATAAAGTACTAAGAAAGATAATAGCTATTCCTATAGAAATAATAACTATAATATTAATAATATTTTCTATTTATAGTAGTATTTACTATTATATCTATAGTTTACTACTATATTACTAAGCATTATTATTATTATTACCTAGCCTAACCTAGGTAATTCTTTAAGGTAATGCAAAAAGGTAATGCATATTACTAGGGAACTAAAGGGGGTATTAAAATTCTAATTAAAAAAAAATCTATTTTTAGTATAGGGGTAATTCTAGAAATTTTTTAGGGTTCCTTACTATTTTATTAGGGGCTTGGCGTCTTGGCGATACCTTGGCGATTCGAGTCGGGTCAACCCGATTCGCCAAGGTATCGAGGCCTTGGCGAGTCGGTACTAATAGCTGGTACCGAGTATTTCGGTCGGTACCAAGACCCTAACCCGAGTATTCGGTCGGTACCAAATCTTAGTACCGAATCCCGACTCGACGGTCAGTCTATCTATTAGAACGGGCTATTCTCGCTATTACTAATAAAGATATTACTAGTATTAATACTAAGATAATATCACGTATCCCTAGTAATATAATAATATACTAGAGTATCGATCGTACTATATTAGAAGAAGATAATGAACTCTTCCCCCCTAAGTACTTTTACGGGTTCTATAAACCCTCCCTACCGTCTTATAAGCTATATATTAAGCTGGGCGTACTAGTTATACTATTAAGGAACCTCGATCTACTACGTCTATATAATAGGACCTAACTATAGGTAATAAGATATAGTAAGTATATCTTTAAGGGGGAGATTATAGGTAGTACCTATAATAGTAAGAAGGTAATACTATTTAAGACGCCGTTATAGTTTAAAGAAAATAATAGGCGGATTCCTATCCCCTTTATCTATAAGTAGTACCCTATCTAACTGGTATTTACTATAACTATTAATAAATTATAAGGCTAATTAATAAAGTACGTAGGTATTAACTTATAGACTAGGCCTACTTTTAACTATAATTAGTTATACGTAGCTCTATTACGGGTAATAAGACAGGGAAACCTCTATATTATTAGGCCTAAAACTCTTAAATATATATCTAGCTAAATAATAAGAAATATTATATATAAGCAGGTACTATTAGATAATAGGTAGACTACCCCTAATATATTAGTCGTAACTTATTATTAACGCTTAGATCCTATTAATAGCTACTTAGCGGCTTATAAGAATATTAATTATAATATTAGAAGTATAAAAATAGCCTAATAATATACTTAGTTATATAGTTATATCTTTATATTAGACCGTAATATTAGACTTCCTAATAATAAAAATAAGCTATTCTACTATTTAGTTTATTAAATACTACTAGTTAAACTTTAGAGGGCTAGATTAATACCGGCCCGTAATAACTCTTATATCTAATAGATTCCTTTATATTAACGCGATAAATCTAGTAGGACTATTAATAGTTATTATAAGAGTATAAAAGATACGTTATAATATAAGGGATATAATAATTTAAGAATTATATTAAATAATCCGGTAGCGTAGAAGTTATTAGTAGAATAGAATATTACTATACTAGATATCCTATAGTTAGTCAGGTACTTAGTAGATAGTATTAGTCTTTTAACGCTTCTATCTTAATAATAATAATATCTTTTCCTAATAATAACTAATGTAATAAGTCGTCTAATAATAGCATACTTAATTATACTCTATTAATCTTAAATAGTAATATTATAGTAGAGTTATAATATAAATAGGCCGAATAACTATTCGTTAATACTCTAGTACTAGGTAACTATCGTAAATAATCCCTTTAATTTAAAATTAACGTTTTTAGTAACGCTTACCCTATAACCCCTATAATACTTAAGGAGGGTCTTAGTATTTCTAAAAGTTTGTACGAATATCTATTATATTTAGACTTAAATTTACCTTATAACTATTATTACTTACTAATAAATAAAAGAATTATATATTTAAGTATACTTTTCCTAAGTAAAAATCTTGAAATTTTACAGGTATTTTCTAGTATATCTATATAAAGATATCCTAATAAACCTATATAAGGTGCGTGAATACTAAGCCTATTACTAATTTCTTAGCCCCTAATTAGTCTATATTAAGACTTTATTTATATTATTAAGTATTACTACTTCTTACTACTCTATCCTTTTCTTTACTAACCTACTCTAGGTCCCTAAGCGAAAAAGACCCCCTTTATAAGAACTCGATCTTAATATAGTTTTATAACTAAATCGCTAGTCTAAACGTTAACGTATAGCTATAGAATAGTTACTTCTAGCCTTAAGACCTACTATTCTACTACGTACTTAAAGGCGTAATCCTCCTCCCCTACTATAAAGCCTACTATAAAGCCCTTAGACTTAACAACTCTATTTAGGATAGTCCTCCTAGATAGTCCCCCTAGCTATATTTACGGGGCGGTAGTTTATATAATATAATATACGCTTACTAATATAACTACTACGTACTATAACTAATTAGTATTATTTAAATACTAATATTATATATATATACTACTTTATAATATATATACCTACTATTAATATAATTATTTATTATAACGTAGTAGGAGTAGCTATTATATAACTTCAAGTTCTAATAGTTAGACCCTATTAGCCCTACGGCTTAGTAGGGTCTATAGAGAAATAAGTGGTATATTTTTAAGTAAGTATAATAGCGAGGTAGTATAACGGTAATATTATAGGAATATATATATAGAGTATAGTTAGTAGATTTATAGCCTTATATAAAGCCTCCCGTAAGGTTTCTAATTAGTACTTTAGCTATATATTAAGGACTATAAGTTAAAATTTTATGCCTATAAAACGTCCGCGTACTACCCTAATAGCTAAATAATATTAATAGTAGCTATAGAATAACTCTAAATAATTATTTACCGTATCTTTTAAAAAGGGAAACTTATTACCTATAATAATTTAGCATTAGTACGATATTAGACTAGGCCTTAGGAGTTACTTACTAGCGCTATTATCCTATAATCCCTCGCCCCGCTATTATCCCTATTCTCTCCTATTATATTAAGACTTATAGTTACTATATAATTATATACTAAAGATATTACTAATAAGAAGGCTTATACTTTTACTATATTTCCTACTTCTTATAAGCGTCCCCCTATTAATTATAAAGTTTTTACTAGTAAAGAAGATACCTAATTACAGCTATAGAACTAGGCCTATATATAAGGCTTTACTATTATTATTACCTATAATAAATATAAGGAACGTAAATAATATATCTTTAAGTATACTTATTATAATAAGAAGACTCGCGATATATATAAGAAAACCCGAGCTATTATAAAAGGAATAGTAGATACTTATTAATAACTAAATTCTTATATTAACTAGAATAATTATAAATATAAAATTAAACTCTAATACTATATAAGAGACATATAATAGCGAATTTCTATCTTAGAAAGTAAGTATAATTACGCTATACTAGATAATCTATTTATACTTAAGGAATACTATTATTATAATCTAGATTACGCTATTACTAAATTAATAGCTCTTAATCTTAGAGTAGTAAATCTACCCTTTAATAAGGCTAGAAGGGTAATATAAATAAAAGGCCTAAGTCTATCTTAGTCTAAGTATTATAACCTAGTCCGTTTAGAGAGTAAGTAGATACCTTAATAAGAGCTCTAGTACGCACTTTACTCCCTTAAAAATCAGGGCTTTTCTATACGTATAAAAGAGAAGTATATTATTAAATAAAATATCTATTAATTATAGTAAGTATAATTCTTCTTCTTTACTAGCTCTAAATAAATTAAGATAGTAAGATAATTTACTAGCTATTTTATAGTAGTTACCGACGCTATATTTAATATAAATAAGAATAGCCTACTATTATTAGTACTTATCTACGTAATAAATATACTAAGGTTAATACCTATTACTTATTGCTTTATTTAGTCTAAGTTAGCTAATACCTTTTTATTTATAAACGCTTATATACGAGAGCTATTTTTCTATAATAATTACTATAAGCTAAAGGTCTTACTAGGCGACTTTACTACTAGGCTAATAGTAGTAATAATAAGAAAAATACTAATATTCTAATACTATTAAGGGAACGTATTAGTAATAACGCGGAGTAAGGGATACGCGTTATTATAAAGCTTACCTTAGAGCTCTAGGATTCTTAATTAGATAATATCGGCTCTAAGTATTTTCTTTAGCTTTATAACTAGTATACTATTAAGGCTATTAAGAAGAGGCTAACCTATAGAGATTATCCTATTAAGTAGAAGGAAAAACTTACTAATATAATATAGGCGTATATCTAGTTACTAACAGGGGAGGTATTAGAGCGTAATTATTTAATATTACTAGAAAATCTATATTAAAATAAAAGGGATTACCTAACTAGCTTTTATAAGAGATAGGAACTATAGTTTATAATAGCGTATACTAGAGTATAACTAAACCTTAGTTACTCTAATACTTAGTAAGGGGAGTATACATACCTAGTTATTAAGGAGGCCACCTATTAATATACTCCTATTAATACAAGTGCTAATAAAATTACCGTAGAGGTAATAACTCTAATTAAGATATTCTACTATAAGCTAGAGTATTAGAAATAGAATACGCCTTAATATATTAGTACTAGCCGATTATATTTTATAGGACTCCTACCTTATATAATATATAAGGCTATATAGTTAGTATTTACTAAGTTTATTACAGCTAAGAAATAGCTACGTGAAGTAAATAAGGTATCTTCTCTAGTACTAGTAGGAGATTATTATAAAAATAACTATAATCTCCTATATTAATATAGATTACCCTATAAATACTAGCTATATTATTATATCTAGAGTAGGGAGTAAATCCCCCTATCTCTTATTTATCTAAGATAGCTTTTTAGCGCCCCGGAGATTATTATTAGTTAGAAAATAAGCTTTAATACTAGTATTATAACGGCGTATTACTACGCTATATATAGGAATACTAATAATAGGGGCGATAAGAGTAATAGTAAATTAAGTAATAATAATATATAAGAGGTTATTATAGCCCTTATAATACTATTAATACTACGCTTTTTAAGATAGGGTCTTAATATTATAGAGGCTTCTTACTTTAAGGTATATAAATTTTATAAAAAAAATTCTAGAGGTATATTAGGCTAAAGAATACGCCCGTAAGTATAAGAAATACCTTAAAAACTTTAATAGAAAGTTTTATAAGAAGTATTATATTAACGCGTTACCTACCTTATTTATTATAATTAAGATAAATAAGGATAACCTTAGGTAGTAAAAGAATAAGGGTATATAACGGCGTATATTAATAGGTTATAAAGTAGTTAATAAAGAGGTAGTATAAGAGTATTATAAGGTTATAATATAGTAGTGAGAAGAGGAAAGGACTAGGTAATAGGAGTAAATTACTAAAGTTAAAAGGGCTAATATATATACTAGTAATAGTAGAGATATAAAGGGCGTCTCTAACTTCTTATAATAAAACTTTAATAATAATAATAGAGGGTTATTTAAGGATTCTCTTACTTATAATTATTAAGAACTCTTTAAGTCTAATAATAAGGCGTAGATCCCTAAGGGTAATAATAAAGATAAGATCTAGTATATAAGCACTTAGCCTTATTATAGCTATACCTAACTACCTCTTAAAGAAGCCCCTTAGCCTAGTAGCCCGTTAATATTAGAGCCGTCTCCTTATAATTTTTCTTATATTAATAATTTTCCGCTACTATTAACTTCTCCTTAGTAAATACCTCTACCTCCTCTTATATAGCTAGCCTAGCGTAGCTAGTAATAAGAACTTATAGAATACCCTTTATAACTAGATCCTACTCCTATAATATAGTTAATAAGGGCTAGAAAGGGCGTAGAGCTAAGGAAGACGAAGAGACTAGAGTTATAGGTAAAAAGGGATAAGGCGGATACTAATTAGAAGTTAAAGGTAAAGGAAAAGTATATAACTAATTAGAAGGTAAGGAATAAAAAGAAGGAGGTAAGGTTAATAGAGCCTAGGAAGGAGGATATTAGCTAGTTAGCTAATAAGTTATTAAGTTTATTATTATAAGTAGGATTAGTAGGATAGAGCGTATATATAAAGAACTATTACACGTAGTCTTACGTAATATATAATAATAGTAGTAGTAATAGCGATAGTAATAGTAGTAATAGTAATAGCGATAGCGATAATATTTATATAGTTATATATTAATAAATAGTAATTAGTACTACTATAAATAGTAAATAGTACTACCCTGTAAATGTAGTAAATGTGGCTAGGGGGACTATTTAGGGGGACTATCCTGAATAGAGTTATAGATTTAGCTGTAACGCCCTCCTACTAGCCCTCTACCTAATTATACGCGCTTAAAGGGCCTAATATTAAATTATAAGGCGGAAATATATACTTTAAGGCCTATAATAGAATAGTACCTAAGCTATTCTACTTTATACTAGAAGGAAGAGTATAAGGCCGGCCTTATACTATTTATAATATACTACTTACGTGGTAACGGCGTACTTCCTCCTCTACCTAAGCCCTTATAACTCTTAAAAGAGCTGCTCTAAGGAAGTATACTATATTCTAAGTATTTTCTAAAGAATATCTATAAATATAATAATGCTCTTACCTTTATATCTTATAAATATTAATAGGATACCTAGTTATAAGGCTATACTAGTATTTAATCTTTTATAACTTATAGTAAACTTTACTACTTATAAGGCCCCTTATAACCTAATATTTACTTAATTCTATTCTTTACTTAACTATACTTTTATAATCCCGCCTTTATAATAATATCTTAACTATCCTACTATCTAGATCTTTAGCTATCCCTCCTTAAAGAACTTAATAGAATAATATAGGCTTATAATAACCTATTTATTAATATATATACTATTATATAAGAATAAATTAAGCGAGTAAGGGTAATAATAGGGCTTATCTAGGTAGTTTTAAATCCTCGCCTTTAATTAGTTATAAAGGCTAGATCTAATAAGAGGCGTATAAATCTATTAACTACTTTAGAGGTTACTACCTTTATTCTAGATAAGTATAAGGACTATAACTTTTATAATATTATTATTATAGAATATTATAAGGATAGTAAAGAGCCGCTTTTTTATACTATTAGTTATAATAATACCGCGTACTTTCTATTATATTATATTCTCCTTTTCTTATAAGGAAATCTAGGCTAGTACTAGGCCCTATAGCTACGTAATAATAATAATAATTATTATACTATTATCTATTACTCTAAGCGTGCGTAGTTATACTATTACCTCTTTTAATATCCTAGTTAATACTTAATAATACTCTGCGGCGGAAAGCTATTTTAGTAGTATATTATTAATTACTTTATTATAATTAACTAATAAAGACTTAATTTCCTTTATAGGAATTAAGTAACTATTTATAACAAATTATACTAAGGGGTAGAAGATATAATACTAACTAGTAATAATTATATAAATACTCTTAGACGCCGTACTATTCTACCTTCTAGCTTTAGTAGTAGTAATTAGGCTATAGTATAGAATTATAAAGACTCCCTAGCTATTTAATATTATTATAGGAAGCTAACGCTCTTTATAATAATAATTATAAACTTATACTAGCCTAAAATTAAGGCTACTATCTTTAATAACTAGACTACTAGTAATTAGGTAGATATACGTATCTTTTATATAAAGAAAAAGGTATTATTATAAAACCTTAAGAATTAATTTAGGTATTATCTTAGGACTATCTAGACTATTAAGTACTAGAAAAGAGGTCTTTTATATATTTATATCCTCCTTTTTTTATATTAGGATAATAGCTTTCTAGACTATTTTCGCGTTAATAACCTAATCTATATAGAATTACCTAATCCTATTATTAATCTAAATAGCTCCTTATATTAAATTATCTAGGAGTAAATAACTTATAGCCCTTATAGGTATTAGAATCCTAAGTCGCTATATATAATTAAGAAACCGCATAGATCTAGGTAGATCTATTTAAAGTATTTTTTAAGGAAGTTTTAGCCTAAAATATTAGTTATAGAAGATAGCTATCCTATATACTACTATTATAAGGATAGATATATATAGATAAAATAGGTATATAAATAGTATATTAAGATAGATAATTACTAGGTAGTCTTATATAATCCCTAGCTAACTTATAAGTATATAATATATATTAATATTAAGGTTTACGCCTCTATTAGCGCTATTAAGTATATATATAAGTATATCTATAAGGGCGCTAACTATATAACTCTTAAGCTAGTAGATAATTAAAATAAAATTATACGCTACCTAAATAGTTACTATCGTAGTCTATATTAGGCTTTATAGAACCTTTTTAAATTCTATAATTATAATAAGGATCCTCCCGTTATATAGCTCGCTTTATACCTCCCTAGTTAATAATAGGTATAATTCTATAATAATAAGACCGACCTTTTATAAGTACTTAACGGGGCTAAAATAATACTTATATACTTCTTATAATATAATACTAAATATTCTAATAGCCGTTATCTATTATACTATAATAAGAAAGGGGAGTAGTAGTAGATACCTTAATAAAAGGGATATATAATTAGTTATATATATAATTACGGAGTTATATAAGGGGAGAGGTTCTACTTACGGGTCCTACTTACTATTATCTATAGGCCTTCTAGTTTTAAAGTAATTTATACGGTTAATAGTATTTTATATCTAACCTTCTAGGCTATATATATTACCTTAGGGCTCCTTAATAATAATAGTAAGTAGTTTATATACTTTAAAGAATCTTAGTACTACTCTTCTAGCTACTCCTTATATTCTTTATTTATATCTATATTTCTTTATAGTAATATTAGTAAGCCCCTTAAGCTTTAGGAAAAGTTCTATTATAATATTTATAATAATTTACTACGCCGTATTACTAGGGACTTTCTAGATATTCCTACTAGTATAGTAAATATATATCTTAATTATAGGTTATTCTTAGTTACTAAATAGTTATAAATCTAGGGTAGAAGGCTTAGGGACTTTAATCTACTTATACCCCTCCTTATATAGTCCTAGTAGGACTATCTTCTTCTAATTATATCTAAATTAGGGTATAATATTAAGGAGTAAGTAACCTTATATAACGCTACTATTCTAAAGTTAAATATTAATTAATACTCCGCTTATAATATTATCCTTATAGCTATTATAACTTTATTATAAACTATATACTTCTTTATATATAGTATTATAAATACTAGGAAGACCTTTTTTTATAAAGTACTTTATTATTATTTCTATATATAAGGACGTATTATACTATATATTACTTCTACTAGTATTATATTAATATTACTACTTAATAGCTATATATCCTACTCTACTTTTAAGATCCTAATTATTTATAATAATATATCTACCTATTATATTCCTATATAGTCTAATATAGTAGAGTTACTCTATTATACGGCCCTAATTATATAGGATAAAGTACTTATATAAAATAAGAATAATTTTACTATAGTCAATATAATATTATATAATATTTATAAGAGTAATAACCTATTTAGTAGGCTCCTAGTAACTATAAGTAGTGACTTTATATAGATAACTCCTATTATTTAAAGAGGTAATTAAGCTATATAAGTTAATACTAGCTTCTATAACTCCTAGATCTAGCTAAAGCTAAATATACTCCGGCTATATTAAAATATACGGCTCTATACTAGATCTAATAATTAGGTATTTATAAGGTAGATAAGCCGGATATTATATAATATATTAATATATAGTATAATAGCTCTTCCCCTTAAAATAAAAAATTAGGATATAGATAGATATACCTTTATAAAATATATCTTTCCTACTACCTCCCTTATATAGCTATTATTACCGCCGGATTTCTTTAAGAGTAGAGCTATACTATCCTTATAAAATAACTCTACTACTATTTTAAATAATAAGATCCTAATATATTTATATAGAATTATATAGTACCTTCTATTAGCTAATAAGTTATTATCTAATAGTAATAATAATAGACTTAGCCTAGAATTCTTATAGTCCCTAGAGCTATCTAGATTTCCCCCTTCTTAATGATACTTAAAGGTTAGGGCTCTAATTATATTATTATAAAACTTATACCTAAATAAAAGTATATATAATAGGACGCGCCTAATTATTATACGTCTATCCTAATAGTATATCTAAGGTTAGATCCTTAATAGAAAGTAGGATGGAGGGATACGCTTAATTCCTTAAATTAAACTAACTAGTAAGGAAGGTAACTACCCTTACCTTCTTACGCGTAAGTAGTTTCTAGTCTAGCTCTATTTTATAATAACTATTAATAAATCCTAAGGCCAGTTACTTTCTACTATTAAAGTAGATTTACTTTTATTATATTTTAGTTATAGTTAGCTCTATATTATACTATCTTATATAAGAGATATATAGAGACTTTTAATCCTCTTACTAGCGAGTTTAAGGGGGCGTATAAATAATATTATATATCTAGAGGTTCTTTTAAATAATATATAATAAAATAATAAAATTAAGGCCTTTTTAATACTATTATTTTTATTATTTTTATTACTTACTTAGTACTACTTACTTACTATTACTAACTTACTATTACCTACTTATTATTACCTACTTCCTACTATTTATTTTCTATTATAATATTACTATTAATACTACTATTAAATTACTACTATTAAATTACTACTATTTAACTACTACTATTTAACTACTACTTAATTACTACTATTTAATTACTATTATTTAATTACTACTATTTAATTACTATTATTTAACTACTATTTAATTACTATTATTTAATTACTACTATTTAATTACTACTATTTAATTACTACTATTTAATTATTATAATTATTAGTTAATTAATATTATTAATACTATTATAATAATTTTATAAGTATTCTTAATACTATTATTATTTAAAAGTTATTATCTAATTATTATTTAATTATTATTACCTAATTAATATTATTAGATTATTATAAGCTACCTTCTAATTCTATATATTTATTAATATCTTACAGTTTTCTACTTATCTTTTTAATTTATTATAGGAAAGGTATATCTTAGGTATAAGTCATTTTATTTCTATCCTATATATATATACTTATATATAGATTTTTTAAAATCTATATAACCTCTAAGAAGGCCCGTATAAATCCGCTACTTTCTATACTAATCCGTGTACCTACTATACCTAGGATTCCTCCTCCTTATTAGTCTCTTCCTTATCCTTATAATCTACTATAAAGCTATATAGTTTTATAAGGCCTATATAATACTCCGTAATAGTATTATATAGCTCTATTTCTATAAGTTTACTAATCTATATAGATTTACATTTTTTAACCCTATCTATATAGATTAGTACTAATTAGGATTAGCTATATAGAATATTACTAACTACTACTACTAGCTATATATTTATATTTTTCCTTAACCTTATCTATATAAGTTAGTATATTATAGAATTTATTTAAAAAGATCTATACTAACTATTTATAAAGCTATAAGTATTTATACTATTACCGCTACTTATATAATTCGCGTATACCCCTTTATAGAATCTAGATAAGGTCTTATAAGAGCTGAAATTTCCGTTCCCTTTTATATAGGAGTTATAGGCGTCCTCTTCTTTAACGGAGTAGAAAATATCCGTACGGGATTAGTATATAATAGATTTAGGGATATAATAGCGTTTTATCTTCTTACTATAATAGAATATCTGTGATTTAGGACCCTGAGCTTATCGCAGCTTATCGGTTGGTCAATAAGTCCCCCAGATTCCTTTCCTGGACTAGCGCGAACATCAAAAGTCTGACTTTTATTCACATTCTACCCACGTCTGCATCCACGCTCCATGATATTTTCTACTTAAATGAAGTTACATGGCTTACTTTCAGCTATTCAGCGCTTCAAAAATAACGAAAATCGATCCAGTGGTCCAAAAGATACATCGGAATGAATGGATTTACCTACCAAATTCTATGCGCCAGCGGCTAGAATAATTGGATCAACAACAAAAATCCTGTCATTGTTTACAAATTACCTATTCTACCACCTCACCTACTAACGTGTCTAATATCGGCCTGAATAGGGGGAAATATCCGTCTCATTGCCAGGTATGGAACGCTGTTAGAATAATCCATATCGCTGCATGGGTCCATGGGCTAATGCTGTCGCATTCACAGGCCAGAAACCCTACTATTCACGTCACCTACCAACGTGTCTGAAATCCACCTACCAACGTGTCTGATATCGGCCTGAATGGGGGGTGATATCTGTCTCATTTCCAGGTAGGCAACGCTGTCAGAATGATCCATATCGCTGCATGGGTCCATGGGCTAATGCTGTCGCATTCATAGGCCACCTACCTACCAAAATGTCTGATATGCTCCCTACTATTCACCTTACCTACCAACGTGTCTGATATCGGTCTGAATGGGGGGTGATATCTGTCTCATTGCCAGGTATGCAACGCTGTCAGAATGATCCATATTTGGGTCTATTGGTGCATTAGCTAATGCTGTCGCATTCATAGGCCACCTACCTACCAAAATGTCTAATATGCTCCCTACTATTCACCTCACCTACCAACGTGTCTGATATCGGTCTGAATGGGGGGTGATATCCGTCTCATTGCCAGGTATGCAACGCTGTCAGAATGATCCATATCGGTCTATTGGTGCATTAGCTAATGCTGTCGCATTCATAGGCCACCTACCTACCAAAATGTCTGATATGCTCCCTACTATATACCTCACCTACCAATGTGTCTGATATCGGTCTGAATGGGGGGTGATATCTATCTCATTGCCAGGTATGCAACGCTGTCAGAATGATCCATATCGGTCTATTGGTACGTGTCTGATATGCTCCCCGCTATTCACCTCACCTACTAAACGCCAGGTAGTAGGGGTGATTTCCGACGTAAAAATCTTGAATTTTTACAGGCATTTTCTAGTATTCTATATATATTAATATAAAAGATTATAGATCATCTATTTTTATATTAACTAGTCTATTAGCTTTCTCTTTAATACGGAATCATACGTTTTAGAGAATTAGTAGTATAGCTACGTACTAAAGCTTATAAGGGGCTTTCTTTTCTATACTTATCTTTTCAGCTTCTATTAGGCGTTTATATTTTTTCTTAGGTTCTTTACTAGTCTTTATAGAGATACTATTTTCTATACTAATATATACTAGACGCTTACTAAGTATTACCCTATTATCTAGCTTAGAATTAGATACTATAATAGTCTATACGGGTTTTAATATTTTTTTACAGATTTTTATAGATTATAAAATTTTAAGCCCGCTATATAAAAGGAATATAAATTAGAATAATACTAAATAGAGATATACTTACTATTAATAGATTAAAATAGGATAAAAGGATAGAAATAGTTATATAAGTCTTCTATAACTCTACTATATAACTTTATTTATAAAGTACTTATATAAACTTACCTAAGTAATATTTAAGTTATTAGGTTTATTTTAGTTATAGAAGTACTAATAGCCTAGCTAGATAGACTAAGCTATATTTATCTATTCTATATAAATTATTACGGTATTAGCTATATAAGTCTTTACTACTATTTACGAATCTATAATATTATTTTATAATACGTTTTTATTAATTACTAATCTCGTACTAAGATAGCGACCCTCTAGTCTATATAATACTATAACTATCTAAGGTTTAATTAGCTATTATTACACTAAGTAATCTATATCATGTAATCTAATTTCCTAGGGAATAAGGGTCGGTAAAAAAAAGTCGTTGCTAGTGTTAATCCCCGTATCCCCTACCTAAATTTTAGTCCACGTTATAGAGAATCATACTTATTTATTAATTATCTATCTAGAACTTTATAATAAGGTCTTTTTACTTAATATATTAACTAACCCTATTTTATATATAATAGTTCTTACCCTTCTTACCCCCTTTACCCTTATTAGGACTACGCTAACTACCTAGGATATACTTATTAATTTCCTATTACTTAATAGCCTTCTACTCCTACTTAATAGCGCTACGTAGCTACTTAAAGTTTATAGAATAGTATAATTTAATCCTACTCTTAAGGATCCTCTATATATTCTTAATTAGGTTTAGATTAGGGGAGTTTACTAGCTAGTTATTAATATACTCGAGTTCTATCTCGTATTTATAGAAAGTATAGTAATTTTTAGAGCTTCTAGTATTATAACTCCTATTATTATCTTCCTAAAAGATTATTTATTAACCTACTTACTCTAGAGTAGTCTTATAATAATATACTATTAATAGGATCTCTTTATAATATTACTCCTAAGTTATAGGCCCCCTAAATTTACGCTATTATATATAGGTATTACTATTCTTAAACTCCTTATTAACCTCCTAAGTATAGTAGTAGAATACTAATTTTAACTTAAACCTAACGCCTACTATTACCTAGACTAAGAACTAGGAGGCCGTAGTACGTCGTTACTTTTATATGTAATTACTATAATATTACTTATACTTATTCTAAATAACCTAGTTAGTATACCGTATATTTTAGTAGAAATAATATTTATTAGACTAGTAAACCTTCCCCGAATTTAGTATAATAGCTAGTACTATTAATATAGAGAGCTTATAAGTCTCTATTACTAATTAGCCTATTTATATTCTTTATACTAATTTACCCGCTTTTTAGTATTATCCTAACTAATGTAGCTCTTCTAATATACCTAATACTTATAGTACCCCGCCTTATTTATATAATTCCGTACCGTTATACCCGTAAGAGGAGGTCTAAAGGTAAGAGGTAGATATACTAGTAGAGGTAGCTATTACTTATCTTAAGTAAAGATATCCTATAACTTAATTCGCTAATTATATCTACCCTCTAGCGACTTAATTATCTTACCTAACGTCTCGTCATCTATCTTCTTTAGAGCCCCAGACCGCTTCTTTCTAGGACGACGTTACTGTTAGCTAATCATAAGACATTAAGTTCGCTCAGGAACATAAGTACGCTCCTAGATTTCGGCCCTAGAGTAGTTCTCGCGGTCTAGTTACTAGACTTTAGCCCGTTTTAGGGTAAGCCATTCGCGTCTAGGTACAATAGGATCAGATGAGAACGTAGGCGTTATAGCCCGCTTACGTTTAGTTATAATCGTAGTAGTTCTAGAGGTATAAGTAGTTAGAAAGGGTTAGTTTCTCGGGAAATTAGTAGGGGGGCTACTACTAAATCGCGGGGATCGACACCGAGAACGACTTTTTTTACCGACCCTCGGAACTTTTCTTTATAGCATTGCCTGCAGCAAGACAACAGCATAACAATAGCATGGCTACAGTATTACCTACAGCATGGCTACAGCATTCTCTACAGCATAGCTACAGCATAGCTACAGCATAGGAACAGCATTGCCAGCATAGCTACAGCATTACCAGCATGGCTACAGCATTACCTACAGCATGGCTACAGCATGGGAACAGCATTGCCTCCAGCATGGCTACAGCATTACCTACAGCATGGCTACAGCATTGCCTACAGCATAGATACAGCAAGACAATAGCATGGCTATAGCAAGACAACAGCATGGCTACAGCATGGGAACAGCATTGCCTATAGCATGGCTACAGCATTACCTACAGCATGGCTACAGCATGGCTACAGCATTAGCTACAGCAGTCCCTACAGCATGGCTACAGCATGGGTACAGCAGTCCCTACAGCATGGGGTACAGCATGGGTACAGCATGGGGACAGCATTGGCTACAGCATTGGCTACAGCATGGGTACAGCATGGGTACAGCAGTCCGTACAGCATGGGTACAGCATGGGTACAGCAGTCTCTACAGCATGGGTACAGTATGGGGTACAGCATGGGGACAGCATGGGTACAGCAGTCCCTACAGCATGGGTACAGCATGGGTACAGCAGTCCCTACAGCATGGGGTATAGTATAGGGTATAGTATAGGGTACAGCACCCCTAGAATCATAGATCTTAGCGGGTTTTTAGGGAGCTTAGCCCCTAGAGTAGTTAGGTTTCTAGGGAGTCCCTAGCTTAATTACTAATCTCGCACCGAGATGGCGACCCTCTAGTAGTGCATACGGGACGAAGCAAAATGTGGTCGCCCAACGCGGATTCTGATGGGGAGTTTTGGGAGGGTTTGATCAAATAGCCTGGCATTCTATCTATCTTACTGGGCTAATGCGAGCGAGTGCTACACAAGATGATAGATGATGCGTATGATGGATAGGATACCAGCTTCATAGGCGCTGAAATTTGTAGTGTGCTGTGCATAAGGGGGTGTCTATATATCTGGTGGAGTAAATGGCATTAAGCTCTAGATCTTGATTCTGTTCACATGGGTAGACGGGATCTGATGTGCAATGTTAGGTAGGATGTTGGGATGGCGAAGGCGCACGTTGGTATTGAGGGATCGGAGCTGGTCACTGACTGTATGGGAAGGCGGGGCGGTTCGCAAGATGAGAAAAGGACGAAATATTTCAATAACGTGAGTTAGTTTCTGACAAAGATTAGCTGGAGAGGATGATATTTTCCTTGTTGTTGGCTGTGTAGGCTTGCGGTGACTTTACTTGATGGTGCAGATATTAAATGGATATGGACGGTGCGTGACATGAGTATGAGAAGGATACGGTGGTTTATGCAAGTGTTGTTGCTCGAGGAGTAGTATAGGCTAGAGTATGGAGAAAGATCAATAATAATTCTAGGGATCCGGTGTCAGGTCAATGGTGTGTGTATTTCGAGAAGTGGAAAGCGACGGCAGCTGGTCGAAGGAGAGGAGGCGAATAAGTTGGCGGCTAGGAATTGACATGCTATATTTTACGATGAGCGTGTGAAATGGTATGAATTGGTATGAATCTGCTAGGCGTGGACTGAGTCGCACTGTAGCATATGCCATTCTCTCTCGATGAACATTGCACTAAAGCACGTCTGTTCAGGTAGGTATTTGAGGGGCGGTTAAAGCAGTGAGCAAAGCCCATGGAGACAAGTGCGGGCCATGAGATGAGCGAAAAAGCAAATTTCTCAGAGCAAGCGAATGCGTGGATGGAAGTAGTTTCCATGACCCTAAGACGTTCGTACATTCACCACGTGTTTCCTGTCTCCACTTCGGCATTGCTGAAGGCCGGAAGCCCTTCTAATGCACGATACTGCCTAGAAGCGAAGACGAATTCGCCATCGTTTCTACATTTGGGCAGTTTGTCAATATCATCTTGGTAAACTGCCTGGTGTTCACCATCTCCAAGGTGTTGATCCTGGCTCATGGCGCCGTCGAAGCTGGCCAACACGACCGCTGCCACAGTCCCGCCTCGTTGTAGGTAATTCTTCGTACATGGTGGTCACTCGCCATCAGCGTATTGTAGGACATTGATAGCAGTAGGCACTTCCTTTGCATGGATAGCCTCGGCGACGTAGCCAAAGATGTTGGTGAACCCCTGACGAAGGGATTTGTTGGTTTTGAAATTGTTTTTGATGCTAGCATCAAGGTGGCAAAAGTGGTGATCGTTCCAGTCGCACCACTCGGGTCCAGACATACGCATCATGCTCCCGTCCAACATCCCGTTGAGCTGGTAATGATGGGTCTCACATTGATCCTCAAGAGCAAACAATAATCTAGGACTTAGGAATCCTCCAACACACTCACCGCAGGTGCAGCCGTACGCGAGTCGCGCTAATTGAGTTGGTGTAGGATTTGAAAGCCCCTTGAGGAGCTGTAGGCATATCGTTTCGGCCTGCGTAAAACTCCCAAACTCATCAGACATTGGAATCGTTAGCCCACCAAGTCGGCGCATGGTTCTCCTTGACTCGAGCCAGGTCTCAAGCCTCTCCAGTGGTGTCTCCCCTTTCAGATTCCTCGATGACTGCAATTCACTGCTGAAAGGCAGCTGCAATAACCATGACAAAGACTCTGCTTTAATATCTCCCGCTACTGCGTGTACGATATTGTCACCATATTTGTCCACGGACAGCCAGATATTGTCCGTAGCAGGATGAGCCAGTAGCCGAGCCTTCAAGAGCTCTAATGTCTCGGGATCATTTGACTGTGACATGGCCTTGTCGTAAGGGAACATTTGGTCGTCCTCGCTTGATGTGGATTGTACGGATAGAGGGTGCCGGTAGTCATCAGCTGCAGATATTGACCGCGAAGCATGGGAAGGATCCTTCGCGTAAGCAAAATATGAGGTTGAGCCAATACGTCGGAATCCGACCGCTCGCCAAAAGTCTTCCGCAGCTGATTGTAGACCCGTGTAGAAGAGCTCGCGATCTCTAGGGGACAAGGACTCGGCCTTCTCCTCCACGACCCTAGTGTTGATGTGCGACGCGAGCACAATCGCAAAGTTACAGTCATCGGCTATGCTCTGCGCATTTTCCCATGCCTGCTCGAAGAGCTTTCGCCCGTAGCCTTTTCGTTGATTGTCTTCGTTCACTTTCAGTCCTTCAATGAAGAGGAATTTACTCTCGTCCAACTCCGCTCCCCAAATGCCCGTACCTTTCTTGACAGGATGATCTCGAAACTTAGATTTCAGGCAGCCCCAGCGATCAAAGACATGGAAAGCCAACTCAGAAAGGTCGTGAGTTGGCTCCTCCATATCACGGTAGAATGTAGCCCGTATGGGCTCACGGTTGATGAGCTTGGCATGGCAAAAGCCAATTGGCGAATCATCTACAGAGTTGTCTGCTTTGATACGGATAGTAATGGACTTCAACCATGGCCATTCTGCAAAGTCGTCGTAATCGTCGCTCCCATCCTCAAAATCTTCTTCCAGGCTCTCGTCATTCTCGTCAATTTCGTCCTTGTCATATCTGTCCTCGTCTTCGTCGTCATCTTCGTCGTCATCTTCGTCCTCGTCCTCATCACTTTCGTCATCATGGCCAAAACCAAGCTCCAGAGGGTCTTTTTCTGTAATTTTCTCTTCTCTCTCGTCGTTGCTCTCACTGGTCTTAATTACCGCGGATCCATCGATATCCGAATCCTTTGTCGTCCTTTTCTTGTCCGGCCCTGTCCCCTCATCGAGCTGCTTCCTCTTCCGGCTGGGCGTTACCTCGACTTGTCTTGGTTCATCACTACTGCCGACAATAGGAGGCATGGCTGAGATAAAATCCTCGAGAGAGATGCGGATGTTTCTTTGTCATTAGTACATCACTAAACCCCATAGAATAGCTGGGCCTTGGAGTGTAGGGCTTGAGTGCGAGATGGTGTACCCCAGCCCTGCTTGAAAGGTGGAAGGGAACACGGACGAGATTGAAAATAAGGAACTTTGGGGGCTGATAGCAACTGTCCGTCAATGGCATGCATTCATGGGAAATTCGGACATCCTTTCGCACTGTTGGAGTACATATTATATACACATGAGTTGTTTGACAGCGGAAGCTACATATTACTGCGCCGAGGCAGTGCTAATCGATCCATTCATTTGTACATTACTTCCAAGACTAGGGAGTTTCAGGCTATCCCTGAATACTCCAAGTGAAACCTAAGTCTGTAAAATATCTTGAAGCGGCTGCTTTGTTCGTCTATGGACACGTTAGAAGCATTCCTTAGCACGCACCTTATTTTAAGGTACCTTGAGAGAAATTCCTACTGCTTATGTATTCCATCCCTACTTAAGCTGGTGAGAACTGAGAAGTCACATCCTTGGAGGCTAAATCTCTTGTGGTTTAACGGCTGGGCAAACTAGCCCCCACGGGCTTCGATGTTTCGAGCGTTAAACCTCGATAGGTTAGCTCCCGATGCCTCTCCCGCTAGCCCATACCTACTTCGGTGTCATCCTCCGGGCTGAGGCTGATTTTCCAATAATCCCGAGTTTCCAGCTCAAGCAACTATTCCTGTCCTGAAACAAGGGATTGGGTAGAATGGTATGAAAAGGCCTACGTGATCCATCAAATCCGCCAAGCTCCAGCCAATAATTCATGCTCATGCTCGCGGGTCCACCGAACCTGCCCTAGCGCCACACCACCGCTACAGGTTTCGAAATGTGATTCCTAAAAATCCTTTGGCATTGTGTCCCAGATGTCGTCAGCGGCAAGATGTCGATATGTTCACAAGGAATGAACATCCTGTTCTTTTGCCTTATCCGGCGATCTTCCGCTTCAAACCCTGCGTGAAGAACCTACAGAGCGAGCAGTCGATGTCTGAGTGTGCTCTATTTTACGCTCATTCGCTACCTCATGTTTCTGGACCTAATCAAATACTGGCTATAAGAAGGTATCTGTACGGTTTACCTATTCGGAGTAGTTATTGCATGGAGAGACATACAATAATTGCGAATGCAACATGTTCTAGAGGTTGTGAGTCTGGCGTGTCGTTACTTCAGAACAGAGAATAGCCATGGTTATAACGCACAGTTCATGTCATAAGCCAGGACTGGCAGCTGGAAATCAGGTTCTAAGGGTGCAGTAGATAACAGTATCAGTGCATTCATGGGCTGCGCCCGAACCTCTCCCTTGTGGATAGAGGATGGTGCGCTATAAGGAAGTCATTGTCATTTCGAAAGAGGTTTGTTTCTCTGTTTCTTAGGAACACCGAAACCATAGACGCCTGTTGCTCCCTTATATGATGCAACAAAGCAACAAAGAAGCGTTACCTTGGCTATATCTGCCCATGTCTCGGATATTAGGCGACCTTGACAAACCCCTTTCCCGGTCGGCTGCTCCTCAGTTGTCACAGCTCTGCACTGCTTCTCGGGCGCAACAACTGCGATAAAAACCTTGAATTTAGTACGTCTTTATATACTCGCTGTATACAAGGATACACGGCACTTTAACACTACCCATACTGCACCAACATTTCACTACTGCGCGTTCGCTTACACCATGCTGACCATAGTACCCGTTGCGTATCAGGAGTTCAGAAATTAGCGACTCGTTGATGGATCTTTCGAGATGCTTGACTCGGAGCTTGATAAAGTTAGGCATCATTCCCATCCTGACTGGAATGACAACGATAGCGATTTCGATACGCTTATCAAGCAGCTAGACAATGGAGTTGGTGAGGCTGGCCCATTTGTTGACGAAGACGACGAGAACGTTGGTCTAGTCACTGGGGTCGCTGAGCTTAGGCATTCCTTCTACCTGAATATTGAGATATCGTGCGACGGAGCGTCATGAACACGAAGCGGACTACGACTGCAACGCCCTCGACTGCAATAATCTCCACGATAGAGCTGATGATGCTTTGTCCCTGTTAGTGCAGGTTTCTGCACTGTTTCCACCAACTTCTCCTGGACAACACCTCTCAATGGACTCTGAGCGATCTTTTGTGTCATACGCTGAACTTAATATAATCTATTCTCAAGACTCTGTCTTCGCACCTCCTGTACACCCACCCTGGTAAACGAGTACAAGACCATCTGTTCAACTTAAAGGTACAGACCATACCATACTTTCTAAACGAATCCTGGAGACGAAGATAAGGGTGCTACCAACCAGTTGAATCTTGTGATATTTGCAGCCTCGGTTACGAGCCTCCATCTCATTATGGCTACCACTGATACGTTACCACCTTTCACTCAGGGCTATGCGCCGCACTCAGCTGAGCCAAATACGTATCAGATCTTCTTTGCCAATGCTGAGAGGGAGGCAGAAGAGGCAGGTGTTCTTGAGCTTTTGCAGCAGAGGGTCCTCAAGGCGTAGAGATCACAATGGAAAGCAGAGAAAGAGTTTTAAGGTCATAAACATAATCATGAGGCTTCTACAGGATTGTAGTGAGGCTCTCAGGCCATCATTCTCCATACGAAATTGACGAAGAGTCAATCCAGGTGCTTCTCTCGCCTGTCATTGAAGAGCAGTGGGACATAGATGTGCGGGAGGACTTATAACGAAAAGCTTTGGAACTTGCGAACCAATTTGGAAGAGATAGGAAGAGAGACAAGGCAATGAAACCCTTTAGAAAGGTTGGGCAGAAGATCTGGGTTTCTAATAGGAATGACTAAGAACAGGCTATCTGCTCTTATAGAAGGCTACTGCGGGAGTATCAGCGTAATATCATTGAACTCAACATCCATTGACTGACTAGATTTGCTAGTTTCGATACCATCAACCCTCTTCTAGCTCCAAAGACTCTGAATCAAACCGTCACTCTTCCAATCTGAGACTCAAAGTATGCGAGAACCTGCTAGAGTGCAACCCACGATACAATCTCGGAGCAGAATCGCAGCCCATATAGTTCATCTTTCCACCACCAACACATATGTCCAACGTCCATTCCATATAATGATATCATCCTGTCTGTCACAAATATCTGACTCAATAGCGGTATTTTCTGGTAAGATTGCCAACGCATAAACAACACAACTTCTTTGTTCAGCGCACAACAAGTTTGTGTGCCAGGTCTGCCGACAGCATGCAAATCAATAGTATACAAGACTCTTCCATCGCTAGATTATCCAGTCGTCTGCGCTATGGATTTTCCAACCGGCCTTTGCAACATCGCGTCCGTCCTGAATTTTCTGAAAACGATCGACTTCTACTGGGCCTGTTGTATTGGCCTGTTAACTTCCTTACAGCTCTGATTGTATTTGGTATCAATATCTCTTTCGGCCGAAAGCAGTCACCAGAAGAACCTCGAAGCATACAAGCAAAAGTAGGTACTCCATGGATCAACAGCGTCAAGAACGAAATTGCTCGTTGAGTTGGGCAAGTAGACTCAACCTACGAAGGACGAGACGTTCCTTCCTTCCTTTGCAAGTTCTAATGACGTCCTCCAGAGCGATGCGGAAGAAGGCGAGGAAACTACGATCGTTGGTTTGACGATGAAGGACGAGGAAGGTGCACTGGAGGAGCTATCTTGTGTTGTTTCATCTGGCGAAATCGAAGTTTCTTACAAAGACGCTACCATGGAGAAACACAATTTGATACCCCCAGTCTATCTATGCGTCGACGGGGATTCTGGCCCAAAGGAGCTGCCAAATGTCGACGTTCACATAGATGAGGAAAACAGAGAGACAGACGAAGACCACTTTAATCAGGAAGCACCCCTTCCTAAGCCATTTGACTACGATGAGGAGATCATCAAAATATCCGAAGAACAGAAAGAGCAGGAAGCGACCGTCACCAATTCAGAGCAAACCGCTGAGAATGGTTGGATAGTGATCCTTCAAAATCCAAAAGTACCGTACGACCAAGATGCTGACCCGGCCGGGTTGTATGGGGGAAAAGAGGTGGATGATCGACCATCTCTTCTGGAATTCTATCACCAAGATGCAAGGACCAATGGGAACTTTGCGAAGATGGCACCAACAAAGGCAGAGCTCGCGGCGAAGACTGCGGCAGCAATGCGGGCGAAACGATTGTTAGAAGCGACCGCATCAGCGGCATTGAAGCTCCAAGCTGCGCCGCCAATAATCGAAGGAGCATTCATGGGAAAGCAAGGAATAATGAAGGGTAGTTCTCCCGACGGTGACGTTCATTCACCGCCTAAGTGGAGCTACGCAGACGTGCTGACTGGCGTATCTGGAACAGCAGCACCATCAAGCGAAACCAATGCGTTACCATTCCGCTCTGTCGCAAACGTGTCATTCTTGTCAGGGACCATGAAGGAGAAGGTGATGAACATCTTTGCTAATTGGCAGAAAGCTAACATTACCAAGCCCGAAGAAAACGCATACGTCGAATATCAGAAAGCCTTTCTAGACCGAGCGCAGTACGAACAAAACATAGCTTTTCAGACAGATAGCGAAGATGGTGCGCCTTTGCTTCGTACAGAGGCCATTAGAGAATGGATACCCGATCCCGCAGACCACAGCAGGAGGATCTTACGCATCACCAACCCTTCCTTCGAATCGGATTCCGATGACGACCAAAACATCGCCCGATCTTCTATAGAAGTAGACGATAACGATTCCGATCTGGAAAAAGCCATAGCCGCTTCATTGGAGCAACATGAAAAAGAGACACAACAGAAAAAGTCCACAGAACATATCGAAAACATCGACCCTGACAATCTCGGAACCATCGACACCTCTATACCACTGGAGATCACAACAGATACGGATTTCCACGATCAATTCGCAGAAATCGACAGCTCTATCATGATGACGGTTACGGAAACGATCACCGTTGAAACTACCACTAATACGCCAAATACGAAGGAAGAAGCCGATATCGAACGTGCGATCTGGGAATCGATGCAGGAGTCTCCGGGCAAGAAGCGGAAAAGTAGCGTGCAATCTCTACCGGAAGATGGTGTTGGCGAAGAGGAGTCTGGAGCATGGTCGGTGGAGAGGGAGTGGATGGTGCCGAGGGGGGGTGGGGGAAGGAGGCATAAGAGATGTAGGTTTTGTTTTTTGTTTTTTGTTTTTTTGGTATTTGGTGGAGGGGGTGGGTGCTGAGTGGTGAGACGTGGACGCTGATGTGGTGGGTGTGTGATGTAGTGTCGTCACCTAAGAAGGTTGGGAGGGGGTAGGGGATAGAGGGGTCGGGGATCATGGGTGTGGATGGTCGATGTGGATGGGTGTGGCTTGTGTTGAGCTTTGGGAGTGGATTGTTGTGGTTCTGTTGTTCTGTGGCATAGTGATTTTGATGGATAGGATGTCGGCAGACGAACACGTTTATGTTGTTTTTCCGTCGGTGGGTTAGGAAAGGTAGCTTAGGTAGCTACCTATCATGATTTTGCATTCAGAGACTGGAATAGTTGTCCGTAGGACACCTTTCACCTTCAAATCAAACAAATTAGTCTTACAAAAGCCCCTTATCTACACATAACATCCGTCAATCTTTCGTATCTATCGTAGATGTTGACTGTTTTTATCTCGACTCGTCGGTTATAAAGTACCTTGGAATATGGGAGATGAGATTTGCAAGACTGAGGTGGGGAGATAGGATGGGCTGTTTGGGCGGAGATGAGGATACGATAGCCATCAACACGATCCCCATCTTGGCATCCCAAAAACCCCCCATCCTAGGCCATTCTCAGCAACTGCTAACATCTGGACATCTCATACAATAATAAATAGTCCTGAGGCCGCAAATCGCGAGAGTAGATAGAGCAGGGAGATGGCGATGGCTTTGGGTAGGGATGTATAAGTCGGTCGACGAGAAGGGGGTATGGTTGAGGGGGTTTTGTGGGGATGGAGGGGGGAGAGGTTGTGGTGGAGGGGGTGTAAGGTAGAGGTAATGGGGGAATGGTATGGGATTGTGCGGGGAAGAAATGAGACAGATAGACGCGTGTGGTGCTTTCGGTTTGGAGAACGAGGACTGAAGGAGACGACCTTGGTATTTTTGAAGTGCAATGTAATGTAATAATTCCATACCCGCCTGAAGTTTTCCCAGCGCCAAAGCTTGATGCTGCGATCCCCTCTTGCCTTAAACATCCATGATCCGTGAAGTCCGTATGCTGTGATATATACCATACTTCATGATACCTTCCCTTGTCATAACCCAATACCATGCATCCCATTCCCATTCCCATTCCCGTTCCCATTCCCAGCATCCCCATCCCCATCCACACCTCTCGCCCCCTTCCCAAAAATACCATAAACGCTTCCGAAAAGCAATATAATAAATCCATATGCACCTGAACTTTCCGAGCGCCAAAGCTTGATGCTCCGTTTCCCCTTCCCTTATGCATCCATAATCCATGAAGTCCGTATGCCGCCATACCTTATAATACCCACCCCATTCATAATCCAGTCCCATCTATCCCATTCCCATTCCCATTCCCATTCCCATTCCCATTCCCATTCCCATTCCCATTCCCATTCCCATTCCCATTCCCATTCCCATTCCCATCCCCACTACCAGCATCCCTACCCCCACCATCCCCATCCACAGATCCCGCCCCTCCTTTAAAAATACCATAAACGCTCCTCACCCCCCTCGGCGCCGTCGACAGCGTCTCGAACCTCGCCTCCCCCAACCTCCTGCCAGCCTTGACGCTCTCAATCACCCACTCCACACCCACATACTTCACGCCCTTGCCCCCGACCCTGGATATCTCTTTCTGTATCTTGCTACTTGCCAAGCCGCCTCCGGCACCGTCACCCTTGCCATCGTTGTGCTTTCCTAATATGACGTGCGTGACGGTCCTTCGGCCTAGGGCGATGCTGATGTTGCCGCCGTGGGAGGCGATGAGGTGCTTCAGTTTGTGGTCGCCGATCATTGGGGCGGTCGAGCCGTTGAGGTAGATCGTCAGGCCTGCGAATATGGGTTTTTCATGTTTTTCCGGCTCGAGGTATTCACCTTGGGATTGAGTTCCCAACGCAGTTTCGGGATGTTCCAGAGCCCTTTTCTTTTTCTCGGCGGCTTGTTTCGCTCTTTCTGCTCGGCTGCCCTCCATCATCATCGCACCCACGTCCCTCCACCCCTTCTCCCGCAGCCCAGGTGCGCCTTTTTCCCATGCTCCGCTTTCTTTCCTGCCATCCTTGCCGAAATCCAGGCTCCCCGCGCCCACTGTATCGGCTATGTGTTTACCGCCAGAAGAGCCCGCTCGGAATTGGTGACCCAGCTTCATCGTACGCGAATCGCGCCATGATGTCGAGCCGGAGAGACGGTTGGCTGCGTGTTGGTGGCCTGTTGAGGAGGAGTTCCAGGGGTCGAAGGTCTTGCGCATGGGCTCCGCGGGTGGGGGGATGACAGGATGCGGGGGTGGCATCTCTGTGGGGGTGGAGTGGCGGAGGTGTGGCGAAGAGATGGGTTTCAGATGGCAAGGAGCAGGTGGACGCGGACGACGAGAAGCTAGATCAACAGTTGAGGGTGGGCTGACATGGCGTGGGAGAGAAATAGCTGTACGTAGGGTCTCGACGTTGTTGCGTTGTCGCCGTAGGAACGAACTAGGGTCTAGGCTGGCGCAATTTATAGCTTTTGCCCTTCCAAATTGCTTGGAGCGTTTGTGTAGAGATAGCAGCTTTTCGAGCTCGTGTTGATGATATGCGATATTGCCAGATTCGGAATTAACATTGTCATAGCGTCACAACTTGCTAATCATACTTCATTGGCGCGTAGAGAGCGGGAGTCTGGAGAGCCTAAGTAGCGTTCTGTTGTCGTGTGTATAGAGTTCTTACTCTAGTCCACCCTGACCGATGATTGGAAAGGGGCATGGGTTAAAGATCAGAAGTAAACACTGGAGCGGCAAAACCTCACCACGGTGTTGGGGAAGATTAGCACCGTCCTTGGCGTAGATCAATCCAACATATGGCTTGCATTACTCCTTCATCCTAGCTCCATCCATGCCTCTTCTATGCATATCCGCAGCAACGTAGGCGCAAGAAAAACACACTATCTTGCATACCGGATGGTCTAAGATATCGCAAGTGCTTACGTGCTTACCGGCAGCTGCAACTATGATTGCATCAGATGGTGGCTGTTTGATCGACTTCGAGTCGGAACAGACGCAGTCGGGATTACGCTAGAAGTCGAAGAGAAGCACTATCGAAGTTACAGCTACACCTTCAGGGGAAACTGTCAGATAGCACAAGGATTCCGTCGGTCTTCTTCGGTCACTTAATGGTGAAAGTCAAATAGTCAATGATGCGAGCGAACTGTTCTTCCATTGCTAAGCTACTACCAGCCTTAGCCAGGTCAAGACAGATAGCTCTGGTCAAACTTAACGCTGTCCGGCTGCATAATGACATTCCCCAGCCAAGGATCGTAAGAAAAGGCTTTTTTGGTTAGATTAGACTGCTATACTGTCATATCATGATGGTACCGATGTCGCTGCTTCACACATAACCCCGTCATAACGAAATTCGTAATCGTAGCTCCAACCCTTGGGTGAAGGTATATTCAAAAAGACTCCGGTTTAGAAGTGAATTTCGTGTCATCAAGTCGTCATCACAGTATAGAGGTAAAGTATGTAGAAACACAATCGTAAAGGTGATCTCTCAGAATCGTGAACGGTCATAGTTTCGGAGGGTAGGAGATAGAAGGTGCATCCTTGGCCAGTAGATAGTCCCGAGTTTCTGAAGAATCCCAATATTAAGACATTAGAAAAGGGTATGAGTAGAGCATGAGTACCTCGCCCGAAGTTGCTTCATCGTCAAACATCGTCAAATATACGTGGTCATCATACTTCGGCTGGAAGCCCTTTAATATGGAAGTGGCCAACGCGGAAAGCACCATAGGCTGGAGGATCAACGTACGCGTGTGCGTGGGGTTACAACGCTCCGAGGCCGGCTGTGGGATTTGATATCGCTGTCGTAGGAGCCAGTGGCCATGGCCCCCGTTGCGCTGCTTTCCAGCCCCATCTTGCGCCGCTTCATCGAGTCAATATCCTCGCTTCGGCTTGCGGGACGCGAATATTCATCATCGTCACGCATCCGCTTAGAAGATGTTACACCGTTCTGTTGGGTAGGGGCATAGGGATGAATAGGTGCTGACGAGTAAGGATCCGCGCTAGCATTGCCGTTCGATACGCTTCCACGAGCATCGCTCATAGGATTATAGAGATTGCTAGAAGGAGGAGCGCGGGGTGGTGTGTGATATCCAGTCGACCACTGTTGCTGTGTGCCATTGGCGTTGTGCGACGTTCCATGTCCAGAGCCATTCTGATGAGCCGGAGATCCATTGACTTTAGCGGATGATTGCTCGTGTATCGTTCCTGAATTGTAGCCATTGTATGAATCCCGATGGGCACCATAAGACGCATTGCTGTGTGAATACTCTGGATCCTGGTCATGTTCTGCTTCCGCATGACCAACTTGCTCGTTTCCTGGACCGTAGATGTCGCTTTTCGAATCACCATGGTCACTATCTGTCCGAGAGCCAGGCCCACGAGTCGCTGGAGGACCCATGTCTTGCTTGAAGGTACTGGGCAATGGGGTGCCCTTTGGGGTATAACCTTGCTGGGTAGCGTACTGTGCTTGTTGAGGCGTAGCTGCCGAGTACATCGGCCGGGAATTTTCGTATGAAGGGTGACTTTGATATGGCTGTAACGTCGGCATTGAGGCGCCTGGCGGGGTCGTTGCTGGTGTAGCAGGAGTTGAGTGTGGCTGGTTATCCAGCATCAGAGGTTGACCGCTTTGCCCCGTCATGCTTTGGCTTCCCCAATCATACGAACTGCCTTGGTTGTTCAGACCGATGGTCGTACTCGACGCGCTCGTTGGAGGTGTGGGAAAGGTATGTGCTCGATCTAAGCCTGGGCGTCCAGCTCCAGGGTGAGGAGCTATGGAGTGTTGTTGGGAGCTCATCGAGCTATTCATCGAATGATGGTGATGTAGAGATGGAGGCTGCGACCCTGGCGTGCCTGGCGGACCTCCTTGTTGCTTCGATGTGTCAAGTCGCCGACGGTCAGCTGCAGCCATCACCGCATTGGTCCTGCTCTGATTTGTGGGATGGTAGAGCAGTGCACCAATATTGTGAACGAAGAGAGGGTACAAAGATTCCGTTATCTTTTCCTTATTGGCGAAGTCAAGAGCTCGATCAAAAGGTATCCTATCATGTGTCAGCAAAACAATAATCACCTTAATTTCTTGGAATTCATACCAAACGCCTTTCAGGTGCATAGGACCAATCTTAACGACATGACGAGTTTTTTCACTCTTCAGAATTCCGTCTCTCCGGCCTCGAGTCATGCCTGCGACGTTGAGGAGTTTCGTCCCATTTATCATATGATTGTCTGTGTCTGGTATAAGCTTGCTATCCTTGCACTGCCATGCATTATGCTGGTGTTGCATAATGCAGTCTACATGCAATGGGCCTTACCGTCACGTCTGGCTACGCATACTCCCTTAGCCTCAACTTGGAAGCACATACATCCCTCGTCTTCCCATAATGTCGCGGTCACTCGAGGTTTCATTCCTGAGGGCGCGAGTTGGCCACTTGTGTCAGGGTTCTGTTGCGGATAGCCCGGAGGAGGCCCAGTCGGCGCTCCGATGTAGGTGTGTTGAGTGGGTCCGCCTGCCACCATCGCTGTTAACGTCAGCTAAGGCCCACTTGAGTCGCTAGATTTAGGAGAACCTACTTGGTAAAGGAAGGAGACCTGAGTTCATCTGTGGACCAACCGAAGAAGACACAGGGTGACCAGCACCTTGAGGAGACGTGATACTATTCGGATACCCATACTGACCACCATAATGTGTCGGAGCTGGCGCATAACTGCTGGGACCTGATTGAAGGACCGGAGGTTGCTGTGGATAGCTAGGGTACTGAGACATACCTCCACTAGTGGTTGGCTGGGACTGATACGGTTGTCCAGCTGATATCTGCGATGGTTCTGAGCCCAGGTACTGTTGCTGATGATTCATGGCGCCCGAAAAGTGGTCTGCGCTCTGAGCGTAAGACTGGATTGGTTGGCTTGCTTGACAATGGGAACGTTCTGCGGTATCTTCGGCCGATTCGTGGCTTGGCGGAGCTGAGCACTGAGAGGTCGGGGACGGCGAAGGGGTCTTTAGGCCGGTTCCAGTGTGAAGATTGGAGTACGAGCCCGTCTGAAGGGGCGGAAACTGAGTGCCGTGACCGTTCGGCAAGTGATCTAGCCCCCCTAGGCGAGAGGAGCTAAAACCAGGAGTCGAAATGTATGATGCTGGCAAGTGGAGATCTGGTAAGCGATCGCTTGATAACAGAGGGCGCTGCGAGTAATGTGAGCTGAACCACGGTGTGTCAGCGGAGCCACGAGTCTGAACCTGGGATATTGAAGGGAGCTCCAGCTTTTCGGTATTGAGTATCAACGGCCTCGAGTGACCCAGAGACGATACGAGACAAGCCCACAACGGTCTCCAATGAGTCTTCGCGTGCTTGGAAGTCTTATAGGTTCGGTGATGAACAATTCTCTTCACGCTTAGGAATCTTGTTGGAGAATTCAAGGCGACCAGGATCTATATATGCTTCCGAAATCAGCATTGCCCCATGTATAGCAGTCGCTAGCCAAGGTTAGGAGGACAACTTTGGCTCACTACGAGCTCTTGGAATGTGTCTTGTAATTGTAAATCAAGTCTGGAATTGGAAGCGAGGACTGCGAAATCACGTACCAGGGTGCCAATACTTAACAGTGACCGCTCCAAATTGTTGCCTAGGTATCCAATGGTGTTGCAGATATCTTCAGGGAAAGGTTTCTATATTGATTGGCGTTTCGAGTATGGTTTCTATAAGATCGTTGGTTCCGGAAGAATGCACAAGTGGTACATATGGGTTGCGTATGCAGGTTCAGTCCGAGCTGATATACAGAGAGCTTAGGCAATTATTCCTGGGCCGGTGATGTAGGTGGGAATCAGCCTTGAGATGTACTGCGGTGTTGGCGGTCAAGAGAACAAAGGCATGTAACTCGTTTCGGGTCGTTAGATTTGGTCGTGGAGAAGTTTGCTCGTTTGATGCAGATGTAGGCAAAAGAATCGCAGGACGCTATAGCTCGACAAGGGCGAAAGCAGGAATCGCAAAGGCAGTCAGTCGCTTGAAACACGCTTCTATCGAAAATTGGAGCTTTTGGGAATAGAGATCGTAGAAGGTCGTTATGGTTTCGTTGCGTGTCGTGCGTGGGCAGTCTGGAGAAGACGATCTCTCCGCAGCTATCAGGTCACATTAGCGCTGCAGGAGAAAGAGAGTTGACGGGCAGCGCGCATCAAGGTAAAGGATAATTGCACGTACCACCTGGCTCGCGTAACGCTTGTTTTTCAAGATTGGGCAGCTTCGTGAACAAAGCAACTACCACTCTCTGCTCTGCTCTCTGCTTGGAGAGTAGGAGGGTGGAGAAAAGAGAAAGGCTTGGGAAGGCTGGGGTGCGCTGTTTAGCCCGCGACGCTACCATACTAGCGTCAATCTGGGTAATGGAGTGACCGACCTGATGATAGGACACCCGTGACTGGCCCACAAATCTGGCTATATTCGCTGCAATTTCGACTGATGTTCAGATGATGAAGGGTAAGGATGGACAAGTGGTGTTGAGCTCCAATGAGGGCGACTGGCAGCAGATTGGCAATTCGATATGCGAAGTGAGGAATTTGGCTCAGGCCGTATACTGCGGTTGCGCTCCACCCAATTGGCTTTTATAAGGATCGAGTATAACAAGCACCAGGGGAAGTACCCTGTATCCAAGTGGCAGAGAAGTTTGAAGATCTTGATCCTGGAGGCTGGTGAAGCAGCACAGACAGAAAAACCGTTGACTGACAGTGTGCAGTAGCAAGTAAACGGACATGCAAGAGTGCGGGAGACGGGCTTGTTTTGATGCAACTCAACGGCTCGGGGCGAACTACAGGGAATTGGCTGTCTTATCATAGACGCTGTGCCACTCTCGCACACTCGAACGATCTTCAAAGCAGGAGGTGTGAAAGCAAAGGGCCCCCAGATGGCTTTCTATGACCAACGACTGATCTACCAATTTACAGCATTATCGCCAGGTTTGAAGGGGCAGGGGATCCGTGGTCCGTGTTGATGGAAGGCCTCTGAGGGAGCTGTCTCTCTTCCGCATTTAGGGGCTTTAGTCCAATGCACGCTGCAGGCAAGCGAAAGCCTTTTCTTCTGTCGAATCACCTTCCCCCCACACCCTGCACAGGATTGGATCGACCTTGGAAGAGACGCAGTTGATACGCTGGCTTAAGATCAGCCCAATTGGTCGGCCCGGAGCTGTTTGAAGATCACGAAAATTGACGCCTCGCGCCATCTGGGAGTCGCAAAGCACGCCCAGATTTGAGCTGTGCTTCTTTGGGTCCAGGGGGTGGGGAAATTGTTAGTTGCTGTCATCGGTGTCGCAGGATCATCTTGCCCTGAATTCGAGAAGTTGGCTTCCATCCTTCCAATGGGACCAGGCAGAAGGTCGGAAGAGCAATGGAAGCTAAATCCCAGGTGGCCGATCAATTGGCTCTGCCTTCCCTTCCGATAATCGGATTCTCGTCGAGACGATAAAGACCAAACTTCTTTGAGAAAGCTTTTGAATGCCGTGATTGATAGAGTGTGGAGACGCACCGAATCTTGTCTACTACGTACGCTACTTGTTTCCTGATCATACTTTTAGAGATGAGGGAAGCGAGACATGGTGCTGCTACCATTCTACATGGGACTGGGCAAGGACCATCCGTTTGAATGTCTAGATTCTACACAGGACGCAGGAGCAGGAGGTTCGGCGCTTATGGTACGCCCTTTCCCACGACACTGTGGATGGGTATCCAGATCCCCCCGGGCGAGACTAAAGTACGGTAGTAGTAGTAGACGAAAAGGGTGAAGGTCGAGACTGCGCGCGCACGGCGTGCAACCCATGTTCAAGGAGGGTAAAGGGCTAAAGGCTGTCAATGGAAGCTAAGGTATCTCTCGAGAAGACACTAGCGATAATAGGCTTTGGGGATCCGCGGGAGGGATGTGGAGAACATTTGTCAAAGGCTCCTGATAGGCCAGCAGCTGCTGTGTGGCTTCGGCTGAGCCAACGCATCAACCCACACCGCTAAAAGATAGAAGCGCCGTATCCAAACAATCGCTGGTCCATCCCTGGGTCAATGTTGAAAATGCTCAGCAATGCAGCAACGTGGCACAAGCAAACGAAAGATCCCTCCCACCACCCCCATGGGAAAAGTCTGCTGATCGTCTCTTCCTTCTTCAGTGTGAAAGAGTCAAGGGTCCTCCAGGTACGGAGCACCATACTTTATTCTATTACTACTCTACTACTACTACTCTACTACTACTAGTAATAAGGTATGTAGTACTACGTAAGGTAGTACAGCCTTGACATGTCAAATGCACGAGTCATTCGGAGCCACGCCTCCCATGAACTTGGTGCCACCCCTTACTTTTCCCTGGCACAATAGATGTAGTATACTATTCTACGTAGTACGGAGTACGGGAGGATCTACAGGTAATGCAAGGGAGGGCCGCTGCGCAGATTAAGCTCGCACCGCATCCGCCGCACCAAAAATGCTTTGCATATGTCTCATCATGTCTCGCTGGAAGGCTCCGAGTCTTGCGGCGAATCAGGATAGCGTCACAGGCTTTGAAACAATTGCTCCTGATGATACAGCTGTCTTAGACAGATCAATGCATGCACTTGGGAGCCAGAGTTAGCCCCAGCCTTAGTTGGTGGAGCAATGATATATAACTAAGGGGGTCTGATTGGGTGGAATTCTCTCCTCGCTACTGGTTGCCGTCTGGGCATGCGAGTGCTTGTCCCGGAAACTCTTGCCCCCCCCGGGCACCCGGACTCTACCGTGCCTTCCTCATTCCCGGAAGGAGGCGCAGAAAAGTCAAAGATTCTCATGCTTTACCTTGAGGTACATACCACAACGATTAGTCGGCAGCAAAATCGCCGGTATATCGATCTCATCCTATGGCCATGTACTATTTACCAGGTAATGACTTGGGGGTTGTTTCCGTTGTCGTCCCAAAGAAGAGTGTCACGTCCTGGATCCGGACTTGTGGAGACAACGTCCTAACCGAGCAAATGAGATTCAAACACGAATCTCTCATCCCAATCCGCCCGTCACGAGTCCCATCACAACACAAGCCACCAAAGTGTGAAAAAGATAGAAGATAGGTGACAAGACAATCACATTATCATCTCTCTTGGCAATCGTTATCAGGATCAACAGAATTTGCTTTTTGTTCGCCGGGGCGGAAGATGACCCGTCCCACCTCCTCCATCAATTGACCATCATGAAGCAACGCAGACAGACAGCGGCTAAGCAGCTCACCATCCGTCCCTTCCCCGGCTAACATTACTCCCGAGCTGTAAAGGTCTGACTGTACGTATAGCACGGACCAATGCTAAGGCAGCTAAGTTCTTAGCGAAGTATCATGTACCTAATAGTATGTTGTGCATGCCCCTGTAACAGAGCCGCAAGTACGATTAGTCGATCACTGCCCTGCACGATGAATACATGAAACTGCAGGTCAGAAGACGACATCTGAATACAATTTGTGGAGCACTCGATATTGAATGGTCCATCGGCGATGGTGCTGCGCCTCAAGGGGCTGGAAAGCGATGATGGTGGCCTTGGCTCTCAATTGCTTGGTAGCGCCTCGACAACATGTCTATCAGTTGGCAAAAGTCGAGAATGCAACATGCAAGAACGGAAGTAGAAAAATCAGGCCTACGAGAATTCTTACAGGTGGGTTACATGAACCATACCTTTCCAGCCTTTCATTGCTTTCTTTTGGTATCTGCCGAGTTAAATTTGGCAATACTCGCCCGCTTAGAGATCTTCCGATATCTCGACGGGAAAGATCTCACAGGAACAATAGATTGAAGCAGCATGTGAGGCAAAGCTACATGATGAATCCTACACAGCCGAGGGGTGAGCCGGATCACTCCCGCATCTGATCATCGACCGCTGGTGAAGATTCATTGCGCTGGAGGTCTGTTTTTTCCATCGGTAAACACCCATGCCCGGGTTCGCACTACCAATCCCAGGCTCTAGCCCAGCCGTAGCTATAGCTGTTTGCTCGTACTAGTGCGCGTATATCCCTTCAGCATATTCAGAGGCCCCCAAAGATTATCCGGACAGAAGCCGTCAATCCCCCTGGCCATGCCGGAGCCGAAATCGTCTGAATGTCCGTTCGCGGCACAAGTGCGGTGCCCAACGGTATCTCCGAGGTTGGTATAGAGTCTTCCGATGAAGAGTTGCTGCATAGTCTAGGGTGTAGCTATCACCATCTACCATGGTGTGGAGTCTTCGCTTCTACTAAATACAGCTGATAAGATGCTGAAGCTCTGTGAAGATATGAACAAAGCCAATATTTGCGTCAAAATACTATTGACAGGGTCATATTAGTGTTTTGACCTAGTGAAATCGACCATGAAGTTGGAACTCTTCTGTACGTTCCAAGCCGGGTGATTGGACAGGGAAGCTGCTACAATATTGCCGAATGTGTGCATAAGAATCTGCTACAAGTATGTCATTCTTCAGCTCCGGCAAGTTTCACCATCACCCAAACCGACATGATTAGAGCCTCAAATGTTTGGTTCCGACGTCAAGGCAGATTGAATAACATACCGTTTTGACTAAAGCAGGGGATGTAAGCAACCATTCTGATTTATGTTTACGCCAGCTACATACCTTCTATAGTGTGCGTAGAGCTCGAAACATGCCGTTTCAAATGTACGTCAAGCTCAGAATGGCTTTCTATATTTAATTGGCTCAGTCTCAGCCTGTTTTTACCTCCGATGAAGCTACAATCAGGAAGGAATGGGGGCCAAGTCGGTGTCTGACGAATTGGGAAACCCGAAAGCTTTGCCTTACTGTCAGAGCTTGCTCAGACCCCTACAGTAAGGCAGATTTAAACGATGTCTCTGTTTCAAGCTTTCTTGAAAGAGCTGCTCCGGTGAGCTACTCGCATTTAGAGTGGGGAATGAGGTATACGAGACGTAGTACACTCATACTTCTTGCACAATCCCAGAATATCACTAACGTGCAACCTAACCCTCCAAGTCTCGGTCCTCGATATCGAGGCCTTGCAGATTGAGGTCGCGGTACTCTTCCTCTGCCATCTCACGATTGATCTCCCGCAGTGTGTCCAAAAACCCGACCGCCCATTCCCTTCTCGATCGCTCTTCGAGATGGGAATCAGACTGCCCACCCGGCTGCTCATTACTTGACCTATCTCCAACCTGCCCATCTGCGTGCCAAACATTATCATTCAGAAGTGCCATCTGTCGACCTTCGCTTCCGCCACCCACTCTGTGGAACGATCGTCCCGGACCAAGCATCGCGCCAAAGACAGCCTTGACCTGTGTCAACGTCGACGTACCCGCTGCCAGTGATATTTTCGAAAAGTCGAGAACGCCGTCATCGCACTCTATCACCTCACCCTCGCCACCGGTCCGTAGCTTATAGCTCGAAAGCTCAAGAGCCATAACACTATACGTGTCCGCCAGCTCGTCGGCGAACCCTTCCCATCGACTATGCGCCCTCATAAGAGCGATATGCGGTACCCCCATGCTACGATCTCTGCTCTCCTCTGCGGGCGACAGTGTCGGTCTTGGCGGATGGTTTGAGAATCTGCTGATCCAGCCGATGTAATCTTCGACGGGGACGTCGAGGCGGTCGCTCTGAGCATTCATCTGGCGAAATACGTCTTCCATTCTGGCGGCCCATTGGTTCCATACGTTGATAACGACTTCGATGGTGGAGAGTGCCGAGATGCTCTCTGTGCTTAACACGCCGGCGCTTGTCCAGAGTGGGCGCTGCGGTAGGGCGGGGATGGTTGGAGGTGTGGAGTGGTTGGGGTGAAAGATTTGGCTCATGTTGGGTGAGTGTGGGTTCGTGGATGATTTGTGGTGCGTGGCGCAGTGTGGAATTTCCGAAAAGAAAAGATGAGTGCTAAAGTCTATAGACGTTTTACGTGCTGCAAAAGCAGTGTTGACAACAATGCATTCATCGACAATAGCATCCCACTCGCAATGAAGACAATCAACACCTCCTAACCCCACACCTCCAGCCCCAATCAACACATCCACTTCCTCCTCATCGCTCCTCTCCCCGCTCTGCATGCATCCCCAACCAACTAGTGAAAGCTTCAAAAGCGAATCACGAGCCCCGTACGGAGCAGGTGTTCAGAACGCTCTTGAAGAAGGTAGGTAGGGAAGCAGGACGAACTAGTTTGGAAATTTGGAGAAATTATTATTATTGGACTTTTGCCAAGTATGTTCCTTTTCCTATATAGAATAGCTAGCGCTCTATCTTCTATTCTACGGTCTATCCCCGAATCATCCCATCCTTCCCATCCTTCCTCTCCTCTCCTCTCTCTCAACCGAAATTGTCGTTCTAGCTCCCCTCTATGCTAACGGCTGACAGGCATGATGGGACCTACATACCATGGGAGGTATGATGAGGAAATGACCATGTGCTAGGTAAGATACTTTCGAGCGTACTTGTTGTTTGTTTGTATGGGAGATTGATGGGATAGATGGGATAGATGGGATAGGGCGCTATGATTTGATGTTTGATATTTCAATGGCCTTCGGAGTGGGTTGGGTTTGTTGGGTTTGTTGGAATGGGGAGGGTGGGGGGTGGAGGGTGGGGTGGATGTTATTTGGTTTTCATTGTTGTTAGGATTAGGATTAGGATTATTATTATTATTGTTATTATTATTATTATTATTATTATTATTATTATTATTATTATTATTATTATTATTATTATTATTATTATTATGATGATGACGACTACTTTCGCTGCTACGCGCTCACGCCCGTCTTTTGAATAAGTGGTCTGTGCTTTTGAGTAGGTTTATTTCTCACCCTCACCCCCAGCTTTCGAAAACTTGATCTGTGCTTTTAAGTAGTTTTAGGGCGGCAGTACGCGTATACCCCATCCTAGCCCGCGTACACCCAATTCCAGTGCGCGTACACCTCAGTCCTAGTCCGCGTATACCTTATCCCGGTGCGCGTATACCTGTCTAGATTAGGTATAATAGACTACTAACTAAGTAAACTACTAACGCGTATCGCCGGTTATAATATTCTAATATTTTCTCTCCTAAGTTAATAATTACCTTACTATTACTATAAATCTCGAACCCCTACCTACTAACCTCTTAGCCTACTTAGTAGACTCCCTCCTTAAGAAGTTATAGTAGTATATAGAGTTATAAGGCTATACCGTAGTATTTAGCTAAACTAAAGTAAACTAGAAGACTAGAGAATATTATTACGTGTAGATTTATTATAACTATAGTAGTAAACGTAAAAAGAATAGTAAAAGTATAAATAAGAGGATAACTAATAGTAGGCTAATTACCTATCTATTTAAGATTATTACCTTTATTAATAATAGTAGCTTATAGACTCTAGATGTTAGGGATACTAGTTATAATTATCCTCTAATACTACCTAGCGTATATCCCTTATATTAAGTTAGATACTAAATAAGAGATATTAAGATAGTAATTATTAATTAGACTAAGGCTAGATTAAAGCTATTAATAATTCTTATAAGTCTTCTCCTTAATAGGGATAAAGAGAATCTATTTATTATTATATAAGATATCTATAATATAAAAAAGGCTATTAAGGCTATAGAGCTTAGATTATTAATACCGGAGTAGGCCTTAATAATAGACCTTTATAAGCGTAATAATTAGTTCGTCTAAGTATAAAAGAATAGGATTAGTAATAAACTTAAAATTATATTCTTTATATAGAAGTCCTTATAAGAGATCCTTAAGTATAATTATAAAGTCCTAATCCTTAATTATACCTATAAAATAAATAAGTATAAGCTCCTACTTATAGTAATTACTAGGGTAATAGGCCTAAATATATCCTTTTACGTAGCCTTTACCTTTATAAAAAGTAAATATACTAAGGACTATTAATTTATCTTATAATTACTACAGGAACTTTATAAGGAGCTTAAAATCCTATATCTAGATATTCTTCTAACTAACTATAAGGCGGCCTTAATTAGGGTATCTAGTAAGGTCTTTCTTAAGGCTAAGCGTATTATTTATATTTAGTATATTAATAATAACGTATTAAAGAAATATAACTTATAGTTTAATAGTAAGGATAAATAGGACGCTTTCTTTACTAACTAGTATTACGTTATATACGCGAAAACTAAATAGGAATTTAAAGAAGAGTAGACTAAACTAAAGGATAATTATAGTAATAATTACCTTAACGCTATTAATTATCTTTAGGATTATATTATACTACTTAAGAAGAGGTTTATCTTATATTAGATAAGTTAGCTACTTACCTTTAGAAATCGCGCTACTTTACGTAGTAAAGGTAGTAATAGGTAGATTAAGAGATAGATAAACTACGTTTTAACTAGTAAGTATATTAATACCTTTATAAGATACTTTACTAATAGCTTTATAAGTAATTTAAAGTATATTATTAATTAAATTACTATACTCCTTATACTCTAACGTATAAATTATAATATTAGGATAGGATAGGTAAAATTAGGACTTAGTAAAGATATTAGACTTATAATCTTTTAAGACCTCTTTATAAAGGTAATACTATTTACCCTCCGGTAAATACTCCTTAAATATTAGAAGGTAATTTATTATATAATAAAGCTATATATAAGGCTATTTATAAAGGGAATAGGGCTTCTATACTCCTATAAAATTAAGGTATAAATAACCGGTCCTAGTAGGGTTTTATATATTAATAATATCTACCCTTACTAGTAATTTAAAAAGCCTACGCTCCCTAGCTACCCTTACGTTAGTAGTAATAGTAACCGTAAAGGTAATAGTAATAGTAGTAGTAATAGTAATAAGCCCCTATTAGATATTCCTAATAATAATACTAATAAGCTTCTTAGAATATATAAACCTACTATTATTAAATTAAAAGGACGTCTACTAGGAGCTCTTAATAAAAAATATAATACTAAAAAGCGTATATAAGAGTAAGCCTTTAATAAGTCTACCTCTTATAAACCCTTAGGTTTTAAGTATATTATTACCTTATAAGGTTAATATAAGGTTAAGTAAGTAGCTATTATAATAAGCTAAGTTAATAGTTAACTAGCTATTATAGCTAGTTAAGTAGAAGAGTATATACTTAATAAAGAGTTAGAGGTATACTTTAGTCCTAGGGGTAAGGGAGGTATAATACTACTATTAACGCCGCTATTAATACCGCTATTAATATTAAGGGGTAGAGTAAGAGCTAGATCTATACTAAGGGGAGGAGCTAATATAAGAGGTAGACGAGTTATATCTATACTAAGAAATAGTAGTATATTAGCGTAGGCCTAGTCCTTACTAGCTCGCCTACGGGGTAACTTATTAGCGACACGCCTTCTAGCTTAACTAGTATATTAATAATAATAAGGGACTATATTAATAATAGTAAGAGGTAGGTAAGCTACTTTAAGTAGGGTATATAAGCTATTAGAATAGCTAGTTAGGTTTAGTAATAGGATATATATAAGGGTTTTTAATACTATAACCTAGTTAGGTAACTTATTAGGTGACCTAGCTAGCTAGATATTAGCTAATTAGAATATTTATAGTATAAATATATCTATTTATAAAGATAACGGTAAATATATAATTTAGGCGTTCTAAAAACCTTAGATAATTTTTCCGGCCTAATAGTCTAATTTAGTAGTTTACTTAGTTAGTAGTCTATTATACCTAATCCGGACAGGTATACGCGCACCGGGATAAGGTGTACGCGTACCGGGACTGAGGTGTACGCGCACCAGGACGGGGTGCACGCGGACTAGGATAGGGTGTACGCGTACTGCCGCCCTAGTTTTATTGTCACCCTCGCGATCCATCCCTTTGACCGATAGATTAACTATGCTATTACAGACCCGGACAGCAGTTCATGCAGCCAGCAGTATCTCTATTGCTAGGGTATCACTGCTCGTTGTGATACGTACGCTTTGGCGTATGCGTATTGCAGTCGTTTTGGAGATGGGATGGGGATGGGGATTGAGATGGGTGAGGTATGAGAAGACGAACATTTTGCTAGAAGAAAGGGGGTTGGGGGGGATGAGGGTTAGGGTTACGGTAGGGAGGCTTTGGCGTGGGATGGGGTAGGCTGGGGATGAGGTGTATTCGTAACGGGGAGTATAGCGAACGAGGTTCTTTTGTTGGCGGTTCTGGGGTTGGTGGGTGGGGAAGGTGGTGGGTCGATGGGGGTATTGGATGGGATGTTTGGTTTTTGTTTTCAGGGTTTCGGAGTTGTAGGTCTTGCGTGCGTTGGGTTATTGGGGTATGATGCACATGGGTTGTATGATCGAGGGAATTGAGCAGGTCATGAGTTCTGGTCAGGTGGAACGGCATGCGAGGGGATGTATACAACATATTGCTATGAGAGCCCATCTGGGGTGGAAAGTGATGGATTGAGGGACCGGAGTGTCCTTCGAGTCTTGAATCCATCTAAGAGCAATGTCACCAACTGTCTTGAATATTCGATTGTTCTTTCTAGCCCTCTTCAGGGTCCATTGCTGAGTTCGAGAGTCATCCTACTGGTGTCGTATTCCGGCTTTCATTGAGGGTATTGGGAAATCGAGTTTATGGCCAATGATGTGACTAGACCTTCCCGATTGGTGACTTAATCGAAGGCCGACCCTTTTCTGTTCAAATTCGTATTTCATTACGCACCTTCTCTAACATGACTTCGACATCAAGGCACTGATTTGGATACGGTTCCTTTGGTGGCCCCGGAAGCATTCGATACAAGTCAAATGGTTCTTCGGAAGGCCCGATCGCCAATGTGTTTGCCGTTATTACCGGCGCTGCAGATGATAGTGACAATCCAGTTCGTCGAGTAGATCGTGTACACCAAGAAACATAAGTTGGCGTCGTGCCCATATCGGATTTGCGATAGCATTTCCATGTTCGTTATCTCTGAGCACAAGGATCTGAACGCCTCGCTACCCCTAGAAACGGTCAGAGGCCCTCTTCAGGAACCGGAAAGGCGGCCAATACTGCACCTGCTCCGTGCTTGCGTGCGTATGCAGGTATCGAACCCATTAGGAAATCTATTCCAAATCACCATGCAGGACTCTCAAGACCTTCGCACCATCACACACATCTTGCTCTTCTGCACGGCGCGAAACGTTCAAGCCAGACGAAATCATGGGGTCATGTCAAAGCTGCATGGCTACCTCTTCTTCCGCCAGCAACGCCTCCGCAACTCCTGCCGCAAGCTCTTTCACGCCTACGGCTGCATTCGAAGAATGGTCCAGTTCAACATGGATAGCACCGGTGACATACCTTCTCGCATTCTATGACATCGCGAGCATTCTTCTGCTGATACAGAGATTTTTCATCAACTACGTGGGTCGCCTTTTCAACCGTTTCAGCATAACGAACTTGAATGTGCCTCTGACAGTGGCCAGATCAGCGGCCAGCCATCCACCGGGAAGCAGCATGAGGGTCTCCGACACGCGTTTCGACAGCAGATTGATTTCATCATAAACAGCTATTTTATGAGTTTCCCCTCTCGTGTTGAGGCGGCAACCCCAAATTTCTACAATGCTTGACAGTATCCTGCACGAGCACTGTCAACGATTGCAAAGTCAGCCCTATCTTGTCGTCGCCAATCTGATCAGGGTAAAGGAATCTGTTCGACCGATCGAGGAGTTTCTCGGTCGTTGGTCGCAGGTCTTGATCCCAAGCCAGGCAAGCCTTCAAAGTCTTTGTGCAAGTCTCCGGAATCTCACTTCCGCATGTTCCCGTTGCAGGATAAGATATCATGTGATGAGGATTTGTGATCGCCATGACCTTCCTTATAGCCCCTTGGACGTGGCCAAACGGCTGCGTACCATACACCATTAGGTACAAAATACAGGCAAGACTCCAGATATCACTCGGCTTGCCTAATTTAACCGACTTCAAACCGCTCTTTGGCAGGCTATTGGTAACATTTGAGTCGAGAAGAGCCTCGGGTGCCATATAGTTAGGCGTGCCGACTTGGTTTTCGCGGTGCACGTTGATAGTGTTCTCTTGGATTGTCCCAGCAATGCCGAAATCGATCAACTTGAGGCTGCCACCAACAAGAAGGAAGTTCGCAGGCTTTAAATCGGAATGCACGATACCATACTCATGGACGGAAGCCACGCATTCAAGCATCTCCTTCCAATAGTAGCGTATCAATCCCAGATCAAGCCTGGCCTCAGTGCCTGTCTGGCGTTTCAAGATTGCGTCAAGATCAGTCTCGCCTAGTTCCATCAACTATAAGACGTTAGAATACAGATACAGGCAAACAAAGTACTGCCACTGGGTACAGACCAGGTTGAGATGATTTGCAGAAACATTGAATTCCCAGTCAAAAAGCCTGACTACGCGATCCACTTTAGTCAGCTTTTTCAAAAGGTCAATTTCCCCCTTGAATCCTTGGACACCAATTTCGTCGACATCTCGCAGGGAGACCCTTTTCAAAGCTAGAATTCCGAAGTCTTCCGTCATTACCCGGTACACACGAGCGCTGCCACCTCTTCCGATACAATCCAAGCGCAGGTAGGATTTATGATTTAGAATGACTTGAACTTTTCTCTTCTGTCCCCTGGGTGTTGTCATAGCTTTTGTAACATCCCTGGAGATCCCCAGAGGAACTGTTGGAGCAGGAAGGGGTTGCGCTCGAGGAGGTGTGTTGTGGCCGCGGGACCTAGGTGAATCCTTCTCTGCCAATATTTGGGCCGGCTTATGCTCAGGAACGCTACCACTGCGCTTTAGAAGTGGAGAGAAATCCGATTGTTGGGCTGGTCTTGAAGCCAATGCCGAGCTATAATGATGGGCTTTAGCATCCTTCTTTGTACACGGAGCTCTCTCTAGGCCTTGAACAGCGCTGCATAATTTCAAGTTCATACATACGTAATCTGCTCTTGCGCTTGTTGGGAGGCTGCGACAAGATGTCCCTGTTGCCCATCACTATCTTTAGCTTCCATCTCCTTTCCCAGATTCTCTGATATACTGGTGTCTGGTCCGATAGTCGAAGGCTCACCAGTCATAATCTTGAATCTTCGAGCGGGGCGATTCAAATTACTTCCACGAACCCTTTTGATAGACATAGGAGGAGGATGCGAGGCCCTATCAAGAATTTATGATTAGCTGTTGAATCTTGAGAGGCAGCTCCTTTAGATACACAGGTGGTATCCACCAGGATCCCTCCGTAGCGACATCATGAAAGCCTGACACTTACTGACCCTGTGGTTCATTCTGGCACGTGTGGATTGTGCTCCTGCAGGTCGTGCGACACGCAATGGAGCCGCCAGAACTTTCTTCAAGTGACTGAGTGTAGTTTTCGCATTCCAATGATTTTCTGGCGCTGGTCTCCTCTTGAGCAACAAGTCCTTCCTTGCCATCCCTGAACACTGGGTGCACGCAGAGATGCTGACTTGTTCTTTCGTTGAGGTATCTGGTCGAATGTCGGCAAAAATCGAGAGCCAATGATCCAGGCTGTGCTTCCTTTTGTTGTATTCTTGAAGGTCGACAGCCAGAGACATGGTCTTTAGTCACAGGAGATCCAAAGGTTCCGCGGTTGTGATTGTTCGGAATGCTCTTTGAATGGGAACGGTTTACGCCCAAAAGCGCTGTGGTCAATGAGCTAAGTTGCATGATCGGTAGTGAAAGGTCGTCTTCGAGACCTCCAGCCACGCCAGAGGGCGAGGTAGCTATTGAATAAGCCATATACTAATATATAAGTGCTAGCACGTTCCGTAGGTAGTCTTATCTACATAATTGAAGCACTCCAGATGCTGTCCTTAGTTGGTAGGTACTTTGTTTTGATCATGTGTGGATTAATAGCAAGGGACTAAGTAAATGTACCTAGGTGTAGTATTTCTAGTAATAAGGACCTTAATACCTTATTATTTTACTTTAATAGCTAATAGACTTAGCTTAGGAACTAATAGACTGGTGGCTATAAGGCCGTCTATCTAATAGTAGGGAGATAATAGTAGGGAGCGGAAGGCTATTAAGGACTAGTACCGTAAGGCTAGTACTACTAGAGCTAGTAGTTCTTATTAATGTAATTATAGTACTTAGTAACATAGAATAAGATCTATAGTATTACTACTATATATTATAACTAATTCATGATATAGAAAGAAGATACCTTCTCTATATACAGGAATTCTGTCTAATTACGTAAGGTGCGGAAGCCTTCCGCAAGGAAGGCGCGCTAGGCAAATGGCGCTATTTGATAATAGCGATAATAAGCAAATGCCTATAGTACTTAAGACTCTAAATATAGCTATAATTAAGTAAATTAAAATATAAAGTATAGAAGGGTTCACCCGGAAGAGGCCTATACCTGGAAGAGGCCTAGTCTACAAGGCTATAGGGCTACCACAATTGATTTTTAATATAATTTAAGTAAAATCATCGTCTTTAATAGTTCTAGTCGTCTATTAAATTCCTCTAAGATTAACTTCTTAGAGTTCGGTTAATTGATGGATTTCTATAGTAGGATATGTATATTACTAGCGCCAAGCACTACTAGTAGCCTTATAGGGCTGGGCCTCTTCCAGGTATAGGCCTCTTCCGGGTGAAACCTTCTATACTCCTCTTCTACCTAAAATTAGTATAAGCCGTCTTGAGTATCGACGAACTAGAGGTTTGAGAAATACCTAAGCTTATGTAGTCCTTCAAAGTAATGACCTTGAAAACGCCAAACTTTTACAGGTTTTGATAATGAAAAATGAAACTACGGGCGGTTCGGAGAGACTAACGATCGATACTAGAGCTATATAGGATATGGTTAGTCTGAGGCGGCTCGGCCTATCGGCCACTAGAGATATCAAAAACTCTGTCTCCTGCTGGCCAACTCCCTGACACATCACCTCGACAAGATGTCTCTTTGTATGAAGATCCGCCGAAGGTCTGGTGATAAGGTTCTGGAAGAGCTTGTCTCTGGCGTCGTGAAATGACGGAGCGGACGCCAGCCCACGATAGCGGCGGGAGCGAGCGGTCACAATGTTTGGAGGTTTTCCGGCCCTAAGTGAGTTTGGAGTCTCCTTCACTTTGGATGGTACATTTTCATTCATCTAAAAGACAGCCGGAAATGGCCTTCCTTATCTTAGCCTACGAGTTTTGATTGAACTCGATGGATGTTGGGATACTATTATCAGAGTCTTCAATTTTATAACATGCGCGCGCTGGGCAATCGATGTTTTATATCTGTTGGTGTTATTCCACGTCTCTGGTATGAGATCTACGGCTACGGAGTCTAGATTCCAAAGATCCCTCGGTCTTTTTCGCAACAACTACAACATCCTTGGCTCATTCTCCTCTCTTCTACTCTATCAAGATGGTCAATCGACTGACTGGCCCTGTTTTAGCTGCCCAGCAGAACGAAGACACTGTTCCGAGGGAGCCACCACCGCCGGCTACCCCGCTAGAGTTTCCGTCTTGCAGTCCGCAAGGAACAAGAGTGAAGCCGGAAGAGCTTGATGTCGCCAAGCTTTTAGGCAATCTTGTCCGTACAGGTCCACAGCTCAAACACCTCGAGGGATTCAACCTTGTCCTTGATAATGACGTCGTACTCGAGGATTTTCTGCCGACAGAATTCCTACCACCTACTTCATGGTTGACCGATCCCGCCTTAACTGAAGGCTCGGACTTTTCTACCACGCCTCCTCATGAACAAATCATCAGCAATGGGCGGCCTGCACCTAGCAATAAGGTACGCGTATGTTGCTTTATCTCAATCAGTCTATCATTTGCCATCAAGCGCTAGAACCATTCCAAGATTACAAACGTACCTGCTGTTTTCACATTTCTGAACATTTTTTGATACTCATTCTATGCGTCGAAATATAGTCATGTCGAGGGTTCGAGCTCCTCAAGTCTGACATCTATTGCTTGGCTGGGCGTTTAAAGGCATAATTTTTCTATGTGTTGATTTTTGGGAAATCTTTTAGGAGCCCTCTTAAAAATGTGTTTTCGAAGCTTTAGATCATAACCCTTACCTAAGATATACTGTCCTAATTCCTTAGAGTGCGTCCCCTTCACGGTGAATGTAAGAAAAACGTGCTTACTTCGGAGCCTCGGACAGGCCTTCTACAGTACAGCGCAAGAACTTCTTCATGACAATGGGGATGCATTTCGCGCTGCTCGTCGCCAGAGCCCGCTTCCAGGTCGCCAGGCTCCTCGCATCGTTCACGCACGCAGGTTCTGGAATGCACTCTCGGACGTTGCTACATACTGGGATACGAGTCTCGATAGCTACTCCGATAATGACTCCGATAAGAAAGGAAATGACGCTATGGACATTGATCAGTTACGCACCGAGGCTCAGCACGATAATAAGATGGATTTGGACAATAAGAGTAGTGACGAGAAGAAATCAGAGGACAATCCGAATAAGACCAAGACCACATACACTGGCCGCCGCACAGACACAGGTCGCAATATGTACGTCTTTGCGCATCTATTTCATTGCTCATCTTTTGTATTTTACACCGAATTTGACGACACCAGCCAACTCCAGGGGCTTTTCTCCCCCCCTGCTGTAATGCACAAATATGTGTCTTCGCTTGCGACACCGTTTCTCGTAAAAAGAATGCTGACTCCAACACCTGTCACAGGCCTCGCAAATACCGCGAAGACATGGTCGCTGCATTTGTCGAGATGTTCGCATGGGCATTTAGTTGCCGGTTAGAACAAGCGACCATTCAACCCAGAATTCAGCTCCACGGCATGACTTTCCCTCTCCCCCATGTCGCATCTGTATACCGCACGCCAAAGGATGCTCGAAGAGCCAGAAGTGGCATTCTCGAAGGCCCCCTGCTAGCTGTCTCATGTAGAGACCATCCCCGCTACCGTGATCCTGGCCAAGCAGTTGGCGAAGGTGCCTTTGAAATCATGGACCTGCTTCGAGAGACGGGCTTGATGGCCATGCTGGCGCTGAAGCGCGCTCGAGAGGGTAAAGAAGAGGTGCAGCCTGGTGCGGGGAAATGGTGGACCACTACGCCACGTTGGGGCGGTGGCCCCGGTGGCGAGTGTGGGATCGTGGAGGAAGAGGCCATGGAGGATCCTGCGCAAGACGTCAGCGGACCGCAGCGGAAGCGTGCGAAAAAGTCGACACAGGCGGACGTGTGGCGTGCCATGCACCCGCCCAAGAGTACGTGGGAGAAGGGTATCAGTTATCAGCAGATTGGGAAAGACAAGGGAAGCGTTTACGACGATGTGAGTTCTATGGCCATTTCCACCTACTTTACCTTTACCGTCACACATACTAATCACCCCCCCCCCAACCCCTGAAGATCTATCTCATCTCCTCCATAAACCACCACATCTCCATCCTCCACCTCCGCATCCACGACAAATACGTCGCCTACCTCTCCGACGGTAAAGCCACCCCTCACGCCCCGCAACAGCCCTGGTTCGAGCTGAAGATGCAGCGCTCGAAATGGTTCGATCTGCTAAGCGCCGATGATCGCGTGCAGGCCATGCGAGGGATCTGGGGGATCATGGGGTATCTGATGAGGGATACTTCGGGTACGGAAGAGGCGACGGATCCCTTTATCTAGTTATAGGCGTTGGGAAAATTGTAGGCAGGCAGGCACAAGCGGGATAGTCTGTGTGCAGGGGACTTGATAGATATCATAGTATCAATCAGCATAATATGGCGTCGCATGGAATAATAGGGATAATAGGGATAGAGAGGAGGAGTCTTCACGGGTCTCTTGTTTTCCTTATAGTAGCTGATCCAGATCGATCTGTGGTTCATTGATTATCGTACTCATAGTACTTGAGTACGTTGTCTAATAGATATCATCCACGGTTCTCGACATGACAAACCACTTGGTGAACCAACACACACCAACCATCCCTACTATACTGGAGAGCGGACTACGCACCGCACCATATTAGCAGAGAAATTGCATTGTCCTTTGTACCGTAATCGGGGTTACCATACATACACAGTAACGCAAGGTAAGGGGACCCGTGATAGAATAGTAATGTAATGTAATGTCATAGGAAGAGAAGAGGCTAGAGTCCAGCTTGTTTTGCGGGCAAAGGTGTTCGATAATGTGGTGAATTTCTATCGTGTCTTTTTCTCAAATACCTGAAAAACTGACATGGCCCCTTGGCCGTCCAACCTAGGTACCAGAGCCGCAAAAACCATGATGAATGGTATTTCAGTTGCTCCGAAACACCAGAAACCCCCCTTCCCATATCGACTGTACCACGGCAAATACCTCCATCGCAAAGCGTTGAATCATTCGCGGCATCATCATCATTGCCCTCCATCCACCAACACCTCACCCCTAGCCCCCATCCTTAATCCACGGCAAACTAAACGTCCCAATCCACTCCTCCACCTCCCGCCTCAACTCCACAACATCCTTAACCTCCCCCCCATCCCCCAGAAACTCCAGAAAAGCCTTGACGCTCCCCGCCCCCTTCCGCCCCTTCGCCTCCGCTTCCTCCCTCGCCTTCTTATCCAAATGCTGCGTCATCGTGACCGCGCGATCGACAATCTCCGCCACCCGCGTGAAATCGTCCGGCAGCAAGCCTCGCGTCGTCATGGCCGGCGAGCCCATGCGGAGACCGCCCGGTTTCATGGCCGAGACGTCGCCCGGGACGGTGTTCTTGTTGCTGGCGACGCCGACGAGCTCGAGGACGCGCTCCACACGTGCGCCGTCGACGCCTTTGTTCTTGAGGTCGATCAGGACGAGGTGGTTGTCGGTGCCGCCGCTGACGACGTTGTAGCCCAACCCGCCCTTTTCCGGGGAATTGCCCAGGCGCTCGGCTAGAGCTTTGGCGTTGAGAAGCACGGTTCTTTGATATTCTTTGAATTCCCGGCTTTGAGCCTGATGCAGAGCGACCGCGAGGGCTGTGATTGTATGGTTGTGAGGGCCGCCTTGATGGCCTGGGAAGACGGAGGCGTTGATTGGATTCTCCAAATCGTACATCTCTTGGTTTCCCTTCTTGTCGATTCTGCGTACGCCCTTTCGGAAGAAGATCATGGCGCCTCTTGGCCCACGGAGCGATTTGTGTGTGGTTGTTATGACTACATCTGAGTGAGGGAAAGGCGAAGGAATGACGCCTCCTGCGACCAACCCGGAGATGTGAGCCATGTCACTGAAGAGGTAGGCCCCAACTTTCACAGCTATCTCCTTCATCTGTGCGTACTCGATAAGCCTGCTGTATGCGGAGGTTCCGGCGATGATTATCTTGGGTCGGTAAAGCATCGCCGACTCCTCCAGCTTCTTGTAGTCTATCAGTCCCGTTGATTCATCGAGACGATAGGGCATAGTCTCGAAGTATTTAGATATGGCTGATATCTTCTTCGTAGGCGTCTGGTACCCATGTGACAGATGTCCGCCATGTGGGAGGTCCAGACCCATTATACGATCGTGGGTGTTCAGGAGGGCAGAATAGGCGTAGAGGTTCGCGGGGGAGCCAGACAAGGCTTTTATCAAATATCAGCGCGACGTATGATCTCGTTGTGTTGGGCGCCCTACGCTGTACATTGACTCCCCATTCGTCCTCCCTCAATCCAAACGTCTCCAACGCTCTTCTCTGACACAGCCGCTCGGACTCATCAATGAACTCGTTGCCACCATAGTATCGAGCGCCCGGATAACCCTCTGAGTATTTGTCTGTTGCAAGTGTTCCTGTCAGCCCTTCCTCTCCTGTTCGGGTCCTTTTCGAGCATACTTTGCATGACACTGCCTAAAGCATCAAGAACCGCTTGAGATGTGAAGTTCTCGGAGGGGATCAGATTGATAAAGTGCTTTTGTCGTCGTTTCTCCTGATATCTCAATAATGAGCGAACCTCCTCTCCATCAATTCGGTTTCCAACGGTTCCCGCGTACTTTCTGTAGAATATCGTACACGGCAGGGTCTGCTTCCTCCAAATTGGCAGCTAATAACTTTGGTTCTATCAGCCGGCACTCATAAGGTCCTGGATACCCTATAACGTACCTTGTGCTGGCTTTCTGGGCTCATTGAGGCCATGCCCCGCCTGGACGGCCATTGCAACTGTGGACGGGCTCTTCGCTCTCGGGCAATAGAAAGCCTCCGGACACCACCAGTACGCAAGGCGCGGTACCAGCACCTGGTGCACACAGGCGCAGCCATACTAGAGGTCTCTGAAGAGAAATTTGCCACCAGATGTCAATAACGTTGGTGCAGAGTTCCTCTAACTGCCCCTCGTGCGGTGAAAGGCTCCGAACAACGGCGCGACTCGGGAACGCTAGAGCTTGGTATAAACAATAAATTACCGGCATCATCGCAATAGCCTTCTCTCCTCAACAACTACAATCCAAGATGATGGAGATGACTTCTTCGGCAGCTGCAGCACTCACTTCGAACGGCGCAAGCCATCGAACGTGGGCTATGCTGACATGTCCCGGGTCCACCCACCACCTTATAAGGGACAATCTGAGAATTTCTGATTGGATCTGTTGTTCGTATTACGTCGACCTCTAGCACATACGGAGTAGCATCAGTTTACTTAGCTTCTCCAGTCTCGAAGTACACACTTCTCCTTCCTGTTATTTGCGATTTGGATCTTCAATTGGGTTGGTGATCGTATTCTAGGGTTCTCATATGGAAGCCAGCACAACATACTCTACTACATGACTGGTGTAATCATGCAACCAGACCTCCATAGGACGGTCTTCGTATACATGATTGAATATTCGGCTGGACTGGTGTCATAGCTATGTTTCCAATGCATTGTCATGAACGTGGCCCAGTCCCTAGGCACATATATCAACCAGTCAGTCCCCTCAGGGGGTTTGTCTAGTTTCCAGTCGAGAGCAATCCTCAAGAATTAATCTCATTATTCTCTCCTTAAGGGCAAAGTACATATTCTTCCTACCATACTCTTTCGATCTCAAAACTTCGATTCACATTCACTAAAATGTGTCTAAGCCCGTACTTACTCATTGTCATAACTACTGAGTCATTGCTACAATCTAGTGCTTGGTTTAACAGAGCATGTACGCTAAAGCGCTGAGCACGAATGAAATAATGAGATTGTGCTCACAAATGAGATCCCCGGTTTGCTTCTTTGTTGGACAAATCCACCAGACTTTGAACCTCATGTTCAATCCTTTCCGTTTCGTTGAGAGGATCATACATCTTGGATCGCACCCACTTCTCCAATTCTTCGTCTCCCATATTCCTGATGGTTTGCTCTCGATCAACGCTGGCTTCCTGTGCGGCTCTGATGACTCCCATGGCGACGACAACGCTCACGTCACGAATGCGAGAAATTTCTGGGTATAGCCAGCCTTGTTCTACCTCCGAAGGAAGTAAAGAGGTGCTGAGTGATGTTGCGGATGCGTAAATCATGGACTGCGTGACGGTGGTTGCTTTGGAAAGAATAGTGCCAAGGCCAATGCCAGGGAAGACGTACATGTTATTGCCTAAGACTGGTCAATAGGTATTCTCAGTCAATTTCATAGAAGGGAACGCCACGTACCCTGCCCCGGAGTCTGAAGCTTCCCATCGTATTCAATTGATGGGAATGGACTTCCACTAGCAAACAGGCATTTCCCTTTGGTGTATTTCAAAGCGTCTTCAAATGTACACTCAGAATTCGCCGAAGGATTCGAAAGGGGAAATATGATTGGCCGGTCGTGCCATTGAGCCATTTTCTCCAGCATCTTTGGGGTGAAGGCGCCGCCGATGGTACTTAATCCCATCAATATCGTAGGCTTTATATGATCCACGACTTCTTCAAGACTCTTGTGTTGCTTTCCTTCATTGTCGTCGCGTGAGAAGTATATTTTATGGTCAGCCAGCTTGTCCCCTCGGTCGTTGGTGACGAGCCCTTTGGTATCCACAAGCCAAAAGCACCTGCGAGCTTCGTCTTCGGTAAGTCCTTCGCGCATGAAGTATGCCACAATCTGCTTCGCCACGCCCACACCTGCACTTCCAGCTCCCAGGAACACTGCTCTCTGGTCTTTCACAGGAGTGCCAGATTGCTTTACGGCGCTAACAATACCTCCTAGAACCACAGCACCGGTTCCCTGGATGTCATCGTTAAAGCAGGTGTATTTACCTCCGTATTTCTCCAGAGCTGGGAAAGGATTCTTGAAGTCCTCAAACTGGATTACGATGCCGGGCCATTTCTCCGTCAGTGCCACCATGAGCTCGTCCATAAATTCCAGCTCCTCTTTTGCAGACACCTTTTCCCTCTTACTTCCCATGTACAATGGATCTTCTCTTAAAGACTTATTCCCGGTGCCCAAGTCAAGCATTAGAGGTAGCGTAGCTTCGGGTCGTATGCCTGCACAGGCCGTATAAAGAGCCAACTTGCCCACAGGTATTCCCATGCCATTGATTCCCAGATCTCCCAACCCCAGGATTCGACTTCCGTCTGTCACAACGGTAATCTCGACGTACGGCTGGGGCCAATTTTGCAAGACAGATGCAATTTGCCCACGATCTGCATAGGAGAGGTATAGTCCTTCTGGTTGCACATAATTGTGTGACCACTCTATGCATGCTTCCCCAACGGTTGGGGTGTAGATAAGAGGGGCAATGTCTTTGAGATGCTGGGTTGCCAAACGGTAAAAGAGATGCACATTTGAATTCCGTAGTCCGCTCAGGTAAAGGTATTTATCTATATTCTTTTCTTTTCTTTGCAGTTGCTTGAGACATCTCGAGGCTTGGGTATCGAGAGATTCCACGGCGGGTGGGACAAGGCCGTACGTGTGATTGTATCTGCGGACAGCAGCCGAGTGTGACGTATCGAAATCACCCGTCGCCGGGGGTGGATGAGCAGCTGACATGATATTGGAAGTATGAAGGGGTCTATGAAGGGATACAATGGGGAAAGGGGGTGGATTTCTTTCCTTCAAAGATCGTGAGATGTTTGAAAGAAGGAGCCCGCGAGATGTGAGTCTTTGCATTGACTAGAGCTTTGGGTGGGAACGAATGCATTAGTACTAATGCGTTGACCATTAGACTCGGGTCGTACAGACCCTGTAGTATTACATCTAGTGGACTCGATTGTGTCAACCGGGTCACCGCAACCTGCATGCGGTTGGTCTCATACCCTAGACACGCCGCTGATTAACGACTCGGGGCCAATTGGTAGATTGTGTCCGCAAGCAAAGACAGGAAAAGCAATTTCTACTATGTAGAAAGGGGCCGAGCGGCATATTCTACACGTTCTGGACTCGAGCACACGACCCAGGAGGAGAAGCAAATAGATCGACGGCTAGTAGTTCCATCAACCGGCAGCTAAAGACGCTTAAGGCTAGAGCGTTCTGACGTATTCTAGAGACGTTTGTTTCCAATTACCAAAACTGGAGAGCCAAGCTTGCCAGTTGCCAGGCTACAGACTTCGAGTTGGATCCTTCGTTACATCACTCCTCTTCTTTTCTTGCGTCACTGGTACTCCCTCTGTAATAGATTATCGAATTTCCTCTATCGTACTTTCATCTGTGTCTTGGTTCCACTTCGAATACGTTGGGAAACTTCCAGACGCAAGTTCAATATGTCTTCCTGTTTCGGGTTTCGTAAGTCCAAGGGCGAGGATACAGAGGCATTGCTTCCACAATATGAAGACGATACGAGTCTGCAGAGGTCCCTGCACCAGAAAATGCACAGCTATCAGATGTTACGGGCCTTGTCTGCAGGTTTCATGCCATCTACAGAACAGCTTATCATCAACCTCCGTACGCTTCTTGCTTCTGATGTTCTGAATCCGGATAATCCAGACCTCAGTGACTCGGGTCGACTATTACTGAAATTCTCCAAACAATGGCTGGCGCAATTCATCGAAACCTTGCGTCACAAGAACGATAATGACCAAATCCAAGATTTCATATGGTTCCTCTCGAAGTCCAGAATATCTTTGGACACCGAGGATCTGACCAAGTCAGCCAAGAGCGTCAAGGCGAAGGCAGATGCAACTGCTGGTAGATCACTCGATACCTGTATGGAGATATCCTTTGCTGACCAACCCCTAGCCTACGAAAGTCTACGTACCGTTGGCAGCCTTCTCCTCACGAACTCTGATTTCCGTATGTTCCTTGGTGACATGGGTACGATTGGCCGTCAAGTATTCGCGGATACCGCCTTTTCCCTTTCCAATGTTGCTGAAGAGGCTGGAAAAAAACTAGAACCCTCGGAAGAAGAGAGCAAGGCCATAGTCAAACCTGGATCTGAGCAAGGACCTCCACCCACAGCGGGCGATCTCAGTAATGGGGCTGCAGACGTGTCCAAGGTCATGGGCAATGGTTTGGTCAAGACTGGTAAAGATGCGTTCTCAAGTTTGCAAGAGAACGTGACCGGAGATCAAAAAGAGACATTGTTGTACCGCTTGAAAGAGGCTGTTCTAAAGCTGCGAAAACGAAACGATTACTCGGATTCGGTCTCGACGATTGGCTTATTGATCAAAAGATATGCTTTGGCATACTCAAGGGCCGCAGATCAAACTATTAGCATCGCCCAAGAGGACGTGAACACCAACCCTGAGCTTGACAGAGCCATTAAAAACGCCTGGTCACTTGCCAGCTCCTTTGGCGACAAGGAGCAATGGGACCTACTGGAGCAGAAGGTAAACAAAGTCATGGAACACTCTCAGACAGATCCCGAATTCGAAAACCTGATGATGGACGTTGCCAGCTCGGTCCAGAAGCTCTTAAGCGATCCTGATTTCTTTGATTCTATGGATCAGAAGATACAAGAATTGCGGGAGAAGGCGAAAGAGGTCGACACGGACTCTACGCTCCGCAAGGACATCAATGAAGCTCTTTCCCAGATGCAAACTACTTTCAACTCGGTCCTCGCAGATAGTGATATCTCCAACCTCATCACCACGTCTACCAAAATCTTCAATATCTTGTCACCTCTCCACGCGAACACAAACAAGGATCTGATTCAAGACTCCCTTCACGTCTTTGTCCCACTCCTCATCCAAGCAATCCAATACATTCCCATACCACGCATAGAGATTTCAGTTCCAGAAATTGATCTTCTTCTTGAAAACCTCATCATTGAACCTGGTCGCACAGTCAACCAGAGTTCCTTCCTACCCTACAAGCTCCTCATAAAAACATATAACGACCTCGAGATCCGCAAATCTCACACTCTTCGCACCACTACTTCCACAACCAATCTCGTGACCGTTGCTGTCAACGGTCTCTCAGTCCGTGCAGACGAAGTTGGCTTTTGGCTACGCGCTCACCCTGGGCTCATTCACCTGGCAGATGAGGGTATTGCATCTTTCCAGCTTGACGAGCGTGGAATCGACATTGCGATTGACATGGAAATTGGCAAAGAGAAATTGGAACAGATCCTGACCTTGAAAGCTGTCCGTGTTCACGTCCACAAGTTGTCCTACCAGCTCCGCAAAAGCAAATTCTCATGGCTGGCTTGGCTTATCAAGCCGATTGTCCGTCCCATTGTCCGCCGAGTCATGCAAAAGCAACTGGCCACAGCTATATCTGACGGCATCCACGCCGCAAATCGCGAATTGCTGTACGCACGTGAGCGTCTCCGAGCTACGCGCATCTCGGATCCGCAAGACATCCGTACTTTCATCAAAGCGATTATCACTAGGCTCACACCAGCGGAAGATCCGGACGTGTATACCGCTGTGGGAGTTACACCAAGCAAAGGCAAATTCAATGGGGTGTACGCTCCGGGAAGCATAGTCAAGCTGTACGAAGAGGAGGCGAGACAGGCTGCTGAAAGGGTAGACGACGCGACGGTGGGCGGAGGCTGGCGCAATGAGATATTTGACGTGCAGACAGTTATGATGGGACAGTAGGCCACCGATGAGACTCAATAGATGGTGTCCAACTCCATGGTTTTGAATGTGATACTCTTTGAGAATTTAGTCATGGCCGGACTGACAAGTTGTGGGATTGAAAAGTAAAGCCGCGTTGTCGTTGAACACACACGCACGACGTTGTTGGGATTGTATGTAAATTAGCAAGGACACTGGTATGCGGAGTGCTGCGAAAAGTGATGTATGTACACGAATGATGGGAAGATTATGGGAATGGAGTTGTCTTTACGTCACGGCTCTGATATGGTCTGAACTCTTTTCATGTAGTATAACCTGAGCATTGCTGTCAAACACGTTCTGTTTTGGTACATCGAGCGCATTGCCAGCACTGAGCTGAAACGACTCGCCACTATGCCACTATACACACAAGCCCCAAATCCTCCTCAGCCGGTCCCTACGAATGCGGTTTCTTCTCCTCATACGCCTCCGTGACATTCAACCCCAAACCGTTCGCATCCAGATACAGTTTATTCTTCCCACCAGCTTCCTGCAGTATCTGAGCGATATTCCTCGCATTCTCGATCCTTCTAAGATCCACGTAACTTCTGCTCTTCTTGATGGCGTCACCAATGAGTTCCGCGGAGCGGGCTTCACCCTGGGCGCGAACGACGGTGGCTTGCTTTTCTTGGCGGGCTTTGTCGACAACGAAAGCGGCGCGTTGGGCTTCTTGTTGAGCTACCTGTTTGGCTTCGACTGCGGCGGTGAATTCGGGAGAGAAGGCAAGGTGCTGGGTGGGGTTAATTGAGGCTCCCTGAATGTGTATGGGAGGGAGGGAGAATGGAGCGTACCGTTAGAGAAACATCATCGAGGATGATGTTGAATTTTGAAGCCCTCCTCGAGAGATTCTCTCTCACTAATCTTGCGACATTCTCACGCTGTGTGATCAGCTGGCTGGCGTTGAACTGAGCGACCACGCTCTTGAGAACCTCGTTGACGATCGATGGTAGAACGCGCTCGTCGTAGTCGGTACCTAGAGTACGGTAGATCATGGGAAGAGCATTGACGGCGGGGCGAGAGAGGACACGGCAGGTTATGTTGACCATTTGCAGATCTTTGGTTCCGGTGAGGGAGGCAACGTTGCGTGGTTTGGCGCGGACGTCGTAGGTTATGGGAGTTTCGAACCATGGAATTTTGAAATGGGTTCCTTCGTTATATCAGTTCCGATAGTAATCTCGGAGGCACTTCGAGGAATACCTTCATTGAATATCTCTGTTTGTACGCCGCCTATCCTCGTATACTTGATAGCTCGGTGACCACCATCCACTGCTCCTAGTTAGCCCGGACGTCGGAGTGACCATTGGCAAAACCAGCTTACCGTTAAAGAGAGCATTATTAACAACGACCACACCAGTGCCTAGGAGAATCAAGCCAGCAGCTCCGCCGATGAAGTTCCTCGGGCCACCAGGTAGGCCTCCGCTTCCCTTTTGCTGCGCGTTGTTCAGCCCTTGCTGGAGCTTCCGGAAGATATCTCTGGGATCTTGGCTCATCTTGAGGCTTTCTATAGAATCTAGACGAACAATTATAGCAGTGAAGAAAACGCCTGTGAGTATGGAAAGTCGAGTAGTCAGTATTTTAGGTCATTCTCCTTCGTAAAGCGTCGGTATCGGCCAATATTTTCTCCGCTTTCAAAAGGCTCCATACAATCGCTGCACGATTCAGTTCCTTTGTTTCAAATGCTCAAGGAAACCGTTAATCTATCGCGATTTCTGCTGAGGTCTTGTATTACACAAAAACGTAGGAGGTAGACTCATTGGGTCAACACAGCGCACATCGGAGCATTGAGTGAATCAGAGTGAGATCAGGAGAGTGTTAGTTACTTGAGAACATGGCCGACAAAGCTGGCAGAGTCGTCTTCATCGGTAAGTCGGTCGAAGTGAAGCAAGCGATCAACACACTGACCTGACCCAGGAAACATTCCATATGGTAGAACACTCCCTTACCCATCTCCGCTTCGGAACAGCATTGACAAATCCCAGGCCTTACGGAAGAGCAAATCGTCCATACCTTCAGCACAGCAGGCCAGGTGTTGAACTTCCGCCTCGTCTACGACAACGACACCGGCCGACCGAAAGGCTTTGGCTTCGCCGAATTCGCAGACACCGACTCCGCCGCCTCCGCCGTCCGGAACCTCAACAACTTCGAAATCATGGGCCGCGAACTCCGAGTCGATTTCTCACACGTCGGAGGCAAAGACGACGCAGCTCCGGTAGGATACAACGCACAACAACAGCAGCAGCAACAGCAACAGCCGCCGGCCCAAGCTCAACCTCCCAACGGCTACCTGCCACCGCCAGCTCCCGGTGCTCTCCCACCGCTCCCGCCAGGTGTAGATCTGCAACCGGGCATCACGTGCCCCGACGCCATCTCCAAAACCCTCTCCACACTCCCAATGCCCCAACTGCTCGACGTCCTCAAACAGATGAAGGGCCTCGTGATGGGCGACCCGGCGCGAGCGACCGAGCTCCTCAAACAGTCGCCGCAGCTCTCCTACGCCATTTTCCAAGCCCTCCTCCTCATGAACCTTGTCGATACCTCCGTCCTCGGCTCCGTCGTCGAGCAAGTCCACCAACAGCCGCCTCAACCGCCAATCCAGCAGCAACAGCAACAACAACCACAAATCATTCCTCCTCCCCGTCTCGTTCCAACATACCAGCCTCCACCACCTCAGCAGCAACAGCAGCAATATCCTCCGTACCAGCAGATGCCACTACCCATGCACCAACCTACACCGCCCGTGCACAGCCAGCCGTATCAGCAGCCGCCACCTATCCAGCAACCACCACCACCGCAAGTACAGCCCGGCCAGGAGGAGCTGTTGAAGCAGGTGCTGGCCATGCCACAGCACCAGGTCGACCAGCTACCCCCACCTGAGAGATCGCAGATCATGATGTTGAGGCAGCAATTTGGGGGCCAGCGGTTTTGAGAGCTTGCAGAGCTTGCAGAGCTCAGGTATGGAATGACCCTCTATTTACAGACGGACGGCGCCACTGCATGCTGTCGAGGGCTAGGGAATCTTTTCGTGAGAATTAGCGAGGCGTATGGCGACTTCTGCTGAATACCAAATAGATCCAACACTCTAGAGCCAAAGTCATGTGAAATGCTAGCTACATCGCTACCTACTAATTGGGTGGCTTAGAACTTTTCGTACGCCTCGCATATACAACACGTCAGTGCTAAAATGGAAAGACAGCCCCTACTTACAACCTTACACTCAAACATGATTCGATCAGTCATCAATAGCCTTAACCTGATATCATCCTCGACGCCCCAGTATACAAAATACATAAGACAAGCCCGATCAAGCTAACAAAATCATGGTAACAACCCTCTCAATAATCCAACACTCAATGCCCGCCAGCCTCGCCATTGACCAACGTGCCACCCTTCCCCTTGCCCAGAGACTGACCTTGCGGCGTCTGTCCCATCTGTGCCAACCAGCTCGGAGGCTTAATCCCCGTCTGCTCATTAATAGTCGACAACAACGGCGGCAATGCCGTCATAATATTCCGGATCGCGCCCATGCCATCGTTCGCGGAGCCCGCACCGTCGCCCGTGTTCCAGCACGTGATCTTAGGCTGCAGTCCGTTGATGGCGGAAGCGTTCGCCATGGCGAGTTTTTCGTACGTGTTGTCTTTGAGCATCATGTATTGCAGCAGTCCATGAGGACCGCCGAGGACGTTGGACATTTGCCCGTAGGCTTTGGCCATCTCGGTCATGGCCTCGGCTTCTTTCTTTTTGGCGAAGAATGAAGCTTCAGCTTTTGTGATTACGGCTTCAGCGGCTTTTCTTTCTGCGTAGAGAGATGCGTCGGCTTCTTTGGCGACACGGAAGTCTGAAAGGTAATGTTAGCACCCTAATCTATGAAGTGGGAGGCCTATTGCCCGATATAGGTATGGTAATCAAGCGCTAGAGTGGAAAGATGCAGCTCGCGAATATCGAAGCGGACGGGCCACCGAATCCGCAAGTAGTTTAAAACATGTGGACTTACAAGCTGCTTCTGCGTCCTGTCTTTGCTTATACAGGAGACCTTCTGCGCTCTTTGTGTCTGAATACAACCTGGCTTCGGCGTCTTGAGTCTGCTTGTACCGCGTTCCATCCGCCCCTTTGGTCTCCGAGAAGAGCTTAGCTTCAGCGGCTTGCTGCGCTGATTCCTTTTTAATGGTCGCTTGGACCAGGTCAATTGCCCTCATCCGTTCAAGTTCCTAACCGCTGTCAGTCAGGTAGGGTCACGTTGCTGGGGCTGTGACACACCATCTGTGCACGTTTGAGCTCGACCTCACGTTGTAATTCGGCATCCTTGGCTTCTGCTTGACGTGTGGCTTGGATGTTGGCCAGGCTGATACCCATGTTCAGCCTAGTTTGGGTGGTCGTCAATTCGGCATCCGCGGTTGCTTTCTCGGATTTCCGCTGGGTCTCCAGGACTGCAGTTTCGGCATCGATTTTGCTGATTTCTTGTTTGGTCTTTCCACGTTTCTCTGCTTCGCCAATATCTCCCATCATGCAAGCGTTGGCAACGTCGATCTTGGCCTGATTGGAAGCACCCTCGTGGGCTTTACGACTGAGGTATTTGAAGTAATTCGAATCAGCAGTGTCTTGAAGTTCTTTGACATTGGCATTATAGATCCTCAGGCCGAATTGGTCGAGTTCCGCTTGAACGTTCTCGATGACTTTACTCTTGAATAGTTGACGCTCTTTAAAGATCTCCTCCATGGTCATTCCTGACACGATTACACGGGTTTCACCCTCGATAATCCCCTTGACAATGTCCTGCACATGATTCCTGCCAGTCGCAGCTTGACGCCGAGAATCATGCTCGTCGGGACGGCCAGTGAGGATCTTGGCGTACTTCCGCAACTTTTCGGCCTCGTCATCGGGTCCGATGGTGAATACTGCTGGAAGCGAAAATTGCAGTTTCTCAATCGTCATAGCCTGAAGGGTGATTTCGAAATCGAATGGGCTGATGGAGATGACAGAGTATCTCTGCCATGGATAAACGAATGCTTTCTTGACGATCTTGATGTCCTCGATGCCTCCACTATTGGTCCAGCGATCAGAATTCCATTGCCATGGAAGGGGGTTCAAACTCTATGAACACTTACCCTGTGACCACGAGGTAGGAGTTGGCATCGGAAACGTGATAGCCTGGCATGATGAAGCTTGGCAGGGTTGGAGACGATGGGCTGCTATACAAAGCAAGACCGAGAGTGCGATCAAGCTAAGGGAAGGATAAAGTCCTGATATTGTTGGTGGAAGAAGTTATCCCTTGTCGATGAGAGGAAAGTATTGAACGAGTAAGGAAGGTATTATGTAGCGGAGGTTCAACGCTGTTGAGTGAGATACTGTACTGACACATGAATCCTCCGTTGCAGTTGAGGGAATTGGATCGAGATATAAGAGCAAGTAGCTATGATCTTGGCATGCGTCCAAGTAGCATTGTCTGAGAGTCATCATGTGACACAAGGTTCTGTTGAAAGCCCACGCAAAGTCTCTACATACGTGGTGGAGCAGAAATGGTACTGGAGCGATGGAGAGTCAGACCTGCCAAAAGTGTCAAGCGGCATCAGGTCTTAGCGCACCGCCCAACAGACTACTTAATCGTTGGGTGGAGAAGCTCAGCCTTCTCGCTACAATAAGCATTAAGTTAGCATTTCGCGCAAGTCTCGCCTACCACGTTGCAAGGACTTGTCATCTGTACTGTAGTACTTGCAAACCAACTTCATCAGGCTTTCTGCAGCCTTGGAGGAAGTGCAAGGCTGAGCGTCTTTCTTATCTCTGGACGAAGTAAAACGTGGGATAGAAGGCTTACCCCGCCGATACTAACAAATCGAAAGTACGAGGCATATCAGTAGGCTATACTCTTAGCCAATATCGAGGAGTAACGCATGGTGAGTGTCCATAGCTGCCCGTCTGATGTTTCGCCGCCAATGCAGGCAATAGCCGAAGAGGATCATCAGGCTCTCTATAAGGCTTCGGCCATCCATGTCGACTGCAAAATTGGGAACCGGCTTTCCTACCATCATAGACTCTGTGTCCTCTACACAGACCCCATTCTCCTCCAACATGACGGGGAAATGTGATCCATTCTTCAACAGTCTTCCTTCCTACACAGAGTCCACATCCACCTCGCTCAACTCTACACCTACTCTTCCCAACCACGTCGCAAGAGCTCGCTCTGCTCTGATATCGACTCTTGTGACTACCAAAATCATACCTCATCTCCACAGCAATGTCCTCTCCGGTGTTTCGAGCACCACGCTCCTGATGGTTCCTTCAAACGTTTCTCAATTACAGCCCCCTCAATCAAACATCGTCGGTCCCAAAGGATCATGGGCTTCTGAAGCAGCCCTCCCTCAAGAGACCGTCGTCGGCTTTCCGACCGCCGAGAATCCCACCCTGGTCCGTCTTGAAGGCCAAGAAAACAGCCTTGGGTTTTGGTGCCAACCAGCAGTCCTTTTTGAGCTAGACCAGCAATTATGCTCGCAGTTGCAGCAGGATGGTTATCGCGTAGTCGGAGGCCATACTTCCCAACGATCAGTGTCCAATGTAGAGTGGAGGACGATAGAGAAGAAGCTGTTGCAAACTGGCGAAGCAACCATTGGAGCTGGTATGAGGGAGATCAGCTTGCGAGTCGAAAACGCGATGGGCTTGTACGAGACAAGGACGGGCAAGGCAGTCGTTGTCAAAGTGGAGATTGGAGGATGAGTCTCGGATCTGTAGCTGCGGATAGGCAGGTGATGTGAGCAATGTGGTGGTTATTCTTCCCTTGCTATTCTCACTTCTTTAGTTGTCTTCCTGTGTGGATCGATATATCGATACTGTTTATGACCCAAGTTTGTTCCAGAAGGCATGAAAACCGCCGTGAAGGAATTTTTTCGGTTTCCATACAGACAACTCGTTTTAGCATTCCATAACTTGGGCATCGATTCTCAGAAGCGCTCAGAAGTCAAGCTCCATAATGGTGTGTTCTCTCGATAAGATATGGCCAATGCCGCATCCTCCGGTATCGTCAGAGCCTAGAACGGTGAAAGACTACTTACGTAGGTTCTTTCTAGAAGTCCTCATCAACGCGCCACGTGACGCTTCCTCTCTTTCAGATAACAATCTCATTACCGCTGTGACAAGTTCGGATAGTAGCATAGCAAGCTTGTTTCTACTACGCTCTGCGTACAGTGGTGTATCCCATAGCGTATCCCTGCGAAAACAAAAGCGCATTTCTTGAAAGCTTTCATCAGCTCAAGGAGACCATTAAAAGCCAGTAAAAGAGAGCAAACACCTTCACACCCCTATCTCCCACCATCTCCCCACAAACCCCAAAACCCACTCCCAACATACCACGAACAAAATCCCAATCCCACCCCCAAGAAAATAACATCCACCCACAAACTCCATTCTTCCCCAATCTTCCAAAAGCATCCATAAACAAACGAAAATGCAAAACAAGAAATATGACAGCCGCGTGTTATGTGAATAAAGTTAACTACGTACGGCTTTGAAAGGTGCAGTCGAAGTACTTCTATGAGAAAGGAGAGCTTATGGCTAATAGCAGAGTCATCATCTCGGCTGCTGAGATAGAGACCTACTAAGAGAAGAGCAGAGCAGAGCAGAGCATCTAGGCCGAGCTGAGCTGAGCACGTCGTAATACAGCATACAGCATCCACCACAACATCTTACCCTCCATCGGAAACAAACAATACAACCCAATTGATACCCTCCAACGCAAATGACACTCACAAAAACCGATAGCATACAAGCTCCCGCATGCACGCATACCACAGTAGGATAGATAGGCTTCAACCACGCCGATAGAATAGAGTTTCTGCCCTGCCTTGACTTAACTTATTCTACAGCAGCTATATCTCACCTCCAATCGATATTCGATATTCGATTCTCTATCTTTGACCGGGTGTTCATTGCCCGGTCGCAGCTGTACGGAGTACATTATCTTATACGAAAATGCCGCTAACCGCCCGCGTCGGCACACGGCAAAGAAGACCCATACGCGACTACTCTAAGGTAGCGCCACACTAATGCAGGTACAAAGGAGCCCAATTTCTTTTTCTAGGGTCAGCCAAGAGCCCCCGCCCAAAAATTAGCAGCCCCGAACTCATCCGCGGTACCGATGGGACGCCTAGTACCTTATTCGAACTTCATCCCAAGGTTTTTGGTCAAATGTACTGCGTAGGAATTTATGGAAGATACGAGTACATAAGTATCCGTTCAGATATCTATTAAGAGTGGTTCCATAGAATATCGCGAAGCACATGGCTCTTCCATCATCCTCACGAGATCTCCTTTCATGTTCACATCACGAGCATGTGAGATCCAGGTGAATATTAAATTATTACACGTACCGAAATAACACCCCATAGAAAGTATTTGTTGCGCCTCCGTATCCAACCGTAGCTTGGGGTATCCCTGCCGTCTAAAGCACTTGCTTGCATTTGCCGTCTCGAAAATCTCTCAGTACCAATGGTGAACCACCTCTTTACAAAAAGTAGGCAGCGAGACCGAATAGAGCGGCCATGCTGAGACCAGACGCAGCCATCTTGTCCGCCGCACCGGTAAAGGGTGTGGCACTCTTGGCGGGTGAGGTACCGGTGGGTGCGACACCAGAAGGTGCAGCAGTGCCGACGGGAGGAGATGGAATGGTGCTGTTGACGAAGATTGGAAGTCCGACCGAGGCGCTGGACGCAATTGGGGCTGCCGAAGGAGCGACTGACGAAGGTACCACCGGGGCAGAGCTGATTGCGGCCGCGGACGGAGATGGGGTGACGCTGACAGCTGGAGCGACGCTGGTGGCGGCCGCAGCGGGTGAGGAAACTGGCGCGGAGCTTGCGACCACGGGCGCTGCAGCTGGGGAGCTGGACACTGGGGCAGCGGCAGGGGTGGAGCTGGTGACGGGCTTGGTCAGGGTGCAAGGGCAGTTTGTGATGGTCAAGGTGGTAGCCTGGGTGAAGGATTTACGTCAGTCAGGGCTTTCATATCTTCAAGATTGTGGGAAGCAGGAGATTGCAGTCTTGGCCCACTGGGATTTGCAGCTTACCTCAGTCACGACGTAGGTACTTGAAGCGTGCACAAGCGACGTAGCAGATGGGCAGTAAGTGGTGAACGCAGTCACGACCTCAGTCGTATACTCGATGGTGCCATTGCTCCAAGCAGACGCACCGGCCGCAAGGGCGAGGGGAGCAGCGATGTATGAGTAACGCATTGTGATGGTCGTGTTTGGTATTTGTTGTGCAAATAATCTAGTATTGGTGGAAAAGACAGGTGGGTGGAAAGGTCCGTTTGCGAAAGAGCGAAAAGTTGAGATTAAAGAGCGTAAGTATTCTTAAATGAGTGTAATCGGTGATAACCGGTGTAATTGTTCTTTGTAGAAAGTTGGATGAAAAGAAGAAAGAAGAGTCGTGCGGGTCTTTATGAGGAAAAGCGAAATTGAGCAGGGCTTGCTCCCTATCACAACTTTAGCCGCGTTCAAAGCTGTGGTCGCATGGTCGAGGCTCCAATTTCGGCTCGCTCTTGAACGCCGCTTTCCGCCCTCCTTTATTCCCTTTCCCTTGCTTTGACCTTATCGACCAATGGAACCGTTGGAGTAGCCTCAACCTCCTCGCGTACCTGCATTAGTGTTATGATCATCCAGGGTCGAGCTGCGGCCACTACATGCTTGCCAAAGCGGCGGACTTCGGAGTGGAAATGAGATGTTAGACATCCGTCGTCGATTGGAAGCTCATCGCGTGCTTCCAAGAAGGTATTCCAAGCTCACGAGACGACGAGTCCTCGATGGATCGCGAACATGAAGGCATGATTGGTTTCATCGATTATGGCGCTTGAAAGCTGCTGACCTATCACCCACTCCATACTCATACTCTAATTTATGAATATGACGGCTGCACTATATCTCTTACCTGCCTAGCAGAGACCAGCAGGATTCTTACAGCTGCAGACAAGACATGAGCCACAACCGATAGATTCCAGCACCTTCCTAAAGCAGTACAGCATACGAAGCCGTCATCTTGCGAACGTCAACCTAGAAAGCGGCCCAGAACCCTCTGCCGTCCTTGATAGGCGAGGGAGACATCAATTGTCAATCAAATCAACAAGAGAGTCGCAGATTGCGCTGGAGAGCAATTAAGGATATCATCTTCTATTTGGACCGAAGCCCACGTCTGAGCCAAATCGACGTGCATTTCGTTTCAGGAGCTCCTCAGCCCTGGAGCGTTTCTTTGCAGTCATCCTCGCAATCGCTTAATCTTCTTTCGATATACAAACAACATCCATACCACCGCAGATTCCCAAATGAATTTCAGGTTTCACAGTCACGACTTATCGTAACCCCGTATTCCTATACAACATATCGTGAACCATTACGACAATCCAATAAAAGGGAACCTAGACATCACCCTCGAATATCATATACAGACCGCTCCCAACTCCATACTCGAAACCAACTCTCTCCGTATCCACATCTACCAACACAAGTCAATGGTCCCAGAACATGCAACCAAAAGCAAGTATCAAGACTAAGCTATCAGTCAAAAGAGGCTGTACGCGATCTGTAGTTGTTTGGAAGGTACAAATCAGCATTACTACATCCTATTTTCTAACTCCAAACTATCCTATACTTACAACAAAAAGAACAAACCCCCCCCCCACCCCACCAATACCTACACAAATCTCTACATGAGTACATACAACAACAACAACCCTACCCCAACCACGCCCAGCTCCATCCATATTCCAACCCACCCACTCACCCACACTCCCTCACCCCTCCATTTACCATTCACCATTCACCACCCACATCCTGGCGCAAACCTATACGTATATATACATATAGACAGAAACAAAAACAAAAACAAAAACAAAAACAATCATCGAAACACCACCACTCCCCTATAAAAACCTACCAAGCAATCTATCCTATCTCAGGATCATCAACCGTATGCAAAAATGTGAAGTGGTGCCTACTCCCGTATACTCATTACTCCATACCCCGTACAAAGTGCTGATCTCAATCTCAACCCACCCTATCCTATCTCTTCGGCACCATTCCATCATTAATCGATTAATCATAGAAAGAGGATGACAGATACATTTCGCAAAAAAAGTGGTAGTGGTAGTGGTAGTGCTCGTGCTCGAGTACAGATGATGAATAATTGATATTTGATGGATAGGGATGTGTAGATGTTTGGTGAAGGTTGGTGAAGGTTGCGATATGAAGGGGTGTGGGATTTTAGCGACGGTCGATCTGGAGGTCCAGTCCAGCTGATGGGAAATGGTTTGGAGCTGAAGGGGAGGGTTTTGGAGATTAGGGTATGGGTTGGTGTTTGTAGGGATTGACGGGTGAGGGTGAGTTTCAGGGAGAGTGGTGAGGTTTGGTTTCGTGTGGTGTGGTGTCGTGATGGGGTGTGGTGTCGTGTCGTGATGAACTCAGACTCTGGAGAGGTTTATCTTATGTTGCGTGATACCGTATGGTTTATGACTCGACTGAGGCCAGACCAGGAGTCAACAATGTTCTCAAAGACTAGCAACAAGCGAACCTAGTATACTGTACTTTCCGTCGAACAGTTCTTAAGCCAGGGTTCTGTCGTCAAAGCTGCACGTCTCATCGTGCCATCTCACGGCATCCTCCCAACCTCCATCTTCCTCACAATCTCCAGGACCCCACCACCTATAAAGTTTTCATCGAGGCCAATCCACATATCCACCCAAGCCTTCCTCTTCGCCTCCCTCACTCTTTCAAGTGGCCACGCTTCTTCCCCTTCTCGCTCGACATAGATGGTCTGGAGCCCACACTCCTTTGCCGCCTGCAGATCACCCAAGTGGGCGGCCACCATCGCGCACTCGCCAGGTTCCAGTCCCACTGCCTTACATGCCCCGAGGTAAACGGAGGGATCGGGCTTGTAAGCGCCGAAGTCCTCGGCGGAATAAATGTGTGTCCAGGGTAGTTTGGCGAAGTCGGCCAGGTCTTTGAGTAAACTGATGATGTCCTTTACGTCAGTATTGTCTTTCGTAGATCATCTTCAGAGTTACGACATTTGAGGTATACTGGATGTATCGATGATTCAAGGAGCGCTCGACTGTGTCAAGGGACTATGGCCGCAGGAAGTGAATCCTCTCTATGCATGTGACTTACGGCCCACCAGCGTATGAAAAGGGAGCTTTAGGCTGGGAACACCTACCTTGAATTTCCATTGGAGAGCGTGCATACCATGAAGCCTCGATCTCTTAGGGCTTGAAGCCCACTAGTTGAGTCGGGCCATCCATACAGGGAATGCCATACACGTGAGATTTCAAGGACCTCCTCCTCTCTCCATAGATGCTCTATATCATGCTGAGTGATAAGGGCACGAAGCGAATCAAAGTGGTGATCGTCAACAGTCTTGAACTTTAGGGAGTTATCCCCCTTGTGATCCGCTTGGGCAAGGATGAATTGGTAGTAGCTAGCGCGCCATTCTCGGGCGAACGACGCCCAGTCGACCACTGCACAGGCCCAGCGGACCGGCATACCAAGGGATGAGGCGGCGGAGTTGAGAGTTTCCCATGATTTGTAGTCGAGATACTGGGTCACGCTTGTCCGCCAGTCAACAACGGTACCGAAGACCTGAAGTGGGTTTCAGTTTCGAGTCATGACAGGAGCTGAGTGGACCTGCATCGAAGAAGAATGCTTTTGGCTCCTGGCGTCGACTACTGCTCATGGCCGGAGCTTCTGAGACAAAGATCGCATTTACGTATGGTGGCGAGACTCGCAGAGCGGCGTTCAAGCAGGCGTAAGCATCAATGCCCAATGTTAGCCTAAGACCAGCTAGCAGTATGAGACGCCCTCAGACAGGTATGGCGCGATATCATTGGACACAGATCTGTGAACAGCTCCAAAAGCGCTTGAGATATGAGGTGTGTTGCGCTGCATGCTGCGGTTTCCTCTCATTTTGGCCCAGTCATCACACTGCTCTTTTAGTCTGGGCAACTGCGAAGAGATCTACCCCGCAACTCCATAGGTCTTACTTCCATAATGATCTTCTCATGGCCAATGAAATTGGAAGCGACAATTCAAGTATGCGTTGGTATGCTCAGTATCGTGTGGGTCCATCAATAGGAGGCGTGGGAATCGGCGGGTTTTATATCGTAGAACTACATTTTTTTCGTTCGAGGAGAATATCCGGCAAGCAAGGCCAATCCGAGAATCAGACTGCGTCATTGCCACCGAAAGCTCATCTGATAGTTCAGCAAAGGTACTGATGGAGACGTCGACACGGGGCAAGGGACAATAGCTGTCTCATATCCGCCTACGCGACGAAGCGGCGAAGGAGCGAATAGGTACAGAGAGATCCTCTCAAGCTTTGCCTCACATCGTCCGTCAAATCATGGACAACCATGGACAACAAGGATGTTCCAACCTCACGAACAGCGACATCGACAATTCCATATGATCGCTGCTCTGCTTTCCCTCCTCAGACGAGCCAGACCTGGTTATTGAAATGATTTGACTCGCTTATCCTTGGAGTTCAATGCCATGCGCAGACTATTTGTGCAGTAGAGTACAAAAGGAACAACAACATTTGACCGTTGCGATGATTCTGGTAGCTGTTCACATGTGTGCTGACAACCTGGCACGCCAGTGTACCTCATGGACAATGAACCGTGGAGGCCTAGCTCCACCGCTGAAACGGCACCAACCCTAGCCCTATTCCATCCTTCGAGCACCAACCGTTCGCTTGGACCATGTGCCCGGGTAAAAGTCAGTCCTAGATCTGGGCGCTGCTGCGTTCCTGCGATGACGGGTCAAATCCTTCGGCTTGCCTTCCCAAATTCTACCGGCTTAAATATCCCGCTGCAAGCTTGCACCAATATGGATTGGCCCTGAAAAGCTTTGGCTGTGATGAGGCGAAAGTAATATGTGATGGAGGCTGCCATTCGTCGAGATGAGCCTGTCTTTGACTAGGATAGAACTAGTTCTCCCGTCTGCTGCTCCTGCGCTCCTGCCCTAGCACATCCTGGCTCAGTCCACTCGCTGTCCGTCGATCCCAACATGCAGCCGTGGGGGAGGGTTGTGTTTCCTCCGGCAAAGGCTTTGAAGCCTATGTCATTGCCAATGTCGCGCTCAGCCAGGGGAGGTCATCGTTGAGACTCGTCAACTGAGCTTCAGCATCCGCATCAGCGTCTGCTGAAGCACTCGGCCGGTATGCATGCAGGGAGTCGTTGGTATACATCGGAGTCTGGTTGATTTAGGTTTTTGATGTTGCGGTATGCTTCTTTGATCAGCCTTTATCGGCCTTCCACGCGACCCTTCCGTCACAGTACATGCGAGATTTCAAGTCTTGTCCGCCAGGAGCTTCATCCTCTGGACAAATTCACTGACAGCGTAGTAGCATACCCTGAAGACTCTCCGTTCACCAGCGCTACGCGCATGTTACCTTCGTTTCAGTCTGCCGGAGCAAGAAAAACCTATCCTACATAGGTCGAAACCAGCTTTCACTGCACTCATTAGCACTGGATGGAGTCGTCAAGTCGACTCATGCCATCATCGCCGTTAGGTCAATATATCGCCCTTTGGCATCCTCCACCCAACAAGAGCAAGGCCGCTTTTGCCAACTCGTCCCAGGAGTGCATAGGCTACACCGAAAAGATCTGAGCCATGGCGTCCGACAAGGCCTTCCACATCCTCACACAAGCATTGCCAAACTCTATGGACACGTCATATGAGACACCACCAAGAGGCATCTCTGAGCAGTCCTCGCGGCAAGGGTCAGCTTACCCAACCCCCCCGTACTTCCCAGCTCCGTTTCCAGAGGCTGAGGACTCCTACCTTTCAGAAGAGCATGGGCCTACCAATGTGGAGGAAGATGGAAGATACAACTCCAAGGATACTCGGAGGCTGACGCCAAATTTGGGCATATCGTTCGTTTCTCAGATACACTCATTGAAGAAAGAGCTTGAGAGCAAGGACACCCTGGTCGAGAATTTGGAAGATTCTCTGCAGGAGAGTCGAGCAGAGAAGGAACGAATAAATTCAGACCTCAATGTCCGGACAGCAGAGGTCAAATCTGTCAAAAACCAGATGTCGTCCCTCGAACACGACATGCTACAAGCACTTGAAAACATTGCGAGGGAAAGAGATGTTGCAATAAAGAATGTCGAAGACAATCGGAAACACCTAGAAGCATCGAAGGCAAGAATTCGGGCACAAGAAGAGGAAGCCAACAAAGCACATGCGATATGGGAAAAATATAAGCTAGATTGGGAAAATCACAAACGGAAGCTGGAGAATAAGGTCCACGTGGTGGAAGAGCGACTAAAGACCATGGTGGCAGAACTGATGGCCGTACAAAGCACCGGGCAAAACCGTCCAGGAGGCTACGACGTCGACGAAGGGGTTCATGAAACCTGGTCGATCAGAGCCAACGATATTCGTGTAGCTTCCCGTTTGAGCAACAGAAGCGTGGATGACACATACGACAGCAAGGAAGTAACTGATCTTAGATCGTCAAGAATGAGCGGATTGCATGAGATGGGAGGGTCGAAGATGAGTGGCATTAGCTTAGCAGATGAGCTTGACATGAGTGGTGATGATGAAGGCGATATCGATCAGGAGGATGTTCAGTCACCTGATGCATTGCCAGAAGAGGTTCAGATGTCAAAGACAGGATATTTCGAGAATGCAAAGGCTAGAAAAGTAATGGGCCTACACGCAGATTCCAATGAACAACCTTTCGGTGATGAGATTTCCGGTCAGCACTCCATGGGTATTATCGAGGATTACATCAACCTTCCCGGGAAGCGATTATCCGATTCGTATACAGATACTGCAACACAATGCATACTACCCCCACCCCCTGCGCTGCACACAAGACGTATCGACTCAATATCGGAGAAGTCGGTCGAGCAAACAGAACGGTCAGCTAATCAAAGTCGAAAGCGGGTAGCGATACCGTCCATATTCTTCGATCAGACTCCGCTTGCGAAAGTCGAAGGATCAAAGATTCCGTCAATGGTATCTACAGGATGTCAGACAGACGACACACCTAACCGTCTTTCATCATCGGGGAGTCTAGCCCATCAATCACCGATCGCAATCAAAGAAGAAGTGAGATCTTCATCCACGCAAACAGACGAGGATAACGCATGGGTATCGAAACCTGCAAGTACCCGCTTTTCGCCAGGTCCCTTGGAGGTCCCGGTAATAGCAATTCATCCCCCAGCATCGAGGCCACCCTCTTCTCACAACAGCGTCGTTCTCCCACCTCGTACCCGTAATGCGGGTTGCCAGGTAGCGATAAAATTGCCGCGGAATATGATATCAGCATCTGTACAAACAGAAGAAATCCGTGTTGATAAACGACCTGTGCGGATGCCTCCTAAGCTACAACCGTCCAGATCCCCGATCAAATCCAACCCCAAGTCTACTGACAGGCGGACACGGACAGGTAAGCCATCGGGTCTAGAGTTGTCGAGACGTCATATTCGGGGCCCACCTCCCTCGGCAGACAAGATCCAAGCGGCGGCCCCAAACATTCCAAGGGGCATTATCAAGAATCCGGCTCTAGCTGTAGAAGCATATGCAAAACGACGAGGGCCCACAACACCCATAGCTATCGATCCGTATCGAGGAGGTAATGACAACGGACCTCTGAACGACAACGATTCCTTTGCTCCGAGGCGCCCAATCAGATCCGAGAGTATCTTAGCAGGATTCGATGCGTCAGGCGAAGATGATAATGTGAGGCTATCAATCGAGTCAAGTGATGGTGATGACTTTGCCAATGTGGCACCAATACGCAAAACGTTGTCCAAAGTGCAGAACTCATGGAAGCTTGTCCCGCAGACGGTTATTACGGGCGGCGAATTGGAACCAGCATCAGAGGAGCAGGAAGACCCGGGGGGTGCAGGATTATCTACAACGGCAAGATCAGATGCAGAAGGTCCATCACGAATTACGTTGAAGACACTCCAAACCAATCCCAATGAAGGCTACCGAAAACCGTCAAGCGCAGCCAAGCCTTTGCATATCCGACGCCAAGCCTTAGGTTCCGATGGTATTGCAGAGCAAGCGCAGCGAGCAAGAAGTCCAAGCGCACCCAGCATCATTGGGAAGGAACCAACTACTGTCGCACCACCGTTTCCAGTGCCTACCAGATCGAGCTCTCGCAAAATCCCAATCAGTGCTAGTGAGGGTGCTGCTAGTCCAACTCCGTACAGCACAAGTTTTTTCACGACTCGTCGTGGTCGAGATCATGGCAGACCTCCTATCAAACGCAAAATACTTCGTAAGGTCCAGTCTGCTGCCGCCGTGTCTAAACCTTTTGTACCTCAACGACCTGAATTACCGCCATCGATGTCCACCTATTCGGTAGTATCTGATACCCCGAAGTTTCTTCCGCCTACCCAAAACCAATTCATTCTACCTTATGACAGCGTCGCTGAACTGCAGTCCCATGCTGTGACAGCACCGCAACTGCGTCCACACGCAGGGGAGGCCTCGATTGAGACACCTAGCCAGCAGACTAGTGTCGTAGACGCAATCGCTCAGACAATGGTTGGCGAATGGATGTGGAAGTATGTACGGAAGAGGACATCTTTCGGTATCACCGAAAGTCCACAGGCCGAGTTTGAAATGAGTAAAACAGGAGAAAACGGAAACGGCAGCGGTGTCAGACACAAGCGGTGGGTATGGTTGGCGCCCTACGAGAATGCTGTGATATGGAGCAGTAAACAGCCCAATTCGGGACCTGCTCTGCTGGGCAAGGGTGGCCGGAAACGTGAGTATTATCCCACGGCTCACTCAAGCTAGACTGACACAGGCATGTAGTCTTGATTCAGTCAGTCCTTGATGTCAAAGACGATACACCGTCGCCCAAAGGAACTAGCTCACAGACAGCTTTTGACCGGTCCATTCTGATTTTGACGCCACAGAGGGCTCTCAAATTCACAGCGGTATCGCGCGAAAGACACTATATTTGGCTGACGGCCCTTTCGTTCTTAAGCCATTCAACGAGAGGCATGGACGATCTTGCCAGCCCGCCACCTCTACCCAAGCAGGAACATCGAGCCCCCCCGTCACAAGAAATGATTGCGACGTTTCGTCGGACCCCAGTACGGGATTCCATCCGGGTTGCCAAAGATCGGTCTCGACCAAGTCTAGGAGCTCACTCGTTCTCTTCACCAAATGGAGAGGGGGGGCAAGGGATAATGCCAGATGCCATCACGGCATTGGGAGACGCGGAGGCAGAATCGGACGACGCCGCCGAAGCACCACAAGTACCTCGGGTGGCTTCCCACGCACGAAAGCGTAGCAGCACTGGACCACGTCCCGTTCCATTGAGCGCATTCCATAGCTATCCTACCAACAACCCAGCCATAGGCTCCAGCTCCAGCCTGACAGCTCCTACATCAAGGGACAAATACGACCGGTTCAATCCTCGTTTGCAAGGGGCCAGCAGATTCAGCCCCAACACAAGGCATGCGGCAATGACTCGCTCCATCGTGACAGATCCAAACCGAGATAGTTATATCGCTCCGCCGCCAGTAGTGCCTGACAACTTTTTCGACCCTATTGGGACAATGAGGATGGAGGCGTTCGTTAGGAACAGTTTAATTGAGAATCAAACCCCCGCGCTCCCGAAGGAAGAACCCAAGAAGGCGAAGAGGAGCTACCGCACGAAACAGGGCAGAAGGAAAGAATTGAGCTACTGGGGCGTAGCAGCATCTGCAGGAATCAAAGGGGATCCGTTCACTGGTTTCTAAGGAAGAGGTTGATGCGAGAAGTGTAAATAGGAAATGTTACGGTGTTTTGGATTTACGGTGTCGCATATACCTCAGGTCGAGGATGGCGTATGGGGTCCAAAAATTTAGGAGGCAAGCTTGGGAGGCGCAACGTGGTTGTAGAGTACGAGGTTGCATAGGCATGTATTAGAAGATGAGAATTCCAGTATCCACCATCTATCAACATCAGCAACACTTCAGCTGATGGTAATTTGTTGGATATCGTCAGCTTATTCATCAATATAAGCTGGACATGGCGCAGGAGCAACAACAGTCAACAAGAGGCCCCCCAGCCTCGAAACATGCCTAAGGTTTTACGGAGGACTAGGGCCCATGCCAAGCTGAGCTAACCCTGCATGGCCGAGCTTAATCAGCGGGTCGCCTATCACAAAAACCCCTGAACCACAAACCTCAATCATCCAACCACCTTCCTTCCAACACTACAAGTCTGACTACTCCACTATTCTCCCTCGTCAAATCCAGGAACGTGAAACGAGCACGATCGTTGCATCTGGTATTTGCCGACTGATGTAGAACCGCTACCCTAAACCGGTGGGACCGCCGCCGATCTGTCAGACTTGTTCCGCTCCCCTGGTCTTCCACGACGCAACGCAACACAGTAAGATGTCGAAACGTACATATAAGTCATGGCTCGTGCTTACGCCCGTCGCCTGAAGCTGGAAGAAAGGGTCATCTCATTTGTTTTTTTCGCTTTTTGTATACTATAAGAGAAAGGCTGTGTAACGTGTCCTCTCTCTCTCACTCTCGTTACAGACTTGTTTTGGCAGCTTCCACCATCGTCATTCTTTGAGCTTGCTGTTGTGTATACTTTTCTCTACTCTATACGCGTCCGAGGGTCGCTTATTTATCACATTCGCTACGGGATAGATTGCTGCTATATCTTCATTCATTAGGGAACAGGCTCTTCTCTCATTCTCATTCTCATTCTCATTCATATATCATCGCTACTCTTCCATCCAACCTTCTCACGGGATCCATTGCCTATCGCCACGACCACCATCCGTTGACTCAACCGTCTACCATCCAAGTACCCCATACATACCGATACGATGGTGCCCCAATACAGCGCCCTCACCCTTCTCTCCTCCCTTCTCGTCCTGTCTACGTCCACACTCGCCTACAACATGGCCCCTTACCCAATCGTATCAGGCGCGCCCTACCCTATTGGCAATAGCTCACTCCCTGGCGGCACCGGAACCGGCACAGCACCGCCGTTCCCTATCTCTACAGGTGGTCTCGTCCCTTCCGGCTCTCAGCCCAATGGACCTGTTGATTCATCATCCTCAATTGTACCTGGGTCTGGTTCAAGCTCAGGCTCTGGATCAGGCTCCGGCTCTGGCTCCGACTCTGGCTCCGGTGCTGGCACCGGCAGTGGATCAGGCTCAAGCTCAGGCTCAGGCTCAGGCTCAGGCTCAGGCTCAGGCTCAGGCTCAGGCTCAGGCTCAGGCTCAGGCTCAGGCTCAGGCTCAGGCTCAGGCTCAGGCTCAGGCTCAGGCTCAGGCTCAGGCTCAGGCTCAGGCTCTGGCTCTGGCTCTGGCTCTGGCTCTGGCTCTGGCTCTGGCTCTAGCCCTGGCTTCGACTCCGGCTCAGGCTCAGGCTCAGGTTCCGGTTCTGGCACCGGCACCGGCACCGGCAGCGGATCAGGCTCAGGCTCAGGCTCCAGTTCCGGCAGCGGCGCCTCCTGCCCCCCTCCCATCACCATCACCTCAACGGCCCAAATCACAGTCACAGTAACCATGTCCGCCCCCGCAATTACCGGCTCAGGTGGAACCGGAGGCGGAAGTGGCAGTGGCAGCTCAAGCGATAGTGGGAGTGGTAGCTCGAGTGCAAACATCCCCCCCTACCCCATCTCAAGCGGTTCTTCCCAACGCGGAGTGGCGAGCGGTACGGCACCAGGCACAGCACCCATCGCATCTGGGACGGGTGGTATGTCGATGCCGAGTGGCAGCGGGGCTCCGATGCCGATGATGCCGGTTAGTTATTCGAAGCGGGGGTTGAAGAGGGAGACGAAGAAGAGGGGTGGGTGGGGATTGGGTGGGATTATATAATTCTTTTTGTTTTTTTGTGGGGGGAAAGCGTTTGTATCGTGACGCTATATGGAGAGCTGCATCATTGGGCTGGCCTGGTTGTTGTTAGATCTCTTGTTATATCATATCATGCTCGCTACGAAAGCTAGAGCTACCTTACATAGTCGTCAATGTTTAAATCATCCTAACCAACCTCCTCCCTCCTTCCCACCATCCACATAAACCGCCTTTCCACAAACCCAACTCACTCCCCAAAAAGCCTTTCCCCCACAAAACCTACAACTTCGCCCTCCCCTCCGTAGCCCGATGCACCCCCTCCCCCCTCTTCCCAAAATACTCCCTCACCCTCCCCCTCGCCACCTCAACCACAGTGGCATCCTCCACCGTCGCCGGGATCTGCACCTCCTTGTCGAAATCGCCATGGACGGCATTTTCGACGAGTTCGCGCAGGACTCTTCGAAGGGTCTTGCCGCTGCGGGTTTTGGGGATCATGCCTTTTCCTACCTGTTGGGTGGTGGGGATTAGTGTTGCTTTATAGAGGGGAAGGGGGAGGTGGTTTGTAGGTGGATGGGGGTGGGTTATGGTGCTAGGGGGAAATGAAGTCGATAGATGTTGCTGCGAAGGAAAGCAGAGCTCGATAGCAGGGATGACTCCCATGAAAGATGAAGCAGAAATTAAGTGTTCTTTGTAAAAAAGATGGGCTGAAAAAGACATGACTCCCCAGACTTGAAGGCGGAATATAGAACGTGTAAGAAGTACAATATACGGTACGAAAGTATGCTCTCGGATTATATCTCGCAAGCGGAGGAGAAACAAATCTAAAGAATGGCTTACAATCGCACCGCCCAATGCGGCTATGGCACCAATCTGCTCTCTGATGCTGGACTGAATCTCCTTGAACAGTTTCTCGTCCGGAATTGCAGACTCAGGATGCTCGGCCGTGGAAAGCGTGACGAATGCAAATGGTAGATGCCCCTTGAGAGCGTCGGGGATGCCGACGACGCAGCACTCCGCAATTGTGGGGTGAGATGCGATTGCTTGTTCGATGGAGCCGGTGCTGCGTGATGTTTCGTGATCAGTATTAGCATTCTTGGCCGAGATCGGGAATGATTTTGAGATATGTTTGGGAGTACGGTCTCCCAACATCCAATACGAGCGAGGTAGAACACAGGCGAACCGACTTACCTGAAACGATGGGCAGCGACGTTTATAATGTCGTCCGATCTCGACATTACGTGAACATAGCCATCTTCATCGATCATTCCAGCGTCGCCAGTGTCGATCCATTTCCCATCAAACCGCTTCATGTAACCTTTGTAGAACCTTTCTTCGTCGTTGAAGATGGTCGTGAAGCCCGTTGGGGCGAGTGGAACGGCCAGGGCAATATTTCCCATGTGGCCTCTATCCACCTCTTTGCCTGAGTCGTCGACGATGCGGACGTCGAAACCTGGCATTGGTTTCCCTGCCGAGCCAGGCCTGATCGGTAACGCTTTGTGGGTCTCGACGTTGGTAAAGTCTTTGCCGGCTGCAGCCGTCAGTGCGAGGCCGGAGATGGGAGAGCCAGATTCAGAGGACCACCAATTGTCGATGACTTGGGCGCCGGGTGCGCAGTGTTCTTCAAGGAGCGTTTGATACATGCGTACGATGCTTGGCTCGCTCCTCTCGCCAGCGAGAAAGAGTCCTCGAAGTTGCTTTAGACCGCCTCGTTTGCCGGCTGCTGTGAAGTAACTGTTATCTGGATCGTCTCTTCTGATGGCTCGGAGGGCCGTAGGAGCCGTGCTTAGAACATTCACTCTGTTTTCCTCAACGATCCGCCAGAAAGTGCCTGCATTTGGGGTACCAATGGGCTTGCCTTCGAACAGAATGGTCGTTGCGCCCGCCAGTAGCGGAGCGTAGAGAATATAGGAATGTCCAACCACCCACCCAATATCCGATGCACAAAACATGACATCTCCGGGGCCGCGGATGCCAAACAAGTACTGGATGGACAGATTCAATCCTACAGCGTGTCCACCAGCCTCTCGTAGCACACCCTTCGGGAGACCTGTGGTGCCGCTTGTGTAGATGATGTATATGCCGTCGCTGCTCTTGACTGGGACCGCATCCGCTCTAATACCCCTTGTCCTTGCGCTCTTCACCAACTCCTGCCAGTTTCTTTCCCCCTTGTCATTGCGGATTGGATCCCACCTGAGCTGATCCCTCTGCCATATTATGACCTTCTCCGGTTTGAACGGGCTCTTCTCCAATGCTCCTTCAACGAATGGCTTGTAGTCCATTGGTCCTTTCACACCTTCAATGCCGCAAGATGCTGTCATAACCGCTCGTGGTCTTGAAGCCTCGATCCTTTGTGCCAGTGACGCCGGGGCGAAGCCTCCAAAGACTACCGTATGAATGGCGCCAAGACGTGAGATGGCAAGGATTGCAAAAAGAGCGGCAGGTATCATGGGCATATACACAAGGACCACATCGCCCTTCCTCACACCTTCCTCTCGCAGTACCCCAGCAAGTGTTTCCACTTCCTCGAGCAACTGGTTGTATGTATATTTCTGTTTGCTTCCCGTGACTGGCGAATCCCATATGATTGCAATAGAATCGCCATTCCCATTCTTCACGTGTCGGTCCACGCAGTTAAACGATGTAGATATCTCGCCATCTGGAAACCAGGCGAAACTAGGGTGAGCGATGCCATTAGGGAGCTTCTTGGTTAGCCGTGCCAATGCGCGAGAGGGTTTCCTGTGCCAATGAAGCTGCTCCGCTTGATGTGTCCAGAAAGACTCCGGGTTACGGAGGCTGTGAGCTTGGACTTCATCTTGGAGGTGGGGGGCCATTTCGAGGGCGAAGCCCAACCATCGAATCTTTGTGAGCTACAATGTTTCGTGAAGCGCTCGGCCAGACGCCATGCAGGATGCTTGAGACAGACAACCCTGAACAGGGCGCAGATAGAACACCGAGGGAAGTCATGACTGCAGTAGGAATCCGGACCAAAGGCTCGCAAGTATAGAAGTCGATTGCCAAGCAAAGAAACCCCCGCAAAAACCTTCTGATGTCCGCCTTCCATCCAAAGTTCTCATACTGAGTACGTCCTTTGTCTCTACATAATTGCTTGAATACCATGTCTCAACCGATCGCGCTGAAGGCCTTTCTTGTGAGAGGTCTTGAGATACTCTTATTCTAGTTCTATGCCAAGTCTCGAAAGCACTTCCCACCTGGGAAAGGGGCTATGTCCTGTGAAATTGGAACAACGAGATGAGGTAGTTTAATACTGCAACTTCTTTCTGGAACTGGCCCTACGCCACTCAACAGCTGCAGGATCGGATGACACCCATCCTAGCAGGTTTTCGTAACATTGCCTATCAATCTCGTCTCCTTGCGCGGTTTTGGCAGAGAATTGCCGAACAAAAGGAGATATTTCAGGAACGTTCCTCTCGACGAGTCATTGCAGGGTATATTCACACCGCCTTCCAGAGAAAATCTGGTTTTTCAAAGCTGCAATGCTTGCGGACCATCCTCCTCCACCAGCCCGCTAAGCGTGCAGTGAGGGGGTGGCATTGGATCTACTCCGTTCATGCATCTCGGTCCACGCTGTCCAGCAAACGGTCCGTGTCGGTGTAGGCCGTCTCATGCAGCGGTTCGCTTGCTACTGCTGTCAGACTGGATCAGCCCTTATCTGATGATCCTGCATAACCGAGTCGATTCCCACAGGTCGCAATGATGCAAATCTTGCCTCCAGAGGGAAGCTGGTAAGTTGAAGCTGTCGGAAGTACCATGTGCGGCGGCAAGCACCAAGACTTCGGGTCCCCAGGCTCCCACTGAGGCTGGCACCTGGTTGGAAGTGACCGCCGCGGTTAGATGTGACTGTGATTGCACTTTGCATATTCAATTCAGGAATGTCGTCCGTCGTATTATCGGTCATGCCAGTGTACGATGACAAATTAAGGAGATGCCATAGTCAAGACTCCATGTGGCCGAATTCTAGCAACGCCTCTGTGGTTGCTATTCGATCTCGAAAAGGTGCATCCATTGACTGGGGAGATGGCGGAGGCTTTCAAACAAACATGCTCGATCCGCGCGTATCAGTGGTGATACGGAGTAGCGTACGGATGGTAGTGTGGAAAAAGTACATAGTCTAGGCGATACCACAAGCTCTTCCGTAGCATGAGCTTAGGTAGGATGTGCTTTAGTAGAACTAGCTCCGGTGCTGGTGTACTTTTAAGCTATCTTAAAAGCCCCGCTTTACCAAACACATCAACGTTGTGATATGTTGATGAGACACATGTAAGGAGGTACATTGAGAAGGTAGAAGCATGGATCTAGTGCTAAGAGTAGAGATGAGCGCCGAGTGGCTACCGATTCTACTTGGGTCCGGAACATCAAGAATACTGATATCCAACCCCAGAGCTTCCACGTGCTGATCGCATGGATCAAGAGACTAACACACTTCGACAGGGCTGGACGGGCACAATCCGGACGGGGAGCATTTTCCCTGGAAACTCAAGACTGAAAGACTGTTGCTCCTCCTGTAGACCCTTCCACGCACAGACCAAACATCTGAACCCCATTTGACCCTGCTTCTCCACAATTTCGTCTTCTTTTTTCCTGGTCGAAGTCCACTTGCATCATTGCTGCCAGCTTGACTGTTGTTCTTTCAAACCTTGTGGACCCCCCGGTTTCTTGCACGACGTCGACATTGCATACGATTAGCCATTCATACTTTGGTCGGATTTGGTAGACCTTCAGGAATCCAGCAACCAATTAAGCAACCACGTTTCTCAATATCTGTCAAATCCGCAGCTCGAGCATACGGCTGGTGATTTCGACACCTACTAAGATACCCCAAACGGTGAAACGACACTGGAGACGCTCCCTGGTTGCTGTCACTACTCTTCAGTACCGATCCATTCATTTGGAATTGGGCCACTGCTATCAATACGTACCTGAGTGCGACATTGACCGTCAAACCACTTGATTTGCTCGTTGGATATAAGGCAAATAGCATTCCTGGAGGATTTGCTCTTCCTCCCGAACACTTGCAGCTGTTCGTTACACCGCCTGGAAGATCTGCACAACATCTACCCCTCCATATTTGGCACGCGTGTTCAGCCTGGGATCAAAGTTTCTTACAGAAAGACTTCCCGGACAATTGGTTGGTTTCCAATTTCTCAGTCCCGACGCTGCAGCCAAAATGGCGGGGAAAATGACGCTCTATAAACTCGTGGTGCTGGGTGACGGTGGAGTCGGAAAAACGGCCTTGACGATCCAGGTGAAATTTGCCATCGAGCCCTGACGTGAGCTACAGCTGATGGCCTGCTAGCTATGCCTAAATCACTTTGTGGAGGCCTACGACCCCACCATTGAAGATTCATACCGAAAGCAAGTGGTTATTGACTCGCAGTCGTGCATGCTCGAAGTCTTGGATACCGCAGGCCAGGAAGAATACACGGCACTTCGAGATCAGTGGATCAGAGACGGTGAAGGATTTGTTCTCGTATACAGTATTACCTCTAGATCATCCTTTACCCGAATACGGCGATTCCATAGTCAAATCCAAAGAGTCAAAGAGTCATCAAGCGGCGGCTCTCCTACAACAGCCGGTTACCTTTCATCGCCGGTCACGCAAAAGATGATGATCCTTGGGTCTCAAGCACCAGTGATGTTAGTTGGGAACAAGGGCGATAGAGTGACGGAAAGGGAAGTGTCAACACAAGAAGGATTTGCATTAGCAAAGGAGATGGGTTGTGATTTCGTGGAAGCATCAGCGAAGAATTGCATCAATGTCGAAAAGGCGTTCTACGATGTTGTCCGGTCGTTGAGGAGACAGAGGCAGGACACAGGTCTCACGCGGACTGGTACTAATCACGGGCGGAGCGGTGAACCTATTGGAATGTCAAGGACACGCGATGGTAAGCCACGGGGTCCTCGAGAGACGAAGGCCCACAGGAGACCTTGCACGATCTTATGAGGGACATCCACCAATACTTAAGCAGGCTGGATTACCGCGCAAATGATTGTCTTCAAACCGATATATGATCAATGTAGGTTGACAAGACTGGCCAAATGTTGAACACGGTCCCGACCACCTACGCCATTAGCAATCTCTCAGGCCAATGTGGATTTTTTATTATCCTCGAGACACGACCCTACACCACTTGGTCAGGACTGCACCACATGCAGCTTCGCCTCTTTAATCGTACAGAGAATTGATCGATATGCATTAACCCTCCTCGCCCGGGGTCGAATGGCAAAATATAGGGCTGAAATTCATATGTGATGTCGCGTTTGTCAAAACAACATAGATGAGCGAAATGAAAAAGTGAGAGCTATATAGACTTGCGAGGTGTACATCGAGTGACGGCCAACATAGGATAGATCTCACAATGATAACATCAAGAAATTAATTATGACAGTGGCAAGTGCTTTCCAACCAACATTCAACAGTTCACATTGTCTCTACGACCTGATTTATTGGGAATTACTCTTTGGAATTGACCAGATGGTAGGCCTCAACCTACATCAACCAAAGTCTGAAGGGACGAAACGCAACTCGGAGTGCTTGACAACATACTATCTTCACTGATCATCAAGCATAGGACAAGCAATGAAAGGCGCAATTTTCATGATCCAACGCGCTGGTTAGACCCATGCTACCCAAACGGCTACTGATATCTTGGATCGGTTACCGCTTCCGTTCTCTGAACTATCGATTGCACATTGTCTATTCTAGTCGTGCTTACTCCGTACATCTTCCGACCTCCCTTATCACACGTCGTTTACCCCTGTCGGATCCACAATCTATTCTTTCGCCGACGCCTCTCCTGAAGACCTCGTCGATATCTGGCTAAGCAGGGTCATCATCGTCCGCGAGATAATATCTCTCTTGAGTATTTCCGTAGGGTGGCCATCTAAACATTCGCGGCGGAGGCGTGTAAGATCTTGAGGAATATAACATCAATAGGTCTTCCAAGAATGTCTTGATTACATTGCTCAATTCTGAAATTCGTAGATCTGGATGTTGGGCAGACAGCTAGGGGTGGGATTTAGCGTGGGGGTGAGTGAAGGCTCTGAACCAGGATCTTCATCCTCGTATAGTTGCTAGTCAATCACAATATATTTCAATGGGCGCTACAGAAAGTGACCGAAATGGATAACGTAGGGAACTGGATAACCATTTCTTTCTAATGACTCCTACAAGCGTGGATAGCCAAGAGGCATGACTTTACGCGTTGTTATCTTATCAGATGCCAAGATGCCAAGAATATCATTTCCGCCAAATCTAGCCACGGTAGCATCAAAAAGATGTCACGAAAGAAGTCAACAATGCATTCTCCAATCATTCGTATGACGGTCTTCGCTAGGCACGGGTGAAGGAAGTAGGAGTCTTCTTCCGTCTCGCCTCTCTTGAGCACCCTAACCTGTCCTCATAGCCTGTGACGCTTCCTTGTGCCCCAGCTGTCGCTTCAATATGCTCCTCCTCCCAACCTTCCTCTTCTGCTTTGGCTTTCTCCTCCCCTTGGCTCTCTGTACCGAAGACTTCTACAACCTTCTCAATCTCGATAAATCAGCTTCAGATAGAGATATAAAAAAGGCATACCGGCTACTGAGCAAGAAATACCACCCAGATAAGAACCCGTAAGCCGCCCATTGCCCAATAAGATTCCCATATCCCAAAGATGAAAATGTCAGCTCGATATCTATATGACTCGAAGCTGATCCTAATCCTGCGACGTAGTGGCAATGACTCCGCCGCCGAAAAGTTCGTCCAGATCTCCGATGCCTACGACGCCCTCTCCACCCCCGAAACCCGCAAAATCTACGACCAATACGGCCACGAAGGCCTCGCCCAACACAAGCAGGGGCGCGGCTCCGGTGGCGGCCACGACCCGTTCGACCTCTTCTCCCGCTTCTTCGGCGGCTCCGGCCACTTCGGACAACAGTCCGGTCAGCGACGAGGCCCCGACATGGAAGTCCGCGTCGCGGTCCCGCTCCGGGATTTCTACAACGGGCACGAGCACGACTTTTCGATTGAGAAGCAGCAGATTTGCGAGGAGTGCGAGGGGTCGGGGAGTGCGGATGGGGCGGTGGATACGTGTTCGCAGTGCGGAGGGAGGGGGGTGGTGCTGCAGAAACATATGCTGGCGCCGGGCATCTTTCAGCAGATGCAGATGCAGTGCGATAGGTGTTCGGGGAAGGGGAAGACGATCAAGCATAAGTGTCCTGTTTGTCAGGGGCAGCGGGTTGTGAAGAAGGTGGTTACGCATACGTTGCAGGTGGAGAAGGGGATGCCGAAGGGGAGTCGGGTTGTGTATGAGAACGAAGCGGACGAGAGCCCGGACTGGGAGGCCGGTGACTTGGTGGTCCATATTGGGGAGAAAGAGGCGGGTTACGAAGAGGGGGTTCGAGTCGACGGTTCATTTTTCCGACGGAAAGGAAGGGATGTGTTTTGGAAGGAGGTGCTCAGTCTACGGGAAGCGTGGATGGGAGACTGGGAGCGGGTCCTGACGCATCTGGACGGACATACGGTGCGGTTGGGCAGGAAGAGAGGGGAGGTGGTGCAGCCGAATCAGGTCGAGGTCGTGCAGGGGGAGGGCATGCCGGTGTGGATCCAGGAGCAGGAGCAGGAACGGGCGGGGGAAGAGGAGTTTGGCAAGTTGCACGTCGAGTATACGGTCGTGCTGCCGGATCAGATCGAGAAGCCGATGGAGAAGGAATTCTGGGCGTTGTGGGAGAAGTGGCGGAAGAAGATCGGGGTGGATTTGGGGAGGGATGGGGGACGGGCGGAGCGGACGGAACTTTAGGGGTGGAGGTTGGGTGGTGTAGGGGTTTTAGATGTACGACCTTTAGACTTCTACGGATTAGATTTTTCAACCACAATTATTGAATTTGTGATGTTGGGCCAGTACAGCATACTATTCGGATGAAAAGACCGTACTGCGTAGTAGCAGAGACAGACACACGCACCACGATTGGATCAGCAGCGCCAACAGGAGCTGAACCTATCTTGTCGTATATGCTTCCTCAAGTAACACCATTGATGGCAGTAGGCGAAACGATTCCACACGGATTCTCCTTAGCACGTCGCCCACACATACAGACATGTCAGAATATTACATTGCATTGCCATTTCCGTTCCCATCATCTCGTATAGATTCGCGTTTCGACCTTTCCCACCTGCCAGCTGACGTATCCACTCAAGATCGAATCGAGTAAATCGTCAACTATGAACGAACACGGAAGGAATCGTAGAAAACCAGCCCGCAACGACGCACCGCAAAGAGGTCTGGGACAGAGATAGGTAGCTGAGAGTGTTCCTCGCCAAGATCCTGTCGATCTAGATGCCAAGTCTAGGCCCATATACTAGGTTATCATCCAGACACGGTGTAAGGTAAGCATGAGACTTATGTACATCGCCGAAAATAGCTTCTTGACGGTAGTAGACTGGTAGGAAGCCCGGTCTTGGTCTTAGTCCCAGGCTGACAACAACCGATGGGAGAAAGCCCCATGTGGAAGCTGGGAAACGGTGTTGATGTGCACGTGGTCGAAAGTGGTTGCCACGCAAAGCCTTGACCGCACAATTGTGGCGTGAATTTTCGATGCAAACCGCTGAATAAAGAGGATTCGAATTTCGTTTTTCGTATTTCGAAAGCCCATTTCCACTTGCTGGGCAAAGGGGGTGTCAGTCAGCTTCCATGCTCGGCTTAGGGCCATGTGTGAAGGCGAGATCTGAGGTTGATGCGGTGAAGGGTGTCCAATAGTCTCGACGGCATCGGCCGACCGATGTCAGACGATGACGTGTACAGCTCGGCGAAATCTGTAATTGGTTAGCACTGAAAGTTTGCCATACCTCATACCTTGGGTATCAACTTGGCAGGACATGGTTTTGATGATCGTCTGTGGCTGACTTGACGAGAGCCTTTCCGGTGTCAACATCGAAAGTCTCGCAATTATAGCGTATCGTAATGAAAGACATCCAATAGCGATTTGACTCATGCAAGGATTGGGAGTGCTCATGTGTCGACACGCAAGGCGGACCCGGGAATATGATAGGGAAAGCACAAATTCGAAACAGTAAACCGGTTCCAGAGGTTAACGTATGGGGAACCTTGCAAGATTGAATGTCTCGTGGAGTCCTGCAGGAAATGTTACAGGAGCGCCCAGAATGTCAAGCCACTTACCACAGCAAACGAGCCAAGCCGAGAGCATTACCAGGATCCAATCAGTATGTGCGTATGACATGTATAGGAGCGTAGATGGAGTGCGTAGCCACGGAGCCGATCTCATGCACGACATCACATCTGGACAAGGCAGAACTGGCGGTCAGCGAAGTACCTCGAGACTCAATATGTCACTCCACTGAAGGGTCCAGGATAATAGTGACAGCGTCTGAGGATTGCTTATGGCAGTCATCTTGCACGGACGTCCAGCACTCACCGTAAGTACGGGCGAGGCTAAGCTTGCGGCAATGGGCTTGTGATGTTGGAGACACCTGTCTGATAGGCCCCCGTATGTCTTGACTATCATCATCAAGGGCTTGCATTGAGGTTTGGTCAGAAGAAAACAGGAAGCGAGACACTGCATGTAACCTTGGGACCTATGCCACCGCTGACGAGGAAGCGTGCAGATGCTCTCGCTCGCTTGCGCGATGTCATATCGTGGCAGCGCAAGGAACACGAAGTCCGGGGTCATGGTTCAGGTTTGGAATGATATATCGGCCCAATCAATATGTTCGACCGGTCATGATCGCGAAGTAGCAATATCTGTCTTATGCGAGCTCGACGTGAGTCTAGTGGCTCTCGAACATCTGTACACAGGCTGCGAACGCGTAGGGTTTTTTTCTTGTAGAGAGGACTTTTTGACCACAACAATTTGGAATGCATGCAGGAGAAGTAGGGAATGGGTAGACGCAGGTGATGTTTGCTGGAGCGAGTGACCGATCATTGACAGACAGGCGGCCAAAGCTTTTTGTCGAGAACGGTCCCTTATGCGATGCGGCCCAAGGTCCAAGCTTCTACCTTAGGTGCATATGTGAGGTATGGCATGCAGATGCGCATGACATGGCGAACCGATCTCGTAGGGCAAGCATATGTATCATCAGCAACGTCCTTCCACTGATTTCTCTCTGAAAGAATCCTGCGCAGTCAGATAACATTCCCTTGTTTACCTTTGGCTTTCCAGAACTTCGAGGTACAGCTTGTATATAAGTACCTTTCAAGGCGGTGAACCGACAACGGTTAGTCTGGCGTCTGCGAGGCGCCATGTCGAATTTGAAGAGTTGGCATGGTAAAGTAAGTAGAATTGCTTCTGGCCTTGGACGATCGACAACATTTCCCCAATAGAAGAGGAAGTCAATTCCCTACCTTACGAACGTCCATAGGCCCAAGCTCACTTTCTAAACGATTATCGTTGCCAAAAAAGGACGAGGGCAAGGATTCGGCCTGTCCCTTTTTCAGGAGCAATGATGCCTCGGGGCAAAGACGTCGATCGCAAGGAGTATTCTACACTATACTCGGCTTGCTCGCCTTACCAAGTCACAGTCCAGGCTCAGGTAATCTGATAAACAGTCAATAGGCCCTAATGGTGCCCGCGGGGAAGACCTTTGGTATCTTGCGAATTTGGCGAATGGAGAGATGATTTGCCTCCTGTCAGGTTCTATGCCCCCACTGATCGCCCATAGTGACCCCACCACCAACATTGATGTTATCCTACCTATCTTTGACGGTGGATCTGCGATGGCCCGGACCATCAGCACATTCATGTCTATTCCCCGGAGACGTGTAGGATTTTGGCAATGGCGAAGTACAAATCGATGGATCCGGATTGGTCTTGTCACTTGTCAGCACTTGCAGGTCAACCCGAGAAAGCAGGCCTGCACAATGTTCTTGCAAGATTCGACCGCGCTGAGTAAAGAGGAGGGAAGGAGAATTGAGTTTCTTCTTCTGCATTTCACTTGCTCACTGGCTCCGACCAGCGCTATTCTAGGGGTTACGGTCAATGGGTCATGGACGCGATACGGTCGATACCTTACCTTACCTTAGGTACTCTGCAAACCGTGCATTACCTTAGCATCGATACCGGGTAATGCCAAGTTAGACGAGGAACATTGCATCCATTGGGACAGCCTACTTACTTACTTTAGTCATTTTAACATCTTCAACACTTTCTCGTCGGAATAGGACTAGTTCTAGCGCTTGGCGACCGCTTCATCAGCGTTCAACGGATCATCTTGGCCTGACATGTTGGAAGTCGCACACTCCCCGAATACCGATCATCCAGGGTAAATGACCCGATGCTTGGATCCTGCATTCAAGCTTAGGTATTCATTCAAGAGCCTCATCTGCAGCATGGCCACACGGGCTGGAGAAGGTTTCATTGCAGGTATGACGACTTGTCCCTTGTTGCGCAACGCGTGCAAGTGCAGGGAAGTCGGTCTATCATTCAGGTACTAAGGAACGGCTTTCACTTGTCAGGTGACACCGGCGACGAAGACGGGCGTAGTCGCTCCAATCAGGATCCGTCTGTATGTCTCGGGGTGATTGATGTCAGTAATAGAAGACGGACCGGGGCTTTTGTGAACAAGGTTCCCCAAGGGTGAAGGGTTGGATCGACGTTGGGAAGCGGCCAATGAAGAAGTAAGCAGTATTTACTATAGGTGATTTGAAGAGTGCCCAGGAAGTGAGTAGAATGCCAACTAAAGTAGTATACGGAGTACACACTGTATAGAAGGATAGGGTAAGTATCTTGGCAGATTGATATGGTGGCTCCTTCGATAGAGCTGCTTCTGTTAGTGACACAAGTGTCGCAGATCGGACCGACGGAAATGTCCCAAGGGAATGGGACGACGTAGCGTGCGCACTACCGTTCAGTGGGGATTATTAGGTTAGCTTTAGTGTCGTTCAGGGTCTACTTGTGTGTGGACTGGCAGGGATTGGGCCCGTGGGAAAAGCTTGCTCTTGTCCACGTTCTACCCCATCTCATAGAATACCGTAATAGTACCTTACCTTACTGTTGCCCGCTTCTAAAACGTTAGGTTGCCAGGATGGGATATCAGAAACGCTTCAGATTCATCATTCAGGCCATGATCGAGGTAGCGTCCGGGTGGGAGACGCGATCTTCATAGCAAGACGCATAGATCGAACGGTATCTCTCTCACCTCCACGCGGTAGAAGGAAGACGGTATATTCTACTAGCGGAGGAGCAACAAGCTCAGGTGTGATAAACATTTCCCCCACCAAGTTCTCTGTCCGCCTTTCCTCCACCTCCGTCCATCGTTTCTTTACACCTTTTCCGTCGCAACCTCCACGCCACCCGCTGTCCCCACTGCAGGAGGCAGCTGTATATGAAACATACGGAAAGCATTCCGACCGCAGTAAATTCTGCAAGCTACCCAAAGCGCCGCTCATTGCACGACAACGCAGTCCACCTTTGCTCACCGCTACATCCAGACTCGCCCTGTGGGGAACGGACGACGCCCATTTACATCCGCAACGCATTGCTTTCCTCTTCCGACCCGTGAAAGTAGCCCCAAGCTCTACTTGGAGTCGGGTTCATAGCCTCGACGAGGACAAGTTGAGGGGCGCGCAAGGTGGAGCTTTGGACGGAACTGATGGAGCAGGCTGCCTCGCTGGGTGGAAGTGATGGATGGAATGGGACCAGAGCCTAAGAGGCAACGTATGGAATATATTGGACTGCAGCGTCATCCTCCGCAACCGCCTCCGCTTTCGCAGCCACACAGCCATAGCTCTACCCTGCCACTGCCGCACACGTATCCTCCTCCACAACAGCCGCCACCTCCGCCTTCTCCTTACGATGTCGCTCCCCATGATCAGAGAAGCCTACCCGACCCTACAGGTCCCCACGCCTATGTGCAGGAACACTCTGGCCACAACACCCCAATCCGCGAACAACGATTCCACCCAGAACCGAGTTATTCTCGAAGAAGCAGTGCCTCTGTTGCGCGGTCCCCTGATGGGCACCATCAATATGCATCAGGCCGTTCTATGAGCGTTGTTACGACTGCCGAGGGGCAGCACTATCCTTCTCAGTATCAGGCGGAGCCGGGTGGACAATCCGCATACTTATCACATGAACCACCTAACGGCAACTCACATCATGCGCTTCCTACGCACACTTACGACCAAACACACACTTACCCTCTCCCTCATGCTATGGAATTTGCTCACTCACCAGTCAGTGCTGGTCCCCACGGATATCCGCAAATAAATCAGTACGCTGTTCAATTCGGGCCCCCTGGCTCCCGGCCTATGAAGAAAGGAAACCGCGCAACGCAGGTATGTTTCGAAGAGCTTCTCACTAAAGTTCGCTCGACTGATTGGAAAGGCTTGCGATGTTTGTCGCACAAGAAAAGCGAAATGCGATGAGGGTAGACCCGATTGCGGGTTTTGCGTAGAGAACAGCATGAAGTGTAATTACCAAAGTGTGGCCCCAGCGAAGTACGTTGAATCTTCATCACTCTCAATTGAAGTTAAGGACTAACCACCCCTTAGAGCTGATCGTGCGAACCAGCAGATTATCGATCAATTGTCATCCCACAAAGATGATATAAAAGGACTCAAGGAGTGCTGGGATTCTTTGGGAGGACGATTCGACAAGATCGAGCGGATGCTGGCAGCGATCGGCGCGGGATCAGAGACCGTGAGTCAAAAATCGGATGTTAAACCACCCCCATTCAAGGTCGAGAGTCCCCCAAGTCGTTTAGCAGGGTCCCTTCCACGTACAACAGTGAGAGATCAGAGCGCGACAACAAACGGGGCTCTGAATGCGTCTTTTGCCACTACAAGTGAAGGCTCGACTGGATCGGATCCTCTGACGAACCAGACGAATGCCATCTACATCGAACACGATACCGCAGCCCAGAAATTGTTCCGTTGGCGATCGATCAAAGCTTTGTTGAAACAGTCTAAGGAGCTGTGTTTCTCCACTCGCATGGAAGACTACGTTATGGAGCACGAAACCAACAAGGGTGTTTTACGAATTTACGGGAGAGGTCGCCAAATGCGAGAAGTTGGCGAAGGATCGCAGTCCGGTGGGAGTACCGGCAGCCCAGCGAATAGCTCTGCTAGCGCGCCGAGCGAGGAGGCTTCAACAAATAGTAGTCCGGCCGCCTCACCTCCTGAAATTCTCTGGGGTACGGGATTCGTACCGACGGCCGAACCTAGGATCGGTGATGGGATTGGCGGTCTCAATCCTGACAACACTTTGAGACTTGATAGTAAGACCATGACACGGCTCTTGAAGAGTTACTTGGACAATATCCATATACTCCATCCTTTTCTAGAGGAGCGGGGATTGACTAGATTGGTGGAGCACTACAGACAGCATTACAACCCCGTTGATGTCACAACCTCCAAGGCTGCCTTCGCAGTACCGGTGGCCGTGGACAATTTGCGCGAGCAAAAGATACCTAAGAGGAAGCATTCCGACGGCCCTTACTATACCTACATGGGCGAGTCGACTCTTGCAGCAAGTCCCGTGAGCCCAAAGGTCCTCCTGGATAGATCTCCGCAGACAGCGTTGACTCTTCTGGTTATGGCCTTGGGAAAGATATGTGAGCGCAGAGAGCCAGTACCAGGACCTGTCTCTGATGGCTCAAGAGAGATTCCGGCTCCTCTGGCCAACCCGTATTCGCCCTTGGCAGCACGTTATGACTCGCCACCTCCTAGCTATGCAATGCGTCACTCGCCATCTTCATCGTCCCACTCTACCGCCAATACCTCTGCTCCCTCTCCACTAGGCCCAGCTCGTCTTGGACTTTCCAGCCCAAGATCATCAATTGGCGAGATACCACCGAATACAAGGAATGTGGATGTTATACCAGGCTTAGCGTACTATGCGCAGGCGTCGGATATACTGGGCAACCTCACCGGCTTCCACGAGCTGGTGAATGCACAGTGTTGTCTGTTGGCCGGCTTGTATGCTGGCCAATTAGCAAATACTCTTGAAAGCCTGACCTGGATACAGTCTGCGAGCAGAATCTGCCGACTGCTTGTGAAGAAGTGAGTGGAGTAGAAGGAACTACGTTGGACATTTCGAGTGTACTGATACGCATGCTCCAGACCAAATTTCAAGAACAAGAAACAGCCCAAGGCAGATCTGGTCAAACTTGCGTTCTGGACAAGCTTACAGTTAGAAAGGTAACACTATCCCTACGCCTCCCTTACCAACGCACCTAAAATTGATATATGTCAGTGATATACTGGCCGAACTTGACATCCCTCCAAGCGGGATACAGGAAGTCCAAGATGCTGTACAGTATCCCCAAACTACCATGGCCCCAGGCGCCGCCACAAATGGTGAATCTGAGCCATCAGAGGTTATGGTGTATTATGCTGCACAGCTACACATGCGAAAATTACTCAATGATATCCAAAAGGAGTTATATCAGGAGAGTACGTACAACAGATCCAACATATTATATACCAGTATCTTCCCTAAAGCTGACTACACCAAGGGGACCCAACTTTTCAGAGAGCTACCCGTTCTTTCAGCCTTCGCAACGCTTTCAACGACATGATCACCGATTGGAGGACGACCCTCCCAGAAAACCTTCAGTGGGACGACGAGTCAGCCTTAGCACAAACGATCAACGACGCTCGACTACGTGGCAAATTTTACGGAGCACAGTATATCATCCATCGGCCCTTCCTTCACGCCGCCCTAGACTACGACTTCGAGTCGGCCACTACGACTATACAATCGCCGACAGAGGCCAACGTGAATGGGGCCGCCCCAGTACCCCCGGGCCTGGAGCAAGTGATGGGTCCTCCAAGGCCAACGACGTCCGAGTATGAAAGGCGTAAGGCTGAAACCATTCATCTAGCAGTAATATGCATTCAGGCTGCTAGGAGGAGTACTGTCGCTTTCGATGGCGTTCTTGACCAAAGGCGGTTGGTGGTCACCAATATTATGGGAACCGCTCATGCGTGAGTCCACTGCCATACGTGTTCCGATTCCATCTGCTTCATACAGCTGACTTCAGCCCAGCCAATTTGGCAACATGCTAGTCTTGTCCGCTGCTTTCAAATCCAAGACATTAGGCGCGTTTCTTGATTCAAGGGACCTTGACAAACTATTCAACCGCACCATAAAGCTGCTCAAGGACCTTGCCCCTATATCGGCAACGCTTGCTCAAGACTGCTTTATATTGCAGTGTTTGAGAAGGGTCGTATTCGAAGGCGGCGACCCAGAGATGGCAACTTCTTTTTCATCCGACTAGTGGCTACCTATCGAAGTGCACATATCACTCTCGACATCACCAGGAACCCATGGCACCTGGACAGCTCGTGGTCGTCTCCGATCTCCTAGAGCCCTATATATTACAACCTTTTCAAGGTCCAGTCTACACCGCTCTTGTCACATTTGGTCACGTCATTCATAGTATTTTCACCGTCGAAAGGCCCTACTCCCACGCGATATTCCCACGGCGGCGTCATCTGCATTTTCATTCACTGCATATATAACAACGACCTTGCATTATACGCTCCGGTCCGCGGCGGCATCATCACACATATGTTCACCGGCATCAATTCATTCAGGAGACCTTTACGTTGGTCGGGACATATTGTGCATCCATTTACATATCATACATATCTTATCATCGCTTATTGGAGTCAGCTTGTATTTTGACGGCGTTACCTGGGCAGGATCTCTGAGCATTTTCAGCAGTCATATATCGTCGGCGGTCATCTATACTACATCATAGCTTGCTTAGGTGGTGGCCTGGGGACAGTGTTACCCCGGTTGTGTGCGGGAGCATGGTACGAGCTCTTCTGCTGGACGGTTGGGCGGCAGCGTTTGCAATCCTCTTGCATCTCCATGGGGACAAAAAGGGAGACTGGGTGGCATAGTCATCTAATCCTTAGGCGGGTATCATGTGTAGCTATACATTCACGGTCCGTGGACATGCTACTGTCATTACATGCTTACTACCACGCTAAAATCCACAGCATATCAATCACGAGCTATGGTCTAGATGACTCGAGCCTCAGTCCCACTCCCCATCGACTATGGGTCCTAACCACGGCTATCAGATTTGATAGGCTCGGTATCAAAGTATCAAATTCCAGCCACCCTACCATATCAAGCCTACCTCCACCGCCACTCTCTCCAATTTCTGTTCAGCATTAGAGGCGATATCGGGCCGAAATGACCCTCAAACATCGTGGAGCTGTGCAAAGATCTGGACCTCCAAAATTGGGTTTCAGTATCCAACTTTTCTTTCCAAAGTCTATCCCAGCCAAGCGGGTTGGGCAGCAAGATCTGCGTAGCTATTGTTCGTGAAGATAGAAGCCCAACTTCCGTCCGTGCCAGGGCTGGCCGAGCCGTGCTTTCGATATCGGGAGGATGTGCCACATAGATTGTATGTAAATATGCTAGCGAAACGTTAGCTGTACGGAGTATGTAAATACTGTACATAGTACGTGGAAGTGTAAATAAATAAAGAGTCTTGGCAATATCGAATTCGGTGGCTTAGGTCCAGTAGTTCTCGCGCCAAGACTTGCTTCTCAGAACAACACTGATTGGTCCTACTCCCTTCCTCCAATGACAAACGGTGAAAGAAATCTCATCCAATAAGAAGCGAGCGGTTGAGCCTCATACGGATGTCCACCCAGCAACTCCGCCAAGTCCCCAAACATGCGAGTTTCCCTGTTTGACGTTTCAAATTGCATCTTGTTTAGATGGGCAAGCGCGACATTTTAGCGCACAGAGTTCCCCATGATGGACCAGATCGACTGACACTGAGTCTCTTGCTCGACATCTACCCCCTTTCTCTCCACCACTACAGTCCTTATCATGCATCTCACAAGCCTCCCTACTGTGCTACTGGCACTTCTCCCCCTGGCCTCATCATCAGTCGTTCAACGAAATCTCCCACAGCCTGCGGCGGTAATACAGCAACAGCCCATCATCACCCCTTCACCCTCTCGATGGTTTCCTACCAAGACCCTCAGAAAGAGGGGCGTCGTTAGTGACCTTGCAGGAGACGTGAGCTCAATACTGGGAAGCTTAGGCTCTGATGTACCCGCCTACGTCGCTTCAGGAGTCCCCAACTTCTTCCAGAACTTCCCTGGCGGACACGATGTGCAGAGTAGCTTGGGTCTTGACGATAAACAAGTCAGTGCGTTACCGACGCAGGTGCTGAACATACCGTAAGGACAGTCCTGATACGAACATGCTGCCGCACTGTATTGACCATTGCAGGGGTTATGGCAATTGGACCGATCAAGGCTGGAACTTGCGATTCCATGGCAACGTTTACAAGCAGCCAAATATTACAGAGAGCAAACTTAACGACCTTGCAAATGTTTTCCTAATTGGCACCTCCGTCCAAGCACTCCCACCCTCGCAGGCTTCGCAGGCTCGAAACCTTACTGCGGAAATCTACATCATCCAGCAATCCAATCAGAATGTCACATTTAACCTCGAACCTGCACCGACAGCTGGTGCTTCTGGCGAACAGGGCGGAGGCGGAGCAGTTACGCCTTCGGGAGGCAGCCAGCAGATCAAATACCCTCTACCCACCACGAGCGAAGGCGATTTCGATGGCTTCGTGCAGATCAACAACACTGGTCTTGCGGCTGGCAACTCCACAAACCAACTGCAACGCCTAAATGTCTACACAGAAGGCGACATCAACGGCAACGCAACCGCCTACCTCGTTCCCCCCACCGGCTTGACCATCATCTCCGACATCGACGACATCCTCCGAATCACCCAGATCTACGAACCCAAACTCGGCCTGCTGAACTCCTTCGCCAAACCCTTCGTGCAGTGGTCGAATATGCCGAGCGTCTACGCGAACTGGTCCCGTAGCATCCCCAACGTGCATTTCCACTACCTGACAACCACGCCCGAGCAAGCTACGCGCAACTACATGGACTTCATCTACAAAACCTACCAGGGCGGCTCCTTCGACGATCGGCCCCTGAACTTCTCCGACGTCAGCGCCACGCTCAGCATCCGCAAGTTCCTGCTCAACAAGGTCTTCCAGACCTATCCGCACCGGAAGTTCGTCCTCGTGGCCGATACCAGCAACGCCGACGTCATGAGGGATTACCCGGCCATGGTCACCGATTTCCCCGGTCAAGTGCAGTGCATCTTGCTGCGCAATACGTCGGCTACGGATCCGGGCGACAGGTTTCCCTACAACACCAAAGGCTTCCAGGGCGTGAACGAGAGTACCTACATGTTCTTTCTCACTTCGGTAGAGTAGCCCCGCTTTCTGGGAAGTGAGCCCTCACGCTGACAATATATCTCAGGATGATCTTACAAACTTAGATATCGTCAACGGTCAATGTCGCAACGCCACTATTCCTCAGAATGTCACCTTTAGCGATCAGGGTTTGCCGTTTGGCCTTAGCAAGAACAGTCTGGGCAATTCCCTTGCGCCTTCGAACGCGTGGGCATTTGCGGCTGCGCTCGGGGCGTTGTTTTGGGGTCTGGGATTGGGTCTGGGGCTGTGAGCGTGATTTCGGTGAACCGTCAAGTGTTGAGGTGCGCAACTGCATGGGACTTGAGTACTGGGCCTTCCGATAGGAACCTTATGTAAGATACCTTCAGCAAATTTCTCGTTTGCCAGAGTGGCGCCATAGCGCTTTTATGTCCCATTCATTATCCATCAGAAGCTGCAGCCATCGTCAATGTTGCTCCATCTGCCAGAAATTGATACAGCATGCGCCAATCTAACAACGACCAGATGCTACCAGCTAAAATATGTACATGTAAGTCGCAGGATGTATACTCCACCAAGTTTCGTGCCAGACGCCATACAAGGCCCTTACTCTAAAACTCCAAACGCGGATCGAGCGATTTCAGGGGCTCAGGGCGAACCATCAGGCCTTCCATCGCCTCCTTCACGCCGGAATCCACCTTGCTATGACGACGGCGGTTCCAGCAAAACGTATCCTCGCCTTCGACGTCGGGATCTCCGATGTGGAGTTGATCGGTCTTGACTCCTTTGAGGGCATAAAGAAAGGCGGCATTCCCTTTCAAGAATTGGAGATTTCGACGCCCAGCGAAGCCGAGCTTCAGCTTCTCGATCGTGCCGTAGCGACCCAGGTACTTGAGGATCCAGTAGAGATCCTTGTTGTTTTCGAATCGACGTGCATCCACGCCCGTCCCTGGATGACCGGAAGGGGTAGCGTCCTCGAGTTTCAGGCCAACGTTCGTGATAAGGGCAGTATTCTCTGGGCCAATATCGGTGAGGAACTTGCGAATGTAAGCGTAATTTACCTCCTTCCATTGCTGGTCGAAGTAAGTCCCGACTTTGTTGAAGCTTTGCTCGAAGACGAAGCGATTTTCGCCATAGAGAACGTTGCGTGCCTCCTCGTGGACAGCCTTATTGACGCGCAGGAAGGCAGCGGAGTGAGAAAAACCGAGACGTGATCTGAAGTGGATTTGATCCTCCTTCTTGAAGATAAGGAAGTAGATTTGATTGCGGAGCTCGCCGGGAAAGTCCATGAAACCAACCTTGCGGGGGTCGAACGAGGCGTTCTTATCAATGGTTCCGTATGGCAACGGTAGGGCGACAATGAGCGTATTTGCCGTAGGGATTATGCTCGTGGTGTCTCTCAAGGCGTTGGTGGCCATATTGAGATCATCTGTGTCTGGTGGTGGTGAACCAAGTACCTTGTGGAACTTCTGGACCGCCGAATGAATGCGGGGATAGTACCTCAGCTCCCATGGACCAGGCTCTGGATCTTGCTCTGGTTCTGGTGATGGAGATGGGTCATCAGAGTCTGGACTTGCAGCTCGGAACGGACGACGGGCTTTGGGTTCGTTCTCTTCGGTGGTGAACACCGTCCATTTTAGAAGACGTGGCTTCTTGGATTGCCTATTGTCTTCATCGGCTTTATCGTCACCTTCGCTGTCCGTCTCAACCTGCAAGCTGGTGGAGTCAATGAATCCAGGATTCAGCGAGGTTCTCTTTCCACGGGTGGATCTGATGGGTCTCCCACGGGACTTCGGCGAGGATCGAGACCGATCATAAGACAGCTTGATTTCTGGAGACTCGGACCCAAATTGGGCATCTGGGAGGAGTTGTTCAGTCAGCAACACCCTTTGTGCGGAAGTTAGGTGAATGATGACACGTCTTCACAGAGCTCAGTAGCTCTGAGGATTGCATCCAGAGCACGGCCCATTGCCCAGAGTGAGTTGTAGAGCAACAGAAGCTCCGGAAAGACGTACCCATGACCGGCATCGAAGAAGCAAGATTGTTCTCCGAAGTCAACTTAAGCGCGTGAGCGAGCGTGTTCCCACGCGATGGAGTTGAGGTGCCTCACCTTGTGGATGTGAAGAATTGTCTGCTTGATATGAAAATATGATGCTGAAGGGGATTCTGACTCTTTACTGGTGGCTAGAGGAACATCTTGGGCCAAGGGGATGTTAAAAGGTTGAGGGTGTTGTTGACGAATGTCGAGGTTCCATGAAACGCCCTCAACAGATGAAGGGCTACGTGCATAAAGCCGACGGCATTATCTCATGGTCACGGTTGATGCACATGAAGGAGCGATGCGTGGCGCTTGTTGCAGCTTGATGTAGATGTTTCGAGCTAGGAGAGAAGTCGCGATATATTTACTTAAGGCTAAGAAAGGGTAGGAGTGAAGGTGAAAAGCATTCACTCTTCCCATAACGGCCGATCATTGCAATCCACGCTGTTTTCAGATTCCGGTGATACGAGAGGCAGTGATGGGCGTACCTGGCAGGAAGTTTGTCAAAGTCGCCTGAGGAGATTCGTTCGTTGCTTTCATCGACCTGTGCATGCCGGGATATCAATCTAGGATACGCGCTCGGAAATTGCTATCAGTTCCGTGGATCGTCCAAAAGAGCTGGAAGTGACTGTGGTAGTAACCAGGAGATATTCTTTGGATACAAAGGCCCTCGATCCTGTGGGACTTGGGTGCAGAAAATACGCAAACAGCCCTACTACCCCCCACTTGCATGTGTTTATACGGGATAGCCACCTGTCTACTTAGTATGTCCTTGAGACTCCTGCTTGAAAGACATTTCTCAAACAACAAGATACGGCCTATATCGATGAGCAGACTGTTGAATTTGATGGTATGACTTACTGGATGGAGCATTGGAGATGCTGAGGAGTAGTTACCACAATCCCGGTGTTTATGGGCACCCAAGCTCCAACACTATTATTCTGCGCTTCTCCTTGCACGTAGAATCTTAGTGGCCTGCGCATGATGCCACCCTCTCTATTCGCGAAACTGAGGGTGACAAGGAAACAAGCACGCTCGGGAGACTTAATAGGTTCATCTGGGATAGTCACGAACAGGTTTGATATCTACCAGATGAGATGGGAAACTTCTTTGATGGGAAGTACGAGAAGTGGGGTGCTGACATTATGTCCCTATATTTGATTCGCACTACGACAATGAGTGAAGCCGGCATCGTCCGGACTAATGTTGTTGCATTCCACTCTAGAACCGAAGATAGTAGGGAAATTACGAGGTGTCCATCCGTGTATTTATCCGTCAGTCATCAGTCTCGATCATCACGACCATTCCCATACACACGCCTGCATTCCCTGACTTCATGCAAGGTAATACTGGTCTGTCTAAAGCAGAAGGAGTGACAACCAGTAATGATTACTCGTAATCTCGGGCATCCAGCTCATAGTCGTAGACACCACCTTCGTGGTTCGTTACGCCCCGTTGCTGCAACTTGTCAGCTCCTACGAACTCAACTGGGTTTGGAATGCGTAAGATCTACCTCCTTGTGGTGCGGCCTACGATGATGGTAGTAGTATTCACTCGCCTGGCTCGTGACGGTTGGCGTGTATGAGAATTTGGTGCTACTATCGAGACTCGTTGGGGCAGCGGTGATGGAGGAGGGGTAGGTAGTTCCTATGCCAGTGCCAGTACCAGCAGTAGAGTACTGGACAGTACTGGTGTTATTGACGGATGGGTCTGAGCTTGATGTAACGCCTGTGGCTGTCGGAGCACTACCGGACGGCAAGATACTCGTTATATTAGTTGAGATCGAGGGGGTTCCGGAAAGGCTGAAACTATATACTGGGGCTGTGCTAGACAGTGGTGGAACGGTAGTTGCGTTAGTTGAGACTGAAGGGATCGCAGATGGATCGTATGAAGCCGATGTGCCGATGGTACCTATCACTGAGCTTGCAGAATACGAGTATGGCTTGAAGGAAGATGAGATAGGGTACGGTCCATTTGTGGGGTAGACGCGACTTGCAGACGGATCGGTCGGAGCCGCTGATGTGGCATTGGCAGATATTGTAGGACTTTGAGCAACGCCTGTGCCCGTGGTGCCGCTCATAGTGAATGGCGTTGTAAAGGACGGAAGAGGGTATGGTCCATGAGTTGGATAAGACGTTGGATCCGTAGTGTTGGCACTGGCTACTGGAGTTGCACTAACGGTGGCGGAGAAAGTTGGGTTCGTGGAATAGCTAGGATAGCCGCTGATGGACCCAGCCGTAGTCGCATTGGATGATGGTGATGGCACGGCTGACGCTGTTGTAATAGTTGTATTGGGATCTGCGTACGTGTAGGTGAGATTGCCCGTGCCGTACGCAGTTCCAACTGCGCTCGTAGTAGAGTTCCCATATGGGGCTCCTGTTGTTCCAGCTTGGCTGATCGTGCCAGGAGCCGTGCCACTTACACCAGTCGGATCGATTCCGGTACTGTAAATGCCCGTTGACAGAGCGGAGGTACTCAACGAAGAGTTGCCGTACGTGGCAGACGTTATCCCAGCTGTACCAATAGTGCCGGGAGCAGTCGAAAGACCAGACGCACTGACTCCGATTGAACTGCTATCTGTGCTCGTCGGAGTTGGGAAGGGGGGAAATTGATAGCCATAGCCATAATCTTGGCGAGCCGCAAGTCTATGAATGGCACCTGCAGATACTAGGTTAGAGTCTTGAACAAAGGAATAACCCCTCTGGAGTCACTCTTGAGCTGTTGACATAGAAATAGACCGACAACAAGGGATATGGTGCAATGATACTACAGTAGAGGAAAATTTATGGGAGAAGAAATTGAAAAGAGAGTTCTGTGAGGAAGACGTCAACGATACCATAGTTGCTCGTGCAACTTACCAGGCAGACTGTCTCCAGCAACAACAATAAGTAGGCCCATAAGGCATCCTAGACCTGATATGCGCATATCGAGAGTAAATGGTCACTGAGATCAAGACAAGTTAGTACAAAATGTCGATAGAATGAGTGAAACGAGCAAGCAGAGAAGAAGCGAGTGAACAAGGAAAGAATGAAGGAAGCATGGGGGCCTACTCATATACCTGTAGTATCCCCTTACGCTTTGCCAGGTATACTATAGTAATCGAGTCCAACTTCGCTGACCCTCGCACGCAAGTAGCCTTCCCTCCCATTCATATGTAGTGGAGCCAACGCCACAACAGCACAGCAATGCACGAATGAAACAATGGAGTGAAGCCTTTCTGGCCTCAACAGGCATCTCGTCCCTGGCCTCGAAGCTCTAGCAAGGGTACCTGACTATCCACGGTGACTGCTCCTCGCATAACTGCGGGAGGCAGCATATGCTCTGATTGCTAACAGTCTCCTCATCCATGGATGTTAAAGGCCGAGTAGCAGCGTATGTCATTTCCTTACTCTATGGCCTGCTTTCGCGTTCGTACGTAGGCGTTTGTGATATGTCATGCACACCTCCCGAAGCCTTGCGACTATTGCTTCCAATCAGAGTCTTCCATCTCAAATCCAGGCCATGCATCATGTCTATGGTACAACGGGTATGCACGTTAATCGCCGTACATGCAAGGATCAGCTAACCACGACGAAATTCGACCCACTATTTCGTGGAATTGTGATTAAGTTGTCAAGCAGAGTGTACGAGTCATTTGGAATTGTAAAAAGGACACAGTTGAGTATGTTCCTTTGGCTCCAAAACTGACTTGACATGACATTACAGAAAACGCAATTGAGACAGCAATCTGCAAAGCTTGGACCGAGGGGCCTCCGATCCAGGAAATTTCCATGAGCTGGTATTCACAGTGGCAGCCAGGCACAATGTGGTAGTCCGCTGGCGCCGTGGCAGAAAGCTGAAGAATATCGGCTGGGTCTCCTCGGCCGACCCGAAAAGAATTGCCCGTTGAGTTTCGGAGGCTTTCGTCTTTTTACCTATTGCACTTGGCAAAATATATAGACTGGCTGGCACCACAAATTTGCGTGCTTCCGAGAAGCCCTTTGCTCGGACACCGTCGGCGCTATCGAGGTTTTAATGATATTTGTAGGATGACTTGATCACCACAATCCCTTGCGGCTTCTCGCAAAGAAGAAACACTATCTTCACAGAAGGCGGCAGATTTGCGTATGACATGCAGCTGCTGGAGAAGGCTGTCCTTGCTTCAAGAGTCGACAGACAGCACCTTTGTGGCGCCATCAAGTCTCTGATGTACAACTTCTTGGAATGTCTCGCTTTAGACCACAACGGCGCCTACCCCGTGGCAATAGGGAGGGATCGATCGAGCGCAAATTTATTGCTCTGATGTAAGCGGTGGCGAGTACCCTGAGGCCGTCTAGACTCCAAAGATGTCTTCAAATGTGCCAGGGTTACCACTAGAGATCTTGACAGCCATATGATCAACATATCGGTCGTTCTTGCAGATCGATGCTCCCCAAAAAGCGTTTCAGCGTCTGCTGGTACGAGACGTGAGATGTGTCTCATATCTTAGAGACCCACACAGTTGGGGCGTATTCGACTCTTCTGTATAAAATGTGTTACAACTGCTGTGGGGCTCTTCACTGCCATCGCAATGAAACCCCATGACTGGCATCAATTACAGCTCGCTCTTACCAAGCTTTTCCAATCGCTCGTCCCCTTAGACTCATTCTTCGTTCAGTCAGCAACACCGAAGTCTGGAGAAGTCGTTCGTTATGTCGTGTTGATTCACGGAGGGGTGATCTACTTCCATAACAGGCCTTTCCCACCATGCAGCTCGGCTGTTGACATGACCCGAACGAGCCCCAGGTGTTCCTGGGAAGCGTTGAGTTCGTTCACCCGTATCGAAAGAGAGCATCTCCTTCCAAACAGGAATCGAACACTTCTGGTTAGGTATGAAAAGCGGCGTCGGCAACGTACGTTCCGAAACTACGCGTAGCAACAATACTGACTTGAGCAGCCTAGGTCATGAATGATTCCTGATCGCTTCCACAGTTTTAGATACTCCGTCGCAGAATATTTGCAGCAGCCCCCAAAATAGCCCAAAGTGATAAAGATGCCTGCAACATTCCTGAAACGGTCTGAAATGGCTCGATGGTATTTAGAGAGCGCTTCAAGAGTCCAATAGTAGAATATTCAACACATAAGAAGTCAGATGAGAAGGTCAACAATCGCAGTAGATCAAGAAAAAGAATCGAACCCGTCCAGTGTCAATGAAGACCTTTCCTAGGATGACCACATTAGTGATCACCAGCTTTAACATCAACCATAACGCTACATCAGGCACCATTACAGCTCAGCTTGCGTAAGTGTATTGATTGCGGGCCACTGAGGATAAACACTTTGATGGAGTGATGCGATCAATAAGGAATCTGTGCATCCATAGTTTGCTTTTTAATCAAGAATGGTTGGGCTCTTTGAAATACTTTGATAGGTATCATCAAAGCTACCATGCCGCCCTCCCTGGTAGACAACATAGTCATACTCAAACCCCGTTGATCTTGCAAGAGTATTCCCTCCGGCGCGTGGCTGAGGTGGCCGACAGGCCAGCCGGTAGATCATTCACGAATAGCCAGGTAAAGAATCAGAACATATGTGGAGAGGAGTCCTCACTGAGGTCTCATCGTGAATTAGCAAAGATCCGATCGCTAGGGAGTGGGCTCGCTGCAGCATCAAGCAACAAGACTTGCCAAGCCATATCAACTTCGAATACGATCGAGCTCACATACAGCGCTTGCTAAAACCCCTGTATACGGGCCATGCTATATTCCAAAGCGTAGTTGAGAACTCGGGGCGATAATTCCATTTGTCGCAATCATTTATCACTGCCAAGATTATTGGGGGGGCGTAGAATATTCACTAGGAGAACTCCGTACCCCGCCGTGCCCGCCACACGGACCAAGAGCACGCTATCTACTTTATCTAATTTCAGCCGCAACACATGGCGCCCAGCCTCCCATCTGTCGCGCTCAGAGAGATGTAAATACTGTGCGAACATTGACGACGTTACGAATAGCAACTTGATACCCTCATTGCATTTCAGATCCTTACAGCAGCACAACTGTTTGCTCGAAAGTCACTCGGAACACTACCCGTTATACGTGCATAGTACATACAAGTGAGCTGTCAAGCAGCTAGCTCGTTAGATACAGTACCCAAAGAACATAGCCAATCGGGTCGAGCTATAGGAAGATGTGGAATCGGATCACTGGCAAGTCGAGTGGCATACAGGAGGACCCGCCCTCACAGATTAGCCGGCGCAACCACAATGAGAAGCGCTCTAAGGATTCCCGCTCCGAATCTATAGTGTCTTCGAGTTCAAACAAGAAATCTTCGGCGCGAATCAACGACCAGTTCTCGAAGTCTAGTAAAAAGTCTTCAAGGCAGGGCGATGACCCCGATCGAGGTTTCAATCCTACTTCCAAAAGCTTTTCATCTACAACCTCGAGCCCTTACCCAGGCATTGCCAGCGCCTCTGTAGCCACGGCTTCGGGAAACCACAACGATGAGCCGTACATTCCACCAGTATTAGTAAGGAATGCCAGTCTTGCGGACCAGATGCCCAAGTCGAGGTCCTCCCGCGATGAGCGCACAAATAATGAGGGATGGGCTCCGAGAAGTGAACAATGGAATGACAGAAATGATAATGAGAAAGAGAGCGGCTGGGGTGATCACGAAAGAAGGGCAGAAGAGAAGCGTGGCAACAAGGATAAGGATCGCCTGAAGAAGTCAAGCAAATCCACCAAGTCGGGCCTAAAGGGAAGTGGATATCGTGAGGATGAAGGCAGGGAAACTACCAGAGGCCCTACCGATTTCTCTGACCAAATCGAAGCCTCTGGCTTCTCACAATTCCCGGGCCAAGATAACGGCGGTATTTTAAACACTAACGGCAAAGTCTCAGGGCCCCAGATGTCCTCTCATATCCAGGACCAATTTCCAGGCCAATTTGCCAATCAGTCGTCAGCTCCCCACCAACCGCCCATTTCGTTTAGCGAAGGAGGTCCTGGTCTCGCAGCTGAGTACTATGGAGATGCCGGTGAGTCCGTTGCAGAGCAGCCTGGAAATCGGGCAAATACGCCGTCTTTGATAATAGGGGCCGAACCGCATCTTCAAGCTGCTCTAGCAGTAGCAGCCCCCCCTCCTGAGCCGAGCGCATCTGGTGAAGTAGGGGCAGCAGCCTCTTTCTTCACTGGTGACTTTGATGAACATGAGAGTGCAACAGGGCATGACCAACACACATCCGCCACCGTTCCTGCCAGACCCCAAGGCAGCCATCATTCTTCGTCCGCTCCTGCTATACCCACTGTCAGTGGCGCGGCAATCGGGGCTGCAGCAGGCTACTTCATGGGTAGCCAGAACTCTTCGCACACGCAACGCCCCAATCATCCATCTTCAGTAGGAGGGGCTCCGCAAGATCACGACTATTCTTCGTATCAGCGTCCTCCTGCTCCCACCGCAGAGTCGCACTACTCTAATGCATCGCGGCCCCCAAGACCGGGCAAGCCATCTTCCCAGTCATCCAACGCTCCTCTGTATGCAGCAGGAGCTGTAGATGTCGCCGCAACCATCTCCCAGCATAGCCATCAGAATCTCTCGCAGCACAACTCGTTGAGACCTCAAAATTCGACGACCCCTATGGCTCAACGACATCGTTCCCATGGCCCTCTTGAAGCAGTGGTTGAATTCTTCAAGGACCCAGATGGTGTGGCAGAATTTGAGGAATACTCCGAATTTATTGGCGTTTGCAAGTATTGCTTCGCGCCTGGATCTTCGGCAAGAGATGCACCGCGGAAGCATTACTATCGGAGAAAACGATCAAATGACAGTCTTGGACGAGTGGATAAAGAGAGCCGATACCACTCTTCGGAGAACGAAAGACGACGGGGGAAGGACAAGTCTTGGCTCGCCTCAAGTCTTGCAGGATATGGACTGGCAAAAGTTGGTGAGAGCCTTTACAAGCAAAGGAATGACTTCGATAGTACATACAGTGTGAAGACAGGCCGTTTCTCGCCCGATGCAAGGGGAGAGAAGTCGCCGCGTCGAAGACAATCCAAAGACAACAATGAGATTGGTATTACAAACGCCGGCAAGGTGTATAAGAAAGATCTGCAAGGAGTCTCGTTGGATCGCCCCGAGGCAGGTACTTATGAGTCTCGGCGCCATTCACACTATAATTCTCGGTCAAGAGACAGAAGGAGCGGATTAGCTGATGCTACAATCAGCGCAACCACTGGCTCTTCAATGGAAGCACCAAGTGCACCACATCGAACGAGTGCATCTCCTATAAATGCCTTTGTCAATATTGAGCATAGGAACGGAGAGCAATTGCCCAATCGACGTTACAAACCGCACTCGGAGAGAAGGCAAGGCTTCTTCAGCATGAGTAACGCAGCATCATCCTCCTCGAGCGTAGATACGGTGCGTCAATCCGACAGGCACCAAAGCAGCAAACGAACTAGGGCCACATCCAAAGATGACAGAAAGGCCGAAGCTGCAATCTTAGGGCTTGGTGCAGCAGCAGCAGCTCTAACTCCCAACAATGGACGTACTGGCCATAGAAAGAAAGGGGTTAAGAAGGTCACTGTTCTTAAGAAAGCCAGACGCAGTCATAGCCGTGACTCTAGGCACGACCACGGTTCGGAGGATGAAGTGTGGGAATCCGCCCCAGAGACTGAATATGGCAGTGCTGATTCCGGCCTCGCATATGGCGGCCCAAGTCGCAAAGGGAGCCGAGAATCACTTTCCTCTGATTCTTCAGGGACCAACAAGTGGGGTTGGCGGTGGGGCAGGAAGAAGGAACAAAGAGCAGTGCCTGTGAAAAGGAATTCCTCCGAGGACATAAATCTACCTGTAATCGCAGACGGAGCAGGCGCTGGCTCCACTGGTGCAGCCATGATGTCTCATGGCCAACATCAACGGAAGGGAAATGACAGTAACAGCAGCCTTCCCCTTCAACAAGTGTTCCCAATACCTACATCTGATCCCACACTGTTCGACGTTGGAGGAGAGACCTCTACTGCAGCTTCTAAACGACCAGCAGTAGTCCCCATCCAGCATCCGCAACCTATAACACCTGTCTCTGCAACGCTTTATGCTACCCAACCACCACAGAAACATTCCTACAGCGCGCCCACGGGTCCTCCTGTCTTCTCCCCGAAGGTATACCCTTCTCAGCCTGCAATAGGCTTCGATGCTCGCTTCGTCAAACCTGAATTTGCGGCCCCAGGCAGCTTTGCTCAAGATATCCCACAAGTCAAAGGACCGGGATCTAATTCTAAGTTTCGAAGAAGAGACTCTTCCCCTGCGAGGTTCGGAGATGACGCAGTGTCAAGCACCATGACCTCACACAAACGTGCTTCGACTAGAGACGACACCTCAGCTGTAAGATTCGATCGTACTGAGGATCAAGAAGAAAACGACCGCCGTGAGAGGCGGCGAAACAGGAGAGAGGACCGGAAACGTCGTGAAGCTGAAGAGCAAGAGCAAGAGCAGATAGAGAAAGAACGTAAAGTATCTACGGAAAAGTCCGACAAAAAGTCCGAAATTGGGGCGAGGCGACGAGAGAGCCCACAGAGATCTTCCGAGACCTCGAGCGCCGCACCTGCAGCTGCTGGAATTATTGGTGCTGCAATTGGAGTAATTGCCTCGGAGAAGATGTCAACTCCGGAAGAGAGTCGTGAAGAACGGCGAGAACGTCGTCGAAGGGATCGAGAGCGCGAGGAAGCCGAAGATCAAGAGGCCACCAGAAGGCGAGAACGGCGACGAAAGGAAAGGGAGAGGGAACGAGAACGAGAACGTGAGGTAGATGAATCGGTTGGGAACGAACCACAAACTATCTCGGACCAAATTTCACGTGTTTCTGAAGATATTGATCGTCAAGAGCGAGCGACGGATAAACAAACGTCTGATCTGCAGGAGGCACGTTGCTCTCCCACGAGCAGAACGAGCCATGAAGACTATGGTACTTTTTTTCGACCCCTCGATCTCGGCAATTCGAGTCAACAAGCGAAAGTTACCAGCGCTAACGACAGTGCCGACGTCGACTTCGATCAATCCCCATCGATTGTGACGGTGGCGCCAAAGGGATTTCGAGATCCAGATGCCCAGCCAACGTTCTCACCTGCGGATACTGACGAAGCGACTGATACTTCGATATTATCATTCCCGGTACCTAGACTCCGCCTCGTCGAGCCTACTCCTCCATCTAGTAGGGGTTCTACGCCTATCACGTGGCCACAAGACACCGGCATCGAAGACATCGAAGAACCATCGAGAGATCACACCCCTTCGAAGGTCACCTGGGGAGATGATCAGACTCATGAGTACACTGTTATCTCCCCAGACGAAGACGACGACCACGGACAATTAGTCGGTTCAGCACCCAGCGATATCAGCGATACAGGCTTGAGAGAAGGATCTCCGCCGCTAGATAAGTCGGAATTGCCAAGCGACATCGAGCTAACAAAGGACAGTCCCAGTGTCCCAGAGGCCAAGTATCCTCCAGTTTCATTCGGCGATGATGCTGAGTTTGCAGCAACATTGGCGGCTAGTGCAGAGGATGCTGGATTTGATCCGTCCATCGTTGTCGACAATCCAATGTATAGCCGTAGGGAATCGCCCCCAGGATCCAACGATCGCAGTATGCCCGGTGGTTTTGATGACAACGAGACATATTCGCTCAGCCGGAAAGATAAGAGTAGAAAGGACCGTGAGGCTAAACTACGGTTTGAATCCGAGGAACCCAAACCTCCGGATGATAACGGAGTCTCAGAGGACATCTTTAGCCACGTAAAAAATATAGACTCTCCGAATAGAAAGGACTCTGTGGATAATCTTCCCGACAGCTGGGGAACCGGTAAAAGATCGAAGTCTAAAAAATCCAAAAAAGATCGCAAGCAGGACTCCGGATTCAAGGAAGAGTCCTACGAGTTCTCCGGATCAGTGGTCAAGCCCCACGAGCCGGAGAGTCGGGAGACATACGAATCGCCGAGCGAGGATACACCTTCTGTGACATCCAGTGTCCCTCTGACAATCGAAGGAGATAGCTCTACAAAGTCTCGAAAGAAGTCCAAGCGCGATAGTGTAAGCTTTGATGACACTGCGTCGAGTATCTCTGCACCATCTACGGAGACTGCAAGCAGAGAGCCTAAGTCCACGAAGAAAAGTAGTGTATGGGCCCGCGTTATTGGTAGATCGCCGCAAGAGAATGGTACTAAGGACTTGCCGGACGAAGCAAACATGGATAAATTCGAAGAACTAAGAAGAAAGAACAAGAAATCTAAGGGGCGGAGATCAAATGGTGATGAGATCGATGACAATGAAGGCAGCAGCAAGCGAAGTGCATTGGGCGAGCCAGAAAACAATCGACCGGACAGTGGTGGTAGCGTAGGCCCAGACCTACCAGCCAAGGTACATTCACCAGCTTTCATTGATAGCGCTGCGAGATGACAACGCTGATTGGATTCAAGGATCCAGAGTCTAGCCCCAGTACTGTGCGAGAAGTAGGGACAATGTCTGAAGATTCAAAGGATCGCAACAAGCCAGATATCGATGAACAGCGGTCGGAGTCTTTTTTAGACATGCGCCCAGAGCCACCGCCGCCACCTGACAGAGCTCCTAGAGAAGAAGAACCTCCAGATCCATTCGCAATAGCAGATCTTCCAGTCTCTCCTCAATCCCTCCCTAACGATCATATTCGACAATATCCACAAGTCCCTCCCTCGGATTCTCTGTCGTCCCCCACTGCTATTCCTTTCGACTTCCGTTTCTCTCGACCTCGCCCGTCTCTTCGTTCCTCTCGGTCAATGTCTCAAATGCCTCCTTCTTCGCCGCGCTTTACTGCTGATTTACCACCACGAACCAAACCTAGATCCCGGTCTACTGAATTCAAGTCCTCCAACGAATTCGGGCCCCTGATTGTAGAAAGACACGGATCACACAAAGAGCCAGCGCCTGAGGAAGCATATCCTTCTCTTCCTTCAAGCCACACCACATCACGAAGTTCGTCGGTTCACGATCCTGAGGCGGAACAATCTAACATGAGCGGCGACTACGGAATAGTTGAAGCAAGCAACGATCCCTTTGTACCAGCACCTGGAACGGCCATCGATACTAGCGATAGCACCATGCAGTCTGACTTACTTGACTCACAGCATGCAACTCCTACGGCGTCCTCCTTCCAACATCCAACCACAGGGCATGATGGGTCACCTTTACCCGGAAGCAGAAGCGTGTCGCCCCAAACTACTGCCAGTGAACCCTTATCAGCAACGCCTACTGTTGGAAAAGTTGCAGCTATGGGTGCCGTGGTCGAAGGAGCTGTCACTAACGCTCTTCGCAAAATAACTCAAGATAATGATCAACTAATATCTATACTTCCACAGCATGATCTTCCACAACATGACGACGATCAGTTTCAGCAGGGTTTACACAGCAAGGTTCCAGACCAGGGGAGTGATACACCAAAGGACGACAAGATTATGCCCTCGGCAACATTAAGCGCCCAAGAAAGCATCATTCCTCCTGATATACAGTATCCCCAAGGACAAACCCAACTTCAGCAGTCCTTTGATGATGTAGCTCCCCTTGTGGAGAACATTCGCATTGACGACGCCAGCGTCGACCCTAAGACTGGATCTGGTCTTCAAAGGGACGCCAATCTGGACAGTGAAATGAAGAAGCCATCAGAAAAGGGCGAAGGAATATTCCCGCAAGGTTTGGATTATGTATCCCCAGACTTGTTAGCTGTTTCCGGGCCCGAAGACAATGCTTCGCCTGAGAAGGACTTTGATTCAAGAGATGACTCTACTCCACGGATGACCACAAAAGGCAAGCAAATTAAACGTAAATCGAGCAAGCCTCGCTTGCCAGCAGAACAATGTGAGCTTGATACCACAGAATCGACAAATCCATCGAGAGATTCGGTACCAGACACGCTGAGCCCTGAAGAAGTGCGGCAGATACAAGAGCAGGATGCTCAGGATGCCGTCGATTCCTGGTTTACACCGTCGCCTGCATCGAAGAAAGACAAAAAAAAGAAACGAAAGGGAACTTTCGAAAATCAACAGGAAAGCAGTGATTCTATCACATTGATCGATAGCCCGACAGAGAACCCTGAGTCTACAGAAGCCAGTATTTCCCGAAAAGGTGAGCACCAGATATGGGAGATGTCATCCGATCAGATCGCTGGTAGTATACCTTCCGTCGCTCCTGACGCGGAGAATGTTACGGACGACATACCAAGGCTTGCGACTATGCCAACTCAAGATACGACGGCGAGCCTGCTAGAACGGAGGCAAAGCAAGTCAAAGAGCAAGAAGGGCAAGAAAGGCCGAAAATCCGCACCGCATCTTGATGCCTCTCCACCAACATCTCCTGGCGCCATAAATATCTATTCCGAGCAGCTCGGAGGAAGCGAAGCGTCTCTCCCACTGCCTGTCGCTGTCAACAAAAAGCCTGAAATCTTGGATGAGCGAAGAATAAATTCGTGCATTGAACTACCACTGGAAGCGATGCCATTACCTCCCGACGATGACCTCGATCTACTAGACGAGGAATTGCAGGAATCGAACGTATCATCAACAGGCCAATCAGACAGGAATATCGTTATTCCACTGCTAGAGCTCTCACCAGACGCGATACCATTGCCTCTCGACGAGGATCTCGATCTACTAGACCAGGAAACGCATGAATCCAACGTATCACCAGTAGGCCGATCAGAAGGGAGTAGAGTTATTCCGCTTCCAGAAGTCTTACCGGAAGCAATACCATTGCCGCTCGATGATGATCTCGATCTACTAGATAAAGAAGTGCAGGAATCTAACGTATCACCAACAGACCAATCAGACAGGAGTATCGTTATTCCGCTGCTTGAGCTCTCACCGGATGCGATACCAGTGCCTCTCGACGATGATCTCGATCTACTAGATAAAGAAGTGCAGGAGTCCAACGTGTCACCAATAGGCCAATCTAACAAAAGCAGGGTTATTCCGCTTCTAGAATCTTATTCCGAAGCTTTGGCTAGTGTTGAAGTGCTCAAATCTCCAACTACCGAGCCACCACGAGAGCCAACGGTCCAACAAGACAAGGATGTAACTGTCGATTCATTGAATTTGCCTTCAAAAAGAAAGGGGAAAAAGAGTAAAAAAGCAGGTTTGGGCGCTCTGGAGGACGTAGCGAAAGATAAACAAGTGCCAGCTGAAATTCCATCAAATACGGCTACGCAGGAGCAGAACCCATTTCCTGCTCAAGAACCCTTGGGTGAGACACCGGAGACCTTCAGAATGCGCGAGAACGGACGGGCTGAGTATGACACCAAAAGGAAAGGGAAGAAAGGCAAAAGAGCAAAGCAGGGAAACATAGAAGAACCGCCCATGCCGCCAGGATTACAGTTGGATGAAGCTGCACAGAACACAATCCACCAACTCGCTGAAGAGCCCGATGATGGAATATCGAAAGAACTCATAGTAGCCGAGGATGAATGGGACGAATTCAGTACTAAGAAGAGAGGGAAGAAAACCCCACGGTCAAAGCGAGGCCCCACAAACGATTCCAGGGCAAGTGCAGATATCATGAAAGATATGCCGGTGGTCTCGTCGAGGTCACAATATGTAGAAGAAGAATCGTCTGCAATTCCAGGTAATATATTAGAAATTCTTGATCCTCAGGAGAACTCCAAAACAGTGGAAGATGAGTGGACCAGTCTCGGCGACAGCAGAGAGGCGGAAAAGGTTGAAAAGGAAAAAAGGAGTATCATCAGAAATGACACCGAAATGAACGAAGGAATCGAGACATTGATTCCCTCGTCCGTGGTTAAACCCATAGTGGCTGGTGATATGCAGAGTCAAGACTCCGCTGTAGTTGCTGGTGCCAATGCGCCACAAGAAGACTCTGACGTGATTGAGGGCAAACTTATTGGTCTCGGCGTGACGAAGAAAGAGAAAGAGACCGAGGAGATCACGCAGGATGTCATAAACAACACCAATAAAAGCGTGATTGGAGTTGATACTGGTCTGGCTGATAGTGCGCTCGATGTGATCAAAGGCGCAAAGGATAAAAATCTGATGCACCAAGAGGAAGTTCATGGCGAAGAACTTCAGGCAACTGAGGAGGAACGGCACGGCTCCAGTGGTAGGAAAGGGAAGAAGACAATAGGGAAAGACATCCAACTCGGCGCTCTGGATACCAGCGAGATCGAGACCAAATTGCCCGCGGCTGTCGCTACACCTGGGATAATTGAAGACACCCAAGCTGGAGTTTCGCCCTCCTGGGACCTTGCCGACATCTCACAACAAGAGTCTCAAAGAAGTCAAGATGAACGGGCATTTTCTGGTAGCAAGAAAAGGGCAAAGAAAGACAAGAACCGGAAATCTAAGACTTCAGTTTTGACTTCGGATTCCCTACCAGAATCTGCGGAATTACAGAAAGCTGACGATATCCAACCCGACCCACTCGCTGCCACCCAGAATAATATATCGACCTCACGAGACATTGCTGCTGTCGAGGAAGCAGAAGATAACCCGTCGTCCAACAACATCGAGTTGGAGGACCCTTTGCTGTGTAAGCATATCGCCGACCGCGATTTGCATGAACCAATAAATCATTCCGTATCGGATCACGAGGAGCAACATACACCCTTACAGGCATTCGTTGGCTCGAAAGCCAACGAAACCGAGACACGAGAATTGGATCTATCTGCTGGCGATCAGGATTTGTCAAAGGAGCAGCCAGAGATTCTACAATCCAAGACGCAGGGAAAGGTGCTCATTGAGCCGCAAGCTCCTGAAGAGACGATTGCTCCAACTCTAGACTCATCTACTACTATCAACGCCACTAGAGCTATCCAGCATATACTGGGAGATGAAGTCATACCTGACCACCCCAGCCATGGAAGGGCAGCTGTGAAGAGCCCATCTGCGATGCACAGAAGTCCCATCGCGGATCAGGCTTTTGAATTAGCAGAGCCAAATTTGGATATGCTAGAGAAGAAACAGGGCAAAAAGAAGAAGCAGAGGAAAGATCCCTCGTTGAGCGAGGCTAAGCTCAAAGTGTCTGTGCAAGCACCGACTCCATCTGCAGAGATTGAAGTGCCCTTGCACCATGATACTGTAACGGAAACACATGACAGGAATGTGCCAGAGATGAAGCAAGGCAGGAATAGCCGAGAGAGAGAACTTGAGCTGGATGAGTCTCAAAAGATAGATGATGCAGAAGCTTCAATTCTGGCCGCTGACTTAGAAGTCCCTTTGGATCAGGGATCTGTGTCAGAGAGGATTACTGAGTCTGCCTCGAAAAAGTCTAGAGATATCAGAAACAAAGAGAAGAGTCTCTCGAGGACACCGAGTGACCACGAGGCAGCTACTGAAGGCGCCCTGTACAAATCCGACGCTCCTCGGGATCTTGGGAAGGAGGACACCGTTCCTACTATACATGACGAGGGTCTACTAGCGGAGCAATTACTTCAAATAAGTCTCCAGGGCCCTAATACATCTAAGATGTGTGCAACGAGCGAGCCGATTCCCGCTTTGGGTGTCCCTGAGGTGTTGGCGAAAGGAGAACCGGAAACTTTCCTAGAGCTTGAGTCATCGAAGAGTAAGAAGAACAAAAAGAAGGTAAAAAAAGCCAGACTGCTGAATTTGAAGGATGAAGGAGAGTCTGCTCTGGTACCCGAGGACAACTCTATGACAGATAGTAAGGGTCTCATAGATGACGTCCAAGACAGGCCGACTTTGTTGGACGACAAAATTGTAGCCGAGCCTACGGGAAACCTCGAAGAACGGCCAAAGATCGAGAAGGATCGAAAGACGGCGGAGAGTCTGCGACAATCGACGTCAGAGGGTGAAGATCCCATTGTGTCATCAGAACCAGTCGCTTCTCACGATGTCTACCAACCCACCGAGGAAACTCAGATCAAGGATCCCAAAGAATACGATCCAAGCCGTGCCGACGACCCTTTCAAAGCAGATGATGTCGGGTCTTCTGTTCACGCGAATCCGGACTGGAAATCGAAAGAGCAATTTAAGGAATCCACCCACGAAGGCGTTTCAGGGACTCCTATCACTGAACAGGCTCCAGCTGCATCTAACGATATTGAAGTTAGATCAGAAGCAACTAAGATAGATATCGGCCAGCCTTTCGAGGACGCTGACCATCAGTCGTCTCATCTTAAGGCGGTCATAGAGGATGAAAATCACGCGAACTGGACGCGAGCGCTCAACTTAGATGACAACGAAATCCATCAGGAAACTCAGTCAGCCCTTACAGAAGTTGACTCCAGAGGGCCGCAAGATGAGTCATCCATCGTACCCACATCCGACCATCCCGATCATTGGTCCAGGCAACATATAGATCGATCAATCGAAGAGTCTGAACCTACAGGAGTAGTTAAACCCGCAGACACATCTTTTAGAATTCAGCGGGAGGAATTTGATCAAGAAATCACGCCACTGGCAACGGAACGACCAGTGACTAAGATAATCGAAGTGGGGAAGGACGATTTTGCTGCTGCTGAGAAGAGCGAGAACGGCCAGGAACATATTAAGGATGGGTTCTTGACATCCAAGCCCGAAACACATCTATTGACCACGGGATTCATACAAGGCCCTATTGTCGCTGCCGGCTCCGGATGGAGTGAGGGAGTGATGGCAGAAGAACATACTCGACATGCCAATGCTTCTGGAGAAGGACAAAGCACACTAGAAGCTGGTAAACCTCCCACGCCTGCAGATCCTGACCCTGGAGAGCTTCTCAGTGCGCCAAGGAGTCAAGAGATTGTTAGATCGAGAGTTGAGGATGGAGGATGGGACTTGGCTTCCAAGAAGGTGACAAGGGGCGAGGAATCCAAAACGGACAAGTTCTCGGTCAATAAGCCTCAAACAGATCAGCAATTTGCAGAAGGGACGGAGGGTCCACTCACCACAGTAGACCCTACACGAGGTGAAGAGCCCATGCTGGAGGAACAAACCTCAGATGATCTCGATATAATCGACGACGCTGGCAATGCTCCCCCAATTTCAAAACCTGGTATCGGAGAGCCTCTCGTACAACCAGAACTTCATCATTCCTTTGAAACGAAAGTTGACGACGAACCCTTGGGTATATTCCACGATAAGGGAAAGGTGGAAAAGATATCGAAAAGGGAAAGGCTATCTCAATATGATTCTGGAAGAGATCAAACACTTGCAGAAGCCACACCAGTTGCGATCACTATCGCGAATCCTAGCCAAGATAACGAATTTATACCGGAAGAAGAGCCTTACAGAAGACGGAATATACCTGAAGAGATCAGCGAGGTTGACCCCACTGCGAGAGAGGAATCCGGAGCGCCTCTACCGACGCTGCAAATGAAAGAGATAACTGGGACAAATACCGAGGATAAGGTTTGGGGCTTGCCAAGCGAGACGTGGGAGCAGGACAAGGAACAACGCAAGGTTCCGCCCAGAAACCAAGAGGACCGGGAGATTACAGATGCAACCTCTTCGGGCCTTCCAATAGCAGGCCGTAATTTCACGGACCCCAGCCAGGAAGATGTTCCTACTGCAGATATGGAAGCACCAGATATTGTAGTTCCGGAAGATGAGCTACTTGATACACAAGAGCAACGTCTCTACGATCGAAATTACGCGCAGGAGCTTGAGAGGCAAGGTATTGACACTCCTCGAAGTTCAAAGTTGAGATTACCAACCTCAGCACTGGGTTCTGAAGTTCTAGATTCGCAACGGCAATTGCAGTACAATCACGAACACGCAGGCAAGCCCGAGGGAGGAGATTTAGAAGCTTCGAAAAGCCCTACCATATATTACCCAGCACCGCTCCAGGTACCTGAGATACACGTCACTCAGGAACCGCTCCAACACCAGCATGCGCATGCCGAGGAAGTTAAGCAACAAGAGGTCAAAGCTCCTCGAAGTCCCACATCGACCCCATTCAAGCAAGCAGCCGAAGCTGAGCAGCCGAAGCACGGCTCAGGGTACTCGAGGGACTTTAAAGGTGAGGACAGCGAGGCTTCTCGAATACCCACCATCGACCTGCCAACCCCTACAGCCGGAATTGTAATGCTGGATGCCCAAGAACAACAGGAGTATGACAACGAGTACGCAAAAGAACTAGAAAGACAGCTCAGCCCATTGCAAGGAGAGCGCTCCGGTCTTCCAACCAACGAAGCAGTGACCTTCCAGCCGAGCATGGACTCAATGATTGCAACCCCTTCCGAAGAGCGCACACCTCTGGCGCGGCCTCCACCCTTAGAAGATATAGTTGAGGAATCCAGATCTAGATCTGGTTCAGTACAAGAAAGCGAGCCCATTCCTGACGATAAATATTCCCATTCAAAAGCCACAAAGAGAAGCAAGAAGGGAAAGAAAAGTAAAAAGTATCAAGAGCCCGTCATCTGGGAGGATGACACAGCCACACCACCTGTTGAAAATGAAGCCACTCAGGTGGCCGATGTACAGGCTGGACCATCGGCGGTAACAGAGCCTTGGGAAATTGGAGCCTCTGATCAGCCGGTTGGCTTGGAGGAGCCTATCGAGTACCGGCCCCTGGATGACGGCGGCATTGTTTCTGCTACGCACAACGAATCCAGAGAAGCCCCAGACGAGGCAGAAGATTACTTTCAATCAGGCCGGCCGACCGAGGAAGATATCAGAGGCAATCCGGAATATGATGCATTCCGTCGCTCTTTATCTCATGATATTCCTTACGCTTCTGAGGAGCGTCCCTTAGAGCAGGAATCGGTTTTAAAAACGGAAAATATTGTACATGCTCAACAGGGGCTACTTAGCGACGAAAGGATGGGCCCAAACTCCACTAGCGGAATATATCCGCCTGAAACCCCAACAGTGCCTGCTAACGAAGATGCCTACAATAGTCAAGACCACGCGCCAGCTAAGAGAAATAAAAAGGGCAGGAAGGCAAAGGGGAGGGAGGTAGAAAGAGACGCAAACCCTTTGATGGAAGATTCGAAGCAAGTCTTGGACCCATCACTGTGTTCAGAAATTCCAGCGGTAGAGAGATGCGACCAGATATCTACTCCCCCATTTGACCCAAGCCAACACTCTTCGCATAGGAAGGAGGAGCCATTATCGGAAGGTGACGAGTCTGGAACAGCTGGCCACAAGACTAGAGATACTGAAGGCATAGCAGGTACAGCTAAGTTAGGCGTAGCAGCAGCAGCCTTATTAGCCGAAGGTATTGCACGGCGTGATCCTAAAAAGGGTAGCCGAAAGGGCAAAAAGGGCAAGAAAGCTACTAAGTGGGCAGATCTCGAGGCTGAAAGTCCCGAAACTAAAGGTCCAGTCAGCAAAGGAGAGGCTATCTTAGAGAACGCAAGACGCGGTCCGGGTCCTGAAGAACAAAGTGGTATTCGAGCATGGCAAGAGGGCGCAGAACAAGCGCAGATTTCAGAGCGACAAAGTGCGGTTACATGGCAAGAATCCGAGGGCACACCATTTCAAGCTCCTACTACTCCTGCAACTCATGGGCTCGTCACAGAAGGTACTGATAACCATCAGTCCAATTCTCAAGCAGACCATTCACTATACAGAGACAGCGCTATCAACATCTCAAGTTCTCCAGTGACTTCTGAAGATGTGCCTTTCCTCTCTAGCGTGCGCGATAGTGGATATCCAGAAACCGAATCAAGTCCGATCCCAAGTTCTGAGACACAATGCCAGGGTCTAGGGTCCGAAGAGACCGTTGATGATCTCTACGGCAGTACAAGCCGGGAGGATACACAAGGATATGATCAGAGCCATCAGAAACCTGAGCATCTTATATCGAGGTCTCCGTCAATTGTGCCCATCGAAGTTGACCATGACCACGACCCCGCTGCATCGCAACCTCATGAGAGACGCAACCGCTCGAGGTCGTACAACAGTGATGATTCGGCTGACTCAGGCTTCGATATTCAACGACGCCGTCGACGTCAGGCTATGTCTAGGGAAGCTCGCGAGCCCTCACCAGTTAGTTCGACAACAAAAGATCGATCTTCAGCGCTGTTCAATTCGTCGCCTTCCGCAAGGGAGGCCGTGATTGATAGACCGCAGGAGGAATCTGCATCGACCCGCAATGATATTATTCGTCAAGAGCCCACATGGTCCTTTGGCAGCCAGGGCTCACCAGAACCAGAATCAGAACCAGAACCTCAAGACTCGTCAAGAGAGAGTAGCTCTCACCATGTCACTGAACCAATATCTGATCCAACAACCTACGATAAACTGACGGGCCGTCACGCAGATTCGTCTGCATCACTGTTCGGTGGTCCGCTTGGCCAGGATGAGGATGTCGTGTCTGAATCCAAGAGTCGTCCGAGCAGCGAAGTTCGTGGCAGACGCCAACCGCTAGATACAATATCAGAGGGTAGCCGAGACAGGTCCTCTTTACATGCAAAGGACAAGCACGCTTTCTCCAACCTTGGCTCGCCGGAAGCTGGTTTCAACCAACGTCGAGTACGATCACCGCTAGCTACAGACGATACGTTACCGAGGGCCCCCGGAGCTGGGCCTGCAGTCAATGAGGAAAAGGCTTCAGACCACTTTGACACCAATAGAGGCCGCAATACTGAGCAAGTCTCTAGTCGGCATGGTAATCTGTCGAATCTGCCGCCAAATTCACGAGAAGGTGAACATCGAACAGCAAGCGCAGCGAGCATGCGATCAGACAATAGCATTCACGCAATGATAAGGACGCCTGATCAATTACGCTCAGCAAGTGGACAGAGTTACCGGTCGACAGGCACACCACCCTTGCGACGGGTGGATCGTAGCGTTAGCGGAGATCTGCGGGGTGCCAGCAGATTGAGTGAGGCTAAGCTTCGCGCTAAGACTTCCGAGGCCGAATCCGATTCTGCTGTCAACATTCCTTCGTCCTCAACTTACGACCCAATCTCTGACAAGGGTAAATCTCGTGCAGATATGGCGGACGTCTACGTAAGTTTGCAGCCTACTTTGAGTATTCATCCTTCGTGCTAATGCGAAGCTACAGGAGGGTTGGGGAGATGTGCGTGGGCAATCTCCTATGTCCCCCACGCGCCCGCCGAGCATGCGCAAACGACAGAGCATACAGCTACTCGACCTTGAGACCCGACTCGATCAAATTGTATCGGAGAATAGGCTGTTACAAAGCCAAAAGTCTATTGCCGAAAAGAGCCTGCAAGAGCAGAAACGCGATCATAGTCAACAACGACTTGCCTACAAAGAAGCTTTAGAAGAGCACAAGGTGTTTCTGGCGCAGAAGGACTCGGAGCTTGATGAGCTGCGCGGCGTAGTCGAGGATTGGCAGAACAATGTAATCCACCTGACAGAAGCCAATGAACGGCTCACCGCATCGCGAGGTGCGGACGACGAGCACAGCCAGAGATATAGGGAGCTGGAGGCTGAACACCTTCACCTGAGGGAACGACATACAGAGTTGACCACCGGTATGGAGTCCCTTGTCCAGCGCGAGGTCGCTTCACACCTGGAAGTCAAGAACTCCGAATTACAGCGGTTACGGGACGAGCTAGACTCCGCCAAGCAACAGGTGCGAAATCTACAACAGCAGCTTCTAGCCTCAAGGGATAGTGAAGACTTCGTCGAAAGAGACGAGGATTATTTCGACAGCCAATGTCAGTCACTATGCCAGCATGTCCAGCAATGGGTATTGAGGTTTTCCAAATTCTCGGACATGAAGGCTTGTTACCGCGCCAGCGAGATTCGGGACGAGACCAAGTTGGACCGCATGGAAAATGCTATACTCGACGGCACTGAGGTCGACATCTACCTCCAAGATCGCGTTAAAAGACGGGATGTCTTCATGGCCGTGGTCATGACAATGATATTCGACTACATCTTCACACGCTACCTGTTCGGCATGGATCGCGAGCAGCGACAGAAGCTCAAGAACCTCGAGAAGACTCTTCTGGAGATCGGACCAATGTCGGCTGTCTGCAAATGGCGAGCAACTACCCTGACCCTATTGATGAAGCGGGAAGATTTCGCTCGACAGCGTGTTACCGATACCGACGCCATCGTGCATGAGATATACGACACACTAGCCACTTTCCTTCCCCCACCGTCCCACTTGGTCGCCCAAATCCAGGACTCGCTCCGCAAAGTCATCAATACAGCAGCGGACCTGTCCATCGAAATGCGCACGCAACGCGCAGATTACCAAATGCTGCCCCCCCTGCAGCCAGATTACGATACCAACGGCGACCTAGCACAGAAAGTGTACTTCAACGCACTCACCATGAACGAACGAAGCGGAACGACGACCTCCAATCAAGCATTACAGGAGCAGGGAGCGGTGGTGAGAATGGTGTTGTTCCCTCTGGTCGTCAAGAACGAAGAAGACGATGAGCAGATCATTGTCTGTCCGGCGCAGGTCTTGACGGCCGATCCGAAAGCGAAGAAGACGGTGAGGGTCATGAGTGTTCAGGGGAGTACGCAGGGTGGCAGGAGCGAGGCAAGCTTTGCCGGAAGTGAAGGGGGGATGTTTTAAGGTTTTACGTTTGGATATGCTGTTCTTCTTCTTCTTGGATCTAATTAACGATATAACGAATGCATACTGTCATGGATGGAATATCAGCGATGGGAAAAGAGGCTGGGATATCCTCTTTGCATGTTAGCGAGCGAGCATGGTTTGGTTAGGTCTTTGGTTTCATATGCATGGATTACATGGTTCATATATTCAGTCAAATATCATATATACTTATTTCATATACGATCTCACACCAGCACTTATAAATCATCCAACCCCAACACTTCCTACTCATCAACTGCACCGCCTCGCCATCAAATCCCTGTCCCTATCTATACCTCTACCTCCATGTCCCATCGCCCCTTTACTCCTCACCCCCATCCCCCCCTTCCCCCCCCTTCCATCTCTCCCACATCCCACGCCATCTCTCCTCACCCACCTCACCTTACCTTACCATACCACCCCATCTCTTCTCAAAAGACGCACTCACCATCCCATCCCTTTTTCTACCGCACCACAATCTACCTCCCTAACATCTCCAATCCAATCCAATCCAGATCATGTAGCTGAAATCCAAGACAAGGGAACTATGTCTTTTACTATAAGTTTTGTCTCTTTCTTTTTAAGTAGCTTATAGGGGAAAAGGGGGGGGGGAGGGGGGAAGAATAGGAGGGGATTAGGAGGGGATGAGGGGATTAGATATGAGGGCTATGTGAGGGAGGAGGCGAGGGGTGCTGGTAGCTTTGTTTACGATGAGTTCTCAACGATGTGGTGTTTTGATACTTTGAATACTGTGCTGTTTTCATGAACGTGCTTTGGATGTAAACATTTTCCTTGATTGATACGAGTTGAATGGCTATGACTTAGTGAATGGAAGTGGTATAAAGTCCCGTCAAAATGTGTGCGCCAAGGAATGCGATCGCTGAACGTCTGCAAACAAAATTCAAGTGCATACGCCAGCTTTCACTCCAAAGATATTCGAATTCCTAGAAAACCGTATATGCTCGCTCTCCACCACATCTACCGCTGTTCGGTCGTCCCACCGTCCTTCGTATGCAGACTTGGTAGGCGATCCAAGGGCAATGCCGATGCCGCCAGTAGTCAAATCCCACTCGTTACGGCTTGGGGAAATGGGCGATGTAGTCTGTGCTGATGCCTGTGGACCGTGGTGCGGGTCAATGTTGAAGTTGAAGGAGATGAATTCTGGTGGTGGCGCTGAGGTTGGTGAACGTGGTGGTGACGAGGGAGAGTCCTCCGATAGCCAATCCGCCATGTCGGCATCCTCGTCATCCAGGGAGCTGACGCTCGAGGATAGTTCGGGCGGTGAATTCTCTGATGGAGCTGGATCTGACTCGATATCTTTGGCCGAAATGTGGTGGTCCTCGAGCGATTCTTTGAAGCTTGAGAAATCCATGGCTGGCAAGACTAGTCTCAGACCATCCACTGGCGGCAGTTCGGGCAACTTTGGTGGCGCCTCGATATATTCTGGCATCGCCGCGAAATGCTTCTCCTCCTCGATCGTAGAAAGGAGCGTAGTCAGTTGCGTCGTTCGCTTTTCGGCCGCTTTGACCAATTTGTCGATCAGGCCACTACCAGTTTTCTTCAGCGTGCTCTTCTCCAATGCTGATGAGGCGCTGGACTCGGTACCGAGACACTTCGGATCAAGAAAGCCAAAGTCGGCATTCTTCCTCGGGCTGTGCCTGGTATTCCAATGGCAGGCTGATGGAAAGTCACATTGGTGCTCGCAATTCTTGTGCGACTTATTGGCCGGCTTCTGATAATTTGCAGGTCTCTTCCAGCTCCCATACTCCTCCCAGCCAATATAGTCGAACTCACTTCCACATGCTCTGTGCCGTTTCATTTTGCCTGTGACTTTGTCAACACTTGTCCCGCCACAAAAGCGATGACCGTCGTTCAGGCATCGACGGGTGACTCCCAAAGGATACCGAGTGTGACATTTGTGACAAGACCACATCCAAGGCATGGCCCCGAAGGGGGCCTCCACCTCCTTATTCGTACTGCCAAAGGTAGGTTTGAAAGGCGTTGATCGCGGGTTTGGTAAGTGTGGAAAGTGAAGCTGCGAAGGTAGTGGCGACAACGGACTAGAAGGGGAGACAGGCCCTGACAGAACGCGAAGACCTGAGGGTTTGTACGGACCCATTATGAAGATTCTGCGTTGTTTGTCGAAAGGACTCAACTAGACGACTCTAGTCCGATTGAGGGGAATGGAGAGAGGAGTGAATGGAATATTTCTGGCTGCAGATTTATGGAGCTAATTTCCAAAGTAGCTCCTCGTGGTAGGCGAAGATGCAGGTAAAGACAGACTGTAATGGAGAGAACGGTGGTTGAAGCAAGTATGGGCAACGCAAGAGAAAAGATTTCCAGTCCAAGGAGTGGTATGCACCCGTGATAAAGAGAAAGAGGTTCCTTGTTCTTGTGACATTCACTATCAATAACATCGCAATCATGCCGGAAGCCCAGACTCTGAGCATTACTACATCCGGTGGGCTCTTTGTCTTGACATAGTCATAATCTACCAAGTCATCCCAATCCCTGTATGCAAGAAACAACATGTGATGGGAGAGCCTAGTCATTCGACAGAAGAGAAGCGTGGTGACACAGAGACGTTTCAAGCAAAGGCAAATTAGAGAGATGTAAAGAAGAATGGAATTGATAGTGCAGCTCAACAGCAATGGTTAGCATTGGCAAAAAGAGTATGGACAACATGTCCAAGGTTCATCAGCTATCGAGGCAAACGTAGTAGCAGTAGTCGGTAGGTATTTCGCTGGAGAATATCACCTTGGATAATGGTGGATATCCACTGTGCAGCCAGCTATTCCACTATGTAAAGTACATTGCCCTGCAATTGCTGCCAAAAGAACTGTCGATGCATCTTCCAATTCTACTATCCTAGTGTTGTCGCGACCAAGAATGAGAGACACTCGGAACGAACCGGAATGGATAAACTGGAATTCATGAAGCTGAGAAATCACGAGGGTGCCGATTCAAGATCGACCAGGGGCAAAAAGTTTGATCTCAGTTGGGGGGTGTGTGGAAGTTTCTTAGTATAGGGGATGCCAAGCAAAGATAAGGACTCAATGGGCCAATCGGTGGGCTGGCTGCTTTATAATTGATTCACCAAGTCACGGAGTACTACTGCACCCACCCACGTTGCCGCCCCCGCAAGTGTCACCCACGCCAAGATCATCTTTGCTCTGTGAATCTCCGCGAAGCTGTCACGGCCAATGATGCGTATTCGAAGAGTAAAAGGTCTCGTGGAATACGGCGGATGTCTACCTCTATCAGCTATTGCTGACACACAACGATCTAGATGAGTGCAACAATGAGATCAGGTCGCATGCCATTCGAAGGATAGCGGTCGATCTGGCAATTGCGGAATAGTGCACGGCTTCATGGACAGATATCAGTCTTTACATGACATTGCCATACTATACAATACTGCCCAACTCCCTTCCACTCGGCGCGACGGGCTTGGCTAGCCAAAGACAACCACGGTTCGGCGTCATGACGATTCACTCCATTGGACATCAGGGTCCATCTGAAGCCAAGGGCAGACATAAAGTCATTCGGTGCTCCACCTCCTTCCCTGTCTCCGTATGTACCACCAACACCAGGTCACAGTCAACACCCATCATCGACCTTTACAGCCTTCTTCAACACACGCGACTCCTCACCATTCCGAGCTCGGCTTTGACCAAGCGAAACGTGGGTGAACGCTGCGACCCGCTGTCAATATGACCAGCAGTCCAGCCTCTGGGGGCTTCGCACCCTCCTATGCATGGATTGGAGCACCCGCCCCCTTCAACGGGACCAGCGCTCTGACTGGAGGCGATTCTTGTAAGCCGAGATTCTACCCTCAGTCGACTGATCCACCATCAGAAATCCCAAGCAAGCAATAGAACCCCCTTCGCTGACATTGCTTTGTGCTCAGCCGTGGAAAATCTGAATCAATGGTATTCATCTGGAGACCAAGCCTACATTCTCGTGGCTTCGGCCATGGTGCTGGTCATGATTCCTGGTCTGGGTTTTCTGTACTCAGGTTTGGCCAGACGGAAATCCGCCTTGACCATGATCTGGGTGACCATGGCTAGTTTTTCCGTCATCACTTTTCAATGGTACTTTTGGGGTTACTCGCTGGCTTTCTCTGCACAAGGGAAGAGCGGCTTCATTGGCGATCTCACGCATTTTGGTCTGATGAATACCCTCGGCGCTCCCAGTCCTGGGTCCCCGTTGATTCCGGAACTGCTCTACAGCTTCTACCAGGTACTGATATCCTCTGATTCGCTGTTTTAGAGATGCTAATGTGTGCATGCGTACAGTTGCAATTCTGCGCGACTACTGCAGCCATCCTGGCAGGCGCTGTTGCTGAACGAGGCCGTGTGATGCCTTTGATGGTATTCCTCTTTTGCTGGGCCACATTGGTTTACTGTCCCCTCGCTTGCTGGGCGTGGAACATCAACGGATGGGGCTTCAAGTACGGTGTCATGGACTACGCTGGTGGTGGGCCCGTCGAGATTGGCTCCGGTCTGTCTGCCCTGGCGTACTCCCTGGCCCTCGGCAAGCGCCAGGAGCGAATGATGGCCAACTTCCGTCCTCACAACGTGTCTCTGATTGTACTTGGTACCACGTTCCTCTGGTTCGGATGGCTAGGATTCAACGGTGGCTCATCTTTTGGCGCCAATTTGCGAGCCGTGCAGGCTTGCTGGAACACCAACTTGACGGCCATGTTCGCTGCCGCATCCTGGACGATCCTCGACTGGAGACTGGCCCGAAAGTGGTCGATGGTCGGCTGGTGTTCCGGTGCCATTTCTGGCCTCGTCGCAGCCACGCCCGCCTCGGGATATTGCACGGCTTGGGGCTCTGTCATCCTTGGCATCGTCGCAGGTGTGTCGTGCAATTACGGCACCAAACTCAAGTACAAGCTTCGTATCGACGACGCGATGGACATCTTCGCCGAGCACGGCCTCGCCGGTATCATCGGCCTACTCGCGAACGCACTCTTCGGCGCAACCTACATCATCGGCCTCGATGGCGTCAACACCGGTATCATCACAGGAGGCTGGATCGACCATCATTGGCGCCAAATGTACGTCCAGATCGCCTACATCTGCGCCACCGTGGGGTGGTCCTTTACAATCTCCCTCCTGCTCGCCTACGGCATCAATCTCATCCCCGGTCTTCACCTCCGCGCATCCGAGGAGGCGGAATTGATCGGCATGGACGACGATCAATTAGGGGAGTTTGCCTATGATTACGTTGAAGTGAGACGGGATTACCTGGCATGGACACCCGCTACGAACGACCCACGAACGGACGGCGATGGGGATCTGCCTATGCACGAGAGACATGGCATCACACAACAGAAAGATTTGCTGATGGGGAAGGAAATACATGGTGAAGGTAGCAGTCAGGGTAGCGGGATGGCAGAGAAGATACGGGGTACAGAACATACCGGTATTGGAGGCGACAGACATGCCCAAGGAATATGAGCAGTATTTAAGTATCATTATGATTTTCGTATGCACAAACTATCTTACTTTTTGGAATATATGGGACGGGGATCTGGCGGTATATGATACTCACTCAACAGGCTATGGAGTGTATGCGGACAGCTTGAACTCTTGGATAGTTCTCAATATCATTAGTAGAACGATAGTGTTATATATATGGTTATCATATCTTTGCGCGCCCTATCAAATTTGTACGCATAACATGAGGCCTTTTCATCGCTTGACTTTACCCGATCGAGACCGGTTTCGGTACGAATCTCGAAGACGAACGCCATACCTTTCCTCGCTGTCGAAATCGTGCTTTGTTCGCCATTCACCAATACTTCTTGTTGTTATAGCAGCGAATGCACCGAATCTTGATCGGTTTAAATGAAAAGGTGCCATCGCCAGTGCTATTTATTCGCTTCATCTCATTTGCTATGCTAATCCTACCTCATGTATGCCATTGCTTTTGGCGCTATGCACAGGTCCTATTCTATGACCAACAAATCGAAACTTTTGCACATGCCACAAAGGCTCATGTGCCCCATCTCTCGCTATGCCCCGATACTGAGCTTAGCAGACGGCTCGGTGTACGCCCTTGCTCATAGGCCTCTCCGCTTTATGCTTGTTCTTGTGATCGACGCCTTTGCTCTGATGCTGCTTCTCAATCGCATTCGATCCGGGCTGGAAGGCTGATAGATCGATGGGGTCGGCGTTCATGAGCTGTTCCGTTGTGGCGACGATGTCGGTGATTAGACGGTCGAGTAGATCCAGAGACATGCTCTCGCGTACGACGACGCGGAGGATCTCGGTCTTCTCGCAGGTTGGTGGCAGCGGATAGTTCGGGCTGTATTATCTCTGATTCAGCTTTTTCCCTTCAGAGGATTGATTTGAAGCATGGCGACATCAATATGGAAGAGAAAATTTCAATGAAGCACGGGCCAAATGTACGGGGATCGAAAACGTTACTCACATGATGTACTGCTTCGCGCGAAGAAGGGTGCTGATGCTCTCTTGCTTGACATGGCCATAATCCTTCTTGAAGTCGTCCGAAAGATGGAAAGCAACAACGGGGAGACCGGCATTGTAATCTGCGCTGGTCTCCTCGTCGCTGTTTGACGGAGTATGTAGCTCCTTGGCGGCATCCTTCAGGACGTGCTGGCCTTTGGGACGGTGTATGTCGCTGACGCAGGTGTACCATCCTGTGGCCTCCAGAGCTTTACTTAGCAGACGGGCGTTTGCCTTACCGGTTGAGGGTCAGTGTCCGAATCAATTGGCCACAGCCGGCCAGATAACGTACCATGCAATTTTCCATGATGGCTCTGTACCCTTCGAATCCAAGATGGATCAAATTATAGTACTGAGCTATAATCTGAGCGCCAGGACGGGAGAAGTTGAGCGTGTACGACTCCTCGGTACCGCCAAGGTAGTGTAGCTCAAATATGAGATGCTTTGGCAAATAGCTTTCGTCACGCCAAATGATCCATCCAACCCCAGCATAAACAAGACCGAATTTGTGGCCAGAGGTGTTTATAGACTTGACACGTGGGAGCTCGAAATTCCTTCATGTGTCAGTATGTTGGGAGGAGACCTTACACATGACCAGCTTACCATTTCTTGCCACCAGCTTTTGCATACGTAAAGGGCCTATAGGAGTCAGTCCTTTGCCTCTGATTCGAAAGAGGGCCATGAGAAATATCCAAAGATTCAACCATCCCTACGAAGACTTGTGGTCCATTTCTAGGGTTCAGGGTATGAAGAGGACAATGATATCACTTACGCAATGAATCCACCACTGGCAGCATCGACTGTAAGATTTTGACATTAGTAAGTCCTACCATTGAAAGATGCTTTCCGAACAATGTGCGTTGTGCAGGGGAAAGCAATGGTTCCAAAGATTGCTTACCATGGATTGGAATGTCATTGCCAGTCTCCTTCTCATATTCGTCCAGAATCTTGGAGATGTCTTCCACCGGTCTGCGAAGTGATTATTGTTAGCTTTGCATTCTCATGTTGGTGTGTCCACAGCTGGACAGGTCGCTTCCTTGAAAGGGTGTTATGCCTTCTGCTTTACACCTGAGACTTACTCATAATGGCCCTAAGTCAATCAGCTTGAGTGATAGTATTCCCTAAACAGTATTGAGACTTACTGTGTATGTACTCCCCAGAATCACGAAAACACCGATAGTATTCTCGTCAATGTTTTTTTTCACGAGATCTGGGTCCAGTCTGTACAGACTTTTCTCGCTAACGTCCAATATACGGGCCTCGACCTCGAAGTAGCGAGCAAACTTTTCCAAGGCAACTTGCGCATTACTACCCATGAGAATATTCGGCCTCGATTTGTCTTTCCCTTCCTTGTCCCGCTTCTCTTGCCACCTTCTTTTCATTGCAAGACCTCCAAGATGGATGGCCTCTGAGGAACCCGTAGTAGCAGACCCAATAGCCGTCTCGCCCTTCTGAACACCCCCTACGAGAATTCCGAGTCAGCCAAATCCCATTTGGTGACAGTATTGAGCGCCTAATAATGTGACTTGACCCTAGCATCGATTGGCAGGGTACTAGGAAAGATATATTTCAGAGTACAATGTTTTGTATAGCTTTACGGGTTCTTTCCATTAAGGTTGCAACGTTGGAAACATATGTCGAATTATGTTTCCAAATACTCTGCCGATTCCTGCCAAGGGTTGCATCACTCTTTGACGGGTCAGAAGAGACAAAATGCCAGAAACATGTCTCATAATTCGTGAAAATGCATGAATTGGGAGAAAAGGACTTTGGAACGTCGCTTACAGAGGTGGGCGATAATAGAAACCGACCGAGCGTGCATGGCCATCATTGCAGGGTACTCATCCGCATCAGACATGTTCTTCGACAGATTCTCAATCATGAGAGCTTCGGCCTCACGTTCCATGTAAGTGCCAACGAAGCTGGCCAGATTGAGGTTTGGCCTGCCGTCAAGGTCCAATTCGTCCTTCAGCATTTGGTGTACAGCGTCTGCCGGAGCACCCTTCATTGGAATCTTGTACTTGGAAATTTCCTGCTGAGAGGCATAGCGTGATGAGTATGGCGTAATAGATGAAATAGCATTTTTCGCGTGGACATGATGCTGATGAGCTTTTGACCCATGGTCGTGGAGGGTCTGTATGAGCACATCCGGGTCGACCTAGAGCTCATTCTCGTCAGCGAAGCAGTCTACAGTAGGGGAGCGTGATCAGGACAATGACATGCTCATCGATATGCTTACGTGGCGTGCAAGAGACATAGCAAGGGTTGGAGATTGGGTCTACAATCCGTGGGTTTGGTCTGAATTGGTGGGAAGTTAAGGGAATTATAGAATAGTCAGTAATGAGTTTCGGGTGCTTAGATCTTCGAAAGTAATTTGTGGCACTAAAACCTCCAAGGACGCACGATAGTTTGGGTGCTCAAGAAGAAGTGATTTAATGACGATCGGTAATTAAGTGGTACCTGGCGTGATTTTTGGAGGAATTGAATTCAGTCGAAACTTGGCAAACAGATCTACACTGCATCGTCATCCTAGCGTCACACTGCGTCTTGTTAGTGCCAACGGGCCGTAAGATTCGGACAATATTCAGGCACGGTGCCCCTGTCTTTAGCCTGCAGTCCTGTACAGACGGCTCCTAGAACTGAATGCATTGAGGCCAAGCCTGAATCCAATTTATGCTAGTGTACTAGGACAGATACCTGACTTTTCGACACATCCTACACGCATCATCACATTCCTGTCCTGTCTCGGCACTTTCATGATAGGGGCGACATTGACTAGTTATGGGAGGTCTGGCTCATTGCAGATACTGCTGGCAGGCGAAAGCAAATGGGTATTGTACTACAATCAGTCGCTCGCTAATGATGCTTCCACAAAGACAAAAACCACCTTCGTCCTCTTCTGACAGGACTCAAAGTTCAATCAAGTCCACCTCAGAGAAGTCTGGGGGGCTTCTTCGATACAAAACGCGACCCTTGTCATCCAACCCCGTAGATTCGTTACTTATCCAGATCTTGCTCGAAAATCCTTGCGTTCGGCGGATCTCGTCATCACTGACTCCTAGGTCGTCTCTGGGGATCCAGATTACCGGCCTTCTCGCTCTGAGCGCTTCGTGCTGAAAAGCGCGTTGTACGAGCTTGTCTCTCTCGTCAGGGGTCAGATCCTCGATCTCGTCATTGATGCCTGAAAACAGAGCTTCTCCGATAGCGTTGGTACCTGAACGTTGAGCCTCCATGTCAGGAGTTTGGCGATGATGGTGGCTTTGGCGCCGGTGACGGGGTGATGTTAAAGGGTCATTCTGTCCAGGAGTTCTAGGGGACCTAAGGTTCTTGTTCCTAGAGCGATCCGCCCAAGATGCTTTGGTCGGGACCAGGTTTCCAATTGCTTCAGGTACCAGGTTGCCCAGGTACCTTGGATCTAGTCTTCCACGCTCATTGCGAGCATCGATGGTTTGCATTTCAATATTTTCAAGATCCCCATCCGCATCTTCGGATTGACGCCCGCGTCTCTGAAAGGTATGACTTGTATGCTCGCCCTCCGACTTGGCCTCCTCCAACCTCCAGCGTTTTTCCTGTGCTCGTGCAAACGCCTCGTCTCGTTCTACTGCCTCGTCTTCCAGAGTTATGGGCAGATATCTGAACAAAGGGGCAAAGGCCAGGTTGAGAAGCCATTGAAAGAGGGCAGTGAAGATCATGACGATAATCATGATGATGGCTTGGATCTTGCAGGCAGCGCCATGCGTTTTGCCAGTATCAGGGTCGGCACTCTGAACGAGGAAAAACAAGCCGATCAAGCAAAGCTCCATAAAGTACAGGCCCGTGAAAAGTTGATTGATTGCTGTCGGATAGAGCAGACCGCCAGTGTCAAAGCGAAACTTGGTCACATACAGCGTGTTGTACCTGTAGACTAGCCAAAAGAGACTGAAAGTAATGATGTTAAAGACAAGGATAAGAGGCGAAATCACCGAGTAAATCAGTCCTACGAGAAGTCAGCTCCGATTCTTATGACGCGTGATAGATCTCCGTTAATGTTTACTGACCAATGCATGCAAAATTGGTGTATACCGGGAAGAACGTCCCCCATTGCATGTTTGGAAGCTTGGTCTGTCTCCGCCATTTCTGCCTTGCGGTGCTGTCAAGTAGCGGTGCCAGGACGAACCAACTTAACAAGCCCATGACTTGAACAAGAGCTCCAGCACTAGTGGATAATGCTTGCAACAACAGGTAGGAGAAGAAGTAATTCGAAGCCTTGGGGAGATTCTCTGCCAGAATGGATGGTATTGATTGTGGGCTGTGAGAGATCTGCTCGATAACAGTCGTAATCCCGGATGATATAGAGACCACCAAGAAGACTTGTACGAACAGAAACGCAAAATAGTACTGCTGCACGCTTAGTTCGACCGCCATGCCCGTATGATCGCCTTGCGTCTTGGCCAGAAGCCGCAGGGTGACGGGTAGTAGAAGGAGGAGCAGACCAAGAAGCGCTTGAGGCAAGATTCCCTGGATTATCGAACGAACCCATGTCGGCGCCTTGAGAAGCCACCGGAGCCAATGATAGTTGGTGGCGAGGTAGCTGATTTGGGAAAGCAGGCCGGTGAAGGTGACTGGGAACGCCCAGCCAATGACCAATCCGATGATGGTAACAACGACCAAGCCGGTGCGAATGTAAGACTCCCACCACTTTATGGACATATTGTCCCAGATGACATCGTCCGGCGAGATCTCAATAGCTCTAGGCGCCATCTGATTTGGTGTATGATGGCTGACAGCTTGACAAGCCATATGGGCGGCGACTTGGTGATTGAACTGTACGAATGCAGAGTTCATGAGCGGATATTTCTCAGGTTCTCTCTGATCCTGTTCAATTTCGAGATTGAGACGAGCTACTTCCTTGCGGCAATAGTTGATTGTATCCACTTTGTGACCTAACAATGGAAGAGCTATCATCCACTGCCAGCCGAATATGGGTAGTCTCATTGAGTCGCGGTCCTTTTCTTGCAAATATTCTTTCCAGACCGGGTTTCCCTCATCAGGATCATAATTATCATTGTAAGCTTTCGGATAATTCTCTGCTTTCCTTTTCTCCATTTCTTTCTTGGCCGCTTTCGATTTCTTGGGTGGGTTCCTGTTATTATCTGGACTTCGCGGTCCATTGACCGTCGCGGGAGGATTACATCCTGGGGTCATTGGACTTGGGCGACTCAAGGGAAATTCGTCTTCCTCCTGACCATGTGGAACAGGACTTGGAATACCATAAGGCGTGATCTTCTTACGGTTCCAAAATTTAAGATTCGACTTCTGACGATTTTCGGCTTCGCCGAGACGTTGGGGATTGCGCAAGACGTCCATGTCACTCGAGCCACTATCAAACCTCGGATCTTCCGGTACGCCATCGATACCCAGGCCTTGACGCTCGTGAGTAGGTTGTGACCTTGGGTAGGTTGAGTATTCATCCTGTGAAGTGCTTTCCCTCATGGTGCTATCTGAGCCTACCCGGCCAATTGAGTGGCGGTCTCGTCTACTGGTAGCATCATGAGCTCCATGATGGTAGACAGAATCAGGAGATACAGAGCGTGAGCGTTCACCATCCAAACCGAATGTAATCTTGTTGACCTTCGACCCATCTCGGGCACCTGCTGGCTCCGGAGGAGCTGTAACGAAACCCCCTGACTTCTTGAGTCGCTCATCAACATCCTTTTCGACAGTCTTTAGACCCCCCCAAACACTCTTACCAACGGCACCAATTCCATGTCCGACAGCATCTATTCCTTTTCCAATGATAGGAATCGGCACGAGCGTTTTCTTCCGATCTTCCGACTGCTCCCTTGATGGCGCCTCAGATGACTCTGCTAGCGCTTCGTCCAATGTATGCCGGACTTGATGGGGATCACCGGAGCTGATTCCATCCGTCTGCGCCATGCCTATGCCTTGCTCCCTTGCAGCCTTCAGCTTATCTGCTCCAGGGGTATCCGAGGCTTTCTTCCCAGTCTTCTTTTTCTCCTCTTTGAGTCTCTTCAAGTGGGCCTTCTTGGCGTTTCGTACGAGGAAGGTCTCTGCAGACTCCAGAGAAGAAGCAAGCTTATTACGTTGTTTAACTTTATCGTTCAGAGCGTCGAAATTATGGTTAATCCATATGTTTCGGATTCCGCCTGGAAAGACATCGTACAACCCGTCAAGTGCTTCAAATGTGCACCATTTTGGTGGAATGGCGGTGACCAGGACCGTCGTCGCAGACGCCCGCAGCCGATGTTGAGGCGAAGTCAAATAGGCCTGACGAAGACGGATATAGCCCCTGAGCTCATCAAAAAAGACGAAGCATGTGTAGATGATCACCATGACCGCGAGGACGAGATGAGCCCAATATCTATTCGTCTCCGTTGGTCGTACATTACCCCAAGCAAGGCGGTCCAGGCCAGTAACATTTTGAAAAGTTCTACCCTCGTTAAAGCGGCCCACGGCAAAGTTTGGACCCTTTCCTCCAACGGCATTGATTGGGAGAAGGATCGGAAGGATGACTAGGGCAACTGGAATGAAGATCTTGAGTAAAGTTCTCAGGTATCGGAGGAAAAAGTAGGCATCCAGGCCACACTTCTCTATGAAGTCTGAATTCGAGGTTCGAAACACAGGCCCCAACCACTGCCAAAGTCCCTTCGGAGGTGCTTTTATACGCTCGCGCTCCGGTACCAGGAAAGTACGTGGTGCACTGATTCAGTGTAAGCATGTCGTTCAGCTACTCGGTCCAAGATCACTCACTATATCCTAGAGAATTTGCCGTTGAGCAGCAAGAAGATAGCCAGCTCGACACCGAAGATGGCGAGACCGCTACCCAAAGAAGCAACGAACGAACCGATGGAAAGGCCAGCACTGGTTTGGGCCGTTCCCGCAGGGTCAGCAGAGGAGTGATTGGCTGATGTAGGTGCTGCCGCAGAAGCGGCGGAAGACGACATGTTGCAGAGCGAGGTACCGGACCACGATTTAGGGAAGGTGATCACATGAAAAAGGAGGGTGGGAACAAGAGAGAACAAGACTGTGAAGGTGCCAGAGGGGTTCCCATAGTCCTATTCATGGGCAGGCAAACGCAGCGCGTCGCCTGCGCGATGTGAGAGATCCAATGTACGATCTACCCCTGCATGCCCTGGCTTGACGAATGCGCTATTCTATTTCCGTCGCGCTAAATCTGTGACCAATCAACCCAAATGTATTTGGTGGGGTGCCGCGGGGATAGTGCTACGCCTCTACGTAGGGTTGGGAAATTCAATTGCTTTGGAGTGGCTCAACCACCATCTTTTTTCTAGACTCCGAGCAACGATACTAATTGTATCCTTTGATATTTTCCCAGAGCTCAATACATCGTATAGCAGCGCTACATACGTCGCCGACTGAAGTCTACCCATTGACCGCTCTCTGCACAAGCTCCAGGTAGGTAAAGCTGCAAAGCACGGAATAAGCAATGACTGTGCAATTTTGCCAGCATAGAAGACCTGGGGCGTTTACTGATGTTACATGCAGCCCGATACATATACGATTGGAAGTCTCGACCTTGCCGTCGGCATTGAGCCTGCAATCCGTCGAAGTCGACACCCCTACATTCCAAGTCTCCCAATTCCTCTCGGTCGCTAGACAGGATGGTTGGCTTGGGGCCGAGGCGGCGGCCCTCCCGCAAGGGTATGTTCTTTGTCGACAGGTCAAGAGCCGAATTGCTGATGAAGGCACGGCCAGGGTCGATGGCGGACGTGCCAAGTGATCTTCTTGAACAGATCAAATACCTCGAAAATATGTTCACGGTAGACCAGGCCAAGCTAAAAGAAGTGACAAAACACTTTGTGAAGGAGCTGGAGAAGGGAAAGTCATCCGTCCCTGAGCACCAGTGACTTCAACCCTAACACCGCAGCAGGCCTTAGCGTGGAAGGTGGCAGCATTGTGAGCACGGGCTGATGCTGAAAGTATTCTGACCTCATACTAATTGTTTTCTCGTAGCCAATGAACCCTACCTGGGTTATGGGATACCCAGACGGCCACGAAACAGGTACTTATCTTGCTCTGGATATGGGAGGAACCAATCTACGTGTTTGTGAAATTATTTTACTTGAAGAGAAGGGCGAATTTGATATTATCCAATCGAAGTATAGGATGCCGGATGAGCTAAAAACAGGAGAATCTGAAGAGCTCTGGGAATATATTGCCGATTGCATCCAGCAGTTCATCGAGTATCACCATGAAGTCGAAAATCTAGAGGTGCTGGACAAGATCCCTCTTGGCTTCACCTTCTCGTTCCCAGCTACTCAGCAGTATATCGACAACGGCATTCTTCAGCGCTGGACCAAAGGTTTCGATATATCTGGCGTCGAGGGTAAGGATGTTGCTCCTCTCTTCGAGGCTGCGATTGAAAAACGCAAGCTCCCAGTCAAACTCAGCGCGCTTATCAATGACACTACCGGAACACTCATCGCCTCAGCCTATACCGATGACACCATGAAGATCGGCTGTATTTTTGGCACAGGCTGCAATGCCGCCTACATGGAGAATTGCGGCTCAATCCCGAAGATAGCAGAGTATAACCTCCCTCCCGACATGCCGATGGCCATTAATTGTGAATACGGTGCCTTTGATAATGAACATGCTGTCCTTCCCCGTACACCGTACGACATCGTTGTTGATGAAGAATCCCCTCGCCCAGGCCAGCAAGCCTTTGAGAAAATGATAGCAGGCCTTTACCTGGGAGAACTCTTCCGGCTGGTCCTGGTGGATCTTCACGACAACAAGAGCTGCAAGATGTTCCAGGGCCAGGATATCAGCAAATTACGAGAAGTCTACACCCTTGATTCCTCGTTTCTCTCCTTGATCGAAGAAGATCCATTTGAAAATTTAACCGAGACAAGTGATTTGTTCAAAAGAGAGTTGGGCATTGCCACAATTAAACCTGAACTCGAATTATGCAGACGGCTCGCGGAATTGATTGGAACTCGTGCTGCTCGTCTCTCGGCCTGCGGCGTTGCTGCCATATGCACGAAGAAGGGTATCAAGTCGTGTCACGTTGGTGCCGATGGTAGTGTGTTCAACAAATACCCACATTTCAAAGCCAGAGGCGCAGTCGCGTTGAGAGAAATTTTGGATTGGGGACAGGATGAAAAGGACCCTATAAGTATTTTGGCTGCTGAAGATGGCAGTGGTGTTGGGGCAGCCCTTATTGCAGCTTTGACTGTCAAAAGAGTGAAGGCAGGCAATCTTGCAGGCATTCGGAACAAGGGATGAATTTATATGACACTTAGAATATATGACATTTAGAATATAGGATTGTTTGTAGAGGAATTTTGACTTGGATCTTAGCCTCGGCGCCGGCATGGACGACACCATGTATGTTACGGCTTCATAATCTTGGAAGAAAATCAGGATCTCGGAAGCAATTATTGATATGACATAGACCGTAATTAAGACAATTAGCTACGTATCTCCCACAGCCTCACCTTGCCCTGCTCATTGGCTATCGCCATCATCTCCGCGTTGGGTGCCCATGCAACAGCTGTAATTCTCCCCAATGGCGTCGAATGTGTAGGCCAATTCCTGTATACCGTACAGCTTGGCAAATGCACCAGCCTCAAGGCATCTCTCTTCCACCTACTAGCCATGCACAAGATCTGCCCATCGGGCGAAAATTGCAGATGCGATGTTGGCGTCGTTAAATGATCAAATGCCCTCAGCGGCTTCGGCCGTGCAGGTACCTTCTCAACGTTGGTCCATTTCCGTCGGTCGTAAACGTTGACGATACCGCTCGAGCTTCCGATAGCTGCCCACCGATCCCCGCCTAGATCTGCCAGCCCTGTTCCTCGTCTCCCAAGCGCAGCGACCGTAGTACCTACGGCTCCTTCATCGATCCATCTGGCTACCACCCGTTTTTCTCGTCCACTCCACTCTACAGCTTCACCACCTTTGCCCACAACAAGCATTCCTTCTCCGTCACCCCACCAGTCGAAATCCGCAACGCCGCCTTTACCTTCCACTCTCACCTCCGCTATCCATTGGCAGGTCCTTGCGTCAAGCACCGTAATTATGCCACCACCTTTTCGTCCAGAGCCTACGAGGCCCATCCACCGGCCACAAGGACTAAGCTTGAAGCGTTCCATGCTTCTCTGCGCCTCTCCATGACCAATGACCCGTGAGACTTTCTCCACTTTTCCAGTATTGAGATCCCACATATGAAAGTAGCGCCGGCGACCGGAGAAGAATACCTTACTTCCTGACGGACGGAGGAATAGGGATGTTGTGAGTGGGGTGGAGCGTAAGTGAAGAGTCGTGAGCAAGGGATTTGGATTTGGCGGGTGCGGAGAGATGTGATGCAGAGAGAGTGTGGAAGAGGGACCGGAGCTTAAGAGGAGAGGGTGTTCAGGATGGAATGCAAGGGATGTCACGGAAGACTTGAATGGAGGACAAGATGTTAGCTGAAATCTCTGTAGAGGACAACAAAGCTTACAGGCTGAGCGGTGCCAACATCTTTGAGACGGTGGACATCAATAACCTCAGGACGCAGCTTCTGTTTCTGGCCAGCATTGGCCTGAGTGGACAGGGTGAGACTGCCAGCGTTCTGAAGGAGTTTGGCGAGGGGTTTAACAGAGAGGTCTTTGGATTCGAAGGACATTTCGTCTTCAGACAACATGATTTCTGAGCTTTCAGGACAGTTTGATGTTGTCGGTCCTCTTCTGCGTAATGATCGCTGCACTGCTGGAGGGTTCGCCCACCTTGGGACCGGGTGTAGTCGCTCAAATTGACGCCGTAGTCGCTTGGTATATTCTCTGCCATTGATTTGATCTTCTGATTCCGTAATTCTGAGTTTACGAAGTCGGGGATTCGTAGCTAGAGAGACTGTAATGCGTTCATCGTCGCTGTCCACCCAAGCCGGCTTGTCGCCAGTATCCGATTGAGCGTCATCTTCGTCTGATGATTGTGGGGACAGTAGACATGGCACATCTGCTGCCGATAATCCGGAATCGATAAAAAATAGCTGAATCCGGTTTCAGCCACGACAATTTGCAAGCTGTAGATCGATAGTACGAACAGCAGAGTCGTCGAGGCCCTCAAACCCTTGATCTTCTGCCTCTTCCTGCCCTTTCTCCCCAGCTTCTTCTGCAATGCTCGGGTACTGGATGAGACTGTTTTTCTTGTGTAGTTTCAGATTGTCGTGGAAGCCCTTCTCGTCGCCAAACACGAGCTTCTCAAGCTCAAGCTCCGTTTCATCTTCTTCCATTGGGTCACTCTCAAGCCCTTCGAAGCTGTCTTCATGCTGAATTTGCGGCTGCTGCAACGCAACGAAACGAGGCTCATTTGCAATCATCGCCATGACCTGCTATGGGTACACTCAACTTATCTATTGAGGGATCAAGAATTGTCGAGAACTGGTCGTCAATTTTGTGAATTTTCGCCAAGGTGACAAAATTCTGCCCCGGACTCACCTTTCGCTGAGTCTAGAAGAGTTCAAGCCCTAAGTGGCTAGCGGCCCGGAGCTTTCGAGACTCCGGAGTCCCAGGCCTAGCTACCTACAGATACTTAACCAGGCTTATTTAGTAAAATATTTTACTATAAGAACTATTTAGTCTAAGGTTTTCTATAATATTTCTAGCGAAAATGAATTGAGACAATCAGCCGTCGTAGCATAAGAGGGCGTGGACCAGAAGTAAGTTTAGACCAGAAGGGGTTGAACTCTTCTAAGGTGAGCGCCGTTAGGTGGACGTCCTCAGCGAGCTTCCAGGGGCGAGGGCACGAGAGAAAGCGGCGACGACGGCGAAAACTTCTCATAAACATGTACTGTGGCTGCGAGGACATGGCCACTGAATGCGAAGCGTACTCAAAACTACGCCTCATACACTTTGATATACGTAATGATAATCGCCTATATTGGCATTGACCTTATCATGGGATTATGTATTAAGATAACACCTATACAGTATATGTGTATGCCATTTGTATGCCATTCGCATGCCTGCGTGTATGCCATTTGTATGCCCATGTATAGGCCATGTGTATGCCATTTACATGTCCATATGTAGGCCCTCCCCACATCCCTGGGAACAACGGTGCGACCGCCCCGCCAGCTTGTATCCACGGGGTAGCCGTCATGGCCACAGCGACCAGATTGCCGTCAGCGACGAGATGGGCCATATGAGATGGACTTGGCCCAAGGCTTCAGTGAACAGCAGGACCAAAGGGATAAGTGCGCTTCACGCCATGGCAGAGCGACCGTTGCTGCGCCCTCGGTAGAATGCTGACGCTCCGACGATATTTCCTGGGTGGGGATAGCAACCGGGCAACTTCGTTAGATTCAATTTGGTATGGTTTCAGGCACCAGCCTTTGCCAATACGGCAGGGGCACCGGCGAGCGCGCACAGACGTGTACTGCCTCCCAACGCCAAAGAACGACTATTGGATATTGGCCGGGTCTGGGGATGACTTCTGGCAGTGAATCTGGAGGGCGGCGATTGGGCATCTCGAGTATCAGCCATTGCTGGTCTTGGGACTCCTCGATCGCGAGGACGGAAATATGCAATGCCTAGCGGTGCCTGGATCGGGAATTGGGTGCCTTGAGGGCGCCAATTGCAGCGGCGAGCCTGTTGCTCGTGAACTTGATGGTTCCAGCTGCTCCGACGGTGAATATTGGGAAACTTGAGAGGGTGAGGATCCAGACGGTGAGGACGCTGTCAAGTGTCTTGCAGGCATTCTTGTGAGGCGAACGTTCGTGACGATGCACAAGGTCAAGAGGAGGAAAGGAGATGATTGGAGGATGAGAGGCGAGCGTACTCACGACATAAGCCACGGAGGGCTGCGCCGATGAGCCCTTGAGAGGTGGATCTTGCTCTTCGCCGCGCGTTGTGGAAATAGCCGTGCAGCAGATGTGTCATGGCAGTCTTGGCTCGCAGGCCCTGGCCGATGCAGCTGACGTCTTCTACGCGATGTGGAGGTCTGCGAGGAACGCAGTGGAGGAGCCTTATCCAATCTCCAGGGACCTACTTGGGCTCCCAGGGAGCCCAATAGACAACGCGACAGAGCATCACTATCGGTTCCTTGACGGCACATATCTCTTGCACATGCGCGTTCTTCATCTCGAACATTGTCAATATTGACCGAGGGCCTTTGCCAGCTTTATACACTATTCGGGGTTTAGATTGGCGCCCAGTTGCCCCAGTGCAAATGTGAAGCGTGTTTCGTTAAAATTCTGAGCGCTATTCGTATTTTGAACGTTGATTTGCTGATACGTGTGAAGAAAGACCCCATAACTCTAGCTCCCAAACGGCAATCTGAGTCACTTGAAAGTGAAGCAAGCTGCTGATACCAACGAATGCCAGGGACTCTTTATATCAATAATGCTGCCGCAGAGTTGATTCAGCTCTTACTAGCATTGATAAATAGCTCTAAGTCGAACCACTCCTTACCGTAGCATCGTTGTGTTAGCCATCCCTTGCTATAGATGAAATCCTGCAAGGCGCCTTGAAGGAGATGCTTCAGTCTAGTAACAGAGCAACCACTCAGAAACGTCCGAGCAGAGAGAAACAGGCGGCTCTGCTTTGATCTGAGGTCTTCTACGTGACCTTGATCCAACTCCACAACGCTTGCAGTAACAAGAAGAAGCCACAGTAGAATTTCCGTATGTTGTAGCCAGACGTTCTCAGCTTGTTGAGTACTGAAGAATAATGTAGGTTCTAATAAGTCAAGTAATCTTTCGGCTAATCTGCATGGAATTAAACTATCGTTCCACGTCTCCATCCAACTACAATAGCAGCACATGAAAACAGCAAGTCGACAAGCTTCAGCGACGACTCCTAGCTGCCTGCAAGACTGTTGCTGGAATGCTAGCCGAGACTCGATCGAAGCCTGCATAGGCTCGAGTGTGTGATATTTGACTGAGTCTGATAATTGAGACACGGTCCTTTTGCGAAGAAAGGCCTGGAGTTCAACAACATCCGAAACGCATTCGAGAAGGTCATATGGGAGAGCGTTCTGATGCCGAACGAAACCGATCGGCAGCGCTTGTGCTAGTTCCGGACAGCTTTCACGACGCCAGCTAACCTTTTGAGGTGGTTCCAAGTGAGACATCGAGCGTTCACTGCCTATCAGGACAGCCGCACAAAGGTCTAACCAAAAGACTGCCCGTTTTGCAGCTGTTGTCAGACTGTTCTCACTTCTGCTACAAGCTTTGAGGGCTGCTGCCAATCCTCGTGTATGCGCATCATGCGCAACAAAGTCATAGTTCTTGTAAGCAGTAGTCTTCAAGATCATGATGGCTCCAATGTCAGCTGGGGAAAGTGTTGGGAGTGGTAAGCTGAGCTTTTCATTCAGCAACGCAATTGTTCTTGCTTGAAGTGAGAGGCCTTCGATCGTTGACTTTCCACGATTGATAGTCTGTACGACCGAGTATAGAAGAGCATTAAGGAAGGCTGGCTCCTCTTCGCTATGTGGGAAGACTGCATGCATACTCAGGGCTGAGTCAACATGACTGGGATCAAAGAGAGGCTCCGATGCGGTCCGAAAGGCGTTCGATTTGAAAAGACAATCAAGACGAGCTACTGGTAGGCGCACGTACCTCGCGGCAAAGGGAGTGAAAGGATGCCAGAATGTAAGGGGCTGTGCTGGGCTCGAGAATATCCTTGGTTGGTGAGGATAAGAAGTTTGAGATGCCCAAGGATTTGTGGCGTTTGCGGTAGTTCGAATGGATCTTTCAGCCAGCGGATTGCTCAAGAGAGAAGAGCAAGACTTTTTGCGTCTGGTGACTTTGTTAGTCAGGTCGACTTTCTCCCGCAAAGGCTGTACATATTGAAGACCCTCTCTTCCGTTCTGTTCTTGGAGGTTCTCCTCGTTGGCGGCAGCAGGCGAGATTGCAACCCGAAAGTACCGTCGGTCCTTGGTCTCACTGAAAAAGGTCTGCATCTCGCAGGCTTCCCACAGCGGTTGATCCCCGCGACGACGGCCATGCGTTGCCGCTGCATGGCGCTGCACTACCTCAAGGCTTGTTGTCAAGAAGTGACCTGCGCAAGGCACGTAACTCCAGCCATGCAAGACCCTCAGATGAGAAAGCGGCGGGACGATGGGCTGCGCATCAACGGTAGGTTGGGCATTACGCATCGCCTCCAACGAGCTAAGTGGCAAATTGATCAGACTTGAAATGGCTTGTCTCAATGCTTCGCCGCGGCAACGATGATCCTCGCCACGCAGATACCTTCTGATGGCTTCTTTGGTTGGATGCACGCCATAGCCATGTAGCTTGCATATTAAAACCTTGAAGGTCGGTTCCAAGCATATATCCTGCATATCGGCCGCGCCTCTATTCGTACACCAGCAATGAATGCTGCGACATACTGCTGCCTCGATAAAAGTCAGGGTAGCGCAGAGAATAGAAGTAAGGGGGTTTCAGACTGTTCTGTTATTCGGAACAGAACAGTGAAACAGCTCCCTGAGCAGGAACAGTGAATCAGGGAACAGAAGAGCTTAATGAGCCATTTTGAAGTATTCTGGCCCAATAATTTTCCCGCCTGACTCTGTTCTGTTGTAACAGAACAGTCTGAAAAACCCTAATAGGTCGCCTCAGGTGGGAAAACTTGCTCGCGGTCCGAACAAGAATCGGTCCTTTTAAAACAAGAACCCCCACTAAAATTAGCGGCTCTCTGCGCCTTGGCAAGGACCGATTCTTATTCGGACCGCGAGACTTGGAGGGCGTATACAGAGTGACGCAATGCCAAGACCCTGAGTCATCGCCCTATAGTACTTTGCGAAACGATTAGCTAGGTAGTAGATACTAATAAATAATAGAAGGTTCCCTTCTAAAAATTAGATATATATAAGGGTACTATGTAATAATATAGCTATTAAGTATTATAAGCGGTACGTATATATATATATATATAGAACTCTCTATTCTTATTAATAGTAAGACTAATTACTACCCTTCCCTTTAAGGGGAATTCCCTCCTTTATATATTATAGGTAAAGGGGTAGCGTAGTACTACTATATACTATAAACGCTACGTTAATAGTAGTATTATATTTCTAACTAGTCCTTATAATTATCTCCCTATCTAGGCTCTTAGGCTTTAAGAGTATAAAAGGTTATAATCTATAAAAGATACTCCTTTAATAATTAGACTAACCGTCGAGTCGGGATTTAGTACTAAGAATTAGTACTAACCGAATACTCGGGTTAGGGTCTTAGTACTAACCGAAATACTTAGTACTAACTATTAGTACTAACTCGCTAAGGCCTTAATACCTTAGTAAGTTAGGTTAACCTAACTTAAATTACTAAGGTATTACTAAGACGCTAAGGCCCTAATAAAATAGTAGAAGGAATTAAACTAGTCTCCTTATAATATATATTTAGAATAATTATTATACTAATAACTTTATCTTCCTAGTATCCTTTATCTTTTCTCCCTAGTATAGTAAATATTTATATTACTAGTTTATATTACTCCTACCTTATTATATATATAGGGCTTATACTATATTAACTCCTATAAAACCTAGTAATAAAGATATTAAATTAAAATTAGATAATCTTATTATACTTAATTCTATATTAAGTAGTATTTATCCTAGCTAATTTATAAGTTAGATCAGTTAGGGTATATTAAATAAATCCTTTTATTAGAAGAAAGAGCTTCTTTAAAATACTATTTAATCTATTAGAAAAGAATTCCTAGAATTAGTACTAGTAAGGAATAATAAATATATTAAATAGAATTTAGCCTCTAAAGTCTAATTTAAAGTATAGTAGGGGTAAACTACTATTAGTAAAAGTATTAAATTAAAGTTAAATACTAAAGTTAAAGATCTCCTTTAATTTAAGAAAGTTATATTAGGTAAATAAGTTAATATCTAAGATAACTTTATTTAATTAGCTTTAATAGTAGAAGGATTATTAAAGATTATATATAAGAAGTATAAAAAACTTCTAAACTACTTAATAATAACTAGTAATTTAAGTATATCTAATATAAAGAAATATATTTAGATAAGTAAATACTATTTATAAAAGCGGCTAAATCTATTATTATAAATAAAACTTTCTTTAACTTAGGTAAGTTATTTATAATAATATAAA